>Ga0210394_10000105_pt1 | contig 205841 bp, 178 predicted proteins | sample IncBWC12MmetaG_FD_160121 | JGI IMG/M metagenome (GOLD analysis project Ga0210394, IMG submission 160121) | Forest soil microbial communities from Barre Woods Harvard Forest LTER site, Petersham, Massachusetts, United States - Inc-BW-C-12-M | ecosystem: Environmental > Terrestrial > Soil >...
GTAATCGCTTCTGTGTGAACATCCATGCCGACGTATTTCGTAGTGTCCATTGTGATCGCTCCTTTCGCCTGGAGACCAACGCTCAAAACTTACCTTAAAGGTGGCGCCCTTTCATAATGCGTTACATCCTGGTTGTATTGTTAGGACTCGCTTTTCATCTTTCTCGGATGTCGCTGATTTCACAGGCGTTCGCGCCGGATAGCATTTTCGGTATGGACAGTCAACGCGAGTTCTCCAAAAGAGCTTCCCGGTCGAACCCCTTCAATGTTGGTACGTGCGAGAACCCTGAAGCCACTGCGCAATAGAAGCGGTGAGCTCCGTCGGTGAGTTTGTATCGATGAAGGGATCCGGTTTTGTTCTCAACCACGCGGACCGGTGGAATCGCTTCGTCTAAGCGAAACCCTCGCAAAATTCTGACTACTCGTTCTCGGGCAGGAATTCCGTCTTCGCTATCTCTGAAGATACCGACAGGCCGAGGCGCTGGCGCTACGTCGGCGATGGCGACTTCCAGAGCTGGCTCGCCAGTTTCAGAGAACCGCGGATCGGTCCGGTAAGCGCGAGATATAGGAGAAAACCCCGCCATCCCTGCTTCCTTCCACCAATCGTCGTCCAGGTCAACCTGTAAGCCGTGATGCGGGAATCTCATCGTCTTGAACCTGCGGTAAACCTGAAGTTAACCTGAGCCGACGTTAGAGCGTGCGAAAATTCCGCCTCTTCGTAAAACGCGCATAAACATTGATTATTTTGGTGGACGAGAGGGGATTCGAACCCCCGGCCTCCTCGTTGCGAATACCAAGCGGCAAGCGTTCCACAGAGAGCTAGAGTGGTACCTAGGTGCAAGCTGCGAAAGGACTTGCGGGTTTTTCCTTCGCTCTCGCGTTCTAAGTCATTGACCCGTAAGTCGTTGATAATTTCGCGGAAATTACAGGGTTACGACACACTTACGACACAGTTGCTCTGCGCAAAAAAAAAGCGCATTTTCACCGGCAAGTGCGGAGCCCGGAGATTTCTCATTTGTCCCGGTAATGCGACAAATCAGGCATGTGAAACCTAGACTGCCGAACAAGCGCCAAGTTATACTGAATCCAAGTCCACAAAATGGTCCTTGCTAGTCGAAGCATTTAGCGGCCCGGAGGCGAAATCATGGGCACCGCCCACGAATGGTTTCTAGTTTTAGTTGTGGGCTTTCCGTTTGGTGGGTTGCGATGGTTGCTGAATTATCCTCGTCCCAAATTCGTCCAGCCCCCTCGAATCTACTGGATGCTCTGTGTCCTGGACTATGCCCTCTTCGGTTTCTGGTTTGGCGTTTTGGAAGCTTTCAGAGATTGGCGGCCTTTCCGCCCTCCGCTTGTTTATCTTAATGTTGGAATTCTAGTTTGTATGCTTTTTGTAAGCTATTCTCACCGTCGCATTACCCGCAACTTACCTCGTCTGCCGAAAAAGCCTGCCCTGTTCCCCGCTCCCGATTTCAGTCGAATAGAAAAGAAGCCAGATGCAAACGACGTAACTTAGAACGAGTCGTTGGTTTACGAACTGACGGTGAAGAGACCTTCGGCGTTCTAGTTTTTAGTAAACGCGGTAATCAAATGAAATGGTGGGTGGAAACGCTTTCCTTACGATTCCGCACACCACACGCGGAGCGGCGTTGGGGACGATTCACAGCGCGGAAAAAAAGAGAAAAACCGCGAGGTGAAAACGTCGAGAAAGATGCTCGACCGCTACAGCCATCCGCGAAGAGTCGCAAAAAGAGCCGCGGTCGAAACGCTCTCCCGGCAGGGTTACGACACACTTACGACACAGTTTGGCAAAAACGAGGAGGAGGATGGTGCGCAAGTTATTGAAAAGATGGTGGACGAGAGGGGATTCGAACCCCCGGCCTCCTCGTTGCGAACGAGGAAAAATCTGAGATAAGGCACGGTGCGGCAATCACTTAGCCTTTCGAGGGGGCTTTCCAGTTGGACTACGTGGACTACCGGGCTATTTGCCTTTTCTCTTTGTCTTTTTGTTCTTCGAGTGACCCGCACAAACTGGTTGTTAGCCGGACAGCACCTGTCATGTTGTGCGTACCGAAAATTCCATCGAGCGGTTTCCCGTCAATGTCACATTGTTACTTCCCGATCGCCTTCTTAACCCAGGCTCCGGCTCCCTTCCGCATGTCGCTGATTTCAATGGCATTCGTCGCAGATGGGATTTGCGGGATGCACAGGCGGGGAGGCAGTCTTCGAGGCCGTGCTGCATTTGCCTACGCGCGTTATCATGCCAACTGCGTAAGATCACGTCCATGTTCCGACCTGCAGCAGCGGTTCACATGGGCCAGACCTAACACATGTCTCAAAATTTAATATTTGGTTTCGAGAGATGTCGCCTCGGGGAGTTTGGCTGGCTTCCGGGCTCTGGCGTTAGAAGCGCAGAGCCGAGGTTGGCAGTTCTGCCTGCCGAACGCTTATCGAGTGGTGCGCAGCATTTTGTTCGATGTAGCCGTTTCTTGAGATCATTGGTGGTCGCTTTTGCAATCCCGTCGTTTCTCGTCTTCGTAACACCGACAGCACATGCGCAGGCACAAACCGCCAGCGAAATTACCGGACGAGTCGTGGACTCGTCCAAGGCCGCCATTCCCAATGCTGCTGTTACGGCTACGAACAGCGCCACCGGTGCCGTTCGCACGGCACAAACCGATGACCAAGGACACTATGCACTAACGAACCTTTCCGTGGGAACGTACAGCATCGCTGTGGCACACACAGGCTTCCAGCAATTAAAGCAAATGGGTGTCATGTTAAATGTAGCAACAACCGTCGCGTTGAACCTCACGCTGACGGTAGGCTCGGTGAAACAGGAGGTAGTCGTCACGTCCGAGATGCCCATCATTGATAAAGCTGACGCTAGCACCGGCAGAGTCCTCGATAATGAGGAAGTCGGCGAGCTGCCGATCAACGGACGCGACTACGCTCGTTTCAGCTTGCTCACTCCCGGAGCCATTTTCCGTAGCAACTTCATCGCGGACCTCACGTTCGACGGCCTACACTCCGTTCACAACCAGTTCTCGATCGACGGTATTGATGCCTCGCGCGTCGCCGACCCGTTCATGGCGAACGGCTTCGAGCGCGGCGCGCGATTGCTTACCGGCAGCTTGGATACTGTCGAGCAATTCAACGTGCAGACCAGCGGCTACAGCGCGGAATATGGGCGCGCGGCAGGGTCCTACATCAACATCGCTACCAAATCTGGAACTAACGATTTCCGCGGCACGGCGTACGACTACCTCCGTAACAACATTCTTGATGCGCGGAACTTCTTCGCAACTACCGGCCCCGCTCCGGAATTCCGCTTTAATGATTTTGGCGGGAATATTGGCGGCCCAATCCGCAAGGAAAAGACCTTCTTCTTCCTGAACTACGAAGGATTGCGCCAACGCATTGGCATCACCGGCTCGGGCACGGTTCCAAGTGCGCTCGAGCGCAGCGCGGTCGAGGCCACTTCTTCGCGACTCACTCCGATCCTAAATATGTTTCCCATCGGCACCTCAGCCGGTCCCGATCAGTTGACCGACAACTACACGACCACCCAGGTTTCTGATGTTCGTGAAGATACCGCTTCCATCCGCTTCGATCAGTTATTCAGTACCCACGATTCCGCATTTGTACGCGTCAACGTGAACGACTCCGACGTCGACGGTCCGCTCTTTGGAGTTGTTCCGTCTTCTCTGGGTGTGGACGACCACCAGAGCGTTCCGGTGCGTACGACAAACGTTGCCATTCACGAGGAGCACGTCTTCGCCAGCGGCTTGGTAAATGACTTCCTCGCCGGCATGCAGCGATGGGTTAGCCAGATTGATACGGCGGAACCGTTGCCACTGACCACCATCGTCGGCTACAGCGTCATCCCCGGAACGCAAGGAAACTCCCTCGAGAACAACACGAGTTTTCAGTATGGCGACACGATGAGCAAGGTGAAAGGCCGGCATGCTCTAACCTGGGGCGGTACAATCTACTGCATTTGGGTCAACACCAACAGCACAGCCAAGCCGACAATGCAGTTCAATTCGCCGCAAGAATTCGTCAACGACCAGCTCTCGACCGTCACCATCGACAACGCCACCCCCGGCAACGGCGTGCGCGCCACACAAATCGGTCTTTTCGTCGACGACAAGTTCCAAGTGCTGCCGACTCTGTCCTTGGACGTCGGTCTCCGCTACGACATTGAAACCGTTCCTCACGACTCGCGCTACGCCACTCGGCCCTACGATACCCGTACCGGCACACTTGGGCCCCCCGGCGATCCGTACTTTGCGATCAACAACAAAGACTTCGGTCCGCGCGTCGGTATCGCATGGTCTCCGACGCCGCAATTCGTGATCCGCAGCGGTTACGGAATTTACTTCCAGGATTATCCGGTGGGATTGGGCCTGTTTGTTCCTGGAAACACGGTGCAGGGCAACGTCACTCTTTTGCAGCAGCAGATTCCGAACCTGTCCTATCCCTATGATCCGTTCCTCTCGCAGGTGGCCGCACCGCCTCCGCCAATCGTCGCGGGATTTCCGTGGGACAAGCCGGACACCTACGCGAATCAGTGGAACCTAAGTATCGCAGATCAGTTATCGCGGAACATGTCCTTCCAGGTCGCCTATGTCGGCAACCATGGCGTGAATCTGTTGCGCGAAGAGGGCATCAACTACTTCGATCCCACGCTCAGCGCTCGTCCGAACCCGAACTTCGGCAACATCACCCTCCAGACCAACTCTGGCTTCAGCTCTTACAACGCTCTGCAGCTCTCCTTCGTTCGCCGTGCGGGAAAGGCTGGTTTGAGCTTCCAGGCAAACTACACTTTTGGCCACGCGATTGACGACGTCCAGGACCCGAGTGTCTCCGCTTCCGATCCCCAGAACCTCAACAACATAAAAGCCGAACGAGGCAACAGTTCTGGCGATGTGCGGCAGAACTTTACGTTCGATCTGTTATATGACGTGCCGCTCGGTGAACGACATCGCGTTCTCAGCTCGGGTCTCGGCAGCAAACTGGCGTCGGGCTGGCGCGTCTCCACGCTGGGAATTTTGCGGACAGGCGTAGCCGATACCGTCTATATCGGGACGAATACCTTCGGGAACGGCGATTTCATCAACCAGCGTCCGGATTGCGTCGCGGGCGTTGATCCTTATGCGCATCCACAGACCACTAGCCACTGGCTCAACCCGGCCGCGTTCTCCATGCCGGCTGTTGGGACGTTTGGCAATTGCGGGCGCAACACGATCTATGGCCCCAACTTCCGTAACGTGGACTTCTCCATTCTCAAGGAAACCAAGCTCGGCGAGACCTGCAACCTCGAGTTCCGCGCCGAATTCTTCAATATCTTTAACCATCCGGCGTTCGCTCAGCCGGATACCACGTTCGGTACTCCGGGCTTCGGAGAAATCTTCAACACTCTGGGAAGGACTCTGGGTGCCGGCACTTCACGGCAGATTCAGTTTGCGCTGAAATTCAGCTTCTGATTCGCCAGTAAGAAAGGCGGTAAAGGGACTTGACCGTTCACAGCGAAGTGACCTCGCCTGCAACATGAATTAGAGGTTTGAGTGCCTCACAAAGGCAGAGGATTGACTCGCGGCAACGCGTTCTCAAGCCATGAAGACGGAACATGACTAGACGGGATATGCAGTTATATATTCTTCGGGAGTAATACACACCTGTACCTGAAGCTGTAAATCGGGCGGGAATGTGTTGCCACAGATGCCAGCGTACGTCAAAACTCGGCTCAAGATCTGGGCTCTCGTCATCGGCGCGTTAAGCCTGACGTTCTTGTGTCCTTCCGCACCTGCGTTAAACCCATCGCTCGACGTGAGTCAATATGCTCACACGGCGTGGCGGGTTCGCGAGGGTTTCACGCAAGGTTACATCAGATCAATTGCGCAGACACCAGACGGGTATATCTGGCTGGGCACTGGCTTTGGGTTGTTTCGGTTCGACGGTGTCCGCGCCGAGCTTTGGAAGCCACCGTTGAATGGCGAACAACTTCCCAGCGATTTTGTCGTGGGCTTGCATGTCACCCGCGATGGCACTTTGTGGATCGGCACATTGGAAGGCTTAGTGAGCTTGAGAGATGGCAAACTCACTCGGTACCCGGACCTTGTTGGCTCGGCTGCCGCTTCGATCCTTGAAGATCGGAACGGGACGGTTTGGGTCGGCAGCTTCTCATTGGGGCCACCTGGAAAGGTCTGCGCGATCGTTGGAACAAATGTTCACTGCTACGGATTGGGCGTCACTGGTAAAGGAGCAAATGCCCTCTATGAAGATAGCCACGACGTGCTCTGGGTGGTTGGGAATGACGGAATTTGGCAATGGAGGCCTGGGCCCCCCAGGTTCTATCACGTGCCATTTGGGACGTTCTCGGTACAAGACCTGGGTGAGGCCGCGAATGGAGCCCTTTTAATTCCGTTGCCGGGAAGGCTCGCTCGATTCGAGGCCGGGAAACTAGAAACGCAGTCTCCGTATCCTGCTCCGGCAGACAAAGTGGAGGGCGTGAGATTTCTCCGGGACCGCGATGGTGGCGTGTGGATCGGGACCGCGGGAGCCGGGCTTGTGCATGTCCATAACGGACGCACCGACGTATTTTCTCAGGCTGATGGACTTTCCGGGAATATCGTTACGTCGCTTTTCGAAGATCGCGAAGGTGATGTTTGGGTCTCCACCCTGGGCGGTCTCGATCGTTTTCGCAACTGCGCAATCGCAACATACGCCGAGCACGAAGGCATTGGAACTGTCCCCGGGTGGGGCTCTGTGGTCGCCGCTCAAGATGGAAGTATATGGATCGGCACCCAAGATGGTTTGAGGGTGTGGAATCACGGAGAAGTAAAGATCTACGGTAGAGCTGGCAGTTACAAATCACAATCAAGGACGGTATGGTTGCCCGTTCGCTACGTGAGCGATCCTGAGTTGGGGGACCATCTATTTGTGTCTGTTTTTGGGGACAGGGCTGGCCGAATCTTGGTATCGACGCCATCCGCGTTCGGCCACATGGAGAATGGCCGGTTTGTTTCGATGAGTGGCGTTCCAGGGGGCCTCGTATATTCCGTTGACCAGGACAGGCAAGGAATTCTCTGGATCGCGAACCGAGACAAAGGTCTCCTACGGTTATCAAAAGACGGAACTGTTCAGCGCACTTCTTGGGCCAGCATCGGTCACAAGGATGGTGCGCAGTCTTTGGCGGCTGATCTCTCGACTGGCGGGCTGTGGCTCGGATTCAATGAGGGTGGAATCGGGTATTTCAGCGACGGTCAGATCAAAGAGAGTTACGGGCGTGCGGAAGGACTCGGCACTGGCAGGGTCAGCGCGCTGTATATCGACACCGATGATGCTGTTTGGGCGGGAACGGAGGGTGGCTTAAGTCGAATCAAGAATGGCCGGGTTCTAACAATGACCAGCAAGAATGGCCTGCCGTGCGACGCGATTCATTGGATTACACAAGACGAGAACCACTCCTTCTGGGTGTACATGACCTGCGGCCTGGTTCGCATTGGGCGCACTGAATTGGATGCATGGGCCACCGATTCTCAACGGAAGGTCAAAACGACAGTTTTCGACAGCTCCGAAGGAGTGTCGAGCACACCCATCACGTTCCACGTAGGCTCGCTAGTGACTAGGTCCTTAGACGGAAAAATATGGTTCGATGGATTTTTGGGGGGCGCAAGCGTAATTGATCCGCAGCATCTTCCGAGTGACAAGATCCCGCCACCAGTAAACATCGAGCGGATCACCGCGGATGGCAAGACCTACAATGCGTTGAACGGATTACGCCTCCCAGCCCGAATTCGTGATCTCACGATTGATTACACAGCGCTCAGTTTTGTCGCTCCGGAAAAAGTTCAGTTCCGCTACCAACTCGAAGGGCAGGATCGCAACTGGCGGGAGGTTGTTAACGACCGCGAGTGCAGTACTCAAACCTCCCTCCGGGAAAGTACGTTTTTCGTGTGACTGCAGCCAATAACAGTGGCCTGTGGAACGAGGCCGGCGACACGCTGAATTTTTCGATCGCGCCGATGTATTACGAGACAAACTGGTTTCGTGCCGCATGCTTGGCCGCATTAATGGTATTAGTTTGGGCTTTCTATCGAATGCGTCTGCACCAACTCCGACGGCGCTTCCACGCAGGATTAGAAGCACGCGAGAGCGAACGAACACGCATTGCGCGAGAACTCCATGACACCTTGCTGCAAAATCTGAACGGATTGATGATTCAATTTCAGGCTGCTCGCAACATGCTACCGCGCCGGCCGGACCAGGCAGCGGAGGTTCTGGACAACGCGCTCGGAGCAACCGAATATACCGTTACCCAGAGTCGAAGTGCTATTCAGCATTTGCGCTCGGCGATGGGCAGCGAGGCGGACCTGGCGCAATGGCTCACAGCCACAAGCCAAGAACTGGCGCGCTCGCTGAATGCAAACGCTGATTCACCAGTCTTCCAGTTGACAGTGGAAGGTGAACGGAAAGCCTTAAGTCCGCTCCCGCGCGACGAAGTCTGCTTGATTACGCGCGAGATTTTGCGAAACGCCCTTCAGCATGCGCGGGCAAGTCGGATCGAGGCTGAAATTCGATACGATGAAGGCGAGCTTCGTGTGCGAATAAGAGATGATGGAAAGGGCATCGAACCTCAGGTTCTACAGGCAGGAGGCAAAGAGGGGCATTGGGGCTTGCGCGGCGCCCGGGAACGGGCGCAACAAATCGGAGCACGGCTGGATTTCTGGAGTGAAATAGGAGCGGGCACCGAGGTGGAACTACTGGTTCCCGCCGCGATTGCCTATCAGAACTCAAAAGGCCGGCGAAGATTGAAGCTCTTCCGCAAAGTGTGAACTCATGGGCACGGTTCCAAAACTTATCAGAATTCTTACCGTCGACGACCATGCGCTGATGCGCATAGGGATTGCGACACTGGTGAACGCCGAACCGGATATGAAACTGATAGGGGAAGCGTCCAATGGGCAGGAAGCGGTGGAAAGATTTCGACTCGACCGTCCCGACGTGACGCTGATGGATCTCCAGATGCCTGGTTTCAACGGGATCGAAGCTATCGACTGTATCCTGGGTGAATTCCCAGATGCCCGCATAATAGTCCTCACGACCTATACAGGTGACGTTCAAGTCTTGCGAGCCCTAAAAGCCGGCGCCTGGGGTTACGTATTGAAAGAGCACGTTCGCCGACAACTCCTGGAGACCATTCGTGTGGTACATTCCGGGCAGAAAAGAATACCGCCTGATATCGCGGCCGAGCTCGCAGAGCACGCCGCTGATGATCAATTGACCGCGCGTGAGATTGATGTGTTGCGGTTAATCGCTGTCGGAAATTCGAACAAACTGATTGCTGATCAGCTTTCGATTGGTGAGGCGACCGTCAAAGGCCATATCACTAACATACTGTCTAAACTAGGCGCCAACGACCGCGCCCACGCAGTTACGATTGCGCTGAAGCGCGGGATCATGCAGTTGTAGGAACTCCATAATAGAGTTGTAAGTCCCCCCCAAAAGTCGCGTTCCCGAACCCTACTTTCGATTCTTTCAAGTCCGTTGCAAATACCCTTATCGTCGTAACGGAAGAGAGACCTCTGCAACGACTATTCTCAAATTTCGCCAGCGGTTGGCCGGGTCGAGGGCTGCTAGCTCAACGCGTGCTAGTTGCGGCGGTCCTTATATATTGTGTGACTGCCCGTATTGCAGAAGATTCGGCCCCAGCGGCTCTGCCGCAGTTGATCGGGGCGGTTTTCTCAATTTTTATTTTAATTGGTTTATGGACGCCGTTATTCGGAACACTGACTTGTTTAGATGAGATTTGGATCCTTTTTTCTCGCGCGGGCGACATGCGGATTCCAATCATTCTGGCGACGCTCAGCGCCACGTTAGCAATGATCGGGCCGGGCGCTTGGTCGATCGATGCATGGCTATACGGCAGAAAACACATCGAAATGACAGACATCCGGTAAAAAAACGTTCCGAGATTGGCAGCGAGAGCTGATCCTGAAGGCCCGGTGCTGACTACGATGAGGATCTTCGCACGAAGGCGAATCAAAATAGAGAACGGAAGCCGACGGGCAGGTCATGTGAGTACGCAGCCGATCGCAATCGCCATGCTGCTTGTCGCCGCGACTTTCTTCCCGCTGATTGGTTGCCGTCCGGTGGTAGACCAAAACGTCGAACCCAAAATTTCGTTCACTCAAGTGCCGCAATGGAGCCAAGGAGACGAGATTCTACAAGATGTCATGGAAGGCACAGTACAGGGCGCAAGAAAGGGCCAACGGTTGGTCCTATACTCCCGGTCCGGGGGCTTGTGGTGGGTGCAGCCGCTCCCGACATCTCCCTTCACGACCATTTTGCCGGGCGGTGTGTGGAGAAGCGAACTACATCTCGGCACGGATTACGCGGTCTTGCTGGTTGATGCCTCATATGACCCCTCACCGGTGTTGGCGCAATTGCCGCAGCGCGTAAAAGGCGTTGCGGCGTTCGCGGTGACGCATGGACAAGAAAAATCGTCATCGTTTTTTGTCGATTTCAGCGGCTTCACATGGCGCGTGCGCAAAGTACCCAGCGATCGTGGCGGCGCAGTTAACCTATACAGCCCGGAGAATGTATACACCGATTCATCGGGGGCACTTCATCTGAGAATAATCAAACGCGATCAGCAGTGGACCTGTTCGGAGGTAAACCTAACCCGCAGCTTAGGCTACGGCACATATTCGTTTACCGTCGAAGACATTTCTCACCTCGAACCTTCGGCGGTCTTCGGGATATTTACGTGGGACTATTCCGTTTCTAGCTTTCGGGAGAATTATAACGAGTTCGATATCAACTTTGCTCGGCGGGCGAACCCGAAAGCTCAGAACGCGGAGTTTGTTATCCAGCCTCCCGTAGTGCCGGCGAACATCTCACGTTTTATGGCACCCGCCGGCAAGCTTGAGCACACCATCACCTGGGAACCAGGGCGAGTCACCATGTTCACAACGCGGGCGTCTGGGGGCGCTGGCGCGCCTGTTATATCCAAGCACGTCTTTACATCGGAGGTTCCGGCACCTGGATTTGAATCCATGCGGATGACCCTGTACGTCTATCGGGATCCGAACGGTAACTTGCCCGGTCTGCAGCACCCTGTCGAAGTCGTTGTGGACCGATTTGAGTTCTTACCCTAGAAAGGTCGCGTGTCATTGATAGGACGTCCTGGCAGATTTTTGTCGGCCATGTTGCTGCTCGGCGCGGTTTCCGGCGTAGTCCGCGGCAATCTCACTCCCATCCGCCGGCACGATCTCTGGAGTACCGACGCTGGTTTTCCTGGAGGATATGTTTACGCAATAACGCAAACTGCCGACGGGTACATCTGGGTCGGAAGCAGCAAGGGGCTAATCCGATTCGACGGTCGAAGCTTTGTGACCATACACCAGAGGGATTCCAACCCAGACACGAGGTTGTCGGTTTGGGGGCTGCTCACGGATTCAGACGACCAGCTGTGGGCCATCGACGACCACACCCATGTCTTTCGATACTCTGCGGATCAACTCGTTGGTCCATTGCCCGACAACGACAAGCACCGATACCGCCTAATTCCTCTAGTCGCTAGGACTCGCAAGGGACAGCTCCTGTTCGGGTCTGCGGCACAGGGCCTGGTTGAATACGACCATGGTTCGGCTCACGTCCTGCTCGACCCAAGCCTTATGCCTAACTTGCCTACTGCCGTAGCCCAGACCGCGGACGGCACGTTCTGGATCGGTACGGAAGGACTGGGAGTATTTCGCGTTCGGCTGATTAATGATCTTCCAGAAGTGCAGAATATTGCCGCCACGACAAACACGCGGATCAACTGCTTCCTACCCATCGGAGAATCGACGCTGCTCGTTGGCACGGTCAAAGGTCTGTTGACCCTGAACAAAGGCCATCTGACTGAGCAGCGAAACTCGGAGCTACGTAATCACGAGATACTCGCACTGACCCAGGGGAAGGCGGGCAACATCTGGATCGGTACGGAAGATCAAGCGCTCCGAGCAAGTGGGGGAGACATTGGTCGAGATGATCAAATCCATTCACTTGATCATGTGGACGCTACCGGTTCGGTGACAGCGCTATTCGAGGATCGCGACGGCGATCTGTGGGTTGGTGGAGCGGAAAAGATTGCCCGCTATCGCGACAGCGGATTCACAAGCTATTTGAGTTCGCTCGGCCTACCATGCGCCAATTGTGGGGCAATTTATGCCGACCATCAAGATCGCGTGTGGTTCGCGCCGTGGGACGGTGGATTGTTTCGGCTCTCACAGGGTTCCATTCAGCCGATTGAGTTCGCGGGCCTGAAAGATGACACGGTCTACTCGATCATCGGAGGCTCCGAGGATGAAGTGTGGCTCGGTCGCAAGTATGGTGGGATCACTCGACTGATGCTGAGCGGAGGTGCCCCGAGGGCTTCGACATATACGCGGCGGGACGGCCTGGCCCAAGACTCCGTTTCCGCGATCTATCGCGCATCGGACGGCACTGTTTGGGCTGGAACGGTTAGCGGGGGCCTGAGTCGTCTCCGCGGAGGAAAATGGCACACATTCACCACACGGGACGGACTGCCCTCCAATACGGTTTCGGTAGTCACGGGAAACGCGTCTGGAGAGATCTTTGTAGGCACGCCGAAGGGGCTGGCCATCCTGAAGAACAACCATTGGCTGATCTATGCTGCACGCGACGGATTGCCGCCGGGCACTATCGAGAGCATGTTCGTGGATGGTTCTGGCATCGTGTGGATGGGCACAACGAAGGGCATTTCATTCTTTCAGTCCGGTACTGTGCACGTACCACTCGGAGCGCCCAAAGCGCTCTACGAAGAAATTCTGGGCATTGCGGAGAACGACGGCTGGCTATGGATGGCGACACTCGATCATGTGATGCGGGTGAGGCGTACGGCTTTACTCAAACAATTCTTCGACGAAAGCGATTATCGCGAGTTTGGGATCGCCGACGGTTTGCCGAGTTCTGAGGGAGTAAAACGTAGTTCCTCCGTTGTTAAAGATTATCGCAATCGCATTTGGTTCTCCTTAAATCGGGGGATCTCGCTTCTGCAGCCGGCGGCGTTCGCGACGCCAGCGTTCCCAGCCACGATCCATTTGGACGCGATTCTGGTCGACGGCAGAGTCCTTCCGCCACATGAGAATCGCATTCCGGCCGGACAGCACCGATTCACTTTCCGGTACTCCAGCGTGAACGTGCCGAATCCTGACAGCGTGAGATATCGTTATCGGCTTGATCGTGTCGATCAAATGTTGAATGAGCCGACGACCCTGCGCGAAATCGACTATACGAATGTTCCGCCCGGGCAATTTCGGTTTCACGTGATGGCCCGCAATCCGGACGGCGTCTGGAGTGAGGAGGCGAGCACGAAGCCGTTTGAAGTCGAAGCCGCGTATTGGCAGACGTACTGGTTTCAAGCGAGCTGCCTCGTGGGTGTCGTGCTGATCGTTTTCGGCGTCCATCGGCTGCGCCTGGGACAAATGGCACATCGACTCAACCTCGGTTTAGAGGCGCGCGTCAGCGAGCGCACCCGCATTGCTCGTGAACTCCATGACACACTGCTGCAAAGTCTGCACGGATTGCTGTTTCGATCTCAGGCGGCCAGAAACTTGTTCCCGCGCCGCCCGGAGGAGGCCATGGAAGCTCTCGATCAAGCCATTGCCCGGACGGAACAGGCCATCGCCGAAAGCCAGGACGCGATAACCGACTTGCGTCCCCCAGCGGCCGCTAGCAGCGATCTGGGAGAGCTGCTGATGGCAACTGGCAAGGAACTAGAGACCACCCAAAATCCCGACGGTACTGGCGCGACTTTCGCGTTTACCGTGGAGGGTGAGCGACAAACTTTGTCTCCGATTCTGCAGGAGGAGGTCTACCGAATAGGACTCGAATTGCTGAGAAATGCCTTTCGGCACGCATGCGCGCGTCGAGTGGAAACTGAGGTTCGTTATGATGACGAACAGCTTCGCGTGCGGGTCCGCGATGATGGAAAGGGCATGGATCCAGAGGTCCTCAAGAAAGGAAGGCGCCCAGGGCATTGGGGACTCCTCGGCGCGAAGGAGCGAGCACAGCGAATCGGAGCACATTTGGATATATGGAGCGAAGCCGGAGTAGGCACGGAAATCCAGTTGAGAATTCCCGCTACCGTTGCGTACGAGAATTCGCATGATAAACCGAGGTTCAGGTTTTTTCGCAGGGCGACAGATCATGGGAAGCGATTGTAAATTCATTCGGATACTTAGCGTGGACGACCACCCTTTGCTGCGCGAAGGGATTGCTGCGCTGGTCAAGGCAGAACCGGACATGAGCATAGTGGCGGAGGCAGAAGACGGAGCGAAAGCGATCGAAAAGTTTCGGCTGCACCGGCCGGACGTAACTCTAATGGATGTGGAATTGCCAGGCTTAAATGGAATCGAGGCAATCAAGCAAATTCGGAGTGAGTTTCCAGAGGCACGGATCATCGTGTTGACCACCTACGCCGGCGACGCGAAGGTCCTGGCAGCACTCAAAGGGGGTGCGCGAGCTTACATTCTGAAGCGCCACGTCCATAAAGAACTTCTGGAGGCCATTCGGGCCGTGCATGGCGGACAGAAGCGGATACCCCAAGAGATTGCCGCCCAACTTGCGAATCACGCCGCAGATGACGAACTGACCACGCGAGAAATCGAGGTGCTGCGGCTAGTTGCCATTGGGAATGGCAATAAACAGATCGCGGATCAGCTTTCCATCGGGGAAGCCACGGTGAGGACGCACGTCGGCAACATTCTATCGAAGCTCGCCGCTAACGACCGGACGCATGCGGTTACGATTGCGCTAATCCGGGGGATTATTGAGCTTCCCGCTCCGTATGCTCCACCAAAAAGCGGATAGCGCAATCCGCTTTATAGCGGTTTTCAACCCCCTTCAGCCCAATTACGCTGAAGCGTAACTTCAAAGCTTGCAAAGGGGTGGATTTGCAAAGGCTATTCTCGACGTTTGCCAACGGCTGGCCGGGCCTAGGACTTCTGCTGCAACGCCTTTTATCGGCCAGCGCTTTATTTTTCGACGGAATCCGCTATTTTGAGGAAGCACCTCATCCCAGCCTGCCGGTTCTGCGCTTGATCGGCGCCGGGACGGGAATATTTGTCCTTGTGGGTTTGTGGACCCCGGTGACTGGAATGCTCGTCGCCATCATCGAGTTGTGCATCGCTTTCTCTCATACCGGCGATCCATGGATTTCCATCCTGTTGGCGACCCTTGGCGCGACCCTGGCAATGATCGGGCCGGGTGCGTGGTCCATCGATGCGCAGTTGTTCGGCAGAAAACACTTCGAAGACTAAGAAAACGATCGGGTCCTTTTAGTTTCTCCACTAAAACGCGGAGCGTAAAATCATACAATTGAGATAGCGTAAATCCCTTCCTTTTGGGGTTGTTTCTGAGAAGCCAGTCCTTCCAAAATGCGCCTGACAAGGGAAACACTGGGCGGCTCGCGTTATTCGCAGCGAGTGATTGGAAGCACTCATGGGAAATTCGATCGGAATCCAAATAAGTGTCGACGGACAGAATGAAGGCAGACTAGTTCCCCGCAACAAGAGTGCAGGAGCCAAGAGCGCGACACGGCTCTCGATCCTGGACTGGTATCGGATTTTGCGAGCACATCATCAGTGGACCATGTTTCAGGCGATTCGATATGCATTGTGGTTCACGCGCTAGTCGGATGAGGGTAAACAAAGGACGGGGCGTTTTGGGTTTGGCGAAACGGGGGCCATATGGAGAAAATCAACAATATTCCGTCGCTTGAACAGGGCCGTTGTGAGCACGGCTTTGAACAGATCATCGGCAACAGCAACGCTTTAAAATGCGTGTTGGGAGCCGTGGAACGAGTGGCATCTACGGATGCCACCGTGCTGGTTCTCGGAGAGACCGGTACCGGCAAGGAGTTGATCGCGCAGGCCATTCATAAGAGCAGCCCACGCTGGGCACGCCCCTTTATCAAGTTGAACTGCGCGGCTATTCCGTTTGACCTGCTGGAGAGCGAGCTGTTTGGATATGAGAAGGGCGCTTTCACCGGAGCATTCGCGCAAAAAATTGGCCGATTCGAAATGGCTGATACAGGGACTCTTTTCCTCGATGAGATAGGCGATATTTCACTAGCTCTGCAGCCAAAGCTGCTGCGGGTCCTGCAGGAAAAAGAGTTCGAACGCCTGGGCAGCGGGAAGACACATCGCATCGACGTGCGTCTGGTGACCGCAACCCACCGTAATTTGAGCGAAATGGTTGCTAGGAATCAGTTCCGCAGCGACCTGTACTATCGCCTAAATGTATTTCCCGTTATGCTGCCACCTCTACGCGAACGGCGGGAGGATATCGCGCTCCTGGTCTCGCACTTTGTCGAAATCTTTTCCCGGCGCATGGGCAAGAGGATTGGCGCCATTCCGAAAGAAATCCTGGATCTGTTCACGACCTATTCTTGGCCGGGGAACGTGCGAGAGCTTCAGAACTTGATCGAAAGAGCGGTAATCGGCTCAGACGACGAAACGCTTGCTAATCCTTTCCCTGCGTTGGACGGGAACTCCCTCCGTTCGAATGTGGTCAACACCGATCCAGTCGCGCTGCATTTCGCACAGACGAGCACGTTCCAGGAGGCAGAACGAGCCATGATCCTGCGAGCCTTGCACTCCTCGGGCTGGGTTGTAGGAGGGTGCCGCGGTGCGGCCGCTCGGCTAGGATTGAAGCGAACCACCTTAATTTCCAAGATGAAGAAGTTGGGAATCTCGCGACCAGCGTGGCAAATCAAGACGAATGCGCTGAACGTGAACTTCGACATTGAGCCTTCCCGGCAAGCCTTCGTGCAGTGAGGTTCCTGCGGATGCGGCTGGTTCAGGTACTCTGTGGATTTCGGTTGTAAACCGGGACACAAGTGGCCAGCGCGTGCACAGCACCTCTTCGAGCCGAAGTTCTTATGGCAAACGACAAAGCTAGCTAACGTACAGAAAAGCTTCCCGCATTGAATCCTGTTCGTCTCCCTCCACTGTTCTTGAGTGATGCTGCTTCGGCAAACTCCTCTCGCCTTCGATGTTCAAGACCGCAGTGTCGCAATAGCGTCACACGCCGACACGGAGACTTCGGCTCGACAGTCGATTTGACACGTAACTCTCGAAAACTGCTGATTCACAGCGATCTCGCACTAAAAGCCCTCTCTGACGTTGGCCCGGCGCTTGCAGTATGAGCTAGGGAAGTAGCGGCACGTCGTGATGCGGCGCATCGTACTTCACCGAGCGGCTCGCACCGCGGAAGGACAGATATGATTTTGCGACTCTGCATCCTTGTTCTCACCTCTTTGGTTCTGGCCGGCTACGAGGAAGTGAAACCTCAACCGCAGAACAACTACCGCGGATTCGATCTCGTCGACAAAGCGGGAAACATTCGCAGACCGGCCGACGTTCGTGATCACTACCAGTCACTCGGTACGTACGTGGTGCTCGATCCGAAAGGCGACCAGGTGCACGCCACCTACGCATCTCCGGGCACAGCCGAGAATTATCGCAAGACCGGAAAGTTTGCAGATGGAACAGTCCTTGTGAAGGAAGTGTTCGGAGCCGACCACGCACAAATGACTACGGGCGACGTGCGCTGGGCTTCCGGAACGAAAGTCTGGTTCGTGATGATCAAGGACGAGAAAGGGCGTTATTCCGACAATCCGCTGTGGGGTGATGGATGGGGATGGGCTCTGTTCAAGTCCGACGCCCCCGACAAGCAGGTTGCAACGGACTACAAAAAAGACTGCCTGGGGTGCCATATCCCTGCAAGGGGAACGGACTGGGTATACGTCCAAGGGTATCCGGTTCTTGCCGCGAAGTAGGAATTGTCCCGTAACGAGCGTCATTTTCGAAAAGGTTTAGGAGGAGACCACGCATGCGAAAACTTTTAGTGGTAGTCATCTTGGTGCTGGGTATTGTTGCCGCGAGTTTATTGATGCGTGATCCAAGCCGGGTCGCGGCTGCCACTCCGCAATCGACGGCTGTGTTCGACGCGGACGGAAAGTTGAAGCGGCCAGAAGGTTATCGTCATTGGGTCTTTGTGGGCGCTCCTTTAACTCCCAATGGCCTCAACAACGGCAAGGCGGGCTTTCCGGAATATCACCACGTTTACGTCGAAGAGAAAAACCTGGACGCATATCTCAAGACCGGTTCCTTTCCCGAAGGCACCGTCTTCGTCAAGGAATTGACGCGCGTTCTTAACCCCACCTTCCCCGACGGCTCGCGCACGGAACCATCCGGAAGAGGATATTTCAACGGTGAATATAACGGCATGGATGTGACCGTGAAAGATAGCAAGCGGTTTGCGGCGACGAATGGCTGGGGATTTTTCAACTTCGGACATCACCCACTTCCCTACGCTGAGTGGTCCAAAGAAGCGTCTCCAGCCGAGTGCGCTGGCTGCCACCAATCCTTCGTCGCGAAAACCGATATGACTTGGATCCAGTTCTACCCGATCCTCCGTGATGGAGACAAAACCAAATAGTTTGGATTACCTGCAGACGCTTCCAGTGGATCCAATTTCCAAAAGAGCACAAGGAGAAGAAAGTATGGCAAAGGAGATGAGCATGACAAAAGGGGAGAACATTGGAATGAACACGAATGGACGCGGTGGCCATTTGTATATGCAAACTAACGAGGTCAAGAACACCATCATCCACTACCACCGCTCCGCCAGCGGCACGCTCACGGAGGCGGAACGCGTCTCCACTGGTGGTGCAGGGTCGGGAACCTACAAACCGATCAGCGGCCAGGAGAGCGCACCAAATTCGTTTGAAGGAGCGGGCAGCGTCATCCTCTCGCCGGATCGCAAGTTCCTGTTCGCCACCAACGGCGGGGACAATTCGGCTTCCAGCTTCGCCGTCAGCGCTGACGGCCGTCTGAAGTTGCTGGATGTTAAGCCAACCGGAAATGCCGTGGAAGGAAAAAGCGGTACGGCCAAATCGTTGGCATACCTGCCTTCGAAGGACATGCTGTACGTGGTGCACTCGTTCGGACCTGACCACATCCGCATTATGTCGGTCTCGAGCGACGGCAAGCTGACCCCTCGCGCGGAGAGGTACACGTGTAACACGCCAGAGAAACCGCACCGTGTGCCAACGCATGCGGTCCTTTCACCTGACGGGAAATTTCTGATGGTCGGCACGACGTTCGACGTGCCCATCGCGATCTCCGGAACGTATCCGGATGGTTCGCCAATCCTCTGGGTGGACGGGCCAGACGGCAAACCACGGTCAGTCGCTTCGAATGCTCCGGATCCCGACGGCATAGTCGTCCACCGCGTAAATGCCGACGGCACGCTCGGCGAGGGCTCCTTCCAGGATGGAGGAGGCGGTTCTCCGTTCTATATTGCGTTCCTGCATAACCGACCAGATACATTCATCATTGGATATGCAGTCGGCGATGGAGTAGCTCTGGGCCGAATCGACGAAGATGGCAGAATCGGCGTCGACAAGGTCGTGCCCCTCAACACGAAGCGGGGCAAGATCGCTGAACTTTGCTGGCTGTCCGTGTCACCCGATGACCGACTCTTGTTCGCGACGGTTTTCGGGTACAGCAACATCACGACCTACCACATCAACGGCACAGGACTGGAAATCGCGAAAGATCCTGCGTGTCCCCAAGTCGAAGGCGATGGGACCTTCAGGGGGCTTTGTGGAGACGTCAGCAGCGGTCCGAGCGACAATTGGGTGTCGCCCGACGGCGCTTTTCTGTATCAGATTTATGGGAACGCCTCGAAGCTGGTCGGCTACGCCACCAAACCAGACGGCTCGCTCGAGGAAGTCACGAGTGTCGCCATCCCCTACAACAGCCCAGAGGGTCTGGCCGGCTTCTAATTGTCCGGCTGGACGGATTCGATGAACGGCCGCTATGGGATTCTGCGAGCGTCGGTGAACCGAGCTTGGTCCCAAAGCGGCCTCCCAGCCGCACCACTTTGGCTCGCGCTACTAGAAACCATCGGCACAGATGCAGGTGAGGTCGGTGTTCAACACGTCATCTCCAGCGTTTTTATGGCATACACAGACACTCCGGTTTTGCTTGCGCCTAGCGCACACAATCTCTCGGACCAAGACCTGCAGAGAGCGGAAGGCTCGTGCCGCATCGTACTTGGCAGCTCCCAGAGAGGCACCCGCGTCATGGACGTTTATCAAAAATCTCCCTTGCGCGTCCTCTTTCCGAGAACCTCTGGCGAAAGAGTCGAGGAGGCCGTCCTTCTCAACACCTCCGGCGGTGTTGCGGGAGGTGACCATCTTGAAACAAACGTAACGGCGACTGAAGACGCGTCGATCGCAATCACAACGCAGGCGGCCGAAAAGGTTTATCGAGCTCTTGGGGAATCCGCGCAAATCACGACCAATTTGAAAGTTCGCGATGCCGCCAAACTTGCGTGGCTGCCGCAGGAAACTATCGTCTTCGACCGAGCGCGGCTCTCCCGAGAAACGCAGGTCGAGGTTACTTCGGGTACCGAACTGCTCGCGCTGGAATGGTTGATACTCGGCCGCGCCGCTTATGGCGAGAGACTCTCTGTTGGAAACATCATCGAGCGCTGGCGGATCGTGAAAGACAGGAGGCTCATCTGGGCAGACAGCTTCCGCGTCACCGACGAAGTTCTACCGCACCTAGGTCGGAAAGCGCTTCTATCGGACTGCTCTGCCCTTGCGACGCTCGTTTACTTCGGGACAAACCTCGGCACCCCTCTCGAACTCGTGCGCGATCTCGCTCCTTCCCTTCACTGCCACTGTGCCGCGACGCTGGTTGGCGGACTGATGGTCGGCCGATTTGCTGCGCCAAACTCCCACGATCTGAGGACAGCGCTGCGAAGCGTGCTCCAGCAGTTCAACAGATTTCTTCCTGGACCTTTTCAGGTGCCGAAAATGTGGTCGTGCTGAGTGTCGACTTAGCATTGGAGATTTTGTGAATTTAACGCCTCGAGAAAAAGACAAGCTAATGATTGCGGTGGCGGCCCATGTTGCTCGGGCGCGGCTTGCAAGAGGTGTCAAGCTGAATTACCCGGAAAGCGTGGCGCTGATAACGGATTTTGTGCTCGAAGGAGCGCGCGACGGCAAGTCGGTTGCAGAACTCATGTCGGAAAGCGCCAAGGTCCTGACTCGCGCTCAGGTCATGGAGGGCATCCCGGAAATGATTCACGAAATGCAGGTGGAGGCCACGTTCCCCGATAACACGAAACTTGTCAGCATTCACGATCCGATCCGATAGGGAGCGACAAAATGGTTCCAGGAGAGATTTTTGCAGCACCGGGAGAAATTGTTCTGAACGAGGAAGCTGAGGCGATCACCTTGAACGTCGCGAATACCGGTGACCGCCCGATCCAGGTCGGCAGTCACTACCATTTTGCCGAAACCAACGCAGCGCTCAGCTTCGATCGCACCGCGGCGCTGGGGTGCCGACTCGATATTCCTGCCGGAACAGCAGTCCGATTTGAGCCGGGACAATCGCGAGAAGTCTCGCTCATTCCATATCGCGGAGCGCGATTGGTTTACGGATTCAACCAGGCTGTCATGGGAAGTTTGGCGACCATCCGATCGAAATGAGTTGTTTGCGGTGTTCGAGGTAACCAACGATGCCTCACAAAATGAGCCGAAGCGCTTATGCGCAAATGTTCGGCCCAACGGTTGGCGACAAAGTGCGCCTCGCGGATACCGACCTCGTCATTGAGGTGGAAAAAGATTTCACGACCTTCGGGGAGGAAGTGAAGTTCGGGGGAGGAAAAGTCATCCGCGACGGGATGGGACAATCGCAGCGAACACGCCGTGAAGGTGCTGTCGATACAGTCATCACCAACGCTTTGATTCTAGACCACTGGGGCATCGTCAAGGCGGATATTGCGATCAAGGATGGGCGTATTGCCGCAATTGGAAAGGCCGGTAATCCCGACGTGCAACCGAACGTGGACATTATTATTGGCCCGGGAACCGAAGTAATCGCCGGCGAAGGAAACATAGTGACCGCCGGCGGGATCGATACACACGTCCATTTCATTTGCCCTCAGCAGATCGAGGAAGCGTTGTTTTCCGGAGTGACTACGATGATGGGTGGTGGAACCGGACCCGCTGCGGGGACGACCGCGACGACGTGTACGCCTGGGCCATGGCACATACAAAGGATGTTGCGTGCCGCCGACTCCTTTCCTGTAAATCTCGGGTTTTTCGGGAAAGGCAACGCAAGCTCAACTGGTGGCTTGGTGGAGCAGATCGAAGCAGGAGCTTGTGGTTTGAAACTTCACGAAGACTGGGGGAGCACTCCGGCTGCTATCGACTCCTGCCTTTCCGTCGCGGACGACATGGACATCCAGGTCTTGATCCACACCGACACGTTGAATGAAAGCGGCTTTGTCGAAAACACGATTGCCGCATTCAAGGGCCGGACGATTCACACGTTCCATACCGAGGGAGCAGGCGGGGGCCATGCGCCAGACATTATTAAGGTATGCGGCTTTCCGAACGTAATTCCCTCCTCGACAGGCCCGACGCGTCCCTACACCGTAAACACATTAGAGGAAGCGCTCGACATGGTAATGGTGACGCACCATCTCGACCGCCGCATACCAGAAGATTTGGCGTTTGCGGAGAGCCGGATCCGCAAGGAAACGATTGCGGCAGAAGACATCCTTCATGACCTCGGCGCACTTTCGATCATGTCGTCAGACAGTCAAGCCATGGGCCGCGCGGGAGAAGTCATCATTCGAACGTGGCAGACCGCCGACAAAATGAAGAAGCAGTTTGGCAGGCGAGCAGAAGAAGCTGGCGAGAACGACAACGTCAGAGCTCGCCGGTACGTTGCGAAATACACCATCAATCCCGCGATCGCCCAAGGCATCTCGAACTATGTAGGTTCAATTGAGGTCGGAAAGCTAGCGGACCTTAGCATTTGGAGTCCGGGCTTCTTTGGCGTCAAGCCGGCGTTGGTGTTGAAGAGCGGAATGATTGCGGCCGCAATCATGGGCGATCCCAACGCGTCCATTCCGAATCCCCAGCCGGAATATTATCGGCCGATGTTTGCAGCCTTCGGCCGCGCCATGACGGAAAGCTCCGTCACGTTCGTAAGCCAAGCCTTCTCGCAGAACGGCGAGTCTCTCGGACTCGCAAAGAAGCTTCTACCTGTCGTCAACACCCGCAAGATCGGCAAGCGCTCTATGATCCTTAATGACGCGACACCGTGCATGGACGTCGATCCGGAAACCTATGAAGTGCGCGCCGATGGCCGCTTGCTTACGTGTGAACCGGCAAGAGTGCTGGCTTTGGCTCAGCGGTATTTCTTGTACTGAGGAACAGATGCGAAACGCGTCCATTCATCGCTCTGCGGGACACTGGCCAGAAGAAAAGGCCATCGGCACTCTCACCCTGGATTTCGACGCGCGGCATCGACGGCGCATTCGCCTCACGGCAGACAACGGCGAGGACATCCTCCTTGACCTGCCGAAAGCGGTCGCCATGGCCGATGGCGACGGACTGCAACTCGACGACGGTACGTGGCTACGGATCACCGCGGCCTCCGAAACTCTCATAGAAGTCCGGCACAAAGATCGCTATCAACTGATACGACTCACTTGGCATCTCGGAAATCGCCATCTCCCCACGGATATTCGCGAAGACGCTCTCCGCATCCGACCCGATCACGTGATTGAAGAAATGCTGCAAGGTCTCGGAGCCGATCTCCGCAAAGTACAAGCCGCTTTCCAACCCGAAGGTGGAGCCTACGGTGCTACGCACAGTGACGGCCACCATCATCACCACGACAATCACAATCACGACCACCATCATGACAACGAGCCACACCGCCATGCGTAACGGGCTAGATTCCCTTCAGCCGCTGCCATTCCTTCGACTACAGACCTGGCTCTCTCCGATTTTCCCAACCGGCTCCTACAGTTATTCGCACGGACTCGAATGGGCAGTGGAAGTTGGGTCTGTATCCGACCGGGTGAGCCTTGTCGACTGGCTAGCTGCGGACCTTCTCTATGGTTCCGGGAGAAATGAAGCGCTCTTTTTGCGCGAGGCTTGGTCTTCCGCCGTTCTCGGCGATCAATGTAGACTGCTCGAAATTGCGGAACTCGCCGCGGCTTTTCGCGGAACCTCTGAATTCGCACTCGAATCGGCGCAGCAGGCCTCCGCGTATCACGCAACTCTCCGCCAGGTGTGGCCTGATTCCCTCTTGAGTGAAGTCGCGGAAAACCTCCTGGACCGCCGCATACCACTGTCTGTGGCCCTCGTGCTTGGCATCTGCTGCGCAAAACAAAGCATCCCGCTGGTTCTCGCGCTGCCTGCTTATTTGCAAAGCTACGTCGCCAATCTGGTGACCGCCGGCGTGCGGCTCATTCCTCTCGGTCAGACCGATGGGCAAGCTGCGATTGCCGCGCTCGAAGACACTGTTCTCGCTACGAGCGCAGATACGGTAACCACCACGATCCACGATCTTGGGTCCGCCGCTTTCATGGTGGACCTCGCTTCGATGTCTCACGAAACTCAATATACGAGGTTGTTTCGATCATGACTTACCGCACTGCCACACTCTCGCAAAAGCACCCACTTCGCGTCGGCATTGGTGGCCCGGTTGGGTCGGGCAAGACCGCTCTGGTCGAAGCGCTCTGCAAGCGCCTTCGCGACCATTACGATATCTACGTGATCACAAATGACATCTATACCAAAGAAGATCAGCTCATCCTGACTCGCGCGGAAGCTCTTCCAGCCGAGCGCATCATGGGTGTTGAGACCGGAGGATGTCCTCACACCGCGATTCGCGAAGACGCCTCCATGAACCTCGCGGCGATAGACGAAATGAACGGAAAATTTCCCCACGCTGACTTGTGTTTCGTCGAGTCTGGTGGAGACAATCTGGCCGCAACGTTCAGCCCGGAACTCGCCGACTTGACCATCTATGTCATCGACGTTGCGGAGGGCGAAAAAATACCGCGCAAAGGCGGCCCGGGCATTACGCGGTCCGATCTTCTGGTCATCAACAAAATTGACTTGGCGCCCATGGTAGGTGCCGACCTCGAGATCATGAAGGCCGATACGTTGAGAATGCGCGCGCAGAGGCCTTTTGTCTTTTCCAACCTGAAAAGTGGCGAGGGCGTCGACCCGATCGCGAACTTCATCATTGAAAAGGGCGGACTGGCCTCTCACGCAGCCTAGTTGTGCAGTGTCTAGTTGAGGAAAAGTCGAGATTTAGACCGTGCCTCAACGTTTATCCAGTAAGGAGAATCAGATGAGCGTGATTTCCCGAGGATTTTCCGGCCGCGGAAATGCGGAAACCGCCAACCTTCCGCCAGGGCAGTATCTCACTACAGACTTTCCGGTGCTGTCGGCCGGTCCGACTCCGCACATCCCGCTCGATCGCTGGGAGTTCACGATTCGCGACGAAAAAAATGCGCTGCTGCGAAGATGGGATTGGAAATCGTTTCGCGAGCTGCCAACCGAATCGCCTACCGTTGACCTGCACTGCGTCACTCGGTGGTCCAAACTCGGAACCAGTTGGGATGGAGTTTCTCTCGACACACTTCTCTCGGACGTACACGCAGACGCCTCCTACGTCATGGCTCATTCCTATGGCGACTACACGACAAATATCCCTCTCCACGAGCTTAAGAACAGGAAGGCCTGGATCGCCTTCCGTTTCGACGGAAAAGACCTCGAACCGGAACACGGCGGCCCGGCTCGGCTGCTGGTCCCTCACCTTTACCTCTGGAAGAGCGCCAAATGGGTGCGAGGTCTCCAGTTCATGCGCGAAGACAAGCCCGGTTTCTGGGAAGGCCTCGGATATCACATTTACGGAGATCCATGGCGGGAGCAACGATACTCGGGCGACCAATAATGTGGCGCATTGGAACCGTCGTCGCTCTGTGCGACGAAACCTCGACGGCGCGGACAATCACGCTGGAAGTTCCTGATTGGCCGGGTCATGTCGCAGGTCAGCATGTCGACCTGCGCTTGACTGCTCCAGACGGATATTCGGCCGTTAGGTCTTACTCCATCGCTTCCGCGCCGAGTCTCCAACCACAATTTGAAGTCACCGTTGAACGCATGCCCGATGGCGAGGTCTCACCTTACCTTACGCAAGTGATCGCTCCTGGCGACCAGCTTGAAGTTCGCGGACCAATCGGTGGCTGGTTCGTGTGGCGCTCAGAACAAACGGGGCCCGTGCAACTCATCGCCGGAGGCTCGGGTATTGTTCCTCTTATGGCTATGATTCGTGCTCGGTTTTCGTCGGAAAACAGGTCGCAATTTCGGCTCTTATATTCCGTTCGGGATGGCGAATCGATTTTTTACAAACACGAATTGAAGGCTCTTTCAGAAGACAAGCTCGGTCTAAACGTGACGTATGTTTACACGCGGAAAGTTCCAATGGGTTGGCCGAGACCCGCAGGTCGCATCAACGCAACCCTTGTTGCGAATACAACCTGGCCAGCAGTGCTTGACCCAACCTCCTACATCTGCGGTCCGACTTCATTCGTTGAAGCTGCAGCCGACCTTCTTCTGGCCGCAGCTATGAAGCGCGACAACATAAGAACGGAACGCTTTGGGCCCACCGGAGAACGAAGATGAGTTCCAAGATATTTTACTCTAATGGAAACCCTTTACTGTCCCTCAGCTCGTCGAAGCAACCATTGCAACGCCAGCTTCGCTTCCCAAGGTGCGGTCGAAACATCAGTTCTGCTGGACCTCCTGATCGGGCTTCAATGGTGCAACACCGAAATTCACACTGAAGCGTTGGCACCAGATGGAGACCACGCGATATTTGGAGAGGTCCACATCGGAGGCCAAGGCATAGTTTTGATCACCAATATTTCCTTTTATCGGCCCTAGATCGACAAAGCCGGCACGCTGCACGGTTTCGCTATCCTTTGCGTCATCCGCAGCCACCAAGTAAACATGAACATTGGGCCCATTAGATGTTCTGAAATTCGTGAACCGGAGCATGAGAGCGCCGTCTTGCATGCGATAAACGGTTGCGGTTCCTTCTGTAGGATGTGCAATCCCATAAAACACTCCAGACTCGACTGGCTGTGTTGCACTCGGGTTCGCGACCGGCAGTGCTTCATGCACCTGTTTATTGGTAAAGAGCCGCTCGGGTCGAAACGCATACCATCCGACAAACAGAGCGATGCCGATTGCAACAATCACTATCTTCCATTTATTCATTGTCATATCTCCTCTTTAGCTAAAACCTGCGATGAAATCCTGAGGCCGGCAGTCGCTATCGCTAAAGGTGCGACCGCCCGACTTGAGCGAGCGAAGCGTCGTTTTGAAGGAATGTTTCATCGGACCGCACCGATTCTTTCGCGGCGTGCGAAACACGTTTTACGTCCTCACGCAGCAAATGGAATGAAACAGCCAGAAGCACCAGATCTTTCATGAGGAAAGCAACGTGTTCAGTCATTGCTGGAAAGCCGCCAGCCGATGCGGCCCAGCCGCCCGGGAAGAACGGAATGATAGTCACTGTTGATATAAATGAAAAACATGAACCAAGCGCGCCAAGGATTCCCGCCTTCTTGTTCCAGAAGCCCCAGAAAACCAGTGCACCAAACACCCATTCAGAAACTCCCAAGAAGAAAGTGGCACCCCGGACACTGAAAACGGAATACATCCAAAAGATCAGCGGGCCATGGCTGATATAAGGGATCAATCCTTGCGCCTCATAGGGAAACCACTTCTGATATCCGAAGAAAAAATAGATGATCACCATCACTGCGCGAGCGAAATGGTAGTCCGTATCTTTCTTCAGGATTCCGAGTTTAATCAGAATGCTTATCAGCAGATTCATCGTGCGTTCCTTCCGGTGTGTTTCGGCGCCACCGACTAATCAACCGCTGCACGTCACCCTCCACAAATAACTGTACCGGCTGGTGCTCAATTCCAAGAGCTAGCCTTGCAATTCGCTGGACCCCGACCTCGAGATTAGTGGCCACCCATGTCGTGAATGACTCTCCTTCGACGAAGGGTGTCGACGTGTCGATGTAAAGGCAGTCGTGACCTCTCATTCGTATTGGTTTCGGTGAAGTTGTCGACCAGAACGGGTTGCGTTGGCACGCCACTTCGTCACTGAACCGCCCATCGAGTCATACGAATGAATGGCGATGTTCTTGCATCATCGGTTGAGGCACGGCGAATAAAGGCCGAGGCAGTGAGCCGGTGATTGCAAATGGTCGAAGAGACCGAGACCGCAAGGCGCTTATTCCTGGGGGGAGCACACCATAATCTCGGACCACTCCGGATTTCACGTAGCAAGTATGGCGAGAGTTCGCCCACCCTGGGACGGCCAGCATGCCCGAGCTTTTCGATTGCTAAAGGAGCCATCGGTGAAAGGACGACGTTTCGGACGTGATGCCAGAAAACGAGCCGCAGAGCTAACCGCTCGACCAGCGGTCGTGAAAGAAGATCACGACCTTGTCAAAGCTGCGAAAAACGGAAATTCGGTGGCATTTGGATTCCTTTGCACACAGTCCGCAAAGTTGGTCTTCAATACGGCGCGACGCATGATGCGGACCAATGAAGACGCGGAAGACGTCGTGCAGGAGTCGTTGCGACTAGCGTTTGTGCATCTCAAGAGCTTCAAAGGCGATTCGCGCTTTTCAACGTGGCTGACTCGCATTGTTACCAACGCTGCTTTGATGCGACTCCGCAGAGATAGAACTCGCCGAGAATTGTCGATTGGGCAAACCTCTGAATTGGAATCGGGCTGTTCGCCAATAGATATCGAGGACCAAAGCCTTAACCCCGAGCAGCTCTATGTTCGAGAGGAACGCCATTGGCTCGTCCGCAAGGCTGTGAGTGAACTGAATCCAAACATGCGAAGAACTATCGAACTCTGTGAACTTGACGAGCGGTCGATTCAAGAAGCCGCCCGCGTGCTGGGAATCTCCGTGGGCGCTGTGAAGTCTCGTATGTTTCATGCTCGGAGAAAATTGCGACGACTTGTGAGTCTTGTGAGCTCACAGCCAATACAGCGATGTAAAAGGTGGGAAACGAATCCCGGGCCGAGCGGCACGTTGCGTCCCCAGCTTCTTTACAGTCCAGGCGACTAGCGTCAAATCTATATATTTCGATCCGAGTGGAGTAGAGATGATATTCAGTGAGTCAAACACGGGGAGCGCGATGCCAAAGAACAAATCCGCTTACTTCACTGCCTATCGCAGTCTGAAACTCGATCGAGACACACGCGGTGTCTTGGTAGCCACCTTCCACAACAACGGTGGTCCGCTGAACTTCACCGCGCCGGACCATACCGACTTTGTGGAGGCCTTTTATCGAATCTCGCAGGACCGGGAAAACAAGATCGTGATCCTGACAGGCGCAGGTGGAGAATTCATTCCAGCGATCGACTTTTCTTCGTTTGGCAACGTTGCTGATCCCGCAGTTTGGAGTCAGGTCCACGACGAAGGCGTGCAGATCCTGGAGAATCTCACGAACATTCGTGTGCCGGTGATTGCGGCAATTGAAGGCCGTGCACACGTGCATTCCGAATATGCACTCCTTGCCGACGTCATCGTAGCTGCGGAAGGAGCTACGTTCAACGACTTGCCGCATTTTGCTGCGGGCATCGTGCCAGGCGATGGAATCTTTACAGCGTGGAGCCACCGTGCCGGGGCAGGAAGGGCGGGAGCGTTCCTGCTAAACCCGCAACCACTGACGGCGCGTGCCGCGCACGAATGGGGAGTGGTTGCCGAGGTCGTGCCGAACGGTAAAGCACTCAGTCGCGCGTGGGAGTTGGCCGCCCTGTACTTGAAGGCTCCGGAAGTGACGCGCCGGAACACGCGCGTTCATTTTATTCAGCCGCTAAAGGAACGCATCATTAGAGAAGTCGGCTATGGACTCTCGGTCGAAGGTGCGTCCGCAGCTGCTCTGGTGAGATCGCTGGAAGCCGGGCATTGATGAACACGGTCGTGCTGAGGCCATCGCAACCAAGGCATTTAAGAATTGCTATGGATGGATTGAGCCCTTCCGACGATTCGAATGCGGCAACTGCGCAGCAAACAATTTCAACCTCGGTAAGGAAGGCAATCATGGCGGACGCAGTTATGTCGCACAAATTTGCGGGGAAAATCGGAGTTATTACGGGAGGCTCGACCGGAATGGGTCTTGCCACCGAGAAGCGCTTTGTTGAAGAAGGAATGGATCACGTTTTTATTACCGGTCGGCGTAGGGACAGTCTAGAGATCGCCGCCAACAAAATTGGAAAGAACGTTACTGCTGTACAAGGCGATGCCGCAAACCTATCTGACCTCGACCGTTTATATGAGACAGTCAAGAAACACCGTCGACCCCTCGACATTATCTTCGCAAATGCCGGTCTGGCTAAACTCGCTTCGTTCGGCGCTGTGGATGAAGAGTTCTTCGATCTTCACTTCGACGCGAACGTGAAAGGTCTCTTTTTTTCCGTCCAAAAAGGCCTTTCCATGATGAAGGATGGCGGCACGATCATCCTGAACGGATCCATTGCCGATATCAAAGGCTTTCCAGCGATGAGTGTGTATAACGCGACGAAAGCCGCAGTTCGTTCGTTTGCACGAACCTGGACCAACGATTTGCGCGGCCGTCGCATCCGCGTGAACGTAATTAACCCGGGTCACATCGATACGCCAATCATGGAGAGTCTACAGCAAGGCGAGGCGCTCATGAGGATGAAGAAAGAAATGGAAAACAACGTTCCGCTTGGCCGGTTGGGAGATCCCGACGAGATCGCCAAAGCTGTTTCATTCCTTGCCTCCGACGAGGCTAGCTATGTGTCAGGCGCTGAGCTCTACGTTGACGGCGGCGTGGCTCAAATCTAATTGTTGAAACTGGAATATTGCGTCGCGGAGAGGAGCAACGGAAAAGATGAAGTTGCTTCAAAGCAAAACCGCACTTGTTACTGGCGCATCGCGCGGTATTGGACGAGCGACTGCACTGGCGCTTTCTGAGTCTGGCGCAAGCGTGCTCGTACACTATCATAGCGCCGCTGACCAAGCCAATGCGGTGGTTGCGGAGATCCGCAATCTTGGACGGCATGCGCATGCCATAAACAGCGATCTTACGGCGAGGGACGGCCCAGCCGTGCTGACGGAACAGGTGCGAGAGATCCTTGGCGATAGCCGGCTGGATATCGTTGTGTTAAATGCCGGTATCTCGAAAGCTGCGTCGATTGAAAATCAAACAATGGAAGACTTCGACAGCCTGTTTTCGATAAACGTCCGCAGTCCGTTCTTTCTTGTGCAGCAGCTTCTCGCACTGCTTGGCGAGGGCTCGAGCATCATTCTCGTCTCCTCGCTTGTCGGCCACGCAGTACCCGGGAGCCCAGGACAACGCGGCGCGCCCTTCCTTCCAGCCTATGCGGCCACCAAGGGAGGAGTGGACACACTCGCTAGACATCTTGCTGCAATTCTTGGCCCTCGTGGCATCCGCGTAAATGCCGTCGCGCCAGGTGTGATCGATACCGACATGTCGAATTTCACGAAAACGGAAACCGGTCGTGACCTTGCGCTGGAAATGCAGGCACTGAAGCGCATCGGAAAATCGGACGACGTCGCGGATGTGATTGCTTTCCTAGCCTCGGACAAGGCCCGCTGGATCACTGGAGTGAGCATTCCGGTGGACGGCGGATCAAAGCTCTGAATGAGTCAGGGAATTTCAACGTTCTACTGCACCGGGGCGCCATGACTACATCTAGATTCAGTAAAGGCTGACCAGAAGCCGTGAGGTTGTGCTTCCTCAAACCCCGGATCACGGGCGTCGAGTGGAATTTCTATAGCCTCGAAATCGCGCTAGCGCTGCGCAAGAAGGAATTCGATCGTAGCATCGCTGAGACGCTTTCTAATTTGGGTACGGTACTCTCAGGAGAGTGCTCGCGCTTGACGGCAAAACATAGCGGAGACCTGCGTAAACCATGCTGAGATGCGCATTTTTGGGGTCACCGGGAGCCACAGCCCAGGGAGCACGAGTCAAATAGGAATACTGGACGTAAGTTTGCAGGGCTCCGTACCGAGGGTGTTTCCACAAAGTCTGCAGCCAATCGAAGGTGACCTGCTGAATGGCACGGTTGTTGGTATTAGGAGAGCCGGAACCGCCATACCCGATGATCGTTCCAGGGTGCGCCGCATTCGTCGTGTCAGGAAAGAAGTTTCGCCCGTAATAATCTGATCCGTAGTAAATCGCGAACGCTTGCTGTTGTGTCGCTCTCCATTCGAAGCCAGCGGACCCCGCTCCGGCATGGACCATCGAGAGGCTGATGTCAGTCCCGGCGGCATTGGAGCGAACTACCAGTTCCGGCCCTGTCGCTGCCAGGTAGTGGGCGCCACCGTCACTCCAAAAAATGTTGGCCAGGAACACGAGCTTGTCGCACAGCAAATCGTAGTTGGTCGCGAGCTGACCTCCACCGCCAACAATCATATGAGTTTTGAACGAACTTGACCCCAAGGGCATCGCGGAAGCGTGTGCGCCCGTGAATAGGCCCGTGACCTCGGCGTGAAAATGTCTGTGTGCAAACTCATTGTCGTAGGTAGCCTTGGACAGAACATCCGGGAAGGCATTTGCCGCCCCAACCTGTGTGCCATTGTCAAACTGCGAACCAACGGAGGTGAACGCTGCAGGGAGTGCGACGAAACCGCCTATGTATTGATTAGGATCTTCGATGCCCACTCCGAAGGTCCAATGTTCGTTCAGGTGGTACGCCACTCGAAACTCAGCTGCCCGTGTATAAGGAACTCCGACGCCAAGGCTCTGGTCCTCATTGTAAGTAATGGCCAAATCGGAAGGTATGGGCCCAGTGCCTTGACGGTTGGGAGTCAGCCAGCTCCAAGTTTGTCCGCCGAGAATCTCCCACTTGCCGCGCTTTAGGTCCATAAAGTAGAGGCGCAGCCGATTGGTGTGAGGATTCGCGCTCTGGTATACGCCGGAGCTATCGTTGCCGCTGAAATCGCCCTCAACGAAGCTAATAATATCGCTGCCGGCAAAACGATCGTGGACCTTGAGACTCAGACGCGAGAATTGCGCCGTCGTACGGAATTCGCTGACGCGCCCCGGTGGCGTGTTGCCGTACGGGAACCCGCCAAGATTGGTAGCAATGTTGCTCTGGGTGTTCGTCGTCCGATAGATATTCTCGAGATCGACAAATCCCCCGACTTCCAAAATCGCGTCGCCGAGTCTGAAAGCACCCAGCGGTATCTGTTCTGGTTTGCTTTGCCCTTGAGTTTGAGTGGCCTGCTGCTGGACCGTTGCGCCCGCTGACACAATCGTCGACTCGAGCGTAGATGGAACAGAAGCGCCGGCAACTCCGTTGCCGTGAATGGGAAGTAGTTCTCTCGAAGCAGGAACTGTTACTGGATTCTTCGACTGTGCTTTTAGCGTTTCAATCTCGAGTTTTAGTGCAGACACCTGCTTTTGCATTTGCCAAAGGGCCTCGCGAAGCGCCTGCACCTCCGAAGTCAGGTCATTGTTGTTCTGCGACGAAACAGGTTGCTGACTGCTGGATTGGGCGAGCATCATCCCTGGACCGAGGAGGGTTGCAAATAGGCAATAGACGATCTTCATGTCGCAAGTCCTGAGCATTCCTGCCGGGCATGGCCCGTCCCGCCGATCGCATTCCCTTTGACCTCGTCTCGAATGATCGTGTACGGAATCATGGCTGCGCCGGAGCCAATGCCAAAAATCATGCAAGGACGTCCGGCAGGACGTCAGCCACTTTGTTCTTAGTCATCGGTTAGTTCTCCCGCTTGTGGCAGTTAAGTCCACTGGCTATACGGCGGCGTCTTCGATCGAAGTCACGGTTGCGACCATTTCGAAGTGTTTTGCAGTCTGGGGATTCTAAATCGTTTGCAGCTGCCAGTTCATTTCGCCGGCATTCATTTGCTCGCTCTCCTCTACTGTGTAGTGCAAATACATCTCCATCCTTTCGTCTGGATCGAGCGGGGGGTTCGGTGAAAAGAATGAAGTCCAACGGAGTCCGTAAATGCCCTCCCTATTCAGTTCAATGAGTCATGGTGAGAAGCACTAACTGCCTTCACATCGACACATCGACACCTTCCGTCGAAGGAGAGTCAATCTCGACACCAAGAGCGTTATCTCCGCGTTGGGCTTAACAAATCCGTGCGCGGCATTACAAGGACGCCTTGTCGAAGTTGTCCTGCCGGATCGCGCAAAATCGGCAGGACATGACACGAATCGTCCAAGAAGCGAAAGGAAGTTCTGGCGGTAACGACTCACCGGGCGAACCTGGCAGGACAACTGCTACTCGAAAGGAGAATCACGTATGAGCAGCTACGTGCAAAGCCTTGGCGTTTCCCGCTCCGCGGCAGTCGTCAACGTGAGGCAGAGGCTTATGGCGGCCCTGAAGGTGTTGCGCGATGCGATTTCGGTGAAGGCCACGGAGTCGCAGAACATTGTCAAGATCGTTCGAACGCATATGCAAGACCTCGTGTATCCGACGCTCTCAACTGACGTTTCGAGTCATCGACAGAAAAAGGGGAAAGAAAATGCCGCAAGGATCAATGCGCGCTCCAAAAATAGAGCCAAAGTCCGTCATCGAGCATGTTCTCTCGAGGCTCAAGGACCTCGGCATATCCAAAGTATTTGGCGTTGCCGGGGACTTCGCTTTTCCCATTGAGGATGCAATCGTGGGTCTGCCCAGTATCGACTGGGTCGGATGCTGCAACGAGCTTAACGCGTCGTATGCAGCGGATGGGTATGCTCGCATTCACGGCATTGCTGCTCTCAACACAACTTATGGTGTCGGCGAATTGAGCGCTATCAGTGGAATCGCGGGAGCCTATGCCGAACATCTACCCGTTTTCCATCTAGTCGGAATGCCGAATCTGCCTGCCCAAACCGGGCACGCGCTCGTCCATCACACACTAGGAAACGGCGAGTTCGATTTCTTCCACAAGATGGCTGAAAAGGTCGTTTGTGCCAGCGCTATCATGACACCGCAAAACGTGGCTTACGAAACAGAGCGACTCATCTGGGAGGCGCTGTACCACCGCAGACCCGTCTATATGGCGTTTCCGACAGATGTCGCGAATCAACCTGTCGTGAGCACAGCGGCGCCCCTTGATCCACCAAATAGCGATCCGGCAGCACTTGAAGAAGCTGCTGCTGCGATTGTTGAAGCCCTCGAAGCGGCCAAGACCGCTTGCATTCTCCCAGGGGTATTGGCTAGTCGCGCGAGGCTGCAAGACACGGTGCAGGCATTCGTGGATGCCTCCGGACTGCCCTTCGCCACGATGCTGATGGACAAATCGACGCTTGAAGAGCAACAACCGGCCTACATCGGCATGTACGAGGGAAAGCTCATGGACGAAGCGGTCCGTGAGTACGTTGAATCATGTGATGCCGTCATTCTGATCGGAGCCATTCTCACGGACTTTAGCACGGGCGCCTTTACAGCCCATCTTGACCCAAAGAAGACCATCGATATTCGTCACCATCGTACTCAGGTAGGCTCAAAGGTTTATCCGAACGTTGAGATGAAAGATCTCCTCCCTGAACTCGCGCGGCGTGTGACCAAAAGAAATCAAAAACCACCATTTCAACCAGGTTCGCTCGGACCAGTGAAGGGAGCCGGCAGCGATCCGATTACCGCAGACGCACTCTATGCTCGGTGGGAAAATTTCATTAAACCGAACGATATTGTCTTTACCGAGACAGGGACTTCTGGGTTTGGAATGGCGTTTGCACTTTTGCCGAAGGGCGCGAAGGTCTACAACCAGACGTTGTGGGGTGCTATTGGATATGCGACCCCGGCGGCTTTTGGAGCGGCAGTCGCAGCTCCTGACCGTCGAGTCGTGCTGATTACAGGTGAAGGCTCTCATCAACTAACAGCCCAGGAGATCAGTCAGTTCGGGCGGCGCGGGCTAAAGCCCATCGTCTTCGTTCTTAACAATTCGGGCTACCTAATTGAACGGCTGCTCTGCAAGGACCCCAACATCGAGTACAACGATCTTGCTCAGTGGCATTACGCTGACCTGCCTAAAGCACTTGGATGCGACGACTGGTTTACTGCCCGTGTCACCACATGTGGAGAGTTCGATCAGGCCATTAAGGCCACATCTGAAGGAGGCAGAGCTGCATACATCGAAGTTGTGACCGACAAGTATGCCGCGCCACCCGCGGCCATGAAGTTCCATGAAAGTGTGAACACTCTCTACCGGACGTGATGAACACGACAGAGAGCACTACTATTTGCGCGTTGACGAGCCGTACTAATGAGGGAAATGGCGAGCGAAATGAAATCGAGTTCTAACAGAGCTTCTGGAACCGATTGGAAGAGGACTCCGAAGACTCGACGCGTTTTGGTCGGGTCCCTCCTTGCCGTCTTCCTCGCAGGTGTAGTTTTCTTCGCCTTGGCATGGCGCCCCTCAATAGCTCCCGTTGCTCGACCCGTCCCAGGAAGCTTTCCTGCCGATTTGGTCGCGAAGGGTGAAGCTCTGTCCGCGATTGGGCATTGCGCGGCGTGTCACACCGCGCCAGGCGGACAGCCGTTTGCTGGCGGATACGCGCTACACACACCGTTCGGGATCATTTATGGCAACAATATCAGTCCCGATCCGGCAACCGGCATCGGGGCTTGGTCACCCGAAGCTTTCACCCGTGCAATGCGAGAGGGTGTGGCTCGCGATGGCTCTCATCTTTTGCCCGCATTTCCCTATTATGCCTTTACGCAGTTATCTGATGACGATATCAAGGCTTTGTATGCGTATCTGATGACGCGGCCGGCGGCGAGCAACACTGTGCCAGCCAATACCATTCCGGCGCCGCTCAGAATACGTGCGCTCCAAGAAGGCTGGAAGATTTTGTTTTTCAGGAGTGCGAGGTTCCGACCTAACCCGTCCAAGAGCGCCGAATGGAATCGCGGGGCCTATCTGGCGAACGCGCTCGGCGATTGTTCGGGCTGCCACACTCCGCGCAACGTCCTCGGCGGCGAGGAAGGCGGACATCCGTATGCAGGCTGGCTAATCGAGGGTTGGATCGCGCCTGCGCTTACCGACACCAACCCATCGCCGGTTCCGTGGACCCAACAAGAGTTGTTCACCTACCTGCGTACCGGCGTCACCCCACTGCACGGGGCGACGGGCAGCACGATGGCTTTAGCGATTCGCGGAGCCCTCGACCTTCCTGTCGTACCGGACTCCGATGTCCGTGCCATCTCACTTTACTTCGGCGAGATGGATCGCGCGAGCGCTCGTGCAAACAACGGCGAGGCTGCGACACAAGAGGCTCTCGCGAGTTCCTCTCTCGGTAGTGTTCAGGAGCATGATCCGGATGCTGACCTGTATGCCTCCGCCTGTATGTCTTGCCATTACAATCGTGCGCCGACTCCGCTGGCCGCTCGTCCGGAACTGGCTCTTAACAGTTCGCTATCTCTACCTGAACCGACCAATTTCATCCAGGTGGTGCTGAACGGCGTCAGTAACACAGAAACCGACAACAACACCGAAGGTGCGGCAGGCCTTGTGATGCCTGCATACGGCTCGTCGTTGACGAATTCCGAAGTCGCCCGCCTTGCCGCTTATCTGCGCCGCACGCGCACGAAATCGCCACCTTGGAACGATCTCGAGAAAAAGGTGGCCAGCATCCGCCGGGAGGGGCCGGCATACCATTGACCGAAAGTACGAGGAGCCAAGCGATCATGACCACATTCGATCTCAACGGCCGTACCGTTTCGGCCCGTAGTCCAGACGACACGCCCTTGCTCTGGGTAATCCGAGACGAACTTGGTCTCACTGGAACGAAATTCGGTTGCGGCATCGGTTTTTGCGGCGCCTGTACCGTGCACGTGGAAGGACGCGCAACGCGCTCTTGCATTACGCCGGTTGGCGCGGTCGCTGGGGCAAGGGTCACGACGATTGAAGGTCTCGATCCGCAGGGCAAGCATCCGCTGCAAACCGCGTGGCTCGAGCTGCAGGTTCCTCAGTGCGGCTACTGCCAATCGGGACAGATCATGCAGGCCGCCACGCTGCTCAAGGACTTCCCGAATCCTACCGACCAGGACATCAACGCGGTGATGGCTGGCAGTGTTTGCCGCTGCATGACCTACGTTCGAATCCGCAAGGCGATCAAATTGGCAGCGGCGAAAATGCAAGGAGGTGCCCATGAATAGCGGCTTGTCTCCTCACGGATTCCGGGCGCCTTACGACACATCGCGCCGCGGTTTCCTCATCACAATGATCGGCGCTGGCGTCATGCTGGGTTATGCGCGTTCCGGCTTGGCCGCTGTCGAGTCTCTGACGAAAGAGACCAAAGCGCCGCTCAGTCCCAATGAATTGTTCGAACCGACGATTTGGTATGGCATCGACACGAACGGTGTAGTCACTGTCAACATTCTCCGCGCGGAAATGGGCCAGCATGTCGGCACAGCCCTCGCCCGCATCGTAGCAGATGAGTTGGAGGCTGACTGGAGCAAAGTAAAAATCGTTATCGTCGATAGTGACCCCAAGTGGGGATTAATGATCACCGGCGGGAGTTGGTCTGTGTGGCAGAGTTTCTCCGTGCTAAGCCGGTCCGGCGCGGCCGGACGGATCGCCCTGATTGAGGAAGGAGCAAAACTGCTCGGCGTCAGTCCCAAAGCTTGCACGGCGCGCAAGGGCGCGGTTCATGCCGGAGAAAGATCAATTCTTTATGGCGACATCGTTGCACGAGGGGACCTCCGGCGTGGCTACACAAACGAGGAATTAGAGAAGATTCCCATCAAGACGCGAGCCGACCGGCGCTTCATCGGCAGAGATACAGCGCACTCTCTCGACATTCCCTCGAAGGTGAACGGCAGCGGTCGTTACGGACTCGATGCAGCAATCGATGGCATGATCTACGCGCGCCCGAAGATTCCACCCACCCGTTACGACTCCAAGGTGATCGCGATCGACGACTCGGCTGCCAGGTGTATTCCTGGCTATATCAAAAGCCTGGCTCTTGATGATCCATCCGGTACGAATCCGGGTTGGGTGATGGTCTACGCTGACACTTTCACCGCCGCGAATCAAGCCACCGACTTCGTGAAGGTGAAATGGGAGTCAGGACCGTCGGCAAATGTCTCCGAGCGAAATCTCCAGCAACGTGCGGCCGAACTCATCGCAGATCCGAAGGGAGGCGCCCTGCTGGTCGATGACCCAGGCGTCGACGCGGCGTTTGCATCGGCAAAGAGGAAAATCGAGCGCACGTACACGACCGCCACCGCCATGCATTTCGCCCTCGAGCCGATTAACGCGCTTGCCTTCGAAAAAAACGGCGTCTTCGAAATCCACACTGGCAATCAATGGCAATCCGCGATTCTGCCGATACTGGCGAAAGCGCTAGGCCGCAGCCAGGACAAGATCGTGATGCGCAGCTATTTACTTGGTGGAGCATTCGGTCGCCGCCTGGACGGCGATTATGCAGTCGGAGCCGCCCTCGCCGCCAAGGCGGTCGGAAGGCCGGTCAAGATGGTCTGCACGCGAGCCGATGACATGCGATTCGACTGCCCCCGGTCCGCCACTACGCAGGTCGTGCGCTTAGCGTGGGGAGACGACAACCGTATTGCGGCGATGGACCACCACGCGGCAGCAGGCTGGCCCACAGCGACCATCGCTCCTTATTTTCAGGGCAAGGACGCCAAAGGCAATCTGTATGATCCCTTCGCGATTCAGGGCGCAGACCACTGGTACACGGTAGGCCTGCAGCGGGTTCGTGCGCTGAACAATGAATTGGCTGATCGCACCTTCCGGCCTGGCTATCTGCGATCCGTCAGCGCGGGTTGGACTAATTGGGCGGTCGAGAGCTTTATGGACGAGGTAGCCCACGCAGCCGGTATCGATTCCGTGAAATTTCGGCTTAGCCTCCTCGACGCTACGGGCCGTAACGCCGGCTTGGCGCCGAATTCAATCGGTGGCGCGCACCGGCAAGCGGCAGTGCTCTCCCGCTGTGCGCAGAAGGCGGGCTGGGGTAGCGCGATGCCGAAGGATGTCGGCCTCGGAATCGCGTCGACCTTCGGGCAGGAACGCGGCATGCCGACCTGGGTTGCCTGTGCCGCGCGCGTACGGGTGAACCGAACCAACGGTTACGTCACGGTGGAGAAGATGAACATCGTCATCGACTGCGGCACGGTTATTCATCCCGACAGTGCTGAAGCCCAGGTGGAGGGCGCTGCTCTGTGGGGATTGAGTTTGGCCCTCCATGAAGGAACCGAGTTCGTCAACGGACAGCCCAAAGATACGAATCTCGATAGCTATCGGGTTCTGCGCATGGGAGACGTACCGGAAATTGACGTTGAATTTCTTTCGAGTATAGAAACACCGGTTGGACTTGGCGAGCCGGCGGTGACGCCGATCGCGCCCGCGATTAGCAATGCAATCTTTGCCGCCACAGGTGCGCGCGTGCGTCATCTGCCAATCCGACCGCAAGCCGTTTTGCAAGCACTCGCGCGCGAAAGCTAAACCATCCGACTGATTTCTCGATGCATGGAGTGACGAGAGTGTTCATCCACGCTCCTGCTTTGGGACTCAAACTTATCAGCTTTTGGCCGCCAGGCCCCTGTTCCCCCAAAGGTCACCCTGGCTACTTGGCTTGAAGCCGGCTTTTCATACATCTGCCTCAAGCCGACCAGCTGTTAAAGGCGCCGTTTTTCCAAAACGGCGCCGACTCGAATGGTTCTAGCGGATTAAATCTCAGCGCGACCAGCGGTGGCTCCCGAAAATTCGGAGCAGGCCAAGCGTCGAAGTTATTCTTCCAAATGAACCGCAAAGGTCGATGGGCTTGCGGACCCTGCTTGAATCTGGTGAACCCAATTCGCTGTGATGCCCACCTGTGCGCGAGCACTCTTCGGACTAGAAAGTCGGAAAGCCAATGCCGGCAGGGTTTGATTCTGCCTCGTTCAGGCAGCCCGTCGTTCGTAGCGGTGGTGCAGTCCGCCGACGAGGGGTAGCGCTACGACGGATCCCATTTTACTTGCGACATCGCGAGCGATTGACGAGGTAAACAATGCAGGCCGTAGCTATGCGGCCGCAACAGAGGAGATCGAACCTCCCTTGCGCTCAACCCCTTCCCTGCCCCATCCTATCGCTCCATGTCCACTGCGCCAGCACCCACGCCCAACGTCCAGCAAGTCGTTCCTTTCTTCATGGTCACAGACATGTCCCGCTCCCTCCGCTTCTACATGGAAGGTCTCGGCTTCACCATGAAATACAGATGGACACCAGATTCCCCGGATAAAATCCGTTGGTGCTGGCTGGGACTAGGCGGCGCTTCCCTCATGCTTCAGGAGTACAATCCCGGTCGCATCCCCACCGAAGAACTCGGCAAAGGCGCCTCCATCTGGTTCCAGTGCCAAGACTCTCTCGCTCTTTACTACGAATTCAAAGCGCGCGGCATCGAAACCCGCGAACCCTTCGTCGGCAACCACATGTGGGACGTCGCCCTCACCGACCCCGACGGCTACTACCTCCACCTCAGAGTGTGACTGGAAGTACAAGCCTTCCGGTGCGCCCGCCGGTGCCACGCTTGATGAAATGAAGAAGAAATACGAAGGCGAGCGTGACAAAGAGTTTGTTGCCCACGTTTGTACAGATCATCCACGGGGACAAAGAGTCAAAGACGGTGCCGAGCCGGAAAAAGGCAAATACTGGAAACGTCCATAAGGCTACTTGGCACAGACGGAGATTCCACGGGCCGCTACTGAAGACGTTTTCGCAGACGTTGTGAAGTGGCGCCGCACATCTCATCGTCAGACTTTTCTGCTATTCTGTGCGCTGGGAACCGCGCTTCGTAGGAAGTTCATGTGAATGGTGATAATCGTTGCAGTGCTCATCTTGATTGCTTTTGTTCTTACACATTTTCAGAAGACGCGCACGGATGTTTTGGCTTACAGGATTATCGTGGTTGTCATGGCACTGCTGGCCGTACTCGCCGTTTTTCGCTGGCTTTCAAAGTGAGGGCACATGAAACAGTTCGCTTCTGAAATCTGTGCCGCCGTGAAATCCGGCAAGCTCAAGCAACCGTTTGATGCCGCTACGTTAAAGCAAGCGTGTCCGGGTCGGGCAGCGCGGACGTACTCCGTGTTTACCGCCCAGCACGCTGTGGGCAATGGAAAGACTACGGAGCTTTTCGTTCGGGTAGGACGCGGGCTGTATAAAATAAAGTGAACCCAACCTTGCCGAAGGCTCAGACCACCGCCTTCCGTTGCGCTTCACCTAAGTCACGTCCAAACCGACGTACAACAAAAAAAGAGCAGCCCGGCCAGCCGAGCCACATGGCATGAAACATTGTTACATCCCTTTCTTTATGTTATTGATTTCAAACGCGCTCTTAGTTTTGGCGAGGCACAGCGGCAGCGAGCGCAGCCATGGGAGGCCCGGGCGGACCAGGTGGATCAGGCGGAGCTGCTGGTCACACGTTCAATTTCTACCACACTGGATCCGGCGATTCTGCGGACATGAAAAAAGCCGGGAAAGACTTTATGAAGCTGGCGACGCGTGAACTCCGGCGAAGAAACTTATGAAGACACGCGTCTTGCTCTTCGCATTTGCGGCGCTGTCATTAGCCACAGCCTTTTTTGCGCCACCGATTATCGGTGTCCTGATGGGCTTTCTCGGTGGCCTTCTTTTTGGCGCTGCGGTTTTTGCGCCGAAGGAGTAAACGCGGCGGAGAGCCGGTAATTGTTAGCGCTCACCTGCTTGGTCTTCTTGGTCGAATTTTGATATGAGGTTGTTACGGGCGATGAAGTGAAAATATCTTGTCCGCTGCTCCATAGTGTAGAGGTTAACCAAGGTAACGGCTTCGTCAAGTCTCATTCCCAATTTCTGCTCCTTCGTTACCCTCTGGGGTCCTAGAGGTACGTCTTCAAGCTCCTTAATGTCGGCGAGCGTGCAGTTTGTGATCAATTCTTGCCTGTCTGCAATGTCCTTCGAGGTGAGAGTATTCATCACTTTGCGTATTTCTGGACCGTACGGCTTGGAGATATCCGTTTGAGCAACCCAGAGATTTATTTGAGCGTTGCACACTTCCAGAGTCGGAGCAGACTTAACTTCTTGCGAGTTAGTGCCGACAGCGGCCGTTGCCACAAAAAGCAAACCGCCTGCGAGCGCGAAGATATTTTTCATTGCTGAGGTTCCTTCCGTCTGTCGAAACGAATCACGGTTTGGACATGCCCAGATGCGTACCTTTCTGTTCAAGGGGCTTGGCATTTGGGTTGATTCCGAGAGCACCACGAGTGCACGGCGCCGAAATCGAACATTTTCACGTCTTCACCTGTGAGATCGCGAAATGTCACGAAGCTCGCGGCGACAACGTTAAGGTCTGAGTCGTGGTCAATCAACTCCACAACTCTGTGAAGAGTGGATGGTATGGTTGTTTCGGGGCGGCCTATGTTCATCATAAACATTTGCAGAGGCACAATCCCTTTCTGATTGAACCTCTTCATATTCTCTTGAGCACGGGTTTCGAAGTCCGCTGCCAATGTCTCTAATGAGACCTTTCCAAATCTCGCCGTATCAGGGTCCTTAGCGCTGGCGACCAGCTTGTTCAATTCTTCTAACGCGGGTCGGAATGCCATTCGCGCCCGCGTTTGATTTTCAGATATCTGCCCCACTAGCGTGATGCGCTGCTCAACGGGCTGTAGTTTTGCTCTTACCTGCTGCTCTACCAGCTTGTCTGTTATCGTTCCAACTTTTTCCTGAGCAGCTTTAAGGATCATGGCATTTAGGTTTTTCTCTTCAAAAGCCTGCGAGACGCGCGTCTGCGCCTCCTTTGTTGCTGTGCGTGTGGCCTCTTCCTTGGCATCCTCACGAACGGCTTTCAGATTTGAATAAAACAGAATGCCCACAGCGGTAACCATTAGACCGAGAAATAAAACCGTTAACGTGACGAGATACTTAAAGAACGAAAGTAGACGGTCATACTCGGCCCCAACATCCGGGACTTGGCTAGGCTGAGGACTCGGGATTTGAGGGGACGGGCTCGGGTTGGCGGTGGACACAGGATGCACCTTCAGAAATCGGCTTGTCACAGGAAATGGGCGACTACCAGAAACTTACCCCTTACGTTCTGCGGGAGTCAACGCGAGTTCTCCAAAAGAGCTTCCCGGTCGAACCCCTTCAATGTTGGTACGTGCGTGAACCCTGAAGCTAGTGCGCAATAGAAGCGGTGCGCTCCGTGGGTGAGTTTGTATCGATGAACGGACCCGGTTTTGTTCTCAACCACGCGGACCGGTGGAATCGCTTCGTCTAACCGGAACCCTCGCAAAATTCTGACTACGCGTTCTCGGGCAGGAATTCCGTCTTCGCTATCTCTGAAGATACCGACAGGCCGAGGCGCTGGCGCTACGTCGGCGATGGCGACTTCCAGAACTGGCTCGCCAGTTCAGAGAACCGCGGATCGGTCCGGTAAGCGCGAGATATAGGAGAAAACCCCGCCATCCCTGCTTCCTTCCACCAATCGTCGTCCAGGTCAACCTGTAAGCCGTGATGCGGGAATCTCATCGTCTTGAACCTGCGGTAAACCTGAAGTTAACCTGAGCCGACCTTAGAGCGTGCGAAAATTCCGCCTCTTCGTAAAACGCGCATAAACATTGATTATTTTGGTGGACGAGAGGGGATTCGAACCCCCGGCCTCCTCGTTGCGAACGAGGCGCTCTCCCAGCTGAGCTACTCGCCCACGAGTAGCAACAAAATCTTAGCAGACGATCCAAACCTTGCCAACCGAAGTAGGCCGTATGATTTGCAACGAGATAAAACGGACCATGGTGGTGCAAGCGCCAGACCTGAATCGTTGCGCTCCATCCAACTAATCCAGAATCAAATCAGTTGTGGCCTTGCAGTTGTCTTATGGCTGATCGAGGCTGCCGCCAGCGCGTTGCGCTACGATCTTGCGCACGTTCTGGTAGAGTGCCCGGGCTTGCGGGATGGCTTCCACAGCCTTCTGCACCTGGGGATCCGCTTCGAGCTGAACCTTAAGCCCTTCTTGCACGCCGAAGTTCGAGACCAACACTTCCTGCCTGATCTTCCGTTTGACCCAATCCAGGTTCTCGGACATATCGGGCTCGGTATAGCGAACGTTATGCTTGGCCAGGTATTCGCGGAAGGTCTTCATCACGCTGTCGTCCACGTCAAATTCCTTCGTGATCGTGGGTTTGCTGCCCATGAAGAAGCGCGTGAAGCCGCCTATACCGCCTTCCAGGGGATAAAAAATGTCCGCCCGGAACAGATTCTCCTGGAAGCGATTGAGCTTCGGCGCGGGCACGACGATATCTGGGGTAATGCCGCCGCCCCCGGTCACTTGTCGGCCGCTGTCCGTGAGCTTAACCTCTGTCGGATGCTCGGGAACCTTGCGCTCGTAGTGATATTCATAGAGCGAAATGGATTTGTAATCGCGCTGAATCAGCCGCCCGCTGGGTGTGTAGTAACGCGCGGTGGTCAGCGCAAGGCCGGTATTTTCGCTGAGCGGCTGAACCGTCTGCACCAAGCCCTTGCCGAATGTCGTTTCACCAACAATCAGTCCGCGATCATGATCCTGCACCGCCCCGGACACGATCTCCGTGGCCGACGCGGAATTTCCGTTCACCAGAATTACCAGCGGCACTGTCACGCCCTGGTTGCCGCGCAAGGCGAAGTAGCGCCGCTCCGGCGACGTACGCCCGTGGTGCGAAACGATCAGTTGGTTCTTGTCCAGGAACATGTCTCCGACAGCCACAGCCTCATTCAACAGACCGCCGGGATTCCCCCGCATATCCAGAATCAATCCATCCAGGCTCGAAGCATTCAGCTGCTTCAACGCTTCCCCGATTTCACGGTCGGTCGTTTCGTTGAAGCCCGAAAGGCGGATGTAGCCGACGCCGGGCTTGAGCATGAACGCGATGTCCACGGAGTGGCGCGGAATCTCATCACGTGTCACCGTAAAAACAAGCTGCTGGTCATAACCTTCGCGGCTGATGGTGATCTTTACGACCGTCCCCTTGGGACCTTTCAACAAGTCCGCAACATCGCTCGTCGTAAGTCCATCTGTTGACTTGTCATCCACTTTCATGATCACGTCGCCCGGCCGAATGCCCGCATTGAACGCCGGCGCTCCAACATAGGGCTGCATCACCACAGTCCGGCTATCGCGCGGGGCAACGACCATGCCCACGCCGTAGTATCTTCCGCGCTGGTCCTCGCGCAGCAGCGCAAATTGCCGCGCGTCAAAGAAATTGGAGTGGGGATCCAGCATGCGCAGCATTCCGGGAATGGCGCCTTGATATACGGCCTTGTCTACGTCGACCGGATCGGCGTAGTTCGCCTGCACTACGTCCAGCACATTGGTGAACTGCCGTATTGCGGTGTGCTCGTCCTCAGCAGACGAAGTCGTGGCTCGCACGTTGGGGCCGTAAATTCCCCCCAGCACAGCAGATATGAGGATGACTGCGACGACTAGTACCAACCCGCGGCGTTCAGATTTCATTCTGGACCTCGTGTGACCACGTAAGCTGAATTATAGCACACCCCAAAGTGTGGTTTGACACCGTGGGACGCCCTTTCTATGATGCCAACAGGCCATCTTGCGGCCACGAAATCCTATGCTCAGCATGACCCACATGGTCGTTCTGTTTATCGTCGTCCTGATCGTTTTCGGGCCGCATAAACTCCCCGAACTGGCTCGCGGGCTCGGCAAGCTAATGGCTGAGTTCCGCAAGGCTTCCACCGACTTCAAGAGCGCATTTGAACAAGAAATGCGCGACATTGAACGCCAGGCCCTGCAAGCCGAGCGTAAGAAAGCTGCCGAAGCAGTGGCTGCCTCGGCTGTCGCAGCCGAACAGCCCGCCACGTTAGCCACCCAGGCTGGCGCCGAAACCGCCTCAGCCAGCTTAGACGCAGACTCTCGTGCGACGGAAGCTTTGGTCGTCACTCAAGTTGCCGAATCTGTGCCGCGCTCCGATGGGGACGCAGCTCAGGAAAGGGAAAAAACACCCGCCGTCGCTGTCGCTCAGCCTTCTGACGACACTTCTCCCGACACAGCCCACGACCCTTCTCATGACCAACAGCAGCCAGTCTGATTCCGCCATCGTATCGACCACCGAGGAGCCCGGTGCTCAGATGACTTTCTTCGAGCACCTGGTCGAGCTCCGTAAGCGCCTGATCAACTCGCTGGCCTCCATCGTCATCGGCTCTGCCGTCGGTTGGTTCGTCGCTCCGCACTTCATTACCGCAATGGCAAGGCCCATTACAATTGCTTTGACCCAGGCGGGATATGACGGCAAATTGATCGTCACCAACCCGGCGGGATACCTGAACCTGCTCATCACGACCAGCATTTATATTGGGATCGTGATGGCCTCTCCTTGGATCCTCTATCAAATCTGGCTCTTCGTCGCGCCAGCGTTGTATAAACGCGAGCGCAGTGCGATCGCCGGCTTTTTGTTCTCAACCGTTTTCCTCTTTCTCGCGGGCATCGCCTTTGGGTACTTCGTCTCGTTGCCCTATGTCTTGCACTTTCTGGTCAAAATTACAAACGAAGGTCCGGTCAAGCCACTTTTCGAAATCGGCCAATACTTCGACTTGATCCTCTTGATTCTTCTTGGACTCGGCCTGGTATTTGAATTGCCCGTCCTTATATTTTTCTTGTCTCTCTTCGGCATCGTCACTCCAAAGTTCCTTATCAAGAATTTTCGATACGCTCTTCTCGTGATCACCATCCTTGCTGCTGTCCTGACTCCAACGCCGGATGCCCTCACCATGATTCTCTTCATGTCCGTCTTGGTGGCCTTGTATTTCATTGGCGTCGCGGTTTCATGGGTGGTCGTTCGCAAGCGAAATCAGCGTCAGGCCGCTGCTGGGGAGGGTCAATAGATGAAGTTTAAGCTCCCCGATATGCTTTGCACGGCAGTATGCGTGTTCGCGTCGTTTATTGGTCTGGCGGGCTGCAAGGCCAAAGCGGACAGTCCGCAACCCGACGCGAAAGATGCGCCCTTCATGAGCGGCGTTACGACGGCCCCGCCTGCGGCCACGCAAGATCCAGCCGAAGCTCCGCCGCCCGAAAAAACCGGTGGCTTTGACGGCCAGCGCGCTTTCGCCCACGTCGCCAAACAAGTGTCGTTTGGTCCGCGACCCGCCGGCTCGCCAGCCATCGCCGAAACGCAGGGATACATCCTCGCCGAACTGAAGAGCTACGGCTGCGCCGCGGACATCGATGCTTTCAGCTCGGATACTCCCGCCGGGCGCCTGCCCATGAAAAACATTCTCGTCAAGATTCCGGGAGATAGGCCGGGCGTGATTCTCCTAGGTACGCATTACGATACAAAGCGTCTTGAAAAGTTCGTGGGCGCCGACGACGCGGGCTCCTCGACCGGCGTAATGCTGGAATTGGCCCGGAGCCTTTGTCCGCAACATAGCCGCTACGCCGTGTGGATTGCTTTCTTCGACGGCGAGGAAGCCGTGCGGCCCGAGTGGCATGATCCCGATAACTGTTACGGAAGCCGCCAAATGGCCGCGCGCTTCGCCAATAGCGGCGACCTCACAAAAATAAAAGCGTTTCTATTGGCGGATATCGTCGGAACGCGCACACCGCACTTCAAGCGCGAAACCTACTCCACCAAAGCGCTTGTCGATCTCGTCTGGGGCGTTGCCAAAAGGCTCGGCTACGGAAGCATTTTCATCGAAGATTCCTCTGCCGTCGAAGACGATCACCAGTCCTTTCTGAAACGCCATGTCCCCTCGGTGGATGTGATTGACCTCGATAACGGCCCCGGCGGCGACGTCTATTACTGGCATACGCCGCAGGACTCACTCGACAAAATCAGCCCCAAAACTCTCGCCATCGTCGGCCACGTTTTTCTGGAAAGCGTGAAACAGCTCCAAGCAAAGTGAAAGCGCAGCAGCCCCGCGCGCAGCCGCACGTCACCGGCAAACAGTGTGCTACATTCAAATCGCTCCAAAGAACAGTGTGGCGAATGGGAAAAAAGCGCATTCTCGTGAACTCGTCGGCCGGCCGCTACGATATCGTTTGCGGAGCTGGCGCTCTTCGTCATGCCGCCCGAGAAATCCGCCGCCTGGGAAAGTTTTCGCGAATTCATTTGATTTCCTCGCCGAAAGTATGGCGGGCAGTTGGGAAGGCCGTCCTCAGCGGTCTCGGTCTCGAAAACGCCCACGCCAAGCATCTGATGAACGATGCCGAATCCGCAAAAAATCTGCGCAACGTTGAGGGACTTTCACGATCACTCGTTCGCGCGGGAATAGACCGTCACTCATTGATCATCGCCGTTGGCGGCGGAGTCGTCGGCGACGTAGCCGGTTTTGTCGCATCCGCTTGCCTGCGGGGCGTCGCTCTCGTGCAAGTCCCTACCACTCTGATTGCCCAGGTGGATAGCGCCGTAGGCGGAAAAACAGGCGTGAATCTTCCGGAAGGGAAAAACCTTGTAGGAACTTTCTATCCCGCCCGCCTGGTTCTGGTGGACTCAGCCATGCTGAAGCCCCTGCCCGAACGTCAATACCGCGGCGGTCTCGCCGAAGTGATCAAGTATGGAATCATTGCCGACGCAAAGCTTTTCGCCTTTCTCGAAAAAAACTTTGACGCTATCCTTGGCCGCGATCCCGCCGCGCTCGCTTACATCATTCCGCGGTCTCTCGAAATCAAAGCGCATGTCGTAAGCCGCGACGAGCGCGAATCCGGCCTTCGCGAAATCCTAAACTTCGGCCACACCTTCGGGCACGCCCTCGAAACCATCACAAATTACCGAACGTACCAGCACGGCGAAGCCGTAGCCTGGGGCATGATCGCCGCCGCTCTTCTCGGCCACGAAATCGGCCTAACGGCGGCCGATGAAGTGTCACGCATTATTTCTCTGGTCCGCCGCATGGGCCCACTTCCAGCGTGGCCCCGCGTTCCGCCGAAAGAACTGATTTCCGCGATGTACTCCGACAAAAAGACGCGCGCCGGAAAACTTCGTTTTGTTCTGGCCCCGCGCATCGGCAAGGCAGAGTCCCGCGACGGCGTGCCCCTTGAAGCCCTCGAGCGAGTGCTCCATTTCGCTCCGCACTTCGTTACTGCCTCTGGAAAACGCCGTGGCTAATGTCGCCCCGTCCATACCTGTAAAAGGCACGCAGCCCGAAGGTGCCCACACCGAACGAGACGCCTCTCGAAAAGTCCGCGAGATGTTCACACAAATCGCCCCCCGTTATGACCTGCTCAACCATCTCCTGTCTCTGGAGCTCGATCGTCTTTGGCGCAAGCGCGCTGCGCGCCGTTTTCGGCCCATACTCCAGCACCGCGATGCTATGGTCCTGGATCTCTGCTGTGGCACTGGCGATCTGGCCCTGGCTCTCGCTCGCGTAGGTCCTGCACGCATCGTGGGCGCCGATTTTTCCCATGCCATGCTCGTGCGGGCACGCGCGAAAAGCGCTAAAAGCCAACGAGTCCCGAGCCATTCGGGCTTGACCGCCCCACCGCCTATGCCGTTTCTTGAAGCCGATGCCCTCCGTCTGCCCTTCGCGGATCGCACTTTCGATCTCGTCACAAACGCTTTCGGCTTCCGCAATCTTGCCAACTACGAAGCCGGTCTATGCGAAATGCGGCGCATCCTCAAGCCCGGCGGCACAGTCGCCATTCTCGAGTTCACAGAACCGCCCGAAGGTTTTCTGGGGAATGTTTACCGCTGGTATTTCAGAAGCGTCCTGCCACGCATCGGCGGCTTCATCTCAGGCGAATCCGCCGCCTACACGTACCTGCCAAAATCGGTCTCGCGTTTCTTCCGCCCACCGGAGCTTGCCACTCTAATGACCTCCGTGGGCTACAACTCGGTAGACTTCAAAGTGTGGACCTTTGGCACAGTCGCCCTTCACACCGCCGTCCGTCCGCCACGCTAATCGCCTCTCCGGGCCCTTGGTGCTCTCGGCCACCCCGGTGTTGAATTCTTTTCCGAGTATTGGGCAGCTGTACTCAGCCAATCATTTACTCCTCCAATCCCGCACTTCGCAATTTCGCCAGCAACGTCTTCGGTGACACTCGCAATTTTTCTGAAGCACGCGTTTTGTTCCACTTGCATTCGCGCAAAGTGCTCTCCAGCAAGATGCGTTCAATGTGGCCGACCGCCCGCCCCGTCACTTCCTCCAAACTACCCTCCCAACTGAACTGCTCCGGCAACATTCCCACCGGCAATTGATCCTTATCAGGCTTGGTAGCAGGAAGCTGCAGACCGTCAGCCGTAATGCTAAGCCCATCGGTTAGAATCACCGCCCGTTCCATGGTGTTTTGCAGTTCGCGAACATTCCCCGGCCAGCGATAATGTAGCAATCGCTCCCGCGCCTCCTCAGAAAGCTCCAGCCCAGGTTTCTTGAACTCCCTGCTAAACTTCTCCAAAAAGTGTCCCGCCAGAAGCAGCACGTCATTCCCGCGTTCGCGCAAAGGGGGAATCGTGAGAGGCACAGCCGAAATCCTGAAATATAAGTCCTCGCGAAACAGCTTCTCCTCTGCCAACTTTTGCAAGTTTCGATTCGTGGCCACCACGATGCGCACATCCACTTCTACGGTTTGCGTGCCTCCGACACGATCGAAGCGCCGCTCTTCCAGTACCCGCAAAAGTTTCGCCTGAATCGCCAGCGGCAACTCGCCAATTTCATCCAGAAACAGCGTCCCGCGATGCGCCAGATCCAGCTTGCCCACCTTTCGCGCGCCGGCCCCGGTAAACGCCCCGCGCTCATGTCCAAAAAGTTCGTTCTCCACCAACCCTTCCGGAATCGCCGCGCAATTCAGCGCCACAAACGGCTGTTCGCGCCGCTGCGAAAGATGATGCACCGCGCGCGCGAACAATTCTTTCCCCGTCCCGCTCTCTCCCAAAAGCAAAACGGTCGAGTCCGTCGCCGAGACTCGCTGAATCTGCTGGCTAATCTCCCGAATAGCCGCGTGTTCGCCCACAATGCGCGGAAATCCGTACCGCGCCGTGTATTCCTCGCGCAGCAGCAGGTTTTCCCGCTGCATCTCCTGTTGTCGCGTGGCTCGCTGTACCAGCAATTTCAGATGGTCCAGATCCACCGGCTTCTGAAGAAAGTCAAAGGCCCCTTCCTTCATTGCTGACACCGCTTCTTCAACCGACCCAAAGGCCGTCAAGAGCAGCACGGGAATGGTTGCGTCGGCCTGCTTCGATTCGCGCAAAACGTCGAGCCCGGACGCCCCCGGCATCTTTAAATCCGTAATCACCATCAAATAACGCCGCGCGCGTACCTTCTGAATCGCGGTCGTTCCATCCGGAGCCTCGTCCACGGCATAGCCGGCGCGCTCCAATGCCTTGCGCAGCATGGCCCGCAGTTCGTTCTTATCTTCAACCAGTAGCAGAGGTTCCATCTCTCTCGTTTCTACCACGAATCAAGGGACAACCCGGCGGGAACGCACAGCGGATGTGTAGAGAAGGGAAGCAAGCAGGCACGCACGTCAGCATGCCGTAAACAGCAATGCACCGATGAGCTCTGGCTTGCACGGCAGGATTTCTTTTAGACCGCGAGAGAATAAACGGTGGCTCTGCTGACGGCAACCAGACCATCCAAACCTACTATCTTGACCACCCAGGATCGCCGCCAGACTTCCGCAGGTCATCTTCCAGGTCCGAAAGCTGCTGCTTCAGGTTCGCAATATCCTGCTTTTTCTGTTCGATCTTGGCGTTTTTCTCGTTGATCTCTTTACGCGTGTTCTGCTCCATGAGCGCTTTTTGCGGGTCGTCGTAATATTGCAGCTGTGCTTTTTCGAATTCACGCTGCAAGATGTCGAGTTCCTTTTCAGCCGCCGCGATCTTCGCTCGCTGATCCGCGAACCGCTTCCGCCAGGTGGTTTCCGCGTCGTCCTTGCCCGTGCCGGTGCCGGCTGCCGCCGCGCCCTGTGCCGCCGGCGCGCCCCCAGCCCCCGCTTCGCTCGCAGGCGCCGCAGGCTTTATGTCATCGTCCGTATATACTTTTTTCGGTTTAGGCGCGGCCTTCTTCTGCTCGCGCGATCGGCGCGCCGCGTCTGCCACCGGATCACCCGACTGCTGCTGTCCTGCCGGTTGCTGCGCCGGCACAGGCAGCGCCGCCAGACTCATACCTGCCAATATCACCGAAGCCGCGAACCAGTTTTTGACGCTCATGGACTTCCGCCTCTCCCGGGGCGAGCTGGATTCCCCAGCATTCTACTTAGATGCTGTGCTTCTTCAATTCTACCGCTTCCGGGACGCTCCGGCACGCAGGTAGCGTAACGATAAAGGCTGCCCCTCCCTCCGTTCGATTTCGTGCCTCCACTCGCCCGCCATGCTGCACGATGATCTTTTGCACCACCGCCAGCCCTAATCCCGTACCCTTGGCCTTTGTCGTGAAGAATGGCCGGAACAGCTTGGGCAGCGTTGCCGGTGCAATGCCCGCGCCGTTGTCGAAAATAGTGACGCGCTGCGTATACGTTTCCTCGTGCCGCACTACTTCGCCGCGCAGCAGCACTCGCCCTCCGTTGGCCGCACCAACGGAAGCTTCCGCCGCGTTCCGCGCAAGATTCAAAAGCGCTTGCCGCAGTAGTCCCTCGTCTCCCGCCACGGTTCCCATGGGCCCTTCAAACCGAATGCGCACCTGCGGCATGGCCTCGGCTACTTCCGATACAACGCGCTCCACAACTCCTTCGAGCGCCACCGGTTCGCTGGTAATCTCCAAAGGCCGCGCATACTTCAAGAACTCCGTCACCACATGCGTAATGCTCCGTGTCTGCTCCAGAATCCTTTTCGCCGAGTCCGCTACTTCGCCACTGCCCGCTTCCGCGCCGATCATCTGCGCATAACCGGAAATCGTGGCCAGCGCATTCTTGAATTCATGCGCGATTCCCGCCGATAGCTCTCCCACCGCCGCCAAACTTTCCTTCAACTGAATCTGCTGCTGCAACGCCGCCAACTCCGTCAAATCCGTGAGCAAACAAATCGCCCCATTAATTTTCTCTGTACCGCGCCGAATGGGCGAGATGGTCACTCCCAAGAGCCGCGACTCGCCTCCTGGCGCCTCGTGCTCGACCTGTTCTCTCCGGAAAATGCTTCCCTTCGTCAAACATTCCCCGACCAGCCGAGTGAGGTCCGACGCTTCTCCCAAAACCTCGCTGTATCGCCGAAATCCCAAGGTTTGAATGCCAAGCACCTGTTCCGCAGCAGGGTTCGCGCTCGAAATAATGCCCATGGCGTTTACCACCACCAGCCCCGCCGGCATGTTGCGCGTCACTTCTTCGCTCAACCGTTCCGTATTCTCCGCCCGCTCTCTTTCAATCTTGTGCAGCCTCTCAAGCTCTTTCTCCTGGTCCCGCAGCTGTCGGATGACTCCCTGCATCGACGCGGTCATAAACGCCGAAGGGTTTTCCGTTCTGGGGGGCGCCATGCTGATGTCTGCTCGGTGAGATTCTTGTGTGCTCTGAAAAAACCGGCGCAGAAGAAAGAATATGATCCCCACGACCGCCAGAATGCCCACCGCGGCGCCAGCGGCGATTTCCCAGACGCGCTGTGTAGTCTCGGCTTGGAATGCTGCAAGCGTCATAGCCTGAATAGGCCCGGCATCGAACATGAACCTCAGCGTAATCTCGGCGCCAGATCAATCGAGGAGGAAGAAAACACAAACACCACAATCAGCGCCGCAATCCCCAAAAAAGTTCCCAGGGGAAGATGATACTGGCTGGCAATCAACCACCGTATCTGGTTCACGGTACCCAATCCTCGCTGGCTGGCCCGTTCCGCAAGTCGTCGCCCCGCTCCGCCCGCGTACATTGTGGCAATCACCGCCACGCCTAAAATGCTTCCGAGCAGCGTCCCCAGCAAAATCGTAATAAACGCATTTCTCACCCCGAGAAACGCCCCCACCATAAGCATCATTTTTACGTCGCCCAGCCCCATACCCTCACGCCCCCGCACCAGCTTATAAAGCACCGCCGCTCCCCACAGCAAAAGGCTGCCAAACGCCGCGCCCAAAAGCGCTTCAACCACTCCCAAAACCCGCTCTGGCGGAAGCTGGTGGAAGAGTCGCAAGCTCAACAGAAAGGCCACACCGTCGTTGGGGGGCACAAACACCGAGAAAAGCACTCCAGCCGCAAATCCCGGCCAAGTAATCACGTCCGGGAGCAACCGCACCCGCAAATCCGTTACCGTCAGAATGATGATCAAACAAATGAAGAACAACCACTTAACGGTGGCCTGTGAAATCCCAAACTCCAGGTAACAACCCACAAACAAGAGCCCCGTTACCAATTCCACCAGCGGGTACATCGGCGAAATCGGCAATCCACAATTCCTGCATTTCCCTCGCAGCCAAATCCATGCAAACACCGGTACGTTGTCGTATGGTTTGATGGGCTTTTCACACCGCGGGCACCGCGACCCGGGCGAAACAATAGACACCTCTTCCGGAATGCGCGTAATACACACATTCAAGAAGCTGCCAATCACGATCCCAAATAGAAAAAAGAAGGCGATGACCACAGTTAGTCAGCCGCTTTTCGGCCGCACTTAACACTCTCCCACACCTACCCAACCGCCTCAACAAACCCCGCCCCGCCCCGTGCCCCATTCCTAACACCCCACAGCAGAATCCGTCCCTTCTGTTGTTTGCAGTGCAACTCCGCCCCGCCGTCGTCCCTTAGCGTCGCGCCTGCTGCCACGGCTGGCTATCAGGTTCCATCCCCCCGAAGGTGAGCTTCCACCGCAATCCCTTACAAACCCCGGTACATTCCTCTCCAGCTCTTGCTCCACCCTGCGCCGGTGAATCGCACTCTTCCCTAATTGCTCCCCGCCAATGCGCGGGCTACCATCTAAAGTTCCGTTCGCAACAGGTTGCTACCCGACTGCGTTGTTCCCTCGCCACCGAGACTCGGCCGCGAACCGGCCAAGGTCTCCTTACCCTTACACCTCTCCCGTTTTCATCCTCCACAGGTGCCGCATAGCACGATAACGGACTGCGTTATCCTTCCCTTTGTTTGCTTCTCTCACGCTGAACAGTAAACTGTTAACTGTTCGGCTCTCAGCTATGAACTGGTTCGAACGTAAAATCCGCCGGTACGAGCACCGCCGTTGGACCACCGACGACAACCGCCGCGTCCAACCTTTCCATTGGGGCCTGGAGCACATCGGCGGAGATCCCGCCGACCCCAACCCTGCTGAGTATGTTCGCCAATACGCCAAATATTCTATCGAACACAGCCCCGAATGGTTCGCCACCACGGCCGCCAATGACTACGCCCTAGACCACGAAAACGTCCTGACCTTCACCAGTTCCATCGACTCCCCTTGGCCAGAAAACAACAAGGTCTATGCCCAGCTTTTCCCGGCCAAGAGGTCCGCAACCGGCCCCCATAAAACATCCCCCGCCGTCCTGGTTCTCCCCAACTGGAACGCCAAATGGCACGGTCAGCGCGGCCTCTGTGAATGGCTCCAACGCATCGGCATCACCGCTCTGAAAATGAGCATGCCTTACCACGACCGCCGCATGGCCAAAGGTCACGAACGCGCCGACCAAGTCTGCGGCCCCAACATTGGCCTGACCCTCCAAGCCAACCGTCAGGCCGTCCACGACGCCCGCCGCTGCCTGCGCTGGCTGGAACAGCGAGGCCACACCCGTCTGGGCATCCTCGGCACTAGCCTAGGCTCCTCCGTCGGCTACATCGTGCTAATGCACGACCACGCCGTCAAAGCCGGCGGCTTCTTCCACTTCTCCACCTACTACGCTGACGTAGTCAGCCAAGGCATGACCACCAACCACGTCTGGGAAGGCCTCCGCAACCACGTCACGGTAGACGAACTCCGCGACTACTGGGCCCCCATCAGCCCTATGCCCTACGTCGAGCGCGGCATGGGCGCCGATCGCAAATCCTTCCTCGTCTACGGCAAATACGACCCCACCATGCTCCCCGAGCTAAGCCGCCAAATGCTAGCCGCCCTCCGCCGCCACGGCGCCAGCCCCCGGAGCCTCGAACTCTACTGCGGCCACTATTCCCTCGAGCTAGCCCCCTTCAGCTACATCGCCGGCTACCGCATGCTCTCCTTCCTCCGCTCTGCGCTGGCGTAATCTTGGCCCTTCCAGGCATCCGATGCTCTCCAGGAGGCCGGTCTTGGGTCTAGCTCTTCTGACAAGTCGCCAATTCTGGATCTCTGCCTGTGGGCGCCACGCCGGGGACGCCTCAGTCTTCAGGTCATTCATGAATTTTGCGCAAAAGTATGTCAGAAGACCCCGTCCGAGCACGAGCAAGCCCGCGCTGAAGCCCGAGTGCTTTTGGCGGCGCGTAGCCATGGACTCGGTTCTTACAGAGCATGCCTGGAAGCTCCAGGACCGTTACCAATTATCGTTCTGGGACGCCCTGATCGTCGCAGCTGCCAAGTCAGCGGCCGCGACCTTCCTGCTCACCGAGGATTTGCAGTCCGGACAAGATTTCGACAGCCTCCTGGTGGTCAATCCCTTCACGACAGATCCAAAATCACTGCTTTGACGCTTTCCTCAACCGAAATTCACGCCGGCCTGAATTCCGGCGACTGTTCTCTTACGCCCTCGCCAAAGCCACAGCCAAACCGCTGTCATTCCAAAGACGAAGACTTCCGTAAGACCGACGTAATCCCCGCGCCGCCCCAAGCATTCTCATTTCACGGTTTGATTGTTTCTTCGCGGCTGGTAGCCTTTTTTTCGCCTGAGCCTCTAGTATCATCAATTCATGGAGACCCTCCTCCTCGAGGCCTTCGGCCCCCTCGTCGTAGCCCTGGTAGTCTTCGTTGCCGTTGCTGGCGCCCGCCGCCTGGTGCATCATTTCCGCAATCGCCTAACTCCCGATCAACTCCAGGCCGCGCGCGATTCTTTCCGCAACCGCCTCGTGCATCCCAACGCCGCGGCAGTCGAGCAGGGAATCGGCGCCTTCCTCCCGCAGCGCCTACTCGACCTCTACGACGACCGCCAGACCATCCTCACCGAGCAACTCGAAATCCGTCGGCCGCCCGCCAACCCAGAAAATCCCGCTGAGCCGCAGAACCCAGCCGAATGGATAGAAGCCTTCCTTCCTCTCGATCTCGAGAGCCAAAAATATGCCCTCAGCTTGACCGATCAAGGCTGGGGCCAAGGTTTCTGCTTCGCTACTGATGGCGAAGGTAATTTCTATTGGACTCCCGTCAACGACACTCGCCTCCGAGACGCGCCTGTCTACTTCGCCCACACCGATCCCGTAGCCAACGAGCAAGTCGCTTCAACTCTAGACGAATTCCTGTCCTGGCCCCGCATCATTCACGCCCCCGAGCCGCAGCAGGAGGAAACGCCCGCATGAAGGCCATCCTTTTCGGTGGCACCGGCATGGTCGGTCAAGGCCTCTTGCGCGAATGTCTCCTTGATCCCACGGTCGAGCGCGTTCTCTCCATTGTTCGCAATCCCACCGGCCAGCAAAGCGCCAAGCTAAGCGAGCTAGTGCACAAGGACTTCTTCGATTTTTCCCCCGTCGAATCCCAGCTTGCCGGCTACGATTCCTGCTTCTACTGCGCCGGCCTTTCTTCCGCCGGCATGACCGAAGAGAGCTATTTTCATGCCACCTATGACGTGACCTTAGCCGCCGCCCAAACCCTTGCCCGCCTAAATCCCCCGATGACATTCCTTTACGTCTCTGGTGCCGGCACCGACAGCACCGGAAAAGGCCGCACCATGTGGGCCCGCGTCAAAGGCAAAACCGAAAACGCTCTTCTACGCCTACCCTTCAAAGCCGCCTACATGTTTCGCCCGGGCGTAATCCAGCCGTTGCACGGCATCCAGTCAAAGACCGCCAGCTACCGCATTCTATACAGCGTAATGAATCCGTTCCTCCCGCTGCTAATGCGGCTCCTTCCCCAATACGTCACCACCACCGAGATTCTCGGCCGGGCCATGATCCACGTAGCGCAGAACGGACACCCAAACCGTATCCTCGAGACCCGCGACATCAATAATCAGGCCGCCCTTGCGACGTAGCACGTCACGGTGTGCCGTCAGCTGTTAAACATCTAGTCCTCTCCGACGTATTCGCTTCGAAGCCGAGCCCGTGCTAATCACCCGAGCATCCTGAATCGAAAGTACCATTGGGCCCCGCGCTCCCACCTTCCAGACTAAGAGCGGGACGTAAGTTTCCTGGGGAGAGCATCATGCGAAAACTGCTTATACCGTTGACAGCAGCGGCTTTGTGCGGGCCTGCGTTCAGCAGCCCAACTCCGGCCCAGGATCCCGCCCGACCCGCTCCCAAGTCCGCCACACAGGTCCCCGCGACCCAACAACAAGCCCCGGCCGGCTCGCCCGAGCAACCCATGTCCCTAGGCGACATAGCCCGAGCAGCTCGCGCCAAAAAACTAACAGAGGCCGCGCCCGTACCCAGGACCTCCAAACTCCTCGACGACGACAACATGCCGCGTGGTGTCTACGCCGCAGACGCGGCCCCGGCCAAACCCTCCGCTCCCGGCTCCGCGACTCCCAATGTGGCAGCTTCGGGCGCCCCCTTTCCCGAGTTTCGCGGCAAAGTTATTCTCCTGGACTTCTGGGCGTCGTGGTGCGGACCCTGCCGTAACGCCTTACCTAACCTCAAGCGTCTTCAAGCCGTCTACGGAGGCGCCGACTTCGTGGTCATAAGCATCAGCGAGGACGATGACGAGTCCGTCTGGCACGCCTTCGTCTCCAGCCACAATATGATTTGGCCGCAACGCCTCGATTCCGACGGCAGCCTCCAGAACCAGTTCGGAGTGGATGCTCTGCCAACGTATGTCCTGATCGGCCGCGATGGCGCGGTCCTGCAAAAGTTCGTCGGCGAAGCTCCGGCCGAATCCATCGTCGAGCGTATCGGCCCCGACTTGAAGGCCAGCCTCGCCAGAAAGCCGTAGACCTTCCCGAGATTTCGAGGCCGCGCACGCTGATGTTTTTTTCCTTTGCGCCAGCCACAAACCATAAGCATTTGGGCCGAGGGGACTGCCTGCTTCTAGCTGGCAGCGGGAATCGGCTTGCCTTCCTTTCCGTTCTCTGCTAACTTTTGCTCGACCTTCACAGGCGAATCGCTCTCTGAGCAACCGTAAGTCCTGTGAAACTTGGGGCTTCGGATAAAGCCTTCAGGACGTAACGTAGAGGTTCTCGACTCATGCGTGTCCTGAGAAGCCGTCGCATTTATGCGACGGAGAAGTCACATCTCCTGTGAAAGCATATCTCTCTATTTAATTTCGAGGGGCTTGCCCCCTCTTTCACTCCCTTCACTCTTTGACGAAAGGAGCGAACTCTAACCTATTGATTTTCAATCTCTTGGCATGCTTATCAGAAAAATTGACGCAGCAACTGCTGTAAGTCTCAGTAGCTTGCGCACTCTTTCGGAAAACACCGGGTGTGGGGAGGCCCGGTCGAAAGATCCAATTTCTTATTTGAGGTGTTTGTTTCTAAGCATTGAAATTCCGACTGGTTATGGATTGCCGGCCGCGCTTTTGGAAGGAACTCCGAACCATCAATGCAACACCTTCGCCAGGGTGCCGTGTACCAAAAGGTCAGAAACTGCTTCAATATCCGCTGCCAGCGGGCGATCCTGTGTGACCATAGCGGACTTCGCTCGAATCGTCTCGTATGCTTTTGTCGCAACCGTCCCAGTCCGCAGCGGCGCAAGCAGGTCGATCCCCTGGCATGCGCAAAGCAGCTCAATCGCAATTGTATGTCGCAGATTCCGAAGCATGCGAGCCAGGCGTCGCGCCCCGCTCATACCCATGGAGACGTAATCTTCCTGGTTGCCCGACGTCGAGATGGAATCCACGGAATGCGGCACAGACAATGCTTTGTTCTCGCTAGTCAAGGCCGCTGCCGTAACTTGCGCGATCATGAAGCCCGAATTCAGCCCAGGCTCCGGCGTCAGAAATGCTGGAAGCATGCTCGTCAAGGGATTCGTCATCTGCTCGATGCGCCGCTCGGAGATCCCGCCAAGCGTGGCCAGCGCCACGGCGACTTGGTCGGCAGCCATGGCCAGCGGCTGCCCATGAAAATTTCCGCCGCTGATAATCTCGCCGCCGCCGTCTGCTTTCACAAAAACCAGCGGATTATCCGTCGCACTGTTCAGTTCTACGGCAGCCATCTCACGCGCTTGTGAAAGCGAATCGCGTACCGCTCCGTGCACTTGCGGCGTGCAGCGCACGCTGTACGCGTCCTGCACGCGCGGATCCCGGTCCGGGGAACGATGCGACTCGCGGATTTGGCTGCCTTCGTTCAGGTGCGCCAGGTTTCGCGCCGTCGTCGCGGCACCGCTGTACGCTCTGGCATGCATGATTCGTGCGTCAAATGCTCCAGGACTTCCGCGCAGCGCATCCAGCGAAAGTGCAGCAGCAACATCGGCGGCATCGATCAGAAGGTCGGCATCGCGCAGCGCGAGACTCAGCAGCGCCAGCATTCCTTGCGTGCCGTTCAAAAGCGAAAGCCCTTCCTTAGCTTCCAGCGCGACCGGTTTGATTCCTGCGCGACGCAGTGCTTCGCCGCCTTCGAGTATTTCGCCCTGCGATCGAGCGCGGCCTTCGCCGATAACTACGTGCGCCAAGTGCGCCAGCGGCGCAAGATCGCCGGAAGCGCCGACCGAACCTTGCGAGGGAATCACCGGATGCACTCTCGCGTTGAGCATTGCGCACAGCGTCTCCACTACCAGCGGCCGCACTCCGCTGAATCCTTTCGCGAGAGCATTTGCCCGCAGCAGCATCATGGCCCGCGTTTCCGCTTCGCCGAGCGGAGCGCCCACGCCGCAACAATGCGAGCGCACAAGATTCACCTGCAGGTTCCGCACCTGCTCCAGCGAAATGCGCACGGAAGCAAGTTTTCCAAACCCCGTGTTGATCCCGTAGGCCGTTGCTCCCGAAGCGACGAGCTGGTCAACCACGGCGCGAGAACTCTTCATCCTTTCGATGGCCACTCGAGAAACGCTGACGGCGTGGCCATCGAGCGCGACGCGATGGAGCTCCTCAAAGGTCAGTTCGTTGCCGGTTAATAGAATGTCTTGGCCAGCGTTCGGGGCCATGCTCATGGCTCGCTCCGATCCGGCTGGGGCGCTGCGACGGATTTGAAAACGCTCTGATATTTTGCCGGCAGCAATTTCGGCCGGCCGTTGCTTCCGCAAATGATATGAGTCGTCTCGCCGGTCGCGAGCAGTTTGCCGTCCGCATCTCGAAACAGTTCGTAGGAAAACTTTACGATACGATTTCGCGATTCTGCGATGCGCGTGCGGATGCGCAAAACTTCATCGTATCTGGCGGGTTGCTGATACCGGCAATGCGCGTCCGCCACAACGATGTGGCAATCGTCTTCTTTTTCCATGCGCGTGTACTCGATGCCCAGCGCGCGGATCAGCTCGACGCGGCCGACCTCGAACCACACCAGATAGTTCGCGTGGTACACCACGCCCATCTGGTCGGTTTCGGCGTAGCGCACCCGTACTGTCGCGTCGTGGTACTCGATCATTCCCATGTCCTGTGAATCGAGGCGCTCGCCGGCGTGGATCATTCCACGTCCGTGCTCCAAACAGGTTTGCGTTTTTCCAGAAACGACGCGAGCCCTTCTTTAAAATCCGCTGTGCAGCGAATGCGCGCATTTTCCAGAATAGCGCGCTCCAGATCGGCGTCCACGCTGGCTGCTGCTGCCGAGGTCAGCAAACGCTTCGCTCGCGTCAGACTTACGGGGCTCGCGGCAATCAGCACGTCCGCCAATTCGTGCGCGCGTTCCAGCAAACGCTCGCGTGGCACGATCTCCGTGATTAGTCCGAGACTCAAAGCCTCTGTCGCTTCCACTAGGCGCCCGGTCAGGAGCAGGTTGCGCGCCTGCTTGTCGCCGATTTGGCGCGTCAGAAAAACGGAAACGATGGCTGGCAGAAATCCGATCTTTACTTCGGTGTAGCCAAACTTCGCTCCGGGCACGGCAATCGTGAAATCGCACAACGTGGCGATCCCGCAGCCGCCCGCCAGCGCAGCGCCATTTACGGCTGCGATCAACGGCTTTGAAAAACCCCAAATGCGGCGGAATACCTTCGCCATGCGCCGCGAATCGTCCATGTTTTCCGCGGAAGACTGGTTGGCGATGTCCGAGAGCATTTCCAGGTCCATCCCCGCGCAGAACGACTTGCCCGCGCCGGTGACGATCGCCACCCTGGTGCGGCTGTTCTCAATCTCGTCCAGTGCGGATTGCAGCTCGGAGACCATCTTCGAATTGATGGCATTGTGTTTGTCGGGCCGGTTGAGCGTCAGCGTGGCCCGTTGGCCGGTAAATTCCAGAGTCAGTGTTTCAAACATTTTTGCGCGTCTCCTAAGGTCTGAAGTCCTGGAGAAATCTCGCAGACGCACTCTCGTTCACGGCTGCCACCGCCGATGGATGGTCGTCCAAATCGCAAACGTAGGTACGAAACATGATTCCCGAGCACTCCGCGCTTTGCGCCTGAATGATTCTAGTTCACCAGGGGCGCATGTGCATACTTTCGGCGAATCTCGGCGGCCATGCCCAGCACAGTTTCGAGCCGCTCGGAATCAATCCCCGGGTCGGCCCCGGCTTTTTCGAGCGCCGCAAGGACCTCCTCCGTGGCGATATTGCCAACGAGATGGTCTCCGGCAAATGGGCAACCGCCAAGTCCGGTCAACGCGCTATCGAATCGACGGCAGCCTGCTTCGTACGCGGCCAGAATTTTTGTTTCCGCATCTTCCGGGCGGCTGTGCAAGTGCACCCCAAGCTCGATTCCTCGGAATTCGTCTTTCACTTGGCGATAAAGCTCGCCGACAAGTTCCGGCGAAGCGGTGCCCACGGTATCTGCGAGTGAAACCGTGCGAACGCGAATTCCTTCCAGCCACGCTAGCGCGTCCGCGACGATTTCCGGTCCCCAGGGTTCGTCATAGGGATTGCCGAAGGCCATCGAAATGTAAACCACGAGATCTTTCCCTGCGACCAGAGTTTCCTTTCGCAGTTTTTCGACGAACAAGCGCGATTCGTTCCGCGTCATGTTGGCATTCGCCCGTCGGAAATAGGCCGAAATCGAATAGGGATATCCAATGGTACGAACACCCGGAGTCGCCAGCGCGCGCTCCAGCCCCTTTTCGTTCACGACGATTCCAATGATTTCCGGCGCCTTGGCCGTAGCGCCGGCATCCGGCCGGCTTTTATCGTGGTCGGCGGCTGACGGGGGCAGGGAAGCATTGAGTCTCGCCATAACGTCTTCGCTGTCGGCCATCTGCTTCACATGCTTCGGAGAAACAAAGCTCAGTGCATCGATGTGCTGGAATCCCGCAAGCACGAGCTGTTTCAAATACTCAGCCTTGTATTCGGTGGGGATCAGGTCGGGCAATCCCTGCCATGCATCCCGGGGACATTCGATCAGTTTCACGACTTCGGCCATATCTTCATTTCGTTTCGTTTATTCGGCGATCGAATAAGAGCGAAACCAAGCCCAAAACCAGAAGAACCGTCGAGACGCCGAGCAGTCGCAGGAAAGGAACGTGGAAGATGATAAAGAAAGAAGCATGCCCCCGGCCCCCGAAGATTGAGGTAGAAACCATAGATCGGAACCCACGCTAAACTACCAGCAAGGAGGACCGGCGGAAGAATACTCAGCCGCAAAATCAACTTGCTACGCCTGGTCGTCACGTCTGGAGAACTCCGGTCTTGAATTCGCGAATCTCCGCGTTCAGCGCGGCGGCTTCTAGCGCGCTGATCAGCGCGTCGCGCGTGTGGGCGGGATCAATGATGGCATCAACCCAAAGACGGGCCGCGGCATAGCGCGGATCGGTTTGATGCTCGTAGGTCGCTTTAACGCTTTCGAGCATTTCTTTGCGGGCTCTTTCGTCGACTTTTTTGCCTTCGCGCTCGAGCTGCTTTAGTTTGATCTCCGCTAGCGTGTTGGCAGCGGCGTCCCCGCTCATGACCGCGAACTTCGCGGTGGGCCATGCGAACATAAAGCGCGGATCGTAGGCTTTGCCGCACATCGCATAGTTGCCCGCGCCGAAGCTGCCGCCGCAAATCACCGTGATTTTCGGCACCACGCTGTTGGCGACGGCATTCACCAGTTTCGCGCCGGCGCGGATGATGCCGCTCCACTCGGCGTCCTTGCCGACCATGAAACCGTTCACATCGTGCAAGAACACCAGCGGGATGCGGTTCTGGTTGCAATCGAGAACGAACCGCGCGGCCTTCTCGGCGGATTCGGTGTAGATCACGCCGCCGAACTCTATTCTCTTCTGGTCCGAGCCGCGCGCCAGCATCTGCACATGCTTTTTCTGATTTGCGACGATGCCCACAGCCCAGCCGCCGATGCGCCCGTAACCGCAAAGGACCGTCTCGCCGTATTCGGCGCGATATTCCTCAAATTCGCTGGCGTCCACGATGCGCGCGATAATTTCGCGCATGTCATATTGTTTGGCGGGATCGCTCGAGAAAATTCCGTAAATTTCATCGCCTGGAAAGAGCGGCTCACGCGCCGCAACGTGGCTGAAGGGCGAAGGATTTGCCGCGCCCATCTTATCGACCAGGGAGCGAATTCTCGCAATGCAGGCATCATCGTCCGGTTCGCGAAAATCCACCGTGCCGCTGATCTGCGAGTGCATCTTCGCGCCGCCCAAATCTTCCGCAGAAGTGACCTGTCCAATGGCTGCCTGCACCAGCGCAGGTCCCGCCAAAAATAATCCCGAGCCATCCGTCATCAAAATGTGATCGCACATCAGCGGAAGGTAGGCTCCCCCGGCTACGCACATGCCCATGATCGCAGCCAGCTGAGGAATACCCATCGCGCTCATCACCGCGTTGTTGCGGAAAACCCGGCCGAAGTCATCCGTGTCGGGGAAGACATCCTCCTGCAGCGGCAAGAAAATGCCCGCGGAATCCACCAGATAAATCGTCGGGATGTGATTGTCGATGGCGATATTCTGCGCGCGAATGACTTTCTTTGCGGTCATCGGGAAAAACGCGCCAGCTTTCACGGTCGCGTCGTTCGCAATAAGCATGAGCGTCCGTCCACAAACCTTGGCAAGCCCGGTGATCGTTCCCGCCGACGGCGCGCCGCCCCATTCCTGGTACATTTCGTAAGCGGCAAAAAGTCCCAGCTCAAAGAATTGCGAGCCCGGGTCGATCAGCTTGGCGATGCGCTCCCGCACCGTGAGTCGGCCTTTCTTATGCTGCGATTCGACAGCTTGCGCGCCCCCGCCCTGGCGAATCTGTTCCTCTTCATTCTTGATTTTCGTGAGGAGATCAATAATACGGCGGTGGTTTTTTTCAAAGTCCGGGGACTTCGCTTTTACGCTGGTTTTCAAAACGGACGCAGCCACAGGGCAGACCTCGCGCAGCGATTCCCACCGGCGCGCCGAAGCTCCGTGGCACGCCAACCAAACCAGTATACGGTCCGCCGCAAAATTCTGCGAGTGCGCCGGCGGGCGCCCGTGTATTGACGATTCCCGCTTGAGCATCTAGAATTCAAATTACGGTACCGCAAACGCACTGAATGTTCTGCCGGAGGTGCCCGTGAAAACCTCTATCATAGTAGTCCGGGGTGGGTGCGTCTCCGGCGGGGCTCCGCGTTAGCCGAGCGCGTCGCCCGGAAGACCTTCCCGCTTCTCCTTCTCACGCACAGTTGCATCACTACGTTTGCTTAACAATCGAAGTCTCGAGTCCGTGAGATTCGTTCAAGCGAACACAAAGCATGGTTGGCTTGCTGGGGCCATCGAGCGGGAACGCGCGGTGCTCATTGCGGGCGGCAGGAGGATTTTCAAGTGTTTATCGTGGATTTAGGTTGGGACGTGTATTTTGAAGCGCTGCGAGTCGCGTGCGTGGGTGCTGGCTGCGTTCCGGCACGCGTTATTTCGCAGCACCGCGGGTTGTGGCGCGTGGCGGGAGATTTTGAGGAGTGTTGGGCGGAGCCTTCTGGCAAATTGCGGAAAGAGTCCGTAGCCGGCGGAGATTGGCCGGCGGTGGGCGACTGGGTGTCGGCAGAAATCCTCTCTGGGCAGCCGAACGCGACGATCCAGCAGGTTTTGCCGAGGCGAAGCCGATTTGTGCGCAAAGTTGCGGGCAAACAGATCGCAGAACAAGTGATCGTCGCAAATATCGATGTAGCGCTGGTCGTGGCGGCGCTGGACGGCGATTTCAGCGTGCGGCGCATCGAGCGGTACTTGGCGCAGTCCTGGGAATCGGGTGCGCGGCCGGCGATTGTTCTGAACAAAGCCGACGCTTGTGCTGAGCCGCAGGAACTCGTAGCGCAGATCGAGCGCATCGCCATGGGCGTGCCGATATTTCTGGTCAGTGCGAAGACTGGAGCAGGGCTGGAGGCCATCGAGGCCAGCTTCAAGAAAGGCCAAACCATTGTTCTGCTGGGATCATCCGGAGTGGGGAAGTCCACCCTGGTGAATCGCTTGCTGCAAGAGGAGCGGCAGCCCACGCATGCGGTGCGGTCGAGCGACAGTCGCGGGCGGCACACCACCACCTCGCGAGAGTTGTTTGTAACGCCGGGCGGCGCGCTGATCATCGATACGCCTGGCTTACGAGAACTTCAGCTGTGGAACGCGGCGGAGGGAGTCTCACAAACATTCACGGACGTCGATGAACTTGCCGCGCAATGCCGGTTCACCGATTGCCAGCACCTGAACGAGCCGGGCTGCGCTGTCCAGCGTGCTCTCGCGGAAGAGGTGCTGGACGCCGACCGGCTGGAAAGCTGGCGCAAACTCCAGCGCGAGCAGGGGTTTCTCTTGCGCAAAATGGATCCTGCGAATGCCGCTGCACAGAAGAAAGGTACTAAAATATCAATGCGTCAAGTAAGAGAGAAATACCGGAACCGGGACAAAGGGAAGAACTAAAAACAAACATGCGAGCGTTACTTTTGAATCTGGAGCTGGCTCGACGTGTGGAACTTGCCGAAGCCCAAGCCGCCGTCGAGTGCGCCGAGGCTCTCGGACGATTCCGGCCAGCCAGCGGCGCGGCGGTCCGGCGGCTTGCCGGCGGATTTGCGGTCTATTGCGGCAAGGGTTCACCGATCACGCAGGCTGTGGGAATGGGTCTCGATGGACCAGTGAGCCCTGAAGAGTTCGATCGGCTGGAGGAGTTTTACCGGAGCCGCGGCGAAGCCGTGCGCGTGGAGACCTGTCCGCTGGCGGATCCCTCTTTTATCGAGCACTTCGCCGAGCGGGGATATCGCGTCACGGAATTTTCGAATGTTATGGCGCGGCAGGTGAGTCCGGATGAAACTTGTCCGCAACCACCCGAAGGCGTCACCGTTGAAAAAATCGCGAAGGACCAAATCGATCTGTGGACCCTGACCGTTTCCCAGGGATTCGCGGAAAAGTTCCCGGTGTCGCAGGAACTACTCGAAGTTATGAAACTGTTTGCCTTTGGGCCGAAGACGGAATGCTATCTGGCGCGCGTGGACGAAAAAGTTGCGGGCGGCGGGACACTTGCGCTGCACGACGGCGTAGCGGGATTGTTTGGAGCCAGCACATTGCCGGTGGCGCGCAGGCGCGGAGTGCAGACCGCGCTGCTGCAGAGGCGTTTGGCGCGCGCCTCGCAGGCGGGTAGCAACCTTGCCGTTAGCATCGCGCAGCCGGGCAGTATTTCTCAGAGAAATATAGTCCAGCAGGGATTTCAGGTGCTTTATACGCGCGTCAAATTCGAAAAAACAATGGAGTGATGTAGGCCCCGAGAGAGTCAGCGAGCCAGTCGCTTGTGGATGAACGCGACGATGTCTTGGGTCGAAGTGCCCGGCAGGAAAATCTCGGCGATGCCCGATTGTTTCATGGCGGGGATGTCGGCTTCGGGGATGATACCGCCGACGAGAACGGTGACGTCTTGCATGCCCTTTTTTCGCAACAGGTTCATGAGTTGCGGGCAAATGGTGTTGTGGGCGCCGGAAAGAATGGAGAGACCGATGACGTCGACGTCCTCCTGCACGGCGGCTGAGGCGATCATCTCCGGAGTTTGACGCAGGCCGGTGTAGATCACCTCCATGCCGGCGTCGCGCAGCGCGCGGGCGATGATTTTGGCGCCGCGGTCGTGGCCATCCAATCCGGGCTTGGCAATCAAGACTCTTATTTTTTTCTCAGGCATATTCGTGGGAGAGTTTAGCTCGATTCCTCGGAGCAAATCAGGTGATGGCGACTTCTTCGTAGGTGCCGAAGACTTCGCGGAGGGCGTCGCAGACTTCACCGACCGTGGCGTAGGCTTTTACGGCGTCGAAGAGGTAGGGCATTAGGTTGTCTTGGCCTTGGGCGGCCTTACGGAGGGCCTTTAGGCGGCGGTCGACTTCGGCTTTGGAGCGGTCGGCGCGGAGCTTTGCGAGGCGTTCGGCCTGGCGATGGGCGACCGTCTCGTCGATTTGCAGGATGTCGAGCGGCTTTTCTCGGGCGACGTAATCATTTACGCCGACGATGATTTTTTCCTTTTTGTCGACGGCTACCTGGTATTTGTAAGAGGCTTCCGCGATTTCGCGCTGTGGGTAGCTGCGCTCGATGGCCGCGACCATTCCGCCCATGGCGTCGATTTTTTCGATGTAGTCCTGCGCGCCGCGCTCGACTTCGTTGGTCAGCGCTTCGACGAAGTACGAGCCGCCGAGCGGGTCGACGGTATTCGTGACGCCGGTTTCGTGCGCAATGATCTGCTGCGTGCGCAGCGCGATGGTGGCGGCGAATTCCGTCGGCAGGGCCCAGGCTTCGTCGAGAGAATTGGTGTGCAGCGACTGCGTTCCACCCAGAACAGCCGCGAGCGCCTGGATCGCGGTGCGCACCACGTTGTTATAGGGCTGCTGGGCGGTCAGCGAACAGCCCGCTGTCTGCGTGTGGAAGCGCAGCGCCCAGGTGCGGGGATTCTTTGCCCTATAGCGCTCGACCATGGCCTTCTGCCAGATGCGCCGCGCGGCGCGATACTTCGCGATTTCCTCGAAGAAATCGTTGTGCGCGTTGAAAAAGAAGGAAAGCTGCGGGACGAATTGATCGACGTCCAGCCCGCGGCGTATTCCATATTCGACATATTCCATGCCGTCGCGCAGCGTGAATGCCAATTCCTGAATGGCTGTTGAGCCGGCTTCGCGGATGTGGTAGCCGCTGATCGAAATGGGGTTGAACTTCGGCGTGTTCCGGGCGGCGAATTCAAACGTGTCGATCACCAGCCGCATCGACGGTTCAGGAGGGTAGATGTACTCTTTTTGCGCGATATATTCCTTGAGGATGTCGTTCTGCAGCGTCCCTGAAAGTTTTCTCCAGTCCGCGCCTTGCTTTTCTGCGACGGCCAGGTACATCGCCCAAATGACTGCCGCGGGCGAGTTGATGGTCATCGAAGTGGTGACGCTAGCCAGGGGAATCTTGTCGAAGAGCACTTCCATGTCGGCGAGGGAGCTGATGGCTACGCCGCACTTGCCGACTTCCCCTTCAGAAAGCGGATGGTCGGAGTCATAACCCATCAGCGTGGGCAGATCGAACGCGGTCGAGAGGCCGGTTTGACCTTGCGCCAAGAGGTAGCGGAAGCGCTCGTTGGTGTCTTCCGCCGTGCCGAAGCCGGCAAATTGCCGCATGGTCCAGAGCCGCCCGCGATGCATCGTGGAATGAATGCCGCGCGTGTAGGGAGGCTCACCGGGGAAGCCCAAGTCACGGTGGGGGTCCCAGCCCGGAAGATCAGCGGGTGTGTAGAGACGCCGGATGGGATATCCGGAAATGGTGGTGAATTCGGTTTGACGCTCAGGACTTTTTTCGAGCGTGGGGCGGAGCGTGTTTTCTTCCCAAGCGCGTTCCTTTCGAGAGGGCTCGCGCGCCGTGGCTGGGGCGTCGCCGGTCGCAATGGTCGTCCCTTTGACCTTATCACTCATGGTTTGGCGCTCCAGTTTGTGCGCCTACCGGTCGCTATTTCAAAAGAACTCACAATTCCATGCTATGCGAAAGCGAAAAACGGGGCAAGGGGATGAGGCGCAGCAGTCAGCAGTTCAGCAGAAGAAAAAAGAGAGGCTGGAGAGGTTTCCATTCCCATCCAGCCTCGCTCGAGAAACTAGCGTTGCCCTCCGTCACCCAAGCTCTTGAGGAGCTCTTCGGTGCCAACGACTTTTCCGTGAAGCGTACCGGGGATTAGGGTTTCGCGCTCGATATCGCCGGACTTGGCGTCGGCGATGGTGACGTGATTTACGTCGAGAGTGCGGCCCAGGGCGCGCTCGTAGTTGGCTTTGGCTTCCTCAAGATTAGCTAACGCGCGAAGCTCCTGGCCCTGGGCGTTGATGAGGTCGCGCTGGGTCTGAATGACCAGGTAGGTGGTGGAGGCCCCCAACTGGTATTTCTTCTGCTCGGCGTCGAAGGTCTGCTGTTGCAATTCGCGCGCTTTGCTCGCTGCTGCTACTTGCGCACGGTCTTGCGTGAGTTGGATGTAGGAGTTGCGAACGTCAAGAAGCGCGGCATTTCGCAGTTGCTGTTCCTGCGTCTCCAGTTGCCGTTGCACGAGCAGGGCGCGAGCGTGGAAAGCCTGAGCCGAGCGGTTGCGCAGCGGAAGCGTCAACGTTAGTTGTCCGGCATATTCAGGGAAGCGATTGTGAAAGATTTGGTTTTGCGCTGTCCCGAAGCCATGCTGAGAGGTGCCCAGTACGGGCGCACTGGCAGTCGGTTCGAAGATGGGAGTTGGCACGCCGCCAACGTCCACGGTGATGGGGTTGCCGTTGACGTCCACGATGGGCGCCCGCGTGTTGCCTACGGTGGTCGGGGTGCCGAAAGCGGTGGCGTTTCCTGCTAGCCCGCTGGACAGATAGAACGCGTTCGCGGTGAGCGAGGGTAGCAGGGCGTTCTTGGTAGCGCGAACGTCGATCTCCGCGTTCTTGAGATTGTAGATCTGTTCCTGAAGTTCGGGCCGCTTGGCAAAAGCTTCCTTAATGGCATCTTCGAAAGAAGCCGCCTCAATGGTTTCCGGCTGCATAGGCTTGTCCATAGGAACGATCTCCACATTGATGATGTTCGGAGCAAGTGGATCTTTGGAGATAAAATTCTTCAGGGTTTGTTCGTCCGTGAGCTGGGTCGTCTGCGCGAAGATGAGGGCCTGCGTGTCCGTGGCCACTTCGGATTCAGAACGTGTTACATCCAGGGGCGCGAGACTGCCGATCTCCAGCTGCTTTTTGTTGTCTTCATAGAGCTTCTGAGCAACCGCAACAGCCTGCTGATTCACTTTGACGTTTTCGCGAGCGAAAACGAGCTCCCAATACGCGGTGATGGTGTTGGTGATGGTGGTGATGGCTTGTTGGGCGAAGGCCCAGTCTGCGATCTTGCGATTGTTGTTGGCGATGCGAATGTTGCGAGTCCACATCTGCTTGCCGAAGCCATTCAAGAGAGGCTGGGAAATAGAAACCGAAAGCGTTGAACTTACGTCGGGATTGAAGAAGTTGGCGATGTTCTGGCTCTGGCGGGTGTTGTTCCAATTTACGGTGAAGTTCGTTCCGGTGTGAAAGGTTTGCGAATACTGGTTACTAAATTGAGTGGAGTGCGTAACCACGGAGGCCACGTTAACGCCGGCATTGGTGGTTGTACCGGCTCCGGAAGTGAACGGGTTGTTGATCGGTGTGGTGATGTCGGCAACCGAAGCGTTGCTCGTGATCAGAGGATCGAAGTTCTGAATGAAGAAAGCGAACGGATTAATGGCGGCGGAAGAGGAGCCAATGGCCACGCCAGGCGTAGAGAATCCGGAGTTGCCGGAGTCGGCGTTGAGCAGGCCGGCGTCCGAGATCCAGGGGTAGTAGCGCTGGACAGCAATGTCCAGGCTGTTTTCGAGCGCCAGCTCGACCGCATCCTGCAGGCTGATCTCCAGCTTGTTGTCACGAATGAGTTGATCGACGCGAGGTGAGTTGGTGAGCACCGGCGGATCGACGTGCAGCGATTCGTAAGGCTTGAAAATGTTTGGGAAGGCGCGTGCGCCGCGGTTGTAGTTGTGGCTTGCGACGCCCAGCGAGGCCACCGGGGCGATGGACGAACCACCCGTGGCAGGGGGCGCTGTAGGGGCAGGGTTCGAGGGCGGATTCTGCGCGGGGCTCTGTGCGAAAACCGGCGAAAGCGGCCCTCCGGCCAAAAGGCCGGCCAAAACGATAACAAACAGCGATCGCGCCCATTCCGAAGCTGTCCTGCGCGTATTGGCTCCTAAAATGGACCGCTTCAAGGTCCCCCTCAGCGTCTTCATAGTGATCTTTACCCTCGAGATTCTGTCCCATTGGGACGTTTTTAATTTGACCTAACTCTGTAAAACGCTCGAACCATGGATTTTGTTTCAATTGCGGGCTGGATTTGGGGGCACGAGGCGTAGTAAACCCTGTGCCTTGAACCAGAAACACGGCCGCGTTAGGTGCAACGAGGATAATGGACATGGGGAGGCAAGACAAGGATTTGGCGGAGCTGAAAGTGAATTGAGACGTTTAGAGGAAGTTGCCTCGCTGGTCGAAGCAAGTGCGGCGGAGAGAAAAAAAGTCAAGAAGAATACGGAGCCACGCATGGTGCCATCGCAGCGTGGCTCCGTCTCTCGATTATCGCGAGCCGCCGTCCCTAAAAAGCTCTTCCGTGCCGACGACCTTGCCATGAAGCGTGCCGGGGATCAGGGTTTCGCGTTCGACTTCGCCAGATTTGGCGTCGGCAATGGTGACGTGATTGACCTCGAGAGTGCGTCCAAGCGCGCGTTCATAGTTGGCTTTGGCCTCCTCGAGATTGGCCAGCGCACGGAGTTCCGTGCCCTGCGCGGCGATGAGGTCGCGCTGGGTGAGAATCACGTTGTAAACGGTGGACGCTCCAAGCCGGTATTTCTTCTGCTCGGCGTCAAACGTTTCCTGCTGGAGTTGCCGGGCTTCGCTGGCGGCATCCACCTGGGCCCGGTCTTGCGTTAGGGCGATGTAAGTGTTGCGGACGTCGAGAAGCGCGGCGTTTTTCAATTGCTGGAGCGACATCTCCTGCTGGCGCTGGGTGAGGATGGCGCGGACGCTGTCTGCCTGCGCGGAACGGTTGCGCAAGGGCAGACTCAGTGTCAACTGCGCGGAATAGTCGGGGAAGCGACTGTGGAAGATCTGGCTTTGCGCGGTCGGGAAGCCTTGCTGTTTCGTGCCCATAACAGGAGTCTTCGACTCAGGCTCAAAAATGGGAACTCCATTGACGAGCACAGGATTGCCATTTTCATCCAAAATCGGCAGTTGCGTGTCGGGGACCAGAATGGAATTCCCTTTGATCGGAGCATTGCCGGCCAAACCCACGGAGCTGTATTGCCCGCTGAGCGTGAGGGTAGGCAACAGCGCGTTGCGCGTGGCTTGGATATCGATGTCGGCATTCTTCAAATTGTAGAGTTGCTCTTGAAGCTCAGGCCGTTTCTCGAAGGCTTCTTTGATGGAGTCCTCGAAGGACGGGTTTTCAATCACCGCGGGCTGGGTGGGCTGGTCGGTGGTGATGATCTCGACGTTTACCACATCCGGCGCCAACGGATCCTTGGTGATGGCATTCTTCAGGATTTGTTCGTCTTGCAGCTGAACCGTTCGCGCCACGATGAGATTTTGACGGTCGGTGGCTACTTCGGACTGGGCGCGCGTTACGTCCAAAGGCGCCATGGTGCCGGCATCGAGCTGTTTCTTGTTGTCGCTGTAAAGTTTTTGGGAAACGGTCAGAGCCTGCTCGTCGACTTTGACGTTGGCGCGCGCGAAAACGAGTTCCCAATAAGCGGTGATGGTGTTCGTGACGGCGGTGATGGCTTGCTGCGCAAAGGCCCAGTCCGCGATTTTGCGGTTGTTTTTTGCGATGCGGATGTTGCGGGTGTTGACGGCGATGCCGAAGCCGTTCAATAGCGCTTGCGTGAAACCGATCGTCAAGGTGGACTGAACGGCGGGGTTAAAGAGGTTGGCCAGGGAGGTCGAGCTGGTGCGCGAATTGTTCCAACTGGCAGTCAGGTTGGTCCCCGTTTCGAAGCCGCGTGAAAATTGGTTATTGAATGCCGTGGTGTGGGTCTGGAGAGTTGTGAGAGTGGCGACGCCGGCAGCGCCGGTCCCGGAGATCAAGGGATTGTTGACGGGCGTGGAGCGATCATCGATAAGAATAGTGCTTGTGACCGTCGGGTCGTAGGAGAAACTGGGAAGGAAGGCGGTGGAGGAAGCAAACAGGCCGCCAGGCGTTGCATAGCCCGAGCCGCCGGCTTTGGCTTTGAGAATCGAGGCGTCCGCGATCCACGGGTAATATCGCTGGACGCCGATGTCCAGACTGTTTTCGAGGGCGAGTTCGACGGCGTCCTGCAGGCTTAGCGCAAGCTTGCCATCGTGGATGAACTGCTGGAGCCGCGGCGAATTGGTGATGACCGGTTCATCGATGTGGATCTGTTGATAAGGCTTGAGCAGATCGGGAAATGCGCGGGGGCCGCCCGTGAAATTGTATTTGGCTAGGCCCAGTGAGCTTACCGGAGCGATGGAGGAGCCCTCGGTCGCTAGCGACGTCGTTGGGGCCGGGTTCGACGGCGGGTTTTGAGCCGCGCTTTGTGCGAAAGCGGGCGAAAGAGGACCAATCGCAAGCATGGCGGCCATGAAAAACGCCAAGAGAGACTTGCCCGCCCGCCATCCGGGCACCTCGGAAAATAAACCGGACCGCTTTGTGCTGACCAGCAATAGAAAAGACTTCGCGGTCTCACAGAGAGTCGTCATGATCATTTTTCCCCTCAAGATTCTGTCCCAGCGGGACTCATTTATTTGCTTCTGACAATGTGGAACGTGCCCTGAACAGGTGTTGGTACACTTAGTTGGCCGGTTTCTTGCCACACGGAAGGAAAGCTTCGGGAGCGTGGCTGCGAGATAGGGCTATCGAGGGGCATCCTTCACAGTTTGGCCCAGAGAGCAGCCAGAACGTCTTGGCGCAGCCCGGAAACTGGTCCTGCAGTTTAGCAGCAGGCCCATTCCTTGACAACGCGGCGCGCCGCGGCTAGGCTGCTGACGATTTGATGTTTAGTGGCGATTCGCGGTTAGCAGAAAACGATGCTTTCACGAGAAGAATTGCTGCGCCTGTTTGAGTCCGCCGGAGCCATCCGCAACGGCCACTTTGAGCTTACCAGCGGCTTGCATAGCGGGACTTATGTGCAGTGTGCGCTGGTACTGCAGTATCCGCGCTTCGCCGAGAAACTTGGCCAGGCGCTGGCCGCGTTATTTTCGGACGCGGTCATCGGTGCCGTTGTTTCGCCCGCATTGGGAGGGGTGATTATTGGGCAGGAAGTCGCCCGCGCCCTGCCGGAACCAAAGGGATCCGCGGGCCGGGGAGTGCCGGCTATTTTCGCCGAGCGCGACGCCAGCGGCACGATGACTTTGCGGCGCGGGTTTTCACTCGAACGCGATGAGCATGTGCTGGTGATCGAAGATGTCTGGACGACGGGCGGGTCGACGCAGGAAACCATCCAAGTCGTTGAGGAAGCCGGCGGGCGAGTCGTTGCTGCTGGGGCTTTGATCGATCGCAGCGGCGGCACGCTTGAACTCGGAGTCGAGACACAGGCTTTGCTGGACCTGCCCATCGCCAAATACGAACCCGAGGATTGCCCGCTGTGCCGCGAGGGTGGGGCCGCGGTGAAGCCCGGCAGTCGCTTCGCGCGCACTGCTCCGTGACGCGTCCAAAACACTTGCCGAATCCGATCGATCTTCTCGAAATCGATCCCTAGAAGTAGAACGCTCCCCTTCATGCGCCATTTCAAGATCACTATCGCTTACGACGGAACAGACTTTCACGGCTGGCAGATGCAGTCCAACAAGCCCACGATTCAGGGCGAGATTTCCAGTGTGTTAAGCCGGCTGACGCAGGAAAACGTGGCGCTCCATGGCGCGGGACGGACGGACGCGGGCGTGCACGCGCTGGGGCAGGTGGCTAGCTTTCGCACGCAATCGGGATTGTCAGCAGGTGAGTTTCAACGCGCTTTGAATGCCTTGCTACCTCCTACGATTCGCATCGTTGGCGCCGAAGAGGTGGGCCCGGATTTTCATGCGCGTTGGTCGGCTCTCGGAAAAATTTATCGTTACCGTTTGTATCGCGGGAAAGTCGTTCCGCCTGCGGTGTGGCGCTACGTGCTGCACTATCCCTTTCCGCTCGATGAAGAGGCCATGCGTGTCGCGGCCTCGCGCTATGTCGGCCCGCACGATTTTGCTTCCTTCACAGCCTCCACGGGTTCTGAGGACGACGACAAGGAGCGCTCCACGGTCCGCGAGATTTATGCCAGCGAGTTAGTGCGCAGCGAAGACGGCCAAGAGCTTGTCTATACCGTGCGCGGCCGTTCGTTCCTGCGCTACATGGTCCGAAAGATGGTCGGCACGCTTCTGGATGTCGGCCGCGGAAAGCTCGTGCCCGACGATATTCTGCGCCTCTATCAGCTGCGGGATCGCGCCAAGTCCGGGCCTACCGTGCCTCCTCAGGGCCTGTGCATGGTGCAGGTCATGCATGACGAAGCTTGGCGCATCGGCCAGGCTTAGCGCGGGCTCAGGCCTTTTGGGAATTGAGGGTTGAAAAACACGAAGTTAGCTAATATACTTAGCTAACCATGTACACCGTACACCAAACCAAGACGAATCTATCGAAACTGCTCCGCAAGGTTGCTAACGGAGAAGAGGTGATCATCGCCCGTGGCAAGGAACCCGTGGCGCGGATTGTCCCTTTTTCCAAGCGCCCGAAGAAGCGTGTCCCAGGCAGTCTTAAGGGGCGAATTCACATCCACCCATCGTTCTTTGACCCGATGACCAAAGAAGAGCTGGCGCTGTGGGGGATCGAGTGAGCAGCGTTTTGCTCGATACGCACGTTCTGTTGTGGTGGTTCCAAGCATCACGCAGACTGTCCCCGAAGGCGCTAGCAGTGTTCCGCGATCCCGAAACCACGGTGCTCGTGTCAGCCGCATGCGCCTGGGAAATTGCAATAAAGCATAAGGCTGGAAGGCTAGAGGCCGCGGATTTGGTAGCCAATTTCGAAGCCCGCCTCGAAGGTGACAGATTTTTGGAACTGCCGATCACTGTGGCGCACGCAGTCCGCGCGGGCATGCTTAAGGAAAGTCACGAGGATCCATTCGACCGCATGTTGATCGCACAGGCGCAGTGTGAAGGCGTTCCTGTTTTAACCACCGACAAGAGATTTGAGGAGTACGATGTTCAACGCATCTGGTGAGGCTATTCTTGGAAATTAATTTGAGCGCTACGGCCCTGGTTCCCCATCGAGAGACGGTGCTATTGCCTCTGAAAGTCGGCTAGAATTTGCCTATGGCATCCGCAGCCATCCCCGTCGAGACGATTCCATCGATTGATCCTGCTACGAGCAAAATTCTTGCACAGTTTGAGAGGACGCCGTCGGCTGCGCTGCCTGAAATTGTAGTGCGGGCGCGCTCGGCACAGTCCGCGTGGTGCGGAGTGCCGATCGAGAAGCGCTGCGCGCAACTGCGCTTATTACGCGACCGCATTATGGTTTCGAGGAATGCGTTGGCTGACGCCGTTGTCGCTGAGTCCGGGAAGCCGCGCGTGGAGGCGCTTTTCGCGGACCTTTTTGTTGCGCTCGACACTGCCGAATACTTTTCAAAACATGGCGCGAAGCTTTTGCGGCCGGAACGCGTACCGCACCATAGCAGCGCCGGGAAAGCGAAGTTCGGCCGCTTGTTTTACGATCCCGTTGGTGTCATCGGCATCATCAGTTCCTGGAATTATCCGCTGGCCATTCCGCTTGGCCAGATTGTTCCGGCGCTGGCCGCGGGCAACGCCGTCGTCTCGAAGACCAGCGATTTCACTCCGCAATGCGGCGCGCTGATCGAAAAGCTTTTCGCTGACGCTGGTTTCCCCAAAAACCTGGTCACCGTCATTCAGGGTGGCGGGGAAGTCGGCCAGGCGCTGATCGAGGCGGCTCCCGACAAAATCATGTTCACGGGGAGCGTGGCTACCGGCCGCCGCGTCGCGGAAGCTTGTGCGAAAAAACTGATTTCCAGCGTGCTTGAACTGGGCGGCAAGGACGCCATGATAGTTCTCGCGGACGCGAATGTAGACGTCGCGTCGAGCGCCGCCGTTTGGGGCAGCTATACGAATTGCGGGCAAGTATGTCTTTCTGTCGAGCGGCTTTTCGTGGAACAGTCCATCGAGGAAGAGTTTCTTGCGCTTTGCGTCGAGAAAACCAAGAAGCTGCGCCTTGGCCCAGGACGGGATCCGGCGACCGACGTTGGCCCGCTTATTCGACCTCAGCATGTTCAGCGGTTGAGCGATCTGGTCAATGACGCCGTGGCGCGCGGCGCTCGGGTACTTTGCGGCGGGAAACCTCGCCCTGAACTTGGCGCAAATTTCTTTGCGCCAACCGTCATTGCCGGTGTGAATCGCTCGATGAAGCTCTTCGAGGAAGAAACTTTCGGCCCCATACTCGCCGTGCAGTCCGTCGAAGACGCCGAAGAAGCTATCGTTCGCGCGAACGACTCCGCATTTGCTTTGGCGGCAAGCGTTTGGACGAGCGACGGGAAACGCGGGCAAGCCCTTGCCGCGCGCTTGCGGGCTGGCGCGGTCATGGTGAACGATGCCATCAGCTATTTCGGCATTGCGGAAGCGCCGCACGGAGGTTCGGGCGCCAGCGGATGGGGCCGCACTCACGGTAAAGCCGGCTTACTCGAGATGGTCCAGCAGAAATATATCGATGTGGACCGCCTGCCGGGGCGCGAAAAGCCGTGGTGGTACCGTTATGGAACGGATTTGGAGCGCGCCGCCGACGCGTTTTTACAGTTTGAATTCGGCACAGGCCTCGTCAGAAGGTTGCGGAATGCCCGCGGGGCGCTCGCGACCATGTTTCGCGATCACCGTTTTTAGTTTGGGCGCCGATCGAGCCGATCGAGTCACCGTGCGGACAGTGAGCGCAAGAGGAGATACAAAGGAAGGCCAGCCCGATGCAGCAAAACGAATGGATCTACGACTGGAATGTGGCGCGAACGCCGCTCATTGCGCCGGGCACCCGCGTCCTGCTGAATGACGAAACGCTGCGCGACGGCCTGCAAAATCCTTCTGTCCACGATCCCAGCATAGAAGAAAAAATCGAAATCCTGCACCTGATGGAAGCGCTGGGCATCGACTCGCTGAACATCGGCTTGCCGGGAGCCGGCGCGCGCGCCAGGGAACACACCGAGGCAGTGGCCCGCGAAATCGTCACCAAGCGCATGAAGATCAAGCCAAATTGCGCGGCGCGAACGATCGAAGCCGACATTCGCCCTATCGTCGAGATTTCCCAGCGCGTGGGAATGGCCATTGAAGCCGCGACTTTCCTGGGATCAAGTCCCATCCGCAGGCTAGTCGAAGACTGGACCGTCGATCATCTCGAGCGCACCACGGAAAAGGCGGTGAAGTTCGCTGTAGATCACGGCCTTCCGTCCATGTACGTCACAGAAGACACCATTCGCACCGACCCGGACACGGTGAAGCGTCTTTATGCGGCGGCCATCCGCAGTGGCGCGCGGGCCATCGTGCTTTGTGACACCGTCGGCCACGCCATTCCCAATGGCGCTTACAACCTGGTGAAATTTGTCATCGAGGAAGTGGTCAAGCCCAGCGGAGAGAACATTCGCGTGGACTGGCATGGCCACAACGATCGCGGCCTGGCTGTCGCAAATTCGCTTGCAGCGATCGCCGCAGGTGCCGATCAGGTGCACGCCGCGGGCAATTCGCTCGGAGAACGGGTCGGTAACACGGCCATGGAGCTGATGCTGGTGAACTTACGCTTGATGGGCCTCATCCACCAGGACTTGTCGCGGCTAAAGGAGTATTGCGAAAAGGTCGCCAGCGCCACGCACACGGTCATCCCGCCGAATTATCCCGTCATTGGCCGCGATGCTTTCCGCACGGCAACCGGCGTCCACGCCGCCGCCATCATCAAAGCCTTTCACAAAGGCGACCAGTCGCTCGCCGACTCCGTCTATAGCGGCGTGCCCGCGCATCTCTTCGGTCTCGATCAAGTCATCGAAATCGGTCCCATGAGCGGCAAGTCCAACGTGCTTTTTTGGCTCGAGCGCCGCAAAATTCCAGCCGACGACGCCCTCGTCAATCGCATCTACGACGCGGCCAAACAATCGGCACGAGTGTTGACGGACGCAGAAATTTCCGCGCTGTGCGCCGAGGCTACACGCCGTTGAACAGAACCAGAGCGCGCAGCAGGGCAGTGAAACGCGTCCTCGTTTGGGTTATTCTCTTCGCTATGCCGGTTCGCTCTTCGCTCGCCCGACAATCCACTCGTTCCGCCTCCGTCGGCCAGCTTGGCGAAAACGCGCAAGTCCGCGCGGCCCTGGCCTGGTTTGCGCCCAATCTCGTTTGGATCAATGACCAGCAAGCCCGCTTGACGGAAATTCCCGCGCCCGCTTTTCAGGAAGGCCAGCGTGCGGCGGTGCTTAAAACCCTTTTTTCCGCCGCCGGCCTCACTGTCCAGGTCGATGCCACCGGCAACGTGATCGGCGAACTCCGCGGCGTAAACGAAAAAGAGATCGTCGTGCTCTCCGCACATTTGGATACCGTCTTTCCGGCGGGAACGGACGTCAAAGTCCGCCACGAAGGCAGCCGCATGCTGGCGCCCGGCATTTCCGACAACGGCACCGGCCTCGCCGCGCTGGCGGCCATCGCGCGGGCCCTTCAGGAAGCGCAAATCAAACCGCAGCGCACCATTCTCTTCGTTGCCGATGTCGGCGAGGAAGGCGAGGGCAATCTCCGCGGTATGCGCGCCCTCGTCGATGCCTACCGCAGTCGCCTTAAAGCGGTAATCGTTCTAGACGGTGCTGGCACCGATCACGTGACCACCATCGCGCTGGCCTCGCGCCGCCTCGAAGTGATCATCAGCGGCCCCGGCGGCCACAGTTGGTCGGACTTCGGCATGCCCAATCCGATCAACGCTCTGGTTCGCGGCTCCATGCGTTTCATCAATACCAAGGTTCCAGGATCGCCGCGCACCACGTTCAATCTAGGACAAATTGACGGCGGCACTTCTATAAATTCGATTCCTTACCAAGCCCGCCTCAAGGTCGACGTGCGCTCTGAAAGCGAGAGTGAGCTAGCGCGCCTCGAATCTGCTCTGCGCGAGTCGATGGCTGCCGGCGTTCGCGACGAAATGGAGTCCCCCCGGGATCGTTCGCGAGGCAAGCTCGAGTGGAAGGTGGAACTCCTCGGCAGCCGGCCCGGTGGCGAATTGGCGGCAGGGTCGCCGCTTCTCGCGGCCTTGCGCGCTTCGGATGCTATGGTGGAAAACGAATCACGGATCGAGCGTTCTTCGACCGATGCAAACATTCCTCTTTCTCTGGGAATCGACGCGATCTCTATTGGCGCCGGAGGCAACGGCGGCGGTGCGCACTCGCTCCAGGAATGGTACGACCCAGCAGGCCGCGAAATGGGACTGAAACGCGCCCTGCTCACGCTGCTTGGGGTTGCAGAGGTGGCTCCGGAGAGACCTAAATGAAGATTCGCGGGACCAGTTTGCTGTATCTCGGACTGATTGTTTTTTTCAGTTTCTGTGCCGGCGTATTTGTTCTGCGGGCCAAAGCCCAATCCTCCCAGACCGACTCGCATACCGTCGTTTATCTCCACGGACGCATGTACACGAATGATCCGGCTCATCCGTGGGCCGAGGCCATGGCCATTCGCGACGGCAAGATTCGCTGCGTCGGCAAAATCGATTACGTGCTCCTGGAATGCGGAGGAAATGAGCCCAGCGCCGAAACCGTCCAGCTCAAAGGCAAATTCCTCATGCCAGGTTTCAACGACGCCCACGTGCACCTCGGCGGAGCGGGGGCGGATATGCTCTCCGTGCGGCTAAATGGCGTGGCCACTATCGAGGAGCTGCAGAAGCGCGTAGCCGACGCCGTCACCCAGCACAAAGAGGGAGAGTGGATCACCGGCAGCGGCTGGGATCACACGCTCTGGGCTGATAAAAAATTTCCCACGAAACAAGAGCTCGATGCCGTGGCGCCAAAGAATCCTGTTTTTCTCACGCACGTTTCGGGTCACGTGGCCGTGGCCAATACGCTGGCCCTGCTGCACGGCGAAATCAAGCAGGACACGCCGAATCCTCCGGGCGGCATGATCGAGCGCGGCGCCGACGGCGCAGCCACCGGCATGCTCGAAGAAGATTCCGCCATGAGCCTGGTTTCCGCCAGGATTCCCGACCTCAAATCCGAGCAGCGCCTCCGGGGCATCCAGATGGTGCTCGCCGATGCCGCCAAGAATGGTGTCACCTCGGTGCAGGATTTTTCCGATTGGTCCGACTTCCTCGTTTATGTGCAATTGAAAGAAGAAGGGAAGCTCACGCTGCGCATCACGGAATGGCTGCCCTTTCTCCTTCCGACAAATGAGTTGCTGAATATGCGAGCGCAGGGCGGCACTACGGATCCCTGGCTTCGCACCGGCGCTTTGAAAGCCTTCACCGACGGCGCGCTAGGGTCGCGCACCGCTGCCTTGCTTGCGCCCTACGCGGATGATCCCTCTACCAGCGGAATCTTGACGAATGATCCTGATAAGCTGCGCGCCATGGCCATTGAGCGCGATAAAGCCGGTTTCCAGTTGAACTTTCACGCCATCGGTGACCGCGCCAACCGCGTGGCCCTCGATGTCTTCGAAGCCGTCGCCAAAGCCAACGGCCCGCGTGACCGCCGCGACCGCGTCGAACACGCGCAAGTTCTGGCGCCCGAGGATTTGCCGCGTTTCGCGCAACTCAAAGTGATTGCTTCGATGCAGCCTTCTCACGAAACCACCGACATGCGCTGGGCCGGTGCGCGCATCGGCCCCGACCGCTCCAAGGGCGCCTATGCCTGGGCCTCTTTAGAGAAGAGCGGAGCCCATCTGGCCTTCGGCACAGATTACCCCGTGGAGTCCATCAATCCAATACGGGGGCTTTATGCCTGCGTGACCCGCGAGCTGCCGGATGGCGGTCCTGCCGGCGGCTGGCAGCCACAGGAAAAAATTTCGCTGGACGACTGCATCCGCGCCTATACCTCCGGCTCCGCCTATGCGCAATTCGAGGAAGGTAAGAAGGGCGAGCTCAAAGCTGGCGAATTAGCCGACTTCATTGTTCTTTCGAGCGATCTCACCAAGATTCCACCACAGCAGTTCACCAAAACCACCGTTCTTCTTACCGTCGTAGGGGGCCGCACGGTCTACTCGCAGGATGGAAGTTCGCCTCATTGAGAACGTCCCAGCCCAGGAAGAAAACTTCCGCCGAATTCTAGTAGCACAAATAATCGAGGGGACCTTGCGGCCCCTGCGGTTTGCCGGATGGCTCATTTTTGTCTCGTGCGTCGTCGCGATTTCTACCCGCGGAAACGGATCGCGAGCGGCATGATGCGCGGCGTCACGTCGCCGGAAGCGCCGCCCAAGCCTGCGAACTACGCAGTAAGCAGGGCCGGGACGATCGACTGGAAATCCATGGCGTATTTCCATCGACGCTATCCACCGGAAGTGAAACTCTGCTGCGCAAACGGTTGTGGTTGCAGATTCAGAAGTACTAGGACTACGTAACCGGACGGGACCCTCTCGTTGAAATTACATAAATTAAATCTAAAATTTATCTTAACTGAATGTCAGATTCTCGTTGACAAAGCGACGGAGCGGCAATATATAGGCCGGTTATAAACCTGTGGTGAGATGTTGTTGCCAATCCAAGAGTGTGGAAGACGGTGATGTCGCTCCATTCGTTCACCGTGATTTCGCTCTGTCGCTACGTGGGGAGCTGCACGGTCGCCGGGGGGAAAACCATGGAGCGACATACGGCGGGGCGGACGGCGTAAAGGCAATTGATATTAATTTTAGATAATTCATGAAGATCGCTTGGTTGCGCTCCTAGGACGCCATGGTGCCTGGTCTGCATTTGCTTTTGCGATACGGTTGCTCTCGTGGTGGTTGTCTGACTCAAGAAAATCTGGATCTCTGAGATTAGTTGACTCGGTTTGATCTGCTTCACCTGCTCGAGAAGTTAGGGGCTCTCAAGGCCCATCCAGGAGGTAGTTGAATGTCAAGTAAGCGAGTGGCTCTTCTCCTAGCTGCACTGTGTTGTTTCTTAACTTTGACCCCTTCGGCCCTGTTTTCGCAAACCGCGGGCACGGTAAACGGCTTGGTCACTGACCCCTCGGGTGCTGCAGTTGCTGCGGCGACGGTGACTTTGACCGATAAAGCAACGGGGTCGCCACGAACGACAACTACGAACGAAGCAGGGAGATACGTCTTCGTTGAGGTTCCCTCTGGCACTTACGATCTTAGTATCAGTAAGACGGGGTTCCGCGTTACAAAGCTCGCCGCCCAAAAAGTGACCGTTGGTAGCGAGCTCACGCTTAATGCTGCGCTGGAAGTGGGCACCATATCCCAGACAGTGGAAGTGACCGCTGTGCGCGGTGCGCAACTGCAGACCGAGAACGCAACCATGGGGAGCACCGTGAGCGGCGACACGCTGCTCGCCCTGCCAAACTTAAATCGTGACGCTACGTCACTCCTAACCTTGCAGCCCGCCACAGCACCCACCGTAGGCGGAGGCGATGTCTATGGTGGTCAGGTGGCCGGTTCCTTGAGCGACCAGAATACTTACCTGCTGGACGGCGGCAATTTCACGAGCGACCTGGAGGGTGACAACGGCTACCAGCACTCCGGCATGGGCGCCATTCCGACTCCGATAGAAAGCATTGAGGAGTTCAAAGTGGCCACCAACAATCAGACCGCGGACTTCTTCTCCTCCGCCGGCGGGCAGGTTATGTTGGTGACCAAGCGCGGCACAAACAGTTTCCACGGATCGGCCTACGAATACTTCCAAAGCCAGGTGTTTGACGCCAACACGTGGGACAACAACCGCCTCGGTAATCCGATCGTGAAGTTTCACGACAACCGTTTCGGGGGCAGCGTAGGCGGGCCCCTGCTCCCCGGCAAGCACCTGGGAGGCAGGACGTACTTCTACGGTTTCTATGAGGGCCGGCGCTTTCCGGGAACTGCGCAAATCGAGGAGTGGGCGGTACCCTCCGCTTTGATGAGGCAAGGCATCCTTCAATTCAAGGATAGCAGTGGCGTGATCCATCAAGTCAACCTGCAGACTTCGACGGCGTGCAATGTCACGGCGACCAATGCGACCGGGGCCTGTGACCCGAGAGGCATTGGCATTAGCCCAGTTGTATCTAAGATGTGGAACACCTTCATGCCGCTTCCCAACGACCCGAGCTACAACGCCAACGGGGCAGACGCCCTAAATGTCCAGGGATACCGGGCCTCCTTGTCACTTCCGGAAAAGACAGACTATGGGGCGGTGCGTGTTGATCACGATTTTGGCGACAAGTGGCGGCTTTTTCTATCCTATCGAATTTTCAATGACATAGCCCCGAGCACCAATCAGATTGATATCGGCGGGTTACTGCCGGGCGACAAGCTTGGCGTCCCGGCCGCCGTTTCGAACAATCCGGCTAGTCCGAAGTATGCGGTACTCGGTCTGAACGGAACCCTTACTCCGACTTTGATCAACGAGTTTCACCTTAGCTATTTGCTCAACAACTGGAGCTGGCAACGGCAAGGCGTAACGAAGGCGATCTCCGGCGTGCCTGCGGGGATCGAGTTCGCGGACTCCCATTTCGGCTGCATGTGCCCAGTCAACATGGACACACAGGATGCTCGCAATCGTATCTGGGATGGACACGATTGGAATTACAGCGACACCCTTAGCTGGGTGAAGGGCACGCACTACCTTCAGTTTGGCGGCAGCATTGTCCACTGGTGGGACCACCATGTTCGCGACGACCAAGTGGTCGCGGGACTGCCGGACTTGGTTGACCAGTTGACCAAGGCAACAGGGTTGATAACCTCCGGAGATAACAGGCCGGTCGGGCTTCCCAGTACTCTGAATAGCATCTGGGATACCCAGTACGCTCAGACACTGGGCATTATTGGAACGGGCGCGCAACTATTTGTCCGTGGTGGAACAGATTTTCATTTGACCGGCGCAAAGACCTTCGCGGACACCTCGATCATCGACAGTTACAGCCTGTACTTCAACGATTCCTGGAAAATCCGGCCGACCATCACCCTCAACTACGGCCTGGAATGGGGTACGCAAATGCCGCCCTACGAGATCAACGGCGTGCAAGATATTGCCGTGGATGCGAGCGGCAACCAGATCAACACGCAGGCATACCTTCAGAACACCGTCAACATGGCTCTGAATGGGCAGGTGTATAACCCTGTCATCGGGTTCGAGCCTATCGGTGCTGTGGGCGGTCATCCTAAGTATCCCTTCAATCCTTATTACGGAGGCTTCAGCCCCCGTGTGGCGTTGGCGTGGAACCCGAAATTCCAGTCAGGAATCTTGGGCCGCATCACCGGCAACGGCAAAACGGTCATACGCGGCGGCTTCGCCCGCCTGTATGACCGCAACAACGGCGTGGACTTGGTGCTTGTGCCCCTCCTGGGATACGGCTTCGGCCAAACGATCCGGTGCAATGGCGCTGGCATCATCGGTGGCACGTCCAGTTGTTACGGCGGGTCCGGTACCACTCCATCTAATGCGTTCCGTCTCGGCGTGGATGGCACCAGCGGGCCTTTCCCGGTAGTCCAGCAAGCCCTCCCGATCCCTGCTGAGCCTGGCATTAATTCTCCAGCCGGATCCAACATTTCTTTTCTCGACAACAACTGGCGGCCCGGTGCGAACAACGGGGTTTCCATCAGTATCCAGCGCGAATTGCCTGACAATATGCTCGTGGAAGTAGCCTACGTGGGCAAGTGGTCCACCCACCTTTACCAAGGACTGGACTTGAACAATGTTCCCTGGATGATGACGAAGGGCGGTCAGAGCTTCGCAAAGGCCTATGCCAGTGTCTGGACTGCCGATCACGGTGGGACGATGGCCAGTACCCAGCCCTTCTTCGAAAATAGCCTACCGGCAAACTACCTCAATACCACCAATTCGCTTATTACCTCATACAATGCTACGAGTGCAGGTAAATCTGCTCCCCTGCCTTTGTGCGCGACGTTTACCTGCGCGGTCCAGACGAATGAAGGCGGCGGGCCCCTTGGGACTGGCAACATTACTAACGAAAATGTATATGGAATGTTTCAGGATATGGATACCGGCGCAACTTGCGCGCCCTCAAAACTCTTGCCTAACAACACGCTTTGTCCGTTCACCTTTGGGACGGCCCTCCCTGCGGATCTCCAGGGCTATAACTCGATGCTCGGGAACACTACCTTGGGATTCTCCAATTACCAGGCGGGCATTGTCAGGCTGCAAAAGCGCACCGGGCACGGCCTAACGCTGAACGCCAACCTTACCTGGTCGCATACCCTGTCAACGGTAGGTATCAACCAGGAATATACCCAGGCCAACCCGTCCGTTCCGTTTAACCTCCGGTACGACTATGGAGCAGCACCCTTTGACACACGCTGGGTATTCAATATGCTCGGCACCTATGAGTTGCCTTTCGGTAAGGGTAAGTGGCTGGCAACCAACAACGGTATCTTGGACCGGATCATCGGGGGCTGGACTTTCGCTCCGATCTTCCAGTGGAACAGCGGGTTGGTGGAGGAGACCTACACGGGTTCCTGCGACGAGTTCGGTCAAGGGAACGTCGCTTTTTGCTCTGGCATGGTACCTTTGTCCGGAGTCAACCTAGGCAACATCAGCCGATCACCCCATTATGGCGTCACGTCCAATGGCGGTATCGGCGCCAACGGGGATGCCAGCAATGGCGGAGCCGGGGTCAACATGTTTGCCAACCCCACCGCGGTATACAACGACTTCCGGGCGGTAGTTCTGGGTATCGACGGTCGCGCCAACGATCTCGGCCCGCTCTATGGCCAGCATCGCTGGAACCTGGACTTTACCATCGCCAAGACCACCCGAATCAATGAACGGATGGGACTCACCTTCTACGCTCAATTCTTCAACGCGTTCAATCACATGGAGTTCAGCGATCCAGGTCAATACGGAACTGGCGGACTCAATCTCCAGAACCCAGCCGCTTTTGGCGTGTTGAACAGCCAGTTCAACACCCCGCGGCAAGTTGAACTAGGGCTACGGTTCTTTTTCTAGAAAACCACAGAATCTCATCCAAACCTAGGAGGGCCGGTTTGCCGGCCCTCACTTTTTGGTCAGGAACGCGGCCGTGCCCCTCTCTTCTGGTCTCCTCCTGTGTTCATTTCCTTTCAGAGCGCTTGATCAACGGTGTTCCCCTGAGCGAATTCTGTGCTTCGGCGGTCTGCAAGGTTTCTATGAAACCCTGTAGCTAAATATGGCACGACATATATATCGTTTATATTGGTGCGCGGGGAATTGACATTAATTTTAGATAATGTATAGACAGCATTTGGTTTAGCGTTTTCTTCCGCATTGGTAGCTGGCTTGCAAATGTCTTTGCCATACGGTCTTTTTATGGTGGTTGCCCAATTCAAGGATAGTTTGAATTCTCGAGCGTAGTTGGCTTTGCTCGATTTGCCTCACCTGCTTGAGATGTTTAGGGCTCCGAAGGCCCATCCAGGAGGTAGTTGAATGTCAAGTAAGCGAGTGGCTCTGTTTCTAGCTGCGTTGTTCTGTTTCTTTGCAGTGGTTCCCTCGGCTTTGTTCGCTCAGAGCGCATCAACTGGTACAGTCGCCGGAACGATTACCGACCCCTCCGGCGGTGCCATTGTCGGCGCGACCGTTACGTTGATCGATACCGCGACGAGTATTGTGCGCACGGAAACAACGAATGAAACAGGGAGATATTTTTTCGCGAACGTGGTGCCGAGCAAATACACCGTTTCTGTGAGCAAGACCGGTTTTCGTGTCTCGAAGCTCGTCGACCAGGAGGTGTTAGTCGGCGCTCCACTCACCTTGAACGTCACGTTGGAAATTGGCTCCGTCGCTGAGACCGTCGAAGTGACCGTCACCACTGGCGCCGAACTGCAAACCTTGAACGCTACTGTCGGCAACACCGTAGGCGGGGAACTCTTGCAGAACTTGCCTTCGATCCAGCGGGATGCCGCTACTTTCGTAACCTTGCAGCCGGGCGTCTCTCCCGATGGCAGCGTGGCTGGCGCGGTCACGGACCAAAGCACCTTCATGCTTGACGGTGGCCAGAATAGCAACGATATGGACGGCAGCATGGCGGTTTACACGCCAAGCTTCGCCGGCGATCCGACCGGTGGTGTCGTCTCACACCAGATCGGTGGCAGCCCCACAGGGGTGATGCCTACGCCCCTCGACAGCGTTGAAGAGTTCAAGGTCAATACCGCCAACCAGACTGCGGACTTCAACAGCTCCGCCGGCGCGCAGGTTCAGGTGGTCACCAAGCGCGGCACCAACGCCTGGCATGGCACTGCCTATGAATATTATTTCGATAACAATTTTAACGCGAACACGTTTGATAACAATTTTACGGGAACGCCTCTGCCTAGCTACCACTACAATCGCTTCGGCGCGTCTGGTGGTGGCCCGATCATTTCAAAGAACATTCTGGGCGGGAAGACCTATTTCTTCGCCAACTATGAAGGTTTCCGCTGGAACAACTCGCAGACCTATGAGGTCGCGGTGCCTTCTGCTGACATGCGAAACGGCATTCTTCACTTTGATGTATGCAATGCTGCCTGCCAGGCGACTGGCGGCCCCGCGCCGGTGCCCACCACGTTCAACATGTTGTCGGGTACTAACTGTGGCCCCAGCGGAACTGCCGCGTGCGACCCCCGAACCCTCGGAATCAATTCCTTGGTCCAGCAGATGTGGAACAAGTTCGAGCCCGTGGGGAATGACCCGAGCTGCGGCGCTTTATTTGGTTCGCACTGCGATGGCATCAACGAAATAGGATTCAAAGCCAATGTCTCGGTTCCCCAGACCTCCAATTTCGGAGTGGCCCGCCTGGACCACGACTTTGGTTCAAAGTGGCATTTCAATAGCAGCTACCGCTACTACAAAGTGGTTCTCGCCACTACCAATCAGGTGGATGTCGGCGGCTTCTTCGCCGGCGACACACTGGGTACACCCGCAGCCCTCTCCGTACGCCCGCAACAGCCGTGGTTTTTCGTGGCAGGTTTAACCACCAACATCAGCTCTAACACTACAAACGATTTGCACTACAGCTTCCTTCGCAACTACTGGTCTTGGTCCAATCCCGGCGGTGTGACCCAGTTCTCCCAACTTGGCGGCGCCCTTGAGCCTTTCGGCGAGACTGCCACCGAGGTGCTCGCCCCTTACAACGTGAACACCCAGTCCGTACGCACGCGGTTCTGGGATGGCCACGACAATTTCTTGCGCGATGACGTCACCATGCTGAAAGGCAATCACCTCTTCACCTTCGGTGGCGCCTATCAGCGCAATTGGGACTACCACCAGCGCTCCGATAACGGTGGCGGCATCAATTACCAGCCCACCTACCAGCTTGGTGACTCGGCCGGCGGCGGCCTGGTAGACTTCTCTGCCACCAATCCTGCTGGCGTGACCAAAACCACCTGGGCTCGCGACTCTTCCGCCGTTCTGGGCATCGTCACAGATTCACAAATCGCTTATACGCGGGCCGGCAACAATCTGGCGCTGAATCCCCCGCTTACCCACGCTTTTGACCAGAGTACGATCCCCTACTACAACGTGTACTTCAGTGATTCCTGGCACATGAAGCCGTCCTTTACCCTGACCTACGGTTTGGGCTGGACGCTCGAGATGCCGCCGACCGAAGCACATGGCAAGCAGGTCGAACTCGTGGATGCCAGCGGCCAGCAGCTTGACCTGGCTACCTACCTTAAACAGCGGGAGTCTGCTGCTCTGGCGGGACAAGTCTACAATCCGTCGGTGGGTTTTGCCCTCGTCGGCAACACCGGCTCGGGGCAGAAATACCCCTATAACCCGTTCTACGGCTCGTTCAGCCCGCGCATTGCAGCGGCTTGGAACCCGAACATCAGCGATGGCTTCCTGGGCAAGGCGTTTGGTGGAAGGAAATCAGTTGTACGGGGCGGCTATAGCCGTGTCTACGGACGCTTAAACGGAGTGGATTTGGTTCTCGTACCGCTTCTGGGTACGGGGCTCATCCAGGCTGTCCAGTGCCGTACCAACAACATGAATGGAACTTGCAACGGCCCCGTCAGCGTCGCCAACGCTTTCCGGGTTGGTACCGACGGCAACAACGCCCCAATTCCGGTCGCCTCGCCCACTCTTCCGCAGCCAGTTTTTCCGGGCATTAACAGCGTCTCGGCTGCAGCCGGCGAAGCTTTAGACCCGAAGTTCCGTCCCAACGTGGTGGACTCGTTCGACTTGACCATTCAGCGGCAGTTGGGTAACAAGTTCATCCTGGAACTGGGATACATTGGGCGGAGAATCACGCACGAGTATCAGCCCGTCAACATCAACGCTGTGCCGTACATGATGACTGTGGGCGGGCAGCAATTTGCCAAAGCTTATGCAGCCGTTGAGACCGGACTGGGCTGCGCCACCTCCTTTGCTGCTTGCGGTGCGGCCATTCCCACGAACTCGAACGCCGCTTTGCAGAAGGCGCAGCAAATCGCGTACGCCAACGCTTTCACACCCCAACCATTTTTTGAGTCGGCGCTAAATCCTGCCTACTGCGCCGGGTTTTCGAGTTGCACCGCAGCCGTCGTGTACAACGAGGGCATTGCTAAGAGCAACTTGACCAATCAGGCGGTTTGGAGCTTGTGGAGTGATCTCGATCACGGAGGGTTTAACTTCCCCCGCAGCATGCTGAATTCACCGCTGAACTGCCCGACCGGTGCGGAAATCGGTTGCAACGGTCAGTTGTCGTCCGGCGTCGGCGTCAATGCCAGCATCGGCCACGGCAATTACAACGGCGGGTTCGTTTCACTCAAGATGAACAACTGGCACGGGATCACCCTTCAGGAAAACTTCACGTACAGCAAGGCCTTGGGCACGGGAGCTTATGTCCAGGCCACCAGCGAGTACACGGAGAACGATCCCTTCAACCAAAACAATCAGTATGGCTTGCAGAACTTCGATCGGAAGTTTGTGTTCAACACCTACGCGATGATAGACGACCCCTGGTACAAGGGCCAACACGGCATCATCGGCCATATCGCGGGTGGTTGGTCATTGTCACCGATTCTCGCTATCGGCAGCGGCGCGCCGATCGGCTGCGGTACGAATACCGACGGCCAGTCTTTCGGCTCAGGTGACGGTGCCAACTTCTTCACAAACGAAAACTGCGTTTTCACAAAAGCGTACTCCGGGGGATCAGCCTCGCTGCACAACAATGCTGGTCCTGGCGCTTTCAACATCTTTGCGGACCCCGCCGGATTGCTAAGCACTCTTCGCGCGCCAATTCTGGGTATCGACAACGGGACGGGCGGCGCTGGCATAATCCGTGGGCTGCCGTATTGGAACGTGGACATGAGGTTGGTGAAAGACATTCATATCCTGGAGCGCGTCAGCCTCCAGTTCCAGTATGTCGTCACCAACGTGTTCAACCACCCGGTGTTCGCAGATCCGAACGCGTCATTCTTTGTCCAGGGCGTCGATCCAACCTCTGCGGGGTCCTTCGGTGTTGTCAACAGCCAGGCCAACAACCCCCGGCAGATGCAGTTCGGTCTCCGCCTAACTTTCTAACTTCTTCCGGCGAGTCTCGACAAACTTGCCGCAAAAACGGGGAAGGCCTTCGCGGCCTTCCCCGTTTTGCATTTTGCGCGATGGTTGTGGCACGGCGGCTTGTCCGGCGCAAGCTTTTAGTCCCGGGAAGCTAAAAACACGGAATTTTCTCTCGCCGATATGAGCTGACGGTTAGGTGCACGCATTCGCAATTCTCGGGCTGTCGCGCTGTGAGTGCCTGCAAGCATTGTCAGTCCTGGCCACAAGAATTACACTGACCCGCTTGTCGTCGAGCGACACCCCCGTCATGACGAAGCGATTCCGCGCCGACCTGTCCCTCGCTTTCTGCAGCCTGCTTTGGGGCGCTACATTTGCCGTGGTCAAAAACTCCCTCGATTATTCGTCGGTCTTCGTGTTTCTGGCCGCGCGCTTCACTCTGGCAGCGCTTCTGATGGCCGCATTCCGCCCGCACGTCTTTCGCACCCTCGAAAGGGAAGAGCTGCTCGCCGGCGCGGCCCTGGGCTTCTTCATGTTTGGAGGCTACGCCTTCCAAACTGCCGGTCTCGAGTACACCACCCCCGCCAAATCTGGCTTTGTGACCGGTTCCAGCGTGGTCATGGTCCCGCTGCTGCTGGGGATCTTCTGGAGGCGACGCCTTACCCGCTGGGTCTATGGCGGCGTATTCGCCGCTGCCTTGGGCCTCTATTTCCTCACCGTGCCATCCGAGGGCCTCTCGCACCTCAACCGCGGCGACCTCCTCACATTTGTCGCTGCGGGGCTTTATGCCATGCATATTATTCTGGTCGGGGATTACACTCGTCGGCACTCGGTCGCCGCGCTCAGCGTGCTCCAGGTTGCGGCCTGTGCCGCTCTGGCGTGGCTCGCAACTGGTCTAGGTTCTCTAAGCGGCTGGCAGCCCGCGCGATTCGCATGGCAGGGAAAGGCGCTCCTGGGGATGGCCATCTGCGCCGTGCTGGCGACCGCCGTGGCCTTCTCCATTCAGCTTTGGGCGCAGCAGTACACTACAACCAGCCACGCCGCCATTTTATTTACGCTCGAGCCGGTCTTCGCTTCGATGACTTCCTACATTTTATTGCGCGAGAGGCTCGGTAACCGCGCGCTGTTCGGCGCGGCGTTTGTGCTTGCTGGCATCCTGATCGCTGAGTTGCTTGGCCCGCCGGCTGCTCCCGAATCCCCGGAGCCTACCGGGGCCGATCCGCCGGAATCGCCTCCGCCGACGAGCGCTCGAAGAATAGCGCTCGAAGAATAGCGATTATTGTCGAGCGTTGACGTAGTTCTTTACGTCGACCGCTTCGTACATTGTGGCTGTTGCGCCGTGAGCTTTTTCGTAGCTGGTGATATCTGTTTCGTGTTGCAGTGATGTGCCGATATCGTCGAGGCCTTTCAGCAGAACTTCCTTGCGCGACGGTGCCAAATCGAAGCGGAACATCAAGCCGTGCCTGTCGGCAACGGTCTGATTCGGAAGGTTCACCGTCAGCATGTAGCCTTCTTCCTTTTCCGTGCGCTGGAAAAGTTCCTCGACCTGCTCCTCACTCAGGGAAGCGGGCAGAATTCCGTTCTTGAAGCAATTATTGTAAAAGATGTCCGCGTAGCTTGGCGCGATGATTACCCGGAAGCCGTAGTCCTTCACCCCCCAGGGCGCATGCTCGCGGCTCGATCCGCAGCCGAAGTTATGTCGCGCCAACAGCACGGAGGCACCTTCATAGCGCGGAAAATTCAGCACGAACTCGGGGTTCGGTCTTTCTCCCGGCAGGTAGCGCCAGTCATAAAACAGAATTCTTCCAAATCCTTGCCGCGTTAGCGCCTTCAGGAATTGTTTCGGCACCATCTGGTCGGTATCCACATTGACGCGGTCCAGCGGCATAACCATCCCCGTGTGCGTGTTGAAAGGCTCCATCCGGTCGGCACTCCTTAGAAATTCAAATCGATCTGCGCGAAATCCCTTTTTATTCTACGGTTGAGACGTCCAGTGAACGTACATCTACAAAGTGGCCGGCGATGGCCGCCGCTGCGGCCATTACCGGGCTGACCAGATGGGTGCGGCTGTCCTTGCCTTGGCGGCCCTCGAAATTGCGGTTTGAGGTGCTGGCACTGCGTTCGTGCGGAGGCAGGACGTCTGCATTCATGCCGATGCACATGCTGCAACCTGCGTCGCGCCATTCGAAGCCGGCATCGCGGAAGATCTTGTCCAGGCCTTCTTTCTCGGCTTGCGCTTTGATGCCACGCGAGCCGGGCACAATCAAGGCTTGCTTGATGCTGTGCGCTACGTGCTTACCGGCGACCAGATGAGCTGCTGCGCGCAAATCATCCAGGCGCGAATTCGTGCACGACCCGATGAACACTCTGTCCACTGGAATGTCCACGATCGGCGTGCCGGCTTTCAGCCCCATGTATTTCAAAGCGCTTTCTGTGGCTTTCTGATCGTTGGGATCATGGAACGACCCCGGCTCCGGCACGCGTCCCGTCACACTGGTCACCATGCCGGGATTCGTGCCCCAGGTGACCTGGGGCGCGAGGTCCTGCGCCTCGAGCTCAACGGTCATGTCAAACTTCGCGCCTTCGTCGCTAGTGAGCTTTTTCCATCCCGCGACGGCTTCTTCAAACGCCTTGCCACGCGGCACAAATGGCCGGCCTTCCATATACGCGAAGGTGGTCTCATCCGGCGCGATCATACCGGCGCGCGCTCCGCCTTCAATGGTCATGTTGCAGACGGTCATGCGGCCATCCATGCTCAAATCGCGGATGGCTTCCCCGCCATATTCCGCCACGTGCCCGGTCCCGCCGCTAATTCCGATCTTTCCGATGATGGCCAGAATGATGTCTTTGGCCGTCACGCCGCGCGGACGCTTGCCTTCGACCAGGATATGCAGCGTTTTGCTGCGCGATTGCACCAGGCACTGCGTCGCCAGCACGTGCTCCACTTCGCTCGTCCCGATGCCAAACGCCAGCGTGCCAAAAGCTCCGTGGGTCGAAGTGTGGCTGTCGCCGCAGACAATCGTCTGGCCTGGTTGGGTCAGCCCCAGCTCCGGGCCAATGATGTGTACGATGCCCTGGTTACGGCTGTTCATGTCGAAGAGCCGCACGCCGGTCTCACGGCAATTTTTTTCTAGCGCTTCAAATTGCAGCCGTGCAGCCGTATCTATAATCGGCAGCGTGCGGTCTTTGGTGGGGACCGAGTGGTCCATCACGGCAAACGTCAAGTCGGGCCGCCGCACCTTGCGCCCTTCGGCGCCGAGGCCAGCGAACGCCTGCGGTGACGTACCCTCGTGGATAAGATGCCGGTCGATATAAATGAGCGCAGGTTTTCCGGCTTCTTCGTGTACGACGTGCGAATCCCAGATCTTTTCGTAGAGTGTTTTTGGCGGCATGTCAGTTCGTCTCAGATTTTAACACTCCCGAAACATATGTCCAATTGCACGCGTCCCGCTCATGGCAGAGGTTGCTCCTGGCACAGCTAGTCTTGGCTGCGCGCAGTGTCGCACCAAAAGAAAAGCGACAGCCAAAAGTGGCTGTGCCGGTTCGCGAGCCGCGCTCGAAGCTGCTACCGACGGATGCTTACGGCCGCGGCGTTCGCTTCGTAGCCTTCGTCCTTCACGGTTTCTTCGGCCTTCGCGCGAAGCGTCGTCTCATCCGCATCTTTTGGCGCTTTGCAATGACGGCTGATTACCTCTTCGCCGCTTTCAATGCGAACCAGCCAGTCCGATTTCCCGTTGTCCCAGGAAACTTCCACTCGATCGGCGCGCATATTCCCTCCACAGGAATCCGCCGGACATTGTAGTCCAACAGAGCACAGTAGAGAACCCCCGGTCTCATGGGACTCATGGGGAGGGTGGGATGCAATCGGACTGGCGGTGGTCAAGAGGTTGCCATCGGTTGGCTGGATGGAGACGGGTCTTGGTGAGACTGTGGAAATGTGTGGAAAAATCAAGCCACGAATCCTTGCATAGTCAAAACCGTGGGTGCGGCATTCGGCGAGGACTGAAAGCTATTTGCAAAAAGCTTTACGTAAGAGGGGGGTGTTGATGTGGATCCCGCCATTTCGGTCGAGACGGCCGTGGTATCCTATGAATCCAAGCTTTCTGAACCTGTTCATAAAAAAATTGACGCGCGAGCGCGTGGTGCCGATCATGGTTGCCAGCGTCGCTTGCGATATCCCGGCAAATCCGTGCTGCTTGCTCTGATTCCCCCTCCCGGCGAGCAGCAGCAGTGCGCGGGCGAGTCGCTTCTCGCTGCTCTGGCTGAGCTGGTCGATTAAATCCTCCTCAACGCGGATCTTCCGCAAAAGCATATAGCACAAGAAGCGGTGAGAGAGCGCAGGTTCGTCGTGGAGCGCTCGGATCATCTCGTCTCTTTCAATGACTTGCAGAACTGTAGGCGCAATGGCGGTAACCGTCTTTGTACGAGTGGCCTCGCCTGCAAGGCAGCCTTCCCCAAAAAAATTACCGGGTCCCAGTATAGCTACGACGGCATCCTTGTCAGTCCCGGAGGCCACCGCGAATTCCACGCGGCCTCTTTGAATGTACATGACCGTCTCGGCGACATCGCCCTGAGAGAAAATAATCTCTCGCGTGGCGAACTTTTCAATCCTTGTTACCACATTGCCCAAATCACTTACGGTTGCGTATGAGGGTTCCCTTTTGGATGCCAGAAGGCCATTAAGCCTCGCATTCTGCTGGCCTACGGCGGCTCGTGCGGACGGGGCCATTCGTGGAGTCGCCGTTTCCTTGCGGGTATTGCTTAGGCAGATTTCCTGCAACTCTTCTCGCCCAGTCAGCATAGTATCTCCCCTCCTTAGAGTTGCATCAAAGCGGAGCACTTGCTGTGCAATTTGACACACTGCTGCGGATCGGCCGGTCTGGCTGCTCTATTTTTTGGTTGCAGTTTTGGTTGTGGCGCGGGCGGCGCAAGCGTGGGAGACGAATTCCTGGTCACGCTGCTGCTCGTAATTCTGCTTCATCTCCTCAAGAGTGTTTCCAATGGGGGGCACCGACGGGTTGAACACCCAGGCGCATTGCGAGCATGCCCAGCCCTGAAAATCCCCTGTTTTGGCCCACACTAGCTCGCGACGCACGAACAAAGAATATCCAGACCACTAAAGAAAGGTGAAGATATTGGATTCCTCTATCGGAGCTATGAACGACGTAGGAGGTAGTAAAGGTGGGGTGACCGCGCCACAGACGGATGCAAACCATATCGCTAACGTATGCCAGATAGAAGACTGCGTATGCAGCAGAATGGGTAGGGGTAGACAAAAATATAGTTGACGTAGAATTGTTGCTTGGGTATGGTATGCGTTGTGGAGGAGGGCCCATGCCCAATGGACTGAAAGCCGGAGCCAAGCAACCGGTTCTGAAGTATCGCCGTGTGGAACTTTCAAGTCTCAGGAAGGGTCGGCGCGGCAAGCACCACGACATCGTGGAAGGAATTCTGGGTGAGTTAGAAGGGGTACAACCCGGTTCGGCGCTGGAAATTCCGCTTGCGGACATGAACGGGATCGGACTGGCAAACCTGCGTTCGGCGGTTCATCGGGCGTCCACGTCCGCAGGGTTGTCCATTGAAACGCTTGCCGACGAAAAGAATTTTTACGTTTGGAAGACGCCGGCTTAAAAACAGCGGAGTGGAAGTAAGCGGTGTTCCGCGAACAACGATATTTATTCGCGCTTGCGGCAGAAGGGCCCTCAGCAATTCCCTCCAGCAACGATCTAATCTATTGAGGAACGGCGCGTTTAGGAACCGTAGTGTGTTCGGCGGCAGGGGCTCTCGGCAAACGGAGCTTCCCGAGGCAGGCGAGTCCCTCTTGGGGAGCGGCCGCCGCCGTCAGTGGCGGGGAAGATTAGTGGCTGCCGCCGCTCAGTTCGCGGACGATGTCGCTGACGAACTTTTTGGCGTCGCCAAAGAGCATCATGGTGTTGTCGAGGTAGTAGAGGGGATTGTCGATTCCGGCGAAACCGGCGGCCATGCTGCGCTTGATCACCATGACCGTGCGGGCTTTGTCTACGTCGATGATGGGCATACCGAAGATGGGGCTGCTTTGATCGGTGCGGGCCGCGGGGTTGGTGACGTCGTTTGCGCCGATGACCAAGGCCACGTCGGTTTGCGGGAGGTCTCCGTTGATGGCGTCCATCTCCATCATCTTGTCATAGGGGATATCCGCCTCTGCCAGCAGAACGTTCATGTGGCCGGGCATGCGTCCGGCGACGGGATGGATGCCGAAGCGCACGTCGATGCCCTTTTTGGTGAGGATGTCGTAGAGCTCACGGACTTTGTGTTGGGCTTGGGCTACGGCCATGCCGTAGCCAGGTACGATGACCACAGTGTTCGCGGCTGCGAGAATCGCGGCGGCGTCTTCTGGGCTGGCGCTCTTTACGGCGCGCTCTTCTTTGGCGCCTGCAGCGGAAGCCTGCACCTGGCCGAAGGCTCCAAACAACACGTTAGTGAAGGAGCGGTTCATGGCTTTGCACATGATGACCGAGAGGATGAAGCCCGAGGCGCCGTCGAGCGCGCCGGCGACGATCAGGACTTTGTTGTTGAGTACGAATCCGAGGAGGGAGGCCGAGAAGCCGGCATAGGAATTCAAGAGGGAGATGACCGTAGGCATGTCCGCGCCGCCGATGGGCGTGACCAGCATGATGCCGAAGATCAGGGCCACGCCGATCATGATGGGAAAGAGCAACGTCATCTCCGGATGGATGACCAGGGCCACCACGAGTCCGAGCGCGGCGGCGAGGACCGTGAGGCTGACATAGTTCTGTCCTTTATAGGTGATCGGCCGCTGCGGCAGGATCTCTTGGAGCTTGCCGGCGGCGATCAAGCTGCCGGTGAAGGTGAGCGAGCCGATGATCACTTCGAGGCCGATTTCTGCCATCTGGAACTTGGGCACGTGGGGAGCGGAGACGTAATATTCCGCGATACCGATCAGCGCTGCGGAAAGCGCGCCGAAGGCGTGGCTCAACGCGGTTCGCTGGGGAACCGCGGTCATCTTCACCATGCCGAGGGGCACGCCCACGGCCGCGCCAACGATCAGCGTGATGATGATCCACTTGTACTGGTCGACCTGCGGGTCGCACAAAGTGGCAATGACGGCGACAGCCGACGCGATTTCGCCGACGACCACGCCACGCTTTGCTGAGACCGGGGAGCCCAGCCACTTGATCGCCAAGATGAAGCCGATAGCCGCGGCGATGTACGTGAAATCGATGAGTTGTTGCGTGTCGGCCGGGGTCATGACTTTTTCGCCGCCTTGCCGGTCTTGAACATGCTGAGCATGCGGTCGGTGATAACGAAGCCGCCGACCATGTTGCTGAAGGAGGCCGCGACCGCCACCAGTCCGAGGATGGTCGAGAGGCGCGTCTCGTGCCGCCCGGCAATAATGATGGCCGCGACCACCACGATGGCGTCGAGCGCGTTCGTCAGGGACATCAGAGGAGTATGCAGGAGCGGCGAAACGCGTTTAATGAGCTCGATGCCTAAAAATGCCGATAGTATGAACACAAACAGACTCGAGATAAAATCCGCGGGCATCCCTGCCTCCTTAAGATTTCGCAGCCAGCGCCGGCAGCTTGTAAATTTCACGAAGCCTGACGCTTACAATCTCTCCACCCTGGGTCAGCAATGTTTCGCGCACGATCTCATCCTGCGGATTTATCTGCAGCTTGCCTTCTTTGATCATGTACAGGAGAAACGTGGCGACGTTTTTGGCATACATTTGGCTGGCGTGATAGGGAACCGTGCTGGCCAGATTGATGGAGCCGATGATGGTTACGCCGTGCTCTTCGATTTTTTCACCGGCGCGGGTCAGTTCGCAATTTCCACCGCGCTCGGCTGCGAGATCGACGACCACCGACCCGGGAGCCATTCCGTCGACCATTTCTTTGGTTACGAGAATCGGGGATTTCTTGCCGGGGATTACCGCGGCGGTGACCACGACGTCGCTTTCGGCGACTACCTTCCCGAGCAGTTCGCGTTGCTTCTTGTAGAACTCTTCGCCCTGGGCCGTCGCATATCCGCGCGCATCCTGCGCGTCCTTGGCTTCTACCGCGATCTCCACAAACCGTCCGCCTAGGCTCTGGACTTGCTCTTTGACAGCGGGGCGCAGGTCGTAGGCGGAGACTACCGCGCCTAGCCTGCGGGCCGTGGCGATGGCCTGGAGGCCGGCAACGCCGCACCCGATAATAAAAACGCGGGCTGGGGTGATCGTTCCCGCTGCGGTGGTGAGCATCGGAAAAAGCTTGGGCAGGGTGTCTGCGGCGATCAACACGGCTTTGTAGCCGCTGATGGTGGCCATCGACGAAAGCGCGTCCATGCTTTGCGCGCGCGTGGTGCGCGGCATCAACTCGATCGAAAAAGCCGACACGCCTTTTGACGCGATTTCCTGAATGGTTTCGAGAGAGCCGAGGGGACGCATGAAGCCGATGAGCACTTGGTTAGGCCGATAGAGGGGGACGTCGGCTTTGCCGGTCTTGTCGTTCGAACCGTAGCACAGGACCTGAACGACGATATCGGCTGCGGCGAAGACCTCGGCGCGCGTGCGGAGAATTTTTGCGCCCTTGGCTGCGTACTCGGTATCCAAATAGCCGGCTTCTTTTCCTGCGCCCGCTTCGACGACAACTTCCAGGCCCGCTTTTGTGAGGCTCGGAATTACCGCTGGTACCATCGCTACGCGGCGCTCCCCAGGAAAACTTTCTCGTGGCACTCCGACAATCATGAAGCTTCCTCCGGTATTTTGTCCGTTACTTCAAAACTTGCCCGCAATTCTAGTTTTCCATGTCCGCGCGGCATTCTACATCACGGCGAGGGACGCAAACAAATGGCCAGCGCAATCGGCTTGGATTTATCCGGCTCCGGCCTCTTTGCCAGGGATGAAATAGACTTCTTCGAACAGGGAACCCTTTTGCCAGCCGGCGCGGGTGAGAATGCCTTGGCCGTTTTCGCACATGCTGGGGTGGCCGCAGAGATAGCCCGTGGTGGTTTCCGGGCGCAGGTTCCACTCGTCGACGTACCTGCGAACTAAATCGTCGACGCGGCCGGTTTGCCCCTTCCACGAAGCGTCCTCCCACGGTCGGCTGATGGTGGCGACGAATTTGAACCACGGAACTTCCCGAGCGATGCGCTCGAGTTCCTCGCGATAACCGAACTCCCAAGAACGGCTTCCGCCTTGCAGGCAGAAGAATTTGTGTTCGCCGGGCATGGGGCTGTTGCCGGCCTTCCAATCCTGGTACAAAGTGCGCACATAACTCACAAAAGGGGCGATGCCGGTGACGGTGGCCAGAAGAAGGTGATTGGTGCGGCCACTTTTCAGGTCGAGGGTGAAGCGGCCCTTGGAGATTTTGCGGCAGAGCAAGGTGTCGCCCACGTGGAGTTTATAAAGATGCGGTGTGAGGGCACCTTGGGGGACCAGCTCGATGAAAAACTCAAGCCCCTCTTCGTACGGGGAAGAGACAATGGAGTAAGCGCGCTCGATGCGCTTGTCTTCGTAATCCACGCCGAGCGTAGCATACTGTCCGGCCTTAAAAGAAAAGGGGCCGCCGGGATCAACGCGGATCAGCCACAGGTCTTCCGACAAGTCTTTTCGCTCCATGATGCGGGCCGTGAAATGCTTGCCCGTCGGCACAGCCAGGCTCATACTCCTCCGTCGGCAGATTTCTTAGTGGGTCTACTCAAAGAACGACCGGGTGGAGCCGCTGTCTGCTTGGCCCGGTGCTGTGGAATCGATACGTTTCCCCCGGAGGATGAGTTGAATGTGTTGACCGAAGCCATCCTGGTATTGGACTTCGTTTGTGTCTGCTTCGATTGGGGAGGCTCACGGCGGCCGTCTGAGACATGGCCGCTGTCCGGGACCCCAACGGGCGGCATTGTACACCCGTTGGGGATTTTGCGAGGCGGGAATCGTTGGCGGATCAACTTCCCTCGAGCCGGAGGCTTGTGCCGAATGGCCGGATGGAGCGCCCTCAGGCGAGCGTCTTAGGGAGAGCCTGTGCATCCACTACTGATTCATCCAAGCCCATCAGGTGGTGGGGCTGCCCCGAATCTTCGCGCGGCGTGGCCTATCGACGAACGAGAAATGGACGGAACTCGGGCGCTCTCGTGCGGCTGATGGAACCTAGTCGGTCGTGTAGGCCAGCAAATCAGAAGAACTGACACGGGCTTTTTCGAGCCCGCTTGCGCCGTGGCGCGAGCTTTGCGTGACGATATGGGTCATTTCATGGACGATAATGCGTGAAACCGCGCGCGCCAGGAGGCGCCGGCGCTCGGCGGTGGTTTTATCTCGAAGATCTCGATAGAGCATCTGCCGAACCCGGTCGCAGTCCACATAGACGAAGGGCTGGATCCGATCTTCAACCAGTAACACCCAACCGAGGGGGCCGCGAGGTTGCTTCTGGTTGGTACTCGGCGCGGCCATCGTGCAATCACCACGGAGCAGGATTTCGTAGCCGCGCTTAGACTCCAGGCCTTTCTGAAACTCGTCTTGCGTGATCCACCGAACAGAACCTGTCAGCAATTTTCGCGTTTCGGAGCGCTCCAGCTCGGATTTCAAAGCTGGCCAAAATGCGCTGCAGGAGGGGGAGGGGAAGTACACCACCACCAGAGTATCGTAGGCCACGGCGGGATGTTCCTCAGCACGAACGGGGAACCTGAAAAATAAGGATAAGACCGGAGCAAGCAGCGCTCGGCGGAGCACCAGCGCTCGAAGGAATTTGCCATACGCAAGAAGAACTCGCATGAAGCGAGTGTGAGGAACGCTCTTGTATCGGTCCAATAGATTGTTATGATCATAGTCATTCTTGCGGGAGATGATGGCATGGAGATCCGGCAACTGCAGATTTTTCAAGCGCTCGCCGAAGAGCTGCACTTCACCAGAGCGGCGGCGCGGGTGCATTGCGTGCAATCCAACGTGACCACCCAGATTCGCTCTCTCGAAGAGGAATTGGGCACGCCACTCTTCGACCGCTTGGCGAAACGCGTAGTTCTGACGGATGCCGGACGGCGCTTCCTGCCGTATGCGGACAAAGTTCTCTCGACGCTCGACGAGGCCCATTGCGCTATGATCCAGGATGCTGTCCCTGCGGGGCCGCTGTCCGTTGGTGCTCCCGAATCCGTGCTCACCTATCGTCTGCCAGGAATTCTCAGCGAGTTCCGCAGGCTCTATCCAAAGGTGGCGCTGACGTTTCGGCCTTACAGTGACGAGAAGCTGGTCCATTCGCTGGAGGTCGGCAAGTTTGATTTGGCGGTGTGGATGGTGGACCACATCGAACCAGACCGATTGAAATCTGTGCGTCTTCGGAACGAAGAGATTCTCCTGTTTGCTTCCCCGGAACATCCGTTTGCGGCGAAGAAAAAGGTGGAACCCCAGGACTTGAGCGGGCAGACTTTGCTGCTCACCGAAGCGGGATGTGGTTACCGTAAGAAACTGGACCAAATACTCGCGCTCGAAGGAATTCGTCCGGGAAATATCACAGAATTCTCGAGCGTCGAGGCCATCCGAGAGTGCGTTTCCATGGGGATGGGCATGGGATTGTTGCCAGAGGTAGTGATAGCGGGAGAAATCGCGCGCAAACGAGTGGTGGCGCTCCCGTGGGCAGGCCCGGATATGGCTATCACCACCTACGTGGTGTGGCACAAAGACAAGTGGATTTCCCCGGCGATGAGCGCATTCGTTTCGCTTCTGGAAAAGAGGATCCGAGCGAAGGCCCATGCACCATCACGCTCGCGGCCAGGAGCGCCTGCCTCTTAGCTGTTTAGCTGCTCGGCACGGAAGTTTCTTGAAACATTTGGGGGTCTCCGATACGTCTAACCTGTGACGCAAAGGGTATGGCGCGTCCGCCGCGTAACCCTCCCAGGCGAAGACAGTCGAGGTTTGCAGGTCGCGTTAGATTCGAGGAGTCATCGATGGAATTGCGTGGGAAAGAGCGCGTAAGGCGCTTGAGATTGATTGCTGTATTTGCTTGCATGGTTTTTGGCGCTGCTCGCGGGGTGGACGCGAGAACTCGGGAACGCCTGCCACAAGGAGCGCCAGCGTCGAATCCGGCGACGCGACCGGTCGGCACGATCAAGACCATTACCGGAAAAGCGATTGTATTGACCACCGATGCGGGCGCCGAAGTTGCGATTCAAGTGCAGGATGATGCTCGGCTGGTGCGAATCGCTCCGGGGCAAAAAGACTTGAAGGATGCGGCCCCCATTCAACTGGCAGACCTGCAGCCGGGGGATCGTATTTTGGTCCGCGGGAAGATGGCAGACGATGGGAAGACCATCCTGGCGGCTTCCGTTATCGCGATGAAACAGACGGACATCGCGATGAAGCAGTCCCACGAGCGCGACGAGTGGCAGAAGCATGGCGTTGGCGGGCTGGTGAGCGCGGTCGACGCGGCAGGCAGCACCATCAAGATTTCAACAAACGCCCTCGGGGCTGCCAAGGACGTGAGTATTCATGTATCGAAGCAAACCGTATTGCGCCGATACGCGCCGGACTCCGTGAAGTTTGATGATGCCAAGCCTTCGGCGATCGAGGAGATCAAAGTGGGAGACCAGCTGCGCGCGCGGGGAGCACGCAGTGCGGATGGCACGGAGCTAACGGCGGATGAAGTCGTATCTGGAACATTTCGCAATATAACGGGAATGATCAACGGAATTGACGCCTCTCAAGGAACGATTACGGTCATGGATCTGGTGGCGAAAAAACCGATCACCGTGAAAGTTACGGCGGATACGCAGCTTCGAAAGCTGGCTCCTGCCATGGCGCAGCGGATTGCCATGCGGCTCAAGGGCGCTCCCGCGGATGCGCCGACGGGCGGTAATGCGGCGGCGAGTGCGACGGCGAAACCAACGGAAACATCAGGCGGTGGCCAAGCTGGGGGGCAGAGTGGCGCCGGTCGAACGGGCGGAGCGGGAGGAGCTGGTGGGGGCGACCTGCAACAGGCACTCAGCCGAATGCCCGCCGCGACGCTTGCCGATTTGCAGAAGGGCGATGCGGTGATGATCGTCGCCACGGAAGGGACGCAAGAACGTGGGGTGATAGCGATCACGCTGCTTGCCGGAGTGGAACCCCTACTACAAGCTGCCGGTGCGTCCACGATTCTTACCCCGTGGACCATGGGCGCAGCACCGGGCGGGGATGCCGCACCTTGAAGCACGCCAGTTATGAGAAAGATGGTTGCCGGTCAGGAGAAGGAATGAGATTTGGCCTTTATCGGTGGATGCTTTTTCTAGCAACGCTTTTGCTCGCGGTAATGTGTGCGAATGTAATGAAGGCGCAGACACCTGCGGGAACCTTGCGAGGGCAAGTGACGGACCCGTCGGGCGCGGCCGTCGGCAATGCCACGGTGCTGGTAAGTACGGCGAGCGGAGTAGCTACGGCGACGACCAACCGCGACGGCATTTTTGAAGTGACGGGCCTTGCTCCCGGCAAATACGAAGTAAAGGTGGTGGCGGATGGTTTTGCGGCGTTCGATCAGCCGGAAGTCGTCATCAGCGCCGGCCAAGCCCAGAAACTGAATGTAGCCATGAAGATCGAAGTGCAGGAGCAGAAAGTCGAGGTCTCGGACACCACGACGAAGGTGGATGTGAATCCGGCGAACAATGCCGGCGCGATCGTGATGCAGGGGAAAGATCTCGAAGCGCTTTCGGATGATCCGGATGAGCTGCAGTCCGAGCTGCAGGCGCTGGCGGGGCCTTCGGCTGGGCCGAACGGCGGCCAGATCTACATCGACGGTTTCACCGCTGGACAACTTCCGCCCAAAGCCTCCATTCGCGAGATTCGCATTAATCAAAATCCGTTTTCGGCGGAATACGACAAACTTGGTTACGGGCGAATCGAAATCCTGACCAAGCCCGGCACGGACCAGTTTCACGGGCAGTTTTTCATGACCGGAAATACGGCGGGATTCAATTCTCGAAACCCGTTTGAACATTTGCCAGCGGGAACCGAGCAGCCCGGCTACCACACCACGCAATTCAGCGCCAACGTGGGCGGACCATTGAGCAAGAAAGCCTCATTTTTCTTCAACATCGAGCGGCGTAGCATCAGCGATTTGTCCGTGGTGAGCGCGGAGATCGTTGATCCCACGACGTTTCAGATCGAGCCGTTCAGCCAAGCGTTGCCAAATCCTAGGACCAGAATCAATTTGAGCCCGCGGCTCGACTATCAAGTAACGCCCACGAACACGCTGAGCGTGCGCTACCAGTATTGGCGGAATAACGAGAAGGACGACCTCGGGACTGGCGGTGGTTTTAACCTGGTGTCGCAGGCGACGAATTCCATCAACTCGGAAAACACGCTGCAAGCCACGGACACGCAGACCATCAGTCCGTCGATCATCAACGAGGTGCGGTTTCAATACATTCGCGAAACCGAGAGCGCGACGCCCACAACCACCGCGCCGGCCATCAGTGTGCCGGGCGCGTTCGTTGGCGGCGGCAACACCAGCGGGACAAGCAGCGACACGCAGGACCGCTACGAGCTGCAAAATATTGTTTACATGAATCACGGCAAGAATGCGTGGAAGATTGGCGGGCGGCTTCGCTATACCACGGATTGGACGGCATCGAATGGCACCTTTAATGGTGCGTATTCGTTTGGAGCAAGACTGCTGCCTGGATGCGCGCCGACCGCCACGGACAACTGCGAGATCACCCCGCTCCAGGCGTACCAAATCACACTGCAAGCGCTCGCACCGGGAAATACTCCGGCGAACCTAGCAAAGGCAATTTCGGAGGGCGGCGGAGCAAGCTTTTATTCGCTGAATTACAACACCGGGGGCTCAGCAGCGACTAGCGTCAGCTTTTTTGATGGGGCGCTCTTTGTACAAGATGACTTTAAGTGGCGGCCGAATGTAACTGTGAGTTACGGGCTCCGTTACGAGACACAAAACAATCTTGCCGACCACGCCGATTTTGCCCCGCGTTTGGGAATCGCGTGGGGCATCGACGGAAACGGGAAAAACAAGTCGCCGAAGACCGTGCTGCGGCTGGGATACGGCATCTTCTACGACCGCTTTGCGGAAAACCTGGTTTTGCAGCAGCAATTGGCCAACGGCTTCATCCAGCAGCAGTTCCTGATTCCGAATCCACAGTTCTTCAATCCGAACCAGCCGTTTACCCCGGCCGATCCGGGGTTTCCCACCACAGCGGCGTCATCGGAAACGGTTTATGTGAAAAACCGTAATCTTCGCACTCCGTACACGATGCAGGCAGGAGTGACACTTGAGAGACAGCTGACGAAGTTTGCAAACGTTTCCGTTACGTACCTGAATGCGCGGGGCGTCCACCAGTTTTATGCCAATGTTTTTCCCCCGAATACGCCAAATTCACCGCTGCCCGGCGGTTTCATTCCCAGTGACATTGCTTATCAATATACGTCCGGGGCCATCTTCAAGCAAAATCAACTGATCGTGAACAGCAGCGTGCGCATCCCGACGGCGCATGGATTTATCAAAGATCTCTCGCTCTTCGGTTACTACACGCTGAACTACGCGAACAGCGATAGTGCCGGAGCTTTCTATGTGCCGTCCATTCCAGAGGGCGTGGGCGCGAATCCAGAAGGTATCAGCGCGGATTACGGACGCGCGTCCTTTGATATTCGGCACCGAGCGTTCTTCGGGGGCACGATAGGAGCGCCGTACGGCTTCCGATTGAGCCCGTTCATGATTGTTAGTTCTGGCATCCCGTTCAACATTACGACCGGACAGGATGTTTTTGGCGATGCGCAGTTCAACACCCGGCCGGCGCTTGCCACCTGTGGTCCCGGCACGCCGCCCGGTGTGGTACAGACCGCATTCGGTTGTTTTAATACACTTCCTCAGGCGGGACAGACTCCAATCCCTATTAACTTCGCGACCGGGCCGGGACGCTTTTCGCTGAACCTGCGGCTCAGCAAGACGTTTGGATTTAGACAGAAGAAGGAAGCGGTCGCCAGCGGCGGTCCGGGCGGGCCAGGAGGAAGCACGTTTGGGCGCGGGCCTGGCGGTGGCGATCACGGAGGTGGGCCGAGAGGTGGCGGCGGACCCATGTTCGGAGGGGGCGGATCGTCGAACTATCGGTACAATCTGACCTTCAGCGTGAATGCGCGGAACGTGTTCAACAACGTGAACGTCGGAACGCCGATTGGGAATTTGAGTTCGCCGCTCTTTGGCGAGGCCAATGCGCTTGCTGGGCAGCCGTACTCATCCCCGACAGCGAACCGGCGGATCGACTTGCAGGTGCAGTTCACGTTTTAGCGGTGGATTATTTCCTAGTTCCGGCCGGCAGAGGGACGCACTAATTGCCAGGAAAATGCCATGAAGAGGCGGCGAAAGAAAGTGCTGGATGTGGGCGTGGAGGCCAGGCGGGCAGCACGTAACTCCGGGATTGCGCCTGCGGCCACCCGGGTGATCGCGGATAAGCGGAAGCATCCGGCCAAGCACAAGAAAAAGTGGCTGGAAAAAGAAGCGGAGTAGAACCGGAATCCTCCCGGTTTCCCTTTTCTGCCGAGTAGGTCCGGACCGGACCTAGTTTTTGGAGCCTCATCCAGGTTTATGAGCGGGGACGGATTCGTCCGGGCGGAAAAGCGCGGACGGCATGGTCTTCTTGCGCTCGGCGAGTACGCTCGCGATCGATTCCAAATCCTTTTTGTCAAAGCCCATACAACTGATCTTCACAGTGCCGTCGGTCTCAATGAGAAAGATCGTCGGGACACTGCTAAGGCCGTAGGCATTTGAAGCCGGATAGCCTTTTTCCTTTTCATCAAGCAGTATCGGGAAAGTGGTGCCGAATTCCTTGGCAAAGTCTTTCGTAGCGCCGGCTTCATCTTGCGAGATGCCAAGGAAGTTCACGTTGTCGCCGCCGTAGCGCTTGTAGATGCGTTCGAGGAAAGGGAACGTGAATTGGCAGACCGGGCAGGAAACTTTGAAGAAGGCCGCCACCACGGGCCCTTGTTCGATTAGTTGTTCGAGTGCGTGCTCTTTTCCATCCAGCGCCTTCAAGGAAAATCCCGGCGCCATATTTCCTGCCACGATGTGAGTCATCTCTTTGCTTGCTCCCAGCCAACGCCAAGTGCGATCGAAAATCGTCATTTCAGAATCTTAGCGCAGTCTCGAGAAACGCAGGAAATAATACGCCTCTCCGAATCAATGCACCTGCCTGGTGGCGTAGTCCAGCCCGGCTTGTGCGCGTTTGTCGTTCGGATTTTGCGCCAGAATGCTTCTGTAAGTTGTCTGAGCGTCGGCGAAATGCCCCGCTTGCAGCTGGGCCTGGCCGAGAGAAAAAGCTGCGTCGTTCATTCTTGGGTCGAGTGCGAGTGCCTGCCGGAACTCAGGAATTGCGGAGTCGTACTGCCGCTTGGCGAGCGAAACCTGTCCGAGCCCAAAATGCACGAATGCCTGGTTGGGGTTTTGCTCCTCGAGATGCTGGAAAAATGCCGTTGCTTGACCGATCATTCCGAACTGCAGAAAAACTGTTCCGAGTTCTTTCTGGTACGTGATGTTGTCTGGATTCGCGTCGTAAGCCTTTTGTAGCGCCGCGATTGCTTCGGGATACTGCCCTTTGCGGAAATACACCTTGGCCAGCAGTTCGTGCCCGGGAGCAAACTCGGGCTCACGCGCGGTTAGCTGCTGCAATTGCGTCAGGGCTTCGTCGGTTTTCTTCTCGGCGATCAAGTGCTCGGCGGTTAGAAGCTCGCTCACACCTTTGGAGAGTCTTTTGGCTGCAATGGCGGAGCCCACCAGCGCGATCGCAGAGAAAATAGCCACCAGCGATACCCGTGCGCGGCGCGCCGCCTCGCTAGCTCCGGCAGCGGGCAGCACCGCTCCAACGACAAGGCCCATCGCCAGGCCGCCGATGTGCGCGGCGTTACTGATTCCCGGAAGCGCTCCAAACGCCAGGTTGTAGGCAATGAATGTGCCCAGGCTCCCCAGCATTCTGCTGTTGATTTTTATGTGCGACGGAGTCTTCTTCAAATAAACGTAGGAAACCAGCACGCCAGCCATTCCAAAAATCGCACCCGAGGCTCCTGCGCCCACCCCCATCGGGTGCCAATACAGGCTCGCGATGCTGGCGAAAATTCCGCTCACAAAATAAGCGAGCAAGTAAGAGGCGCGTCCCATCAATTGCTCGGCAGCGCGGCCCAAATTCCAGAGGCACCACATGTTGAGGCCGATGTGAACAATTCCGAAGTGCAAAAACATGCTGGTGACCAGGCGCCACCATTGCCCGTTCAGCGTGAGGGGACCAAAGTCCGCGCCGAAGGCAATCATCTGCTGCGTCGATGGGGTGAAGGGCGATATTCCTCGCAGCACCATGATTAGGAACACCATTACGTTCAGCCCAATTAGTCCTGCGGTGATCAGGATGGAAGGAGTAAGGGGAGCTTGTCCAGAAGTTGCAATCCCGGCGCGCGACCTTGGCCCCCTGCCCTTCTCGCATTCCGGGCAGGTCAGGGAAACGGGCGAATCACCGAAATTGCGTTCAAACTCTTTTCCGCACTGTGGGCAGCGTTCGATGGGCATAAAAAATAATAACAGTTTCTAAGGAAATGGCCGCGTGCTCCGAAGAATAGAGATCGCAACTAGGATCAGTGGATTTGCTTGGTTTTGCGGTGCATGTAATCCATCAGCAAGTACTGGCCGAGGGTGTAGGGCGTGGTGAAGTAGGCTTTGCCGCGGCACATCTCGGTGATTTTCTGGACGAAGTGGACCAGGCTGTAGTCGCTGGCGAGCATGAAGGTGTTGATCATGATGCCGGCGCGCTTGCATTTGTTGACTTCTTCGAGAGTCTGGCCGACGACGAAAGGATCCAATCCGAAGGCATTTTTGTAGATACGGCCGTCTTCTAACGTGAGCGCGGAGGGCTTTCCGTCGGTGATCATGATGATTTGGCGCATGTCTTTCTTTTGGCGGAGCAGGATACGCTGCGCCAGCCGCAGGCCTTCGCGCGTGTTGGTGTAGTACGGGCCAACCTGGACGCGGGCGAGTTCGCCGAGGGGAACTTCTTCGGCGCTGTCGTGGAAGAGCACCAGGCTGAGCGTATCGCCGGGATATTGCGTGCGAATGAGATGGGAAAGGGCCATGGCCACGCGTTTTGCGGGAGTGAAGCGATCCTCGCCGTAGAGAATCATACTGTGGCTGCAATCGAGAAGAACGACGGTGGCGCAAGAGCTGTGATATTCGCACTGATGCACCATGAGGTCCGAATAGGCCATGTCGATGGGAACTTTCGCGCCTTGGCGGCGGACGGCGTTGAAGAGAGTTTCGCTGACGTCCAGATTCATGGTGTCGCCGAATTCGTAGGGGCGGGAGACGCCGCCGGACTCGATGCCCGTGGAGAGGTCGCGGGTGTCGTGACGTCCAAAGCTGCTGCGGCCTAGGGAGCCGAGAAGGTCCTGGAGAGTTTTGAAGCCTAGGAAATCGATGGTCTTGTCGGTGATCTCGAAGCGTGCTTCGGGGGGCTTTTCGTGGGGCTGGCCGAGTTGGCCGCGGGCGGAAGTTTCCGGAGGTGGCGTGACTTGGGGCGGCTGCTCGGGATTGATGAACCCTTCCTGAGCGAGGCGCTCCATTAGTTTGTCGAGGAGATCTTTAACGGCTTGATTGTTTTGCGCGTCGGGATTTTGCAGCATTTGGCGAAGCTCTTCGCTCATGGCGTCTTCGGGGAGGAAGTCGCCTTCCTGGAGGGCGCGGAGAATGGCTTCGCGTAGGGCTTCCATGGAGCGGCCGGAATCCATTTGGGAGACTCCGTAGAATTGCGATTCAAAGCCGCTCTGCAGGAAAAAATCGCCCATGCGTTTGACCAGTTCTTCTAGATCAATGGCATCGGCGGGTTCGCCGACGTATTTTCCGTAGCGGATGAATTTCATGTGCAGAACCTCGGAAAGCTAACAGCCGACAGCTGGCAGCTTACAGCGGCAAAAAAACGAACCAGTATCACTCGGCAACCAACGTTGGATGGCGGCGCTCTGTGCATTTCAGTTGAATTGGCGGCGCGGAGGGCGGGCCGGATTTTCGCGCTGCTCCTGCTGCTTGGGCTTGTCGGCGTAGAAACCGCGTTCTTCGCTGCGGCCGATGCGGCGGTGGGCCCATAAGCCTTCTAGGATCATTTCGGCGGCGGACGCGGCAGCGGCTGCGTCTTTGCGCTCTTGGACGCCGAGGCGCCCGATATGCTCCATTAGGCCCTGAATTTTGGAGAGCTGGTGGTAACGGTCGGAAGTTGTGGCCAGCTCCGGGAGTTTGAGTTCGCCGCCGATTTCAAACCACTGAATGACCGGTTGGAAGCTGACTTCGGCGAAATGTTTGCTGAAGACGCGGCCGACGGCGGTGCGAATCAGTTCGCGGGCGATGGTGTCGGCGCCTTTTAGCTCGCCTTCGTATTCGAGTTCGAGCTTCCCGGTGATGGCGGGGAGCGAGGAGTACACGTCGGCGATACGCGCGACGACGGATTTTTCTCCGGTGCGAGCGGCGCGCTGTTCGGCGCTGCTGACCAAGCTTTCGAGAGTGGTGATGGGGAGACGCTGGCTGACGCCGGAACGGCGGTCGACGCGTTTGTCCTCACGGGCCTGAAAGGCAATTTCTTCCACTACGTTGCGAAGATAAGCGGGAACTTCTACTTTGCGTCCGAGGTCGCGAGCGACCCAGGCTTCTTGCGCGGTGATGGCCATGCCTTCTTCGAGACTGGACGGATAGTGTGTGCGAATTTCGGCGCCGATACGGTCCTTGAGCGGAGTGATGATTTTGCCGCGCGCCGTGTAGTCCTCGGGATTCGCAGTGAACACGAGAAGGACGTCGAGCGGCAGACGCAGGGGGTAGCCCTTAATCTGGATGTCGCCTTCTTGCATGATGTTGAACAATCCGACTTGGATTTTGCCGGCGAGGTCAGGAAGCTCATTGATGGCGAAGATGCCGCGATTGGCGCGAGGGAGGAGGCCGTAGTGGATGGTCAGCTCATCGGAAAGATCGCGGCCCCCGCGAGCGGCACGGATGGGATCGACGTCGCCGATGATGTCGGCCATGGTCACGTCGGGGGTAGCGAGCTTTTCCACATAGCGATGATCGCGGGGCATCCAGGCGATGGGTGTGTTGTCGCCTTCGGCGGCGACTTTTTCGCGGCAGGCGCGGCAGATAGGGCGCAAGGGATCGTCGTTGATTTCGCATCCGATGACCACGGGAATTTCTGAATCGAGGAACTGGGAGAGGCCGCGGAGGATGCGGCTTTTGGCTTGGCCGCGAAGGCCCAAGAGGATGAAATTGTGGCGGGAGAGCAGGGCGTTGATGATTTGCGGGATGACCGTGTCTTCGTAGCCGTGGACGCCGGGGAAGAGTGGCTCGTTCTTTTCGATCATGCGCAGGAGGTTTTGGCGCATTTCGGCCTTCACCGAGCGCGAGACGGTCCGAGCGTCGAAGTCCGGGATGCGTTTCAGCTCACCAAGAGTGCCAGCTCTCGGATGTCCCGCGGATGCGAGAGATGTGGTTACCGTCATGAGGCCCCTTCCGCGTCCTGAGTAAATTGGGACGCAAGCAATGCTAATACAACCCGTGCTAATTCAATCCTTGTCCGTTGCCCCCGGCGCGCTGGCGCATCACGCCTGTCTTCTGTAGATGCGGCGCCCAGGCGCGAAGATACCCGACCAGGCGTTCCTGGCGGTCCGATTCGGAGCGTAGTTCGAGGATTTGCTGCTTCCAGAGCAGATCCATCGGCAGGCTGCCTGCGATAGCGAAAGAGATTTGAGCCGACTGGTCGGTATCGGTGTTCTTGGGATAGTCCTCGAAGACCAGTGTGTGGCAGGTCTCGTAGAGTTCGACAAGCTCGCGGCGCATGGATGGGTTGGCCGGCGCCTCGCGGTCTTCGAGGTAATCCACGTGGCCTTCAGCGAGGGGATGCTCCTCGAAGAATTTGACGACGCGGAAAGGGTCGCGGCCGACGGTCAAGATGTCCATGGTTTCGTCGTTATAGGGCTTGACGACTTCGATGATTTCAGCGGTGCAGCCCACGCGGGCGATGCCCTTCGGAAGTGCCAGGAGAACGCCGAAGACGGACCTTCCCTTCAGGCAGCGGTTGACCATATCGACATAACGAGGCTCGAAGATGTGCAGGGGAAGGTCTGCGCCGGGGAGAAGGACGACGTTCAGTGGAAAGAGCGGGATACGATCAGGCCGCATAGTGCCAGCTCAAATCATACCAGAGCGCGGGCCAATTGGATGGGAATGCCCCACAAGTCTCGGAAGGCGGGAGGTAGCGTCGTGTCAGGCGAGTTCGGCGAGGAAGGATTCCATCTCAGAGCGGGCGTGGTCGTCGCCTTTTTGGGCGGCGGCGGCGATGCCATTCGACAGAATCTGCTTGGCTTCGTCGCTGCGCGACTCGCGAGCCAGGAACTGGCCGTACATTAGGTAAGCCGGGATGTAGTCGGCATGGCGCTCGAGTAGGGCTCGGAAGTGGACGTCGGCGGCGCGGGGGTCGCCGCCGTTCATGCACTCCATCGCGAGGCCGTAGCGAGAGAAGGCGTCGTCGGGTTTTTTGGCGACGAAGTCTTCCAGCATTTGGCGCCGCGTTTTCTTTTGGTCCGGCATAGTTGGCTCTCGTATTATACGGGGAAAGAGACGCGAGCAGGCCGGGAACCGGCAGAGACGCGGGCGGCTTAGTGAGGCATCGCTTGGGCTCGAGAAAGCGCACCGGCAGGGTGCCTGTGCTAAAAGGGAGAGCGAATGAAGCGTAAGCAACTGGTGAAGAGTGAGATGAACGGGGAATTTGCGTTGAAGGGGAAACCGGTGAGCGCTTCGCGCTCAGAGATGACGGAGATTGTGTTGCCCGCGCAGACCAACCCTTTGGGGAAGTTGCTCGGGGGCCAGGTGATGCATCTCGTGGATATGGTGGCGGCCATGGCCGCGCACCGGCATTCAAACAGCTATGTGGTTACGGCGTCGGTGGACTACATTGATTTTCGCAATCCGATTAACCTGGGGGAGATCGTCAATCTGAAATCGCAAGTGAATCGGGTGTTCCGGACGTCGATGGAAGTGGGGGTCGAGGTATACTCAGAAAATGCCATGACCGAGGAGCGCAAGCACACGACCTCGGCTTATGTGACGTTTGTAGCCATCGATGAGCACACTAGGTTTCCCAAGCCTGTGGCGCCACTGATCTTGAAGACGGCCGAGGAGAGGCGACGGTTTCGAGAGGCTGCGAAACGGCGCGAGGTCCGCCTCGCTCTGCGTTACGGGAAGAGACACATCGTTAGCTGACGCCGCCGGAATAGCGGGGCGGGTTGGTGGGCCAGGGGCTGCCGCCTTCGGGTTCTTCACTGATGGCGAGAGCTTTGGTGGCGTCCATGGATTCCGGCGGACTCGAGACCAGCAGGACGAATCTCCCATTGGCATCAGGGCGCACCATCATCGAGGGCATGGGCATTTTTCCGGGTGCCTTAGGAATGAACCACAGTTGCAAGACATGATGGGGAGACGGCATGGGAATGTTTTCACCCATGACCACCACGCCCCATTCGGAATGCCACTTAGCTTTCAGTTGCGGTCCTTGAGCGTCGCTGCCTTTGAGAGCAATATTTACGGAACCGGGGTCCATCAGAATCGTAGCTTCACGCTTGGCGAGGAGGAGTTCCTGTTCAATCTTTTGGCGTTGTTGGACGAGGTCGGCGGCGCGATTGTTTGCCTCACGGATTTCGTCGTGCAGGCGACGGGTGTTCCAAGCAGAGTAGATCGAGAAGACCACCAGCGCAGCCACGCCTGCCAGCAGCCAGAACGGGATGGCGCTCTTGGAGGGCAGCGCGTGAGGTTTCGCCTGGGATTGCGCTTCAGCGCGGACCGTTTGCAGCAGACGGCCCTTGAGCATGTCCGAAGGAGCGGCTTCCGGGGCCGTGTAGGCGAGTTGGCTGATGAGCCACCGGGCTTCTTCGACGGCCTTGGTGCACTCCGGGCAGCCGCTCGCCAGGTGGACTTCGAGCGCGACGCGTTCTTCGGGATCGAGCGCGCCGAGCGCGTAGGCTTCCGTCCGCTCACGGAATTGGTCGCAGTTTTTCACGAGGTTGCCTGCAATCCTTCTTTCAGGCGAAGCAAACCGTTTCTTATCCAGCTTTTGACCGTGCCGAGCGGTTCTTCGAGTGCTGCCGCAATTTCGGAATGACTTAGACCTTCAAAATAGGCAAGTTCGATGGCTTTTTTCTGCTGCGGACTGAGCGAAGCCATCAGGGCGCGGACCCGTTCGGCACGGCGTTTATCATCCAGGACCTTTTCATATTCGGGCGCGACTACGGCGCTCGGTAACTCGTCGGGTTGATCCTCGCGGCGGCGCTGGCGTTCGCTCTTCAGACGCAGCCGGTCAAGCGCCCGGTTCCGCGCCATGGTGCACAGCCAGGGAACAAAAGGGCCGCGAGAGGGGTCATATTGGTCGGCGTTGCGCCAGAGCTGGAGGAAGACCTCCTGGACGACCTCTTCGGAGATCGAGGCCTGCTGGAGAATGCGCAGGACCAGGCCGTAGACCAGGCGCGAATGGCGATCGTAGAGCTGTTCGAAAGCGCTCACGTCTTTTTGAAGAAGGCGCGGCACGAGCGTCGCGTCGGGCGACACTTCGCGAGGGCCTGTGGATGTGAAAGCCGCCAAGAGCACGAGTGTCGGCTTCTTCCTCTCCTAGAAGACTATACGGCGGAAACGACAATTCGGATGACCAAGGTGGTTAGCCCGAACCTGTGTGCGAAGCCGCAATTCGCATCTCATCCGCCACCGCAAGAGCTTGTTCGATGCAGGCGCCGATGGCGGGTCCGCGGAGATAGTTTCCCACAAGCTTGAGGTTTAGAAAAAACGAAGATTCTCGCGCGAGACTGCCAACGCGCGTGGTGTGGCCGATGTTGTATTGGGGCAGAGCTCGCGGATAGATCTGTACGCTAGAAAAGGTGGGAACGCCGCGAATGGAGAGGATTGGTCGAATCTCTCGATGAACGATGGCGCTTAGCTCTCCGGCGGAGAGCGCCACAGCCTGGGGATCTGTCGCGCCGCCGATAAAGCTCGTCAGTAAGACCGAACCTTCGGGTGCGCGGCCGGGAAAGAGTGACGAATTCCAGACCGTTCCCAGCGTGCGGAGACCCTCGGAACGTGGGACCAGGAACCCGAAGCCCACGAGAGATCGTTCGACATCCTCCTGGCGATATCCGAGCGAAACCACTGCAATAGGAGCGTATTCGATGCCTCCCAGTGCTGACTCAGCCTCCGGATGGAGAAGGCTCGCTGCCACATAGGTCGGCACTGCGAGAATGAGTCCGTCGGCAGCTATGCTCTCGGTGCCCGCTGCAGTTTTAGCGCCCACTACAAATCCTTCTGCTGGCGACGGGAGCCCGGTCCCTCCTCGTTGAATCGCTGTCACTTCTATTCCGCAGCGCAAGGCCGGGCCCAGATTTCTAGCAAGCGCCCTGATAAGAGTCTCATTTCCATCGCGAAAGCTTTGAAGAGTTGGCCTTTGCTTTGGGCTTTTTTTGGATTTTGCGGCGCGCATCATTCCGCGGGCGATGCTGCCGACGGTTCGTTCGGCTTCGAAGAGTTGGGGAAAAGCCGCCTGGAAGCTTAGTTTTTCCGGGTCGCCGGCGTAGATGCCGGAGACGAAAGGAGCGACGAGTTTGTCGAGGAGTTCGGGCGAAAACTTGCGCCGCGTAAATGCCGCGACGGATTCGCCTGCGTCGGGCGGGGTGCTGTGGCCGAGCGCGTCGCGGAGAACGCTCCATTTTGTGCGGGCACTGAAAAGGGAAGACGCGAAAAACGCCGGCGGGCTTAAAGGTGCTTGTCTTAGTTGTCCATCCAGGACCAGGAATCTGGGCGCGTGCGGAGGGGCTTCGATCAATTCGTTTTCGATGGCCAGGTCGCGGCAGAGGTCCTGGAGTTGCCCAGTGCCGCTGAAACTTTGCGGGCCAAGTTCGAGGAGGAAGCCATCCCGGCGCGGGGACCGGATTACGCCGCCTGCCTGCCCGGAGGCTTCGACGATTTGCGCGTCAATGCCGGACTTGCGTAAGGAATGCGCGCAGACCAGCCCGGAGATACCGGCGCCAACGACCAGGACTGGAACGCGGGCGGTCACAACCGACGCTCATTGCCAGGCTGGGGCGCAACATTCGCTCTTTGAGATTCCGGACAAAGCTGTGCCCCTACAACGGAGAGGAAAGGCCGGTAGAAAGGCGGGCTAGAGGGTTTTGGAGAAGAGAGGCTTGGCATTGAGGTGCTGCCTTTCGAGGTAGGGATCGAAGATCATGGCTAGATTACGAATGAAAATGCGGCCTAGCCAGGTGGTGCGGATTTCGCCAGGATGGAGTACCGCTAGGCCGTCTTCGCGAAAGGCCTCGAGGCGGGCCAGTTCGTCGGCGAAATAGCTGTCAAAGTCGATGCCGAATTCCCGCGAGATTTCTTGTTTCAAGACCATCGTGTGGCAGAGGAGTCGGTTGATGACTGCGCGGCGGAGACGATCGTCATCGGAAAGATGGTAGCCGCGCATGGTGGCGATGCCGCGTTCGTTGACGGCCTTTTCCCAGGAGGGGATGTCGCGTTGATTCTGTGCGTAGGCGTTTCGGATGGCACTGATGGCGGTGATGCCCATGCCGTAGAGGTCGGCGCCGGCTTTGGTGGTGTAGCCCTGAAAATTTCGATGGAGCGTGCGATTTTGCTGGGACACGGCGAGCTCGTCGCCGGGCTTCGCGAAGTGGTCCATGCCGATGTAGAGATAGCCGGATTCGAGGAATTTCAGGAGGCCGGTGCGGAAGATTTCGAATTTTTGCAGGCCTTCGGGGAGATGGCCTTCGAAAGAGTTTTGCTGCTTTTTGAGCCAGGGCACGTGGGCGTAGCTGAACAGGGCCACGCGATCGGGAGTGAGTTCGAGGATCTGCTCGACGGTGTGCGCGAAGGTTTCGGCGGTCTGGTAGGGAAGGCCGTAAATCAGGTCGACGTTTACACTTTCGAAGCCGAGGGCGCGGGCGGACTGAATGAGGTCCGCGGTAAGTTCGAATGGTTGGACGCGATTGATCGTTTTTTGAACGAGTGGATGGAAATCCTGGATGCCCATGCTCAGGCGATTGAAACCGAGCTTGCGCAAGGTTTCCAGGTGTTCGCGGGAAGTGACCCGCGGATCGACTTCGATGCCGATTTCGGCGTCAGGCGCAAAAGTGAAGTGTTCACGGGTGAAGCCAAAGAGTTCTTCAATTTGCGCCGGAGTGAGATAGGTGGGAGTGCCGCCTCCCCAGTGAAACTGCACGACGGGGCGATCACCGGAAACGCTGCGACTGACGTGTTCGACCTCGCGCTTCAATATGTCCAAGTACGGGGGCGAGACCCGCTTGTCTTTTTGGATGATGACATTGCAGGCACAGAAGAGGCAGAGACTCTCGCAAAAAGGGATGTGCATGTACAGGGACACGGGCGATTTGGCGCGCTGGGCTTCTTCGTGAACTTTTTCGAGGTCAGCGGGGCCGAAGGAATCATTCCAGACGGGCGCGGTGGGGTAGCTGGTGTACCGGGGGCCGGGACGGTTGTAGCGTGCTAGAAATTCTTCGCTGACGCGAAGCTCGTCGCGCATGTTTTCGAGGCTTGGATTTCGGAGCGTCACGATACGTGTCCCCTAACGCCAATTTGCTGCTGGTTTGGCTTCCTGCGACAGCGATTGCTGGCCGGTTTCGATAAAAAGTTGAGCGTTTTCGACTGGGGTGTGTTGCAGGATGCCGTGGCCGAGGTTCACGATGTGGCCTGTTCCGCCGAGTGCCGACAGCGCTTCTTGCGTCGCGCGTCGAATCTCCTCGGGCGGGCCGAAAAGAACCGCGGGGTCGACATTTCCTTGCAGGGCGATATGCGGTCCCAGCTTTAGGCGAAGTGCGTGCATATCCACGCGCCAGTCCACGCTCAGGACGTTGGCGCCCGCACGGGCCACCGCCGGTAGAAGGTGATGAGACGCTTTGGTGTAATAAATGACGGGAGTGGAACCACCCAAGCTGGAGATGATTTCTTGCGTGGCGGGGAGAGCGAACTCTTGGTAATCGCCGAGGGACAGTTCGCCGCACCAGGTGTCAAAGAGTTGCACGGCGGCGGCTCCCGCAGCGATCTGAGCCTTCAAGTAAGGAATAGTTGCTTCGGCGATGCGATGCAATAGCTCACGAAAAGTGGCTGGCTCGTGCAGCAAGAAGCTTTTTACCGTGGCGAAGCCTTCGCGGGTGCGGCCTTCGACCATGTAGCAGGCCAGAGTCCAGGGAGCGGCGGCAAAACCCAGGACCGGGACTTCTGGACCGACTTCGCGGAGCACGCGGCGAATGGCCTCAGGAAGAAAGGCGGTGTCGATTTCGGGGTCGAAGAGTTTCAGTTTCTGGACATCGCCTTTAGAGCGAACGGGCTCCGGCAAGTTGGGACCAGCGTCGCCCAGTTCAAGCTTTAGGCCCATGGCTTCGGCGGGGATCAGGATATCGGAGAAGATGATGACGGCATCCACGCCGAGCAGACGAAAGGGTTGCAGAGAGACTTCGGCGGCCAGATCCGGGGTTTTGCAAACCTCTAGAAACGCGTGGTTTCGGCGAATCGCGCGGTATTCTGGGAGGTAGCGTCCGGCTTGTCGCATCATCCAGACAGGAAGGCGCGAGAGAGTTTCGCCCCGGCAGGCGCGCAGGAATAAGTCTTTTCGATTCAGAGGAGCAGAAGTTGTGGTCATCTCGCGTCTGAGGAAGAGAATAGCAAATCCGCGAGATGTTTGCAGAACGAGTCCAGGCTTGTAAGGCTTGTGCGGCGCACCTCCAGGCTGGGCTATACTCTCAAGTCATGCTGATCTCTGAGGGGTCGCTGGCCGGACCGGCGCAGTTGCCGGGCGCGCGGCTGTGGGAAAAGTAGGCTGGTAGAGGCCATGAAAGACCTGTTTCTCATTCTGACGATCGTCGCCTACGGGAGTAGTTTGGCCCTCTATCTTCGCTTTCTCGGCACCGGGAGAGAGGTGATCGGGCGACTCGGAACAGTGCTCCTCGGGCTCGGGCTGATCGCGCACTATTTTGCACTGCTCGAACGGTCGCGGGGGTTGCACACCGTTCCTTATCATGACCTTTATGGATCGATGTCGCTGTTTGGGTGGCTGCTGGCCTTGACTTATCTGGGTCTGGAGCTTTTTCATCGCCAGCGTTCGGTGGGAGCGTTTGTCTTGCCGTTTATCATCGTGTTTTTTGTCGCGGCACACTTGGCGCCTGCGGATCGATTGTCTCCCGCCCCAGCGCGGGGAATAGTCTTTGCTTTCCACGTCACGCTCAGCATTCTTGCTTATGCGGCCTTCGCGCTTTCGTTCGTTTTTAGCTTGATTTTCCTGGGGGAGGAGCGGCTTTTGCGCAGCCGCAAGCTCGGCAATGTGGTATGGCGGCTTCCGCCGCTTGAACTTCTCGAACGCATGAGCCGATCGAGCGTTCTCGTGGGGCTGGTGTCTATCGGCATTGGCACGGCGCTGGGATTCGTGTGGGTCGACCGGCTGCGAGCACAAACTGGGTACTTCGATCCCAAGTACGTCATCACGCTGCTGGTGCTGCTGCTTTACGCGCTTTATTTTCAGTTGGCGCGGACGGCTTCGTGGCGGGGATCGCGAGCCTCAAAGCTCTGTATCTTTAATTTTTTCGTCGTGGTGATGAGTTTTACGGTGGTAAACCTGTACTTGTCTCAGAGTCATCGTTACTTCTAGGAGCGCGCGCTCGGCATGGAGATCGTTCTCGTCGGATTGAACCATCGTACGGCGCCTGTCGAGGTGCGCGAACGGGTGTCCTTCACGGCGGAACAAGCGCGGAAGGCGGCAGAAGAATTGCGCTCTCGAGGAATCCTCGAAGAAACGCTCGTGCTTTCGACCTGTAACCGGAGCGAAATCTATGGGGTGCCGCCGGAGAGTTCGCACGAGTGCGCGCCGGGATTGTCTTCGTTTCTAAGCGAGTTTCATTCTGTGCGGGCCGAAGAGCTTGGGCTGTCGCTCTACCATCACTATGACCGCGAAGCGGTGCGGCACCTCTTCCGTGTTTCTGCGGGGCTGGATTCGATGCTTCTTGGTGAGGCGGAGATCCTCGGGCAAGTGCGCGAAGCGTATCGCTATGCGCACGAGTACGGTGCCACCGGCCCGGTGCTGAACCGATTGTTTCAAGGAGCGCTCGAAGTCGGCAAGCGCGTGCGGTCGGAAACGGAGCTGGGAACTCGCCCGATGTCCGTGGCTTCGGCTGGAGTGAAACTCGCGGAGCGGGTCTTTGGAAAAATGAACGAGCGAAGCGCGCTGGTGCTTGGCGCGGGAACGATCAGCGAGCAGGTCGTCAATCAACTGAGAGACCGGGGTATCGCGGCGCTATTGATTATGAATCGATCGCGCGAACGTGCCAATGAGCTGGCGATTCGATTTGGCGGGAAAGTGGTTGGCTGGGGCGAATGGGAAACTGCCCTGAAGGTGGTGGATGTGGTGGTCTCCTCGGTGGCGTCCGAGGAACCCGTGCTACGGCGAGAACTCCTGCAGGCGGCGATGTCGGCGCGCGGCAACCGCGCGCTCTTCCTGATGGACTTGGGACTGCCCCGCAACATCGAAGCCTCTGCCGCAGAGCTCTACAACATCTACATGTACAACATCGACGACCTCACGGAAATCGTGGAACAAAACCGGCATGCGCGCGAGGGCGAAGTCCCGCGCGCCGAAACCATCGTGGACGAGCACGTCGGGAAGTTTCTTTCCTGGCAGGCGAGCGTGGAATTGGTTGGGGTGGTGGATGCGCTGCGCGCGCGATTGCGGGAGGAAAGGGCAGCCTTCATTCATGCCCGCATGGACTCCATGAATCACCTGAGCGCGGCGGAGCGAGAGCGCATGGAATCGATGATGGACGAATTGCTGGAGAAGCTGTTACTACAACCGGCGGAGCGTCTGCGCGGGGAGAAGGAACTTCGCCGCAAGATCCAAAATGTGGAAGCGCTGCGGGATCTTTTCCTGTCGAACCGGGAGAAGCCTTGAGACACCTGCGCATCGGCACCCGCGGGAGCCTGCTGGCGAAGTGGCAGGCGGAGTACGTGCGCAAACAGCTTTTCGCCGGCGCGGGTGTGGAAACCGAGATCGTCGTTATCAAAACCTCGGGCGACAAGCAGCAGATGGCGCCCTTGTCCGAAATCGGCGGAAAGGGAATCTTCATCAAGGAGCTGGAGGAAGCGCTGCTTGAGGAAACCATTGACCTGGCCGTGCATAGTGTCAAGGACGTTCCGACGGATACACCCTCGCGGCTGATGTTTCCGGCAGTGTGCCGGCGCGAAGACGTTCGGGATTGTCTGGTTGCCGCGAACGGTGCGACCATCGCTAGCTTGCGCCAGGGCGCACGCGTCGGCACAGGAAGCCTACGGCGGCAGGCGCAGCTTCGGCATATCCGGCCGGACTTGGACGTGCGCGATCTGCGGGGAAATGTGGATACACGTTTGCGCAAGGTGGAGAGCGGGGAGTATGAAGCAGTCATGCTCGCAAAAGCGGGCCTTGACCGTTTAGGCTGGAGCGGACGCATCACCGAGACCCTGTCTCCGGAAGTCTTTCTACCGGCAGTGGGGCAGGGAGCGATCGCCGTGGAGTGCCGTTCAAAGGATACCGGAGCAGCGGAGGTGGTAGCGGGACTTGACGACGCCGAGTCGCGCACCGCAATTATTGCCGAGCGATCGTTGCTGGCCGCGCTGCATGGTGGATGCCAGGTGCCGCTGGGGGCTTGGGCGCGGCTGGAGCGCGGCGAATTAGTGATGGAAGCATGTGTTTGTTCCGTGGACGGAGTGCAGTATATAAAACAGCGTGCGACATCGACTCCTGAGCAGGCCGCAGAACTCGGCGGGCACATGGCCACCCTGTTGATGGAAGCTGGCGCCGAGAGCATCCTTCGAGAAGTGAGTCGGCACCGTGACTAGCACGAGGGAGTCTCCACTTCGAGAAAAAACAGTCATTGTAACTCGCGCCGCTGCGCAGAGTGGCGGGCTGTGCGAGGAACTCAACGCTCGAGGCGCCTGCGTCAGACTTCTGCCGCTAGTTTCATTTGCGCCGCCGGAGAATTGCGATGCGCTGGACACGGCATTGACCGCTATAGAGACATTTGATTGGGTGCTCTTCACGAGTGTAAATGCGGTTCAGGCGGTGGAGCGGCGCGGAAACGAACTCCAGAGTGGTCCGGGCAGCGCCCGGAAGCTGCCGCGCGCCGCTGCCGTGGGACCGGTCACTGCCGATGCCGCAGAAGCTGCCGGATTTTCTGTAGAGTATGTGGCGGCTGACCATAGCGGAGCAGGGCTCGCCCGGGAACTTGGAGAAGAGTTGCGGAACAAAAAAGTTTTTCTGCCGCGAAGCGACCGAGCGAACCCGGAATTGCCCGCGGCCCTTCGCAGATGTGGGGCGCTTGTGACGGAAGTGGTGGCCTATAGAAACTTGCCTCCAAACGCGACGGATCGAGAACAGTTACACGAAATGTTTCGGAATAGAGTTGATAGTATTTTGTTTTACAGTCCTAGCGCTGTAGAAAACTTTCTGGAGTTGCTGGGGCGGGAGCGGTTGGGCCCCTTGCAGGGGAGAGTAGTGATGGTGGCCATCGGACCTACGACCGCGAATGCACTGAGCGCGGCAGGGATCCAAAGAATCGCAAGGGCCGCGGATACGACGACGAAAGCAATCGTCGAGGCTCTAGAGGGACATTTGGCGCGCACGAAAAAGAGGTCGGCGGTGGGGATGGCAGAGCAATGAGCTTTCCCACGCATCGTCCACGGCGTTTGCGGCGAAGCGAAGTGCTGCGCGGCTTGGTGCGCGAGACGCGGCTGAGTGTTTCCGGACTGGTCTATCCGATGTTCGTGTGCCCCGGAACAAAGGTTCGCAAGGAAGTCAGCTCGATGCCTGGGGTGTATCAGCAATCGGTCGACCAGATTCTCGAAGACTCGAAGGAAGTGGAAGCGCTGGGACTTTCAGCAGTAATTCTTTTTGGTTTGCCGGAGTCCAAAGATGCGCGCGGCACGCTCTCAACTTCTGGGCAAGGCGTGGTCCAAAGAGCGATTGAAGCGATTCGAAAAGCCAATCTGAAACTGCTGGTCATCACCGACGTCTGCTTGTGCGAATACACGGATCACGGGCATTGCGGCGTGATTGAGCATGGAGAGGTTGCCAATGACGCGACGCTGCCGATTCTTGCAGCGCAGGCGTTGTCGCATGCGCGGGCCGGTGCGGACATCGTCGCGCCTTCGGACATGATGGATGGGCGTGTGGCGGCCATTCGGGAAACGCTCGATGAGCACAAATTCCATGACATCGCCATTCTGGCCTATGCCGCAAAATACTGTTCGGGTTTCTATGGACCCTTTCGCGAGGCAGCGGATTCTTCGCCGCAATTCGGCGATCGCCGCAGCTATCAGATGGATCCGGCGAACGCGCGCGAGGCCTTGAAAGAAGTCGTGCTGGATCTCGATGAAGGCGCGGACATCGTGATGGTGAAGCCGGCGCTGCCGTATCTCGACGTCATCCGGCGTGTGCGCGATGCGTTTGACGTTCCCGTGGGCGCCTACAACGTAAGTGGAGAGTATGCCATGGTCAAAGCCGCCGCCGAGAAGGGCTGGGTGGACGAGAAGCGCGTCGTGCTGGAAATATTGACGGGAATTCAGCGCGCGGGCGCAGACATTATTTTGACGTATCACGGCAAGGATGCCGCGCGATGGCTGAAACCGTGAGCACTGGAGCCGGAGTTCGATGAGCGTGACATCCACAAAATTCAAAGTCCAGCGGCGGCGTTCGCGGGAGATTTTTGAACGCGCCGAGAAGATACTCGTCGGAGGCGTGAACAGCCCGGTGCGGGCCTTTCGTTCCGTGGGAGGCCAGCCGCTCATCATTGAGCGCGGCAGCGGGCCATACCTTTACGATGCCGACGGCAATGAATTGCTCGACTACGTTTGTTCCTGGGGAGCCATGCTGCTGGGGCACGCGCATCCAGCGGTGACCGAGGCAATTGTCGAGCAAGCGCAGCGCGGAACGAGTTACGGGGCGACCACGGAGCTGGAAGTCGAACTTGCGAGTCTCGTCACAGAAGCCATTCCGTCGATCGAAAAGATTCGATTCGTTTCCAGCGGAACGGAAGCCACCATGAGCGCGGTGCGTCTGGCCCGCGGAGTTACCAAGCGTGATTTTATCCTGAAGTTCGAAGGTTGCTACCACGGCCATGCCGACAGTTTTCTTTCGCAAGCAGGATCGGGCCTGGCCACACTTGGGATTGCGGAATGCCCGGGTGTTCCGCAAGTACTGGCGGAACTGACTTTGAACGCGCCTTACAACGATTTGCCAGCGGTTGAAAGGCTGTTTGCTCAACATAAGGACAAGATCGCAGCAGTCATCGTCGAGCCGATTGCCGCGAACATGGGCGTTGTCGAGCCAGAAGCGGGATTTTTGCTCGGGTTGCGGGAAATCACCAAGCGGAGCGGCGCACTCCTCATCGTAGACGAAGTGATTACCGGGTTTCGGATGCACTTCGGAGCGGCGCAGCAACTGGCCCGAGTCGAGGCTGATCTGACCACACTTGGCAAAATCATTGGTGGAGGCTTGCCGGCTGCGGCGTACGGCGGGAGCGCGCAAATCATGAACCATGTGGCGCCGCTTGGGCCCGTCTATCAGGCGGGAACGCTTGCGGGAAATCCTCTGGCGATGCGCGCCGGGATTGCCACCCTCAAGCAGCTCACGCGCGCAGGACTCTATGAAGGCCTCCGCGAGCAGTCTCGCAGGCTGGTGGAGGGGCTACGCGAGGCGCTGGCCGAAAGTGGGATTGCCGGGCAAGTCAACGCCACCGGGTCACTGGCGACACTGTTTTTCACAGCGCTGCCAGTGCGCAACTACAGCGATGCAAAGCGATCGGACACCAAACAATACGCAAGATTTTTCCGTGAGATGTTGGAGCGCGGCGTGTTTCTCGCTCCCTCGCAGTTTGAAGCTGCGTTTGTCTCCGCAGCGCACACTTCTAGAAACGTAACGCGGACGATCGCGGCCGCGCGAGATTCCTTCAAGGCTATGGCCGCTGAGCCGGCAACCTAATTCACAAAGGAGGGTATGGCAATGCCCGAGGGTATCGAACTGCCTGAAGCGCATGACGAGCGCGGAGAAAATCCGTTCCTGGTTCCTGTTTCGGTCACAATTTCCATTCTCGCCGTACTTGTAGCGGCGGTTACGCTGCTTGGCCATCGCGCGCACACGGAAGAGCTGCTGCTGCAATCGCAAGCGACCGATCAATGGGCGTACTACCAGGCGAAGAATATCCGTCTGCACGAAATGCAAAGCGTCGCGGATATGCTGGGCGCGCTATCTACCCAAAACAAAGAGAAGGCTGCCGCTCTCGAAGAGAAGTACAAGAAGGAAGTAGAACGCTACGAAGGGGACAAAGACGACATCAGCGAAAAAGCCAAGGAACTCGAGAAGGAACGCGACCTCGTCAGCCGGCGCGCAGACCGGTTCGATGGCGGAGAGGGCCTCATTGAGGTCGGTCTGGTCATTTGTTCGATGACGCTGCTCACCAAGCGGCGTGGATACTGGATCGCGGGGATGCTGATCGGAGCAGGCGGTGTCGTATTTGCTTTGACCGCCTTTTTAGTTCACTAGCAAAGGAGTTTGCGGGCGCCCAATATTTAGGCCCGCGCCGGTGGTTCGGAGCTCCCGAGCCGTCGAACTTCTTCCATTAGCTTTTCCAATCGGCCAAGCAATTCCTGGTGGCGAACGTCTTCGGTCGCGGGCTTCTTTCCGACGAAGGAGAGTGTGCCGCTCGGCTCGAGGATACACTTGTCGACCTCACCGAGTGAGTCAAAGCCCTGCTTCCTTGCCGCAGCTGCGAGTTGCGATGTGCTGATCAACTCTTTTTTCAACCGGTCAGCCCTGACTTTCCCGTTCTCGATTAGAACATCCGATTGTCCTTCCACGATCTGCTCCAACTTGCTGTGGCCGTAGAGAAAACGCACCACCAGATAGTTGATAACCAGCAGCGAGGTCGCGCCGATCAGGCCGCCGGAGACACTGTTGTCGTCACCGATGATGGCGTTTTGCACGGTATTGGATAAGGTGAGCAACACGACGAGGTCGAAAGGATTAAGCTGAACAAGTTCGCGCTTCCCGGAGAGCCTGAGGCTCACGACCAGGAACAGGTAAACGACAATCGGCCGGAGGATTTTCTCGAGCAGGGGCAACCCCAGGACAAACATGTCTTTCCAAATGTCATGTGTCGGCACATGGCCTCCTAACATCTAGCGGATATTTCCAGACTAGGGCACAGCAAGAATTGTGCTGAATCGATTGGGAGGTTAGCACGCTCGCCGCCGGTCGAAAAGCGGGCCGGCCGAGGGTGCCCGCTTGAGGGATCACCACCTGTACTCGCGTACAGTCATATTTTCGCAACAGGCCGTATTCTATCGCCTCGCTTTTTATTCGCAATCCGCTATGATTGAGCAGTTTCGATAATCCACGGCCCGTAAGGTCGTTCTAGAACGCGAACGTAAGGCGGAGGAGTTTGCCGCGGACCCTTGGGGGTACGAAAACGTTTTCGCTAGCAGCGACCCTATGTCACAACGCGCTTCTCTTGAACAGAGCATACCAGCCACTCCTGAGCAACTCTCGACCTTGCTCGATTGCGCCCGCGAACTCCTGACCATTCTCGGTACTGATGGAATTGTGCGACATGCGAGCGCCGGAGCAACGCGCGCTCTCGGTTTGCATCCCGATGAACTCGTGGGGAGAGCGCTTTCAGATTTCTTGCATCCAGATGATGTGAACGAGACCAGCGAGCGACTGCGAGGAGTCGCTGACACTCCGAACGAAACGCAGAAAGGGCGCTGCCGCTTACGTTCGAACACGGGAGAGTGGCGCTGGTTCGAGGAGACGGTCAGCAGCTGCCTGGGCCATCCGGCTGTCGACGGGTTAGTGGTTAGTTTTTTGGATATAACCGAGTTGCATCGGATGGAAGCCGAGCGCCAGGTCATCTCGGAAGTCGTCCACGCATTAAATCAGACGGCTAATCTGGATGAACTGCTCGAGGGCATTCACCAGGCTTTGAAAAAAGTCCTCTACGCCGAGAATTGCTTCGTCGCTCTCCATGACCCGAAAGAAGACACCTTTTACTTTCCCTTTCTAGTGGATCAGTTTGATATGGCGCCGCCTCCCCAGAAAGTTGGGCGAAGTTGCACTGCGTTTGTTTTTCGTACCGGCAAGGCCATGCTCATCCCCCAGTCTGAGTTTGATCGTCTTGTACAGCAGGGAGACGTGGAGCTGGTCGGCTCGCCGTCCCCAGCGTGGCTGGGCGTGCCCCTGAAAACACCGCGAGCGACCATCGGCGTTCTAGTCGTGCAGCACTACGAGAACGAAAGCGCTTATGACATGCGGGACCTGGAGTTTCTTGATTCTGTCGGTGGCCACATAGCCCTGGCGATCGAGCGGCGGAGATCCGAGGAAGCGCTGCGCAAAAGCGAATCCGTCTTCCGTCTTCTTTTTTCGAACAACCCTCTTCCGACGTGGGTAATGGACGACGAAAGTCTGCAGTTTATCCAGGTGAACGATGCGGCCGTGCAGCAGTACGGTTTTGCGGCCGAAGAGTTTAGCCGCATGACCATGTTCGACATTCGGCCGGAGGAGAAAGGCGCATCCCTTGAAGTTCGTCCCAAAAAAGATGGCGCCGCCGGTCGTTACCAGGGCGTTTCTAAGCACCGCAAGAAAGACGGAAAGGTTTTTGAAGTCGAGTTGATCTCGCACCAGTTCGAGCATGCCGGACGGAAGGTGCGTCTGGTGGTGGCGCAGGACATCAACGAGCGTCATCTTCTGGAACAGCAACTGCGTCAGGCGCAAAAGATGGAAGCCGTCGGGCGGCTGGCGGGCGGCGTGGCACACGATTTCAACAACCTTTTGATGGTCATCAAGGGACACTCCGAGCTCTTGATGAACGCATTGCCTCCAGCGGACAGCATGGCGCGAAAAATCACGCAGATCGATCGCGCGGCAGACCGTGCGACGGCTTTAACCAAGCAACTCCTCGCGTTCAGCCGCATGCAGGTTCTGCAGCCCCGAGTGATGAATCTGAACGGCGTAGTCGAGGATATGGGCAAACTCCTGCCGCGGCTGATTGGCGAAGACGTCGAGTTGGGAATTCGCACAGCGCCAGACCTGGGCGCCGTACGTGCCGACGCCAGCCAGATGGAACAGATCATTATGAATCTAGCGGTGAACGCGCGGGACGCCATGCCCACGGGTGGGCGTCTCATCATTGAAACCTCGAACGCCGACCTCGATCGCACCTACAACTCGAGTCATCCAATCGTCAAGCCGGGCCGATACGTTTTACTCGCGGTGTCCGACACCGGCACAGGAATGGACGCCGATACGCAAGCGCACATATTTGAGCCCTTTTTCACGACCAAAGAACCTGGCAAAGGCACAGGCCTCGGTCTCGCAACAGTGTATGGTGTTGTGAAACAGAGCGGCGGTTTCATCTGGGTGTACAGCGAACTCGGTAAAGGAACATCTTTTAAAATCTATCTGCCGCGCGTGGACCAGCCGGAAGACAAAGCGAACACTGCGCTGCCGTTGGCGGAAGCTCCCCGCGGCACGGAAACAATCTTGCTTGCCGAAGATGAACAGGATGTGCGCGAAGTAGCGCGTGAGTTTCTGGAATCCGGCGGCTACACCGTCATCGAAGCGAAAAATGGCGCCGAGGCGCTGCGCCTCGCGATCGAACACAAAGCTGTCATCGACCTGCTGGTGTCGGACATGGTCATGCCCGGCATGACCGGCAAAGAGCTGGCGCGGCGGCTAAAGCGGCAGCATTCGAGCGTTTGTGTAGTCTATATGTCCGGCTATACGGAACAGACGGCGGCCGAAACTGCGGAGGCCGATGGCCACATGCTCCTGCTCACCAAGCCCTTCAGCCGCGGAAGTATCCTGCGCACGGTGCGAGAAGCACTTAACGCCGCCCGCGACAATTAGTGCCCCGGTCTGTTGAAATGTTCCCCGAGTATTCGATTCAAGCGACTCTTGGATGTTTGCGGTGCCAATCGGTGTGAAGCTGGAATGTTCGGGCCGCTTGAATCACGGCGAAATCGTCGCCCGCCCGTCCCACGAATTGCAATCCAACGGGAAGATTATTCTCGGTGAACCCGCAGGGCACGGACAAAGCCGGAAGCCCGCACAGATTGCCGATGGCACCGAGAGGATCAGGAAAAGCGAGATCGGTCTCCAGGTTAGTTTCCAGCGGCGATGCTGGAATGGGCTGAGTCGCGGTGACTAGAACATCGAACGAGTCAAAAAGACCTTCTATCTTTTTCTGCAGCATCTCCCGGACGCTCAGCGCGCGCAGATAATCGGCGGCCGAGTATTGCTCATTGACGTATCCGGCGATTTGGCCCAGCGGATCCGTCAATTCTCTGACGCCGCCCGAGCGAATCAGCGTTTCGAAGGACGCCGCACACTCCGCCGCGATGATGACGTTACCCGCATCTTCAAACGGTCCGTCCGGAAGTGTTGCTGGCTTAACGCTCGCGAAATATTTCCGCACGACCTTCTCGGCGGCCAGAAGGGCTTTGGCCACTCCCGAATCCAGTTTTTTCCATGCGTTCGTGAGCCAGCCGGCACGTAACGGCCGGGCCCTGAGGTCCAAGGAAGGTGAATAGGTGAAGGCCCCTTTGTCTATGGGCACGGTGCTGCGATCCTTGGGGTCGTGCCCGGCAATTGCGGCGAAAACTCGCGCGCAGTCTTCCGCGCTACGAGCGAGAGGTCCTATCTTGTCCATGGAAGGCGCCAGAGCCATCGCGCCGTAACGGCTGACGCGCCCGTAAGTGGGCCGCAACCCGCTGACTCCGCAGAAGGCCGAAGGACAAAGGATGGAACCCCAAGTCTCGCTCCCAATGGCAAATGCGGCGAGGCCCGCGGCAACAATGGCTCCGGAACCGGACGAAGATCCGCAGGTCCAGCATTTTGTGTCCCACGGGTTTCTCGCTGCTCCCTCGAGCGAGGCAGAAGCAAATCGGTAGCCCATTCCTCCGGCCAGCTCGATCATCGCCGCTTTGCCGATGAGGATGGCTCCCACGCGGTTCAAGTGCTCAATCACCGTCGCATCATAGTGGAAGACTTGATCGGCGTAGGGTTTCGCTCCCCAGGTTGTCGGAACATCTTTGACTGCCAACAGGTCCTTTGCGGCATAGGGTATCCCGTGCAAAGGCCCGCGATAGTGGCCGTGGTGAATCTCTTTTTCTGCTGCCTTGGCTTGCTCGAGAGCTATTTCGGGCGTCAAGCGTGCGTATGCGTTAAAGCGCGGACCTAGCTTCAAGCTGCGCTCGAGGTACATTTCGGTCAGCTCGACGGGCGAAAGTTTCTTCGTTTCGATTCGCTGGGCAAGCTCGCTCAACGGCAAATAAAAGATTTCTTCGGCGGGCATGGCAGAGTTCCCTCAGGGTTTATGTGTCGCGGAGCCTGTGGCACGAGCAATGGCCGCGGGCCCGGTTTTCTTTTCCCTCTCGACGAGCGGTTTCAAATACAGGGCCGGGCCGTCGCCATTTTCCATGGCGTACGCGCGCAGGTGATCCAGCGGCGGTTGCGCCGCAAAGCATAAACGCCGGAGATCCGACTTTTGCGTGTCGGAGAACCGCGAGCCATAGACGCCGAGAATTGTCTGATAGCGTGCTTCAGCCTCTGCTTTGCTTTCGGTGGAAAGAGAAGGCGTGTCCGAAGATTGCTCGAGCGAAGGATCTTCCATCGATGGGCGGGCCGGCAGAGCGCTCGCTGGAACCATGGACACGGCAGAAACGATGGCCGCGCGCCGCGCAAACTCGCGCCGAGAAATAGGAGAGCCGCTCTTGCCATTCATGGAAGCCCCCGTTTGAAGAATGGATCCTAGCAAAGCCCGGAGCGAAACTATCGACTTGGATTCCCAGCGTCAACGTTACAAATTGACGGGACAAGCGAAATAAACTTCCTGGACCACGACTAGTCCACGCGCGTAAGCGTTTGAATCTGGAGTTCGAGTGCCTGCGTATACTGCCTCTCGATCTGCATCTCAGCTTGCAGTTTCTTGACGAGCAGGTCAAGGCGGGCGATTTCCGAACGCAGCTTCTGTATGTCCGCGCCCGTCGGCGACGGTCGGCCTGATGGCGAACCCGGCGGCTGCAAATTCTGCTGAGCAACGTCGCCGGGACGCGGGGCGATGAAGGCTTCGGCAAGGGCTCGTGGCCAAATGGACTCTGGTGTCCTCTGGTCGCCGGCCGGGGGCGGTGCAAGAGGCCGCTGAGCCACAGGCGCGAACAGGCTGTTAAGCGCACTGGAAGCGCCTGGGCGTTCCACAACGGGTGCATCGGCAGCGCGCTTCGGCTGCAGCAAACTCTTAACGCGGCCAATCAACTCCTGCGGCTGAAACGGCTTGCGAATCAACTCGTCGGCCTTCACCGCAACGGCCTTGTCCGCTACACTCTTGTTTACGACCCCGGACATTAACATCACGGGAACTCCGCCGTATTCCGCGTGCTGCTTGATCTGGCTGCAGACGGAGTAGCCGTCCTGGTCCGGCATAATCACGTCGGTGATCACCACGTCAGGCTTCTGCTCGGCGAACTGCGCCAGGGCGGATGCGGCGTCGGCGCAAGTGATCACGTTGATGTTCTCGCGGCGGAAGGCGATCTTGATGACTTCACGCATGGTCGCGCTGTCATCGATAAAATAAACCGTAGGTATCCGCTTGGTCTCCGTTGCGTTCAGCGGTGGAACAATCATCGCCTCGCTCATAGCGCTTCCTTATCCGCCATCTCGCGCGATCCCTCATCGTACTCGCGCATGGCATCGAGCATCAGATCGGTCGCCGACCGCAACACGGTTCGCTGCGGTGAGGTGGTCCCATAGGCAAATTTGTAGACACCGTCGCCGCCTTGCACGCAACCCTTCAAAATGTGAATCACCGCTTCGTCGCCGAAGAGATTTCCGCATTCCGCATGGGTAATTTCGCCCGCGTCAAAGAAAAGCACTGCATCGGTTTTTCCTGCATTGATGTGCAGCGCTCCGGTTTGGCGCGCCTGCCCGAGCATCTGCATGACCCCCGTGAGATCGTGGTGCGTCAGGCTGCCGCTGAGGCTGGTGTCGGACTGCGCCAGCATTTGCGTTGGCTGAAAACCCTCGGCTTTGCTTACGATAATGCTTTTGACGTGTGAGGCGATCAGCGCGAGCGGGCTTTGGCGATCGATGTAGTCGTCGCAGCCCGCCTGAAAAGCCTCCATCAGCGCGCGCTGGCTGCCGTCGCCCAGAGCGATGATCTGCAGAGAAGCGTTCTTGGGATCGGCGTGAATAAGTCTGGCAATCTCAAGAGCTCCCATCTCGCGCATATTTGTCGCGCAGAGGATAGCCGAGGGAGCATCGTATTCGATGGTTGTCAGCGCGTAGGCCGCTTGCGTACTCGTAACCACTTCGAACCCCTCGCGCTTCAGCGCATCGCCAAGCCGCTTCGCAAAATACACATTGCTGTCAATCAGCAGAATTTTCGGCCCTCTTCCTGGAACCATCACGGCCTGACCTCCGGAACAAGTACAGGCGTGTGGGCGCCAACCACCTCCGCGCCGGGTGTAAGTTCATCCAGATTCAGGACCTCGAGGACTTCACCATTGTGCGAAATCCAGCCGGCGACGTGCGGGGCGTCGGCCTCCGCTGCTCGTGTCATTTCGGCAGCAATCAACTCGCAGTCGCCGGTAACGGGCAGAGCCACCCACTCAGACTTGTCTCCGTAATGGCGCAGGGCAATCAAATAGAACCGGCGCGAGGTAACCGCCTGGCCAAGCAGCTTTTCGGCCACGTCGCAGACCGGAACGATACGCCCTCGCCGCAGAATCACGCCTTCGAGTTTCGGCGTGCGATGAGGAAATCGAAAGATGCGGCTGGGGGACACCAGCTCTGAAATCTGCACGGCGGCCACCGCGAAGCGGCGCTCGCCAAGCCGCAGGAGAACGAACGATTGTAAAGTGGATTCGACGGGCTGGGTCATTCCGGCAATTCCATCCCCTCACCGGGCAGCTCGTCCGCGACTGCCTCGCGTACCAGAGAGGCCTCGAGCAGAGCGATCTCCTCGGCATTCAAGAATCCTTCGGGGTTCACTACCGGTATCACGTTCTGGTCCAGCGCTGTCAATCCGCGGTACCAGTTCCGTTCTTCCTGGCAGTAGGCCAGCGGAAGAGCCTGCAAACGACTCATCGTGGCCATCTTGTCGATGCCATCCACCAGCAGAGCCGTCTGAGTTTTCCGCAGCACAAAAACGAGTCCGGCCGGGGATGCGGGCAAGCCAAAATGCGCGGTCCCGCTCACAACGTAAAGCACTTTTTCGCCGCGCCGCAATACGTGCCTCACTTTTCTGAGGGTGGGCAGATCAATCCCGATGGCCACGCCCGCCAGGCTGTCCACACTGCGAACCTCCTGCACCGAGGCGGAGGATACGGCGAACGGCTGTCCAGAAATGCGGAAGAGGATGATCTGCTCCGTGCGCGCAGCGGCGTGGGGCTTACCGGATGGTGCAGCCACACGCACTAGCGGGCTCCCACGGGTGTCGGCCGGCAAATCCCGACCACGCGCTTCTCGATGGCCGGATAAATGTCATCGATCCCCAGTACTTGATCCACGGCTCCGGTCTTGATGGCTTCCGCGGGCATTCCAAAGATGACGCACGTGGCCTCGTCTTGAGCCAGCACCAAGCCGCCCGCTGCTTTGATGGCTTTCGCACCGATGGCACCATCGTTGCCCATGCCGGTAAGAATCGCGCCGATGCTCATGGCGCCGGCAAAAGCCGCGACCGATTCCATAGTTGCATCGATGCTTGGCAGGTAGCCGTTGATTCGGCCACTCGAGGCGTCCAAGTGAATGCGCCCCGTTGGAGTTAATCGCAGGTGGTGGCCGCCGGGACAAATGTAGAGCGTGCCGGGTTGCAAGGATTCGTTCGGTTCCGCTTCTTTGACGCGAATGCTTGTGAACTCGGCCAACTGCGCAGCATACTGCGTGGTGAAAGAGGCTGGCATGTGCTGCACCAAAATAACCGCTGCGGGAAAATTGCGCGTAAATCCAGGGGCTAGACGCATGATCGTCGCAGGACCGCCGGTCGACGCCGCCAACACGACAACGGGGAAGCGTTGATCGAGGCCGGAGCCAGTCACAGGGCGGGACGCAATGGGCGGCAGAGACGCCGTCTTCGGCGCGCCGGTCGAATTCTGCACCGCGGTGGCGAGCCGCGAAGCCGTGCGCACGACACGGACTTTTGCTGCCATCCGCACCTTGCGCAGCAAGTCCTCTCGCACGCTCTGCATATCGAGATCGATGCCACTGGACGGTTTAGCGACAAATTCAATGGCTCCCAGCTCAAGCGCTTTCAAGGTGCTCGCAGCGCCTTCCCGCGATTCGGAACTGACGATCACAATCGGCCGGGGATTGGAGGTCATGATCTCGGCGGTGGCTTGCAAACCATCGAGGTGCGGCATGTTGATGTCCATGGTGATGACATCGGGCTTGAGAGATTCGGCGAGAGCCACAGCTTCGCGCCCGTCTTTTGCGTGTCCTATGACCTGCAATTGATCGTCGGAGTTGAAAATCGTTTCGAGCACCTTGCGCATAAAGGTGGAGTCATCCACGATGAGCACCCGGAATTTTTTGTTTGCGATAGCAGCCATGGTGGTCTACGCAACCGGTACGGTTGGTCGCGTCTCCGATCCCAGGAGTTGTTCCACCGCTGCAATCAGCTGATCTTCCTGCACAGGTTTCGTCAGGAAGACGGTCGCTCCTTCTTTCATAGCGCGATCCCGATGCTTGGCGCCCGCGCGGGAGGTCACCACCATTACGGGAATACGCCGCGTCGTCGGGCTCTGGCGCAGTTGCACCATTAGCTCGTAGCCCGTCATGCGCGGCATCTCCAGGTCCGTAATCACCAGGTGGCAGCCGTGCTGGGTCACGAGCTCCGCTGCTTCCATGCCGTCGGCAGCGAGCTTCACGCGATAACCGTTCTTCTCCAGCATTCGGCCGACGAATTTGCGCACGCTGATGGAATCGTCCGCGACCACGATCAGGCGCTCTTGCTCGATGCGGTCGATGGCTTCGGCGGGAATTGTTCCTCGCGCTACGGCTGTCGAGCCCGGTGCAAAGATGCGCGCGGCGCTCGCGCTGGCCTGCAACGGCCGGCGCTCCGTCGGCTCGTTGGCGACCATGCGGTTCAAATCGATCAGCAAAATAAGGCTGCCGTCGGGCGCGATGGTCGTGCCGGGGAAGAGCTTCACACGACGCAAGTATTCGCCGAGATTCTTGATGACAATTTCGTCTTTGCCGAGCACTTCCTCGACGACTAGGCCAATCTGTCGATTGCCAGCATTGGCGACGACCATGCGGAAGTACCCGTTAATCGGCTCGAGTGGCGGCAGGCCAAGATAGGTGTCGAGCCTCACGACTTCGGTCACCACATCGCGGACCTTGGTGAGGAGCTTTCCACCCACGTCCTCAATTTCGTCCGCGCGCAGCCGTCTGATCTCTTCCACGACGGCAAGAGGAAGCGCAAAGTTCGTCACGCCGCAACGCACGAAGAGCGCCGGCGAGATGATTAAAGTCAGAGGCACTTTCAGCGTGAATTTCGTTCCTTGTCCGCTGACGCTCCGGATATCGATTTCGCCGTTCAGCGTGTTCAGATTCGCGCGCACCACGTCCAGCCCGACGCCGCGCCCAGCCAGCTCGGTCTTGACGGGAGCCGTGGTGAAGCCGGGATGGAACAGCATATCGCGGAGGTCGCGCTCGGTCAGGCGATCCGCGGTCTCCGATGAGACCAACCCGCGCTCGATCGCACTCAGCTTCACCCGCGCGTAATCGATACCGCGGCCATCGTCCTCCACTTCAATGTAAATGTGGTTGCCGCGGTGATAGGCGCGAAGCGAAACCTTGCCCAGTTCCGGCTTGCCGGCGGCGCGGCGATCTTCGGGGCGCTCGATTCCATGCGCGACCGAATTCCGGACCAAGTGAACCAAGGGATCAGAAATCTGTTGAATGATGTTGTTATCGAGCTCGGTCTCGCTGCCGGAAAGATCGAGATCGACCTGCTTGCCCGCTGATTTGGCCGCGTCGCGCACGGCGCGCGACAGCCTCGAATACAATGTTCCGATCGGCACCATGCGGGCTGCCGTGATTTCATCCTGCAGGTGGTGAGCGAGTTTTGTGAACTCGTCGATATCGCCTTCGACGCGCCCGATAAATCCCTCAAGCTGCCCAAGCACTTCGTTCACGTCCGCGGAGATTTCCGCCATGGACCGCGAAAGAATACTGAAATCGTCGTACCGGTCCATCTCGAGTTCGCTGAAATCAGACCAGAACGAGGTATCTCCCGACGCCGCATTCGTAAGCGTTTGCCGGGCGGTAGACGGGCTCCATGGGCCGGTCTGGCGCGTGGAACTGATGCGATTGAACTCGTATTTGTCCTGGAATTCTCCGACTTTCCCTTGCAGACGTTCCTTTGAGAAGCTCAGTGTCTCGACCAGCTTTTCCAGTTCGGCCACACGCCCAACCATGCGCGTACGGTTGATGACCAGCTCGCCGACCGTGTTCATCATGCGGTCGAGCCGCGACAGGGCGATGCGCACCGATTTTACCACTGCTGCCGTAGCGCCTCCCGCCTTGGCTGCTCTCTTGGCAGGCGCAGCCGTAACAGCCAGAGCGGCTTCTTCCACTCCCTGGGAATGGAGCTGTTTCGTTGCGGCGTCTATGGCGACGGCATCCGAATCTTCCACTTCGACTGGTGCAAATTCCGCAATTCGTCCGAGCAAGGAATCCACACCCGCGCGCATGCTCTTTTCATCGCCCCATTGCCGATGCAACGTTTTCTTGAGCACGTCCACGGATTCAAGGCAAATGTCGACCACGGCCGGCGACGGTTCGAGTTGGCCATCGCGCAAACGCCCAATGAGGTCTTCCACGCGGTGAGCAATCGCTCCCAGGCGATGCAAGCCGACTTGCGCCGCGGATCCCTTCACCGTATGAATGGCGCGAAACAGCTTGTTGATCTCTTCCGGGTTGTTGTTGCCCTCTAGCGAAATCAGGCAATCGCTGACGACTTGCAAGTGCTCTTCGGCTTCCGGCTGGAAGAAGTCCAGGATTTCGTCACCCACTTCGTCATCGGAAGGCAGCGCGTCGAAATACGAGCCGGTTGCGGCAGCCACGACCGCTTCCTGGGCGGACACTTTCGCCGCCTCCGCATGTGTTTGCGCCTGGGGATAATTTAGCGGCGGCGGTTCTGTCGGAAACGCAAACCGATAGCGTTCTTTGAACGCCGCGATGTCATCGACACTCTCCTTCCCGGTATCGCTGATCTCCAGGAGATCCGTTTCCAGCAGGGAAATGCCATCCGACAAAAATTCTGTTAACGGGCCGTGAAGGTCGTCGCCTAGCGAAGCGTTCAGCGCGTACTGAAACACATGGGCGAGCTTCGCCGCAATTTCCGAAAAGCGCGGGAATCCATAGCTGGCGGAAGTCCCGCTCAGGGTATGCGCCGAAATGTATAACCGCTCCAGATCTTCCCGGCGAGGAGAGACCTCCTGCAACACGCTGACGTACTCCCGCAAATACTGCAGGTGCTCCGCCGCTTCCTGGAGGAACATCTCGACGGCTTCGCGGTCCAGCATGCTCAAGCGCGTCCCTCCGCCACGAGTTCCGGTTTCCGCAATTCTTCCGCCGTGGGCTTCCTGTAAAGAATGCAGTCATTCAGCACGATGGCCTGAAATTTCACGGCCATCTTGGAAATCGATTCCGAATGGCCAAGGAATAAGTAGCCGCCCGGCTCCAGAGTGTCGTAAAACCGTTGAACGAGAGTGCGCCGGCGTTCCTCGGAGAAGTAGATCAACACGTTCATGCAGAAAATCATGTCCATTCGCCCAACATAGACGGCCGATGCCAGATTCATCTGCGTGAACGTGACCAGCTTGCGCAGCTTGGGCTTCACCTGATACCCGCCGCTGCCTTTTGTGAAATGCCGAGACAATTGTTCCGGGCTGACACTGCCGAGGCTTCGCCCCGAGTAGACCCCGCGCTCTGCGAGCTTCAGGGCCTGCCGGCCCACATCGGTGGCGAGAATTTCCACGTTCCACGAATCAGAAAAAGAAAGCGAATCGGCAATGGTAATCGCGATGGAATAGGGTTCCTCACCGGTGGAGCAACCCGCGCTCCAGATGCGAAGGGTACGCGGATTCTGCCAGAATTTTTTGACATGCAATTCGGGCAGCACGCGTTTCTCGAACGCCTGGTATACGCTGGGATACCGGAAGAAGCTGGTCTCTTGCGTCAACAGGCCCTCGAGCAAGGCCTCGTAATCGACATTCGATTTGCGTATGGCCCGCAGCAAATCTGTTCCGCGATCCAAGCCCTTGACGCGCAAGTGTTCCTTCACGCGCGTTGAGAAAAACCGCTCGCGCGATTCATCGAAGCAAATTCCCGTGCGCTCTTCAATGAGCATGCGGATCTCGCTCAACTCGTGTTCACTAAGACCGTGCGCCGGTGCTTGCCGTTCGCTCATTACCGTCCCGCTTTTGCTCTGGTCTCTTGCCCGAGCCGAAAATCACTGCTTACCGATGAGCGCCGGTGGGGACGGGCCGCTCGGAATCTTCCAAGGCAATGCCGGACTTCGAGGTCGCGCGGAACTGCGCCAGCGCTTCGTTCAACTGATCGGAAAGTTTCACGAGCTGGCTGACCGTCGCGACCGTTCCACGCGTGCCTTGTGAAGTCTGGCGTGTGATGCTCGAAATAATCTGCATGGCATGCGCCACACCTTCCGTTCCACGCACCTGCTGTTTGGAAGCCAGCGAAATTTCCTGAACAAGTTCCGCCGACTGCCGCACCACGTTGGAAATGGCGTCCAGCGCACGTCCGGCCTGATCGGCGAGCGTCGCTCCGCTTTCCACTTCCTTCGTGCCTTCTTCCATAACCACCACGGCTTCGTTGGTCTCCGCTTGAATGGCCTTGATGAGTGCCGCAATGTCCTTCGTAGCGCTTCGGCTGTGTTCTGCGAGCTTGCGAACCTCGTCCGCAACCACCGCGAAACCGCGTCCAGCTTCGCCTGCCCGAGCCGCTTCAATGGCCGCGTTCAATGCCAGCAAGTTGGTCTGCTCCGTGATGTCATTGATGACGTTGATGATTTCTGAAATCTCAAGAGACCGGTCGCCCAGCGACTTGATCTTCTTTGCGGTTGCTTGCACCGAAGCTCGAATGCGCTGCATGCCTTCCAAAGTGTCGCGTACGGCACGATTGCCCTGCTCGGCGGCGTCCAACGCACGGCGTGCTGCTTCGGCACTGGCTTCCGCGTTGTTAGACACCTGCTTCATCGAAACCGTCAACTCTTCCACGGCGCTCGACGTATTGGTGATTTCCTGATCTTGCTGCGTCGCGCCGGCCTGCATCTGATCCGCCGCCACAAGAATGTTGTTCGAGCAGGCGGTGACTTCCATAGCGGCTTTGCGCACGCGCTCGAGAACCTTGGTGAAATTATCGAGCATGTAGTTGATCGAGTCCGCCACATTCCCCAGAGCGTCGTTGGTGACTTTCCCGCGCAGCGTCAAGTCGCCGCGCGCAACCTGGTTGATAACCGTCAACAGTTCCGTGATACTGCGTTGCAAGGCGTCGTTGGCATCCTGATTGCTGGTGGCCTTGGAGACCTTGGCCACCGCGCGATTCAAATTCTCGGCGATATAGCCAAGCTCGTCGCCGGTATTCACTTCCACGCGCGCCCGCGGATCACCGGCAGCAATGCGCTCGGAAAACTGCGCGAGCTCTTGGACCGGCGCCAACAGCTTGGTTCCCAACCGCCAGGCCATGAACATGGCCATGCCGAGCGCCAGGAGCACTGCCAGCATCACGGAGCCAGTGGCCCCGCTCGGCAGCGAGCCGAAGTCGAACAGCGACACTCCGCCAGATTGCCGTCCGGCGCTGTAAGCCAGGCCCAGCACGGCGAATAGAATGACGCCATTCAGCAGGACCAGCGTCCAGATTGTAGAACTCAGTCGCGATTTCATGCCTTCCTCCAAATCCCTACTGCTGTGCCCCTATCCGCATGCGGCGGGTACACGCAAACTCAGATGCTCGGTCCCGGAAAAACCTCGAGCATTCTCCTTAGGTCGATGATTAGTGCCAAGCGGTCGTCGTGCCGGAGCATCCCGATGCAATGCGGCACGTTTTCCGGAGCCTGTTCCAGCAGATCCTCGGCGTTCACCGAATAAGTCCCGATCACTTCGTCAGCCGCAATGCCGATTTGCAAATCGTCGTGGGAACCTTCGCCGCGCAACGAAGCAACTACCACATGCTTTGGCAGCAACCCGGGCCGCCGCCCTTCGGTAATAGCGATATCGATCAGCGGCACAATGGCCCCGCGCAAATTAAAGATTCCCGCCAGGTACGCCGGCCCCAGCGGCAGCTTCGTCAACAGCGGCCAATCCAAAACTTCCTCGACATCCAGAACCGGTAAGCAATACCTCTCCCGTCCGCTCCGGAAAACGCAGTACTGCGATTCCGGCAACCGCTCTTCCATAGGTCCGAGTGCTTCAAGCAGGTCGGCATCCGCAGGAAGCGGCGCCAGGTGAAAGTCTTCGCTCATCGCCCGATCATCCTCACAAAGTCCTCTATGCAAATCGCCGTACGGCTCGCAGTAATTCTTCCCGTGTAAAGGGCTTCGTCACATAACCATCCGCGCCCTGCTGCTGGCCCCAGAATTTGTCGCTTTCCGTGTTTTTGGAGGTCACCAAAATCACCGGTATCGCGTTGTAGTCCACGTGATTCTTCAATTCCCGGCAAACCTGAAAGCCATTCCGCTTCGGCATCACCACGTCCAGCAAAATCACGCTGGGGCGCTCCAGGGCAATGGCTTCCTCGACTCGTTCTGGGTCATTGATACCCACCAGAAGGTAGCCTTCATGCTCAAGAAAGCCCTGAATCAGCTTCACTTGCGAGGGCGAGTCATCGACGATGAGTACTTTTTTCTGCAGCATCGACATCACCCCATATTTCTCCAGAGACCAGAGGTGCACGTCAGCAGCCAGCCTCGAAATTCCGTGAGCGAGGGTGTCTATCTTGTATAAGAGCTTTATTATGATTGATTTACATGCTTGCTAAGGGCGCTCAACGGCGAAAGCCAGGAGAAGCCGGCTCGGTTTCCGTCTCAGCTTGAGATGCATTCTCAGCTTCCCTCATCTCGCTCGCCAGCGATGAGAATCTCTGCATAATCTCGTTTATCCGCAGCGCCATGCTATGAATGGTCTTAATCTGCGCCAAGGACTGCGTAGACAGTTGGCCCGGCTCCAAAAGCAAGAGTTCGGCATTCCCCAGCATGGAGGTCAGCGCATTGCTGACGCTGTGCTTCATGTCCATCATGTAGCGGCCCAAAGTGGCCTGATGCTCGTTTTTCGCCGCGCGCCGCTCCGCTTGTTTCGAGAGGCGCAGCGCTTCCGCGCGCCGCAAGGATTCGCCGGCAACCAGCAGGAGCGTTTGCGTCCAATCCTCCCGCAATGGGATGTGAACCAGCCGAGGGTAGCGGGTTCGCAATTGCCCAAGCTCGCGCGATTCCGCCGGCACGCATAGAATTACCGCGGCAGCCGGCTCCAAAGACCGCAAAATGCCTGGCAGTTTGCCTTCCAGGACCGGTCCAACCACCACCAGATCGTGCGGTGTTGCTTCATGATCTTTCCAGAGATCACTGCTGAGAAGGGTAATGCCCGGCGCCAGCCGCTCGGCCTGCCAACAGGCCGTCAAGAGCCGCGCAAATTCCGGCTCGTCACTCAGAATCAGTACGCTAGCGTTTCGCACAGAGCAGCGGCTCCCAGGGTAATGGCCTGTCTCGACCTCAGAATATTCTGTCCATTTAGAGCTTTTCGGCTTCGTCCAGCGCGGTGAGTAATCTCTTGGTGCTGATGCCCAGGTTCACAGCCGCTTCCGTGTCCTTCGCCTGTTTCGCGATGTCCACGCGCTCCTGCAGCCGCGAGACTTCGATCCGCGCAATCGACAGCGCCTTATCCATCGATTTGGGGTTTCCCGTTTCCTTTGCGAATTCGATCGCTGCCATCACCATCGCCCGCGCGACGACGGCTCGCCGCAGGTCTTCTGCCGACGTTCCATCCCCACTCACGAAGGCCGTTACTTCCCATGAAGACAACAAGATCCGAGCCGCGCCGATCTTCACCGTGGTCATGGAACGCCCCCGCGTGGGCGGTGTGGCGATCAACTGTTCCCAAATCTTCTCCAGACAGGTTTCAAAATCCAGTGCCGCGTGGGGGGCAGGCTTGGCACCACTCGCAACGGCAGGTTTCTCCGCGACTCGGGAGCTTGTTTCAGCGGTTGCCGCGTCCCGCCCCGAGTTGCTGGCTGGCGCAATGGCGCGGGGACTCGGGGTCTTCTCCGAAACCGCAGCACCTTGAGGAGCCTTCGGCGCGATCTTTTCGAGTGCGCCCTCTACGTCTGTGCGCAGGGCCAGCAGCTTTTCAAACGTCTGATTCACCGAGCGTTCTGTGTATTCCTTCTGGAAGGGCTGTTTCCATTCATCGGCGACCTCTCGGATTTTTGCGAGCGGCTCCTCGGCGGAGAGACCAAAGTGCTGGCAATCGATAATCCGCACTCCGGCCGTCTCCAGCTGTGACAGGCCCGAACGGATGGCAATCAGGTCGGCATGCATCAGCTCGATAAATGTCCGCCGAAGCAGAAAATTGAAGCGCACGAAGGCCAGCAAAGCCGCCGGGTCATAAAACATCCCGCCAGCGGTCTCTTTCACCTGGCGGCCTTGCTCGATGAAATTCGTCTTCAGGATTTCACGGAGGCTGCGGAGACTTCGCAGCTTCTCGATCATCTGCTCAAGCGGCTCGCACCACTCGAGGGTGGAGTCGTCGACATCACCCAGCACCTGCTTCATGACCTGTGCGACGTCGAAAAGTTCGATCTGTTTGTGGTAAATCTTCGCGGGAGCGCAGAGAGCAAAGTACTGCACCAGCAGGAAGTCGACCTTGTCACGGTCCACATGGGTCTTGGAGGATTTTTGTAGATGGCGATGAATGAGTGCGCACAAACTGATTTCGTTTGCGTTCAGCGTCGTAGTCTGCAGCAGTTTGCGCAATTCGTGCACCGCGACACGCTCGTCCATCTCGTCCAGCCAGGCTTCCACCTCGTCAAACAGTTCGAGGTCTGGTTTTTCCGGCAGATTCCGTTTCTCTTGTGGGAAGGGAATCTCCATTTCGAGTTGTTTCCCCAGGGCCATATAGATTGGGAATACCGAGCGATCCTCACCCCACTTGGCCTGTCGGGAATTCGCGGGCTTTGGGGGAGTTGGGTTATGGAGCGTCGAAGTCGTCTTGTTCACGGCTGTGTCACCCATGCGCAGGGCCCCTGTAGAAAGCGGACGGCCACCGCCTTACGTCCTTCGTGATACTGCACGGCAATCACTTTCCCGTCTGCCGTTGCCCCGTTGCGATCTCGTTCAATACGCACTTTATCGTCGAACTCCAGCGGCAAACTCGAGAGAAAGATGACATGTTCCGAACCGCCGAATTCCACAACCGTCGCTTCCCGCAACCGCGTGCTCCCAGCCCGCAGTGCCGTGATCAGCACGGGGACTCGAACAGGCGTGGCGCGCGGGAAGAATCGAGCCAAGCGCTCTGCGCATCCTGGCTCGTTCGCGGTGATCGTCAATTCACTGGATGGTCTCACGTCGCCTCTCAAGCCGCCGCAGTACTCAAGTACTAAAGATCGTGCCTCTGTGGCGGTCTGGCACGCGCATGCCCACAAAGGGACACCACGTCCCCGCCATAGAGATGCACGCTGCACGCCAAAGAATTGGAAAGGTCGGTGGCCCAGATAATGAAGAAAGGGAAAGGCTTAGCGTTTTCCCGTCGATCTAGTGTAGCGCGCGCGTCTCACGCTGAAACGCAGTCGTCTCAGACCCACGCTGCTTTTCGCGTCTCTCCGGCCGGCTTGAGACGTCATTCCACTCGCTGGGCGGTCTCTTCGGAGGCGTCTTCTGACTCTCCGGGGCCCGACCTTAGCGGGATGTTGTAGCGCTTCAGCTTGCGATACAACGTCGCTCGGCTGATACCCAACAACCGCCCGGCCATGGCCTTGTCGCCGTTGGCCTGCTCAAATACGCGCAAAATGGTCATTTTCTCCATTTCCGCGAGCGCGGTAGTCGAAAGGGAAGCGACGTCTTGAAGGGGAGCGCTGGCCGAAGCCGCTTGCTCGCTGCGAATCGAGGGCGGTAGGTCGCTTACGTCGATCACGCGCCGGTCCCCCAGGGTAATGGCCCGGGCAATACAGTTTTCCAGTTCGCGGATATTTCCCGGCCACTCGTAATTCAGCAGGCTGTTCATGGCGGCGGTCGTCACTTGCAGGTGCGTTTCCGGAGCATAGCGGTCCAGGAAGTGATGGACCAGCATGGGGATGTCTGACCGGCGGTCGCGCAAGGCCGGCAAGTGCACGGTTACCACATTCAGCCGGAAATAAAGGTCCTTACGAAACGTCCCTTCACGATAGGCCGCCTCGAGGTCGCGATTCGTCGCCGCGATCACGCGCACATCCACGTGTACCTTTTCATTGCTTCCCACCGGCCGAACTTCTTTCTCTTGCAGCACGCGCAGCAGTTTGGCCTGCATCTCCAGAGGCAGTTCACCGATTTCATCCAAAAAGATCGTTCCGCCGTTGGCGGCCTGGAAGAGTCCCGCTTTGGTTTTTATAGCGCCGGTGAATGCGCCTTTTTCGTATCCGAAGAGCTCGCTCTCCATCAAGGTAGGCACCAACGAACCGCAATCCACCGCGACAAACGGGGTCTGCGCCAGCGCGCCGCGAAAGTGAATCGCGCGCGCTACCAGCTCCTTGCCCGTCCCGCTCTCGCCGGATACCAGAACAGGCGTGCGCGTATCCTTCAGTCGTGAGACCATCCGCAGGACATCCTGAATATTCGCCGAAGTTCCGATGATTCCATCTAGATTGGTTTCCGTGTTGACGCGCTCCCGAAGAAACTCGTTATCCGTGACCAGCCTGACTTTTTCGGCCATGCGCTGCAGCAACAGCCGCATCTTTTCCACGCGGAAGGGCTTTTCAATGTAGTCGTACGCGCCCAATTTCATCGCATCGACCGCGGATTCGATCGACCCATGCCCGGTCATAATCGCGATTTCCGCTCGCGGCAAAATCATTTTCGCCTGCTTCAAAAGCTCGACTCCGGAAATCGTTGGCAGCTTCAGATCGGTCAGGATGAGGTCGGGCACATCGGCGTCCAATTTCGCGAGGGCGGCCTCGGCGCTTTCCGCTTCCGTGCAGGAATATCCCAAGGTATTGCCGATGGTCATACACAGCTTGCGGATGCTCTGCTCATCATCTACGACCAGCAGGCGTATTTTTAAATCATCACTCATGGCTTCCCAAAAGTTTTCTCCACGATGGACATCAGTTGGTGTACACGGAACGGTTTCTCGATGCAAGGCGTCCCGCTGCGCGCCAGCAGGGCCTGGGTCTCACTGTTGGCCGTATCCCCGCTTATGAGAATGATCTTCGTTCCAAGTTCTGGCCGGTTTTTCTGAATCCAGTCGTGAACTTCTGCGCCATTTACCGCTCCCGGCATGCGAATGTCGGAGATCACTCCGCTATAGTGCCCGCCGGCGAGCTGCTCTAAACCCTCCGCCCCGGAGGACGCGTTCACCACGGAGTATCCTTTCCTCTCGAGCGCGGCCTTCAGAAAGGCAATCACCGACGGCTCGTCTTCAATCAATAGAATCGGCGCAGTCTGGCCAACCGCAGCTTCTGGTGTCATCGTCCAGCCTCTTTCCGAGCCATGGCCGGCAGCTCTGCGGCCAGCGGAATCCGCACCACAAACGTGCTCCCGCCGCTTTCCGTGTTGTTCCAGCACTGAATTTCGCCGCCGTGGGCTCGCACAATCCCGTAGCAAATGCTCAGCCCCAGCCCGGTACCCTTGCCAGGTTGTTTCGTCGTGTAGAAGGGGTCAAAAATATGCTGGGGATCGGCTATCCCCGTGCCGTTATCGGTCACCACGACTTGCACGCTATGGCCAGCCCGTTTCGTTCGAATCTCAATATGCCCGCGCCGTCCCGTTTCTTGCACCGCATCGTAAGCATTGTTGAGAATATTCAGAAACACTTGCTGCAGTTGTTGCGCGTCCCCCAGCGCCGGGTCCAGGGTCTCGTCAAATTCTTCAGTCACCTCTACTCCATGGCTCGCAAAATCATAGCTGCGCAGCTTGATGGTTTGCCGTAGAACCGTATTCACCTGCACGAGCTCGCGTTGCACTGGCCGCTGCCTCGCGAAACTCAACAAATCCTGCACAATATCCTTGGTTCTCTGGGTCTCTTGCAAAATGATCTGCAAATCTTCCCGCGCCGAAACTGGCACATCCGGGTTCTCCAGCAACAGGTCCGTAAATCCCAGAATCGCGGCCAGAGGATTGTTCACCTCATGAGCCACGCCGGAAACCAATCGTCCAATCGTGGCCATGCGCTCTGAATGCGCCAGCTTGGCCTGCAGCAGCACGGCATCCGTAATGTCGGTCATCACCACGACCAGGTTGTTCACCGCACTCTGTTCGTCGCGCATCGGGCTGAGACTGATGGAAAAGTGCCCCATGGTTTCATCGCTCCGCCGGACCTGCAATTCGAGGTTCTCCACCTGCTGTCCGTTGGCGGTAGTCTCCAGCGCCGCCTCGAAATCCTTCCGGTGAGACGGTTCCACCCAGTCGACCAGCCGGTGCCCGATCAATTCATCTTCACGGTATCCGGCTTCGTAACACCGCCGGTTGGCATAGCTAATCAGGCCCGCCGTATCCAGCACCAGAATCATGCTCTGCGTGGTATTCAAGATCTTCTGGTTGAAGTCCCGCTCGCGCTGCAACTGCGATTGAAACGACTTTTGCTCCGTCACATCCAGCATCAACCCGCGAATCTGTGCGATGCGCCCCTGTGCGTCTCGCACCGCCGTAATGTTTTGCAGCGTATGAAGCAGCGCGCCGTCCTTGCGCCTAAGCGTCTCCTCGTAGTTTCGCAACACCCCGCGCTCGGCCAACGCCTGCAGGAACCGTTCGCGCGCCGCCGGCGCGGGATAAAGGTGCGGGCTAACATCCGACCGCAACATCTCTTCCCGCGAACCATAGCCCAGCATCCGCACCATGGCGTCGTTCACATCCAGAAAGCGCCCGTCAGGAGTTGCGAAGAACAATCCTTCTTGAATGCTGTCAAACAGCTCCCGGTATCGCCGTTCCGCTTCCCTCCGGTCGGTAATGTCCTTGAGTACGTGGATCGTGCGCGTATCATCCTCAACGACACCCGGAGCTCTCGAAGTCGACACTAGAAAGATGCGCTCCGCTGATGCCGCCACATACTCCTCGCGCGGCCTCTGCGTATCGCGGCAAAAAGGGCAGGGAAGATCGCTCCCGGTTTCCGCGATTTGCCGAAGTCCGCTCATGGCCTCGCCCACCAGCGCAACCGGCGGCACGCCGAGATGCGATGCCAGCGAGCGGTTGGTACGCAAAATTCTCCACGCGCGGTCGTGCACCACGATGTAATCGCTAATCGCGTCTATATCCTCCACCCACTGGCGCTTCGATTTTTCCAACTGCGAAAACCGCCGAAAATTTTCCAGCGATAAAGCCGCGTGGCTCGCCAAAGCGTGCAGCAGCTTTTTCTCCTTGGCGTCCAGACTCTTTCGCCGTCGCAAGATGAATAACGCTCCCAGCCGTTCTCCATCGCTTGCGGAGACCGGCACGAACACCGCGCGCAAAGCCGATGCTCTGCCCTCCGTCGGCCCAGCCTCGGCAGCCGGCAAAGCCCGGACCACCGCGGCACCTCGGCTCTCGCGGGCCGAGGTGATGATCCAGCTCTTGAGCGCGCTGCTAACGGTCTTCTCGTTTTCACCCGCGGAGTACAGGTCCGTTTCTCGCCCGCGAAGCACGGCCACCCCGCCCCACGTCGCGTTCAGCATCCGCGCGACCCGCCCGGCAAAGCGCAGGAGAAATTCCGGCAGCTGGCGCGACTGTGCGGCATCCACAGCCAGCTCCATGAGTTCGTGGGCTTGTTTGGAAGAGGCAGGCACAGGAGCAGACGTATTTAGCCGAGTGGTAAAATGCCGGGGCCCATCGGTTTTCATTTCTCGCATCACGGGTTGGCGCTGGACGCGTGTCTCAATTTGAGTTCTGTCGGTCACTACCACCCTAGCGACTCATCTCATTCTGAGTCAACCGCCGTTATCAGCTCCGTTGCCGAATCGTCTACTCTCACGCGGCCCTTCCTCATCGACATCGTCTCAGCATGAGACCTCCGCGCTAGGAGATTCCCTCCGACTGAGACAAGCTAGCCCCTCGAGCGATCTCTCGCCGATTCCCAAGAATACGCACTACCTCCTCATTCTAAGCCACTTGCCGCTCCTCGCACGCCGCGGCTGGGGGCCCCGCAAACGTTCCTCGTCGTGGCACCCGACGTGCCTTCTTTACGGTGGGGTTCTCCATTCTTAAGAGGGGTGGTCGATGAGATCCGAATGGAAATGGTTTACGCGCGGGGTCGCCACGGCAGCAATCGGTCTTTGCCTGGGAATCGGAAGCTTCGGGCAGTCTGCCACGACAGACGAAGGCAAGCGCAAGGTCAAGTCCAAGGTTTCTCCGGCATATCCGGAGCTGGCCAAGCGCATGAGCGTGTCCGGCAAGGTGAAGATCGAGGTCGTGATTACGCCGGACGGCCGTGTTAAGAGCACACGCGTGATTGGCGGTCATCCGCTGTTGGTTCAGGCATGCCAGGATGCGGTCAAGGAATGGAGATTTGCGCCCGCGTCGGAAGAATCCACACAGATCGTCGAATTTGAGTTCAGCGCTTCGGGAAACTAGGGGATCCGCACAGGACGGCAGGAGCGGTTTCGAGCACGCCGCGTCGCCGGGGGAGTGGAGGCATTTTGCAATGACGATCGCGAAAAGGCTGTACTTAGGGTTTGGCGTGATTCTGGGCATTTTGGGCCTGCTGTTCATCGTCAACATCGTCGCTGGCTTTAGGGAACAGTCCGCCCGCAAAGACGCAACGGCCGCGCTCGACAACGTTCGCACCATCGAGTCGGTGCGCTACCAGATCATGTTGAACCGCCACAACATGGACAATTTTCTTTTGAGCGGCGATCCTCGCGACGAAGAAAAAGTTAGCAGAGGCTTCAGCGACATCAACGATCTTATTCGGCGCGGTCAATCGCAAACGTACAGCGACAACGTCAAGACGGCCCTCAAGGAAGTCGAAAGCACGGAAGCCAGTTGGGCAGACAATTTTGCGAAACCGCTTCTTGCCAAGCGCCATCAGGTCGATTCCGGTGACGCTACCGTCTCCGACCTTCAAATCTTCTATCTCCAGAAAGACCCCGCTTCTTGGCTGACAAAATCATCTGTGGTTCTGGACCAGACCAGCTCCGACATTGCCAGGTCTAAAGATGCCAGCGATGCCTCCGCGGCACGCGCCAGTTTCATTAGTACCGGAGTGACCACCTTCGGCACGCTGGTGGCCCTGCTCTTCGGCATTGGCGCTGCTTACAAAACCGCCAAGTCCATCAGCGAGCCGCTCAATCACCTCATTACTGTGGCGCGCGAAATTGGCGATTCCGGCGACCTCGATCAGAACATTGACATTCATCGTAACGACGAAATAGGCGCTCTGGCGACCACTTTCAACAACATGGTCGCCTACCTGAAAGAGATGGCCAGCGTCTCCATGTCCGTCGCCGAAGGCGACCTAAGCGTGGAAGTCGTGCCGCGATCCAAGCGTGACACTCTCGGCAACGCTTTCCTTCGTATGTCTCACGGTCTCCAGGAATTAGTGCGCACCACCCGCGATTCTGCTGGCCAGGTATCGGCAGGCTCCAGCCAGGTTGCTGGGGCGGCCGACGAATCTGCCAAGGTTAGCGTCCAAGCTTCTTCGGCCATCGAAGAGGTCACCAGCACGATGCACGAGATGAGCGTCAACGTGCAAAACGTCGTGAAGAACACGCAGGTTCAAGCCTCCAGCGTTGCGGAAACCTCCGCTTCCATTGATCAGATGGTCACTTCGATCCAGCGCGTCGCGGACACCGCAAAAGTTCTTCTCGATATTGCCAATCGTTCCCGCGAAGAAGTCGTCACCGGCATCCAGACGATGGAAAAAGCCACTGACGGCCTGAACCGGACCAACAAAGCCATTCAATCTTCTGCGGAAATCATCAACATCCTCGGCCACCGCGCCGATGATATCGGCAAAATCATCGAAGTCATTGATGACCTTGCGGAGCAAACCAATCTTCTCGCGCTGAATGCCGCCATCGAAGCGGCTCGTGCGGGCGAGCACGGCTTGGGTTTTGCCGTAGTGGCGGACGAAGTTCGCAAACTCGCCGAAAAGTCTACGCAATCCACCAAGGAGATTGCCGACCTCATTCAAAGCATCCAACGCGAAGCGCGCCAAGCCGTCGAAAACATGGAGCGCAGTACGCGCATCGTCGAAGAAGGCCTCAGCCTTGGCAACGAACTAGGCACCGCTCTTCACAAAATTTCCAACGTGGTCACCGAAGTTTACAAGTTCTCCCAGGAAATCGGCGCCGCCACTGCCGAACAGTCCGTGGGTTCCTCGCAAATCGCCAAAGCCACCAGCCGCCTCACCGAAATCACGCAGGAAATCAATTCGGCCGTTGAAGAACAAGCTTCCGGAGCGCAAGCCGTGGTACGCGCCATGGACAAAATGCGCGAGCTCGTGCATCAATCAGCGTCCAGCTCCACCGAGCTATCGGCCGCCGCCGAGCAAATGCTCAAACTTTCCCGCAATTTGATCGACAGCATGGATCGTTTTGTTCTGGATCGTTCCGCGCAAGGCCGCGGCCGCCAGGCCGAGCCAGGCGCCCCGCGTCGCGGGCGTCAGAGTTCCAGCCGCGAACGCGAGCTGGAATACGCCGAGCTCGCGCGTTCCTAAGCATCCGGAGACCGCTTAATGGAAAAGGATTTACAAGTCGTCGGTTTCCGCATCGGAAATGAAACGTACGGTGTGCGTATCGGCGCCGTGCGCGAAATTGTCCGCGTCCCGGAAATCACGGCTGTCCCGAGTGCACCCGATACCATCGAGGGCGTAATCAATTTGCGCGGGAAGATTATCCCCGTGATGGACCTTCGCAAGCGGTTCGGCCTCACGGAGATTACCACGGACAAGAAAAACCGCATTCTGGTGGTGGAGCTTGACAATAAGTTGCTCGGCCTTATCGTCAATTCCGCTTCGGAAGTCCTGAAGATTCCGCCATCTGAAATTGAAGCCCCCGGCTCCGTCTTTGCCGATGGCGAGTCCGGATACGTCACCGGGGTTGGCAAACTCAAAGGCCGCCTGATCATCTTGCTGGATATTTCCAAGCTTTTGCATCGGCCGGAGCTCAAACGACTCGAGGAGGCCGCGGAAACCGTCGCCACTGCAAAGTAAAGCCGCTCCCCATCGCGTGGGGGACAGCCGAACTGCCGGATCGCCGCTTATTTCATGGGAACGATAACCGCTCCAATCCAACTCACGGAAGCTGAGCTCAAGCTTTTGCAGACGCTGGTCTATCAGGAATGCGGCATGTTTTTCGACGAGCGCCGCTCGCACTTCCTGAAAGACCGCCTGCAGCGACGCCTCAAAGTCTGTCAGCTAGATTCTTTTTACAGCTACTACCGTTTGCTGACCAGCCGCGAGGGCCGCGCCGAGCTCGCTCTGCTGCTGGAAAATCTCACCGTCAACGAAACGAGTTTCTTCCGCAATAAGCCGCAACTCGATCTTTTGCAGAAACGTGTTCTGGAAGACTTGCTGCACAGGAAGCAGGAACGCCGCGACTGGAATCTTCGTGTATGGAGTGCCGGTTGTTCCAGCGGCCAGGAACCCTACTCGGTGGCCATTTTGATCTGCGATGCTCTGGCCTACTACTATCTGCGCAATCCGCTTCCGTTCGTAATGCCGTCTCCCAAGCCTTTGATTCCTCCCCCGTGGAAGCTTGAAATTGTTGCCTCGGACATCAGCTACGCCAGCCTTCGCGTCGGCCAGGAAGGTGTCTTCAGCGAACAGCAGATGGAACCAGTGGACTACACCTGCCGCCTCCGCTACTTTGAAAAATCCGGAGCCAAATACACCATCAAGCCCCAGCTAAAGCAACTCGTCCAGTTCGACTTCCACAATCTCAAGACGGAATACCTTCCCCGTCGCAACGACATTATTCTCTGCCGCAACGTGATGATCTATTTTGACGAAGCGGAACAAAAGCGCTTGATCGAGAAGTTTTGGCATTGCTTGAATCCCGGCGGCTATCTTTTTGTGGGCCATGCGGAAAGCCTCTTCGGCTTGACGCAAAAATTCCGCATGGTGCATGAAAACAACGGAACCGCCTATCAACGCGTCGAGGCGAATTCTTGAGCCAGTCTCCCGAAGATCGCAACCCCGAGCTTCGCGCTATCTTTTTCGAGAGCTCGAATGAACTGCTGCAATCGCTCAACGAAGCAGGGCTGGAGCTTGAGGTGCGTCCAGCGGATGAAGAGGTCATTCGTCGCGTCCGCCGTGCCGTGCATACGCTCAAGGGTGATTCCGCCGCCTGTGGTTTTCACAAGCTAAGCGAGCTAGCTCACGAACTCGAAGATGTCCTCACCTCCCAAGTCGCGCAGAAATACGGCTCCCGATTCGCAGAGGTCGTCCTGGCCGCTGCTGATTCATTCGAAGCCATGCTGGCGGCCTACCAGCGCGGTGCGGAGCTTCCGTCCCTCGACAAGCTCCACAGCTTGATTCGGAGTCTGCTGGTCGATTCAACCCCGGTTGTCGAAACTCCAGAAGCCCCCGCGGCTGTGCCCGCAAGCTTCGCGTGGACCGAATACGAGCAGCTTATGATCTCCGAGGCGGTGCACCGCGGCGAGACTGTTTACAACGTCGCGCTGCGCGTGGATCCAGACAGCCTCATGCGCGCCGCCGCATTTCAACTCATTCGAAACGTCCTTCACAGCTCGGGAACGCTCATCGCTCTTCGTCCGGAAGACAACCTTGCCGCCGCTAACGTAGAAATCGTGGAGGCCGCTCTGGCCAGCGTCCAGCCCGAGGACGCCCTCAGACAGCGCTGTCACATTCCGAGTATCGTTTCCGACGTTCGCGTCGAGCGTGCCACAAGCGCACAAACACTCGATCACGAACTTCTCGGCGATCTCCTGGACGCCCAGGCCGCGCAGGTTGTCGCCAATACTGCCGAGAGAAGCGACACCTCTGACACCGCCAGAGCTGCGCAGGCAAATTCCGCGGTCGCTACCGTTGTTGAAAGCACTCTGCGGGTCGATGCCAGTCGCATCGATGCGGTCATGAATCTCGTCGGTGAATTAATCATCGGCAAGTCCATGCTCCACCGCGCGCTGACGGAATTCGACCAGCGCCATGCCCGCGATCCGGTTCGCGCAAAGCTAACGGAAGCTCTCGGATTTCAATCCCGCGTGCTCGATGAACTTCACAAATGCGTCCTTAAAATTCGCATGGTGCCCGTCGAGCAACTCTTCCGCCGCTTCCCGCGCGTCGTCCGCGATGTCGCCAAGCAGTGCGGCAAGGATGTGGCCCTGGACGTCTCCGGTCAGAACACGGATCTCGACAAAACCATTCTCGACTCGCTCGGAGAGCCTCTGATGCATCTCGTGCGCAACGCCGTCGACCACGGTATCGAGCCTGCCGATGAAAGGCTCACCGCGGGAAAGCCCGCGCGCGGCACGGTCTATCTCAACGCCTATCATCAAGGCACTCAGGTGGTCATCGAAGTGCGCGATGATGGTCGTGGCATCGATTCTGCCCATGTTCGCCAGCAAGCCGTTAAGCAGGGGGTGGTCAAGGCCGAAGAAGCCGCGCGCCTTACCGAACAGGAAGCACTGAACCTTATTTTCGAATCAGGTTTCAGCACCGCCACGGAAGTCACCGAAGTCTCCGGCCGAGGCGTAGGCATGGATGTTGTGCGCAGCGTGTTGGACAGGTTAAAAGGCACAGTCCACATCTCCACGCAAAGGGCGCGCGGCACAACCTTTCAACTTCGCGCCCCGCTGACCCTCGCCAGCATTCAAGCGCTGCTTTTCCGCGTTGGTGGCCGCCTTTTTGCCGTGCCGCTTTCCTCGGTCCTGGAGATTTCCCGGATCCACGATCAGGAAATCCACCGCATCGATCAGCGCGAAGTGCTGCAACTCCGCGACCAAATCCTCACGCTCGTCCGTCTCGAGCACCTTAGCCGGCTTCGCTCCATCGACACCGAACCGGCGAAAAAGAAACATTTCGTCATTGTCATCGGTACCGCCGAAAAACGCTTTGGCCTCGTCGTGGACAGCATGGTCGGGGAAGAAGAGTTGGTCATCAAGGCCCTGCCAAGCGACATCGTCTCCAGCGATCTGGTCAGCGGCGCGTCCATTCTTGGCGATGGCACCGTGGTGCTCATTCTGAATGTGCCTGCCGTTCTCTCGCGCCTCTCCCGCGCTGTTCCTCTAGGAGCAATCGCATGAGCTCCCGCACCCGAGTGCTGGTGGTCGACGATTCCGCCCTCATGCGGAAACTCATTCCCGCGGTCCTCGCCCGCGATCCTTCTATCGAAGTTGTCGGCACGGCCATGGACGGCTCTTTCGCTTTGAAGAAAATCGAAGAGTTGCATCCCGATGTCGTCACCCTCGATCTCGAAATGCCCCGCATGGACGGCATGGAAACTCTCCGGCTGATCATGCGTCGCGCTCCCATGCCAGTCGTACTGTTCAGCACCCATTCGAAAGAGGGCGGCTACGCCACTTTAAAGGCCCTCGCTCTCGGTGCCATCGACTTTGTCCAGAAGCCTCAGGATGCCGCCGCAGGACATCTCGATTCCATCGCTGATGAGCTGATCGAAAAAATCAAAGTTGCGAAGCGCGCCGCCGGGCGCAAATTGCCTGCCGCGGTAGTTTCCGATGATCCTCCCAGGACTAAAAAGAAAAAGTGCTCCCCAATTCCTCCGAATCGTGTTATCGCTATCGGCATTTCCACCGGCGGTCCGAATGCTCTGCAATACGTTCTCTCGCAAATCCCGGCGGATTTTCCGGCAACTATCCTTATCGTTCAGCACATGCCGGAAGGCTTTACGGAAATGTTCGCAAAGCGCCTCGATGAATGCTGCGCTCTCGATGTTCAGGAAGCCCGCTCCGGTGATCTCCTCGTTGGCGGCCGCGTGCTCATCTGCCCGGGCAATCGTCACATCATGGCTCGTCACATGCCTCGCGGCGACATGGCGGTTCTTTCCGACGGCCCTCCTGTCAATGGCCACCGCCCGTCGGCAGACGTTCTGTTTCATTCCGTCGCTCAGCAATTTGGCCTCACCGCGGTCGGTTTGTTGATGACCGGCATGGGTGAAGACGGCGCCGAAGGCCTGGGAGCGCTGCAAGCCGCCGGGGGCGTGACCCTGGCACAAAGCGAAGACACCTGCGTGGTGAGCGGCATGCCCCGCGCCGCCATCTCCAGGGGCTACGCCGACAAGGTCATTCCACTGGAAGGTATTGCCGCGTTCCTGGTTCAGAATTACGGCGGAGATCGCTCCAGTTCAGAGAAGGTCGACAAGAACGACAAGAACGAGAAACCGGAAAGGACACCCGTTTCTTCCCAGCGCACATAGCAACGTGCCGGGAGAAGGAGAAGGCCATGCAACAATTTGCCGCTCTGTTACGGAAAGACAATCAACCCGTTCGCTACCTCGTGGTGGACGACTCCGTCTTCGCTCGCAAGAACATCATCAAGATGATTGAAATGTTCGGCGGCGAAGTCGCCGGAGAAGCCGGCGATGGCCTCACCGCCATTGCGGAGTTCAATCGCACCAAGCCTGACATCGTGCTCATGGACATCACCATGCCGCAAATGGAAGGCATTGAGGCCGTCGAGCGCATCGTTCGTCAGCATGGCGACGCGCGCATCGTCATGGTCTCTTCGGTCGGCTACCAGGAAAACATCCTGGCCGCTCTCCAGAAGGGCGCGAAACACTTCGTGCAAAAACCCGTCAAGCCAGAAGTCCTTTACGAAATTCTCCGTTACGTTCTCGGTGACGATCCCAACGCTGCAGGCGCGCACGTGGCCCTCGCAGGAGAGCACCGCGCATGAGAATGGAACTCATTCAACCGTTTATCAACGCCGCCGACGCGGTCTTCGCAGAATCGCTCCAGGCGCCGACTAAAATTCTCGACCTCTCTATGGACGAGGAAACCTATCGCCGCAAAGGCGTAGCCGCCCTGATCGCCATCAAGGGCGATATCGAGGGCCGCGTAATTCTTGATCTTTCAGCCGAAGTGGCCATGAAAGTTGCCAGTCATCTTGCCGGCGAGGCGGTTCCCAGCAGCGATCAGGTGGTCCGCGAAACTGTATGCGAACTCGCGAACATGGTCATCGGCAACTCCGTCACGCTTCTCAACGACCAGGGCTTTCGCTTTAAAGTGTTTCCACCTGAGATTCACATGAACGAAGAAGGCCTGGCGGGCAGCATCGATACCGAAGCTATGGTGATAGCCATTGAAACTCCCTGCGGCCAAGCGTATCTCAACATCTCCATGCGCTATCTCCATCGCCGCCGTCAGGAACGCGACATAGCCTCAGTCATAGATTAATCCGTAAGGGCACGGCACGCCGTGCCGGTCCGCTGCCAGGAGGCCTTCTCGCAGCCGCATGGTGGCCCATCGCAGGTCTGTTTTATAGCTTCTTTCAGAGCTCCTCGAGGAACAAGGCTCCGAGAACATCAGTCGAAATTCAACTTCAATCCGCCGAATCACTTGGCGGCCGAATATAAGCTGCTCCGTGTCTATACAAACCCGCCGCCGGAATCGCCTGCGAAAACACAATCCGTATGGGCACAAAAATCGCTCCATTCCCAGGCGTAAACGGCACCGCCACTTCCACCCGTGATCCCTCCGGATACTCGTTGCGGCTCCGAAAACTCAAGCCGCCCTTCGATAAGTCCTCGCAGACCGCCACTTCCTCCTGAAATCCTCGCTTGCGTATACACGCCAACACCCGCGCCTTCACGCGCGTCCGATTCCGCCGCGGTATGACGCGCTCCTCCACTGTCAAGGGATGCGCCGCGCCCTTTTCCTGCGTTTTGATTTCCGCTTGCGCCTCAATCCATATCGAAGGGGTGTCACAATGTTTGCAAAGCCGCGCCACGCATTTTCGCACTTCGAACGACTTCAATTCCAACTCATTCAAGTACACCACTTCGCGCCGCTGGCAAAATCCGCATTCCATCAACAGTCTCGCCAGCGCATCGTCCGCCTTGTATGCGGCAGGGAAGTCGATGTCCCAGAAATCCGCTCTCGGCTCCGTAATCTGAATCGCGTACAAGAAACCGTTCGGCTCAGAATCGATCTCCGCCATTACGCGCGCCCGCGCGGTCTTTACCAAATCGCCTTCCATCCGCCGCAGCGTAATTTCCTGCCCCGCCGCCAGTTTTTCTTCGAGGCGCAATACTCCGCCGTTGCGGCTGACCAGCAGCGTCTCCGCGATATGCTTCACCGCCGCTCCGTCGCTCTTGGTCCAGGAGGCCTCCACGGGCATCCGGAAACTCACGCGGTCGCTTTGCCGAAGTCCGTCGCTTCGCATGGTATCGTTTAGCATAAGGGATTTCTGCTATCCAGATTAGCACCCCTTTCCCGCCCGGCGCCCTCTCATCACTTCCCTTTGTCGTACCAACTAATATCTTGTGCTCGTGTACCCCCCGACGCGCCAAGCGCCCCCAACCTGTTACCTTTTCGCCCTACTTTCCCCTACGGACCCCCTATTTTTTGGCATCTCTGGCACCCTTATTAGTTGGAGGGGAAGGCCCTCCGCTACATCCTGACTCACTCTTCCCAGTCCCGAGTCACCATGGGCAACCTAATTTTCATGAGCCACCGAACCACCGATAGCGCGTCGCAAAAGACCAGCCTCCGCGACCGCCGCTATGCCATCCGTTTTCCGTTCGCTGCTGACGCGGAGGTCCTCGATCTGGAATCCGGCGCCCGCTCCGACGGCATCACCTCGGACATCTCCCTCGGCGGCGTTTTCGTCTGCACCAGCAAGCCCCTGGCCGTAAAGACCCGCGCGCGCGTGACCCTCAAGCGCAAAGGCGAAAGCGTCGAAGCCCTCGCCGTAGTCCGCATCGTCAAACCCAGAATCGGCATGGGCCTCGAATTCCTCGACGTCGAATCCAGTTCCAACGCCATCCTCACGCGCTGGCTGGACCAGCTCCGGCGTGCGCGCTGAAAAACGAATGGATGAGCGTCTTCGGCGCGTACGAATCGATGGGGAAGAGCGCTGGGGGTCGAGAGTCGAGGGTTTAGCTCATTCTGCAGGTTTGCCGCGCAACTGACGCAGTCTCGATTGCTGCTCGGGCGTCAGTTTGTTTTTTATGCGGACCATCAACGCAATTTGCGTGCGTTTCACTTCTCGTTCGGCGTTCAATACCTTGTCAAGCTGGGCCATCACCTGGGACTCATCCACGGGATTCTGCTTCAGCAGCATAACCAGCGATTCCATCGCATCTTGAAGCTGGAACTGCAGTTCCGTAAAGCGCGTTTGCGCCTTGAGGACTTCCGCCCGCACATAATTGCGCTGTGGGTCGTCGAGCCCGATGGCTTTCTGATTCGCCAGCACCTGGTCCGGAGCAAATAAATTCTCCGCGATGGGATCCTGCGCTTGCGGCTGTTGAGCCCACGCCGCCATGCCGGCGAGCAGCGGCAGTGCCAACAACGCAAAACTCCTTGTCGAAGACGGTCGCCTATTCCTATTCCGTGTCATGGCTTTCGCTTCTCCTTCCTAACGCGAGCCGACTGGCCCGTACCGAAACCGCCGGTATCGAGGCGATAAAAAGTTTCGCCCAGGCGTGGCCTGCCCCTCAGCAATCCGTCATACGGCGAACGCAACAGCTCTCGCGTTGGAGGTTTCCACCTGGAAATCCCAGCGGCCGCGGAGAGCGCCCGCTCTGTTTCCTCGCGCTGTGCGCGATGCCTCCACGATATTCCGAGCGAGGCCGCCAAAAAGACCACCGCAGCGAATGCCGCGGCGATGGTTCTTCCCGTCGGCCCCCACCAGCGAGATTGCTCCGCCCGCGACGCGACCTCCGCCAGAATGCCAGCGGCGGCCTCCACGTCCGGCTCGGCGAATGCGAGTTGCTGGATACCGCGGTCCATCTCCCCAGTGAGCGATTGCAGCTTGGCCAACGCGGCGGAGCAGCTTCGACACTTCTGAAGATGCTCTTCAAGCCCCGGGTCTGCGGGCGCCCCGAGAGCAAACTCGGCAAGCGATTCGCGCCAGCGATCACAAGGTCTCATCAGAGAACACCTTTAGCAGCGCTTTCCGCGCCAAGTGAAGCCGCGAACGCACGGTGCCTTCCGGTATGTGCAGCACACCTGCAATGTCCCGGGTATCCAATTCTTCGACAGCATTCAAAATCACCACCGCCCGCAATTTTTTCGGCAGCCGGTCGATCTCTGCCCTCAAGCGCCGCTTCATTTCGCGCTGCGCCACAATGCTTTCGACATTCGTCTGTGCGTCCCCGTACATTTGGTGCCACGAAGTGTCCCGCCGTCGCGCCCGCGCAGCGGTCCTCCACCGGTTCAAAGCTAACCGATAGGCCATCTGGGCCACCCACGCGCGAAACTTCTGCGGCTCGCGCAGCCCGGAAAGCTTGCGGTAGGCGCGGAAGAAGGCATCTTGCACGACCTCTTCCGCGTCCGCCCGATCGGAGAGCACGGCATTCGCAACGTGGAACACCAGGCGATGACATTCGCGTACTCGCTCGGCGAACTCACCGGCACTCTGCGCTTCATCGCCCAAGCTCGTAGACCAGCCGATCTCGCACTCTCCGCCTCGCAAGGCAACCAGGCATTGGGCAAATTTTATCGCTTCTGGCACGAAGGTGACGGCGGTGGCGGCACCAGGTACAGCGCCCGAAAGGCCCCTACCACTGGCTGAAGTTGTGACGCCACGGTTACCTCCTCCAGTTTTTGTTTTTGGTCCTGCGTAAGCAAGCCAGCAAACGCATTGTGAAAACCCTCGACCACTTGTGCGGCCTCGAGTTGAAGAACGTGCAGCTGCACAACCAGCTTGCCGATTTGCGCCGGTTCAGGATTCGTCTGGCTCAGCAAAAGGTCCAACTGCTGCTGTACCTCAGCGGATTGTTGCCCCAACGTTTCTAAAGTAGGCAGCACCTGCGTCAGCAGCGCTCCCATTTGCTCCACCTGCCCCGGCGTGAGCCCCAGAAACGAGGCCACCACCGCCGGAGGCGGTAGACCTGGCAAGCTCGTACTGGCGGTAGCGGGAACCGTACTCCCTATCATCTTCGGTGCGAAAAACAGCATGGCCGCAAACAACGTAATGAAACTGAGTTTTTTCATGATGGATACCTCCTCCATTCTAAGATCAAGACACCGCCGCGGAGCGCTTTGTTCAGTCGCTCGGCAACCTTCTGAAGGATGTCCGTCCGCAACCGCCTCGGCGCAAGGTCACCCACTACACGCGCGGCAAATCGTGATAGTTTGAAAAAGAGCGAATCTATTCTCTGAGAAGGGAACCCGGACCATGGGCAGGACGCGTGCGCCCCGCACGAGAGTCTGCCTCCCCACCAACCATGGCTCGTCGGAATCAAACAATTTGGCTAGTGGTCCTCGCGCTGGCTGTGGCTTTGCTCTGGTATTGGCAGCACCGACCGGCAACCCCGCGCGTGATCCCGCAAGCGAATCTCGAGACCTTCAACGGCTGCGGCATGGAAGGTGACGCATCCAGCCCCGCTGTCCGCGAACTGAATCTCCTCAAGAATCGCTACACCGCTCCCGAACCACGACAAATCGACCCACGCGTAACTCTCGCCGCCATGCTCGAACCAGGGGACGACCGCACTCGCTGGAACGATCACCACGCCGCCGAAATCACCGGCTATCTCTGGGAGGTAAAAGTCGGCGGTGTAGAAACCGTCAATTGCCACGCGGCCGACCCTCCGGAACGCGACACGCACATCGAACTGGTCCTCGACCCTATGAACGGCTCCGAAGACCGCCGTGTCATCGTGGAAGTCACCCCGCGCTCGCGCGCCCTCGCCAAACAGCGCGGTGAAGACTGGTCAACACCCGCTCTGCGCGACCATTTCGACGGACGCTGGGTGCGCGTCCGCGGTTGGCTGCTCTTCGACACCGAACATCTCGCCCAGTCCATGAACACTGCCCCGGGTCGGCCGCGCGACTGGCGCGCCACCGCCTGGGAAATTCATCCGGTAACCTCCCTGGAAGTGATCGACCATCTCCGCTAATCTCCCGTGCTTCACAACCCATCGGGCGCTTTTTCCCGCGGTGTCTCTGCGCCTCTAGGTTCTTTGTCTTCCATCTCATGCCTCACGACTCAGAACCTGGTCCGCCAACTGCTCCACAGCCCGATGCGCCTCCAATATCGAGTAACGATGGTCCATGGCTCCAGCCAAATCCGTATTCGCAAACGCGATCCGCCCAAACGGAGCAGCTCGCAAAACATCACGCGGCGCTGGTTTTCCATCTCTCCCGAAAAAAAATCCCGGTTGCGGGGTAAGGTAGGCGTGGCCCCAGCGATTCAAAACAATTCCCGCAATGTCCCGCTCCGCGCGGAACCCCGCGGCCCGAAACATATCGGTGAACTGCTGCCGGATTTTCCGTTCATACTCGCGGAACGGCGTAGTGATCATTTCGCCGCGCCCGCGATGTCCCTGCTCTTCCGTCGAGTACCCCGGATAGGAGTAAAGAACTTTCAGTGTGAGAACGATCGGCGCATCAGGACTTATGGTGGGCTCGACTCCGCCGCATACCGCCTGTCGGCGCACGTCAAAGTAGTTTCCAATGCCTCGAAACCATCGGCATCCGGTTATCCCCATCTTTTGCAAAAATCGCCAATTTCGCACGGCAATATTCGCCATCATGCAAGGCGACCGGTAAAACTGTGCGTAAGCATTCCGGTGTGCTTCAGGCAAGTCTTTTATGATGTGCTTCGCCGTCCAGCTCCCACCGGCCATTACCGCCGATCGGGCCTTCACGCTAAAAACCTTTCCCTCCCTGGTATACGCGATCGAAAGGGCACTGGCCTTCGCCGGATCGCCGTCGTGCCGCACGGAGACGGCCGTCGAAGAAAGCCGCACGCGCGCTCTCGATCCGGGCGCATCCAGAGCCGAAAAATTCACCGCACCTCGGCTTACGCCCTCAACGCTTTCTGGTCCATCGATAGAACCGGGAAGCAGCGCCCTCACCATCAGCCGCGCGATGGTCGTATTTCCGCCGGGGAACATTTGCACCACTTCGCCAGATCCGTCGTCCCACGGATGCAACAGATCCGCCGCATACTCGGAGAAGGCCGAAAGCGCGTCCGGACCCAGCCCTGAGCCGCCTCCCTCGACTGGCGCAAGAAACGTCCGGATGGTCTCGCGGCTCAATCCGTATCGCTCCATCATGTGCTGCTCGAGCGAGATCGCATCGAGCTTGCGCGAGATTTCATCGCCTTCGTATTTCGGCGGATCAAATTTCGATTCATCAGCCGCAGCGCCAGAAAACCATCGCTGCAATTCACGGCGCGCAGCCGGAGAAAGCGGCGCTCCTTCCATCTTTTTCCCGACAGGATCAACGAGCCACATCCCAGGCTTCTCGGCGAACTCTGCGCCGAACCAGAAACCATACTGCCCGCGGCGCAATCCCGCCGAGTCATACGGGGTACGGCTCAGGGCCATCTGCGGCCCCGTGCCGGACCACTTCTGGTACGTCAGCTTCGGCGTGTCGAGCCCAATGGAATCGTAAAAGCGTGCGATGAAACTGTAAGGATAGGGAAGCAGATAGATTGCCGATCCTTGATGCGCCACCAGGCGTTTTCCATCCACCTCGAATTCGTTCTGTTTGGCCTCACCGCCAAAAATCGCATGATTCTCGAGAATCAGGCACGTTTTGTCCTTCCCCGTTTTCCGCTGGAAGAAAAGCGCTGCCGCCAGGCCGCTGATTCCTCCGCCGACAATGACGCAGTCGTACGTCTCTCCTGTCTCGATAGTGTCGGGAGGCAGCGGCTCGTACGCGCCGTCGCGCATTTTGTGTCCAACTTCCATCACCGCGAAGGCATTGCCGTTCGAGCGGCTGTACTCGCCAACGCCACCGTAGCCCGTCCAATCGTCCTGCGCATTGGCCGCCGAAGGCGCCCGAGCCTTGGCAAGAATTTGAGCTGGATCGAGCCCGCTGAGCGCGGTTGCGCCCGAAGCGAGCAGCACAGAGCCCAGAAAATCGCGGCGTGTTATGGTCGCGTCCATCCCGATCGCGCGATCACCGCAGTCCGTTTTGTTTCGCTCCGTCATGATAAAGCCCCTTCCGAGGAACTACGGTCGCGTATCGAGCGGGTGTTTGCTCTTCTCGTAAAATTCGTTCTGAATTTTCAAACTTTGCTCATCGGCCTTCGCCGCGCGAATGGCTTCGACGATGGCTGCGATCCAATTCTTCATGTTCCATTCGCCGAGCTCTTTTGTCGCAACAGAACCGTCGCCGGAATAGTGATTCGGGAATCGCGCGTACCACCAGATTCCGGTGTACACGTCTTCCGGCAAATTCACGCGCTTCTGGTCCGCTCCCGATTCGCTTGCCGCGCGGTCCAGATGCACCAAATCCGGGTGCGAAACCATCGTATTCGAGGTCTCATTTTCCCCGGCGTGATAGTCAATCCCCGTGGATTTTTTCGCCGGGCCTCCCGGACGGCTCCGCTCGCCGTCCAGAACGTAAACGATGTAGTCGTGTGGCTTATCCATTTGCGCCTGTCCAAACAGAGGAAGCAGGTGTTCATTTCCGCCGTGGCCATTCACGATGACAATTTTTTTGCATCCGTTGCGCGCCATCTCCTCCGTCGTTTCCTGCAGCAATTTCAACTGCAGCTCGAGGCTGTACGCCACGGTTCCGGGCTCGTGTTTTGCTTCAAAGATTTGTCCGAAATAATATTCGGGGAAGAGGATGGCGTATTCCGTCCGAACTGCTTCGAGAGAGGCGTAACGCACGTTCAGCAAATCCGTTCCCAACGGTAAGTGTGGTCCGTGCTTCTCCAGAATGCCAAAGGGCAACAAACATGTTCCCTTCGATTGCTGGACAGCCATTCGAAAATCAGCCGCGGTCAATTCCTCCCACTTCGGCGAAAGCTTCCCTTGGGCCCGAACGCCCGTCGCTCCGAGCCCAACAATCGCTGCAGCCAAAATAATCCCGGGTGCCACGAGTCCAGAACGAATCATTTGTCAGCCCTCCTCATGGCCGCGAATTCTAACGCCAGCGAGCCGAAAGCGCACGATTAAATCGATTTTATGAAACAAGCTCAGCGGCCATATGGGATTTAATTGCGCTAGCCCGGCCTCTAGATACCGGCAACAACGGCGACGACTCCTCCTGTTTGCCGGCGCGGAAATGGCGCGACACCTCTTCGCCCGGAGCCCGGCAGAACGAAGCCCAAGGAAGGCCCGGCCATGGGCAGAAATCATGGAATGTTTCCAAAACATCTACGCGCTTGGACATCGCCATGTCGCTTGCGCTCTTCGGCGATGTTTTGGGCGCCAGTTCTACGACCTAAAGACCGTGGACTTCGGCGGGAAGCAAGGCACGAGAGGCACAACGTACGGCAACGCAACAAATGTTGCAGTGACATGAGTGCCCCTAGTGCGCGGGGGCAGTCCCCGGCGGTAGTCTGGCTACTTGCGTTTTCAGCGTATTGGAGGCCTCCAATTTCTCGCAGCGTATGTTGCGCTGGTGATACAGTGAATTGCATGGCGAACTGAATCCGGTAAAACTGCGGTGCGTGGCTTGACAGGATGTAACAAACGTTGTAATTGCGTCAGCGCACGGCAGGCTTGCTCCCACGAGTGGCAGCGGCAGATCGCACCGGCCGTCGCGGAAGAGCATTCCGGAAGGCGGGTCGGTATGGGCTTAGCCTCGAGACGGTGATTCCGGCGGTGGGGCCAATGAATCGTTGGATCACCCGGGAGTGTTGGTCGGCACGAGAGGGACAGTGCATGAGAGACGCGCCCACATCGGCAGGGAAGCAGGAGATCCGCATTGGCATGCCGGAAGAGGCTCAGGAGATGAGCGTCTGCGTCGAATTGCAGCAGCGCATCTGGGGCTATGCGCCCATCGATACTGTGCCGGATCAGATTTTTATTGTGGCGAAGAAAACCGGCGGGCAGGTGATGACGGCTTACCACGGGGATACACCGGTAGGGTTCACTTTGGCCTTCGCGGCGATGCGCGAGGGGCTTGGCTATTTGCATTCGCACATGGTGGGTGTGGTGGAGGAGTATCAGAACCGCGGAGTCGGACGATTGCTGAAGCTGGCGCAGCGCGAGGATGCGCTTCGGCGCGGAATTGGATTGATTGAATGGACGTTTGACCCGCTGCAACTCAAGAACGCGCACTTCAACATTGAGCGGCTGGGAGCAATCGTAAGGCGCTACCTACCGAATCTTTATGGGCGGACCTCCAGTCCGCTGCACGCCGGGTTGCCTACGGATCGGCTGGTGGCCGAGTGGTGGGTGCGCTCTCAACAGGTTGCGGAAGTGCTCGGTGGCCGGGTGCGGCCAATGGCTAGGGATTGCGAACGGATTCGAATTCCCGCGGGAATTCGGGCGATCTGTCGGGACGAGCCGCTGTCGGCGGAGAAAATTCAAACCAAGGTTCGCGAGCAATTTCTAGCGAACATTGCCAATGGCCGCGCGGCCGTGGGATTCGAGTTCAACGAAGAACAAGGGACCTACCTTCTGGAGCCTTATGAAGATTGAATCCATCACTTTGCGTGAAGTTCAAATGCGGCTGAAGGCGCCATTTGAGACCAGCTTTGGCGTTTCGCACCACCGGAGAATTATTCTTGCGGAAGTGGTCGCGGATGGAGTGAGCGGCTGGGGAGAGGTCACTGCCAGCGAAACACCGGGATACAACTCGGAGACTACGGAGACAGCGTGGCACGTAATTTCGGATTTTGTTGCGCCATCGCTGATTGGGAGGACGATTTCGTCCGCTTCGGACTGTCCAGCGCTGCTCGCGACGATTCGCGGACATGAGATGGCCAAGAGCGGTGTGGAAAATGCGTTGTGGGACGCGGAATCGCAGCTCAAAGGGGTTTCACTTTCAAAATTGCTCGGCGGGACTTTGGAGGAGATTGCCAGTGGAGTGTCTCTCGGCATTCGCGAGAGTCCTCAAGCGCTGGTGAGAAGAGTGGAAGAAGAATTGGCCAGCGGATACCAGCGGATCAAATTGAAAATCAAACCGGGCAAGGACATCGACTACGTCGCGGCAGTGCGCAAAGTATTTCCGAAAATCCTGCTTTCCGTGGACGCCAATTCCGCTTACCGGCTCGAAGACGCCGCGCATTTGCGCCAACTCGATCAATTTAAGCTGCTGATGATGGAACAGCCGCTCAACTGGGACGACATTTATGCGCATTCGAAGTTGCAGGCGCAAATTCAGACGGCCATTTGCCTGGATGAGTGCATCAACAATGCCAGGCATGCTCTTACGGCCATCGAATTGAAGGCCTGCCGGATCATCAATATCAAGCTCGGGCGCGTCGGCGGGCATAGCGAGGCGCGTCGTGTGGAGCAAATCTGCCGCGCACATTCCATCCCGGTGTGGTGCGGAGGAATGCTGGAAACGGGAATCGGCAGGGCGCACAACATTGCCATGTCAACACTCGCAGGTTTCACCCTTCCCGGAGATGTTTCGGCGAGCCAGCGCTATTGGAATGAAGATATCATCGAGCCCGAAGTTGAGGTCACCTCGAATGGCACGATTCATGTGCCGAAGACGCCAGGCATCGGCTATGCGGTGAGGCGCGATCGAATCGAAGAGCTTACCGTGCGGACCAATAACTGGAGCCACCAGCCTACGGCGGCCTAATCTCCTTCGCCGCCAAACTAGAGAGGCTCCGGCGGAGAGCGCTCGCCCCGAAGCGAATCACCAATGCCAAACGAGCTGATTGCCTGCTATCCTCTAGCACACCTGCGGTCTATTGGAGCATGAGGGCCTAGGCTCAAAACAGTTTGGAAGGAAATGACCATGAAGCCCCTCGTTGCGTTGGTGGTGTGGAGTCTGCTCGCGAGTTCGGGAATTTTGGCGCAGCGACTGCCGGAGAATGTCGTGCCGGACTCGTACGACCTGAAATTTGAGCCGGATCTGGCAAGCGCGACATTCACGGGCGACGAGTTGATTCATGTGCATCTCGAAAAGCCCACGACTGCCATCGTGCTGAATTCGGCGGAGATTGACTTCAAGGAGGTGTGGATTGGGTCCGCAGATTTCAAGCAGGCGGCGGCCGTAACCAGGGACGATAAAAACGAAACGGCGACTCTGACGGTCCCCAGCGTGGTTCCGGCGGGGCTTGCCGAGATTCACATTCGTTTTACGGGGATTTTGAACGACAAGCTGCGCGGCTTTTATCTCAGCCAGACGGCGCGGCGGCGCTATGCGGTAACGCAGTTCGAAGCAACCGACGCGCGGCGGGCGTTTCCCTCGTTCGATGAGCCGGCGTATAAAGCTGTGTTTCGTATCGCGCTGGTTGTCGATAAGGGTGATACGGCCATCTCCAATGGCAAAATTGTTTCGGATACCCCCGGCCCCGTAAGCGGCAAGCACACGCTGCAATTCTCCGATTCCCCGAAAATGTCTTCGTATCTTGTGGCCATGGTGGTCGGGGACTTCGCGTGCATCACGGGTGGAGCGGACGGGATTCCCGTCCGCATTTGTGCGGTTCCGGAAAAAAAGGAGTTGCTGTCGTATGCGTTGCTGTCCGCGGAAAATATTCTGAAGTTCTATAACACCTACTTCCAGACAAAATATCCTTTCCAAAAACTGGATATTATCGCATTCCCTGATTTTTCTGCCGGCGCGATGGAGAATGTCGCGGCGATTACCTACCGCGAAACGTTGCTGACCATCGACGACAAAAATGCCTCGGTAGATGCCCACCAGGCGGTGGTTGGCGTGCTGGCCCACGAGATGGCCCATATGTGGTTCGGCGACCTGGTGACCATGAAGTGGTGGGACGACATCTGGCTAAACGAAGGCTTTGCGACCTGGATGTCGTACAAACCTGTCGAAGCCTGGAAGCCTGAATGGCACCAAGAGCGCAATGAAATTCAGGAGACCGGCGGGTCGCTTGCAACGGACTCGATCGCGTCGGTGCGGGCGGTCCGCGCGAGGGCGGAAACTCCGGCGGAGATTGCAACGCTCTTCGACGGCATCGCGTATGGCAAGGCTGCATCGGTCCTGCGGATGGTGGAAGCGTACGTGGGGCCGGAGGTATTTCAGAAGGGCGCGAATGCCTATCTGGAGCAGCACGCCTACAGAAACGCGACGGCGGAGGATTTTTGGAACCAGATGGCGGCCACCTCGGAGAAACCGGTGGACGCCATCATGGCGGGCTTTACGCAGCAGCCCGGAGCGCCGCTGGTTACCTCGGTGAAAACCGAATGCGGCGTGAAGGTGGTGCAGAGCGGGCGAAGGAAAAAGAAAGTGCCGGTCACGCAAGTGACGCTCTCGCAGGGCCGTTATTTTGCGGATGTCGCAAAGCTTACCGCGGGATCGCAGGAGATCTGGCAAATTCCGGTCAGCCTGCGTCTCGAGGGAGCGAAGGATGCGACGTACGTTTTGCTGGCACAGCGGCAGCAGACCTTTGAGTTGCCGGGATGCGCAGCGTGGGTCTATGCCAACGCGGGGGGGCGCGGCTATTACCGCAGCAATTACGACGCAGCCACGCTGACAAAGATAAGCGCGGAGCTGGAGACGAGTTTTTCGCCGGAGGAGCGCATCCACTTCTTAGGCGATGAGTGGGCCATGGTGCGCGTTGGGCGCTTGAACGTTGGCGAATACCTGGAGACGCTCGGGAAAATGAAGGGCGAGCGCGCCCGGGCCGTGGTGGCCGCAATGATGGGCCGGCTCGGTGATGTTCACGACACCATCGTGAGCGCTTCCGACCGGGCCGCGTTTGAAAAATGGGTACGCGATTTGCTGCGGCCAATGGCGACAGAACTCGGCGAGGCTCCCACTCCTGGGGAATCCGACGACCGACGCGGGCTGCGTTCCGACGTGTTCGCCACGCTTGCCACCTACGGGCGCGACTCTCAACTGTTTGCCGAGTCGCGCGTCCTCGTCGAGCAATACATGAGAAATCCGAATTCGGTCGAGGCCACCCTTGCGGGGAATGCATTGGCGGTGTCTGCGTTGGAAGGGAACAGCAGTTTGTATGACAGGTATCTTGAACACATGAAGACGGCGAAGACTCCGGAGGAGTATTACAACTATTTCGGGGCGCTCTCGCAATTCCCGGGCGCGGAGCTAGTCAAACGCACCATTGATCTGGTTCTGAGTCCAGAGGTGAAGAATCAGGACCTGTTTTTCATTGGCGGCCTGCTGGGCAATGTCGATACACAGGCTGCGGCGTGGGAGCTTTTTAAGAGTAACTTCCCGGCCCTAAAGGAAAAAGCCGGCGCTTCACTTTCCGCCGGGTTTGCCGGACTTGCCGGTTCTTTCTGCGATGAAAAGCTGAGGGACGACTCACAGGATTTCTTCGCGTCACAGAATCTTCCGGGCAGCGAGCGCCCCCTGCAGAACGCGAAGGATAGCGTCAACGCTTGTATCGAGCTCCGGTCTTTGCAGCAGGCCAACTTGTCGGCCTATTTGAAGAAGTCGCCGGCAACGGCCGCCGGGAACGCGAGCCACTGATAGCTGTTTACGCGAAGGGATCCGCAGACTTGCAAGAGAGTGATCCGGCTCGCTTGAGCAAATCACTTGACAATCCTGGTTTTGCTACTTAGTCTCCCCAGACAAGAATGCAACAAATGTTTCACGTGTTCGCGGGCCTCGGAAGCGGGCCACGGACGCGGCTGTTCGTTTGGAGCAGCAAGCAAAAGAGGGAGGCTTTTACGGTGAAATTATCGATGCGTGCGAGACTTTTTTGGCTTGGCTGCGCGACGGTTTTCGGTTGTGCCGCCATTTTTGCTCAGGCGCCAAAGCCCGTGGACACCAAGGCGGCCGCTGCTCCAACCAAACCAGCCCCTTCCGAAGACCCTGCGCCGAAGGCGCATGAGTTGACTGCCGACGACCTGGGCGCGTTTTTGGATGGTTTCATGCCGCAACAAATCGAGCACGCGGACATCGCAGGCGCGGTTGTGGCGGTGGTCAAGGATGGGAAACTGCTTTTCGCCAGGGGCTATGGGTACGCCGATGTTGAAAAGAAAGTGCCAGTTTCGCCGGAGACCACGCTGTTCCGCCCGGGATCGATTTCGAAGCTGTTCACGTGGACGGCGGTGATGCAGCAGGTTGAACTGGGCAAATTGGATTTGGATCGAGACGTAAACGACTATCTGGATTTCAAGATTCCGCCGGCGTTTGGAAAGCCCATCACGCTACGAAACATCATGACGCACAGCACGGGTTTTGAAGAGACGGCCAAGGATCTGTTTGTCGCCTCAGCGGACGATCTGCGCCCTAACGCGGAGTATCTGCGCGTGCATATGCCCACGAGGATTTTTCCGCCGGGAACCACTCCGGCGTACTCGAATTATGCAACCACCATGGCGGCCTATATCGTGGAGCGCGTGTCTGGCCAGAACTTCAACGACTACGTCGAGGAGCATTTTTTCAAACCGCTCGACATGATGCATGCGACGTTTCGCCAACCGCTGCCCGAGGCGCTGAAGCCGTTTATGTCCCAAGGTTACGTCCTCGGGTCGGGCGAGCCGAAGCCGTTCGAATTCGTCCAAGTTGCTCCTGCCGGTTCGCTTTCGGCGTCGGCCGTGGACATGACCCATTTCATGGTCATGCACCTTCAGAATGGACGCTATGGGGATGTGCAAATCCTGAAGCCGGAGACTGCTGTCGAAATGCACGCACGGCAGGCGGGCTGGCCGCCGGCGATGAACGCTATGGCGCTGGGATTTTATGAACAGTCGCGCAACGGCCACCGGCTGATCGGACATGGCGGAGACACAGTTTCCTTTCACAGCAATTTGCATTTAATTCTGGATTCTGGTGTTGGACTCTTCGTGTCGTACAACAGTCCGGGGCGGGCCGAGATCGATCCGCGAGGTTCGTTGTTCGATAAATTCATGGACCGTTATTTTCCCGGCGCTCCGCCAACTGATCCGGTGCTTGCCACCGCTGGCGAGGATGCGCGAAGTGTCGCCGGTACTTATGAAGTCAGCCGCCGATTTGAAACCAATGTTTTAGCAGTGACTACCGCGCTGGGCGAGACAAAAGTCAGCGTCAATCCACGAGACAACACCATCTCGGTGGCAGGGTTTAAAGGGTTGAACCAGCAGCCGCTGCATTTCCGAGAAATATCTCCGATGGTGTTTCGCGAAGTGGACGGGCACGCGAAGATTGCGTTCGTGGGCGACCCCCTGGGCCGGCGCGTTGCATATATCGACTACCCATTCATGGTGTTTCAGCAGGTGAGCAATGCGCTTGATAAGCAGATGGTGAATTACGTCATCATGGGGTTCAGTTTGAGCGTGATCGGGCTGACTTTGCTGCTGTGGCCGATCGGCGCGATGATTCGAAAACATTATGGGAGGCCGCTCACTTTGGATCCCAGCGCGAAACGGTTGCGGATGCTGGTGCGGCTGGTTTGCTTTGGCGCCGTCGCTTTTGTCGTGGGGCTGCTGATCTTCGTCAGCAAAACCAGCGAGCCGTCGGGGTTGTCAGAGCGGGGCGATACCTGGCTGCATCTTCTGCAGGTGGTTGGCCTATTGGCTGGTCTGGGATCGCTTATTGCGATTTACAACAGCCTGAAATCGTGGGGTGACGGGCAGCAATGGTTCTGGAATAAAATCTGGAACACGCTTCTCGCGATCAGTTGCGTCGGCTTTTTCTGGTTTATTTATCATTGGCACTTGCTGAATTTCCATCTGAATTACTGAGCGGGGGCGCCGGAAGATCCAACTGCGGGGACCAGGTGTAGGGTAATTCTGCGCTTCACTGGCTCAGCGCGGGGAGAGCGACGAGCAAAGCTTTTGCCCCATTCCAAAGAATCTGCACGCCGATACAGACCAATAAGAATGACGAGAGGCGCAGGATGACGCCCATCGCCGTGGCCCCCAGTGCGCGTGCCAGGCGATCCGAAAAACCGTAGCAGAGAAAGATGCTGATGGCGATGATGGTGCACCCCATGAAGATTGCGAGCATGCCCAGAAGATTCCAGCCATGGTGACGGGGCACGTTGGCTCCGAGAGTGATGGCCACGGAAATCGAACCGGGACCAACGGTCAGCGGCAGCGTCAGCGGATAGAAGGCGTTCTTGAACTCGTCGCGAGGGCCGACTTTTTTGCGGACCTTTCCTTCGCGGTCGTCATCGTCATCGTCGCTGCGATTCAGCATGGCCCAGCCGGTGGAAACCACGATGAGTCCGCCGCCGACCTGCACGACCGGCAGGGAAATGCCGAAGAAGCTGAGGATGTGGGTTCCCACCAGGCAGGAACTAAGCAAAAGAAAAAAACTGTTCATGGCCACGCGGCGCGAGAGGGCGCGGCGCGCGTGAGCCGAGTAACCCCGCGTCAGAGTGAGGAAAATAGGGCTGCCGCCCAACGGGTTGACGATGGGGAACAACGCGCTGAGGATCAAGAGAGTGCTTTTTGCGGCTTCGAGCAATCATAGTCTCCCAAGCTGAGAGTATAGCCGAGACAGATATGGGCATCACCACGCGCCACGAGATTGCGGCACGAATCTGTCCGAAAGATGGCAGCAAGAGGCTTTCAGGGCGATTGTGCGAGCACAAACTTCGCCGTTGTAACAGCCTGCCCAACGTGGCGCTGTGTGTGGTCGGCAATGTGCACCAAAAGGCCGCCTAGCGTCGTCGGGAGTTTGCGTCGGCCAACACCACGCGCGGTCTCCAGATCGGCGCGCGAAAGGCTGCGGATGCGGGTTACACTCGTTGTCAGAGTCGCGGAAAGTTCGGCAAACAGTCCGTCTCGACTGGCTCCGGGCTCCAACTCCGATTTGAGGCCCGACAGTTGCTCCTCGTTTAGGGAACCACCCTCGGCGTAGGTCAGCAGGCGGTCCAGGCTCCGGGAAATGTGTCTCAAATGGAAAGCGACGGGAGCGATGTGCGCGGGCCGTCGATTTAACTGCTCATCGCTAAGCGGGCCACACCAGCGGTGCAAGTCTTCACTCGCGAGTTCCAGCGCGTGCAAGACGGCGCGATGAACGGCGGGGACTTCCCGAAGCGTGCCGCGCAGCCAGGGCTCTGGAACCCATTTCTCAGGCATTGGCAGTGACCTCCTTCAAAGAATGGTCCCAAGTTTGATTATCTGCGAATTCAGGCGAAAAGAGACGATCGGCATCATGTCGCGCGAAATATTGGATGTACAAGGGGCAGCCAATGATTTGATTTTCGAGACTTTGGCAGATGAACCTTGCCGACGGACGAGGACGTGAGCTAGAGTCGCGGTTCCAGTTTGGGGAACACCATGGCAACGAAGAAACCAACCAGTCGAAGCGCACACCATAGACCGGGCGAGAAGGTCAAGATCTTGATAACGCGAGACCGTATTCACCGGCGAATCTTAGAGATCGCCAAGCAAATTCGCGAGGACTTTCCGGACGAGCCGCTGCTCCTGGTAGGGGTACTGAAGGGCGCGGTGTTCTTTCTCTCTGATCTGGCGCGGGGCATCCAGGGCGAGGTGTCGCTTGATTTCATTGCCGTGTCGAGCTATGGAAAAGACACGAAAACTTCAGGGCAGGTAAGACTCACAAAAGATCTCGACGCCAGTATCGAGGGCCGGACGGTTATTGTGGTGGAAGATATTTTGGATACGGGGATGACGTTGCAATACCTTTTGCGGATTTTTGAACAGCGCAAACCGAAGCGGCTGCGCGTGGCGGTACTGTTGGACAAGCCAGAACGGCGCATCGCGGCGGTGCGGGCGGACTATGTGGGATTTAGCATCCCTAACGAATTTGTGGTCGGGTTTGGGCTGGACTATGCGGAGCGTTACCGCAATCTACAGGGAGTCGCAGTGCTCTCTCTGAAGGCGCAAGATAAAGCGGGAAAAGCAGACAAATAAGGGAACCGCGATACGCGGCGCAGTTTCTCGACTGAGCCGCCAGTGCCAATTTGGGATATCCCCACAGATCTGCCAAAAGACGATCCAGCCGCCGCCGCGGGGCTGCCTGCTATAATGATGTTGAGTTCATGAATCCCGCCAACGAACATACACAGGCGACGGCCACCGAAACGACGGCGACAGAAAAGACGGAGATTTCCGCCGAGGTTCTGAGTACGCTTGCCGAGATCGGGGAAGAGGTAAATTCTTCGCTCGATTTGGGCGAAGTGCTGGCGCGCACCGCAGCTCTGATTAAACGGCACATTGATTATGAAATTTTCGGCGTGCTGATGCTCGAAGGAGACGGCGCCTATCTGAAGCATAGATTCTCGATCGGGTATGCGCGGGAGCTTGCGGACAATTTACTCGTTCCGATTGGGCAGGGAATTACCGGGACCGCGGCGGCCACCGGGCATTCGGTGCGCGTGAGCGACACTTCAAAAGATGCGCGATATATCAACGCGATCGAGAGTGTGCGCTCCGAGCTGGCTGTGCCGTTGATGCTGCAGGGGAAATGCGTCGGTGTGCTGGACATCCAAAGCCGACACTTAGATTATTTCACGCCGGACCAGCAGAGCATACTGACGCTCCTGGCTAGCCGTCTGGCGGTCGCCATTGACAATGCGCGGTTGTTCCAACGCGTGCGAGCGCAGGCGGAGACATTGCTTCTGTTGAATGAAGTTGGACGGGAGACGAGCTCGATCCTCGACGTGGAGGAATTGTTGCGGCGTGCCGCGGAACAGATCAAGCGAGTGATCGACTACCAGATTTTAAGCATCATGCTTTATGACGAGGCGCAGAAAGTGTTCCGCCACCGAGTGGATGTGAAGCATGGACAGCGCGTTCAGGGAAAGATGCGCGTGGCTGCGAGCGAAGGGATAGTGGGTGCCGCTGCAGTGTTGAAGGAGCCCGTCGTGGTTCCGGACGTGACTGTTGATTCGCGCTATTTGATGGTGAATCCGGAGACGCGTTCGGAATTGGCCATTCCCATGATGCACAAGGGGAAAGTCATTGGTGTGCTGGACCTCGAGAGCCCGCAACTAAACTATTTTACTGAGGATCACGTGCAGACGTTGTCGATTCTCGGAGCCAATCTTGCCATTGCTCTGGAAAATGCGCGGCTGTACGAGCAAGTGGCTCGCGATGAGGCGCGATTGGAGCGTGATCTACAAGCCGCGAAGCGCATTCAAGGCGCGCTCTTGCGGCCCGTGCCGACCGAGGATTTTGGCTTAGACATTGCGGCACGCTATCTTTCGGCTAGGGAAGTGTGCGGCGATTTGTACGAATTCCTGCGCTATGGGCCTCAACAGCTCGGGATCGCGCTGGGCGACGTCAGCGGGAAGGGAACTGCTGCGGCGCTCTATGGCGCCGTGGCGATTGGCATTATGCGTAGTCTTGCCCCGCAGAAACTTCAGCCAGCGGAGTTGCTCAAGCAGATGAACCAAATCGTCGGCGAGAGGCGCATCGAGGGGCGCTTCATGACCGCGTGTTTCGCGACGTGGCAGAGGGGCCGCAGCAAGCTGCGCGTGGCAAACGCGGGGCAGTCGCAACCGTTGCTCTATAAGGATGGGCGGTGCGACAAGATTGCGCTTACGGGATTCCCACTCGGGATTTTTGAGGAAGTCAGCTACGACGAGTGGGGCGTGTCACTAAACCCTGGCGATATTTTGGTTTTTCATTCTGACGGGATCGCGGAGACCAGTAACAGTGAGGGGCAGTTTTTCGGAACGGAGAAGCTGCGCCTGCTCATCGAGCAACAGCATGAAGTCAGCGCCACGGAGATGGCTGACCTGATTTTGCGTGAGGTGGATTGGTTTGCGCAGAGTGCGCCGTTGGCGGATGACCGGACCCTAGTAGTGTTGAAGGTGCGATGAGCGCGCTGGCAGCCAATTTGCGCAAAAACTTGACATTTGTCGACCCGGCCGAGTACACACCGCACTTCGCTTGGAAAAGACCCTCCCGGGAAACAGACGTCGAGCGCGTTTTTTGCGAAAGCGTCGACCTAGTTACCGCCGCCGGGCAATTTGGCACGCCTACTTACCTCTATAGCAGCGCGGCGATTACCGATGCCTACCGCGAGTTCGACCGCGGCCTTAGCCAAATTCCCCGCACGATATGTTTTGCCGTGAAGTCTAACGGGAACCTTTCGCTTTTGAATCATCTCAGAAAGTTGGGGAGTGGCTTTGACATTGTTTCCGGGGGCGAGCTTGAACATTTGAGGCATCTCGGGGTTCCTGGCGACCGGATTGTGTTCTCGGGTGTAGGCAAGACCCGGTATGAGATCCGCGATGCTCTGCAATATTCGCCTGCCCGCAGGGGAGGCCTTGCCCATCCCGGCCGCGGGATTCTCCTGTTTAACGTCGAGTCGGAAGCGGAACTGGAAGTCCTACTGGAAGAATCAGAACGTCACATAAGGCGCGGGGGAAGGATTCCTTCTTTGGCGATTCGCGTCAATCCGGATGTTGCGGCCGGCGGCCACCCGCACATCGCCACCGGAAGCCACACTCACAAGTTCGGTCTTGATTGGCCGGAGGCTCGCCGGCTCTATCTGAAACACAAAGATTCAAAGTATCTGCACTGGAATGGAATCAGCGCGCACATCGGTTCGCAGATCGTTTCGCTCGATCCGTTTCGTCGCGCTTTTCGACGGATTGCGGGCTACGTATCGGAATTGCGGCGCGCGGGAATTCGTCTCGAGTACCTCGACTTGGGCGGCGGGCTGGGCGTGCGCTATACCACGGAGAAGACTCCAGGGCGTGAACAGTATGCGCGGATGGTGGCCGAATGCGTGCGGCCGCTTGGGTTGCACCTGCTGCTCGAGCCGGGGCGTTCGATCGTTGCGAGCGCCGGCATCTTGTTAACGAGAGTGATTTATACAAAACGGAACCGGGGGAAGACCTTTGTCGTCGTGGATGCGGCAATGAATGATCTGCTGCGTCCAGCGCTTTATGGCGCAGTACATCCTATCACACGCATTGCGCGCGAAGCTGGCGATGGGAAGCTTTCAGCCGAGCGGGTTGATATCGTGGGGCCGGTCTGCGAGACCGGCGATTGCTTGATCCACGACTGGCCGCTTGGGGAAGTTAAGCCTGACGCTGTTCTGGCGATCTGGGTCGCGGGGGCCTACGGGATGACGCAGGCTTCCAACTACAATGCACGCACGCGTCCGAGCGAAGTTTTGATCGCAGGGACTCGCAGCAAGCTCATTCGGCGGCGTGAGACGCAGGACGACCTGCTTCGCACGGATCCGCTAGCGCCGACGCGACGGCGCCGCTCCTGATCAGGACGACCTTCAGGTTAACCGTGCCGCTCCGCACACTGTTTTTCGTAAGTGCGTGATCAGGAACGCGCCGAGGAGTTTGCCAAATACGCATTTTCTATAAGGGCTAGACCTCGCCCCACTTTAGTTTGTTGCGCAAGATCTCGAAATAGGACTTTTTGGGTGGTTGGATCAGCTTGAGGCATTGCGGGGAACGCCTGAGGCGGAGGCGGTCTTCGGATTGCATCGGGATGCCTTTTTGGCCGTCGAGAGTTAAGAAGACGGATTCGGCATTTCCTGCCAGCTTAACTTCGATGCTGGAAGAATCGCGGACTACGACGGGACGATCGGTGAGCGTGTGCGGGCAGATGGGAGTTATGACGAATGCTTCGACGGCGGGGTGAACGATTGGACCGCCTGCGGAGAGGGAATACGCGGTCGAGCCGGTGGGGGTGGCCAAGACCAGCCCGTCAGCGCGGTAACGGCAGACGAAGTCACCGTCGATGGACAGTTCGAGCTCAATCATGCGGGCCAGGGCGCTTTTGTTGACGACCGCATCGTTTAGGACGTGTTGGCGATCCAGGACTGTCTCCCCGCGCAGGTGTTCGACCTGCAGCATGACGCGCTCGCTCATCGATGACCTTCCGGCAAGCGTCTCCTCAAGCGCCGGGTAGAGTTCTTCGACGGTGAAACTCGTCAGGAAGCCCAGGCTGCCCATGTTGATGGGGAGAATGGGGATGCAACGTGGCGCGGCTACGCGGGCGGCTGCGAGCAGCGTGCCGTCACCGCCGAGCACGAGAAGGATTTGCGCCTGATCGGCAAGCTCCTCGCGAGTGAAAGCCTTAGTAGGTGTGCGGAGAGCAGAAGCGGTCTCCTCGTCATAGATAACCCGCAGGCCGCGTGTTTCCAGCCATTGGAGCAGTTGTGGCACGACAGCGGAGAGGTTGGCCCGGCGCGGGCGCGAGATGACGCCGATCGTTTTGAAGAGTGGAGCGGGCTGCATAATGGTCTGGGATTCTACTTCAGGACTCCTTTACGAGCGTGGAGAAAATACTCCTGATTACCCTTTGCGCCGGTTAGACGACTTGGCAGGACGTTTATGCAGGTCAGCGCGGAGGCGTCGGCGCATTTTCGTACGCTGGCGATGGCTTGGTCATGCAGGTGAACGTCCTCGACGATTCCGCCTGGGCCAACGTCTTGGCGGCGGAGTTCGAATTGGGGTTTGATGAGAATAAGAAAATTCGCGCTTTCAGTCGCGCAAGCAGAAGCAGGAGCCAGTATTTTGCAGACGGAAATGAAGGATACGTCGGCGACAACGAGATCGACCTGCTCGGGGATGTCCGCGGGCTTCAATTCTCGCGCATTGCGTTCCATGACGACGACGCGCGAATCTTGCTGTAGCTTCCACGCGAGTTGGGCGACATTCACATCGACGGCATAGACTCGCGCTGCTCCCTTCTGCAGCAGGCAATCCGTGAACCCGCCGGTGGAGGCGCCGGCGTCGAGACAAACGAGGCCCGCTGGATTTATCGAAAAATCTCGAAGAGCGCCCTCAAGCTTTAAGCCTCCGCGGCTGGCATATTTTAGTTGACGGCCTTTCACCTCGATGCGGGCGTCGATGGAAACCGGCATTCCGGCCTTCTCGACGGCGATGTTGTTCACTCGGACTTCGCCGGCGAGGATTATCGCTTGCGCTTTTTGTTGTGATTCGGCGAGGCCGTGTTCGACGAGAAGAAGGTCGAGCCTCTTGCGTGCGGTTTTGGGTTTCATGGTGCGTGGACTGCGTCACGCCCGGCGCTGGACCAGGTATTCGGCAATGTCGCGGAGGCGCGAGGCTCGCTCGCCATAAGGGGCCAGTTCGTCGATGGCTTTTCGAGCAAGGTCATTCGCAATCTGGTGCGACCGTTCGAGGCCGTGGACGGCGGGATAGGTCGCCTTTTGCTGCGCGGCGTCCTTTCCGGCGGTTTTTCCGAGTGCGGCGGAGGTTTCTTCGACATCGAGAATGTCGTCGGTGACCTGAAAGAGCAGGCCGAGGGATTCTCCGAATCTTCGCAGACGAGCAACATCTTCGGTCGGCGCCCCTGCGCACAGGGCGCCGGACGAAATCGACGCGCGAATTAGGGCGGCGGTTTTCGAGCGGTGAATGTATTCGAGCATTTCCGGATCGATGTGTTTGCCTTCCGCTTCGAGGTCGGCCACTTGCCCGCCGACCATGCCGTTGGTGGTGCCCGCAGCGGTAGAGATTTCCGCCACCATGGCGACGCGGCGGCCGGCGTCGACAGGAGCTGCGGCAATCGTTTCAAAGGCAAGTGTCAGCAGAGCATCGCCCGCGAGAATGGCAGCGGCTTCGCCAAATTTCTTGTGGGAGGTGGGTTTGCCACGGCGAAGATCATCGTTGTCGAGCGCGGGGAGATCGTCGTGGATCAGCGAGTAGGTGTGGATGAATTCAATGGCGCAGGCAGGATAGTGGGCAGGCGCCACGTCGGCATGGAAGATCCTCGAAGTTTCCAAACAGAGAATCGGACGGATGCGCTTCCCACCGGCAAAGACGCTGTAGCGCATGGCTTGGTGAATCGAGGATGGTGGGGCCGTTTCGACAGGCATCAGGCGGTTGAGGGACGTGTCGACGTCCACGCGGTCTTCTTCAAAAAATAGCGGGGGTTTCATTGTTAGGGGATGATCAAGGAAGTTGCGGAGCGGGCCGGGTCACGACTCGCTCTCGCCTTCGGGATCGAACGGTTCGGCAGTGAGTTTGCCATCTGCCTTTTTCAGCAGAATTTCGACGCGGCCTTCGGCCTCTTCGAGCTGCTTCTGGCATTCGCGGGAAAGGGACACGCCTTCTTCGAAGAGTTTCATCGCATCGTCGAGCGAAAGTTGCGGGCTTTCGAGGCGGCGGACCACCTCTTCTAGGCGAGCGAGTGAGCGCTCAAAATCGGGCTTCTTGGGCGGTTCTGGTTTCTTTGGGGCGGGTGAGTTCACGCGATCGGCTTGTCTCCTCGGATATTATTTCTGACAGTACGCGCAAAAGTAAGTTGATCGGCCGCCTTGGGCGATGCGTCTGATGGGTTCCCCGCAACGGCGGCATGGTTTTCCTTCGCGGTCGTACGCGCGAAGAATGTCTTCCAAACCTTGAAACCACCACTCCGGGTCGCGAAAATCGGGCGGCGGATGCAGACAGCATTCTAAGGCACGCGCGAGAACGGAAACAATCGCTTTGTGGAGACGGTGAGCTTCGGCGGACTTCAGAGAGTCTGCGCGGCGGCGTGGGTCGAGGCGCCCATGCCAGAGCGATTCGCAAGAGTAGATGTTGCCGATGCCTGCCACTCGCTTTTGATCGAGTAGAAATTCCTTTAGCGGGCGTTTCGACCCCTCCAGCAATTCCGCGAAGCGCGCTGCTGTGAAATCACGAGACATTGCGTCCAGACCTAACCCGGCCAGGGCGGGGCAAGCGGCCTCGGATGCCCACACATGTACGCGGCCAAAATGGCGCCGATCCGCAAAACCGAGAAGACCCTTGTCCAACTCGAAAACCACGTCGAGGTGGACTCCAGAGCCGTGCGGGTTCTCGACTTCGGCCATTTCTTTCGCACTGGGGAACCAAAGCAGACGGCCGTCCAGCTTGAAGTGGAGCGTGACGATGCCTTGCGTAAGCTGGAGCCAGAGATATTTGCCTCTTCTTTGGACTGACTGGATTCGCTGACCTTCCGCAATTCGTCGAACGTACGAGGAACTTTGCGGTTTTGTCGCGATCGCATGGATGACGTGAACACAGCGAATCTTTCGTCGTTCGACCAGCGGGCGCAACGTTCGCGCAACCGCTTCTACTTCAGGCAGTTCAGGCATGTTGGAATGGAATCGCTTCGAATCATCAAAATGGCGTCAGTTTCAGAGTGTGTTTGCGGGCTTTTGCTTCCGCCGCATCGCTGAACGGCGTGACAATGGGCTTCGCTTCATGCCAGTAGGAGAACTGGTCGGTGTAGTGGCTGCTGCCGACCTGGCCGGATTCGCCAGCGGGAATGAGCAGAATGGAGTCATCCCAGTTGGCGAGGTTGGCGATGAAGCGCATCGCAGGGCCGTGGCGTTTTGTTGCGGCGCGCACGCTGTAACCGGTACCGGATTGCGGTTTGCCCGTGACGCTGAGCAGTAGCTTGAGGAAGCCTTGTCCGCCGATCGGGTGGAGCATGTCGAGTGAATTTAGCTGCTTCCACTGCCAGTCATCGACGCGCTCACTTTTTGTTTGCTCTGCCAGCATGGAAACGGCGCGGTCGGCCGTTGCGGCAAGCAATTCGTCGTAGTTTTTGTATGCGGGTGGCAGCCAGTTTGCGGGCCGATCCGTTAACACTTTTTGGAGGAACGTTGTGCTGCGCCAGCTATAGAGGTTGGTATCTTTTCCAAGATAGGGTTCAAGAATAAGATCCAGTGCTGCGCGGCGTGCCATCACCAAGAAAGATACGAGCGAGGAGTCCGCGTCGGCGATTCCGTTCCAGTCTTTCACAGCGTCCACGAGTTTTCTGGCTCTCGGGTCTTTTGGTTGAACTTTTTTTGCGGCGCCAGACATTTGGTCCGCGAGAAAAGCGTGCGGATAGCTGTAGGTATCTGTTTCGACCTTGAGCATGTCGATCGGACGGAGATCCGTTTTGTCGTGCAGTAGATCGTGGATCCGAGCAGTGCGATAAGGCTCTTCCCAGCGGTCCGTCAGATATGGTTTGTAATTCGGCCCGATTACGCGCGCATTGGCGGTGACGATTAGGCCGCTGTCTGGGTTCAGGGCCTGGGGAAGTTGTTCGAAGGGAATATAGCCTGTCCATTCGTAGTCGTCGGTATCGCCAGGAACGGGAATTTCACCGTGGCCCTTCTTGCGAATGGGGACGCGCGCGGCCATGACGTATCCGATGTTGCCCTCCACATCAGCGTATACGGCGTTTTGTCCGGGGCCCCAAACGGTTTTCATGATTTCTCGAAATTCGTGCCAGTTTTGCGCTCGGGAGAGCCAGCTGTAGGTGTTAGCGAGGCCGCCAGGCTCGAGCGCCGTCCAGCGGAGGGCATACGCTTTGTCGCCTTCGCGGCGGACGATTGGACCGTGCCGAGTGACGACCACTCTTAAATGTTCGTCACTTTGTCCTTTGACGTGAATCACTTCATCAAACACCTGTGCGGCGTGCCAAGAAGTTCGGTCCGGGCCTTTGTGGAGATAGAAATCAGGGTGGTCTTTGTCAAAAGTCTCGATATAGAGGTCCTCGACATCGGCGCCATTGTTTGTAAAACCCCACGCGATGTGGTCGTTGTGGCCGATGACGATGAGGGGGGCGCCGGGAAGCGTAAATCCCTTGGCATTAAAACCCGGGGCGCTGAGATGGATTTCATACCAGATCGGGGGAATAGAGAGCTCGAGGTGCGTGTCATTGGCGAGAAGCGGTTTGCCGGTCGCCGTGTGCGCGCCGCTGACCACCCAGTTGTTGCTCCCGAGACCTTGGCGGATTTCGCTTTGCGATGCTTCTAGGTAGCCGTCGATCGAAGGCCACAGTGCGGACGTTAGGTCCACGAAAGTCTCCGGTGTGCGAACGCTGCTGGCGCGGCGTCCCGCGGCTTTCAGGACGGTATCCGTGGGCATGTCGTCGTCATCGTCTTGGTCGTCGGGATCAACGCGAGAGGCTTGCGAGCCGTCATTGGGGACATCCGGATCGCCGACGACAAAATGGTCCATCGGCGCATCTCGAGCAAATAGATCCTTGGAACGATCCGTGCCGACGCGCTCTTCGACTTTGCCGCGGTCCAACTCGCGCTCCCAGGTGTCCGTCAGCGTCTGATACATGTAGCCCGCGATGACCAGTGAATCCGTAGGCTGCCACGGCTGCGGCTTGTATTTGAGCAAAGAAAATTCCAGGGGCAAGCTGTTCCGATGCTGTTCGATAAAAACATTCACGCCGCGCGCGTAGGCCTCCATCAGCGCGCGAGAGTCCTTGTCCATGGCGGAGAAGTCCCGCTCCGCAGCGCGGGAAAAACCGAAGGTGCGAAATTGTTTGTCTGACTTGAGCGCGAGCGGACCGACAATCTCCGAAAGCTGGCCGCGGGAGGCCCGGCGCATCAAATCGAGTTGCCAGAGGCGGTCCTGGGCCATCACATAGCCCTGGGCTTCGACGGCATCCGCGAGGGAGGCCGCGCGGACGTGCGGGACGCCCCAATTGTCGCGCTCTACGGTGACTTCTTTTTGCAGGCCGGGGAGGGAAATCGAGCCGTCGAGCTGCGGTAGCGGGCGGTAGATGAACCACCAAGCCACAACGCCGGCCATCACAACAACCACCAGAAGTGTCCAGATGAGTATCCGAAGGATGGTCCGCAAGCAGTCTCCCGGAAGAAGGAAGTAAAACTTGAGTGTAGTGGACGCGCTTCGGGGGTGCAACCGGACGAGCGTGCTTGGCGGCTGTGATAATCTAAGAAGATATTGCCTATGAGCTTGTATAAACCAGTGCCACGAGTGCCCGATTTTCCCGCGATGGAGCGCGAGATTTTGCGTTTCTGGGAGGAGCACCGCACTTTCCAGAAGCTGCGAGCACAAACCGCCGACGGCCCTCCTTGGTCCTTCCTTGATGGACCGATCACCGCAAATAATCCGATGGGTGTGCATCACGCTTGGGGCCGCTCGCTGAAGGATATGTACCAGCGCTACCACGCGATGCGAGGCCACGCTTTGCGCTATCAGAACGGGTTCGATTGCCAGGGATTGTGGGTGGAGGTCGAGGTCGAAAAAAGCCTCGGGCTCAAAACCAAGCGTGAGATTCGCGAGTTTGGGATTGAAAACTTTGTGCGTGCGTGCAAGGAGCGCGTCCTCACCTATGCCGCGCGGCAGACCGAGCAATCCGTCCGTTTGGGATATTGGTGCGATTGGGATGATCCCAAGGAATTGATCGCGTTGCGCGATGCGTTGGCCGATGGAGATCGCGTGGTCACGGTGAAGCTGCCCAGCGGGCGCACAGAAACCGCTCGCGCCAGTGAGATTGTTCGTAAGTTGGGGTCCGCCGAGTATGGCGGCAGCTATTTCACTTTTTCTGACGAAAATAACTACACCATCTGGTCTTTCCTAAAAAAGTGCCACACGGAAGGTTTCATCTATCGCGGGCATGACGTTATGCCGTGGTGCGGGCGGTGCGGAACGGGGCTCTCGCAGATGGAAGTGGCTGAGGGGCGCCGCATCACCACACATACTTCGGTCTTTGTGCGTTTCCCAATCAGAGGGCAGGAGCGAACTGCTCTGCTGATTTGGACGACGACTCCTTGGACGCTAACCTCGAACGTTGCTGTTGCCGTGAATCCGGAGATGACCTATCTCCAGGTCAAGCACGGCGACTGGTTCTACTATGTTGCCAAAGCAAACTTCGAGCACGATCGCGTGCAGGATTTGCAAGTGGAGGGAAAGCACGAGACGCACAAGTTGCCTTCGATTCGGACCATTTTGAAGGGCAGCGGAGGCGTCGAGGTGGTCGGGGAACTTCCGGGCAAGGATCTTGTCGGCCTCTCATATCAAGGGCCTTTTGACGAACTTCCAGCCCAGACGACGCCTGGCGGCGTTTTTCCTTACGGAGAGACCGGCGGTGGCAAAACCGCCGCGGAAGCGCACCGCGTCATCGCTTGGAAGGAAATCAGCGAAGCGGAGGGTACCGGACTCGTTCATATCGCGCCCGGTTGCGGCGCCGAAGACCAGCTCCTTGGCAAGCAGAACGGCATTCCGTTCATCGCGCCGCTGGACGACAGCTCGGTTTTCCTCGACGGATTCGGGCCATTCACCAAACGCAACGCAAACGAAGTGGCGGATGACGTGATCGCCGCGCTAAAAGCGTCCGGGATGCTGGTAGCGAAGGAACGCTACCCGCACGTCTATCCTCACTGTTGGCGGTGTAAAGAAGAACTGGTGTTTCGCCCTGTCGATGAATGGTTCATTCGCATGGACTGGCGCGATTGCATCCAGCGTGTGGTGCCCACGATTAAGTGGATTCCTCCGGATGGTGAAGCGCGCGAGCAGGATTGGCTTCGCAATATGAGTGACTGGATGATTTCCAAGAAACGATTCTGGGGACTAGCCCTGCCAATCTGGGTCTGCGGCGATTGCAAACACTTTACTGTGATCGGAAGCAGGGAAGAGTTGAAGGAAAAAGCGGTCGAGGGTTGGGAAATTTTTGAAGGCAATTCCCCGCACCGGCCTTACATTGATGCGGTCAAGATCCGCTGTGAGAAGTGCGGCGGCTTGGCTCAGCGCACCGAGGATGTTGGCAATCCTTGGCTGGACGCGGGAATTGTGCCGTTCAGCACCATGCGCTACTCGACCGACAAAGCGTATTGGGGAAAATGGTTTCCGGCGGACCTGGTCCTCGAAAGTTTTCCGGGACAGTTCCGCAACTGGTTTTATTCCATGCTTGCGATGAGCGCGATGATCGACGGCCGCGCGCCGTTCAAAGCTCTCTTGGGCCACGCGCTGGTTCGCGATGCGCGCGGCGAGGAAATGCACAAGACCAAAGGTAATTCCATCGCGTTTGATCAAGCGGCAGAGGCGTTGGGTGCTGAAGTGATGCGTTACATCTACACCGAGCAGAAGACGGCGCAGAATCTCAATTTTCCCGACCTCAAGCCCGCCGCCAACACAGGCCAGACTATTGATGGCGATGCCCGACGGAAGCTGTTGACGTTCTGGAACTGCTACAGCTTCTTCGTGATGTATGCCGGGGCCGACAGCTGGAAGCCCAGCGGTGCCGCGCTTCCCATCACCAATGAGTTGGACCGATGGGTTATGAGCAAACTTCAGCGCCTGGTGGCGGAGGCGAATAGTGCTTTCCAGAATTATGAGCACTACAAGTTGGTCGAAGCCTTTCAGGCGTTTGACGAGGAGTTCTCCAACTGGTATTTGCGGCGCTCGCGCCGCCGCTTCTGGAAGAGCGAGCCCGGCGCCTATCAAACTCTCTACGCGGTGCTGACGACCGTGACTCGCGTCATGGCCCCCGCGCTGCCTTTCTTGACCGAGGATATTTACCAAAACCTTGTGCGCTCGGTCGACCCGTCGGCGCCGGAGTCCGTGCACTTGACCGTATATCCGCAAGTAGATGTTTCGCTTATCGACGACGCACTCGAGCAGAGCATCGAAGCGGTGATCCGCATCAAGAATCTCGCTCTCGGTCTCCGCACGCGGAGCAAAGTCAAAATTCGCCAACCCTTGAGCACCCTCTACGTGCGCCCCAAGGACCAATCGGACCGCCGCGTCCTGGAAAACTCCGACTACGCGGAACAGATTCTGGAAGAAACCAATCTGAAGCATTTAGTTTTGATCGACGACGAGAAGACGCTTGTGAAGTTGCGTCTCAAGCCTGATGCCAAAAAGATTGGCCCTCGCGCCGGAAGATATCTCAAGGCCATTGGAGAGGCGTTGGAGAATGCGGATCCGGCCCAGGTCCTCAAGGGCGGCTCATATTCGCTTGCGGTCGCCGACCAAGTGTTCGAGCTCGCTCCGGAAGAAATTGTCATCACCTTTGAAGGTCCGGAAAACCTCACGTGCAGCCTGGAACAAGGCACTTTCCTGGCGCTTGACACCAAGCTGACGCCGGACCTCCTGCAGGAAGGTCTGGCACGAGACTTCAATCGCATGCTGCAAGATCAGCGCAAAGCCTTGAACCTCGACATCTCCGACCGCATCGTCGTCAGCTATTCCGCGTCGCCGCGCATCGCGGAAGCCATCACGGCGCATGAAGCATTCCTGCGCAATGAACTCCTCGCCGAGCGCCTGGAAATGAGCCCAACGCAGAACGGCGGCGTCAAGCTGGCGCTCAGCGGCGAAGATATTTTTGTCACCATCACGCGTGTGTAGAGAGGGCATCTGCGTCTCGCGCTCTGCTTCTATACTGCTACAATGCCGCTAGGGGTTCCCTAGGAATCTATGTTTGTAGTGCGGCTGATCGGTGTGCTGGCGCTTGTCGCCCTCAACGGCTTTTTCGCCGCTACGGAATTCTCTCTCGTGGCCGTCCGGCTCTCCCGCGTTCGCCAGCTCGTTGCCAAAGGCGACATGCGTGCTCGCGTCGTCGAGCGCTTGCTGGCGGATTTGCACCGCGTCGTTTCCGGCGTGCAAGTCGGCATCACTCTGACGAGTCTGGCCATCGGCGCACTCGGCGAAGCCACGCTCGCCACGGCGTTGCAGCAAATCTGGCATGGGACCCCAGGCACGCGCACCGTGTTTTTCGCTCACGCCGTTGCTCTCACTTGCGCTTTCGCCTTGCTGAGCGCGATGCACGTCGTGCTTGGCGAGTTGGTCCCGAAAACCGTCAGCCTCGCGAAGGCGGAGCGTGTCGCGCTTCTGATCGCCCTGCCGTTCCGGTGGTTTCTGCAGACTTTTCGCTGGGCCATCGATCTGCTTGACGGCATGTCCGGCATCATCGTCAAGGCCATGGGCGTCTCGTCACCGCAAAGTCACGGCGCGGCGCATTCCACCGAAGAGCTGCAAATCCAGATCCAGCAGGCGCGCGAGCGCGGTTTGATCGCTCCCGGTGAAGAAAAATTCATCGTGAGCGCCATTGAACTCGGTCAAGTCCAGGTCCGCGAGATTATGGTGCCTCGTCCGGATATGCACACGCTTCCCATCGAAGCCAGCCTGGACGAAGTGATGCGTGTGTTTGCAACCTCGCAGCGCTCCCGAATCCCCGTGTATCGCGGTTCGGGGGATCATATTCTAGGGTTTGTTCATATCAAGGACATGCTTTGGATTCTCCTCGATCGCGAGCGGCGGCTGGAGGAGAATCTTCCGCCACCCCCGTTTGACCTGCGCCGGGTTTTACGCGAAGTTCTGATCGTGCCGGAAACGAAGCCCGCCAGCGAATTGCTCATCGATCTTCGCACGCGCCACATCGGCATGGCCATGGTTGTCGACGAGTTTGGCAGTATCCTCGGGCTGGTGACGCTGGAAGACATCATGGAACAGGTGGTAGGCGAGATTCACGATGAGTTCGACGTCGTCGAGCGGCCCCTGACCCTCGCCGACGGTGCTGTAATTTTTGACGCAGCCCTAAATGTTCGTGATTTGGATGCGCAGTATAACATCACCTTGCCGGAAGACCCCGCGTATGCGACCGTCGGCGGATTCGTGTTGGATCAGCTCGGTTTTATTCCCCGCGGCGGCGAAAGCTTTGAATACGGGCAGTTTCGGTTTACCGTCGTGGAAATGGACGGCCGCCGAGTCGCTCGTGTGAAAATTCAGCGGGTGCGCCCGGCACCTGAAGAGGAGCGAGAGATGGAATCTACTGTCAGTGCCGAGAAAACGGCTAAAAGCACGAAAGCCGCTGCGACGGATTCCTAGTCTTAATCGACGAATGGCCCGCCACATCCTTCAACGATTCCTGCTCACACTGCCGGCACTCTGGTTGGTGCTGACCCTGGTTTTCCTGCTGATTCATATCGTTCCTGGCGACCCCGTTGAGCAGATGCTCGGCGAGGGCGCAGCGCCCGGACAAATCACGCAATTGCGCCATGGTCTCGGCCTCGACCAACCGCTCTATGTGCAATACGGGCGCTATTTGGAGCGGCTGGCGCATGGCGATCTCGGCCAGTCCCTAAAATTCCAAGCGCCGGTGCTGCGGATTATTTTCGAACGCTATCCGGCAACTCTGGCGCTGGCCTTCTTGGCTCTTCTGGTCTGTGCGTCCATCGCCATTCCAGCAGGCGTTCTTGCCGCGCACCGCCGCGGGCACCCAACCGATCGTGCCGTCGGCGTCTTTACTTTGCTTGGACTCGCCATTCCTAATTTCGCGCTCGGCCCCATGCTCATACTGCTTTTTTCCATCGAACTTGGCTGGTTGCCCGTCTCCGGCCGCGGGGGCCCTTCTTATTACATCCTCCCCGCTGCCACTCTGGGTGCCGCGTTGGCTGCCATTCTCACACGCATGGTGCGCGGCTCGATGCTCGAAGAGCTTGCCAGCGACTACGTCCGCACCGCCCGCGCGAAAGGGCTTTCCACGCGCGCGGTTTTATTTCGCCATGCTTTCCGCAACGCGCTCATTCCCATCATCACCATTCTCGGTCTGCAATTTGGGACCCTCCTCGCTGGAACAATCGTTACCGAGACAATTTTTTCCTGGCCGGGCATCGGCCGGCTCACCGTCCAAGCGATTTCCTCCCGCGACTATCCCCTGTTGCAGGGATGCATCCTGGTTATAGCTCTTTCCTATGTTCTCGTGAACTTGCTCACTGATTTCCTCTACGCGGTCATCGACCCGCGGGTGCGCCTGTCGTGATTTGGCCCACCGCCCTTCGGCAATTTCTCCGCCAAAGCGTCGTTGCCCGCGTCGGATTTGCGGCAGCCGTCCTGCTTCTCCTCGCAGCCCTTTTCGCTCCCTGGATCGCTCCGGCCAATCCCGCCGCGCAAGACCTTCCCACCCGGCTCAAATCTCCGTCGCGCGCACATTGGATGGGGACGGACGAGCTTGGCCGTGACACTCTTTCGCGCACACTTTACGGCGCTCGAATTTCGCTGTTCGTCGCGATCTCTGTCGTCCTTGGTTGTGGTTTAACGGGTCTCGCCATCGGCTTGCTGGCAGGTTTCCTCGGCGGCTGGTTCGATCGCTTCGTAAATCTATTGCTGATCAATGCATTCTTATCGTTTCCTGGAATTTTGCTGGCCATCGCCTTTGCCGCTTTTTTTGGTCCGGGCATTGGAAAAGTCATTCTCGCCCTGATTATCACCGGCTGGGCCGGCTACGCCCGTCTCGCCCGCGCTCAGGTCTTGAAAGTCAAGGAACTTGAATTCATTCTCGCTGTTCGCTCACTTGGCGCTTCAAACGCGCGCATTATGTTGCGACATTTGCTTCCCAATATTCTTCAGCCCGTTCTCATTCAAGCCACTATCGGGATGGCTGGAGCCATCCTCGCCGAATCCACGCTCAGCTTCCTCGGGCTCGGCGTGCTAGCGCCGGTTCCCAGCTGGGGCTCCATGCTGAACGATGCGCGCAGCCATCTCTTTGACGCCCCGCACCTCGTCATTTTTCCCGCTCTGGCAGTCATGACCGCTGTGCTCGCCTTCAATCTCCTGGGGGACGCCTGGCGCGATTGGCTGGACCCGCGCACGCGTTCGCAGATGGCCGCACTCGAACACACCCGCTGAGCAGTACGGTGTAGCGCTTGCATGTTTTCCTCAAGAATATACAGGGAGCTATTTTAAGGAGAGCACCACAGGCGCTCCGCGTCCGACACTCAAGGTACGCGAAGCGTTTCCCTTGTTGATGGCAATTTCCAAATAACCGCTTGACCCAAAATACGCGACCGGTTCGCCAACCTTGCCACGCGCAAACGTATCGACCAGCCGGTTAACAGCGTGGGTTCCCACATGCATTTTCAAACCGCCGCCATTCTGTGCCTCGCTGGACAAATCCTCGGCGCGGAAATTGGTGACCAGGTTCCCGAACGAATCGATCTTCAGTACCAAGCCTTTGACGCCTGCCTCGCCAGGTTTCGGCCGCGGCAGCGCCATCTTTTTGTAATCGTGAATTTCTTCCCCCATGCTTGGCGTTTGCCAACCCTTCGACAGCCAGGCCGCCACCGGCGCAAAGACATCGCGTCCGTGAAACGTCTTGCTGAGCGGTTGGAGAAAATAATGCTCAGCATTGGCGTGGCGCACCACGACGTTTGGTTCGCGCTCGTAAACGAGGGAGAGCACTCCGTTATCGGGCGCAATAAAATAGTGATGCTGTCCGCTGACGAGCAACGGGCGGCGATCCGTTCCCACGCCAGGATCCACAATCACTACATGGATCGTCTTTGGAGGAAAGTAAGAGTAAGCCGCGCCTATGGCCAGCGCTCCATCGAGCAGATCAAAGGGCGTCACGTGATGCGTGATGTCCACGATCGTCACTTCTGGATTGATCTTGAGAATGACTCCCTTCACGGTCCCGACCAAATGATCGTCGGTACCGTAGTCCGTAGTCAGCGTAATGATGGCGTTGGTCACGAGGGTCTCCCGCCAGGGTGTTCTGCGCGCACCGCGCGCTACGAAGTGGGAAGGCACTCCGTACCCTTTGACGCTAGCGGAGGCCCGCTTCGGCGTCAAGAAATCGCGCGGGCTGTGCTGTGCAATCGCCAACGGTCCACTCATCAGACACTCGGCCGGTTATACCGCCGGTAGCGCGATCTCGAGACCCATGGAGGTCTTTATCCTCTCGCCTCTGTATCTCGCAAAAACTCTATCCGCGGTGCATACTGTTACGCTTTTCGTCTTGTCAAGGAGCTGATGATGATGAACCGGCGGAGTCTTCTCACCGTGGTCTGGATTCTTGCCCTCTCTTCTTTCGCGCAAGCCCAGGAGAAAGCCAAGAGCGGCCCAGTGCTCACACCTAGCGAGTTCCTCGGCTTCGAAGTCGGCGCCGACCGCAAGCTCGCCGACTATCGTCAGATCGCCTCCTATTTTAAAGCGCTCGCCGCAGCCTCAAATCGCGTCGAACTTGAAACGCTCGGCAAAACCACTCTCGGAGAAGACATGTTTATGGCCATCATCTCCACCGAGGAAAACCTCCGCGACAAAGCCCATTACAAAGACATCGCGCACAAACTCGCCGACCCTCGCGGCCTCACCTCTCAACAAATAGACGCTCTCGCCCAAGATGGCAAAACCATCCTGCTCCTCACCTGCAACATTCACTCCAGCGAAATCGGCTCCAGCCAAATGTCCATGGAGTGGGCTTACCATCTCGCCACCTCGCAAGATCCTGGACTCCTCCGCCAATTAAACGATTCCATCGTCCTCCTGGTCCCCTCGCTCAATCCCGATGGCGAAACAATGGTCACCGAATGGTACAGAAAATATCTCGGCACCAAGTACGAGGGCGGCGAGATGCCCTACCTCTATCATCACTACGTTGGCCACGACGACAACCGCGACTGGTTCATGCTCACGCAAATCGAAACCAAGAACGTCAACCATATGGTCTATCACGAGTGGTTTCCGCAATTCTGGCTCGATGAACACCAAATGGGCGAAAACGGTCCGCGCATTTACATCCCTCCCAACGCCGATCCCGTCGCCAAGCTCGTCAATCCCTTGGTCCATCGGGGCAACAATCTCATGGGCGCAGACATGGGCTGGCGTCTCGAAGAAGGAGGGAAGTCCGGTGTGATTTTTGGGTATTCGTTCGACGCTTACTGGCCCGGCGGCACGCGCAACACCGGCTGGTGGAAAAACATGTACGGAGTTCTCACGGAAGTAGCCTCCGCGCGCATCGCCACTCCCGTCGAGATTGAATCCACCGAGCTCCAAGGCGGCGGCAAAGGTCTCACCACCTATGAGCAGCAAATTAATTTCCCAAACCCTTGGCCAGGCGGCGTGTGGCGTCTGCGCGACATCATGGACTACGAACTTCTCGTCTCCGGCGCCGCGCTAGAAACGGTTAGCAAATATCGTCGAGAACTTCTGCGCGGCGTGGCCACCATGGCCACGCAGGCTGTCCAGACTGCCGATTCCACTGTCTACTGGCGCATCCCCCTGGACGGGCAGCGCGATCCCGTCACCGCCACGCGTCTCGCTGCGCTGCTCCTCGAACACGGCGTAGAAGTCCGCTGGCACGCTGACAGAAAACTTTTCCTCATTCCTACTGCGCAACCGTACGGTCGCTTTGTCGACGAGATGATGGGCACTCAACGCTATCCCGAAGTCCGCCCCGCCCCCAACAGCGGCATCCTCGAGCCCTACGACGTTGCGGCATGGTCGCTCCCGCTAATGATGGGCGTCAAAGCAGAAAGAGTCGCCATCACCCCTGACGTTCAGAATTCTTCGCTGCTGCTCCAAAACGTTTCTTGGCCCACCGGCGGTCTCGCGAGCACCGGACGGTATTATTCCATCGCCGCTCACGAAAACAACGTCTTTGCCCTAACCAACGCCATGCAATCCGCAGGTGGTCAAGTCTTTCTCTCGCAAAAACCAAACGAAACGCCCGAATTCATTTTCGCAGCACACGCGCAGCTAGCAGCCAACGCCGAAAGACTCCATTTGCAACTGCAACCTCGCGCCGATCTTGCGCACGGCGCCACGCCGCTCAAGTCCGTTCGCGTCGCTCTATACAAACCCTATATTCCGTCACACGACGAAGGCTGGACCCGCTTCCTCCTCGAACAATACGGCTTCAAACTAAAAAATATCGAAAACAAAGAAGTGAAAACCGGCAATCTGAACAATTCCTACGACGTGATCATCCTCCCCGACTCCACTCGCGAAATCATCGTTGACGGCAAAGAAGGTCGCGGCGGCTATTTCGAAGAATTCCCGCCCGAATACGCGGGCGGCATCGGCAAAGAAGGCGTCCACGCCCTCCACGATTTTGTCGAAAAGGGCGGCACGCTCATCACTCTGGCCAACGCCTCCGACGTAGTTATCGGCGAAGAGTTCAATCTGCCGGTCCGAAACGCCTTGGCCACGGGCGGTCCAGGGGGACGCAGCGCAGCTGCCGCAGGCGCATCCGATTTCAACATCCCAGGCTCGCTCTTGCGCGTTTATATCGATACCAATCATCCCGTCGGCTACGGCATGCCCCACGAAATCGCCGCCTTTGTCGATTCCCCCATCGCCTTTCAAACCTCCGCCCCGCCCCCCGACATCCAGCGCTCCGTGATCGCCTGGTATCCCGACGACGCCAAAGACATCCTAGTCTCCGGCTACGCCCACGGCGCCGAACGCCTCCAACGCAAAGCCGCCGCCGTCAGTTTCATCAAAGGAAAGGGGAAGATCGTAATGTTCGGCTTCCGCGTCCAACACCGCGCCCAAACCGAAGGCACCTTCCAACTCCTCTTCAACGCCATCTTCTGGGCAGCAGTGTAGAATTCGGCAGGGAATTGTTGCTTTTGTAGGAGCCGGGCTTTAGCCCGGCTGTGCTCTAGGTTGGAACCGCGATACGACGCAAACTGTCATCTCGAACGCAGCGAGAGATTTGCTCTCTCTCTTCTCGCCACTCACCGCGCGTCGAACTATCGTGCCACGCTCACCTGTGCTCGCACTCCCGCCATCTCGTCATACTCCCGCCCCGAACTGTCCGGCAACAAAACCCACAACGTATAAATCCCCAACGCCGTCCCAAACGGAAAACGGATCAACGCCAAGAACCCAACCACGATCCCCAAGATCCGTGCCCAAGGCTGCCGCTCCGAAAGCCCCCAAGCCAGCAACAAATGCACTCCCGCAAACAGCGCAAGCAAAATCCCCGCCGAGAAAATCCCACGCATCAAAAACGGACTAAACCCGAACGAGCCTCCGAACGGCCATCTCCCCGATCCGAGCCAACCCCATCCGTCCTCAAAAAACAGCCGGCGGAAGATCACCATCCCGCCCACTTCGATCAATCGTAGAATTCCATTCGCCAGCCAAAATCCCGCGACTATATTTATGTTTCGCCTCACGCGCCCATCTCCCGCCGCGCGCCCAGCCGCTGCGGTCGGGATGATTGGCGCTGCTGGCCCCGTCATCAGTTGTTTCCCGCACGAGCTGCAATATCGAGTCCCAGAGTTGAACGGTCTCCCGCAGCCATCGCAATACATGTTTCTACCCTCCGAGTCTTGCCACTGACCAATACTACGTTCCCCACGCCAAAATGTTCCAGGCCCCAGCTCCGCTACACCATCCCCAACCTGCAGAGGCTCCGCGCCGTTGCATCTCGGTTAATTCACCTTGTCCCTTCCGAAGTGTCCCTCCTTCGCCGTGGTATTTTGAATCTGAACGAAAAGGTCACCTCCTCGCCTACCAGCGCTTTCGACCGCTGACGGCAAGCTTTTTAATAACCCGAAACGCCGAACATGTTTAAATCCGTGGACGTAAAGCGACTCATCCTCATTTTCCTGGACCGCAGGGCGACCGTACTTACTCTCGCATCGCGCTCGTCTGCTCAGCAACTGGACAAAAGCGAAACTCTAAAAAAGCCCGCCAATCCTACTACAGCCTCAAAGACGAAGGCCTCACCGAACTTCAACGCACCATGGCCCCCAACTGGGTTTTTCTTCTCGCAGAGCAACGCAAAGCCGATCCCACCCGCATCGATGCCTCCATCCAAAAACTCCAAGCCCTTGCATTTTGGCCTTTCTCTCAGCCTCGACGGCAACGCCAAGGTCCAAATCGCCAGCGGCTTAAAGCAGGTCTACCGCGGTATGGAGCAGATGGCTTTCTAGTTTTATCCAAACCTGGTCCGCCTACACGATCCTACCCTCCCCGACCCCACCACGACATTCCAACTCGAGGAGGTCGGCCCCGACTACCGCATCTCCTATAAAGACGGCGTCGTCGATATCACCACCACGATGGGTCCGGATCATGCAATCAGCGTTATGAGAGTGAAGACCGCTCAATTTGACTCCACCATAAAGCCACAATTCAAAAACGACTCACAGGGGCTTGCTTCTCTCCAGCTATAAAGCCATCTATCGCGGAGCAACTCCCGCCGAAGCCACCGATCTGGACGTCACCATCGACTATCAGGAATCAACGGCCTGCAATTTCCCCAGGAAATCTCTCTTACTGGCTCCTACGGCAAAATTGCCTTCAAAGTCAATTTCACCAGCTGCTAAACCACCAAGCACTAACCAATTCTTCTCTGTCCGGTTCTGCAATGCCGGGCTTCAGCCCGGCTCTTTTGACTTCTCTCAGGGTGGTCCTCTAAACTTTGAACTTTCAGCCTGGAACTCTCTAGACTCTCGACGGCAAACTCAGGCAAGCTTCCTCGGAAAGCACCGCCCAAAGCACCCGTCATGTCCAAAACTCCCAGCGCCAACCCCATCCTCAAACGTCTCACAGCGATAGCCCTAGCTCTTCCCGAAGCACGGCGCGAAATCTCCGGCTCCCACGCCTCATTCCGAGTCCGCAAAAAAACCTTCGCTTACTTCCTCGATGATCACCACGGTGACGGAATCGTCGCCGTAACCTGCAAAGTTCTCCCAGGGGAAAACGCCGCGTTGGCCAAAGCCCAACCCACGCGCTACTATCTCCCGGCCTATATCGGCCCCCGTGGCTGGGTCGCTCTACGCCTGGACCTCCCCAAAATCGATTGGTCCGAAGTCCGCGATCTCCTCCTAACCAGCTATCTCCTCACCGCCCCCAAACACTTAGCATCCTTAGCCCGAGGCCCCGACGAAATCTGAGGTAACGGATCGCGTGGTTATCCCGGCTTGACCGGCGCGAAATGCGGCAGCAGCTCAAACATCCTCTCGTTCCGCCCCCCTTCTGCCGCGGAAAAAGTAAGCTCCTGCCCCAATCACAATCGCAAAAAAGAACACCACCCCGGTCAGCATCGCAAACGCTCCGGGATCGACCCTCGCCCCAGCCACCGCACCAAACTGCGACGACCAAATCGCCGCATAACCCAACGAATCATGCGCCGCAGCGCTCCCCGCCGACGTTGTTGTCCACGGCGCAAAACAACAAAGAAAGCCCATTCCAATCAAGAACGAAAAAAACGTAACGCTAAATAGTGTCTTCATAGAACGACAGTCTACACCCAGGGAACCACAGGAGTGGTGTCCTCTAACCGCGGGCCGCCGCCAAGAAAACCAGAGAGAATTTCAACGGCCCTCATCGAGAGTTTATGACGGTTACGGATGGTTTCGGCGGTTGCCCCTCCAAACGTCGCCGGCACCCTGGCTACGGTTATTAGCCAGACGTCTTGCGCAAACAAGTTGCCGCTTAGGCCAGGCGTCCTGGCCCAGACCCGACCGCCCCCAGCGAGCCTGATGCATGTAGAAATCGGCGGGCTCCGGAACAAAAAAGGGCAGGTTGTATGTGACGGCTACTCGTCCGGTGACGGCTTCCCAAAAAACGGCGATAAAGCCCTGGTCCACGCCAAGTCCCCGATCTCCAAACGGACCGCCGCCTGCGATTTTCCAGACGTCAAAGCAGGCCCTTATGCTGTGTCCGTAGTCCATGGCGAAAACTCCGACGGCAAATTGGATATAAACTTTACGGGCTTCCCCGTGAAGGCGTGGGCGCCTCCAACAATGCAAAAGGCCATTTCGGTCCACTGAAATTCGACGCGGCCGCGTTTGTTTCTCAGGTGGCCGCCTGGAATTAAAGATCACCATAGCCTGTCTGCGAGGGATCACGGCCGGCGGATGGGGCAGTCTTTCGGGCGGTGGAGCATTGAATTCTGCAGCCCACCGCTTCCTCCTTTCTGTCTCGCTTCCTTCAATTCCATGAATTGTCTCACTGCGGCGACCGAGAAAAGGCTGTAAAAATGCGAGACACACGGTTGACTGGGAATTACGGATAGCTTTGCCAAAGGTGCAAAAGTATACTGCCGGTTGAAATTACGTCTCTCTGAGAATGGAGCAACTATGGCGAACGATCCAGCTACCTCTTCCACCTTGCCAGATAATCGGAAGGTTGAAAGAGCACCGAATCCCGCAAGACCGGTCTTCTACGTCAACAATACGGTAATCGAAAACAGTCAGGTCGATGTTCAACTATATTTCTCTTTCGTGCATGAAGTTACGCCCGGAAAGTTTGCGTCTGTGGAACAGGGCCTTGTAATTATGGCTCCCGAGCACGCCCTGCAACTAATCAAAGCGCTGCAGAAAAACTTGGACGCCTATGAGGCCGCCCACGGGAAAATCCGAGAAATTAAGCAACCCGAACCTCCCACCGAAAAGAAGTTCCTTGGGTAGCGCTGAGCCTCCAATAAGAAAGAAGGCGGGTGGGGCAGGCCTTGAAGTGGGTGGCCCACCCTTTGCGGTTTCGCTTTACAAAGAGTGCGGTCTTTCGGTTGGGCAGCCGAAAAACTCAGGGCGCTGATGCGAAAATCTCATTTACTATCTCAGGCCAAATACGCGATGCAGTCCATTTTGGAATGAAACTGCCTCGGGTTCCGGGTGTATATGATTTGCGCTTCTGACTTGGCAGCCGCGGTTAAATCCCAGTCACGCTCCGCGCTCCCCGAATCACTCTTTGCATGCTCCGGCAAAGAAAGCAAAAAGATAATCCCCGTGTTTTGAGTTCCGCACTCTTTTGCAAAACGGCGGCGGTAGTTCCACCCAAAGTCTCCCAGCGCCTTTCTCCCCTCGCGACACTTGCCACTCCTCATCGCTTGGTCACAGAGCAATGCTCGCAACTCCGCTCTTTTTATTTCATGCGTTTACTTCACGACTTCCAACACACCCGGTGCTGGGTATATCAATTCTCTTCATCTACCAATCCCGAGTGGCGCGGACTTCAGTCTGAGCGCTTCAACGGAAATAAGCTAGGCTCCGCGGGCGGCGCATCGGCGATGGACTCCAACTCGGGGAACTGCTGCCTCAGTGGCTCGGGTACTTTCACTTTGGAGCCTTTCAATATGCTGATGAGTTGCAGCGCGTTAACCACACCTTTTCCTTGATAGTGGTTGTTGGTGATGACGAAGACGTCGCGCGATCGCTCCGCGACTTTGTGGATTCGCTTCGCCCACGGCGCAAGCTCCTCGGTGGAGTAGAGATAGTTGTAGCGTTCGTGCGAAGGGACAGCGGCATCGTCAGTGAACCACGTGTCGTAGCGCCGCCCATGCAGCCGCACGTACCCCACCGGGCTGGTGGTTTCCGTGGATGGTTGAAGCGACCGCCCGATGATGGGCTGGTCGATGTTGCAAAACCCCGCGTTGCATTTCGCCAGCAGCGCAAGAGTTTCCGCCGTCTGCCAGGAAGCATGCCGCACTTCGACGACCAGCGGATAATCGGCGAAACGGTTCAATAGCGCTGTAAGATGAGCGACGGTCTCAGGCGACCGATGAAACGAAAAAGGGAACTGCAGCAGCACGGCGCCGAGTTTTCCCGCAGCGCGCAAAACGTCGAACCCAGCGCGAACGGTCCGCTCGTCTTCGGCTGTTGGCGTAGCGATTGTCGAGCCCGCGGCTCCGCCCACATTTGCAGGAATTGTATTGTGAGTGAATCGCTGCCAAAGCTTCGCCGCAAAAATGAACCGCGGGTTCCCCGCCACACGCTCGATCCACTGCGCCGCGTGGTCCGGCCGGATGGGATTGTAGAACGAAGTGTTGATCTCAATAGTGTCAAAGAATTCCGCAAGGTACGTCGCCTCATGAAAGCCCTTCTTGCGGCGCGAAGGGTAGACGTACCCAGCCCAGTCCGGATAAGACCAACCGGCTGGTCCCACGCGAATCATGGTGTTGGAGGAAGCTTTTTTTGTAGGAGGCATGATTGCAATGCGCTAGCTAAGTTTCGGTTGTCGGTAGCACGGGCACTCTTGACTGTGCGCTTTTTCGCAAACGCCCTCGAAACCGCAGAGGCCGGAGTGCCTGTGCTACGAAACCGCCGAGGGCAGAGTAGAGGGCGGCATACGCGAATGTCAACGCATATGGAGTTATGTTGTCCGTTGAGTGTAGTCGCACGAAATGTTTCGCACCGTGATTGCCGTGCGCAGCGCGCGCTGGTATGCTCTGAACATGATGCGGTGCACAGAGCATCCCCGCGTCGCCCGCCTCTTCTGTAAGAACACCCACAGGTGCGTTCATGAAATTGTCTATCAGTTACAAGAATGTCGAGCCGCACAAGCCCGCCGAAAAGGAAGTCGAACGTTACGCGAGCAAACTCAATCGCCTGCTGAAGAGTTATGAACCGGATCTGGTTCTGTTGCACGGCGTGTTTACAAAAAATCCCCATCGCGAAGAAAATTCGTTCTCGCTGAATCTCTCGTTACCAACCGGAACTCTCCACGCCACAGGCACGGGTGAAAACGTCCGTGCCAGTTGCAAGCAAGCTTTCACCGAACTGGAGTCGCAACTGAAGAAGCACCAGTCGCGCCTGCGCAAAGACTACGAATGGAAACGGAAGCGTCCCCGCCCTGTCCCGGCGCTGTCTTGAAAGAGAAGCCGCGAGCCCAATGCCGCGAAGCGGATGACCAGCCAGCGCGCATGTCCGGGAAATCGAAGCGCCTTCCCCGCCGCATCCCGTATATCGTTGACTCTATGGGCGTCGGCGTCGGCGATGGCGGCGGCGAGCGGGCCTGAAAGCGAGATTCTCTTGGGTGCGGTTCTGACCACTGAGGAGAAAAAGAGACTCAGGAAGACAATGGAGGCAATGTGGCCGTTCCATCTTTCGGAATTCGATCTGGTGATTAATACAAGGCTTCGAGAGGGCAATCAATGCGGACTGGCTTGGGACATGGTAGACTGCAAAGCTAGGATGCCGAACATCCCGCGGACGAAGAACGAAGAGTCCTTACGCGTCCCGATAAATGATGCCGCCTTGGCCGCCCTGACGTTGTACGAAACTGGGAGACCGCAGGGGGCGGGTGTTCCAGTCGGCGCGAACCGGTGAACCGCTCGAGGACGGACAGCACTAGTTCGGCGATGCGCTAGTTAAGCGGGGATCAAGAATTTTCGTTGGCGCGATTTGCGGCATACGTTCGCGAGCCACTTGCGCATGTTGGGCGCTCCACTTGAAGATCTTGCAGACTTGCGAGGCACAAGAGCTTGACGATGAAAGACGGTACGCGCACTTGGGTCCGAACAAACTGCATGCGGTGGTATCTTTGCTGGGGCCAAGTGCACCACAAGTGACACCAGCCAAGACGCGGTTTCCGCGGAAGTATTTCAAATTATTGCTAAATAACGAGTTTAGGGGCGTAGCTCAGTGGTAGAGCAGCGGCCTTTTAAGCCGAAGGTCGTGGGTTCGATCCCCACCGCCCCTACCAATATCTCCTTCATAGATAACAGCTTGTGACCTTTCGAGGGGCCACAAGGGGCCATTAACGCTAGGCGACTTGCGCCCGTTGACGATTCTCGACGTTGCGAGCCAATCGTCAACGGTTCCCTTAACCCACGAGGGTACCGGTATGGTTCGAACGTGACCACCTTTCCCTATCAAATCAACGATTGCCCAGTGATCCTCCCGACGTTGGAAGTGATCAATCGTGAGTTCAGTCAGTTCGCGACGCCTCAGGCCATAACCCAATAGCAAAGCAAGAATCGCTCGGTCCCTCTTGCCCTTTCAGAGTGGTAGGGTCAGGGAGTTGCCAAAGCGTTCGAGCTTCCTCGGCCGTTAACCAGTTCCCAAGTCGGCACCCAAGTTTCTTTGCGCCTTTCACGCTACGGATACCAGCGGCCAGGTCCGGGCTCAGGAGCCCGGTGTCTGCCGCTTCATAGGCAAGTCGTCGGACCGCTGCCAGCCTGACGTTTATAGTCCCGGCAGCCAAGTGACGATCTTCGAGATGAAGTCGGTAACGGAGAACGACCGCCTTGTTGAAGGATAGTCGCGGAGCGGAGCAATACCAAGTCACAAACTCATCTATCGAGTGTCGATAGCTGCGCTGCGATTCAAATGATCTTAGGCTAACAATCACCGCCACCTTGGCATGCTCCAAATCGGGCAGGCCTAGTTTTGTCTTCAATCGGGCCTGCCTGTGCTTGGTTTTGCGCTTCATGGTCAGCCGCCTCCCAACGGCAGGCCATAGACCGCACAATTCGATCCATCACTCAAGCTCTCGACTTCACAGGGGCAAGGGAGTATGAAGGTGCTTGTTGGCGTCAAAATTCAAAGATTCGGTCTCTCGCGTACCAGGACTGTAAGGTGGTGATCGATGGACATTGATCAGGAAAAAGTTGAACAGACGGTTTTGGCACTGCTCTATTTGACTTCCTTCAAGGACAAATTTGGGCTGAGAACCTGGAAGGGACACGACTGGCAAGTGATGAATTCCTTGCATGAAAAAGGCTACATCTCAAATCCGGCAACGAAGGCCAAGTCAGTCGCGCTTACAGAGGAAGGAGCCAAACTATCACAGGAACTGTTCGAGAAACGCTTCGCAATGAAATGAGTCCCGCTCATTTTGACCAAAGCACGTCCTCGGGCCGTTCCGGACCTTGGTGTCGGTACGGCACATGTACGGAACTTATCGGGAATTATCTGACTACCGACCAGGTTCTTGCGGTCGGAGGAATCCAATTCCAGTCGGAGCCGCTCCGCAAGCGCAACCATCTGGTCGAACTCCGGATGCTTCATCATGCTATGGTGACGATGAGCAGATGACGGAGTGATCGGACCCCGTCATTTCCGTATATTCCATCTGCGACCCGTTGACATTCTACAGGGGAAGGCCTAATCTTCCAGTAGAATCTCTACAGGAGAGCGTCTTGAGTCCGGAACAAACCAATCTTTTGCAAGGGACGCTGGACATGGTGATCCTCAAAG
>Ga0210394_10000106_pt1 | contig 205213 bp, 193 predicted proteins | sample IncBWC12MmetaG_FD_160121 | JGI IMG/M metagenome (GOLD analysis project Ga0210394, IMG submission 160121) | Forest soil microbial communities from Barre Woods Harvard Forest LTER site, Petersham, Massachusetts, United States - Inc-BW-C-12-M | ecosystem: Environmental > Terrestrial > Soil >...
TGAGGTTCGACCACACTCGAGCCTCGGGCAACTGACGCCAGTCGAGTTCAAGCAACAGCTATTAACAACTGACCCCAACCCGGCCATCTCCAAAGATGTTTAGGTCCGAAGAAAGCAGGCAGGTCACGCGCCCGCCTCGCGGTCCGGCGGACTTTACCCCCAAACTTGCGCGCGCTGCCAACCCCGTCCGCTCCCGCGGCCGGGGTCGGGATGGGGACACTTTTGGGGTCCGCTGCGGTCCAAGAGGCAGCACCCTGGGGGCTGAAGCGGCGGGCACCGTTGCCGCGCTGCAGCCTGCGCCCGGCACCCCCAATGAGGCCGGGCACCCCCCTCGTAGGGGGGATTCGCCGGCCCTCAGAACACGCGCAAGCTCTTGTTTGTTAAGACCCGCCTCAGGGGTCCCGGGGGAACTTTCCGGGCTCTTAGCACTCTAAGAGGGTGACTGCTAGAATGCTGACCCATTCCACGGGAGATCCAATGACTGCAACTGCACTGGTTGCCCGCATGGGCGATCAAGCTTTGGCCGGTCCGCTGGGGAGCCTGGACGCCTACCTCGAGCGGGTGAGCCGTATTCCGGTGTTGACGCGCGAGGACGAGCGAGAGCTCGCCGAGCGCTTTCGCAAGGATGAAGACCTGGCCGCCGCGCGCCAGCTGGTGCTGTCGCACCTGCGTTTTGTCGTGCACATCGCGCGCGGCTACAGCGGCTACGGACTGCCGGTCGGGGATCTGATCCAAGAGGGCAACGTCGGGCTGATGAAGGCGGTCAAGCGCTTTGACCCCAGCCTCAACGTGCGCCTGGTGTCCTTCGCGGTCCACTGGATCCGCGCGGAAATCCACGAGTACGTGCTGCGCAACTGGCGGCTGGTGAAAATCGCCACCACCAAGGCGCAGCGCAAGCTGTTCTTCAACTTGCGCCGGATGAAGAAAAACCTGACGTGGCTCTCGGCCGAGGAGACCGCGGCGGTGGCACGCGACCTGGGGGTGACCCCGGCCGAAGTCACCGAGATGGAAAAGCGCCTGGCCGCACGCGACATGTCCTTCGATCCGACCCCGGAGTCGGACGAGGAAGAAGTCTACAGCCCGGCCGCCTATCTGCCGGCCCCGGATGCCGATCCGGCCGAGCAGGTCGAGAGCGCCGAGAGCAGCGAAGACGATTCCGACCGTCTGCGCGGGGCCCTCGATCAGCTGGATGCACGCAGCCGTGAAATCGTGCAGCGCCGCTGGATGAGCGAAGACAAGGCGACCCTGCACGAGCTCGCCGACAAGTACGGCGTCTCCGCGGAGCGCATCCGCCAGATCGAGTCGAGCGCGCTCGGCAAGCTGCGCGGCATGATGGCGGCCTGATTAGCCCGCACGCACGCCGGGCAACCCCGTTGCCCGGCAGTTCCGGCCTACCGGAGCGTGCGGTAGTTGCCAGCACGGCGAGATTCAACCGCCGAACCCGTCTCACATAGTGCGCCACGGCTACGCGAGCTTCCTCACCAAGGCCCGGGTTCCACGGCAAGTCGTCGCCTCCGCGTTGGCCACGCGGACACTCGCATGACGGAAAAGCACTGCGCGCATCTCACGTCATCTCACGCCGCACAGCTCATTCGGGACAACCCCCTGCAGCTGGGCGCACCGGCGCCCAGGAAAGCCCGGGAGGTTTCTTCGGGATCTTGCCCTCGCCCGTCCCACAACAAAAACCCCGGCGCGCGTGGCCGGGGTTCTTGCATCGATTGACGCTGGCGCTTACCTCGCCTTACGCCGCCTCATGAAGCCGACACCGGCAAGGCCCAGGCCGAGCAGCGAAAGCGTCGCCGGTTCGGGAACGCCCGCTACCGTGGACCCGCCCCCACCCGTGGACCCACTCTCACCGGTGGACCCGTACGGCGTGTATTCGAGGAAAGGGCTGCCGTTGACCGTGTCGAATATCGCCGTGCCGCCGGTGACGGTGCTGACGCCGCCGTACTCGAAATTCGTTACTCCGATCGTGTAACGCGTTGGCTGGATCTGGGAGGCGGTTGCGAAATGCTGCAGATTGTCGAGATCGTTCTCGGTGAGGCTCATGGAGCTGCCGAGGTAGGACAACAGGCTGTTGATATGGTTGTCTGCCGCGGTGTCGTACGGGGCAAACTCGCCCGTCAGTAAGGCCGTGTGGCCGGAATTCAGAAACCCGTGGATCGCGCTCTCCTCCGCGCCGGTGTAGGCCGTATCGGGAAGAAAACTGATAAACAGTGATGCCCCAGCGAGATTCGCCGCAGTGACGGTGCTGACCTGTGTGACGGTGGCCCCTTTGCTTGTGAGGTAGCTGATAATGTCAGCCTGCGACATCGTTTCGGTCGGGTCGCCGGTGTGTGTCGTCGTCTGAAAGACGACGTTGGTGCCGCTGCCGAGCAAATTGCTGAAAAACTGCTGGTTTCCGGCAATTGTCAGGCCGTTGCCAAGATTGCTATCGCCGGAGACGAGCAGATCCGCCTGTGCTGCAGGCACTGCCAAAAATCCCGCCAGCAAGGCAAGCCCCGCGACGCGAAGGTGGAGTTTGTTCATGCATCGCCGCCCGTGGTTTGGGTGAAGGTCCAAGTGCCACGGCAGCAGCGCGCGACACCCGATGGCTACAGCAATTTGTGTGCCCCCAATGCAAGCCATTGAATACACATAACATGTGAAACCCATTCGTAACCGTTATGTAAGGAACTCCGACAACTTCATTGAGGAGGCGTTGTTGGAATCCCGCTCATTGGCAGAGGCCGTCAGCCGTCGGTTGTTTGAAATCGATGTGCACTCTCCCGGAGTTGAAAGGAAACCCACCGACAGTGGAACCCGGGCCTTGCTGAAGGGCGTGACGATTAGCGCGCAGGGAATCTAAATACCGGTGCGCGTGCCTGAATCGGCCGAGCGGGACAACATGCCCGCCAGCACGATGACGAGCGCGCCGATCAGCAGGTTCCAGGTCAGGAGTGCCGCCCCGAGCGCCGTGAGCAGGAGCGCGCTGCACAGCGGCGTCGCGTAGGCCATCACGGCCAGCAGGTGGCCGTCACCGCGCCGGAAGCCCAGATCCCAAAGGAAGTTGCCGACGCCGAGGGCGATGAAGCCCGCGGTCGCGATCGCCGCGAGCGCCCCCGCCTCGGGCACGACGGTGGGCTCGAGCAGCAGATGCAACACTGCACACAGCACGGTCGATATCAGGCAGCCGCGCGCCAGGAGGTTGCCGGTCGGCTCCTGCCACAGCAGCCGGAAGACGCAGTACGCCGCCCACAGTGCGCCGCTGAGCAGCGCGAGCGCGATGCCGCCCGCGGCGAGCGAAACATGACCGTCCCAGATGAGGATTACCGCTCCGGAAAAGCCGAGCAACAGACCGAGGAGCTGTCGCGCGCGCAGGCGAAACAACCCGACCGCCGCGCCCATGAGGACGATCATGACCGGCCATAGGTAGACCAGGAGGTTCGCCTGCGCCGCCGGGATCCGGTGCAGCGCCAAGAGGAAGCAGACGTCGCCGCCGGAAAGTGCGGCGGCGTAAACCAACCCCGGAATCCAGGAGCGCCAGGATCGCCCGGGGTGCGCTGCGGGTTCTGCCGCGCTCATATGCAGCGCCTTGAAGCTGATCGATCCGCACAAAAACGCCAGCGTGAGCGTCTCGAGTGGGGGTACTGCGGCAGTGCGCAGCGCGAGCGAAGGCCACATCGCCCACAAAGGTATCGCCAGCGCGCCGATCGCCGTCCACTGCAAGGGGGACAGGGGGCGCTTGAGCGTGCGCGCCGGACTCAGTTCACCGAAGCACGCGGCCGTGCGGGTCATGACGTCTGGCTCTTCTTGGGAGTCGGGGGGCGGCGGCGCCAGTTTAGCTCACCTTGTCCGGGCGGCTATCCCAGCTCGAGTCTGCGCCCGGGGGCGGCGGCGCGCACCGCGGCAGCGACGGCTTCGTGCAGGGCTTTGTCCAGCGGGTCGGGCACGAGTTCATCCCCGCGCGCGAGGCCGGCAATCGTGTCGGCTGCGGCCATGAGCATCGCCTCCGAGAAGCGCGCCGCGTTCGCTTCCAGCGCGCCCTTGAACAGCCCCGGGAAGGCGAGCAGGTTATTGATGCCCTTGCCGTCGGCGGCGAAGGCGGCGCCGTGCTCGCGTGCCACGAGCGGCTCGATCTCCGGATCAGGATTGGAGAGCGCGAGGATTACCTGGCCCTCGCGCACCCATTGCGGCCGAATGAGGCCCTTCACGCCCGTGGTCGCAATCACGATATCCGCGCGCTGCATGAGCGATTCAAGCGTCGTGCCCTCCCCACCCTGCGCCTCGAGGCGCGCCACCGCCGCAGGATTGCGATCGGTGCCGAGGATGTGTTTCACGCCGTAAGCGCGCAGCAGCTGCACGATGCCGTGCCCGGCGGCGCCGAGGCCGATCTGTCCTACGGTGCTCGTGCGCAGCTCGTGCTGCCCGTAGCGTGTCGCGTTTTGTAGCGCCGCGAGGGCGACGACGGCCGTGCCGTGCTGGTCGTCGTGCATCACCGGCTTTGCGAGGCGCTCCTGCAGCGCCTGTTCGATCTGGAAGCACTCGGGAGCGGCGAAGTCCTCCAGCTGAATGGCGCCGAAGGAGGATTCGATCGCCAGCACCGCCTGCACCACGCGCGCAGGCTCGGTCTCATTGAGCAGTATCGGCACCCCGTTGATACCGACGAGTTCGGCGAACAGCGCCGCCTTGCCCTCCATCACCGGCAGGCCCGCGAGCGCCCCGATGTTGCCGAGCCCGAGCACCGCGGTGCCGTTAGTCACGATCGCCACGGTGTGGGCGAGCGCGGTAAATTCGCGCGCCGCCTGCGGGTCCTTCTGGATGGCGAGGCACACCCGCGCCACGCCCGGCGTGTACACGTCGCGCAGCACCTGGCGCGTGTTGATCGGCAGGCTCGCAACCGTGCGGATCTTGCCGCCGCGGTGACGGTTGAACACCCGATCGGACTTGCCCAAGAAACGCGCTGTGGGCAGCTGGTCGATGCGCTCGTAGAGTGAGCGGTCGGTTTCCTCGTCCATCTCCAGGGTGATTTCCCACAGCGTGCGGCCCTGGTCGCGGCGCAGCGCCGTGAGGTGCTCGATGGCGAGCCCCGCATCGGCGATCAACTGCAGCACCTTCACGAGGCTGCCGGGCTGATGCACGGTCTCAACCAGGAGGATCTCGGGGATTTTCATGGTAGGAAGGGTGCACCAACGGGTGCGCCGGTGCCAGCCTCGCGGGGCGCGGATGCCCTCTGCGGCGATACCCGCTATCATGCGCGCCCGCTTCGCGGGGCTTCTTTTTTAGTGTTTTCCTTCAGGAGAGTGCCGTGGCTGCTACCCCCCACCCTGCCGCCCGCAAGGCCGCCGGGTCTGCGATCGACCCGCTGGATCTGTTCGGCGTACGCGCAGCCCTGAGCGAGGAAGAGCGCCTGGTACAGGAGTCCGTCGCGCGACTGGTGGATGCTGAGGTACTGCCCGTCATACAGAAGGCCTTCGAGGAACATCGTTTCCCGCGGCAGCTCGTGCCGAAACTCGCCGAGCTCGGCCTCCTCGGCTCCTCGCTCCAGGGTTACGACTGCGCCGGACTCAACGCCGTGTGCTACGGACTCATCTGCCAGGAGCTCGAGCGTGGCGACTCGGGCATCCGCAGTTTCGTCTCGGTGCAATCCTCGCTGTGCATGTATCCGATCTGGGCGTTCGGCTCGGAGGAGCAGAAACAGACGTACCTGCCGCGCATGGCGCGGGGCGAGCTCATCGGCTGCTTCGGGCTCACCGAGCCGCAGGGCGGCTCGGATCCGGCCAACATGAAGACGCACGCCAAGAAGCGCGGCGCGGACTGGGTGCTCAACGGCTCGAAAATGTGGATCACCAACGGCGCCATCGCCGATGTGGCGCTGGTGTGGGCCACGACGCCCGAAGGCATCCGTGGCTTCCTCGTCGAGAAGGGGACGCCGGGATTCTCCGCTCCCGAGATCGAGCATAAATTCTCGCTGCGCGCCTCGGTCACCGCGGCGCTGTTCCTCGACAACGTCGTCGTGCCCGCCGCGCGCGTGCTGCCGGGCGTCGTCGGCCTCAAAGGGCCGCTCTCGTGCCTCACCCAGGCGCGTTACGGGATCGCCTGGGGGGTCATCGGCGCCGCGCAGGCCTGTCTTAAGCAGCTGCTCGAGTACACCCAGAGCCGTATGCTCTTTGGCCGTGCGCTGGCGCAGAACCAGATGATCCAGGTGCGCCTCGCGGAGATGGCGCGGCGCATCACCACCGCGCAGCTGCTCGCGCTGCAGCTCGGGCGCATGAAGGACGCCGGCACGATGCAGCCCGCGCACGTGTCGCTCGCCAAGTGGAACAACTGCCGCATGGCGCTCGACGTCGCGCGCGACTGCCGCGACATGCTCGGCGGGGCGGGCATCAGCGCCGAATTCGCCCCGATCCGCCACATGCTGAATCTTGAGAGCGTCATCACCTACGAGGGCACGGAGACGATCCACCAGCTCACGATCGGGCGGGAGCTGACGGGCTTTAACGCGTTCTAAGAGTGCGGCGCTGCCCTCGCCTCGGCGCGCCACTCTCCTCGCCGCTGCGCGCCACAGGTGCGGGCGCAGTTGGGCTGCGGCTAAAGTAGCAGCGCTCGCGCGCCACTCAGACGATGACGAGGGCGAGCAGCGCGAGCAGCGCCAGCCAGTTGAGGATCACCTGCACACGCGGCGCGCCGTGCGCGCGTGCCTGCAACTGTGAACTCATCGAAGTCTCCCGTGCGTACGACATGGGAGTATTTCGCGCCGCGGCCGCGACATGGTGCGGCGGCAATGGTGCGGAGCCGGTGAAAAATTGTGGCGCAATATGGCAGCGGGCAGCGCTTTCACGCTACCGGCTTCGCCTGTAGCCTTGACCTCCATGAAGCGTCTCATCGCTATCGTCGAGGATGAACCCGCACTGCGCGACAACTACGCTGCGGCTTTCACGCGCGAGGGCTATGCGGTACGCACCTACGCGAACCGTGCCCAGGCGATGAGCGCCTGCGCCGCGCGGCTGCCGGATCTGGCCGTCATCGACATCTCGCTCGAGGACGAACCGGAGGGTGGCTTCGAACTGTGCCGGCAGTTGCGCGCGCTCTCCGCCGAGCTACCGATCATCTTTCTCACCGCACGTGACAGCGAACTTGACGCCGTGTCGGGTCTGCGCCTCGGGGCCGATGACTTCCTCACCAAGGATCTGAGCCTGCCGCACCTCATTGCGCGCGTGAACGCGCTCTTCCGCCGCGTCGATGCGCTGCGCCGGCCCGCCGCCGCCACCGACGTCATGCGCCGCGGCGCGCTCACGCTCGACGCCGAGCGCATGGCGGTGCAGTGGGACGAGAAGGTAGTGCCACTGTCGCTGACCGAGTTCTGGATCGTGCACGCGCTGGCGCATCACCCCGGCCACGTCAGAAACCGCCAGCAGCTGATGGACGCCGCCAACGTGGTGCTCGATGACAACACGATCACCTCGCACGTGAAGCGCATCCGCCGCAAGTTCCAGGCGAGCGATCCGAAGTTCGACGCGCTGCAGACCGTCTACGGCATGGGCTACCGCTGGGTGCAGTAGGCGCCCGTCCATGTCGTTGCGCCTGAAGCTGCTGCTGCTCGGCCTCGCCACGCTCGTGCTGCCCTGGGCGGGCTGTCGCTACGCGCGCGAAATGGAGTCCGCGCTGCGCCAGGGCGAAGCGGAGTCCCTGCAGGGGCTGTCGCAGACCATCGCCGCCTCGCTCCAGGGACGCACGGACCTGCTGTATCGCGAGACCCCGCCGGCGCCGCAGGCCGTCACCGAGGCCTCGCAGGCCGCGCCGCCGAGCGCGCCCGATCCTGAGTTCTACAAGCCAACGCCCTACGATCTTGAGCCGATCGCGCTGCCGGCGGCGCCGCTCCTCGATGGCTACGCGGCAGACTGGCCACGCGAGGGGCAGTGGACGCATTTCGACCGGGACGAACACCACGGCTTCGCGATTCTCACCGGCGTGCACGAGCGCATGCTGTACGTGGCGCTGCGGGTCCACGACGAGCATGCGCTTTTTGATGCACCGGGCAACAATCCCCTGGATCCCGCCACCTTCGGTGACCGCGTCTGGCTTGGGTTCGAGGACCCGCAGGGTGTGCAGCAGCAGGTGTTCCTCGCTGCGACCGGCCCCGGAGCGGTGAGCGCCCGCCGTATCGAGAGCGGCGAGTACGGCCGTCAGAGCGCGCGCATCGAGCCGCGCATCCGCGGTGCCTGGCAAACCAGTGCCGACGGTTATCGCATCGAACTGCGCGTGCCCCTGTCGATGCTCGGCAAGGGGTTCGGGGTGCTGGTGGATGATCGTGACGCGCGCGGCGCGCTGCCGGTGAGCTACGGCACGCTGCGCCCGGATGACCTGCACACCATCGGACACCTGATCCTCGCCGCGCCCGAGCTCGGCCGCTACCTCACACAGTTTCTGCAGCCGGGACTGAAACTCTCGGTGACAACCCCGGCCGGTCGGGTCCTGGCGCGCGCGGACGCACTCGCGCGGCCCGTCAATCTGTCCCCCGAAGCGCCGATGCTCGCGCGCCTGTACCGGCGCTTCGTCGACCGGCCGAGCGAGCGTCAGCCGCTCGAATCCTCGAGCCTTATCTATGACCGCGATCACGCGTTCGTCATCGGTGAGCTGCAGGTCACGCAAAGCGCCGATCGCTGGATCCGGCTGCGCGACCGGGCGCTGACGCACATGCTCAATTTCACCCTCGCCACGAGCGCGATCGTCATCAGCGCGATCCTCGCCTTCGCCGCCTGGCTCGCGCTGCGCCTCTCGCGCCTGCGCCGCGCGAGCGAGTCAGCGCTCACGCGCGCCGGACTCGACACGAGCTTCCCGGAGACCGCGGCGCGCGATGAACTCGGCGACGTCGCGCGCAGCTTCTCGACGCTGCTCGCGCGCCTGAACGAGTACACCAGCTACCTGCGCACGCTCGCCGGGCGCCTCGCGCACGAGATCCGCACCCCGCTCACGATCGTGCGCTCCTCGCTGGACAACCTGGAGTCCGAGCAGGTGCCCCCGGCTGCGCGCGCCTACCTCGAGCGCGCGCGCCAGGGGAGCGAACGGCTCAACACCATCCTGCTCGCCATGGGCGCGGCCACGCGGGTGGAAGAGGCCATCAGCAGCGCCGAGCGGGTGGATTTCGACCTGCCGCCCGTGCTCGCCGCCGCCGTCGGCGCCTACGGGGCAGCGTTCCCGCAGCGCACGTTCCGCTTCGACACCGCGCTTGCGACGCTCACCCTGCGCGGGGCGCCCGATCTGATCGTGCAGATGCTCGATAAGCTCATCGAGAATGCCGTGGACTTCAGCCCCGCGCGCGCGAGCATCACGGTGCGCCTGCGCCTGGAAGGACACGACGCGCTGATCGAGGTCGAGAATCCCGGTCCGGCGCTGCCGCTGCACGTGGAGGGGCGGCTGTTCGAGTCGCTGTGGCGCTCACGCCCGGGGCGCGATGAGCGGCCGCATTTCGGACTCGGGCTGTACATCGTGCGGCTGATCGCCGAGTTTCACGGCGGCGAGGCGCGCGCCGCGAACCTCCCGGACGGGGGGGGCGTGCGCTTCTCGGTGCGCATCCACGGCTGAGGCGTTTTCAGGCCGCACGCGGCTTATGTCACATCGATGTTCCCGCCGGCTCGCCGAGGGCTTCTCCGGGCGAGTGTCTCTAAATCACGACATCGCTTTTCCTGATGGAATCAGTACAATTAGCGTCCAAGGCACCGTCAGTAAACGAATTTTTTCTCCGGCCGAACGCGCTCTTGTGACGGTGATGCGCCAAAGCCATAGAGACAGGACAACTTACAACACAAGAAAACTCGGGGATCGACGCGGGCACGGGTGACGACAATCGCGAACTTGTTGTGGTTGTCAGGAACGATACAGCGCGTGGATGAACATGCGGGCCTCGCGATAGAAGCCGGAGCAGTGGCTCCAAGCGTTTCAGCCGGAAAGTTTAGATGCTCGTGATGACGCAACGTGCCGAAGGCGGGAGCGGAATGGGAAGTCCGCGGCGCTGCTCGGAAGGAGCTGACAGCGAACCACCGAGTCGTTTGAGGCGAAAAAACTAAAAAGCCCCGCGCCGTGCGCGGGGCTTTTTTTATTGGCGCAGCGCTAACTGACTCCGAGGTAGTTGAGAATGCCGCGCGCCGCCTCGCGCCCTTCAAACACCGCGGTCACGACGAGATCCGAGCCGCGCACCATGTCCCCGCCGGCGAACACCTTCGGGTTGGTGGTCTGAAACGGCTGCGCCTCGGCAGATGAGACGCGCACGCGGCCGCTGTCGTGCAGGCGGATCGCGTGCTCGCTGAGCCAGGTGGGCGGACTGGGCAGGAAGCCGAAGGCGATGATGACCGCATCCGCCGGCACGATCTCCTCGGAATCTGGCACCGGCTGCGGCACGCGCCGGCCGCGGACATCGGGCACCCCGAGCTGAGTGCTCACGAGCTTGACCCCTTCGACCGCCTCGGAACCGACGATCTCGATGGGCTGACGATTGAAGAGAAACTCGACGCCCTCCTCGCGACTGTTCCTGTAGTCGCGCCGCGAGCCGGGCATATTGCGTTCGTCGCGCCGGTAGGTGCAGGTCACCGACTCCGCACCCTGACGCAGCGCCGTGCGGTTGCAGTCCATGGCGGTGTCGCCACCACCGAGCACCACCACGCGTTTGCCGCGCATGCTGATGAGTCGAGCGCTCGCGCCGGGCAGTGCCAGCTCGTGGCGGATGTTGGAAATCAGATACGGCAGCGCCTCGTGCACGCCCGACAGCTCCTCGCCGGCAAAGCCGCCGCGCACCGCGGTGTAGGTGCCCATGCCCAGGAAGAGTGCGTCGTACTCGTCCAAGAGCTGCGCGAGCTTAAGATCCGTGCCGATCTCGACACCGAGGCGAAACTGCACTCCCATGCCTTCCATGATCTCGCGGCGCTTCTCCAGCACCTGCTTCTCGAGCTTGAACGGCGGGATGCCGAAGGTGAGCAGGCCACCGATGCGCTCGTGCCGGTCGAACACCACCGGGGCTACGCCGTTGCGCACCAGGATGTCAGCGCACCCAAGACCGGCAGGACCGGCGCCAATTACGGCGACGCGCTTGCCGCTCACCTGCACGTGCGACATGTCCGGCTTCCAGCCGGCCTTGAGCGCCTCGTCGGTGATGTATTTTTCGATCGCGCCGATGGTGACCGCTCCCAGACCGTCATTGAGGGTGCAGGCGCCTTCGCACAAGCGGTCCTGCGGACAGATACGCCCGCACACCTCGGGGAGCGAGTTGGTCTTGTGCGACAGCTCCGCCGCCTCAAAGAGGTTGCCTTCCTCGATGAGCTTGAGCCAGTTGGGGATGTAGTTGTGGACCGGACATTTCCATTCACAAAAGGGGTTGCCGCAGGCGATGCAGCGCCCGGCCTGCTGGCTTGCGCCCGTGGCATCAAAGGGCGCGTAGATTTCGCGAAAATTTCCCACGCGCACCTCCACCGCCGTCTTGGGCGGATCGGCGCGCGGGATGTCCAGGAACTGCAGGTTCTTGTCGGCCATGACGCTGCGCGCGGCTTTCCTCTACGCCGCGCGCCGCAGGTTGTCGATGAGCGAATCGATCGAGGCCGCCTTGGGTTTCACGACCCAGAATTTCGGCAGATACGTGCGCAGGTCACTCATGATCTCCGCCGCCCAGAGGCTTTCGGTCTCGCTCACGTGCCGTTCGAGCAGGCTCTCCAGGTGCTGCACGTGCGACTGCATGGCCTCGGGGTGAATGCGGCTGATGTCGATGAGCTCGTGGTTGTAGCGGTCGACGAAATTGCGCTCCAGATCCAGCACGTAGGCGAAGCCGCCGGTAAAGCCGGCGCCGAAGTTAACACCCGTGCGCCCGAGCACGCACACCGCCCCGCCGGTCATGTACTCGCAGCAGTGATCCCCGGCGCCCTCGAGCACTGCGACCGCGCCGGAGTTGCGCACCGCGAAGCGCTCCCCGGCGATGCCGGCTGCGTACAGCTCCCCGCCGGTCGCCCCGTACAGGCAGGTATTGCCCATGATGACCGTGTCCCTCGCCACGAAGCGCGCGCTTCTGGGGTGGCGCAGCACGATGCGCCCGGCCGCCATGCCCTTGCCGACGTAATCGTTGGCATCGCCCTCGAGGTACAGGTGCAGTCCGCCCGCGTTCCACACGCCGAAACTCTGTCCGGCGTTGCCGTGGCAGCGTACCGTGATGGGCGCCTCGCTCATGCCGTAGTTGCCCCAGCGGCGCGCGATCTCACCCGAGAGGCGCGCGCCGATCGAGCGGTTGAAGTTCTGCAGTTCGTAACGCCACTCGCCACCGGACCTGCTCTCGATCGCCGCCAGGAGCTCGCGCACCATGCGCTCGGCGAGCTCGCCCTGGTCGAACGGCACATTCGAGGCGCTGAGGCAGAACTGCGCGCTCGCTTTGTCGACGCCCGCGTCCGAGAGGATCGGCGTCAGATCGAGCTTGCGCTGCCGGGCGGTCGCACCTTCGAGCACCTCGAGGTACTCGGTGCGGCCGATCACCTCGCTCAAGGTGCGCACCCCGAGGGAGGCGAGAATCTCGCGTACCTCCTCGGCGACGAAGCGGAAATAGTTCATCACCATCTGCGGCAGGCCGATGAAGTACTTCGAGCGCAGCACGTTGTGTTGCGTTGCGACCCCGGTGGCGCAGTTGTTGAGGTGGCAGATGCGCAGGTACTTGCAGCCTAGGGCCACCATGGGCGCGCTGCCGAAGCCGAAGCTCTCCGCGCCGATGATCGCCGCCTTCACCACGTCAAGCCCGGTCTTCAGGCCGCCATCGGTCTGCAGGCGCACGCGGTGGCGCAGGTCATTCACGCGCAGGGTCTGGTGGGTCTCGGCGAGCCCGAGCTCCCAGGGCGTGCCGGCGTACTTGATGGAGGAGAGCGGACTTGCGCCGGTACCGCCGTCGTAGCCGGAGATGGTGATGAGATCCGCGTACGCTTTGGCGACCCCGGCGGCGACCGTGCCGACGCCAGGCTCCGCCACCAGCTTCACCGACACCAGCGCGCGCGGATTCACCTGCTTCAGATCGAAGATCAGCTGCGCCAGATCCTCGATGGAGTAGATGTCGTGGTGCGGCGGCGGGGAGATCAGGCCCACGCCCGGACGCGCAAAGCGCAAGGTCGCGATCATGTCGTTGACCTTGTGGCCGGGCAGCTGGCCGCCTTCGCCCGGCTTCGCTCCCTGCGCGATTTTGATCTGCAGCACCTCCGCGTTGATCAGGTACTCCGGTGTCACGCCGAAGCGTCCCGAGGCGACCTGCTTGATCTTGGAGTTCTTCTCGGTGCCGTAGCGGGCCGGATCCTCGCCGCCTTCGCCCGAGTTGGAGCGGGCTCCCAGGCGATTCATGGCGATCGCGAGCGCCTCGTGTGCCTCGGGCGAGAGCGCCCCGAGGGACATGCCGGCGCTGTCAAAGCGCGCCAGCACCGCCTCCACCGGCTCAACCTCGGCGAGCGCGAGCGGCGCAGCCGCAGGCCTGAGCGCCAGCAGATCGCGGAAGGTCGCCGCCGGGCGGTTGTTCACCAGGTGCGCGTACTGGCGATAGTGCGCGTAATCCCCCGAGACCACCGCCGCCTGCAGGGCGGCGATCACGTCCGGGTTGTACATGTGGTACTCGCCGCCGTGCACGTACTTCAGGAGTCCGCCCTGCCCGATCGGTTCGCGCGGATTCCAGGCACGCGCGGCCAGCTCGCGCGTGTCGGCCTCCAGGTCGGCGAAATCCGCCCCCTGCACGCGGCTCTCCGTGCCGGTGAAACACCGCCGCACCACCTCATCCGCCAGGCCCACGATCTCAAACAGCTGCGAGCTGCGGTAGCTCGAGATGGTCGAGATGCCCATCTTCGACATGATCTTGAACAGGCCCTTGCGTACGCCGGCGCGGTAGCTGCGCCCAAGTTCCAGGCGCGCGGCGAAGTCGAGCTTGACGCGTCCCTTGCGCATCATCTCGAACAGCACCTGGTAGGCCATGTACGGATACACGGCGGTCGCGCCGTAGCCGATCAGACAGGCGAAGTGGTGCGGCTCGCGTGCCGTGCCGGTCTCGACCAGGAGGTTGCACTTGCAGCGCAGTCCTGTTGTCACCAGGTGCTGGTGCACCGCGCCGGTGGCGAGCAGCGCCTGCGCGGGAATACGCCCCTTCACGAGATACCGGTCCGAGAGCAAGAGCACGAGCTTGCCCTCACGCACGGCACTTTCCGCCTGCGCGCACAGGCGCACGATCGCCGCCTGCAGACCTTCGGCCGGCTCGTACTGCAGGTCGAGGAACTCGTGCGTCACCTCCTCGATGGCGAGGATCTGACGCAGCTTGCGCTGCGAGAGGATCGGCGAGCCGAGCACGACCTGGCGGGCGTGCCCGGGAGCGGGCTCGAAGATGTTGCACTCGGGCCCGATCTGCGTCTGCAGCGACATCACGATCGTCTCGCGCAACGGATCGATCGGCGGATTGGTGACCTGCGCGAACTGCTGGCGGAAGTAGTCGTAGAGCGAGCGCACCTGGTGCGACAGCACCGGCATGGGCGTGTCATCGCCCATCGAGCCGACCGCCTCGTTCTCATCCTGGGCCAGCACGCGGATGATGTCGTCGCGCTCTTCCTGCGTGACGTTGAACATCTTCTGGTACAGCGCAAGCGTGGCGCGGTCCATCGGCTCGGCGGCGAGCCGCGGATCGACCAGGTCGCTCTCCAGATAACGCACACCCTGCTTCAGCCACGCCTTGTAGGGATGGCGGCTCTTGAGGATCTGGTCGATATCGGCGGAGCTGAGCAGGGTGCCGGTCTTCAGATCGAGCGCGATCATGTCCCCGGGCCCGAGCTTGCCCTTCTTCACCACATCCTGCGGCGCGTAATCCCACACGCCCGCTTCGGAGGCGATGGTGAGGCAGCGGTTGTTGGTGATGCAGAAGCGCGCGGGCCTAAGTCCGTTGCGATCGAGCGTGCACAGCGCGTAGCGGCCGTCGGTGAGCACCACGCCGGCCGGTCCGTCCCAGGGTTCCATGTGCACTGAGTAGTACTCGTAGAACGCGCGCAGGTCCGGATCAAGCGCATCCAGGCCGTGCCAGGCGGGCGGCATGAGCAGGCGCATGGCATGCAGCGGATCAAGGCCGCCCATGAGCAGCACCTCGAGCATGTTGTCGAGGCTCTGCGAGTCCGAGCCGCTGAGCGAGACCAGGGGCAGCGCCTGCGAGAGCTGCGGCAGCAAGGGGGAGCTCAGCAGTGGCCCGCGTGCCAGGGCCCAGTTGCGATTGCCCTGCACGGTGTTGATCTCGCCGTTGTGCGCCAGATAGCGGTACGGGTGCGCGAGGCGCCACTGCGGCAGGGTGTTGGTGGAGAAGCGCTGGTGAAACACCGCCACCGAGCTTTCCAGCCTGGGATCGGCGAGATCGGGGTAGAACTGCGCCAGATACTGCGGCATCACCATGCCCTTAAAGACGATGGTGCTCGCCGAGAGACTCGACACATAGAAGGCCGCATCCGCGGCGAGCGCCTTCTCGGTCAGGCGGCGCGCCATGTACAGCCGGCGGTTGAACGCGGCTTCATCGAGCTCGGGGCTGCGACAGTTGACGAACACCTGCTCGATCCGCGGCAGGGACTTGAGGGCCTCGGCACCGCAGGCGCTCGCATCGGTGGGCACCACGCGCCAGCCGGCAAGCTCCAGCCCCTGCTGCTCAAGCTGCGCGCCGAGGCGCGCGCGCGCGGCCGCCGCGGCCCCAGGCTCGTGCGACAGGAAGATGAGGCCGGAGGCGAAGCGCTCGGCGAGTGCGATCCCGGCCTCGGCGGCCAGCGCGCGCAGGAAGCCGGCCGGTTTTTTCAGCAACAGGCCGCAGCCATCCCCGGTCTTGCCGTCGGCGGCGATCGCACCGCGGTGGGTGAGGCGGTTGAGCGAGGTCATGGCGGTGCGCACCAGCCAGTGACTGGCCGCATCATCGAGACTCGCGATCAGCCCGAAGCCGCAGCTGTCGCGCTCGTAGGCTTCTTTGTAGAGTCCGCGCTCCTGAGGTTGCATGGCGATGGTCCCGTATGGTCTTAAACGCGGCCGCGCTTCCGCGGGGACGATCGATCCCTCGGGCTCGTGGAAGCGGCGTGCCGGCAATTCAGGCGCTGAAGGAGATCCGCAGAACCTATGAGGACCGCGGATGAGCAGCCCAGATCGAAACGGGCACGAGTGCCGTCCCCGTCGAAGGACTGTCTTACACCATCACTATGCGTTCGATAATACCGGCCCGGGATGAGCTTGCAAGCGCTGCCCCATGAGTGAGCTGGCTACGGCGCGCCTGCGGCTGCGGCACTGGCGCGCGGCGGATACGGACGCCTTTGCCGCCCTCAGTGCCGATCCTGAGGTCATGCAATTCATGCCGGCCTGTCTCAGCCGCTCGCAGAGCGACGCCTTCGCCCTGCGGGCACAAGCGGACCTCGCGCAGCGCGGCTTTGGCCTGTGGGCGCTCGAGGTGTGCGCACGGACGCCGTTCATCGGGTACGTGGGCCTCTCGCCGGTGACCTTCGCGGCCCCCTTTACGCCGGCCGTGGAGATCGCCTGGCGCCTCGGGCGCGCGAGCTGGGGCTGCGGTTACGCGACCGAGGCGGCGCGCGAAGTCTTGCGCTTTGCTTTCGAGGATCTGGGACTGCACGAAATCGTCGCCTTCACGGTGCCGGCCAACGCGCGCTCCCGGGCGCTCATGCAGCGCCTTGGTCTTCGCTACGACGCGCACGGGGATTTCGAGCATCCGCGGCTGCCCGCAGGGCATGCACTGCGGTTCCACCTGCTCTACCGGCTTACCTCCGGGGCGTGGACGGCCTCGCGCGCTTAAGCGGCTTGGGGGGCATGGCGCGCACAAACTGCGGGATCTGCTGACCCGCTGCCGACAGCTCGACCAGGAGCGCCGCGCGCCGCGCGCGGGTTTGCGGCCGCTGCGCGCTGATCACCCACCAGATGGCCGCGCGGCGGTAGGAGGGGATCTGGGCCATGAAGAAGCGCAGAGCGGCCGCGTCCGCCTTGAGCAACCGTGCGTGCGGTGCGGGCAGGCGCGTCGGGCGCTGCTCGTAGGAGTAGCGGCCCGAGCGGCGCGCGCGGCGGGCACGAAAGGCCTCGAGGCCCGCCGGCTGCATGCGCCCTGCAGCGCGCAGCGCTGCCACCTTGCGGATGTTCACGGCACTCCAGATGCTGCCGGCGCGGCGCGGGGTGAAGCGCACCTGGTAGCTCAGCGCGTCAAGACGCCGCCGCACCCCGTCGATCCAGCCAAAGCACAGCGCCTCCTCCACCGACTCCGGCCAGCTGAGGCTCGCGCGGCCGGAGTCCTTCTTGTAGAAGCCGACCACGAGTTGCGCGGCGCGCGCGTGGTGCGTGCCGAGCCAGCGCCGGAACGCGGCGGCGTCAGGAAAAAATTTGGGCGTCATGCGCGCGAACTTTAACCTGCGCACTTGCATCGCGCGAAATGCTGCCGCAACATGCGCGCCGCCGAATCTCCAGCGGCGATCGAGGTGTTGGCACTCAGATGAAGCAGCGCAAAGCCTCCACTGGCAGCGATTCGCCCCGTCTGCAAGGTCTGAACGATTACCTGCAGAAGAATTTCCCCGACTTCTTCGCCGAAGTGCGCTTCCAGGTCGGGGACGACGACTACTTCCTCTACGCCCGCTTCGGGCAATACCTCGCCCGCGTGATCGAGCACAATCGCGCCGGCGTGCCGCTCATCAACCGCGGCTTCACGCTCCTCAACAAGATGGCGCGCGCCTCGGCGCGCGACCCGCGCATCCGCGAAATGCTGGTCTCGGGGCCGCTCGAGTACCTGCTGGATGCGCCCAAGGCCCGCGCGCTCGCCTTAAAGCGCCTCTCGCCCGTGGCGCAGGGGTATCTGGAGAGCCTGTGCGAGTGAGCGCCGCCTGAGCGCCCCTTAGGGGGGCGGTTCGCGCGCGGTCAGTGCGACGGTGAGCCGCTGCGTGCGACGCACGATCTGCAGGCGCAGCTCGCTGCCCGGTGGCACGCGCCCGAGCAGCCGATGCAGCGTGTCGATGCCGTCCACCGGTTCCGCGTTGACCGCCACGATCAGATCCCCCGGCTGCAGGTCCGCCTGTGCGGCAGGACCTGCGCTCTCACGCGAGAGGATCTCGACCGCGCGCGGGCTGGCGAGCTCCAGTGCGCGTACCAGCCGCACGTCCAGCGGGCGGTCGCGCGCGGCGACGCCGAGCCAGGCGCGCCGCACGCGGCCCTGGGTGAGGATCTCGGTCAGCACCCACTGCGCGGTCGCCGCGGGGATCGCAAACCCGATCCCCTGCGCCATCGCGATGATCGCGGTGTTGATGCCGGCGACCCGGCCGCGGGCATCCACCAGCGGTCCGCCGGAATTGCCGGGATTCAAGGCGGCGCTGTGCTGCACCACCCCTTCGATCAGACGCCCCTGGCGGCTGCGCAACGAGCGCCCGAGCGCGCTCACCACCCCGGCGGAGACGGTGGACTCGAAGCCGAAGGGGTTCCCGACCGCGACCACGAGCTGCCCGGCGCGCAGGCGCTGTTCGGGGGCGAGCTGCGCGTAGGGAAGCGCTGCGGCCTGGGCGCGCAGCACCGCCAGATCCGTGGCCGGATCGCGCCCGGCCACGCTCGCCGGTACGCTGCGCCCGTCGACGAACGTGACGCGCGCCTGGCTCACCTTCTGCACCACGTGCTCGTTGGTGAGCAGATACCCATCCGGGGTCACCACGACCCCGGAACCGGCGCCGCCACGGGCACGTTCGGCCTCGTCCGCGCCGCCGACATAGACACTCACGACCGCCGGGCCCACTTCATCGACGGCGCCGACGACGGCGGCCGAGTAGGCATCCAGGGGTTCGCTCAGGGAGTCAGGCGCAGGGTGAGTTGTGTCGAGCATGGGAGGCAGGCATGGGGACCGGCGCCGCCGAACTCAAGAGTGAACGGGGCCGACGATTCCTGCGAGAATCGCCAAGTTCATGATCTCCCTAGCCCAGACCGCGATCCTGCTCACTGCCGCCGTGGTCGCGGTGTCCTTGTTTCGCTTCCTGCGCCTCTCCTCGATCCTGGGCTACGTCGCGGCGGGCCTGGTGATCGGCCCCTGGGGGCTGAATCTCATCGGCGATTTCCACCGCATGCGGCAGGTGTCCGAGTTCGGCATCGTGCTGCTGCTCTTTATCATCGGACTGGAGCTGCAGCTGACGCGGCTGTGGGTGATGCGCCGCACGGTGTTCGGGCTCGGCGCGGCGCAGGTGCTGTCGTGCTCGCTCGCGCTCGGCGCCGCCGCTTACGCCTGCGGGCAGCCACCGATCGCGGCGGCGGTCATCGGGTTCGGCCTGTCGCTCTCCTCGACCCCGCTCGTGCTGCAGGTGCTCGCCGAGCGCAAGCAGCTGCAGACCCAGCACGGGCGCGCCGCCTTCGGCATTCTGCTCTTTCAGGACCTCGCGGTGCTGCCGGTGCTCGCGGTGCTGCCGCTTTTGAGCGGCCAGGCGAGCGGGCCGCACACGGGCGGCACCTGGTGGCTGGGCCTGGCGAAGCTGCTGCTCGTCATCGTGCTGGTGATCGTCGCCGGCGGCCGCCTCGTGCTGCGCCCGGCGCTGCGGCTGGTCGCGCGCGCGCAGGTGAGCGAGGTGTTCACCGCCGCCGCCTTGCTCACGGTGATCGCGACCGCGCTCTTGGCGAACTGGCTCGGGCTGTCGGCCTCCCTCGGCGCCTTCGTGGCCGGGGTGTTGCTCGCCGACAGCGAGTTTCGCCACGAGCTCGAAGCGGATCTTGAGCCGTTCAAGGGCCTGCTGCTCGGCCTCTTCTTCATCACCGTCGGCATGTCCGCAAACCTGGGGCTGTTGCGCTCGGCGCCGCTCGCGCTGCTGGGCGTAACGGTGGGCTTTCTGCTCACCAAGATCGTGCTGGTGGCCGTGCTCGGGCGGCTCGTCGGACAAAAAAGCGACACCGCGCGGCGGCTGGCATTCTCCATCCCCGCCGGCGGGGAGTTCGCGTTCGTGCTCTTTACCCTGGCCGCCCGGCAGCGCCTGCTCGCGAGCGAGACCGCGGATCTGCTGGTACTCGCGGTGACACTGTCGATGATGCTCGGACCGCTGCTGCTCATCGCCTACGAGGCGTTCGCGCAGCGCTGGCTGCTGCCGCCGCGGCAGCCCTACGATGCCATCGACGCCCGCGACGGCCCGGTGATCATCGCCGGCTTCGGCCGTTTCGGCCAGATCGTGGGCCGCGTGCTGCGCGTCAAGGGCATCGCCTTCACCGCGCTCGACAGCAGCCAGACGCACGTCGACTTCGTGCGCCACTTCGGCAACGAGGTGTTCTATGGCGACGCTTCGCGGCTTGACCTGCTGCGGGCCGCGGGCGCGGCACGCGCGCGCTTTCTGGTGCTGGCCATCGACGATGTCGAGAGCGCCACGCGCACCGCGATGCTGGTGCGCGAGCAGTTCCCGCACATCCGCATCTTCGCGCGCGCGCGCAACCGCCAGCACGTATTCGCGCTCATGGATGCCGGCGTCACCGACATCGTGCGCGAGAACTACGCCTCGAGCCTGGAGATGGCCGCGACGCTGCTCACCGCGCTCGGGGTGACGCCGGCCGCGGTGCGCGAGGCGGTGCGCCGTTTCCGCACGCACGATGAGGAGACGCTCGTGAAGCAGTATCAGGTGAAGCAAGACGCCACGAAGTTCCTCGCCACCTCACGCGAGGCCGCGCAGCAGCTCGAGACGCTGTTCGAGGCCGACCGCGACAGCAAGACGGAGTAAGGCGTGGACGAGGCGCGCAGTGTCAGGGATTTCTGGTTCGGACACAGCCCGCCCTCGCCCGCGGAGCTGAACCGCCGCATGCGCTTCTGGTTCGGGGACGAGTCCGCGCCGATTCGCCGCCATCGCGATCAGACCATCCGGCGCCGCTTCACCGGTTTACTGGAACGGGCGGCCGGCGGGGACCTTGCTGCCTGGGCCGACGGACCGCGGCGGCGGCTCAGTCTCATCATTCTGCTCGATCAGTTTCCGCGCAATATCTACCGCGGCACCGCGCGCGCCTTCGCCTACGACGCGCAGGCGCTGTCCCTGACGCTCTCAGGGATGCAGTCGGCCGCGGACGCCGCGCTCGCGGTGGTCGAGCGGATCTTCTTCTACATGCCGCTGCAGCACGCCGAGGCGCGCGAGGTGCAGGAGGAGTCGCTGGCCGCCTACCGGCGGCTGCTGAGCGAGGCGCCGAGCGAGCTGCTCGCGGTGTTCGAGGGCGCGGTGCGCTCGGCCGAGAACCACCGCGCGATCATCGAGCAGTTCGGCCGCTTCCCCCACCGCAACGAGATTCTCGGGCGCACCAGCACTGCGGCGGAAGTTGAGTGGCTGCAGCGCGGCGGCAGCGCTTTCGGTCAGTGATTCCCCGCCAGCGCCTCCAGATGGCGCAGGCGCCGCTCGAGCGCACGCTGCGCCTCGATCAGTTCCACCGCCAGCGCCGCGCCGCTGACGTTCACGCCCAGATCGTGCATCAGGCGCCCGATCACCTGCAGCCGCGGCAGCGCGGTGGCGGGCAGCTGCAGGCCGTCCTTGGTGGCGCGCGGGGTGACGAGACCCAGCTCGCCCAGCTCCCGCACCGCCGCCAGATCGAGGCGACACAACTGGCACATCTCACTCGCGCCAATCCAGTCGCTGTCGGTGAGTACGTGCGCTTCGAACACGTGTGTGGTGACGCGTACCATTCCCATTACCTCGCGAAATCGGCGCGCGGGTTGAAGTTTAACTTCTCGCGCATCTGTTCATACAGCGCCTTCGCCTCGGGCGAGTTCGCGCTCGGCAGCACGACCTTCAGCTGTACGTACTGATCCCCCGGCGGTGAGCCGGGAAGCCCACGTCCGCGCAGCCGCAGCTTCTGTCCGGAGGCTGCGCCCGCCGGAATGTGCATCTCGACCGAGCCGCCGAGTGTCGGCACGGTCACGCTCGCGCCGAGTGCGACCTCCCACGGGGCGACCGGAAAGATCAGCGTCACGTCGCGGCCGTCGAGCGCGAAGAGCTGATGCGGCAGGATGTGCGCCTCAAGGTACAGATCGCCGGCCGCGCCGCCCTCACCGGCCGCGCCGCCCTGACCGGCGAGGCGGATGAGCTGCCCTTGCGTGACGCCGGCGGGAATCGTCACGCGTACCGTGTGGGTGGTGAGCTCGACGCTGCCGTCCTCGCGCAGCTGCGGCCGGCGCAGCTCCAGCGTGCGCGTCGTGCCGCGGAAGGCCTCCTCGAGTGTGATGTCGACACGCGCGTGATGATCGCGTGCCGCGCGCGCGCCCGCGCCGGCGAAAGGCGTCTCGCCGCCAAAGAGCGAGGAGAAGAAATCACTGAAGTCCTCCGGCGGCTCGCCCCCGCCCGCCGCGCCCGCGCGGCGCGTGCGCTGACGGGGCCCGCCGCGCTCAGGGCCGCCGGAGAATTCGAAGCCGCTGCCCCAGTCCGGTGGCGGCCGGAACTGCTGCCCGGACTTCCACTCGCTGCCGAGCTGATCATAGGCGGCGCGCTTTTCCGGGTCCTTCAGCACTTCGTACGCCTCCTGCACCTCCTTGAAGCGCTCCTCGGCGTTCTTTTCCTTGCTGACGTCGGGGTGGTACTTGCGTGCCAGCCGGCGGTAGGCGGTCTTCACCTGCTCCGCCGTCGCGGCCCGTTCCAGGCCCAAGATCTTGTAGTAGTCCCGGTATTCCATTGCGTCGCCCTGCATCCTTCCGCACACACCCGCCGCCGGCGATTCTAGTCGCGCGGCGCACCGCCCGGGTGCAGTGCGCGCTGCGAGCGCACCACCCTGAAGCACCGTGTGCGCCGGGCGCCGCGTTGGCCCGGCAAAGAAGTGCATCTTCGCAGGGGCACGGATTTTGCTTCAACACTCAGCGGACTAAGGATGGTGAGAGATGATGCGCTTGTCCCGGCCCCCGCCGCTGAAGAATCTGCGGGCGTTCTGCGCGGCGGCGCGTCATCGCAGCTTCAAGTTCGCGGCCGATGAGCTGTGTGTGACGCCCTCTGCGGTGAGTCATCAGATGAAGGAACTGGAAGCGGCCCTCGGTATGCGACTGTTCGAGCGCAAAACCCGCGCGCTGGAACTGACCACCGCGGCGCACCGCCTGCTCGATGAGGTCGAGCCGCTGCTCGAGGCCCTCGATCGCTCGCTCGCGCAGCTCGCGCGCCGCAACGCGCGGCAGACGCTGCGCATCAGGCTGCCGGCGCTGTTTGCCAGCGAGCTCTTCATTCCGCGACTGGCGGGGTTCTGCGCGGCGAACCCGCAGGTCGACGTGCAGCTCGACACGCGCGACCCGCGTCCCGCCGCGCATCCGCCGACCGCCGACGTATCGATCGTGGTGGCCGAGGCTGCACCTTCAGGGATGAAGAGCGTGCGCCTTTTCTCCTCGCCGCTCATCGCTGTGTGTGCGCGCGAGCATGCGCCGCGGGTCGCGCAGCTCGGGCGCGAAGTGTTCGGCACCCTGGCGCTGCTCGTCGATCGCACGCGCCCATTCGCCTGGGACAGCTGGGCGGATGAGGTGGGCCTGGAGACCCCGGAACCGAAACGGGTCATCGAACTCGACACCATGTCGGCGGTCGTGCGCGCCGCCGAGCGCGGCCTGGGCGTCGGGCTCGTGCCCGCGGTGTTGTGCGCTTCGTGGATGCGCTCGGGCGCGCTGGTGCGCGTGTTCGCGGTGCAACTGGACACCGGCGATTCCTACTACCTTGTGAGCAGACCGAAGGATGCCGAGAAACCCCCGGTGAAGGCGCTGACGCGTTGGGCGCTGCAGGAGTATCAGCGTGGCTGAAGACTCATCACGCATCGCGCCAATTCATTTCGTTTGTCGCCCCGGTCCGTCGTTCGTATCGTCCACGCACGCGCTGCAGATCAGTGCGCGCTGCGACCGAAGCGAAGCCACAGGAGAAGCCCGCATGTTCATGCAACGCAATTGCGCCAGGCAAGGTGAGGCGCTGAGTCTTCTGGGGAGGCTCATCGACACCAGCGCCGCGACCCGGCTCGCGGCTGAAACCGCCCAGCCGTTCGTGTTCGTCGCTTACCGCACTCGTGCCGGCGCCCAGAACCTGCTGAGCGACGACTGCCGGCGGCGCGGCCCAGCGCCGGCGCCGGATGCCAGTTTCGTCGTGCGCAACGTCACTGCCATGCACGCGCATCAGAATGGGAATCCTCGGACAACCGCGAGCCGCTGAACTGACGGAACGCGCAAGAATGACCGGAGTGGGAGACGGGGCGTCACTTTCGATCCCCCTCGAGCGCACGCCTCGTCTCCCCTCCGATCACCCAAAAAAAAGCGCCGCGAGGCGGGGGAAGTCGCATCGCGGCGCGCAGGAGCGAACACGGGGAAATTGTTCGCAACTGTCTGGGATAGAGCAAGGCGTGTGCCAAGCGGAGAAATGTAGTTAAAACATGGAGTTAACGCGGATCCCGGTGAGCATGACGGGTGACGCGATTTGTCACTTTGGAGCCAAGCGCAGCAGTGTGAGCCTCAGATGGCATTTGGCCGTCGGTGAAAACCGACGGCCTTTTTCTTAAGGCAAATCAGCGCGGAAGGACCGGGACGCAGGCCTGCGACTGTTCCTTGAGCGCATCACACACCGCGCGCGCCTGAGCCTCCCCGCGCGTGGGTGCCTGCAGACGGTAGAGCGTACCGCCGTCACTGCTGGCGACCACGATGCGCGGCGCGAGGTCCCCGAGCTGCGCGCCGAAGCGGCCCTGCAGACGCTGCCATTCCCGATCGGCGCTCGCCTGGGTCCCGAACGCACCCAATTGGACGCCGTAGCCCTCGCTCGCCTGAGGGCTCGCGAATGCCACCGCCTGCCTCTCCGGCGCGGCGGGAGCCGGCTGTGCGAGATCTGCCGCGGGAATCGCCGTGGCGCTCGGGGCGGCGGCGACAGCGCTCGCGACCGCGGGCGCGGCACTCACCCCGGTCGCCAGCCGCAGGGCGTTCACGCCGGTGCGCGCCGCGGTCACGGGCGCGGAGGCTGATCCGTCGGTGCGCGGCGCCGAGCCCAGCGAGAATCCCTCGATGCGAATACGGGCTTGCTCCGCCCACTTGCCAGCCGCGTGGTGCGCGAGAAACTGACGGTACGCCTCGACCGTAGCCACTGCGTCGGCGTGGCTCCAATCGCGCTCTTCCTGCAGCTGCGTAATGCGCAGGCGCGCCTGGTTCGCGAGCTCGCTGTCGGCGTGCTGCTCGAGAAAGCGCGCATAGGCTTCGCTCGTATCGGCGCCCTCCGCAGAGCGCCAATCCTGCTGCTCGCGGCTGCAGCCGGCTAAGAGACTCAACAGCAGGGCCACCAGGGTCACCCGTGCTGCCCAGAATGTGATCATGGTCGGCCTTTTGGGGCAGGGGCGTTCGTATTATGACCCCTGAAGCCCCCCGGAGTGAGCGGATGAGCGACTTGCACAAGCGCCGGCTGATCGACTCGATCGGTGACTCCCCGACGTTTGTCGCCGAGGGCGTGCGCCTGAGCGGCGATCTGGAGACCCCGGGCCCCCTGGTCCTGTGCGGCGAGATCCGCGGGGACGGGCGCGTGGGGGGCACGTTGCGCATGGCCGTGACCGCGCAGTGGGAGGGGGAGATCCATGCGCAGGCCGCGGTGATCGCCGGACGGATCACCGGGCGGCTCGTGGTTGAGCACAAGCTCGAGATCGGCGCGACGGCCGTCATCCGGGCCGACATCGTCGCCCGCAGCATCGCCGTCGCCCGCGGCGCGGTGATCGAGGGCGCCATGACGGTCACCAGCGGCGAGGCCGTGCTCGAGTTCGAGGAAAAGCGCGCGAAACCCTAGAGCGGCGCGCCGCCGAGGTGCCTCACGATGCGCCGCTCAAGCCAGGTCGGGCCTGCGAGGCGCGCAAAGAAGCCGCAGTGACCGCCGTAGCGCGAGACGCTCAGCGACAGCGACGCCGGCCGCGCCAGACGCGAGAGCGCCGCTGCCGGAATGATCGGATCATCGAGTGAGGTGAAGATGGTCGCGGGAACCTCCAGCTGCGCCAGACGGGCGCCCGTGACCGCATAACCGTTCAGGTACTCCTCGAGCGTCGCAAAATCGGTGTGCTCGCGCACGAGCTCGGCGGTCATGGTCTTAAGGTCCCGCATGCGGCCGATGGCACCGAAGTCGTAGGCGTCGGGCCACACGGCCTGCTTCTTGCGCAGCGAGCGCAGCCACTTGCGCACGAAGTACAGCTCATAACCGGGGAAACCGCGCTGCAGCGCCGCCAGCGTCTCAATCGGATCGAGCACCGGGGAGACGGCGATCACCTGCGCGAGCGGCAGCTCGGCAGAGCGCGCCTGGGCTGCGACGCGCAGCATGAAATTGCCGCCGAGGGAAAAGCCGACCAGCTGCGGCGCGCGCCCCGCGAGGTGCTGCCGCTGCAGGGTGCGCACCGCACCCACCACCTCCGGCAGGCGGCAGGAGTGGAACAGCTCGCGGTTCAGGTGGTGCGTCTCTCCGTGGTCGCGCAGGTTGAGCCGCGCCACCTCGAAGCCCTGCTGATACAGCAGCTGCGCGAGCGAGAGCACGTACAGCGACTCGGCACTGCCCTCCCAGCCGTGCAGCAGCACGACCGGGGCACCGCGGCTCTCGGGCGGCCGCGAGAGAAAGCACTGCAGGCGCACGCCCGCACCGCAATCGAGCAGCAGCTCCTCGGCGACGGCGAGCATCGGGCCGGCGCGCGCGAGCACGCGCGCCCGGCGCCAGGAGGTACTCGCCAGCATCGACTGCAGATGGCGATTGCGCAGCCAGCGCGCAGGCTGGAACTCATCCTCGCCGGCGGCGGCACTCAGGACGATGGAATTCAACGCGAACGGATCTCGATGCGATTGTTGGCGATGGCCGCGCGGTTCCACTCCCCGGCGCTGAGCGTGGGCGATACCTGCGGGTAAGGGGCGGCCAGATTCGCCGGATCCCCGACCGCGGCGCGCACGGTGAGGGCGCCGTTGGTGGAACTGCGCACGTCGCCGATCAGATTGGCGAGCGCGAGCGGCATGCGCTGCGCGGGCGAGAGCGCCTCATCGTAGGGATTGCCGACCACATCGCAACGCGAGAACAGCATCTCCTCGGGCGCCAGCGAATACCCGTCGGTGCCGTTGCCCATGAGGCAGAAGCGTCCCGCGAACGTGCGGATGTCCACCACCCCGCCCGCCCGCTGTGCCACCAGGCGTGCGAGGAGCTTGCCGATGACGTCCAGGCGCGCACCCCCGAGGGCCTCCGCGCCGTAGGGCACGAGAGCCAGGATCGGCTTTGCTTCCACGACCGGCGCGGAAGCGGCCGCGGCGAGAGCCGCGCCCGGCACGCTCGGCGCGAGCGCCGTGGGCGGCTGCAGGCGCAGCTGCGCCACCTGTTCGGTGAGTCCCTCGAGCAGGCGCACGCTGCGCCACCAAAGAACGCTGCTGATGAGCGCGATCGCAAGCGCGCTGCAGGCGACGATCCACGCCCAGGGCGGCGGGCTTGCGCGCGGCGCGGCGGCCCCGAGGGCGAGCGGGTCGTCCTCGGAGGGCGCGGCCTGCGGCAGTGATTCGAGCAAGAGCGCGCGCACCTCCGCGGTGATCCGATCCGTCTGCGTGTCAACGCCTGCCACCAGGGCGCGCCGCAGCTCGGCGAAGTGCTCGCGCAGCGCGGTGTCGGTCAGGGGCTTGGACAGTAGGCCGGCGGCGGCCTCCGGGGCGCCTGCGTCCACGCGCACGTTGATCGGCATGAAGCTCGACTGCTCCGGGGTGCGCCGATCCGGAACGAGGTGCAGCTGGTAGAGGACCTTGGAGACATCCGTGGGCTTGATCTGTTTGGGCAGCACGCCGATCGCGCCGAGCGCGCGCGCCTGGCCGAGATACAACTCCCCTTCCTGGGAGGTGTACATCATGATGGGAATGGTGGCGGTGCGCGGATCGTTCTTGATGTGCTGCACGGCCTGCAGGCCGTCCATGCCCGGCATGAGGTGATCCATGAAGATCACGTCCGGGCGGTTGCTGGTGAGGTAGTTGATCGCCGCCTCGGCGCTCTCGGCGCTGTCGACGTCGATGTCGTACTTCTCCAGGACCCGGGCGAGAAACAGGCGCGCGGACTTCGAATCGTCCACGATCAAGGCCCGTTTTGCACCCATGCTCCGCTCCAAACACCCGCGGTCAGGCAGTGGGGAAAGTGTAGCTCAGAACCGCGGCAGCGCACCGCTGTCGCTGAGCAAAGACGGGGGCGGTTGCCTAGCCGGTCACCCCGGCGCGCGCTTCGGAATGCGACGCGGCGCACACTTCGCGGTAGAGCGCGGCGAGTCGCCGCGCCATCGTCGCCGAAGACCAGGTGTGCGCGTAGGCGCGCCCACGGCTGGCGAGCTCCGCGCGCAGGCCCGGCTGTGTCAACACGCGCACCACCGTGGCGGCGAACGTGGCCTGCTCCTCCGGCACGACCAACGCACCGCTTTGCGGCACGAGGATCGAGCGCGTGCCGAGCTCGGCCGTTGAGACCACCGGCACCCCCTGCGCCATAGCTTCGAGCAGCACCAGGCCCTGGGTCTCGGTGCGCGAGGCAAACACGAACACGTCCGCGGCCGCGTAGCAGTCGAGGAGCGCGGTGTCGCGCTCCAGATAGCCGGCGAAGTGCACCTGCGCGCTCAGGCCGAGGGAGGCCACCTGCGCGCGCAGCCCCTCGCGCGCCGGGCCCTCGCCGGCGATGACCAACAACGCCTCGGGAACCTGCGCGAGCACGCGGCGGAACGTGTGCACGAGAAAGCCGATGTTCTTCTCGTGGGCCACGCGGCCGATGTAAGTGACGAGCGGCCGTGCGGGTGCAATGCCCGCCTGGGCGCGAAAAGCGCCGCCGTCGCCGGCGCGGAAGCGATCCGCCGCCAGCCCCGTGGGCAGCACGTGGATGCCGGTGCGCACCCCGTACGCGCTGAGCACCGCGCGCATCGGTTCAGACGGGGCGATGAGTGCCTGCACGGCCGCGCACTGGGAGCGCGTGAAGTGCCGTGCCGCCCAGCGCCCGAGGGCGCGCGGCAGCACCGGCACGTAGTGATGCAGGTACTCCTCGAAGAAGGTGTGATAGGTCGCGATACACGGCACCTGCGCACGCCGCGCGCAGCGCACGCCCGCGTAGTGCGCGACGAAGGGTGTGTGGATGTGCACCAGGTCAAACTCGCCGCGCGGGCGCGCATCCAGCGCGCGCGTCAGCGCGCGCCAGCGCATGCGCCGATCCTCCGGATCCTGCGGCACGCCGGCGGCCGCAATGCGCAGCACCCCCGCCTCCTGAGCTTCCGCGCCGTAGCGCGGCGCCACCAGCAGCGTCTCGACCCCCTGCTCGGCCAGATCGGTGCGGAAGGTGCGGATGGAGGTGGAGACGCCGTTGACGCGCGGAAAGTAAACGTCGGAGATGAAAAGGACGCGCACGCGCTAAGGATACCCGCGCCCGCGGGGCGCGCTTACGAGGCCGCCCGCACCCATGGCAGCTAGGCGATCGACAGGCCCAGCTCCGCGAGCGCCGCCCCGATCGCAGCGCCAGCCAGCACGTCCGAGGGGTAGTGCAGGCCGAGCACGACGCGCGAGGCGCCGATCAGCGCCGCGAGCGGCACGAGCACCCACAGCAGCTCCGGGAAGTGTGCGCCGGCCTGCCAGGTGAAGGACACCGCGTGCAGGGTATGCCCGGAGGGGAAGCTGTAGCGATCCAGGGGCGCGGCTGCCCGATCGATGCCGGTGTGCGTGATGAAGGGTCGCTCGCGCACGAACAGCCGCTTGAGGAGCCCATAGATGAGCACCCCGAGGGCCCCGGTGAGCGCCATCAGCGCAGCCGGCCGCACCGCGCCCGCCCCGTAAAGCAGCGGCAGCGCCAGCAGCAGCGCATACCAGGCGAGTCCGTCGCCCAGGCGGCTCGCGATCTGGAAGATGCGCCGCGGCAGCGCGAACGCGGCGCCCCGATTGAGCCTGCGGCACAGGCCGTACTCGGCGGCATCCACGCGCGCCATGAATGCATTGAGTCCGGTCGCTTTCATGACGCATACAGGCTCGCCGGGACGTGCGTCAGCACCATGAAGGATGTGTGAAAGTTTTTTTGCTACAAGGGTTTAGGCGCTATTTTGTGTGCGTTACTTCACATAATTGCTGCATCGCGCCGAGCCGGCCTCGTGCACCGCGTCCGCGGCTCGCGGGCAGGACCTTCAGCCAACCTTTCGGCAAGCATCAGGCCTGGGGCGGGGAAAATCGCCACTCTCCGGAGCAGCAAGCGGGCGACCCTCGACGGGGGCCGCTCAACGGGCGCCTCACACCGAGCTGACACAACAAGAAAACCGTGCCGAGGTAACAAAAAGATTCATTTACCAATTCAGTTCCGAGGAGAACTCCATGAACAGTGAATTCAAGCGCAAGCACTCGCGCGGATGGCTGAACGCGGTTGCGGCGGCAGCCCTCGCATCGATTGGCATGGGGACAGCCCTAGCCGACGAGGACGAGGGCCACATGAGCCTGCGAAGCCTGACCTTTGCGAACGGGGGCACCCTGCCGCTGAGCATGATCAACAATTCTCCGGACGCCAATGGGTTGAACATGTGCACGCCCAGCGGCGCCCCGGGAGGAAATCAATCTCCGCAACTCAGCTGGAAACACGCTCCCGACGAGACGAGAAGCTTTATCGTCATTGTTTATGATGTCACGGCCCAGTTCACGCATTGGGCCATGTACAACATCCCGGCAGGCACGAGCAGTTTGCCGGAAAACGCGGGAGTCGCGGAAAGCGGCTACGGGATACAAAACGGCAACGACTTCTTCACTCCGAACTACGGCGGACCGTGCCCACCGAAGACTCTTCAACCCTTCGTTCATGAGTACACGTTCACCGTGTACGCGCTGGACGAGTTCCTGCCCATCGTGAAGGCATTCGGTGATTTCGTTCCTGCGGGACCCGAGGGACTCTACCAAGAAGTGATTGACGCGAGTCGTCATCACCACGTGTTAGGCAGCGCAACCATCAAAGCGCACTTCTCGGCCGTTGCGAGCGCCAACAATTGACTGTACCGGCGCGGTGACTGCGCGTTCCGCATCGCCGCGTCTTGCAGGTCCCCGCCGCCGCTCGGCAGACGGTTCGTAGCGGTTCGGGCCGCCACGTTGGGTCTATCGCTTGCCCGAGCGCTTGGCGGCTTTGTGAAAGCGGACATCAGTAGAGCTGATAAATTTATATAATTCAAAATCTTAGGTAGTCACAGACCTCCCGCGGTGCGACGCGAAGACACCGGCACGTCGAGCGGGGCATACTGAGCAGCGCCCGGATTTTCCGGGCCGCTGTTACAGGGTGCCGTGTGTCCTCGTTGCCCGGGGCGCTGCAGGTTGGCGAGTGGCGGGTAGAGCCGGAACTCGATCTAATCGTGCGCGACGGACGCGTCGTGAAGATCGAACCGCGCGCGATGCGGGTCCTGTTGTGTCTCGTCGCCCGGGCGGGACACGTCGTCAGTGTCCGCGAATTGCTCGAGGAAGTGTGGCCGGACGTCGTCGTCGGTCCGGACTCGGTTTATCAGGCGACCGCCCTATTGCGCCGGATGCTCGGCGATGACCGTCATCATCCGACCTACATCGCGCACGTGCCCCGCAAGGGCTACCGCCTGATCGCGCCGGTCGGCCCGGCAACACCCGCTGAAGCCCCCGCAGCCTCTGCCTCGGCTTCGCCAGCCGATTCGACTCAAGCACGAGCGGCTGAGTCGGATGTCGCGGTCGCGAGCGCGGCGGCCGCATCAGCGAGCGTGCCCGGCCCGCGCCGTCGCGGCTGGATGTCGCTCGCGCTTACCGCCACAGCGCTCGCCGCGGCCGTTCTCTTGCCGCGCGGTTCGCCGCAGCACGCACCGCTCAGTGCCGCGCAGGCGACCGCCGCCGCGCAGATCGTGCCCGCGCGGCGCATAACGACGGCGCCGTCCATCGCAGTGCTGCCGTTTCTGGATATGACCGAAAAGCAGGATCTGGGCTATTTGGCGGACGGCCTGTCGGAGGAGCTCATCGATCTTTTATCACGCGAGTCGCAGCTGCGCGTGCCGGCGCGCACCTCCTCCTTCTACTTCAAGGGTAAACCCACCACCATCGCCGAGGTCGCCAAGGCGCTCGGCGTCGAGAACGTACTCGAGGGCAGCGTGCGCCGCTCGGGCGAGCGGGTGCGGGTCACGGCGCAGCTGATCCGCGCGGACAGTGGCTATCATCTGTGGTCGCAAACCTACGATCGTGAGTTTACCGAGACTTTTACGGTCGAAGATGACATCGCGCGTGCCGTCAGCACGACGCTGCAGGTGAAGCTGAACGCGGGCCAGCCGGCCAACTCGGGACTCGCTGCGAACGGCGAAGCCCGCGCGCTTTCTCTGCAGTGCCAGTTTTTCATTCAGCGCAATACCGGCGTTGACGCCGACAAGGCCGTCAACTGCTACCGCGAGCTACTGACACTCGTGCCGCAGGACGCCGCTGCATGGGCCGGCTATGCCGATGCACTGTGGCGGCAACCCTTTCTGACCGAGGGCGCGCAGATGCAGCCGTCCTTGGCCGCGGCCCGCCAGGCGGCCGAGCACGCCCTCCTCCTTGATCCTGCGATCGCCGCTCCGCACGCGACGATCGCCGCGTATCACCGCGTCGTCGAGCGTAATTGGGGGGCAGCGCAAGCCGAGCTCAACGCCGCCCTGACGGCCGATCCACAGGATCCGGCGAGTCTGCTGGCCGCCGCGATCCTCGCCCGCAATCTCGGGCAATTCGGTCGCGCCATCGACCTGTGCGAGCGGGCGCGCGTGCGTGACCCGCTCAATTTTCTGCCTTACGCGCGCCTGGGAACCATCTATTTGTACCTCGGCAAACTCCCCGAGGCGGAAGCCGCCGTACGGCGCCGGCTGGATCTGTCTCCGGAGGGCCTGGGCGGTTATGCGCAGCTCGCCGACGTGCTGCTCGCTCGCGGGCAGCCGGATGCGGCTCTGGCGGCGCTGCAGCAGGAACCCCACGAGCCCAGCCGCCTGCAGGCCCTGGCGCTCGTCTACCACGCGCTCGGCCGCCGGGCCGATGCGGATGCGGTGTTGAACGATCTGGTGCGTAGGTACGGCAGCGCCTCGTTGGAACTCGCCGACGTCTATGCGTTCCGCGGCGAGATCGATCGTGCCTTCGCCACGCTCGATAGAGCCCTGGCCGCCGCTGAACCTGGGCTGCTCGCGATCAAAAGCGACAACTATCTCAAACCCTTGCATGCCGACCTGCGCTACGTTGCCCTGCTGCGAAAGCTCAGACTCCCTGAGCGTGATCCGGTCTAGGGAACCGGCCACCGCGTGCTCAGCGCGGCGCGAGGCGTTGCAGCGTCGCGGCGGCCAGTCGCTCGGCTGAACCGGGCGCGTACGTGAGGAACAGCGACGGCTCGGTGATCTCCAGCTCGAGCAGGCGCGGCTCACCCGCCGCGCCGCGGATCAGGTCGATGCGCGCATAGAGGAGCGTCCCAAACGGCAGCGCCGCGAGAATGCGTTCCGCGACCGCCCGTTCATCGGCACCCGGCGCACGGGGGGTGATCTCCTCGGCGGCAAAGAGCGCCGCCGTCGCCGGCGCACCGGAGGGCAGGAGCGGACCTTTGCGGATGGCGTGACTGAAGAGCCCGTCCAGGTAGATCAGAGCGCTCTCGCCATCGCGATCCACGCTCGGCAGGTACGGCTGCAACAGCACGCTGCGGCGGGCGCCGAGCAGTGCGCGCATGTGCGCGAGTATCTGCGGCAGCGCCGCCCGTGGGTGGCGGCGCGTATCGCGCGAGCCGGCTCCGACGGCCGGCTTCACCACCATCTCGGCCTCCTGCTGCTGCGCGAGGAACTGCTCCAGCACCTGCGCGGGGTCCTGGTGCGGCTCGCAGAAGCGACTCGCGACCGTCGGCAGCCCCAGCTGGGCGAGCTGCGCGAGGTAGTGCTTGTCGGAATTCCAACGTACCACGGCGGGCGGATGCAGCAGCGTGGTGCGCGCGGCGGTGTGCTCCACCCAGGCGAGAAATTCGCTCAGCCGCTCGGTGTAATCCCAGGCCGAGCGCAGCAGCGCCGCATCAAAGCCGCCCCACTCGACCCGCGCATCGTCCCAGTCAGCGATCGCGGCGCTGACGCCGGCGGCGGCAAACGCCGCCAGCAGCGGCGGCATGTCCTCGTCCAGGGCGCGCGCGGCGCGCGCGCTGACGAGCGCGACCCTCGTCAATCGCGGATTCCCGTGCCGCGGTTCATGAGGATGAGTGCCGCGGTGAACAGCGTCACGGCTGCCCCCACCATGAGCGCGAAGGCCGCGCGCACATCCACGTCCGATACGCCCAGGAACCCGTAGCGAAACGCGTTGACCATGTAGAGGATCGGGTTCGCGTAGGAGAGCGTGCGCGCCCAGTCCGGCAGCAGGCTCACCGAGTAGAACACCCCGCCGAAGTAGGTGAGCGGCGTCAGCACGAAGGCCGGAATCCAGTTCACCTGGTCAAAATTCTTGGCGAACAGCGCGTTCAGGAAGCCCCCGAGTCCGAAGGTGAGGGACGTCAGCAGCAGCGCGGCCAGCACGATGAGCAAGTGATGCACATGCAAATGCGTGAATACCAGCGACACCACGGTCACGGCCGCGCCGACCAGAACGCCCCGCAGGATGCCCCCGGCCGCATAGCCGCCGACGATCACCCAGTTCGGCAGCGGCGAGACCAGCAGCTCCTCGACGTGCTTGCCGAACTTGGCGCCGAAGAAGGAGGCGACCACGTTGCCGTAGGAGTTGGTGATCACCGACATCATGATGAGGCCGGGCGCGATGTACTGCTTGTAGTCAAAGCCGTCCATCGCCCCGACGCGCCGGCCGATGAGGCTGCCGAAGATGGCGAAATACAGTACCGAGGTCACTATCGAGGGCACGATGGTCTGTCCCCAGATGCGCAGGATGCGGCCGTACTCGCGGATGACGATGGTCTTGAAGCCGATCCAACGCACCACGTTGAGATTGACCGCGGGCACCGCGGCGGCGACGCTGTTCATCGCGCCACTCCGGCCGGCGTGCGCACCGGCAGCGCGGCGGCCGCCGCCCGTGTCGCACCCGCCTCGCTTGTGCCGCCACGCCCCTCGACCAGGCGCATGAAGATCTCTTCCAGGCGATTCACCTTGTTGCGCATGCTCAGCACCTCGATGCCCGAAGCCGAGAGGCGCGCGAAGATGTCGTTGAGGTTGTCATCCTTGGAGATCTCGACCTCCAAGGTGTGATCGTCGATGAGTCGCAGTGCGTAACCCTCGAGCGCCGGCGCCTGTGCGAGGACATCGCGCAGGTTGAGCACGAAGGTCTCAAAGTGCAGGCGGCGCAGCAGGCTACTCATGCGTTCGCGCGCGATGATGCGGCCGCCGTTGATGATGGCGATGTTGCGGCACAGCGTCTCGGCTTCTTCCAGATAGTGCGTGGTGAGGATGATGGTCGTGCCGCGCGCGTTGATCTCGCGCAGGAAGTCCCACATGGAGCGGCGGATCTCGATGTCCACGCCCGCGGTGGGCTCATCCAGAATCAGCAGCCGCGGCTCGTGCATGAGCGCGCGCGCGATCATGAGGCGACGCTTCATGCCGCCGGAGAGTCCGCGCGAGATGCCGTCACGCTTGTCCCACAGCTGCAGCTGCTTCAGATACTTCTCGGCGCGCGCACGTGCCACCGGACGCGGGATGCCGTAGAAGCCGGCCTGGTTGACGACGATCGTAAAGGGCGACTCGAACATGTTGAAGTTGATTTCCTGCGGCACGACGCCAATGCAGGCCTTGGCGGCCTCGAGCTCGCGGTCGATGTCGTGACCGAACACGCGTGCATCACCTGCGCTTTTATTGACGAGCGAGGTGATGATGCCGATCAAGGTGGTCTTGCCGGCGCCGTTGGGACCCAGGAGCGCGAAGAAATCGCCCTGCTCCACGTCGAGGTCCACGCCCTGCAGCGCCTGTACGCCGTTGCGGTAGGTCTTGGTGAGTCCGCGGACCGAGAGTGCGTTCATAGCGAAAGGATCAGGGGTGACGTGCGCGAGCGCAAGCCCGCAGTCCACAGTGTTGGGGAGCGCTACCGCACAGACCATGCCTCCGGCGGGGGATTGACGCAGCGGCGCGCGGCGCACGCGCGCCGTGCGCATCAGCTGGCGGTCTTCAGCAGCTCCGGCTGATGGTCGACGGGCTGCTCGGCGGGCTCATAGAACGACCAGCCGTCGCGGCCGCGTGCCTTGATGCTGTAGAGCGCAAGGTCGGCCAGCCGCACCGCGTGTTCGTGCGAGTAGTCACCGCCCGGATCGACCGTGGTGACGCCCACGCTCACCGTGACGTAGGGACGGGTCGTGGAGGCCCCGTGTGCGATTTGCAGACCCGCCACCGCCTTGAGGATGGCGGCCGCGACATCCGCGGCGTGCGCCCGATCCGCGCCCGGAAGAATCGCAACGATCTCCTCGCCCCCGTAACGGGCCACCATGTCCAGCGGCCGCCGCGCCACGGAACTTCTGATCGCGCTCGCGACCTGCTGCAGACACAGGTCACCCGCCTGGTGTCCGTAGCGGTCGTTGTAGGCCTTGAAGTGATCGATATCGATCAGCAGCACCGACACCGGCAGGCGCGCGATTTGCGCGTGTCGCCACAGGCCACGCGCCTGCTCTTCCAGGGCGGTACGGTTCAGCAGTCCGGTAAGCCCGTCGTGCAGCGCGACCTCGGAGAGACGGCGCCGCTCGAGGAAGGCGACGCGGTTGGCGTACTCGAGCGCGTAGCAGCCGGAACCGCCGATGAGGTTGGCGCAGAAGAGCACGAAGAGCGAATACACGGCCACGTTGCGCGCAAGTGCGCCCGCCAGTGCGGCGCCCGCATAGACGCCGATCAGTATCAGGTTCGTGCGCACCGCCGCCCCGAAGGTCAGGCCGAGCATGAAGTAGAAGTAGAACGCCGCGAGCAGCAGCCGCGCGGCGACGAGCGGCAGCTGTGCCGGAGTCGCCTCGATCGCCATCAGCACGGTGCCGGCGGCGAACAGCGGTGCCGCCACCTGCACCGCCGGCTGATACCAGCGCACGTACCAGCGCGGGCTCGTCAGCACCAACATGATGAGCACCAGCGGCAGCTGCAGCCCGAAGCGCCACACGTCCGGCTGCACGAAGCGCGGCCCGACAAGCAGCATGTGATCGATGATGGCGAAGCCGAGTACCGTCGACAGCGCGACGACGAGGCTCACGCGTATCCACGGCCGCGCGCTCGCGCGGTAGTTCAGGGTGAACTGATTCTCCAGTTCCGCGTCACGGAACCTGAGACGCATGCCGGCAAAGCGGCGTTGGCCGGAGGGCGCTGTGTCTGACTGCCCTGTATGCAATCGCCCCCCGATTCCCGTTAACGTCGCGCGTCGGCCTCGCGCTCGTTCGAACGGGCAGCAGCCTTCACCCGGGTACGCCACACATCGTAGGGATCCCAGCCGCACTGCGGCCGAGTCAGCGGATCATGGTCCCCGTTCACTTCCCCGAAGTCCTCGTTCGCCGCCAAAGATTCCTGAGGATCAGCGGGAAGTCCTTCCGCGCCTTTGCTCTTCATCGTCCTGCGCTCCTGCTTGTTATCGACGGTCCCCAGCGTTTCTTGTGTTCTTGTCTTCCGTTGCCTGGCCGCCCTTCCTTAGCGCGACCTGGGTGCAAAGTTTATGTCGTCCCGAAGTCAAAAGCGACTGCGAAAGTTGATGATTATGTTACGTTAACGGCACCTGAACGAGCGGCGGCCTGCCCCTTTTCGGTGCTGTTGTTTTCAGTCCGCAAAATAACGCGACAGGTACTGCTCAAACGTTCCCGTATCGCTCGCCTCGATGCGCCGCTGCGCGGCAAGAGACTCCTGCGCCTCAGAGGCAAACTCGCGCAGGCGTTCCCCGTTGGGGGGGTACAGCTCCAGGAAATAAGCCTTATGCGCCGCGGACATGCGTAGCGCCAGGTCAAAAAACGACTCTCCGGCGTTCAGCTCCGTCATGAGCCGGGCGGAGGGCGTGAGGGCGACGTCCTCGATCTTGGCGGCCTGCGTGGCCAGGGCCTGCCCATAGGGGCGGGTGGGGTCCCCGTGGTCGAGCAGCTCACAGATGCCCGCCATCGAGTCCAGCAGCTCGCGCGCCCACTCGCGCAGCGGCACGTTGCGACCGTCGCGCCAAAGCGTCAGGGCAGGATCGCGGCCGCATCGTGCCACGGCGATGTGGTTCTCATCGAGCGCCCCCTGCTCGGAGTCGGCAATCGGGGCGCTCTCCTTCATCAGGCACAAGGCGACAAACGCCTCCAGAAAACGCAGCTTGTTCTGATTGACACCCACGGGGTCAAAGGCGCTGACATCGAGCGCACGCACCTCCACGTACTCCACCCCGCCACGCCGCAGCGCTTTGGTCGGCCGCTCGCCCGAGCGCGCCACGCGTTTGGGGCGGATGAAGCTGTAGTACTCGTTCTCGATCTGCAGAATGTTGGCATTGAGCTGGCGGTATTCGCCGTTCACCTTGACCCCGAGCGCCTCATAGGGCGGATGCGGCGTGCTGATGGCGCGTGTCAGGTCACGCACGTACTCATCCAGACTGTTCACCGACACCGCCAGTCCCGCCTGGTTGCGGTTGCGGTAACCGACATCGCTCATCCGCAGGCTCGTGGCGTACGGTTCGAATGCCGTGCCCGCGCCGAAGTCCTTGAGCTCAAGTTCGCGGCCGCGCAAAAAGCTCTTGCATACGACCGGGGAGACGCCAAACAGATACAGCACGACCCAGCCGAAGCGCCGGTAGTTGCGCAGCAGGTCGAAGTAACAGGCGGAGATGAAGTCAGCATCGTGCGTGCGCGAGGCGCGCGCCGCGGCATAAGCCTCCCAGAAGGGCAACGGGAAGGAGTAGTTGAAGTGCACCCCGGAGATGGCCTGCATCATGCGCCCATAGCGCAGTCCGAGTCCGTTGCGATAAATGGTCTTCATGCGCCCGACGTGTGAGCTGCCGTACTGCGCGAGCGGGATGTCGGCGTCACGTTCGATGGCGCACGGCATGCTGGTCGCCCACAAGAGCTCCTCGCCCAGATGCCGGTACACGAACTGATGCAGATCGAGCAGGTACTGCAGCAGCTCCCAGCTGTGCGTGAAGGCGGGCGTGACGAGCTCGATCAGCGCTTCCGAGTAATCGGTGGTGATGTGCTCGTTGGTGAGCGCGGAACCGAGCAAGCTCGGGTGCGGCGCGTACGAAAGCGTGCCGCGCGGCAGCACCCGCAGCGACTCCTTTTCAACGCCCTTGCGGCCCCCCTGCAGGATCTGTGGTGCGCCGCTGTTGATGAGGGTGGCGAGGCGCCTTTCGAAGACGCGGTCGATGCCGGGTCTGCTCATGCTGGCGGCCCGCTACCAGGGCACGCGGCCGGCCAGCACCTCACCGAGCATGAGGAAGTCCCCGCGCAAGCTGTAAAGCGGATGGCGGAAGGTTGCCGGGGAGTTACCCTGGAAGAAAAAGTGCCCGCACCACGCCGGCAGGTAGCCGGCGAGCGGTACCAGAAGCAGCGCGACCCAGTGTCCGCTGAGCCACGCCGCGGCGGCGATCAGCAGCGCCAGCACCGTGCCGAGCAGGTGCAGGCGGCGGCAGGCGCGGTTGCTGTGCTGCTCGAGGTAATAGGGATAGAACTCGCGGAAACTTGCGAATTGCAGGGAGTCTCCGCGAGGGCTCGAAGAAACCGCCATGTCAGCGGTCTGGCTTGCGCAACATACGAATCATCGTAACGCCGGCCCCCGTGTGGGAGCCACATATTCAGGGGGATTGACGGCGCGGGCGGCTGGCCTGGGGCGCCGGCCGCTTATAACAACCCGTACGCCACGGCGGCTGCGGCGCGCCCGGCTGTTGGAGCGGTTGGGTTTCAGGCATCTTCGTGCTTCGCAGGTCGGGGACGTAACGGCACCTTGGGGGGAGCCAACATGATCGGAATCATCGGGGGAACGGGCCTGTACGCGATGCCGGAGCTCTTGTCCCCGCAGACGCAGGACCTCGGCACACCCTTTGGCGCGCCCTCCGCGCCCCTGATCCGAGGCCGGCTGCGCGGGCGCCAGGTTGCCTTCCTCGCGCGCCATGGCGTGAACCATCAGCTGCTGCCCGGGGAGATCAACTTCCGCGCCAATATCTGGGCGCTGAAAAGCATCGGCGTGCGCACGGTGATCGGCGTGTCGGCGGTCGGCAGCCTGCGCGAGGCGATCCGCCCGGGCGATCTTGCGCTGCCCTCGCAGTACCTTGACTTCACCAAGGGGCGCCGTATCGCGAGTTTCTTCGGCGGCGGCCTGGTCGCCCACGTTTCCACCGCGCACCCCAGCTGTCGCGCCACCGCCGCGCTCATCGCGAGCGCGGCGCGCGCCGCCGGTGTCACGCTGCACGAGGAGACGACCTATGCGTGCGTCGAAGGTCCGCGCCTGGGGACGCGCGCGGAGAGCCTGTTCCTGCGCAGCGCGGGGGCCGACCTGGTCGGCATGACCAACGTGCCCGAGGCGTTTCTTGCCCTCGAGGCGCAGCTGGGCTACTGCAGCATTGCGGTCGCGACCGACTATGACTGCTGGCTCGATGATCCTGCGCAGCACGTCTCCGCCGAACAGGTGTTTGCGCAGTTCCGCGGCAATCTGGTACGCGTACAGCAGCTCCTCGCCGACGCCGTCGGGCAGTACGAGGAAGATGAGACGCGCCCGTGCCGCCGCGCGTTGCGCGGCGCCGTGGTCACGCCGCGCGAACTCATGACGGCCGAACAGCGGGATCTGCTCGAGCTGCTGATGCGCTGATCCGTGCCGGCGCTTTGCGCCGCACGGCCCCCCGCAGCCAGGGTGCGTTATTTGTCGCTCGCCGGCGCGGCGAACAGATCCCCCGTCCACAGCTGATCGGCGCGGTACGCGCTCAGCCGCCGCTGCATCGTGGCCGTGTTCCAGCCGAGGGCCTGTGCCTTGCTGATCGCCACGCGTTGCTGCGCGCTCGCCTCGCGAAAGTCCTTGTTCACGGCATACGCCGCAGCGACCGCTTCGAACATCTGCGGATCGGATTGGATCTCGCCGGTGAGCAGTTCCCGGGCGACTTTCAGTGCGAGCGGTGCATCGTGCACGGCCTGCACCGGGGAGGCCGCGAGCAGCGCCACGGCGTGCTTGCGGGCGTAATAACCATCGGTGGCTGCCGCGCGCGCGAGCAGCGCGCGCGCATCCACCACCTGTGCCTGCGCAGGAGTCGCGCTTAGCAGCTGCTCGGCCTCTACGACCGCCGCCGAGCCGCTGCCGCCCTCGGCCGCATGTCGCAGCCACAAGCTCGCGCTCGCCTGCGGATGACACGGCGCCGCCGCCACCACCTGCGTCGCCACCCAGTACTGTGCGGCAGGGTTGCCGGCGCGTGCGGCGCTCATGAGCATTTCTCCCGCGCGCGCGAGCGTCACACCGAGTGAGGAGTCGAGGTTCGCGGTCAGTCCCACGAGGTACTGTGAGGCCGGATCGTTCGCCTCGGCCGCCGCGAGCGCGGCCTGGTAGGCCGGCGCGCTGGCCAGATTGCCCGTGGCACCCATAAAGCGCAGCTTCGCCTGCAGCCGCGACTCGATCGCCACACCGCGGCGGCTCGCGGGGGCGAAGCGCGAGTTGAGCCACGCTTCGACCGCCGCCGCCGCAAAGCCGCCGTCCGGGACCGACAGCAGGACCTCCGGGTCGCGGGCGAAGCCATCCACGCCCACCGTGAGCGCCGTGACGACGATCGCCTCGGGGGGCTGGCCGCCCGAGATGCGCGGATACTCCGGAGTGGCTGTTTCCACGACGCGCGGGGGAAGCTGATCGTGGCACTCAATGTCCGGGGCGAGGATCCCCTGGGCCTGCAGGGCGTCGTGACCGTAGCGCGCGAGGATGCCCGCCGCGGCGCGCGCTTCTTCCGGATTGAGGCTGGCGAGCAGTGCCGGGATGCGCTCACCGACCTGCTGGCGGCAGCCGTTGCTGAGCGCAGCCTCGAGCCAGCCGACCCCTGCGCCGCGATCCTTCGCGTCCCCCTGCCCCTTGAGCGCCATCGCCCCGAGGTTGAACTGCGAGGGACAGTCCCCGAGTTGCGCCAGGGACTGAAACTGCGCCCGCGCAGCCTCGAAATGCCCCGCGTTGTAATCCTTGAGTGCGTCCGCGAAGTCCGCCCGTGCGAGCGCACTCAGCCCGAGCGCCGTCACGCCCAAGAGTGCGCAACCTGTTCTGACACTCATCGGCTTATCCTCCGGGGTGCGCGGGCGCGGACGCCCAAGACTGAGCTAGCGCTCAATGATCGCCGTCACGCCCATGCCACCGGCGGTGCACACCGAAACGAGCCCCCGCTTGGCATTCGCGTCCGCGGCGAGGATTTTGGCGAGCGAGGCCACGATACGCGTGCCGGTGGCGGCGAACGGATGACCCAGGGCGACGCTGCCGCCCTTGATGTTGAGTTTGCCCCGATCGATGCTGCCGAGCGCGGCGGGCAGCCCGAGTGCGTGCCGGCAGTAGTCCGCGGACTCCCAGGCCTTGAGCGTGCACAGCACCTGCGCGGCGAAGGCTTCGTGAATCTCGTAGTAATCGAAGTCCTGCAGCGTGAGCTCCGCATCGCGCAGCATCGCGGGCACCGCGTACGCGGGCGCCATGAGGAGGCCTTCCTGGCCGCTCGCAAAATCCACCGCCCAGGCTTTGCCGTAGCGCAGGTACGCGAGCACGGGCAGGTTGCGTCGGGCGGCCCACTCGGGTGTGGCGAGCAGCACCGCGCTGGCACCGTCGGTGAGGGGTGTGCTGTTGCCAGCGGTCAGCGTACCGTCGGCGGCAAAGCTCGGCTTGAGCTTGCCGAGCTTGTCGAGACTGGTATCGCCGCGGATGTTGTTGTCGGCCCTGAGTCCGAGGTACTCGATCACGAGATCGTCGTAGAAGCCGCTGCGCCACGCGGCGGCTGCCTTCAGATGGCTGTCGTAGGCGAGCAGATCCTGGTCGCTGCGGCTGATCTGCCAGCGCTTGGCCATGATCTCGGTGCTCTGCCCCATGGACAGGCCGGTGCGCGGTTCCACCACCGCCGGCGCCACCGGTTTGAAGTCCTTCGGCCGCAGTTGAAACCAGGGCGTCAGACGCTGCCAGGCGCCGTGGGCCCGGTAACTGCGCAGCAGCAGCTGCTGGTAGGAACGCGGGTACACGATCGGGGCGTCGCTGATGGAGTCAACGCCGCCGGCGATGCCCACCTCGATCTGCCCGAGTGCGATCTTGTTGCCGATGTCGATCGCCGCCTCAAGACCGGTGCCGCAGGCACGCTGCATGTCAAGCCCCGGGGTCTGTGGACTCAGACCGCTCGAGAGCACGCTCTCGCGCACCAGGTTGTAATCCCTGGTGTGCTTGATGACCGCGCCGGCGACCACGTCCCCGAGCCGCTCGCCCTGAAGCTTGAAGCGCTCGACGAGGCCACGCAGCGCGGCCGTAAGCATGTCCTGGTTACTGGCCGCCGCGTAGGCGGTGTAGGCGCGGGCAAAAGGAATGCGCAGGCCACCGACGATGGCGACGCGCCTGACTGCAGGTCCGACCAGCATGACTCCTCCCACTGCGCCGCAGGTTAGAATGCCACGCCCAATCTGGCGAAGCCATGGAAGCCGTACATGGGTGACTACACCACCATCATGGCCCGCGACGGGCACGAGTTTCAGGCATGGCTGGCGGCACCGCCCGGCCGGCCGCGCGGTGCGCTGGTCATCCTGCAGGAGATCTTCGGCGTCAACAGCCACATCCGCGCTGTTGTGGATGGCCTGGCCGCGCAGGGCTACACGGTGATTGCGCCGAGCCTGTTTGACCGGATACGCCGGGGCATCCAGCTCGGTTACTCGGCGGCCGACATGCAGGAAGGAGCCGGTTACCGCAGCCAGCTCACCCCGGAGACGGCCCTCAAGGACGTGGCCGCCGCCGCCGCGGTCGTGCGCAATTCCGGCCGGGTGGGCTGCGTTGGCTACTGCTGGGGGGGCACGCTCGCGTACCTGGCTGCCGGTGAGCTGCCGCTCGCCTGCGCGGTGGTGTACTACGGCAAAGTGGTGGCGTATCTGGACCGCAAGCCCCGCTGCCCGGTGATGTATCACTACGGCGCGGACGATAAGAGTATCCCGCCCGCCGAGGTGGAGCAGACGCGCGCGGCGGCGGCGGCACCGGAGCTGCTCTACAGCTACGCGGGCGCCGGTCACGGCTTCAACTGCGAGCAGCGTGACAGCTATAACCCGCAGGCTGCAGCGTTGGCGCGCACGCGCACGCTCGAATTCCTGGCCCGCTACCTCACGGGCACAGCAGCCGCTGATGGTTGAGGCACAGTGAGTCGAGGCTCGTATGAAACTGCGTGATCCGGATCTTCTGCGCACCCGCGCCTTCATCGGCGGGGAGTGGGTCAACGCCGCCGAGGGCGGCACGCACCCGGTGTTGAACCCTGCGACCCGCGAGGTGATCGGCACCGTGCCGGTCATGGGTGCGAGCGAAACGCGGCGCGCCATCCAGGCCGCGAGCGGCGCCTTCCCGGCGTGGGCGGCGCGTACCGCCAAGGAGCGCGCGGTGATCCTGCGCCGCTGGTACGAGCTGCTGATGGCGAACCAGGAGGACCTCGCCACGCTCATGACCGCCGAGCAGGGCAAGCCCCTCGCCGAGGCGAAGGGTGAGATTGCCTACGCGGCCTCCTTCATCGAGTGGTTCGCCGAGGAAGGCAAGCGCCTGTACGGGGACATCATTCCGGGCCATCAGAGCGACAAGCGCCTGCTGGTGCTGCGCCAGCCGGTGGGGGTGGTCGGCGCGATCACGCCCTGGAATTTCCCGCTCGCCATGATCACGCGCAAGGCGGGACCGGCGCTGGCGGCCGGCTGCACCTTCGTGTGCAAGCCGGCCGGGCAGACCCCCTACTCAGCGCTCGCGGCGGCGCTTCTGGCCGAGCGCGCTGGCGTGCCGGCCGGGGTGCTCAACATCGTCACCGGGGAGGCGCGCGCGATCGGCGGCGAGATGACTTCCAACCCGCTGGTACGCAAGCTGACCTTCACCGGCTCCACCGCCATCGGCAAGAAGCTGATGGCGCAGTGTGCCGGCACGATGAAGAAGATCTCGCTGGAACTGGGCGGCAACGCGCCCTTCATCGTCTTTGCAGACGCCGACCTTGATGCCGCCGTCGCCGGCGCCATCGCCAGCAAGTACCGCAACACCGGTCAGACCTGCGTGTGTGCCAATCGCCTGCTGGTGCAGGCGCCGGTGTACGAGGAGTTCACGCGCAAGCTGGTCGCCGCGGTCGCGAAACTGCGGGTCGGCGACGGGCTGCAGGGTGCCACCGACCAGGGACCGCTGATCGATGAAAACGCGCTCGCCAAGGTCGAGGAGCACCTCCAGGATGCGCTGAGCAAGGGGGCGCGGGTGGTGCAGGGCGGCCGGCGTCACGCACTCGGCGGCACGTTCTTCGAGCCCACGGTGCTCGCCGACGTGACCCCGAAGATGCTGGTGGCGCGCGAGGAGACTTTCGGTCCGGTTGCGCCGCTGTTTCGCTTTGAGTCCGAGACCGATGCCATCCGCATGGCGAATGACACCGAGTTTGGGCTCGCCGCGTATTTCTACACCCGCGATCTGGCGCGCTCCTGGCGCGTGGCCGAGGCGCTCGAGTACGGGATCGTCGGGCTCAACACCGGGCTCATCTCCACGGAAGTGGCGCCCTTTGGCGGCATGAAGGAGTCGGGTACGGGTCGGGAGGGCTCCAAGTACGGCATCCTCGACTACACGGAACTGAAGTACCTCTGTGTCGGCATCGGCTAAGCGCCGCGCCGCGCGCCCCGGAGCGCTTGCGCTATGGTAGGCGCCGTGGCCGACGCAAATTCAGCGCCGCAGCGCACCGACCGCGCCGAACGCATCGGCATCCTGCTGGTCAATTCCGGCACGCCGGAGGCCGCAGAAGCGCGCGCGGTGCGCGCCTTCCTCGCCCGCTTCCTGGCCGACCCGCGCGTGGTCGAGCTGCCGCGGCTGCTGTGGCTGCCGCTGCTGTACGGGGTGATCCTGCCGTGGCGCCCGCGACGTATCGCGCGCAAGTACCGGCTGATCTGGTCCGCCGCCGGCTCACCGTTGCGTGACCTCAGCGAGCGGCTGCGCTCGGAACTGACGACCGTGCTCGCGCAGCGGGTGCTCGCGCCGCTGTCGGTGGAAGTCGGCATGCTCTACAGCGCGCCGCAACTGCGCACGGCGCTCGAGCGGCTGCGCGACGGGGGCGCGCAGCGCGTGCTGGTGCTGCCGCTGTTCCCGCAGTACAGCGGCGCCACCGCGGGCGCTGCCTTCGACGCGGTGAGCGCGGTGCTCAGGGGCTGGCGGCGGCTGCCGCAGCTGCACTTCGTCACCGACTACCACGATAACCCCGGCTACATCGAAGCGCTGCGCGGCAGCGTCATGGAACACTGGAACGCGCACGGCCGCACCGCGCACCTGCTGATGTCTTTTCACGGCATTCCGGAGCGCAACGTGCGCGCCGGCGATCCGTACTTCGACCAGTGCCACAGCACCGCGCGGCTGCTGGCGGATGAATTGCTGTTGCGCGAAGGCGAGTGGAGCGTGAGCTTCCAGTCGCGCTTCGGACCGGCCGGGTGGCTCAAGCCCTACACCCGGGCGGTGCTCGGCAGCATGCCGGCGCGCGGGGTGCGCGAGGTGAGCGTCGTGTGCCCCGGATTCGCGGTGGACTGCCTTGAGACCCTCGAGGAGATCAACGTCGAGAACCGCGCCGCGTTTCTGAGCGCCGGCGGCGCGCGCTTCGAATACGTGCCGGCGCTCAACGCACGGCTCGCTCATGCGCAGTGCCTGTCGGACCTGATTGTGCAGCACTGCCAGGGCTGGATGGCGGCCGGACACGACAGCCTGCCGCAGGCGGCGCGCGGCGCCTCCGCCTGATGAGCGGCGCGCCGCTACCCCTGCTCGGGACCTTTCACGAGTTCAGCGTCGCCGTCGAGGACGTGCGGGCGGGGGTAGAGTTCTACGAGCGTCTTGGCTTCACGCAGGCCACGACCACTGATACCTACACGCACCCCTACGGCGTACTGAGCGACGGACGGCTTTTCATCGGACTGCACCAGCGCAACGGCCCCTCCCCCACCCTCACCTTCGTGCGCCCCGGTGTGGCGCAAAGCGTGCCCGCGTTCGAGCGCGCCGGCATCGAGCTCACGGCCTGTCGCATCGGCGAGGAGGTCTTCAACGAGCTCGCCTTTCTGGATCCGTGCGGCCAGGCGGTCGCGGTGCTCGAAGCGCGCACCTACTCGCCGGTGGACCGCGCGGCGACCGAACCGTCCCTGTGCGGGGACTTCGCGGAAGTGAGCCTGCCCGTCACGGACTTCTCGCGCGCCCAGGCCTTCTGGGAGCCGCTCGGGTTTGTCGCGGCCGACGAGGCGCAGCACCCGTACGCGCACCTCACCCTGACGAGCGATCACCTGGACCTCGCCTTCCATCAGCCGCGTCTGTGCGAGCGGCCGATGCTGGTGTTCCGCGACGCCGACCTGCCCGCACGCCTCGCGTTGCTGCGCGAGCGGGGGGTGAGCTTCGCGGCCACCCCGCGCGCACTCAGCTGCGCGGCGGCGCTGCTGGAGGGGCCCGATGGCACCCCGCTGCTGCTGCTGCCGGCGGAAGACTAAAAACACTCATGCCAGCCCCGCCGTGGGGCTCCTGGTGATGGCGACCGCGAATAGGTACAGCACGAGCGCAAGGCCGATGAGCCACGCGGTGAGCTTACCGCGCACGCTGCGCGCGCCGCAGCGCAACGTGTCCGGCGCCGATGTATGCGATGAGCGCCAGCAGTTTTGCGGTAAGCCACGCGTCGCGGAACGCGATACTGCCGGATAATGAGCGCAAGACCGATGCCCGCCAGGAGCAAGAGGCTGTCAACCACGTGCGGGGTGACCCGCAGCCAGCCGCGGGTCGGTTCCAGGCCGCGGATGCTGCGCCAGGCCCGCAGCGAGAACAACAGCGGACTTGAGACGGCGAGCAGCATGTGAGCGCCGAGCAGCGCCACGTAACTTTCGAGCATAATTGCATCTTAGAAGTGCCCTAGAGCACCCCCGGAATAAACCCTGAAAGGATCCCGCATGCCCTGCCGCGCCCTGCTCGCCCTCCTAGTTCTGCTGATCTCCGCGCCCGCTTTCAGTGACGGGGGCATGTGGACCTTCCAGGAGTTCCCGCACGCGCTGCTCAAGCGCGAACACGGTGCCGATGTCAGTGACGCGTGGCTCGAGCGCGTGCGCACGGCCACCATCCGCCTGTCCAACTGCACCGCGTCCTTCGTCTCCCCCGAGGGGCTGATCCTCACCAATCACCACTGCGCCGAGGCCTGCCTCGATGAGCACTCGAGCAAGGATCAGAACCTGATCAGCGCGGGCTTCCTTGCGCGAACGCGCGAACAGGAGCTCAAGTGCGGCACGCAGATCGCGGACGTGCTGATGGCGATGGAAGACATCACCGCGAAGGTGGATGCCGCGACCCGCGGCCTGGACGCCAAGGCCGCCAACGACAAGCGCAAGGCCACGATGACGCAACTCGAGCAGGCCTGCGAGCAGGAGAGCAAGGCCGCCAAGGGCGGCCCCTACAAGTGCGAGACGGTCGACATGTATCAGGGCGGCCAGTACTGGCTGTACAAGTACCACCGCTACAGCGACGTGCGGCTGGTGTTCGCGCCCGAGCGCGGCATTGCCGCCTTCGGCGGCGACCCGGATAACTTCCAGTTCCCGCGCTGGTGCCTGGACATGTCGGTGTTGCGCGCCTACGGCGCGGATGGCAAACCCGCTGCGACCCCCAACTTCCTCAGCATCCGTGCGCAGGGGCCGAACGCGGGTGAACTCGTGTTCGTCTCCGGCCACCCGGGGAACACCTCGCGCCTTCTGACGGTGGCGGAGCTGGAAACGCTGCGCAATGTCATCCTGCCGCGCTGGCTGCTGCGCGCCTCGGAGCTGCGCGGTCGGTTGATTGAGTACGGCAAGACGAGCCCGGAGGCTGCTCGCATCGTCGAGGATCCGCTGAACGGCCTCGAGAATGCCATCAAGGTTCGGCGCAAGCTCCTCGATGCGCTGCTCGATGACCGCCTGATGCAGAGCAAGCGCACCCAGGAGGAGGCGCTGCGCGCCAAGGTGGCCGCCGATCCGCAGCTCTCCAAGACCATCGGCGATCCCTGGGGGGAGATCGCCAAGGCCCAGGTGCGCGAGGAGCAGCTCTACCTGCCTTACGTCTTCGTCGAGCAGGCCGTGGGCCTCGGAGGCAACCCCCCGGGGCGGCTTTTCGGCTATGCGCGGACGCTCGTACGCGGCACCGCGGAGCGCACCAAGCCCAACACCGAGCGGCTGCGTGAATACAGCGACAGCGCGCTGCCGCGCGTCGTGCAGCGACTGGAAGCCCCGGTGCCGGTCTATCCGGAACTGGAGAAGCTCAGCCTCTCCTTCAGCCTGGAGCGCATGCGCGAGTGGCTCGGCCCGGATGCGCCGATCGTGCGCCAGCTGCTGTCGCAGGATTCCCCCGACACGCTCGCGGCCAAGTTGGTGGATGGCACGCAGCTGGGTGATCCACAGGTGCGCAAGCGCCTGTGGGATGGTGGCGCGGCCGCAGTGGATGCCTCCACGGATCCGATGATCGTGCTCGCCCGCAGCGTCGATGCGCAGGCGCGCGCCGTGCGCAAGACCTACGAGGATGAAGTGGAGGCACCGGACGATGCCGCCTCGGAAAAGATCGCACGCGCCCGCTTCCAGGTGTTCGGCACGAGCGAGCCGCCGGATGCCAACTTTACCTTGCGCTTGAACTTCGGCACGGTGCAGGGCTGGAAGGAAGCCGGACGGGAGGTCGAGCCCTTCACCCACCTGTCACGGCTGTTTGAGCGTGCCACCGGTCAGGAGCCGTTCAAGATTCCCGACTCCTGGCTGCGCGTGAAGGACACGCTCGACATGCAGACGCGCTTTGACCTGTCCAGCAACAACGACATCGTGGGCGGCAATTCCGGCAGCCCGCTCATCGACGTCAGCGGCCGCGTGGTGGGACTGATGTTTGACGGTAACATCCATTCCATCGCGGGGGACTTCTGGTTTGATCCGCAGATGAACCGCGCCGTCGCAGTGGACCCGCAGATCATGTTCGAGGCGCTGCGCAAGGTGTACAAGGCGAAGGAGCTGCTCACCGAGCTGGGCGCCAAGTAAGCTTTCGCGCCGCACGCCCGGTGCGACCGTTATCCGGTCGTCGGGTTGTGCGGGCGCGGCAAGGGTGGCGTGCCGCCGGCGTGCGCGACGATGCGGAAACTCACGCGCATCTCGTCCTGCACCTGCAGTGCACCGAGCATCGCGCTTAAGGGCTTGAGTCCGAGGTCACTTTGTTTCAGGGGCATCTCCCCGGTGACGGTAATGGCCGAGGCGGAGCGCTCGTAGTGCACCGGCACCAAGAGCACATGCAGCTGCCCGCGCACGCTCGCCTGTATCTCGGCGAGCGCCGCACCGGGCCGCGGCGGCTGCCCCTCGTGCAGATGCAGCGCGCGCAGCACGATCTCCGGATACTGCGCCCCATCAAGCACCGCCTCGCCGAGCATGTTGTGCCGGGTGCCCTCCTTGGCCGAATCGGGTACCTCGGGCGGAAAATCCGCGCTGCCTTCGGCGGCGCGCAGCTCACGCTCGTCGACCGTGAGGCTCGCGACCGGCACGTGCACTTCAAAGCTCGTCTGCAGCACTTCCGCGGGCACGTAGACGGTGCCGCCGAGCGCATGGCAGGCGATGATATGGTTGTGACCGGCGGCGGCGAGCGCGCCGGCCTTGTAGACGCGGATCGTGAGCAGCGATTCCGCCGCGGCGATCTCATACGGGGTGCCCACGTGTGGGGCGGGCGTCGCGGCTACCCCGCTCGGAACGGGCAGCGGCGCATGCACGGCGCAGCCGGGGAGCAGCGCCAACAGTAGCGCGGCGCCCGGGCGCAGTAGGCAACGCGCGCTCAGCCGCTTAAGCTTGCAACCATGGCCATACGCAACACCACGCGCCGCTGGGGCGCCATTGCCCAGCTGCTTCACTGGCTCATCGCACTTTTCATCATCGCGCAATTCACGCTCGCGTGGCTGTTTGCCGATCTGCCGGCCGGCGCCCGCAAGCTCACCCTGCTTGCCCGCCACAAGTCGATCGGCATCAGCATCCTGATGCTCGCCTGCCTGCGCCTCGGTTGGCGCTGGGCCAATCCGACGCCGACGCTGCCGGACACGCTCAAGCCCTACGAACGCAGCCTCGCCCGCTTTACGCACGCACTGCTCTATGTGCTGCTGTTCGCCGTACCGTTCACCGGGTGGACCATGTCCTCCGCGCGCGGCTTTCCGGTCAGTTGGTTCGGCCTCTTCACGCTTCCTGATCTCGTGCCCAAAGATAAGTCCCTGTATAACATGCTGGTCACGACCCACACGGTACTGGCGTGGATCCTGGGCGGCGTGGTAACGCTGCACCTGGGCGCCGCGCTCAAGCATCATTTCATGCTCAAGGACGACGTACTGCGACGCATGCTGCCCTTCGTCTCACACAAGCCGCAAGGATCCGCGCGATGAGAATCCCTGTGCCCTCGCTGGCCGCGTTCCTGCTGGTGTCGTTCCCGAGCTTCAGCGCCGACGCGCCCGCCGTTCCTCACTACGCACTCGATGCGGCCAAGAGCACGCTCGAATTCAGCTTCACGCAGGCGGGTGCCCAGAATAAGGGCAAGTTCACGCACTACACCGTGAACTTCGATTTCTCGCCCGACAACCTCGCGGCCAGCCGCCTGGAAGTGACGATCGATATGGCATCGCTCGCCACCGGCGACCAGGAACGCGACGACACCCTGCGCGATGCGGACCTGTTCGCCGTCAAGAAATTCCCCCAGGCGCGCTTCAGCGCGACGCAGATCGTCAAGAGCGCGAGCGGCTATGAGGCGGTGGGCAAGCTCACTATCCGCGACGCGACGCGTGAGGCGCGTGTGCCCTTTACTTTCCGGGTCGCGAGCGAAGCGGGCACGAACGCCGGCTACATGGCCGGCAAGACGACACTCAAACGACTCGACTACGGGGTGGGACAGGGCGACTGGAAGGCCACCGACCAGGTCGGCAATGACGTCAGCGTGTCCTTTGCGCTGCGCCTGACGGCCGCGGCGCACTGAGCGCAGCTCATCACCAGGGCGTGCCGTCGCGGCGCGTCATCTTCATGCGCGCGTGCGCAGGACTCCACACGAGGTCCACGTCCGGATCCGCATAGTGCGCCGTATCCTCCGGGTCGCGGTTGCTGACCACGAGGTAGGTGGCCGGCCGGCTGCTGCGATTGATGAACTGATGTCCGTCCGCGCAGCCGGCGGCAAAGCCCGCGCACATCCCGGCGCGCAGCACCTGTTCGCCGCCGTCGGTGCGCAACACGAGCTCGCCCTCCAGGATGTAGACGAACTCATCCTCGCGCGTGTGCCAATGACGCATGGAGGACTCCCTGCCCGGCAGCAGCCGGGCCATGTTGATGCCGATGCGCGTGAGCCCCAGGGCATCCCCGAGCGCACGCACCTCGCGCGGCAGCACCCGCGAGCGATACGGTTCCGGATAGGCGCTGCGCGAGAGCGCCTCGAGACTCTCTGGATCCAGGGCGGGCTTCCGCACGGGCATATAACCTCCGCGGCCCAAGGGCGTGGTTGACGCGCGCCGCATGCTTCGGGGAGCATGCCACAAGCTGCATGGTTGAAATACTGGATGACGTCGGCCACTGCGTCGATGCGGTGCTGCGCCGCGTGGGGCCGCGCGTCGTTCTCGCCCTGCCACTCGGTATCGGCAAGCCCAATCCCCTCGCCAACGAGTTCTATCGTCGCGCACTGCGCGACCCGGGTCTCGACCTCACCATCTTCACGGCGCTGTCGTTGCTGAAGCCGGTGGCGCACGGCGCGCTCGAGCGCCGTCTGCTCGAACCGCTGGTTGAGCGCGTGTTCGGCAGCTACGTCGAGCCGGAGTACGCCCGCGCGCTCAAGGCGGACACGCTGCCGCCGAACGTGCACATCATCGAGTTCTTCCTCAGCCCGGGGGCGTTCCTCAACTCGACGCACGCGCAGCGGCATTACCTGAGCGCCAACTACACGCACGTCGCGCGCGCGCTCATGGAGCGCGGCGTCAACGTCATCGCACATCTGGTGGCGCGCCGCACACTCGAGGGGCAGCTGCAGCTGAGTTTGGGCTCAAATCCGGACGTCACCGTGGACTTGCTGCCACTGGTGGCGCGCGCGCGGGCCGCGGGTCGCGACATCGTGCTCGTCGGTGAGACGCACGCGCAGATGCCGTTCATGACCGGTCAGGCACAGATCGAGCCGGAGCGCTTCGACTTCCTCATCGACGCTCCGCGCTACGACTATGACCTGTTCGCACCGCCGAACGCCGCGCTCGGCAGCGTCGAGCACGCCATCGGCCTGTACGCCAGCGCCCTGGTGGCCGATGGCGGCACGCTGCAGGTCGGGATCGGCGAGCTGGGCGATGCGCTCATCTACGCCCTGCTCTTGCGTCACCAGCAAAACCGCGCCTGGCGCGAAGTCCTCGAGGCACTCGGCAGCGCGGATACCGCGGCACTCATCCGTACCAGCGGCGGCGAGGCGCCCTTCACGCAGGGTCTGTTTGCCGCCAGCGAGATGTTCGTCGATCAGCTGCTCGAGCTGTACCGCGCCGGCATCCTGCGTCGCCGGGCGTACGATTCGCTGCCGCTGGAGCGGCTGCTGGCCGCCGGACACCCGGAGCGCTTTGACGCCGACATCCTGCCCGCGCTGCGCGGGGTGGGTGTCGGCCCGCAGCTGAGCGAAGCGCAGTTTGCGGATCTTCAGCGCCACGGCGTGTTTCGCGAGGAGGTCGAATTCAGTGCGGGACGCGTGCGCACGCCCGGCGGGGAATGGATCAGGGCGGATCTGAGCGACGCGGCCAGCTGCGCGCGCATGGCCGCCGAGTGCCTCGGACGGCAGCTGCGTAACGGACAGGTGCTGCATGCCGGCTTCTTTCTCGGGCCGCGCGGCTTTTATGCCGCGCTGCGCGAGCTCTCCGAGCAGCAGCGCTCGGAGTTCGGCATGCGTGGCGTGGGCTACGTCAATCAGCTCTATGGAGCGGACCAGGAACTGCGGGTGCTGCAGCGGCGCGCGGCGCGCTGTGTGAACACCACGATGATGGTGACGCTGCTCGGTGCGGCCGTGTCGGATACTCTGGAGAACGGTGAGGTGGTGAGCGGGGTCGGCGGCCAGTACAACTTCGTCGCCCTGGCGCACGCGCTGCCGGACGCGCGCTCCATCCTGTGCGTGCGCGCCACGCGTACCCGCCACGGCCGCACGAGCTCGAATATTCTCTGGAACTACGCTCAGGAAACGATCCCGCGTCATCTGCGCGACATCGTGATAACCGAGTACGGCATCGCGGACCTGCGCAACCGTACGGACGCGGAAGTGATCGCTGCCTTGCTGAACGTGGCGGATTCGCGCTTCCAGCCGGCGCTGCTGGCGCGCGCCCAGGCGGCCGGGAAAATCTCCAGGGACTATCGCATCCCGGACGGCTTCCGCGACAACCTGCCGCAACGGCTGAGCCGCGCACTCGACCGCCACCGCGCGCGCGGTTTCTTCAGTGAGTACCCCTTCGGCACCGACCTGACCGCCGAGGAGGTCGCGCTCGGGCGCGCGCTGAAGTTTCTCGAGGCGCACACCGGGTCACTGCGCGCGCGCGCGCGCAGCCTCAGCGCCGCCGTCTTGCACGGGGCACCCGCCATGCGCCACGCCGCCGCGCTCAAGCGCATGGACCTCGCGCAGCCGCGCGGGATAAGCGCGCGCCTGCAGCAGCGCCTGCTCGTGATGGCGCTCGATGCGACGGGCGCCGACGCGCGCGCGCACCCGCTGCAGCCGAGCCCCTAGCGCTTGCGCGCGGGGCGGCGCCGCGCAAGCTTGCGCACCGGGCGGCGCGCGACCTTTTTCGGCTTCGCGCGCGGCGGGCGGCGCGCGCTAGTGCGCCGCGCCGCGGGGGACTTGGCGCGCGCGCGTTTGGCCTTTTTTGCGCTCTTGCTGGGTTTGCCTGCCCTGGCCGCCGCCTTCGCGGCCGGCTTCTTCGGGGCGGCCTTGGCAACTGATGTTGCCGTGTCGGTGCCCCGCAGCTGATCCAGGATCGCCGGGTTCTCGAGGGTCGAGACGTCCTGGGTGATCTCTTCGCCGCGCGCCACGGATTTCAGCAGCCGTCGCATGATCTTGCCCGAACGCGTCTTGGGGAGATTGTCGGCAAAGCGGATGTCATCGGGCTTGGCGATGGCACCGACCTGCTCGGCCACCCAGTCGCGCAACTCCTTGACGAGCGCGCTGACGTCACCTTTCGGGCGCTCCCCGCGCAAGACGACGAATGCGAAGACCGACTCGCCCTTGATCTCATGCGGCTTGCCAACCACGGCGGCTTCCGCGACCCGCGGGTGCGCCACGAGGGCCGACTCGACTTCCATGGTGCCCAGGCGATGCCCGGCGACGTTCAGCACGTCATCGATGCGCCCCATGATCCAGAAGTACCCGTCCTGGTCACGGTGCGCGCTGTCGCCGGCGACATAGAGGCGGTTGTCGAACTTTGCCCAGTAGGTCTCAAGGTAGCGCTCGTTGTCGCCCCAGATGGTGCGCAGCATGGCGGGCCACGGCCTGCGGATCACCAGGTAGCCGCCGGCATCAGCGCGCACGACACTGTTGCCGTGATCATCGACGATGTCTGCATCGATCCCGGGCAGCGGCTGCGTGCAGGAACCGGGTTTGGTCGCCGTAACGCCCGGCAGCGGCGAGATGAGGATCGCGCCGGTCTCGGTCTGCCACCAGGTATCCACGATCGGGCAGCGGCCCGCGCCGATCACGCGCTGATACCAGATCCAGGCCTCCGGATTGATCGGCTCGCCCACGCTGCCCAGCAGGCGCAGCTTCGACAGATCGTACTTCCGCGGCAACTCCTCGCCGAGCCTCATCAGCGCGCGGATCGCCGTCGGCGCGGTGTAGAAAACCGTGACCCCGTGGGTTTGGCAGGTCTTCCAGAAGCGTCCGCCGTCGGGGAACGTGGGCGCGCCCTCATAGATGAGGACGGTAGCGCCGGCGGCGAGCGGACCGTAGACGACGTAGCTGTGTCCTGTGACCCAGCCCACGTCCGCCGTGCACCAGAACACATCCTCGTCGCGCAGATCGAAGATCCACTGCGTGCTGAGCTTCGCCTGCAGCAGATAGCCGCCGGTGCAGTGCTGAATGCCCTTCGGTTTCCCCGTGGAACCGGAGGTGTACAGCAGGTACAGCGGGTGCTCCGCATCCACCCATTCCGGCTCACAGGTCGGCGCCTGGCCCTCGATGACCTCGTGCCACCAGACATCGCGCCCCGGCTTCATCGACACGGGCTTGCCCGTGCGCTGATACACGATCACGCGCTCGACGCTCGCGCAGCCACTGGCGAGCGCCTTATCCGCCGCCGCCTTGAGCTCGATCACATGGCCGGCGCGCCAGCCGCCGTCGGCGGTGATCACGAGCTTGGCGCGCGTGTCTTCTATGCGATCCTTGAGCGCCGGGGCGGAGAACCCGCCGAACACGACCGAGTGGATGGCGCCGATGCGGTTGCAGGCGTGCATGGCCACGATCACTTCGGGCACCAGCGGCATGTAGATGATGACGCGGTCGCCGTATTTCACCCCCTGCGCCTTGAGCGCATTGGCGAAGCGGCACACCTCGGCGTGCAGTTCACGATAACTCAGGCGCCGCGTATCCCCCGGTTCACCCTCGAAAATGACCGCCGTCTTGTGGCCGCGCTCCTGCAGGTGCACATCAAGGCAGTTGAACGAGGCATTGAGCTGCCCGTCCGTGAACCAGCGATAGTTCGGCGCGCGGCTGTCATCGAGCGCGCGCGTGAAGGGCACCTGCCATTTCAGTTCGCGCGCCGCAAGCTCCGCCCAGAAGCCGACATGATCCTCGCGGGCACGCCGCCGCAGACTCTCGAGGTCGGCAGGCTTGATGCGCGCACGCGCGGTGAACGCGGCGGGCGGGGCAAAGGTGCGCTCTTCCTGCAGGATCGACTGGATGTTCTTGTTGGACATGGGTCTCTCGCCGTGTTGCTGCAACACACACCGGTGCGTGGGCATCAAAGCATAGCCGAATCGAGTGCCAGTGGCGTGTCGGCCGCGCTCAAGCCAACACTCGCTCCATCATTGCCCGCGCCTGCTGTACATAGCCCCCGCCGAAGAGGTTGGCGTGATTCAACACGTGGTAGAGATTGTAGAGCTCAAGTCGTGCCTGCCAGCCCGGCGCGAGCGGCGCGGCAGCGCTGTAGGCACGGTAGAAGCTTGCCCCGAAACCACCAAACAGCCGCGTCATCGCCAGATCCGCTTCGCGATCCCCGTAGTAGACCGCCGGATCAAAGACCACCGGCTCACCCTGAGTGCTGGTGAGCCAGTTCCCGCCCCACAGATCGCCGTGCAGCAACGAGGCGCTCGGGGTGTGACCAGCGAGCAGTGCCGGCACGCGCTCGAGCAGGCGCGTCCCCGGCTCCTTCAGCAAGGCCGCATGGCCACTCTGCGCCGCGAGGGTGAGCTGGGGCCGCAGCCGACGCTCGCGAAAGAACTCGGCCCAGTCCGAGGTCCAGCCATTGGGCTGAGGCGTGCTCCCGATCAGATTGTCGTGATGGAAGCCGAAACGCGTCGCAGTCACCGTGTGCAGCGCAGCGAGTTCCTCGCCGAGGCGCTCCTCGCAGCGCGCATCAGGGGCCTTCGACTCGATCCACTCCAGGGCGAGGAAGGCGGCGGTGTCGGCCTCCCCGTGCGCGATCACTTCGGGCACCCGGATCGCGCGGGCGCGCGCCAGCTCGGCCAGGCCCCGGGACTCCGCTGCGAACGCTGCCCGCGCGCCACGCGCGCAGACTTTCACGAACAGCAATCCCGAGCCGCAGCGCCAGGCATAGCACTCGTTGATGCTGCCGCCGGCCACGCTGCGCTCGGGTGCGGGCGCACACTGCAGGCCGCTCCGGGCGCTCAGCTCACGCGCAATGGCGGCAAAACGCTCCATCCTCAGTTTCACCCGAGCGCGGGACACGCGCGCAAAGTCATGCTCTGCGGGCGGCCGACACGTGTGTTTTCACCGCCAGGAGAACGCACACGAGAGACAGTACGTTGATGGAAAGGGTCCACTTGGGCACCCGAAGCTCGAGCAAGGCAAAAACCGACACCAGCGCCTGCGATCGCGACCGAAATGAGTGTGCAGTACAGCAACGTTTTTGCCTGGAATGCATCTGCCCCCGCGCGGCCAAGTCCGATCAGCTTCAGGCCAACGATGATGGTGCGCGGCGCGGCCCAGCGTGCGCAGGATCGCGCTTGACGAAAGCGAAGCCGACGCGCATACCCTTAGCGCGTCTAGCGATGGTAGGCGCTTCGCTTCGCTCCCATGCGTCGAGGCCGGGTGCTCGATCTCATCGCCAACTGCCAAAAGAGCAGGAGTTGCTATGCACACGTATAACCTTCGAAGTACCGTCTTGGTTATCACTCTGCTCGCCCTCGTGGCCGGTTGCGCGACGGCGCCGATGTCGGGGAACTCCCCGGCGCTCACAGATAAGTTACAAAGGGTGAGTGCCGATTATACCGGCTGTCCCGCGGGGGATAACGTGATCTCAGATGTCAACGTGCAACCTGGCAACAGCGGTACGTGGACCGCCACATGCAAAGGGAATGTTTTTAACTGCACCGCGTACGGTGTCCCGGGCGGGCATGATTCCTTCACCTGCCGTCCGGCGACTCATTAGCGCCAGAGCGCCCGTCAGCCTGCCTCGACGATCACCATGCCTGCAGCTTCTGGATCGAAGCCGGTGGGAAACACGGTGTGTGAGTTGAAGCGGGCGCCCTCCAGGTTCGTCCCCTCGAGAATTGCGTTCGTGAGATCTGCACCGAGCAAATAGGTGCTACCGCCGAGATTATCGCGACTAAGGTTGGCGCCACGTAAGTTAGCTCCTGCGAGCAACGCGCCGTCGAGGTTGGCACCGCGCAGGTCCGCACCTTCGAAGTCACAGTCGCGCAGGTCCGCACCTGCCATCATGGTCCCGTACAAAGAGGCGCTGCGGAAGCTCTTGCCGCGCGGCAGGCGAACCCCCGGAATGACAAACGACTCCAGGGGCGCCCCCTCAAATTCGACCGTGCGCACCGAGACGTAGACCGCCGCGCCCGGTGCCTTGTGCTCATCGATCATGTTGCCACCCGCGCTCGCGATGCGACCGCTCGACCGCTCATCTGCCCGCCCCAACTGTTGATCCGGTGTTGTTCCGCGCAGCACATATCTCGATGCGGTTGCCATCTGGATCAAGGATAACGGCCTCGTAACAGCCATCCCCGGTACGACGCGGACCGTCCAGGATGGGGATGCCCTCGTTCCTGAGTCGATTCGCAAGTGCGTCGACGACGTCCTCGGAGCCCACCGAGATGGCCAGATGGGTTAGCCCATAGGGCTGGCTTCCGGCTGGGGCCACAGACAGTGGGATCGAGTTTGTCTTCATCGCTTCGAGACGAGCGCCATCGGAGAAGCTAAGAAAGCAGGATTCGAAGCCCTTGGCAGGGTTCACGTAGTTCGGCGCAGCGGTTGCACCGAAGTAGGATGTGTAGAAGCGTTTGCAGCGATCAAGATCGTGCGTCCAAAGCGCGATATGGTCTATATGCACGAGTCGCCGCCTCGCGTGGAGCCTCAGCGACTTCGGGCGAGCCGCAAGTGCGCGCGCACGCGCACAAGGCGGATCCAAAACCAAAGCTCAAGCGCGACACCCATACCCAGGAGAATGACTCCGAAGGCGCCCGCAACGGTCCCGAAGCCGATGACCTCTAAGATGATCGCCGCCAGAACGAGCGCTACGCTGCTCAGGTGATATTTCATACGTACCTCGACGGGAAGCTTAATCCGAACGGCCTCTCGAGCCAAAAATGCGCCCGCGAAGCTAGACAGCAGGCTGCACCAGGGACGCTCATCGATTGGGCAAAGAGCGAGTGCACCTCGCATAGGCTCAGGGTTTCTGGCGCTCGTAGGTTGACTGAAGGGGAAACGTCAGCTTCTCACCGTCTCGGGGCGGTCGAACCAGCGCGAGATTCGGGGTGTATATCCGCAGCAGCAAAAAAATAACAAACGCGAAGACAACCACGAACAGAGCAGCAAGAGGTCTTTGCTGGAATACGGGCACGTGGCGACTGGTCCAATCCTCAAGAGACGCAGCAGTGCCTAGAAGCGCTGCCCAAATCAGCGCAAAGGCTATCCGAATGCGCGTCTGAACGACCCTGAACGTCGCGCCGCAGTTCGGGCACTCAATTCCAGGTTTTCCTCTAAGGAGCCCTGATCTTGTTAGGAGGTTACGCCCGGGGAGGACGCGCTTGTCGTTGAGTCGGGCGAAATCCCACAGGGCCTTCAGAGGCAGCGCGCTGCTGCAACCAAGGCACTGAGGTTCCTGCAAGAGCGACATCTAACGCTAGAGGGCCGGACCACCGCGCCTGACCAGCGCCGCAGGCGCACGCTGTCCGCCGGCGCCCGCGGCGCCACACAGACTACGCATCACGGACCCCCTCCAAGGATAATTAGGCGGCGTCATCCTGTTGCTGCGGCTCAGGTGAGGCCCCGGGGAGTTTGCCGGTCGCCAGATACTCAAGCTCCCCCTCGCTGAGGTCGGCGAGCGTGTCCGCTCGACTCCAAATGTGCCGCGCGCGGAGGAGGAATTCCGCAGGAACTCGGACCTCGGCGGTCGGCATTAAATCGCAGCTCGCCGGGACGGGAAAGACGAGCGCAGGGCAGTCGTGCAATCGCAAGTACTCCGCGACCGGAGCCGCCGAAGCCTCATCCGGACAGACCAGGAAGCACCGCCAATTTGGCAACGCGCCCATGACGCCAAGGGTAGACCAACCGTCGCAAAGAAGCTCGCGACGGCCTCAAAGAAGACGTCTAGCGGCGAAGTTGACGGGCCCCCCAGAAGCGTTGGATGAGTGTCGTAGGCGCCTCGTCGCGTCCTGATCAAGTCTCACGGGCGCTCCAAGCGTTGGTTATGAGGCACGACGATCGGATGAGTGGTTGATACCATCGCTTGTGGGGATGTCGGCAATGTCGAATGGATTCACGTTCTCAAGGCATCCAACGTTAAAGCTATACTGATCAGGATTGGAGCGACGCTGATGATGCGTATAGATTCCGCAGTTGGCGCAGAAGTAGTGCTTCGCGGTCATCGTATTGAATTGATATAGAGTAAGAACCTCACGTCCCTTGAGAATTCGCAATCCCGCCAAAGGCACTGAAGCAACAATCGCCCCTTTCCTTCGACATATCGAGCAATCGCATCGGTGCGGATCGACGATGCCGTCCGGTAGGTCAAGCTCCAAGACCACCAACCCGCAGTGACACGACGCCCTGTGTATCTGCCGAATCGCGGTAGGGCCTACTTTCTTAATCATGGCAGCGCATCTCCACGTGCCTCATAACGATGAGCTTGAGCGGCCGAGGGGTCCATACCCGGTTGTTAGGCCTCGACACACTGACTGACATGCAGCCGACGACAGCCGAGCCACTCATCCGGGCGTCTCCGGAGGGGTGTCCTTCGGGCGCTTGAACGGAGGCAGATAGCCAAGAACCCAGAATCAACCGCAGAGGGAAGTACGGGCGCTGCATGTCGAGGCCCCCTCGAAACGCTCGAGCGGCCGCCTGCCGCATCTGATGGCGCGCTGTGCGCGCACCATAGTCCCGGCGCGCGCAGCGCGCCTCGTTCGCTGTCACGGCCGCTCCAAGCGTTGCTTAGAGGGCACCTTGCCAAGGACCCATACCAGCACTGGCAGGACACCCACTAGCTTAATCTGGTCAAAAATCGTGACCACTTTCAACCGAGTGGGTGAGTCAGCGAGGTAGCGTAATGCGGGCAAAGCGAACACCACGAAAAGCGTGAGGGTCATTGCTAGAGCGACCGCGGGACCATAGCGCCCGTACAGTCGTTGGATTAGGTACGCGAACGGGACTGACACGACCAGCACTGCCACGGAATGGCATAAGACCATCCAGGTAAGAGTGGCGTGACCTCGAGTAGAGAACATTGACTCCCACCACCCTGGGTGTGGCTGCGCAAGCGCGTATCCAATGCCGGCAACGAGAAAGAATGAATACAGGTATAGCGCTACAAGAGCGATAACGGCTAACAGGGCACGGCGCATCGGTGCTGCCCTCTCACTGCAATCAGGCGACAGGCAGTTGCTTGAGCCGCTCGCCCTGGCGCCGCAGAAATGGCCCGAAGCCCAGATGATCATACAGCCCCGACAGCGCGGGCATATTGGGCGCGCGGCGGCGCAGTCCCTCCATACCGATGCCGAGCTGCAGATCACACGCGATGCGCGTGAGGCGCTGGCTGAGATACACGGCTTCGCGGTGCTCGGTGAGTTTCTGCGCCAGCGTGCCGGCGCCCCGCAGTTTCAGCTGCGCCACGCGCCCGAGATCCTCGTACATCTCATCGAGCGAGCCGAACGCCTTCATGAGGGAAGCGGCGGTGCGATGACCGATCCCGGGGACACCGGGAATGTTGTCCACATCATCGCCCGTCAGTGCCAGGTAGTCCGCGAAGCGCTCCGGGAGGACGCCGAAGTGCCGCTCGATATCATGATAGCCAAACTGCTCGCGCGCGCCGAAGTCCCAGAAGACGTCTCCGTCGCGCATCAGCTGCGCCAGATCCTTGTCGCGCGTGATGAACGCCGAGCGCACGCCCTCATCGCGCATGAGCGAAGCGAGTGAGCCGATAAGATCGTCGGCCTCGTACTCCGGATCGACGAACACGGCGAGCCCGAGGTGCCGGCACAACTCGCGGCAGCGTTCGAACTGCAACACGAGGTCCGCCGGCGCACGCTCGCGGTTTGCCTTGTAGAGCGGATAGATACGGTTGCGGTACGAATTCGCACGGCGCTGATCGAAAGCGACCGCGATGTACTTCGGTCGCACGCGCTCGATGAGGTCCCCGAGGAAGCGGGCGAAGCCGAACACCGCATGCATCGGGTTGCCGTCCCGGTCGCGCATGTCCGGCAGCACGGAGTGGTAGGCGCGAAAGACGTAGACCGAGGCGTCGATGAGGAAGATCAAGGCGGCGCGGTACTCCCTGGGGTGCGCGCCACCTTAACAGCGTGGCCCGTGATCGTCACGGGCGCTTACTTCAGGCCAGCCAGCGCTGGATGCGATCGTGCAGCGGGCTCGAGCGCGGGAAGTGCGCCAGCAGATACTCCATCTGGTCGGCCAGCACGCGCCGCCCCTTGAGGAAGATGTATTCCGCGTAGGTCGGCGTGAACGGCACCGCGATCAGCTGCATCTTGGCCTGTTCGGGCGTGCGCGAGGCCTTCTGGTTGTTGCAACGCCGGCAGGCTGCGACCACGTTCGTCCACAGGTCCGCGCCGCCCTGGCTGAAGGGGCGGATGTGGTCGCGCGACAACTCGCGCGAGGCGAAGCGCTGGCTGCAGTACATACACAGGTACGCATCACGCCGGAACAGCGTCTGGTTGTTGAGCGGCGGCACGTAGTCGTGACGCGTGTTACCCGGATTGCCGGTGTGGCCCACGGTGGCGACGATCGAGTTCACTTCGAGCATCGTGCGCCGTCCGGAACGCGCGTTGATGCCACCGTACAGCTCAAAAAGCGCTGAGCCGCACGTGTAAGCGACCTGTTCCTGGTGATACAGTCGCGCGGCTTCCTTGTAGTCGATCCACTCGAGCGGCATACCGGCAACGTCGGTGCGCAGTACAAGCTGCGACAGCCCGCGCGTGGCGGTCGCGACGATGCGCAGGTCCTGAATCAGACCGTGGTCAGCGCGCTCCAGATCGATGCCTAGCATGGCGGCGTGTAAGATACGGCACTTTTGTGCAAGAATTCAACAGCGCAAAGTATTAATTCGATTACAGATTTTTAACTGCGTGGCCGCCCGGCCACGTCCCGTAAGAGGCTGAGAATGCCAGCAACCATTGGCGCGCTTCGCGAGAGCGCACCGCAAGAGACGCGCGTCAGCCTGGTGCCCGAAGTGGCCGAAAAACTGCTGAAGGAGGGCACGCGCGTACTGCTCGAGCGCGGCGCGGGCGAGCGGGCGCGCTTCCCGGACTCTCTTTATAAGAGCGTCACCTGGGCGCAGTCCGCCGAGCAGGTGCTCGGTGAAGCCGACGTGCTGCTCACGGTGCAACCGCTGAGCTTGGCGCAGATCGAGCGCCTCAAGCCCACCGCCGTGGTCATCGGTTTCATGCAGCCGCACGCGCGCGCCGCGGAGGTGAAGGCCCTCAAGGCGCGCGGCCTCACCAGTTTCGCCATGGAACTCGTACCGCGCATCTCGCGCGCCCAGTCGATGGATGCGCTCTCCTCTCAGGCGGCGATCGCCGGCTACAAGGGGGTGCTGATCGCCGCGAATCACCTGCAGAAGTTCTTCCCCATGCTAACCACCGCCGCGGGCACGATTCGCCCGGCGCAGGTGCTGATCATCGGCGCGGGCGTCGCCGGACTGCAGGCCATCGCCACCGCACGCCGCCTGGGCGCGGTGGTCGAGGCGTACGACGTGCGCGGTGCGACGCGCGAACAGGTGAAGTCCCTCGGTGCCAAGTTCGTCGAGACCGGCGTGAGCGCTGAGGGCAGCGGTGGCTACGCGCGCGAGCTCACCAGCGAGGAGAAGGCCAAGCAGCAGGAAGTACTCGATACGCGCATCGCCGCCGCGGATGCCGTGGTGACGACCGCCTCGGTACCGGGACGGCCGGCGCCCAAGATCATCACGCGCGCGGTGGTCGAGCGCATGCGGGCCGGCTCGGTCATCGTCGACATCGCTGCCGAGCAGGGCGGCAACTGCGAACTGACGCGCCCGGGGGAAGTGCTCGAGCACCAGGGCGTTAAGATCGTCGGTGCGGTCAACCTGCCGGCAGAGCTCGCCTACAACGCCAGCGAGATGTACGCCCGCAACCTGTTCAACTTCCTCAAGCCCGCACTGCTCAAGGGCGAGCTTGCGATCGATTGGAATGATGAGGTGTTTGCGCAGTCATGCCTGACGCGCGGCGGTGCTATCACGCACGAGCCGACGCGCAAGGCGCTGGAGGGCTGAAGATGACCGGCATCGTAGCGCTGTATATTTTCATGCTCGCAGCCTTCACCGGCTACGAGGTCATCTCGCGCGTACCGGTGATCCTGCACACCCCGCTCATGTCGGGCTCAAACTTCGTGCATGGCATCGTCCTGGTCGGCGCCATGGTCGCCTTGGGCGGCGCGCACACCCCGCTCGAGAAGAGCATCGGCGTCATCGGCGTGCTGCTGGCGGCCGGCAACGCCGTCGGCGGCTACGTGGTCACCGAGCGCATGCTCGAGATGTTCAAGTCGAGCGGTACGCGCAGCGCCGGCAAGGGGAAGCCCTGATGCCGGCGTGGCTGTCGCGGGAGCTGCTGATCCAGGCGAGTTACTTCCTCACCGCCGTGCTCTTCATTATCGGGCTCAAGCGCATGAGCTCCCCGGTGAGCGCGCGCAGCGGCATCCTGTGGGCGGGCGCCGGCATGCTGGTGGCGACGCTCGTCACCTTCCTCTACCCCGGGATGAGCAACTACGAGCTGATCATTCCGGCGATGTTCGTAGGCGCGGCCCTCGCCTGGTGGAGTGGCAAACGCGTCGCCATGACCAACATGCCGCAGATGATTGCGCTCTACAACGGCATGGGCGGCGGGGCGGCCGCGGCGATCGCGGCGGTGGAGCTGTATCGCGGTGAAGCTCACGGCTACACGGTGAACTCGCTGGCGGTGGCCGGCGGCATCATCGGCGCCGTCTCCTTCAGCGGCAGCGCCATCGCTTTCGGTAAGCTGCAGGGCCTCATCAAGCGCAGCTTCCGCTTCCAGGGCCAGCAAATCCTCAATCTGCTGCTGCTCGCCGCCGCGCTCCTCCTGGGGGTGCTCATCGCCGCGCACGTGAACGCCGCGCCCCTCGTGATCACGGGCCTTTTCGTGCTGGCGCTCATCCTCGGACTCACGATGACGCTGCCGATCGGCGGCGCCGACATGCCGGTCGTCATCTCGCTCTACAACGCGCTCACCGGGCTGGCGGTGGCCTTCGAAGGATTTGTCCTGAGCAACGAGGCGATGATCATCGCCGGCACCGTGGTCGGCTCTGCCGGCACGCTGCTCACGAAACTGATGGCCAAGGCGATGAACCGCTCCCTCGGCAACGTGCTCTTCTCCGGCTTCGGCGATACCGGCGGGCCGGCCACCGGCACGGTTTCGGGCAGTCTGAAACCGATCGACGCAGCGGACGTGGGCGTCATGATGGCCTTCGCCCAAAAGGTGATCGTCGTGCCCGGCTACGGCATGGCGGTCGCGCAGGCGCAGCACAAGATCTGGGAGCTGTGCCAGCTGCTCATCGATCGCGGCGTGACCGTGAAGTTCGCGATCCACCCGGTGGCCGGGCGCATGCCCGGACACATGAACGTGCTGCTGGCGGAAGCCGGGGTGCCCTACGATCTGATCTCGGACCTGGATGAGATCAACGCAGAGTTCGAGACGGCCGACGTCGCGCTCATCATCGGCGCGAACGACGTCGTCAACCCGGTGGCGCGCACCGACAAGTCCAGTCCCATCTACGGCATGCCGATCCTCAACGCCGACAAGGCCAAGAATGTCATCGTCATCAAGCGCGGCCAGGGGGCGGGCTTCTCCGGGATCGAGAACGCACTCTTCTATCTGGACAACACGCGCATGCTGTACGGGGATGCGCAAAAAGCCGCCAGCGAACTGATCCAGGCGGTCAAGGCCGTCGGCTGAGCGACGCGCGCGAGTCGCACCCGGCATCGAAGGAAGACTGCATGCAGCGTAGAAGTCTTCTGAAGAGCGCCGCGGCTCTGCCGCTGCTCGGCGTGTTCTCGGGCAGCCTGCTCGCACGGGTCATGGCACCCTTTCGCCGCGTGCGGCCGCAGGACACCTTCTGGCCGAGTGCCGCCGAGTGGCAGGCGCTCAAGGCCCAGGTCGGCGGCAACCTGCTCGAGGTGCAAGCCCTCTTTGCCCCGTGCGCGGGCGCCCCCGAAGGCGCCGCCTGCGCGGAGGTGTACAAGAACATCCGTAACCCCGTCTACATCGGCGACCAGGCAGGCGGTACGCAGGTCTCCGGCTGGCTGGACGCGTGGAGTCCGGCGCCGAGTGTGTACGCGGTGAAGGCCCGTCAGGCCGCCGACGTCGCCGCAGCGGTCAACTTTGCGCGCATCCACAACCTGCGCCTGGTCGTGAAGGGCGGCGGGCACAGCTACCTGGGCACCTCGAACGCGCCCGACTCGCTGCTCATCTGGACCCGGGCAATGAATGAGATCGCGCTGCACGATGCCTTTGTGCCGCAAGGTTGCGCAGGCCAGGTACCGCCGACGCCGGCGGTCACGGTCGGTGCGGGCTGCATGTGGATCGACGTGTACACGGCGGTGACCACGCAGGCCGGGCGCTACGTGCAGGGCGGCGGCTGCACCACCGTGGGCGTCGCCGGTCTCATCCAGAGCGGCGGCTTCGGCAGCTTCTCCAAGGGTTTCGGCAACGCCGCCTCCGGATTGCTGGAAGCGGAGGTGGTGACGGCGGATGGCAACGTGCGCATCGTCAACGCCTGCACGGACGCGGACCTGTTCTGGGCACTCAAAGGCGGTGGTGGCGGCACGTTCGGCGTGGTGACGCGCCTGACACTGCGCACGCATGAGCTGCCCGAGTTCTTCGGCGCCGCCTGGGGCACGGTCAAGGCGAAGTCCGACGACGCCTTTCGGCGCCTTATCGCCCGCTGGGTCGCCTTCTACGCGACGAGCCTCGCCAATCCCCACTGGGGCGAGCAGGTGGCCGTGCAGTCGGACAACGCGCTCAAGATCTCGATGGTCTGCCAGGGCCTGAGCAAGGAAGAGGTGCGCGCGGTCTGGAAGCCTTTCTTCGACTGGGTCGCCGCTTCTGCCGAGTACACGGTGACGGGTGAGCTCGGGGCGGGGGCACATCGGGCGCAGTCCTGGTGGGAGGTGCAGGGCAATCGAAGCATGATCCCTGACCGGCGCGCCGGCGCCTCGCCGGCGCACGGCTGGTGGCAGGGGGATCAGGACCAGGTGGGCGCGTATCTACACGGCTATGACTCGTTGTGGCTGCCGGCCGCGCTCCTGCAGCCGGCCGAGCAGCCGCGGCTAGCCGCGGCGCTCTTCGCCGGCAGCCGTCACAAGAACATCGAGCTGCACATCAACAAGGGACTCGCCTTTGCGCCACCGGCGGCCCTCAGGGCCGCCCTCGACACCGCGATGAACCCGGCCGTCACCGAGGCCTTCGCCCTCGCCCTCATCGCCGATGGCGAGGGCCCCGCGTATCCGGGCATGAAGCGGCCGCCCATCGATCAGGAGGCAGCGCACGAGGACGCCCGGGCGATCGAGCGCGCGACGCAGGAGCTGCGAACGCTTGCCCCGCAGGCCGGCTCGTACCTCTCCGAGAGCAACTACTTCAATGCGAACTGGCAGCAGGCCTATTTCGGCAGCCACTACCCGAAGCTTCTGGCGATCAAGAAACGGTACGATCCGCAGGGTCTGTTCTTCGTGCATCACGGGGTGGGCAGCGAGGCGTGGAGCGCGGACGGCTTCGCGCGCAACGACGGCTGAGCACTATGGCCCGCAGATCCGCCATCATTTTTGACTACGAGCACCGCTGCGAGGCGGTGCTATCGAACCGGCTGTTTTACGTGCGACTGGTGCGCCACTTCGCGCTCGCGGTGGTACTGCTCGCGGTTTCACTGTTTATCGGCATGCTCGGCTACGAGCACTTTGAGCATCTGGAGTGGCACGACGCCTTCGAGAACACCTGCATGCTCCTCGGCGGCATGGGACCGGTGAACAACCCGGCCACCAACGCCGGCAAGCTCTTCGCGGGCTGGTACGCACTGTACGCGGGACTCATCTTCCTCGTGACCGCCACCATCATCCTGGCCCCGGTGCTGCATCGCATGCTGCATCTGCTTCACTGCGACGAGCGTGACAAGTGAGGCCGCCGCGCAGGGCTGCGCGTCGCGGCGGTGCCCCAGTGATCGCGGCCGCGCTCCTCCTGTGCATCGCTGCCTTAAGCGCCTTGGCCGCGACGCCTGCAGCCCAGACGAAAAAACCCCTCACCACTGCCGAGGTGCTCGCCGCTTCCGGCGCCGCCGACTGGCGTGTGCTCGATCCACTCAACACTCTTTATGTGGAGCTGCCCGCGGGCCGGGTCATCATCGAGCTCGCGCCGCAGTTCGCCCCGCACCACGTCGCCAACGTCATGGCGCTGGCACGGGGCCACTACTTCGACGGCCTCGCCATCATGCGCGCGCAGGACAACTACGTTGTGCAGTGGGGCGATGCGGACGGCAAGAAGCCGATCGGTGAGGCGCAACGCACGCTCGCCGCAGAGTTCGAGCGTCCGCTGCGCGGACTCACGGTGGTGAAGCTCGCCGACCCGGATACCTACGCACCCTTGGTAGGTTTCATCGACGGTTTCCCCCTGGCGGCCGATCCTGCCAGCGGTCGCGCCTGGCTGGTGCACTGCTACGGCATGGTCGGCGCAGGGCGCGACAATGACGTCGACTCCGGTGGCGGCACCGAGCTGTACGTCGTGATCGGTCAGGCGCCGCGGCACCTCGACCGCAACGTCACCCTGCTCGGGCGCGTGGTGCAGGGCATGGAGCTGCTGAGTGTGATGCCGCGCGGCAGCGGCGCGCTCGGCTTCTACGAGCACGCCGAGCAACGTGTGCCGATCCGCTCGCTGCGGGTCGCGGGCGATGTGCCGGTGGCACAGCGCACCGAGCTCGAGGTACTGCGTACCGACACGCCTACTTTTCTCGCCTACGTGGCGGCGCGGCGCAACCGGCTCGAGGAGTGGTTCAAGGTGCCGGCCGGACGCATAGACGTGTGCAACATTCCGATCCCGGCACGGCTGCGCGCGGGCCCCGCGGCCAAGTAGGCCGCCCCTTCAGTGGTGCGGCGGCGGCCCGTGCGGCGCCGCCCCGTGCGGGGGCGCGGACTGCTTCAGATGCTCGCGCGCGCGCTGGACCATCTGCTGGCGCTGGGCGGGCGTGGCGTTGCGCCACTGCTCGCGCAGCATCTGGCGCCGCGCCGGCGGCAGCTGCTGAAAGCGGTGAAAGTTCTCGCGCACGATCGCCCGCTCATTCGGCGGCAGCGACTGGAAGTGCTGCCAGCGGCTGCGCAGCGCCTGGCGCTGCTCCGGGGGCAAGGCACGCCAGCGGGTAAACCGCTCGCGTGCCTGGTCGCGCTGCTCCGGGGACATACCGATCCAGCGCTCGCTGCCGCGCGCCAGCGCCTGCTGACGCTCCGCGGGCAGCGTATTCCACTGTTCGCCGAACTTTGACAGCAGCTGCTGCTGCGGCGGGGACAGACTCGACCAGCTGACCGGTGCCGACGGCGGGGCTGCCGGTGCCGCGGGCGGCGCCTCCTGCGCCAGCAGCGGCGCGGCGCACACGAGCAACGCCGCCACAAGCACGCAGCGTCGGGTGTTATTCATTGTTCTTTACTCCGGCGGCGCTCGCGGGCGGCGGCGGTGCAGGGGGCGCGGGCGGCGCCTTTACGGCAGCGCCGGCCGGCGCTGCCGGCGGCGGCCGCGCGACCTTCCCCTGCGCGAGATAATCCGGATTGATGTCGGCAAGGCCGTCGACGCTGCCCAGAAACTCCAGGAAGCCCGGATCCGGATCCTGGGCCGGCGGCTTGTGCGCGTCGTCGGCGCGGGCCGTGCCGGCCAGCAGCGCGCACACCAGCAGCACCGTGAAGCCGGCGCTTTTGTGGGGCATCAGCCCTCGCTCTCGCCATTGTCGGTCTGGGCCGCAGCCCATTCGTAGAACGAGCCGTCCCCATTCTGAACCAGATCCAGCCCCTCGCTGTCGGAAAGCAGATCGATGTCCTCCATCGCCGAGCGCTGACCTTCGAGCAGCGGCAACTCGCCGCCCGGGTTGCGCTGCCACAGCGTCACGGCGACCAGCACCGCGACCGCGGCCACTCCGGCAGCCGGCATCAGCGTGAAGCTGCGCCAGCGGGTGCGGCGGTGCTGCGCGGCCTCGAGCGCCGCGTGTCGCGCCTGATTCAGGCGCGAGCGCGTGCGCGCATCGATGCGCCGCACACCCTCTTCCAGGACGATGCGCGCGTTGCGCTCAAACGTCGTCAGCGGCTCATGCGCCGGGCTCATAGAGCTCTCCGAGTTGCGCGCGCAGTGACTGCACTGCGCGGAAATAATGCGTCTTCACGCTGCCTTGCGAGCAGCCCATCGCGGCAGCGGTTTCCGCCACGTCCATGCCCTCGAGCGTGCGCAGCAGGAACGCCTGCTGCTGGCGGCGCGGCAGAGCGTTCAGGGCCTGCTCCAGCGCGCCCATGGCCTCGTCCAGTTCCAGCCGCTTCACCGGCTGCGGCTCCGGACTCGGCGCCTGGCTGATCGGATCCGGCTCATCCTCGTCCTCCTCGCCACGGAAGGGGAGCCAGGCGATCACGCGTCCGCGTACGGTACGGCGGCGCTGCATGTCGCGGATGCGGTTTTCCAGAATACGGTAGAAAAGCGGTTTCCACTCCTCCGCCGGGCGCTCAGCGTAGGCGCGCGCGAGCTGCAGCATCGCGTCTTGCACCGCATCGAGGGCATCGTCCTCGTGGCGCAGCGCCGCCTGGGCAATCTTGAATGCCTTGAGCTCGACGCTGGCCAAAAACTGGTTCAGCGCACGGGATCGACTCTGGGCTGAAGAATCCGTCTGGTCCACGTCGCCGTGTAATGCGGCCGGCATGCTATAAGGCGACGCGAGCGTAGCAAACTCGTACATGGCGTGTATAACGCGCACGCGCCCGACCTGGTTGACGGCCCGCTGTCCCGCAAGTCACTGATTTAGCTAAAACGTGAGCTCTGACTCCCAAGTGCTGCGGGTGGCGCTCGACACCCCTCTGCGCCGACTGTTCGACTACCTCGCACCCACCCCTTCCGGCGCCGGGCCCATACCCGCCGGGGTGCGCGTGCGGGTGCCGTTCGGCCGTCAGCGCCTGGTTGGCCTCGTTATGGCAAGCGCGGATCACTCGGAGCTCCCCCCCGAGCGCCTGAAGGCGGTGCTCGAGGTGCTCGATCGCGAGCCGGTGCTCGATACGGCCGCGCTTGCGCTTCTGGCCTGGGCGGCGGACTACTACCACCACCCCATCGGTGAGGTCGTCGCGGGGGCGCTGCCCAAGTCACTGCGCGGGGGGGCTGCCGCGCGGGCGCAGGAGGAGCATTGGGTCGTCACGGCGGCCGGGGCGCAGCAGTTGGCGCAGGGCGAACCGCGGCGCGCCCGTAAGCAGCGCGCGCTCCTCGAGTTGCTCATGGCTGCCGGCGGGAGTTCCGTGGACGTGCTCAACCAGCGCCTGCCCGCCTGGCGCAAGGCCGCACGCGCACTGCTCGCTCGGGGATGGGTAGCGATGAGCGCCGTCACCCCGTTGCAGCCGCCCTCAGGTGCGAGCGTGCTCGCCGCGGGGCCTGAGCTTTCCGGCGAGCAGGCCGAGGCGGTGGCCGCGATCGGCGCGGCGCTGGGTGACTACGCCGCATTCGTGCTGCACGGGATCACCGGCAGCGGCAAGACCGAGGTGTATCTGCAGCTCGTGACGCGCGTGCTCGCGGCCGGGAGGCGCGTGCTGGTGCTGGTGCCGGAGATCGGGCTTACCCCGCAGCTCGTCGGGCGCTTCCGCGAGCGCTTCGCAACCCCGATGGCGGTGTTACATTCGGCGCTCACCGATCAGGAGCGGCTTCGCGCGTGGCGCGACGCCTTCAGCGGCCACGCCCGCATCGTGCTGGGCACGCGCTCGGCGGTGTTCGCCCCGGTGCCGGACCTCGGGCTCATCGTCGTCGACGAGGAGCACGACGCATCCTTCAAGCAGCACGAAGGGGCGCTGCGTTACTCGGCGCGCGACCTCGCGGTGCTGCGCGCCCGCCACGCTCACGTGCCGGTCGTACTCGGCTCTGCCACCCCGGCACTCGAGACGCTGCAGAACGTGGCCGCCGGGCGCTATCGGCGGCTGCGGCTCGAGCGCCGCGCGGCGCAGGCGCAGCCGCCGCACCTGCGGCTCGTGGACCTGCGCAGCTGCGGCGTGCGCTCGGGCATCGCGACCCCGGCGGTGCAGGCCATCGAGCGGCATCTAGCCGAGGAGGGCCAGGTGCTCATGTTCCTCAACCGCCGCGGCTATGCGCCAACGTTACTGTGTACCGCCTGCGGCTGGATCGCGCCGTGCCGCGAGTGCGATGCGCGCCTCACTGTGCACCAGGGCGCCGCGCGGCTGCGCTGCCATCATTGCGGCGCCGATGCGCCCCTGCCGCAGCGCTGCCCGCAGTGCGGTTTCGCCGTGAAATCCGTGGGCCAGGGCACCGAGCGTATCGAGGAGGTGCTTGCCACGCTCTTTCCTGCGGTGAAGATCGCACGGCTCGACCGTGATGTGGTGCGCAGGCGCGGCGATCTGGAAGCGGTCGTCCAACGCATGGCCTCGGGCGATGCGCGCATTCTGGTCGGCACGCAGATGGTGACCAAGGGGCATGACTTTCCGAACCTCACGCTGGTCGTCGTGCTGAACGCCGACCAGGGCCTCTTCAGCACCGACTTTCGCGCCCCGGAGCGCCTGGCGCAGACCATCGTGCAGGTCGCCGGCCGGGCCGGGCGCGGCAGCAGGCCCGGGGAAGTGCTCATCCAGACCGAGTTTCCCGAGCATCCCCTGCTCGGCAACCTGCTCACGGACGGTTATGACGGGTTCGCGCGTGCCGCGCTCGCGGAGCGCGCGGAGGCGGCGTGGCCGCCGTTCTCGCGTCTGGCGGCGGTGCGCGATTCGGCCAAGACGCGCGAGGCGGCGCTCGGCTTTCTCACCGAGGCGCGCGCGCTGGCGCACCCCGCGCCGCGCGGCGTACGGCTCCTCGGGCCGGTGCCGGCCGCCATGGCCAAGCGCGCCGGGCGCTACCACGCGCAACTGCTGATCGAGAGCGGCGAGCGCGCGCGCCTGCACGGCTTTCTCGATGAGTGGTTGCCGCAGCTCGAGCAGCTGAAGAGCGCGCGCGCGGTGCGCTGGTCGCTCGACGTGGATCCGCTGGAACTGTTCTGAGCGCTCGGGCGACGCGCCCCCGCGCCTCGTTAAAGAGCGGTGGACGTCGCCGCGGTGGCCATTTCGCGCTGCGCAGCGGTCAAAGACGGCCAATCACGGATCGCTTCGGGTAAACTCGCGCGCTGCAATCCGGCGCGGAAATCTCACCCCTTTGAAACAAGAACTCGAGCAGCTGCTGCTCGCCGCCTTGGGCAAACTCACCGGCACGCTGTGGCCCGAGACGCCGCCCGCCTCTTTCGTGACGCTCGAGCGCACGCGTGATGCGCAGCACGGTGAGTTCGCCACCAACCTCGCGCTGCGCCTGGCGAAGGCTGCGCGCAAGAACCCGCGTGAGCTCGCCACCGCGATCGTGGCGGCGTTGCCCGCAAGTGCGCTCGTGGCGCGTACCGAAGTCGCCGGCGCCGGCTTCATCAACTTCCACCTCGCCCCGGAGGCCTACGCGCGCGAGCTTGCCAGCATTCACGCGCGCGGCGCGAAGTACGGCGAGAGCACGCTCGGGGCCGGCGAGCGGGTGCTGCTTGAGTTTGTGTCCGCCAATCCCACCGGTCCGCTGCACGTCGGCCATGGCCGCCAGGCCGCCTACGGTGCGACGCTCGCCAACATCCTCAGGGCGGTCGGCTTCAGCGTCGAACGCGAGTACTACATCAACGATGCCGGGCGGCAGATGGACATCCTCGCGGCGAGCACCTGGGTGCGCTACCTCGAAGGCTACGGCGAGGAGCTGCCGTTTCCCGAGAACGGCTACCGCGGCGATTACGTGCGCCCCCTGGCGCAGCAGCTGCGCGCCAGCGTCGGGGAGGCCCTGCGACGCCCGGCGGCTGCGGTCCTCGCACACCTGCCAGCGGATGCGCCGGCGGGCGACAAGGAAGCCTATATCGATGCCCTGATTGCGCGCGCGCGCGCGCTGCTCGGTGCGGATGGCTTCGAGCAGGTGCTCGAGCTGTCGCTGACGCAGATGCTCGCCGACATCCGCGAGGACCTCACCGAGTTTGGCGTGGTATTCGAGCACTGGACTTCCGAGCGCGCGGTCGCCGCGAGCGGTGCCATCGATCATGCGCTCGCGGTGCTTGAGGCGCAGGGGCGACTTGAGCGCCGCGACGGTGCGGTGTGGTTCCGCGCCAGTGAGTTTGGCGACGAGAAGGATCGCGTGGTGGTGCGCGAGAACGGCCAAAAGACCTACTTTGCCTCCGACATTGCCTACCACCTCGCCAAGTGCGAGCGCGGCTTCCGGCGCCTCATCGATGTGCTCGGCGCCGACCACCACGGCTACGTTGCGCGCGTGCGCGCCGGCCTCATCGCCATGGGACAGCCGGGGGAGTGCCTGGAAGCGCCGCTCATTCAGTTCGTGAGTCTGTTCCGCGGCACGCAGAAGATCCCGATGGGTAAGCGCGAGGCGCAGTTCGTGACGCTGCGCCAGCTGCGCGAGGAAGTCGGCAACGACGCCGCCCGCTTCTTCTACCTGATGCGCAGTCACGAGCAGCCGCTCGATTTCGACCTCGAGCTCGCCAAGTCGCGCACCAACGAGAATCCGGTGTACTACATCCAGTACGCGCACGCGCGCGTCGCGAGCGTCATGAAGCAGCTGCTCGCGCGCGGGCTCGCCTTCGAGCGCGCGCCGGGACTGGCGGCGATCGCAGCACTCGGCAGCCCCCAGGAGCAGGGCGTGCTGAGTGCCCTCACCCGCTATCCGGAGTTCGTCGAACAGGCGGCGCTCAACCGCACCCCGCACACGCTGGTGCATTACCTGCGCGATCTCGCCAACGCCTTCCACACCTACTACAACGCCGAGCAGTTCATCGTCGAGGACGCCGCGCTGCGCAATGCGCGCCTGGCGCTCGTGCTCGGGGTGCAGCAGGTGCTGCGCAATGGACTTGCGCTGCTCGGTGTTTCGGCACCGGAGAGCATGTGAGGGCGCGCACCTTGCGCGCGCAAGGCGCGAATCTGTGGCCAAGCTGACCGGCCGCGACTACAAGGGCAGCCAGCGCCGCGCGCTCAAGGTGCGCGGTCTGCGCGAGTTCGCCTATGGCCTCATCGCCGGGCTGGTGCTGGCGAGCGTCGCGTTTGCCTACGTCTACAGCCGCGTGCACAAGTCCGCGGAAACCGGCGACACCCCGCGCCCGGATCCGCACCGCGCGGCGCGCGCGGACCCGGAAGCGAGCGGCCCGGGCTCCGGCAAGAGCCCCGAGAAGTACGACTTCTACGAGATGCTGCCAAACTTTGAGGTCGTGGTCCCGGAGAAGGACAAGGAGGTCAAACGCGACCTGCCCGCGACCGCGAAGATCGAGCGGCCCGGTGTGTACGTGCTGCAGGCCGGCTCGTACCGCAACGAGGCGGATGCGAATCGGGTGCGCGCACAGCTCGCGCTGCAGGGGGTGGACGCCAAGGTGCAGCGCGTCGCGGTCGACGCGGATGTCTGGCACCGCGTGCGCATCGGCCCGATAAGTAATCTCGATGAACTGAACAAAGTGCGCAAGCAGCTGCAGGCGGCCGAAGTGGATGCGCTCGTCATTCGCGTAGGCGACTGATCAACATCCGCACGTCGGTCGCTGCGGGTCAGCGCAATCGCTTCAGCCTCCGGGGACGACGCTTTTTCGGCTTGACCGCCGCGGCGCCCGTGGCCCTGCTGGCCAGGGCACGGCGGCTCCAGGTCAGTAGCTCCGCGGAATCTTCCAACACGTCCGCCGGCACCTCAAAGTAAGTCATGCTGACCTCGGGGCGGTCCGCATAGGGCCTGAATGCCTGCATGCCGCGCGAGGTGTAGTCGGGTCGGCTCGCCTCATCGACCCGCAGGTAGAGCGTATCCTCGCTGATGATGCCGAAGAAGATCTCGTCGCAGTAAAGCCCGGCGGCGCCGAACATGCGCCGCGCATGCACCTCGCCCAGGCCGTGCAGCTGCTCGAGGATAAACTGAAGATAGTCGCTGCTGACTGCCATGAGTCAGGCTGGGCGGATCGTCAGTCGTCGCTGATGTTGCGGAAGTCCACACCGAGCGAGCGCAGCTTGCGGTACAGGTGCGTGCGTTCCATACCGACTCGCTTGGCGAGCTGGCCCACTTTGCCGCTGCACAGCAGCAGCTGCTGCTGCAGGTAGGCGCGCTCGAACTGCTCGCGCGCCTCGCGCAGCGGCAGGGCGAGCAGGTCCTGTTTCACCAGCGGCTCGTCCGCGGGCGTCTGCACGGCGAGCTCGCGTTCGATTTCCTCAAGCCGGATCTCCTCGGCGCCGCCATGAATGAGCAGACGATGCACCAGGTGACGCAGCTCGCGCACGTTATCCGGCCAGGGATAATTGCGCAGGCGATTCTGCGCAGCGACGCTGAAGCGCCGGAACGGCAGCCCATCCGCATCGACCATGCGATCGACCTGATGACGCAACAGATCCGGTACGTCCTCGGCGTACTCGCGCAGCGCCGGCACGCGCACGATGAGCACGTTCAGGTGCGCCAGCAAATCGCGGCGCAGTGCCTCACTGCCGGCGCGCTGTTCGATCCCCGGCTGCGCCGAGGACAAGACGCGTGCGCGGAAGGTGAGCGCCTCGCGACCACCGAGGCGCGTGAACTGTCCGGATTCGAACGCGCCGAACAGCAGACGCTGTGCGCTCGGGGACAGGTCTTCGACCTCGTGAATGAAGAGCGTGCCGTTGCCGGCCTCCTCGAGCACCCCGGCCACCTTGGTGCCGTCGGGCTCCTCACGCCCGAACAGGCGCGCCTCCACATCCACATCGCGCAGGCTGCTCGCCACCAGCGACACGAACGGCGCGCTCGCGTGCGCGCCATGCTCGTGCAGGTAGCGCGCGAACGCCTCGCGCCCGGCGCCGGGTTCGCCGATGAGCAACACCGGTGAGGGATTGGCGGCGATCTGCTGCAGCTCCGCGCGCAGCTGCTGCATCACACGGCTCTTGCCCGCCGGCAGCGCGAGCGGGGTGCCCATGAGCCTGCCGGACTGACGGTGGCGCCGTCCGGCATCGAGCGCTCGCTCCACGGTACGCAGCAGCTTGGCGAGCGAGAGCGGCTTCTCGACGAAGTCGAAAGCACCGAGGCGCGTGGCTTCGACCGCGGTCTCGACCGTACTGTGACCGGACATCATGACCACCGGACAGCCATCGCTCGGGCCCACGGACCACTCGCGCAGCAGCGTGATGCCATCCACGTCCGGCATCCAGATATCGAGCAACACCAGATCCGGCACCTGGCGGGCGCGCGACGCACGCGCCTGGGCGGCGTTGGCGGCGACATCGACCTCGTAGCCCTCCTCGGACAGGATCTCCTTCAGCAGGCCGCGGATGTCCGCCTCGTCATCGACCACCAGAATATGTGGACTACTCATGCCCGTTCCCTCCGCAACTGCTCCCGGCGTTCGCGCGCGCCCCCGGTCGCGGACCGGGTGCTGTCCTTGACTGGCAGCACGACGCGCACGCGTGCTCCGCCTTCGGGCCGGTTGTCGGCATCGATCCGACCGCCGTGTTCTTCAATAATTTTCTTCACGATTGCGAGCCCCAGTCCGGTCCCCTTAGGCTTGCTGGTCACGTACGGGTCGAACACCCGCCCCAGCAGTTCGCGCTGAAAGCCCGGTCCATTGTCACACACGCTCACGGCGGCGTACTCCGCATCGGCACTGGACTCCAGCTTCGTCGTGATCTCGAGCTTGGGCGAGCCCACCCCATCAAGTGCTTCCAGAGCGTTGGTCACCAGATTGTTGAGGATCTGGCGCACCCGGCCGCGGTCGGCCTCGATCGTTTCGATCTGCGCATCGAGCTCCAGGCGGATCTGGGTGCGCGGGTCCTGCGAGCGGTACAGATCGGCGACTTCCGCCACCAGCTGATTGAGGCTGAAGCGCGTGATGTGCATCTCCGGCGCACGCGCATACTCGCTGAACGCGTTCACCATCTGCTGCATGGTCTGCACCTGCTGCACGATGGTACGTGTGCCGCGCTCGAGGATGTCCGCGTCGCGCTCGCTCATGCCGGCGAGCAGGCGCCGCCGCAGCCGCTCGGCCGACAGCTGGATCGGGGTCAGCGGGTTCTTGATCTCGTGCGCGAGGCGGCGTGCGACCTCGCCCCAGGCCGCGTCGCGCTGCGCCTGCAAGAGCGCGGTGATGTCATCGAACACGATGACGAAGCCGACGTCGGCATCCTCACCGGGCAGCGACGTACAGGCGCACATGAGCGTGCGGCGTCCCCCGGCGCCATCAAGGTCGAGCTGCTCGCGCCACTCCTCGCGCCCGGCGGCGAAGCGCACCGCGAGCGCGGCGACGAACTGCCCGAGGCGCTCGTTGCCCGCGGCGAGCTCCGGCAGCGCACGTCCCGTGGCCGCCGACAGATCCGTGCCGAGGATGGCGCCCGCGGCCTCGTTGGCGTTGCGCACCGTGAGGGAGCGGTCGATGGCGAGCACGCCGGTCGACAGGCGCGCCAGGATGATGGCGAGGCGCGTGCGCTCGCGCTCCACCGCCTGCTGACTGTGCGTGGCTTCGGCGCGCGCGCGCCGCAGACGCTTGGTCATGTCGTTGAAGGAGTGCACGAGAAAACCCATCTCATCACGCGAAGGCAGCGGCAGACGCGTGGCGAAGTCGCCCTTGCCGACCGCGCGCGTGCCCTCGATCAGATCCTGCACCGGGCGCACCAGACGCTGCGCGGAGTGGATCGCCAGATAGATCGCTGCCAGCATCGCGAGCAGCACCACGAGCGTGAGCGTGAGCCGGAAGCTGTACTTGAGCGGCTCGCGCATGGCCGCAAGGTTGCCGTATTCGTTGTAGGAGTTCTGCACCGCCTCGGCAAGCGCGGCGAGCTGTGCGGGCACCGGGTAGAGCGCCACCACGAACCGCGTTTCCCCGCCGGCGGCGGCGCGCGGCAGCACGGCGGCGGTGCGGATCAGGTAACGACCGCCGTTTTGCGGCTCGAGGCTCACGTACGGCAGGCGCTGCTCGACCTCGCGCACCAGATCGGGCGCGGGCTGCGAGGGCAGCGTCTCGAGCGGGTTCTCGAGGCTGGTCGCCACGATGCGCCCGTGCTGCCCGTATAAGGAGATCTCCAGCGCCTGACTGGCGCGGCGCTCGGCTTCGAGCTTGGCCGGGATGTCGACGGCGTCGGCGCCGGCGAGCGCGCGGGCGAGCTCCACGGTGCGCACCGAGTACTCGCGCATGCGCAGATCGAGCGCGGCGCGCGACAGACCGAGCGCATCGTTCAGGCCCTGTTTGACTTCGACCTTGAACCAGCTGTCGATCCCCTGGTTGATGAACTCGAGCGAAGAGACGTACACGATGAGCAGCGGGGCGATCACGAGGGCGCCGAAGATCCCGACCGTACGTGCCGTCAGGCGCGAGCCGGGCACGTGGGCGCGGTAGTCGCGCACCAGACGCCACAGCTTGCGCGCGAGCAGCACGCTCATGCCGATGACGCCGAAGGCATCGACCAACAGGATCCACAACTGCAGGCGGCCGAACTCGGCCGAGTTCTGCACGCTCTTCGCCAGCAGCAGGAACGCGCCGAGGCCGATCGCGCTCCACAGCAGCACCTGGCCCACGGCGACCCAGCGCAAGCCGCGCGGCGGGCGCGCGCTTACACCGGCAGTGACCATGTGTACCACTCGCTCACGCGCGCCCAGTCATCGGTCCAGAAGAGGATCGCCCGCATGGACGAGGGCAGATTCCCGCGACGCACACCGGCGCGCACGCTGATGTTGTAGTTGCCACCATCGAGCTGCGGCTCGACGAGAATCGGCCACGCGTCCACGTGACCGAGGTAGTTGAGCGCCTCGTCGAGCGTTGCAAAGGTGGTCTGATCACCGTTCTTGGTGTCCTTCACCACGTAGCGGTCGCTCACGGCGTGATAGGTGAGCTCGCGCCGCAGCGTGAGGTCGACGATCGCGGCGTTGAACCAGAAGCGCCGGTCGCGCTCCACGCGCGCATCCAGGTCAAAGGTCAGCGTGATGCCATCGCGCAGCGCATCGTGGATGGCCGGACTCTCGGGATACTCGACGCGCGCGTACAGAAGGAATACCCCTTTGTCGACGTTCACGTAGGCCGATCGCACCTCGAGGACGCCTTCAAGAGCGTTGCCGTGCGCCAGCCCCCCGAGGAGGAGCCCGATGGCGCACAGGGTCGTGATCAGCCTGCCCGGGGTCAAACCAGTCCTTGTTGGAACGCCGCGTAGCATGGTCGCCTGCGACGGCAGGTGCTCAGGTTCCAGCCGTTGTCTTTTCGAGACAAGCATAATAGAAGCCGTCAGTCCCCGCCTCTGCTCCGGGCAGCAGCTGCACCCCGAAGGCGCGATCGAGCGCTCCGGGCGCCAGCGCCGCAGCCTTTGGCGTGGCCGCCACGGTAAGAGCCGGCATCTCCTCTAAGAGGCGCCCCACCACCTGTTCGTTCTCTTCAGGCAGCACCGAGCAGGTCGCGTAGAGGAGGCGCCCGCCCGGGGCGAGCAGCGCCACCGCCGAACGCAGCAGGTCAAGCTGCTGCGCGGCAAACCCTGGCACGTCCGACCCGCGCCGCAGCAGCTTGATGTCGGGGTGTCGGCGGATGACCCCGGTGGAGGAACACGGCGCATCCACGAGAATGCGCTCGTACGGGCGCCCGTCCCAGAAGGAAGCCGGCGCGCGCAGGTCCCCGACGACAGCACGGGCGCGGCGCCGCAGCCGGACCAGGTTCTCCTCGATGAGCGCCACGCGCTCCGCGCTGACGTCGAGCGCCGTCAGATCGAGGTCCCCGGCAACCTCCAGCAGTTGTCCGGTCTTGCCCCCGGGTGCTGCGCAGGCATCGAGCACACGTTGTCCGGGGTGCACTTGCAGCAGAGCGGCGGTCAGCTGGGCGCCCGCGTCCTGCACCGAGACCCGCCCTTCCGCAAAGCCCGGAATCTCGCTGACGGACCGTCCGTGCTCCAAAATGACCGCAGAATCCATCCATTGAATTTCTCTTGCGTCAATCGAAGCTTCACGCAGACGAGCGACAACCTCGTGCGCCGTGGTGCAGGACCGGTCGACGCGTAGCGTGAGGGGGGGATGCCCGTTGTTGGCCATCAGGATCTGAAGCACCTCCTCGGGGTAGATTTCCTGCAGCTTTTCGACCAGCCAGCCCGGGTGCGCGGTGCGTCCGGGAAGTGTCCCGTCGATGCGGGCTAGCACCGCAGCGCGCTCGCGCACGAAGCGCCGCAGGAGCGCGTTCGTCAGCGCCGCCGCCGGCGCCTTGCCGAGGAGGCGTGCGGCATCGACGGCGGCATTGACGGTGGACTCTGCGACGTTGCGTGAGTACTCGATCTGATGGGCCGCGCACACCAGCAGCGCGTGCACGGAGCCGGCAATCCCGCGCGGCCGCCTGAGCAGGGCGTCAATCGCCGGCGCCAGCCGCAGGTACCAGCGCACGCTCCCCAGGGTGATGGCTCGCACGGCCGCGCGCTCGCGGCCGTGCTCGACCGCGGCGAGCGCAGCGTCCGCAGACTGGCCCTTCGAGATCACGGCATCCAGTGCGCGAGCCGCTCCCGCCAGTGCCGGCGCTCCCGGCGCCCAGGTGGTCCTACTCAAGCCGGCGTCCGAGGAGGTGATGGCTGTGGGAGAAGTCCCGGGCGCTCACCGGCTTGCGGCCCGGTTGCTGCACCTGGGTCAGCGCCAAGAGGCCGTGACCGCATCGAACGAGCACCGCATCGGCCTCAACCGCGATGATCGCACCATTTTCGGCGCTTTTAGAAGCATTAGGCAGCACGTTAAGAGCTCTTTCATCGCTCGGGTGTGCGGCGTAGATGCGCAACTGCTCCCCATCGAGGGTTGTCTCGGCGACGGGTGAGGGATTGAACGCCCGCACCTGCCGCCCGATCGCCGCAGCGTCCTGGCCCCAGTCGATGCGGGCCTCCGTCTTCTCGATCTTCGGGGCGTACGTCACCCCCTCGAGCGGTTGCGGCACCGGGGTCAGGCTGCCCGCGGCCAACGCGGCGAGCGTCTCGAGGAGCGCCGCGGCACCCAGGAGCGCCAGGGCGTCGTGCACTGAAGCGCCGGTGTCGGCGGCAGAAAGGGGCAGCACGGCGCGCGTGAGGATCGCGCCGGTATCCAGGCCCTGATCCATCTGCATGATCGTCACGCCGGTTTCGCAATCGCCGGCGAGGATCGCGCGCTGAATGGGCGCGGCACCGCGCCAGCGCGGCAGGAGCGAAGCGTGGATGTTCAGGCAGCCGTAGCGCGGCAGCGCCAGTATTTCACGCGGCAGCAGCAACCCGTAGGCCACGACGATGAGTACCTCGGGCGCCCAGCTCTGCAAGACAGCGCGGGCGACTTCACCCCGCAGCGTCTGCGGCTGCGCCAGGGGCAGCGCACGCGCGAGCGCGGCCGCCTTCACGGGGCTCGCCTTCACTTTGCGACCGCGCCCCTGCGGGCGGTCCGGCTGGGTGAGGACACCGACGACGTGATGCTGCGCGCACAGCGCCGCGAGCGCGGGCAGCGCAAACTGCGGCGTACCGGCAAAGGCGACGCGCAACTTCAGTACGCGCGCCGCGCGCCGCTTGCTCCGGGCGCCGCTTGCGACGCGCGCTCCTTGCGGTCCTTGTCGAGCTTTTTGCGGATGCGCTCGCGCTTCAGATCCGACAGGTAATCGACAAAGAGTTTGCCGTCGAGGTGATCCATCTCGTGCTGCACGCATACGGCGAGCACGTCTTCGTAGTCGCGCTCCACGAGCGTGCCGTCGCGGTCGTGAGCGCGCAACCGTATCTTCGCGGCGCGTTTCACCTCATCGAAGATGCCCGGTACCGAGAGGCAGCCCTCCTCGCTCTTCGCCTCGCCCTCGCGCGTCAGGATCTCGGGGTTGATCAGCACCAGCGGCTGGTTGCGTTCATCGGAAATGTCGATGACGACCACGCGCTGATGCACGTCCACCTGCGTCGCCGCGAGCCCGATCCCGGGCGCGGCGTACATGGTCTCGAGCAGGTCATCGATCAGCGTGCCCAAGGCGGCGTCAAAACGCGTCACCGGCTGCGCACGGGTGCGCAGTCTCGGGTCGGGAAATTCGAGTATGGTTCGTAGGGCCATGATGTCGTCTATGTGGGGGCGCGCCAGCCGTGATCCAGCGCACAAAGTTGACATTAATTCGTATGCCGGGGGCCGCCGTGCCAGTATAACGAACTAGAATTCCCGCGCGGGACGTGTGGTCAACCTCGCGCAATGAGGAGTGGAGGATGGTCTCAAATCAAGTACTTGGGGCTCGCATCGTGGCGGGCCTGCTGATCGTGTCCGTGGCGCTTATCGGGTGCTCGCATGCGCGGCACCAGGATCAGGCCGCCGCGGCGCCCACGCCGGTGACGGCGACGGCGCCCGCAGCCGAGGCTCAGGGGGCGCCCCCGGACATGACGGCCACCGAGGCGGCCATCAGCGCTGCGCCCGCGTCCGCCAGCGCAGCCGTGGATACCCGCGGCACGGTGAACGCCACTGCCCCGATGCACTACACGGTCAAGCGCGGCGACACGCTCTGGGGCATCGCCTCGATGTACCTGAAGGACCCCTGGCTGTGGCCGGAAGTATGGGTCATCAATCCGCAGATCCCCAACCCGCACCTTATCTATCCGGGTGACCAGCTCGCGCTCGCCTACGGCGCCGACGGTCGTCCGAGCGTGCGCGTGGAGCAGGCTGGCGAAGTGCGGCTGGATCCGCGCCTGCGCAGCACGCCGCTCACGAATGCCATCCCGACCATCCCGTACTCGAGCATCTCCGCGTTCCTCGGGCGGCCGAGTGTCATCAGCGAAGAAGACGTGAAGCACGCGCCGTACGTGCTCGGCTTCCGCGACCTGCACCAGGCGGCCGGCTCGAACCAGACGGTCTATATCCGCAACCTCTCGGCGGTCGAGAATTCGCGCTACGCCATCGTGCACATCGCCGGACCGTTGCGGGACCCTGATGACAACAAGCTCCTCGGTTACGAGGCGATCTACACCGCTACGGCGCTCGTTGAGCGCCCGGGCGAGCCGACCAAGGCGCTGCTGATCGATCCGGCCCGCGAGACGCTCGCCGGTGATCGGCTGCTCTCGGCGGAAAACACCGAGACGCCGGTGACCTTTACGCCGCACGCGCCGGCAAGCAACGTGCGCGGCCGCATCATCGACCGGGTCGCCGGCACGGATCTGATTGGTCTGTACGACGTGGTCGTCCTCAACCGCGGCAGCGCCCAGGGCCTGGATGTGGGCGCGGTACTCGCGGTCGACATGCAAGGAGACGTGGTGCCGGACATCTATCGCGGCGGCCGCAACATCGGCTCGACCGGTTCCATCACCTTCGCCCCAAAGGTGAAGCTGCCGAACGAGCGCAACGGGACGCTGCTCGTGTTCAAGACGTACCAGCACGTCAGCTTCGCGCTGGTCGTTGGCGCTGATGACTACATCCAAGTCGGGGACCCGGTACACAATCCCTGAGGCCTGCGCGTCGCGCGTCCTTAAGAACGGCGCGCTGTTCAACCCACAAACCGCCGCGGCGCCCAAAAGCCGCGGCGGTTTGCATTTACCGGCCGACAGCACCGCCGAGCTCCCGCACCAACGTCGCGGGGTGAAAAAATATGTCGTAAGAAGCACTTACGGCCGCGCCGCGCACGCCGTACGCGCTGTCGGTATTGGACAAGGCCCGGGAAATGCTGTTAGATGCCCCCGCACTTGAACCGGCGACAGTTGAATTTCCCGTCGCACGCACCTTGCCGGGCGAGTCGGTTGCCCCGATGTTCTCGCAGCCGAAGCTCGCCGGCGTGTGGCGCGCTCTTCCTGGCGGCCGCTGCGGCCGAATTCCTTGCATGATGACTGACAGCGTTCTTGACATCCTGATCTACGTCTTCGACCGGTACATGCTCAACGAGACACCGGACGTGCCCGAGCGCGAGCGCCTCGCGCGTGACCTCGAGCGCGTGGGTTTCGCGCCTGCGAACGTGGAGCGCGCGCTCGACTGGCTCGCGGATCTGGCCTTCGGGCACGCGCAGGCGGGCGAGGCGGTGCGCACCGAGGGCGCCGCCGCGGGCGTGCGCGTATTCAGCGACAGTGAACTCGCACGCCTCTCGACCGAGTGCCGCGGGCTGCTGCTCAGGCTCGAGAGCGCCCACGTGCTCACGCCCCAGCAGCGCGAGATCGTCATCGAGCGCATGCTGGCGCTGGATGCGGATGAGCCGGACACCGAGCAGCTGAAGTGGGTGGTGCTCATGGTGCTCTCGAGTCAGCCGGGGCAGGAGCTCGCGGTCGAGCGGCTCGGCGGGCTGATCACGGACGCGCGGCTCAGTGCTCCGCATTGAGGCAGCAGCGCGCACTCGCTACGGCAGAGCTCCGCGGCTTGTCCGCGGTTTTTCGTTTTAGGAACTAGCGTTTTCTCATGGCAGATAACCTCGTCATAGTCGAGTCGCCGGCCAAGGCCAAGACGATCAAGAAGTACCTCGGGCGCGACTTCGACGTGCTCGCCTCCTACGGCCACGTGCGCGATCTGGTGCCCAAGGAAGGCGCGGTCGACCCGGACGCCGGCTACGCGATGAAGTACCGGGTGCTGGAGAAGAACGAGCGCCATGTCGAGGCGATCGCCAAGAGCCTGCGTAAGTCAAAGGCGCTGTATCTGGCGACCGACCCGGACCGCGAGGGAGAGGCCATCGCCTGGCACCTGAAGGAGATCCTCAAGGAGCGCGGCGACCTCGACGGCAAGGACGTGCACCGCGTGGTGTTCTACGAGATCACGCGCAACGCCATCCGCGAGGCCGTCGGCAAGCCGCGCAGCTTGTCGCTCGAGCTGGTCAACGCGCAGCAGGCGCGGCGCGCGCTCGATTACCTGGTCGGTTTCAATCTGTCCCCGCTGCTGTGGAAGAAGGTGCGCCAGGGACTGTCGGCGGGGCGGGTGCAGAGCCCGGCGCTGCGCATGATCTGCGAGCGCGAAGAGGAGATCGACGCTTTCAAGGCCCAGGAATACTGGACCATCGAGGGCGAAGGCGCGCACAGCGCGCAGGCCTTCCCGCTGAAACTGCTCGAGTACCAGGGACAGAAGGTCGAGCAGTTCAGTTTCACCAACGAGGCGCAGGCGCGCGAGGTCGAGCGCGCCGTGCAGGCGGCGGCCGGTGCGAGTGCTGAGCGCGCCGGCACGCTGCGCGTCATCGCCATCGACCGCAAGCAACGCCGCCGCAACCCCGCACCCCCCTTCACCACCTCCACGCTGCAGCAGGAAGCGGCCCGCAAGCTCGGCTTCAACGCCCGGCGCACCATGCGGCTCGCGCAGCAGCTGTATGAGGGGCAGGACATCGGCGAAGGCAGCGTCGGCCTCATTACCTACATGCGCACCGACTCAGTGTCACTCGCCGCCGAGGCGGTGCAGGAGATCCGTGAGGTGGCCGCGCGGCTGTACGGCAAGGCCGAGGTCGCCGAGGAACCGCGGATCTACAAGACCAAGTCGAAGAACGCGCAGGAAGCGCACGAGGCGATCCGCCCGACTTCCGCGGCCATCACCCCCGCAGACGTCGAGGGCAAGATCGACGATGACCTGTACCGGCTGTACGCGCTCATCTGGAAGCGCGCTGTGGCCTCGCAGATGAGCCACGCGCTCTTTGACACCGTCGCGGTCGACATGCTGGCCGGCAGCGACGGTGCGCAGCGGCACCTCTTGCGCGCCAACGGTTCCACGCTCGTGAAGCCCGGTTACATCTCGGTGTACCAGGAAGGCACCGATGACGCCCAGAGCGACGAGAGCGATCACGTCCTGCCGCCGATGCACGAAGGCGATACGGTAAGCCTCACCGCACTGCGCGCCGAGCAGCATTTCACCGAGCCGCCGCCGCGCTACAGCGAGGCCTCGCTGGTGAAGGCGCTCGAGGAGCACGGTATCGGGCGGCCCTCGACCTACGCGACCATCATCTCCACGCTCCAGGACCGCGAGTACGTGGAGATGGACAGCCGCCGCTTCGTGCCGACCGATATCGGCAAGATCGTCAACCGCTTCCTCACGCATCACTTTCACCGCTACGTGGAGTACGGCTTCACGGCCGCCATGGAAGATGAGCTGGACGCGGTGTCGCGCGGGGAAGAGGACTGGACGGTGCCGCTGGAGAAGTTCTGGAAGCCCTTCATTCACCAGGTGGAAAAGATCGAGCGCACGGTGACGCGCGAGCAGGTCGCGCAGGCGCGCGAACTTGGCAAGGATCCGGCGACCGGCAAACCGATCACGGTGCGTATGGGCCGCTTCGGTCCCTTCGTACAGATCGGCACCAAGGACGATGAGGAAAAGCCGCGCTTCGCAGGACTGCGTCCCGGACAGAAGATGGATCACATCACCTTCGCCGATGCGATGGAGTTGTTCAAACTGCCGCGCACGCTCGGGCAGACCGAGGCCGGCGAGACCATCGTCGCCAACGTCGGTCGCTTTGGTCCCTACGTGAAGTACGGCAGCAAGTACGCCTCACTCAAGGAAGACGATCCATACACCGTAACGCTTGAGCGCGCGCGCGAAGTCATCCGCCTGAAGCAGGAGTCCGATGCCAACCGCATCATCCAGGACTTCCCCGATGCGGGCATCCAGGTGCTCAACGGCCGCTACGGGCCGTACATCACGGATAAGAAAAAGAATGCGAAGATCCCCAAGGAGCGCGATCCGAAGAGCGTGACGCTGGAGGAGTGCCGCACCATGCTGGCGGGCGCTCCGGAGCGCGGCCGCTTCGGGCGCTGGGGTCGCAAGAAGGCCACGCCCGCCGCCGCCGCGGTCAGCGCGGGCGCCGAAGCGCCGGCCCCCGCCGCGCCGGCGAAGCCGCCCAAGGCTGCACGCCACAGCAAGAAAGCCGCGCGTGAGGCGGCCCGCGGCGACGGTGCAGCCCTCGCGCCGGCGCGCGCGCAGGCACCCGCGCACCCGGTGACGGCGCCTGCGACACACGGCACGCCGCGCAGCGCCACGCGGGCGCGCAAGGCGCGCGCCAAGAGTGCGCCTGCGCGCAAGACCAGCGCGGCTAAGCCGCGCAGCGCTGCCGGCGGGGCCACCGCGCGCGCGCGGCGCCTGAAGTAGCGCCCGGTGCGGCTGGCGACCGCGCCCGGTTCCTTGCGCCATGAAGTACCGTCACAGCTATCACGCCGGCAATTTCGCGGACGTGCACAAGCACGTGACGCTGCTCACCCTCATCGGCGCCCTGCAGAAGAAAGAGAAGGGCTTCCTCTATCTCGACACGCATGCCGGCCGCGGCAGCTACGATCTGTCCAGTCCCACCGCCGAAGCCGCCGAGGGCATCGGACGCCTGGCGCAGGCGGTGCACGCGGCAGAGGAACTGCGCGCCTACGCCGCAGCGCTCGCCGCGCTGCGCACCCAGCTCAAGCAGCGGCACCTGTACGGGGGCTCACCGCTTCTGGCGGTGGAGGCGCTGCGCCCCCAGGATCGGGCGGTGCTGATCGAGCTTGAGGGCGCCGAGGCACATAGCCTCGAGGAGTCCGTGGCCGGGCTCGCCGCCGCGCGCAGCACGGCGCTCGCGCAAGTGCGCGTGGAGCGCGGCGACGGCTTCCAGCGTCTCAAGGCCTGGCTGCCACCGCCGGAACGGCGCGGCCTCACCTTCATCGACCCGCCGTACGAGGAGCCCGGGGAATTTGGCCGCGTGAGCGCAGCGCTCGCGGAAGGCTTGCGCCGCTTTCCGACCGGGGTGCAGGCGGCGTGGTATCCCATCAAGGACGAGCGCACGACCCGTGCCTGGCAGGCCGGCTGCGCGCGCACGCTCGCCGCGCCCGCCCTCGTGAGCGAACTGTGGCTGTTCCGCCGCGATTCGCGTGTGGCGCTGAACGGGTCGGGACTTCTCATCGTGAACCCGCCGCACCTGCTGCTCGAGCGCATGCAGGTGTGGCTGCCGGAGTTGCTCGCCTTGTTGCGCAGCAGCGCTGACGCGGGCAGCAGCGCCCGGATGCTGTCAGAATCGGCCGGATGAGCACGGTGGTCGAGCAGTACGGGGTCTTTGGCCATCCGGTCAATCACAGCCTGTCGCCGTTCATCCATGGCCTGTTCGCGCGCGAGACCGGCCAGCACATGAGCTACCGTGCCTTTGACGTGAAACCCGAGGAGTTCCACGAGCGCGTGACGGATTTCTTCGCGCAAGGTGGCCGCGGGCTCAACATCACCCTGCCGCACAAGATCGCCGCGGTCGACGTCGCGCACGAGCTCACCGCGCGTGCCGCGCACGCGGCCGCCGTCAACACGCTGGCGGTCAAGGGCGAGGGCATCCTCGGTGACAACACCGACGGCGCGGGACTCGTGCGCGACCTGTGTGACAACCTCGGGCTCGTCATCACCCATCGGCGCGTGCTCATGATCGGCGCCGGTGGCGCGACGCGCGGCGTGCTGGCACCGATCCTGGGCCTTGAGCCAACGCTGCTGGTGATCGCGAACCGTACGCCCGAGCGTGCCGAAGCGCTGGCGGCCGCGTTTTCCGATCTCGGTGCGACGCAGGGCGTGGGCTTCGAGGACGTCGAGGCCACGCCCTTTGATCTGATCCTCAACGCCACTTCGGCGAGCCTCTCGGGCGAGATACCGCCCCTGCCGGCGGGCGTGATCGGGCCGCAGACGGTGTGCTACGACCTCGCCTACGGCAAATCGGCGACCGCGTTCGTGCGCTGGGCCGCAGCCCAGGGCTGCGCGCGCGCGCTGCAGGGGCTCGGCATGTTGGTCGAGCAGGCCGCGGAGTCCTTCCGCCTGTGGCGCGGCGTAAGACCCTCCACCGCGCGCGTGCTCGATGCGCTGCGCGAGCGCGCCGGCGGCGCCTACCTGTGATGCTCAGCGCATGGTGACGAATTCTTCCGCGCTGGTCGGGTGAATCGCCACGGTGTCATCGAAGTCCTTCTTGGTCGCGCCCATGCGCAGCGCGACTGCAAAGCCCTGCAGCATCTCATCCGCCCCTTCACCCACCACGTGCAGCCCGACGATGCGCTGCTCCGCCCCGTGGGTCACCAGTTTCATCTCCACGCGCACCTTCTCGGGGGTCAGGGCGTGATACAGCGGCACGAAGCTTGAGCGAAAGACCGTGACGTTCGTCGCGCCATAACGCTCGCGCGCCGCCTCCTCGGTGAGTCCCACCGTGCCGATCGGTGGGTGACCGAAGATCACCGTTGGGATGTTCTCGTAATCCAGATGCCGCTCGGGCTGGCCGCCGAACAGCCGGTCCGACAGCCGCCGCCCGGCCGCGATCGCCACAGGCGTTAGCTGCACGCGACCGGTGACGTCGCCCACCGCGTAGATCTGCGGCACGCTCGTCGTCTGAAACTTGTCGGTGCCGATGAAGCCCTGCTCAGTAAGGGCAACGCCCGCCTCGGCCAAGGCCAGATCCTCCACCGCGGCGACGCGCCCGATCGCCCACACCAGAGCATCAAAGACCCCGAGCCGGCGCCCGTCGGCCGAGTGCGGCTGGAGCGTGCCGTCGGCTGCGCGCTCGAGGCGCCCCGGCACGACCCCGGTCAGGACGTTCACCCCGCGGGCACGGAGGTTCGCAAGGGTGGCCTCCCCGAGCATGGCTTCGAAGCCCCTGAGCACCGCCTCCCCGCGCAGGATCAGGGTGGTCTCGGATCCGAGGCCCGAGAAGATGCCGGCCAGTTCGACCGCGATGTAGCTGCTGCCTGCGATCGCGACCCGTTCGGGCCGCGCCGGCAGCGCAAAGAAGCCATCCGAGGTGATGCCGTGTTCGGCTCCGGGGACCGGCGGCAGCAGCGGCCGCCCGCCGGTGGCGATGAGGATGTGCTGGGCGCTCAGGGCACGGCCGCCCGCGCTTAGGGTGTGCCGATCCAGAAAGCGCGCGCGCGCACGCACCAGCTCGACATTACGCTTGGCGAGGTTGGCTGCGTAAACGCCGTTCAGGCGCTGCACGTAGGCATCGCGAGCGGCCTTCAGGTGTGCCCAGTCGTGGCCGGACACGGTGAGCTGAAAGCCGTAGCCGGGCGCATCGTGCAGCGCGCCGCCAAGTTCGGCGGCGTTCCACATGATCTTCTTCGGCACGCAGCCCACGTTCACGCACGTGCCGCCCAGGGGCCCGGATTCGATGAGGACCACCCGGGCGCCGTACTCTGCTGCGCGCTGCGCGGCGGCCAGGCCGCCGCTGCCGCCACCGATCACCGCCAGGTCAAATTGCTCGCTCATAGACCCTCAGCTAACCCGCATCTGCCATGTTATATGAGGTCCCGGCGCGTGAGTTCGAGAGCCGAAAGCCCCGCCCTGCCGCCGGGCCGCTACAATGGCGGCCTTCCAGACCACGGGAAGTGCATGGAAAACCCGTTACTTGGCCAGGAACCGCTGCCGCTGTTCCTGAAGATCCGTCCCGAGCACGTGGAGCCGGCGCTGCGCGAGCTGCTCTCGGAGCATCGCGCACGCATCGAGGAACTCGCGACCGTGTCCGAGCCGACCTTCGCCTCCGTGGTCGAGCCGCTCGAGGAGCTGCACCACCGCACCTCGCGCACCTGGTCGCCCGTGAGCCACCTGAATGCGGTGCTCAACTCCGATGCCCTGCGCGCCGGCTACAACGCCTGCCTGCCGCTTTTGTCCGCCTACCACACCGATCTTGCCCAGAGCGAGCCACTGTTTCGCGCCTATCGGACGGTAGCTGAGCAGCAGGGCGCGCATCTGGCGCCGGTGCAGCGGCAGCTGCTCGAGCACCGCGTGCGCGACTTCCGCCTGGCAGGCGTCGGCCTACCCGCGGAGCGCAAGGAGCGCTTCAAGACGGCGATGCTGGAACTCACGCAGCTGCAGGCCAAGTTCGAAGAGAACGTGCTCGATGCCACCAACAACTGGTGCTGGCACGTCACCGACGCCGCGCAGCTGCGCGGACTGAACGAGATGCTGATCGAGCAGGCCCGCGAGCGCGCCGAGCAGCGCGCACTGCCCGGCTGGGTCCTGACGCTGGACCAGCCGACCTACGTGGCGGTTGTGACGGATGCGGAGTCGGAGCCCCTGCGGCGCGCCTTCTACGAGGCCTGGACCACGCGCGCTTCCGACCAGGGTCCCAACGCCGGCCGCTGGGACAATTCCGAGATCATGGAGGAGATCCTCAAGCGCCGCCATGAAGCCGCGCGGCTGCTGGATTTCAGCAACTACGCCGAGTACGCGCTCGCCACACGCATGGCGCACAGCGTCGAGGAGGTGCTGAGGTTCCTGCACGAGCTCGCCGGCGCCGCGCGCGCCGCCGCGCAGGCGGAGTTCGCGGAGCTGGAAGCGTTCGCCGGACGCAAGCTCGCCGCCTGGGATGCCCCCTTCTACGCCGAGCGGCTGCAGCGGCAGCGCTTCTCGGTGTCGCAGGAGGAGCTGCGGCCGTACTTCCCGCTGCCGCGCGTGCTCACCGGGCTGTTCGAGGTCGCCGCACGGCTGTTCGGAGTGCGCATCCGCGAGCGTGTGGGCGCACCGGTGTGGCATCCGGATGCGCGCCTGTTCGATATCGAGAATGTGCGCGGCGAGGCGGTGGGTAGTTTCTACCTTGACGCCTACGCGCGCCCCAACAAGCGCAGCGGTGCCTGGATGGACGAGTGCGTCGGCCGCAAGCGCCTCTCGAGCGGTGCGGCGCTGCCGGTGGCCTACCTCGTGTGCAACTTCCTGCCCCCGGGGCAGGAGCGCCCGGCGCTGCTCACGCACGATGACGTGCTCACGCTCTTTCACGAGTTCGGCCACGGCCTGCATCACCTGCTCACGCGCGTGGACTACCCGAGCATCGCCGGAATCAATGGCGTGGCCTGGGATGCGGTGGAGCTGCCGAGTCAGTTCCTGGAGAACTACGCCTGGCATCCGGAAGTCCTGCAGCGCATCTCCGGTCACTTCCAGAGCGGGCAGTCGCTGCCGGCCGAGCAGCAGGCACGCCTCATCGCCACGCGCAGCTTCCACGCCGGACTGCAGATGATGCGGCAGCTGGAGTTCTCGCTGTTCGACTTCCGCATGCATACCGAGTACTGCCCGGAGCGCGGTGGTCGCATCCTCGAGATCCTGCGCGAGGTGCGCAGCGAGGTGGCGGTGCTCCCGGTGCCGGAATGGAACCGCTTTCCCAACAGCTTCGGCCACATTTTTGCCGGCGGCTACGCGGCCGGCTATTACAGCTACAAATGGGCCGAGGTGCTGGCTGCGGATGCCTTCGCGGCCTTCGAGGAGAGCGGCGTGTTTGACCGCCCGACCGCGCAACGCTTCCTCGATGCGATCCTCAGCCGCGGCGGCAGCCGCGACGCGCTCGACGCCTTCATCGAGTTTCGCGGCCGGCGTCCCGACGTGCGCGCTCTTTTAAAACAACATGGCATCCTCGGCGCGGCGCGCCGCGGCGTCTGAGCGTGCGGCGCGTTCGCCTGGGAGTCGCACTCGCGCTCGCGGCGCTGTGCGCACACGCGCGTGCCGCCGATGCGCTGTACGTCGTCGAGCAGGTAGTGGTGAGCGTCAGCAGCACCGCCGATGGCAGCGGCGAGCGCATCGGCACCCTCAAGAGCGGGGATCGCGTGGAACTGATCGAGCGTGCGGGCGAGGCGGTGCACGTGCGTCTCGCGGACGGCAGGGACGGCTGGCTGCGCGCCATCTACCTCTCGGGCGATGAGCCGCTGCGCCCGCGGCTGCAGCAAAGCGAGGCGGAGGTGACGCGACTTAAGGCGGAGGTGAGTCGTCTGCAGGCCGAGGCGAGCGCCGCCGCCAGCATGCACAGCGCCGCCCCGGCCGCTGCCGCGCCGACCGAGGATGCCGAGGCACGCGCACCGGGGGCGCTCTTCAGCGCCCCGGATAGCGCCCCGCGCCGCCTGTGGCCGTGGGTGGGTGGTATCACGCTGCTCGCCCTCGCGCTCGGTTTTGCGCTCGGCTGGCGCATGCTCGATCGCACCATCCGCAAAAAATACGGCGGTCTTAAGATCTACTGAGGGGCCGCAGGGAGACCGGGCCGCCGATCTGCGGCTGCCGGGATGACATAAAAAGGGATAATCTTCGCAGGCAAAGTGTGCGCCGTGTCGCGGTAGGCCTGCGTATGAACTGCCTAGACTGCGCTTGAAGTCGCCGCTTTGTACCCTTCAGGGGATGGGAAAAGCGCGCACCCGTCACAATTCATTACATAATGAGCAAAACCCGGCGCAGCGATTTTGACGTCACCGACAGCGTGCAAGTGAGCTCGCCGCCGGCGGTGCTCGCCGCCGTGGAGGCGCTCTTCCGGCCCACCTGGCCGCAGCTGTCCACCCAGCCCCTGGTGCGCGCGTTCGAGCACTTCGAGCGGCTGTTCGCCGGCGAGGTCGCCGGCTTTCACGGGGTGGACACGGTGTATCACGACCGTCAGCACACCCTCGACATCACCCTCGCGCTCGCGCGCCTGCTCGTGGGCTACGAGCGCCAGCACGAGGCGGAGGCGCAGCGCCTGGGCGGTGCCCGTGCCACCGTCGGTGTCCTCACCGGGCTGTTCCACGATGTCGGTTATCTGCGCCGCAGCGATGACCGCGATTCGCGCAATGGCGCGGAGTTCACGCGTACGCACGTCTCGCGCGGCGCCCGCTTCCTCGAGGAGTATCTGCCGGTACTCGGCTTCGCGGACTGGGTCCCCGTTGCCACCCAGATCATTCACTTCACCGGCTACGAAGTGCCCTTTGCGCGCATCGAGGAGCGGGTCGCCGAGCCACGCGACATAATGGTCGGGCATCTGCTGGGTACGGCCGACATGATCGCGCAGATCGCCGACCGCTGTTACCTCGAGAAATGCCGCGACCGGCTGTACGCGGAGTTCGTGCTCGGGGGCGTCGCGCTGCCCTTCAGCGAGGGCAACCCCCAGGTTAAGTACGCCTCGGGGCTGGATCTGCTGCGCCAGACGCCGGACTTCATCGCCGACGTGCGCGCCCAGCGTCTGGAGCGGGACTTCCGCTGCGCCTACCGGTATCTGGAAATCCTCTACGGCGGGGGCAACCCCTACATCGAGGCCATCGACCGCAACGTCGAGTACCTGCGTCAGATTCTGCGCAGCGAGAGCTGGCAGCTGCTGCGCCGACGCCCGCCGATCTTCGCCGCCACCCCAGATGCCATGGGTACCATGCGCGGGCTGATGCTCGGGCACATCAAGCGCGTCTGGTCGGGGGCCTGAAGTCGGTAGCCTTGAGGCTTAAGCGGCGGTTAAGATCAATCCCTTATAAGTAAGGGGATCAGCCGCCAGCGGGTCAAAGTGCCTCCCGCGGCGACGTCGCACGTGACCGCCGCCAGTTTCAAGCTCAAGTACGCCGCTACCGCCTTTGTGCTGGTGCTGTTCGCGGCGGCGCTGGTGGTCGCGCTGTTCCTGGTCCGTCACGATGCGGATACGCACACCCTCGGGGTGCTCGCCGAACAGACTGCGCGCGAGCGCGTGACCCCGGAGCTGCAGGCGCGTGCACAAAGCCTGGCCTCCCACGCCGCCGACTCGATCGCCGGCGCCGTGCGCACCGCTGACGAGCCGGGCATCGTGCGCCGGCTGCAGCCCTTCGTGGACAACCCGACCGTGGCGGCGCTGAGCGTCACGGGCGACACCGGCAAGCTGCTGTACCGCTGGCGGCGTGCCGAGGCGCCCGCGCGCAATGCGCTCACCGCCCAGGCGAGTGTCCCGGTGCGCACCTATGTTGAGAACATCCCCGGGGCTTTCACCCCGACAACGCTCGCCGAGCTCGCGCTCACCCTGGAGCAGGCCGCCCCGGTTGCCGCGGTAAGTGTTGGCGGGCGCCTCGAGGCGGCCAACGCCCAGCGCACCCGGCTCACCTGGCTCTTGGGTTTTGCGCTCGCAGCTCTCGGGGCCGGGATCGCCGGGATGTTCGCCTGGCGCGCCGTCGGGCAGCTGCAGCGTCCGGTGGCCTCGCTCGTCAGGAGCGCCGAACGCATCGGGCTCGGCGACTACACCCGCCCAGTGGAGGTGCGCGGTGATGATGCCCTCGGAGAACTCGAGCAGGCGCTCGAGCGCATGCGCGGCCGGCTGCGCCAGTCGACCATCAACAAGAGTTACCTGCACAGCGTGCTTAACAGCATGACGGATGCGGTGTTCGTCACTTCCCCCGACGGGGTGATCAAGATCGCGAACGCGGCCGCGTGCAAGCTGCTCGGCTACGGCGAGGAGGAACTGCTCGGCAAGGGGATCCTCGCGGTGCTCGATGAGCGCGAGCGCGAAGACTTCGACCTGCTGCAGGCGGCACAGGAAACGCGCGAAACCGTGGTACGCACGCGCAGCGGCCAGACGATCCCCGTGTCTTTCACCGGCTCGCGCATCGACAGCGATGATCCGCAGTTCCAGGGCAACATCTTCGTGGCGCGCAACATCACGGACCGCAAGCGTGCCGAACGCCGCATCCGCTACCTCGCCCGTTACGATGCACTCACCAAGATCCCCAACCGCATGCAGTTCCATCACGTGCTGCAGCAGACCATCGCACGCGCCCTGCGCAGCGGGCAGGTGGTGGCGGCGCTGTACCTGGACATGGACCGCTTCAAGGAGGTGAACGACACCTTCGGCCACGGCGCGGGCGATCGGGTACTCGAGGTGCTCGCCGAGCGCCTGACGCACTCGCTGCCCAAGGAGACCGTGGTCGGACGTCTGGCCGGGGATGAGTTCGCCCTCTTCGTCGATGGGCTGCCGGCGGATGCCGACAACCGCGGCCCCATCGCGCAGCTGGCGCGCTCGCTCCTCACCGAAGTGAGCCGGCCGTTTCAGCTGAATCAGCACGAGGTGTTTCTCACCGCCAGCATCGGCATTGCCTTTTGTCCGCGCGACGCTGAGAACGTCATCGACCTGCTGCGCAACGCGGACGCGGCCATGTACTACTCCAAGCAAAACGGCGGCAACACCTTCGCGTTCTACTCCCCGGAGATGAACGCCGCGGCCGTCGAGCGGCTCATGCTCAAGAGCAAGCTGCGCCGCGCGCTGGAGCGCGACGAGCTGGATATCAAATACCAGCCGAAGGTGGATCTGCGCAACGGCCGCATCATCGGCGCGGAGGCGCTGCTGCGCTGGCGCCTGCCGGGCCACGGCGACATTCCGCCCTCGCAGTTCATCCCGCTCGCGGAAGAGACCAATCTCATCCTGGACATTGGTGAGTGGGTGCTGAACCGCGTCTGCCTCGATTACCGCCAGATGCAGAAGGAAGGCGGGGATCCCGGGCGCATCTCGCTCAATCTGTCACTGAAGCAGCTGCGCCAGGCGAGCTTCATCCTGCGCTGCCGCTCGGTGTTCCGTCGCCATCGCGTCTCACCGACCGCCTTTGAGCTCGAGATTACCGAGACCACGCTCATGGCCGATCCGCAGCGCACCGTGCGGCTGCTCGATGAGCTGTACGCCATGGGCCTGCACCTGTCGATCGATGACTTCGGTACCGGGTACTCCTCGCTCTCAGCACTGCAGCAGTTTCCCATCGGCACGCTCAAGATCGACCAGTCCTTCGTGCGCGATGCGACCGAGGATGCCAACGACGCCACCATCGTGCGCACCATCATCGAGATGGGACGCAGCCTCGGCATCGAGGTCATCGCCGAAGGGGTCGAGTCGCAGGCCCAGCTTGAGTTCCTGCGTAGCAACGGCTGCAACTATGGACAGGGCCGCCTCTTTGGCGAGCCGTGCACGGCGGAAGATCTGCTCGCGCTGCTCGCGCACCAGGCGCAGGGGCCGGCACCCTTCGGCCACCTGCTGCGCTCCAGCGACGAGGCCGCCGCTCCGCGCTCGGCCTGACGGCGGGTGCTTACTCTTGCCAACGCCCGCGTTCGCCGCGGCACGCAGGTGCTGCTCGATGAGGCCACCGTCACCGTCTTTCGCGGCGAGAAGATCGGCATCATCGGCCGCAATGGTTGCGGCAAGTCGACGCTGCTCGCGCTGATCCGCGGCGAGCTCGCCCTGGATGCGGGCGAGTACGCCGCGCCGCCGAGCCTCGCGATCGCCGCGGTTGCGCAGGAGCTGCCCGACACGGACGCCGCGCTGTGCGGCTACATCCTCGAGGGCGACCAGGAGCTGTGCGAGGTGCAGCTGCAACTCGCCCAGGCGCGCGCGCGCGCGGACGGCACGCACGAGGCCGCACTGCACGCGCGCTACGAAGCGCTCGAGGGCTACGGCGCGCGCAGCCGCGCGGCGCAGCTGGCCGCGGGTCTGGGATTTGAGCCGAGCGATCTGGCGCGGCCCGTGCGCGCCTTCTCCGGCGGCCTGCGCATGCGCGCCAACCTCGCGCGCGCACTGATGCGCCGCTCCGAGCTGCTGTTGCTCGACGAGCCGACCAATCACCTCGACCTCGATGCTCTGTTGTGGCTCGAGGAGTGGCTGCGCGCCTACCGCGGCACGCTGCTCCTGGTCTCGCACGATCGCGAATTTCTCGATCGCATCGTCACGCGCATCCTGCACATCGAGGGCGCACGGCTCAAGGCCTACGCCGGCAACTACAGCGCCTTTGAAACGCAGCACGCCGCGCACGCCGAGCGCAGCGCGGCGCTGCACGCCAAGCAGGCTCGGGAAGCGGCCCACATCGAGCGCTTCGTGCGCCGGTTTCGCGCCCAGGCGAGTAAGGCACGCCAGGTGCAGAGCCGCCTGAAGTGGCTGGCGCGCCTGGGGGAGCTCGCTACGGTGCACACGGATGCGGACTTCGAGTGGGAGTTCGCCGCGCCGCGCAAACTGCCGCGGCCGCTGGTGACGCTGGAGAAGCTGAGCGCCGGCTATGCCTCGCGACGCGTGCTGCAGGAGGTCTCCTTAAGTCTGAACCCGGGTGAGCGCTTAGGGGTGCTCGGCCGCAATGGCGCCGGCAAGTCCACCCTCATGCGCGTGCTCGCCGGGGAGCTCGCACCGAGCGAGGGCACGCGCACGGCCGCTGCGGATCTGGCGACCGGCTTCTTCGCCCAGCTGGAACTCGAGCAGCTCGACGGCGGCGGCTCGGTCATCGCGCAGCTCGTGCGGCGCGGCGGCGCCGCGGTGGCCGCCTGGACGCCGCAGCAGCAGCGCGCCCATCTCGGGCGCTTCGGTTTCGGCGGCGAGCGCGTGTTCGAGCCCACGGCAAACTTCTCCGGCGGCGAGCGCTCGCGCCTCGCGCTCGCGATCCTGGTGGCGCGCCGCCCGAATCTGCTGCTGCTCGATGAGCCGACCAACCACCTCGATCTTTCCATGCGGCATACGCTGCTCCTGGCGCTGCAGGAGTTCCCCGGCGCGGTCGTGGTGGTGTCGCACGATCGCGCCCTCTTGCGCGGCGCCTGCGACCGCTTCGTGCTGGTGGCCAACGGCGCGCTCACGCCTTTTGACGGCGACCTGGAGGACTATGCGGCCTGGCTCAACAGCAACCGCACGCCCGCGCCGGCGAGCGCTGCGGGCGCCGCCGGCCCCTCGCGCCGCGCCCAGCGGCGCCTGGAAGCCGAGGCGCGGCAACGCCTCAGCCCGCTGCGCAGCGAGCAGCAGCAGCTCGAGAGCCAACTGGGTGCGCTCGCCCGCGAACGCCTCGAGCTCGAAGCGGCGCTCGCCGACCCGAGCACCTACGCGCGGCGCCCGAGTGAGGAGCAGCGGCGCCTTGCGCTGCGCCACGGCGAACTCGCGCACGAGATCGCCGCGCTCGAGGAGCGCTGGCTCGCGGTGATGACGGCGCTCGAGGAGCGCGCCTCGTGAGCATGCGCTGGGGGCGCATGGTGAGCCTCGTCGCCGTGGCCGCCTGGACCGCCACCGCCTGGTGGCAGACGCACAAGTCGCTCCCCCCGGGCATGCACACCGCCTCGGCCGTGTGCACGGTCACCGCGCAGGAGGTGAGCTTCCTGGCCGACATCAGCGCGGCGGATGCCTACGGGCGCGCGGTGCTCAGCCAGGGAATATTCGATGAGGTGCTGCGCGTGGTGCGCGGCGCGCGTGAGTTCATCGTGCTCGACTACCAGCTGCTGCTCGGCGCGGATGCCACCGATCGCAGTCCGCAGCGGCGCCTCGCGGCAGAACTCACCGACGCGCTGCTCGAGCAGCGCCGCGTGCACCCGGCCATCCGGGTGCTGTTCATCACCGACCCGGTGAACGAGCGCTACGGGGCGGCGCCGTCGCCACAGTTCGAACTGTTGCGCGCGGCGGGCGTCACCGTGGTGCGCACCAACCTCGATGCGCTGCGCGACCCGAACTTCATGTACTCGAGCCTGTGGCGTCTCACGCTGCACTGGTGGGGCGGGCCGCCCGGGCGGCTGGGGATCCTGGCACGGCAGCTGAATTTCAAGTCGAACCATCGCCGCGTCATCATCGCCGACGACGGCCGCGGCGCTTTGGCCGCGGTGGTGGGCTCGGCGAACCCGGTCGACCAGCAAAGCGCGTGGTCCAACACCGCGCTGCGCTTTGGCGGCGGCAGCGTGCGCACGCTGCTCGCGAGCGAGCTTGCGATCGCGCGCTTCTCCGGCTGGCACGGCGACGCCGCCGCCTTCGGGCCGCCGGCCAACGCGGCTTCCGCCTGCGATGCGGTGGCCCCGGCCGAGCCCACGGCCACCCAGGCGCGCGTGCAGGTGCTGACCGAGGGGGCGATCCGCCGCGAGCTGCTCGAACAGCTGGGCGCGGCGGTCAACGGCGATTTCGTCGATTTCGCCCTGTTCAAGCTGGCCGACCGCGGCGTGATCGAGGCGCTGCTGCAGGCCGCCCGCCGCGGGGTGCGCGTGCGGCTGATACTCGATCCGAGCGAGGATGCCACCACCGCCACCCCCTCGGGACTGCCCAATCAACCGCTCGCGAGCGAACTTGTGTCGCGCAGTGCCGGGGCGATTCGCGTGCGCTGGTATCGCACCCACGGGGAGCGCTTCCACAGCGCGCTCGCCATGGTCTACGGCGCCGAGCGGCTGTGGCTCCTGGGAGGATCGGCGAACTTCACGCGCCGCAGCTTGAGCGACTACGACCTCGATGCCGATCTGGCCGTGGGCCTCACACGCGATGCCCCGCTCGCGCAGCAGACGCTCGAGTACTTCAACACGCTGTGGAGCAACCGCGCGGCGCTCGGCATCGAATACACCGCTGACTTTGCCAGCTTCGCCGACCCCTCGCAGGCGGACTACTGGCTCTGCAGGCTCTTGGAGGGTGCGGGGCTGGTCGCGTTCTGAGCGGCGTTCGCGGCATCGCTGCGCACCGCCTGCAAGGCCTGCTGCCGCAGCGCATCAAGCGCGCTGCCCACCGCCTGCTCGAAAGCACCCACGACCTCCGCCCGCCGGTTCTGGGTCGCGAGCGCGCTGCCGGAGACGACAAAACTGCTGACGAGGTTGCGTCCCTCGCGCCGCCCGATGATGCAGTCGAACATCACGTGCACTTCGGGGGCGGCCGTGCCAGCGCTGTAGTCGGCATCGAAGCGTCGCACCGTGATCTGCAGCAGGTAGTCGGACGGAAAGGGGCTCGCGGAATCCTCCACCGAGGTCCAGTTGCCCGAGGCCCGCAGGGTCTGCACCACGAGCGCGGCGACGACGTCCGGCATTGCCGAGGGCCAGCGGCTGCCGGCATAGAAGCTCATGCGATGATCCGGCTGCCGCAGCATGATGTGCGGGGTGTCGAGCCCCGGATCGGCCATGGGGTGCCCGACGCGCACGGAGGCGACGGCGGGTGCGGCGGGTGCGGCGTCGCTTGGCGCCGGCGGGCGCAGGTAGTAGATCTGCTCGGGCGCAGCCGTGCTGTGCAGCAGTCCCGAACAGCCGCCCAGCAGCAGCGCCACAGGCGGCGCGGCGCGCCGCACGATCCGCATCAGCTTCACCGGGGAATCTCCACGCCGCGCTCGGACGGCTGATACAGCAGCTGCGTCGGGTCCTCACGCAGACTGTTCGAAAGTGCGCGGATGTCGGCGGCCGCGGCCCGCCCCTCACGCACGAAGCGCTCGATCTCAGGCAGACCGTCGCGGGTGAAAGCGCGTATGTCCTGACGGTTCTCCGCGAGGATCGAGTTCAGCTCATTGCTCGCGAGCGCCAGATGATCGGCGAGCGTGCGCAGGCGCTGCGCCGCCTGCTCCACGTCCGGGCCCACCGCGACGATCACCCCGCGCGCGCTCCTGGCCGTCGCGCCCAGTTCCGCCGTGGCGCCGCGCAGCTCGCTCACGAGCGCGTTCAGGTCGTGCACGGTCTGCGGCAGGCCGCGGCTGGCGTTCTCGAGGTTCCCGAGTGCGTGCGTCACGGCCTTGAGGTTGTCCTCATCGAAGAGCCGGTTGGCGCGCTTCACGACATCGTTGGCACCGGACACGAGCTCGGGCAGGCTCGAGAGAAACACATCAAAGCGCGACGGCGCCGAGCGGATCACCGGGTATTTCAGGCCTGCGATCGCCGGGGCGGCGCGCCTTTTGTCGCGGTCCTCCATCAGGTCGATGTACAAGAGCCCCGTCACCCCCTGCAGCTGCAGCTCCGCGACCGTTTGTTGCGAGATCGGCGTGCTGGAGTCGATGTCGACGATCACCTCCACGCGGCCGGAATCGCGCGGATCGATGCGAATGTTGTAGACGCGCCCGACGCCGACGCCCAGATAGCGCACGCTCGCACCCTTATCGAGGCCGCTGACGCTGCCGGTAAAGTAGATCTCATAGCGGTCATAGTCGTGGTGCTCGCGGGTGCCGGAGTACCAGTAAACGAACAGCGCCGTGGCGAGCGCGACGAGCAGCACGAACGCGCCCACCGCGGCGTAATTGGCCTCACGCTCCATGCTGCAGTGCTTCCACGCGCGCGCGCGCCCGCTCGCCGTGGAAGTACTCCTGGATCCAGGGGTTGGGGTTGTCGACGATGCCCTCCAAGGTGTCCGATATCATGCGCCCATCCACGATTACCCCGACACGATTGCAGGTACGGAAGATACTGTCCAGATCGTGCGTGATCATGACGATGGTCAGCTTCAATTCCCGCTGCAGATAAAGCACCAGGTCATCGAACGCCGCCGCGCCGATCGGGTCCAGCCCCGAGGTCGGCTCATCCAGAAACAACAGGCTGGGGTCCAGGGCGAGCGCCCGGGCCAGCGCCACGCGCTTCACCATGCCGCCGGAGAGCTCGGAAGGGTACTTGCCCGCCGCCTGCGGCGAGAGCCCGACCAGACAGATCTTCAGCAGCGCCAGATCATCGAGCGCGCGTTCGCTGAGCTTGAGGTACTCGAGCATCGGCAGCTGGATGTTCTCCTTCACCGTCAGGCCCGAGTACAGTGCCCCGGCCTGGAAACTCACCCCGTAGTGCGACTTCACGATGCGCAGCTGCGCCTCCGTCATCTGCGTGATGTCGTGGCCGTCGATGCGCACGACGCCCGCCTGCGGGCGCTGCAGGCCGAGGATCGTGCGCAGCAGCACCGACTTGCCCGTACCCGAGCCGCCGACGATGCCGAAGACCTCATCGGGCATGACCTGCATGTCCAGTCCGTCGTGCACCACCTGGGTGCCGAAGCGATTGACGAGCCCCTGCACCTGCACGACCGGGTCCATCAGATGTCCATCTCCATGAACAGCACCGCGAACAGCGCGTCCGCCAGGATGACGAAGAAGATGGCCTGCACCACCGCGACCGTCACCAGCCGTCCAAGCTCGCGTGCGGAGGAGCGCACCTGCAGGCCGCGGTAGCAGCCCGCCGCGGCGATGATCAGCGCGAAGACTGGCGCCTTGATGATGCCCACCCAGAAGGTCGTGTCCGAAATCGCGTCGTTGACGCGGCCGATGTACTGGCTGAAGGGCATGTCGAGCAGGAAATGGCACAGCACCCCGCCGCCGGTGAGCCCCACAAGGTCGGCCACCACCGTGAGCAGTGGCAGCGCGATGGTCAGACCGATGATCCGCGGCACCACCAGCACCTCGAACGGATCAACACCGGTGGCGATGAGGGCATCGACCTCCTGGTTGAGCTTCATGGAACCGAGCTCGGCGGCGAAGGCGCTGCCGGAGCGGCCGGCAACGATGATGGAGGTGAGCAGCACGCCCAACTCGCGCAGCACGCCGATGGTCACCAGGTCTGCGACGTAGATATCGGCACCGAGCCCGCGCAGCTGCCGCGCGCTCATGTACGCGATGATCGCGCTGATGAGAAAGGCGATGAGGGAGACGATCGGCAGCGCGGTGATGCCGGTGTCGTAGACGTGGCGGGCGATGGAGGTCGGCCGCAGGTGCTTCGGGTGCGCGGCACTGAAGAGCGCGGTGACACTCGCCTTGCCCAGAAAAGCGAGCCCCTGCTTCAGGTTACCGCCGACATGCAGGGCGTGCACGCCGAGGTCGATCAAAAGATGCATGACGCGGCCGTGAGGCGGCGCGGGCGGGGGCGGCGGCGGGCCCGCCTCGACGCCCTTCTCGGCTTCCTTGAGCGTCTCATCGAGGAGGCGCAGCTGCTCGGGCGCTGCGCCCTGGAAGCTCACCTCGGCGCCGGCCGCGCGCGCGCGCGCGATGAACCGATGCAGCGCCCAGGCGCCGGCGAGATCGAGCCTGGTGAGCGGCTGCGCATCCACCCGCACCAGATGTGCGGACTGCACGTCAACCGCCGCCAACTGCGCCTCGAGGGTGTCGAACTCGCGCACGCCCCATTCGCCGGTCAGCGTAAGCTCCAGACCCTCTGCGCTGCGCCGGACCTCGGCGGCCATGCTGACGGGGACTCTTAGACTTTCAGCGCTGGGCGTGCAGGTGCGCCTCGGGGAACCACGGCTGCCTGTCCAGGTCGCGCGCGATGCCCGTGAAGAGGTCGGCCGTATCGGCACCACGCCAGCGCGCGTGTTTGCTCTGCGTGCCCAGATCGATGGCGTCCGCGAGCCGCTCGTTCAGCAGCTTCGCCACCCGGGTACGGGTGCCCAGCGGCAGGTCGTTCTTGCTCTCGAACATATGGACTCCTTTGCTGGACCGCATTTAAGCATCGGCGGAGGTTGGCGGGCCAATCGCTTCCCCCTGGTGGCGCCGATCAACACATTCTAGCGGACGCCGCAGCGTTGGCTCTTCAGGGCTCAATACGCCGCGGCGGAAAAAGTCTACCCGAGCGCCTCAGCCATTGCCTGCCTGGCCGCCGCGGGTTGCAACATGCCCCGCAGGCACTCGCTCTTTCCGGGTTGCAACCACGCTCCCTCAACTTGCGTGCGGCGGCCGCGCAGCGCTTTGGCTCGCGTTGGCAACAGCGCGAAGCCAACGGCGGTAAGCGTGCGCTCTTCAGGTGTCGTCGCGGTAGCGGCGCACGCGCGCTGTGGCATACAGCAGGCCCGCGGCGGCGACCACGCCGAGCCACAGATCCGGGCTGCTGAAGGCGGCCGCCCAGTTGAAGTCGCTCAGCATCCGCATGTTGTCACTCATGACCGAATGACCGCCGCGGGTGGTGAGGATGTGCCAGATCCCGGAGGTGCGGTACTGGATGAAGTGCCAGAAATAGAAGGTGTGAAACACGATCCCCTCCAGCAGCACCAGCAGCAGTGGCCCGAGAAATGCCCAGAGAATCGGGCCGCGCTTGAGCCACGCGGACAAGAGCATGGCGGCGGCGGCGGCCGGCGCATACCAGAGCGAGCTCAGGATGAGGCACAGCAGGATGACGAGTTCGCCGCGCAACCAGGCGATGGTGTTCCAGCTGACAACGTCCGGGACGCCGCCGGAGGCCAGGCGCAGCTCCCAGATGCTCAGTGCGATCAGGTGACTGGCGATCGCCAGCAGGAAAACCCCGAGCGGCACGACAACCATGGCGATCAGGAACTTGGAAAGCACGGTCAGCTCGTCGGAGACCGGCAGTGACTTCCAGAAAAGGATGCTGCGGTCCTTGCGCTCCGCGTACAGGCAGTCGAGGAGGAAGAACGTCACCACGCAGGAGGCCACGATGTAGATGAGGAGCGCGAACATCGTCTGGCTCATGTTGAGCACGACGATGCGCGTGGACGCATCGAGCATGTGCAGGTGCTTATCATCCACTTCGATGCGCCATGAGAACACGGTCGAGATCGCCAGCAGTGCGGCCACGATCAGCGGCACGCGCCAAAGCGCTGCGTGCTCCCAGAATTCGCGCCGCATCAGGGTGATGAGCGTTTCGCGCGTGCCGATGCGGCCCGTGCGGCTCAGGGGTGCGGCGGTACGTAGGTCTGCCGTTTCGGTGTTCATGAGTTCATCGACCCCTGCATTTTGGCGACGAACAGGTCGGCGATCGAGGGCGTGCGCAGCTCCCCGAGAGGCGCAAGCTCCGCGGCACTGCGTCCGGCGAAGAACATGGCGACCCGGCCGAACACCTCGCGCTCGTAGAAGGGCTTGAGTGCCCGCGCGCGGGCGGCGGCATCGGCGCTCACGTTCAGCTGCAGATATTGACTGCCGAGCTCTTCCACCGAGGTGGCGAGCGCCACCTGTCCGCGGCTGATGAAGATCACGTCCGTGAAAAGGTTCTCCACTTCTTCCACCTGGTGCGTGGTGAGAAGAATGGTGCGTTCCTTGTCGAAGTAGTCATTGAGGAGGGTGTCGTAGAACTGCCGCCGGTAGAGCAGATCCAGTCCCAGCGTCGGCTCATCCAGCACCAGCAGTTTGGCGTCGATGGCGAGGATCAGCGCCAGGTGCAGCTGCGTCACCATGCCCTTGGAGAGCTCGCGCACGCGGCTCTTCATCTGAATATCGGTTTTGCGCAGAAAAACCTGCGCGCGCTCACGGTCGAAGCGCGGGTGCACACCGCTGCAGTACTCGAGCGCCTGGCTCACACGCATCCAGCGCGGCAGTACCGCGACGTCGGCCATGAAGCACACGTCGCGCATCAGCTCATCGCGGTGCGTGCGCGGGTCAAGGCCGAGCACCTTGAGCTCCCCGTTGAAGGAGGTCAGTCCCAGGATCGCCTTAAGAGCGGTGGTCTTGCCGGCGCCGTTCGGGCCGATGAGTCCGACGATGCGTCCGGCGTCGATGTGGAAACTGACGCCCGCGAGGGCCTGCGTCGCACCGAAGCTCTTGGCGAGTCCGCGCGCTTCAATTACTGCTGTCATCTTTTTCACCTTGCGGGGCGGGGGCGCTGCCTTGCGCAGGCCACGGTGTGGCCGGCGCTGCGGCGCCCGCGCGCTGCAGTTCATCCGGAGTCAGTCCCAGGCGCTGGATGGTGGCGTAGACCTTGGGCCACTCGTCCTCGAGGAAGCGCTGGCGCTCATCCTTCAGCAGCGCCTTGCGTGCCCCGGGGCTGACGAACATGCCCAGTCCGCGCCGCTTCTCCACCAGCTGCTCGTCCACGAGCTGCTGGTAGCCTTTGAGCACGGTGAGGGGATTGACCCTGAAATCCGCGGCGACATTGCGGACCGAGGGTAGCGGGTCGCCTTCCTTGAGGACGCCCTCAAGGATCATCGCTACCACCCGGTCGCGCAGTTGCCGGTAGATCGGCAGGCTGTCATCCCACTGCGGGTCCATGATCGTTGACACGGTGCCTGTGACGGGGGAGTAGCGGACTAATCTACCAAAACGGCCGGCTCGGGCTGCCCGAACCACGCGTGCTCAGGCTGCACGCCGACCGTACGGACGGCCGGGGCATGCGTGCCCGGGGGAACCGCGGTGGAGCTGACGAAGCTCATGCCGAGGACAGCGGTGATCAGGATCGCGGCGAAACCGCAGGTGAGGTCGCGATACAGGGTGTTGGCGAAGGTGTTCATGGTTGTCTCCTTGGTGGGTCTACATCGGTCGGTCTGTCTCGGGGGACTTACGGACGGGGTCGGTTGCCTCCCTTGGTGTTGTACTCTAGTAGAACACTACTCAAGTGTCAAGCTACCTCACCGAAATAATTCTGGAGGGCGTTCCCAGGCCCCTTGGGGGGTCTTCGGGGGCCGCGTAGGCCTCTGGGAGGCCCTGCGCGGCCCGCCCGGGGGCGTACCCCGGAAGGCTGCGGCACGCGCCGGGGTGTCAGGCGGCGCGGCAAGCCGGGGCGCGCACGCTAGAATTCCTCGCTGTTTTCGCCGCACAAAGAAGTCCCCGCCATGAAAGCCCCCGTGAACGTCGCGATTACCGGCGCCGCCGGTCACATCGGCTATGCCCTCGCCTTCCGCGTCGCCTCCGGGGCGATGCTCGGCAGCGAGACCCCGGTGAATCTGCACCTGCTCGAGGTCACGGCCGCTGTGCCGGCACTCGCCGGTGTGGTGATGGAACTGAACGACTGCGCCTTCGCGACGCTGAACAAGGTCATCGGCACCGACGATGCGAAGCTCGCCTTCCGCGACTGTCAGGTGGCGCTGCTCGTCGGGGCGCGGCCGCGCGGTCCGGGGATGGAACGCAAGGATCTGCTCTTGGCGAATGCGCAGATTTTTTCCGCACAGGGCAAGGCGCTCAACGAGGCCGCACGGCGCGACGTGAAAGTGTTGGTGGTGGGCAATCCCGCCAACACCAACGCGCTCATCGCGCGTGCCAACGCGCCCGATCTGAACGCGCACAACTTCACCGCGATGACGCGCCTGGATCACAACCGCGCGCTGGTGCAGCTTGCCGAGAAGACCGGCGCCCACGTCACCGACATCCAACGCATGACGATCTGGGGTAACCATTCGGCGACTCAGTATCCGGACCTGACGCACGCGCAGGTGCACGGCAAGAGCGCCACCGCACTCGTCAGCCGCGAGTGGATCGAGCAGAGCTTCATCCCGACCGTGCAGCAGCGCGGCGCCGCGGTCATCAAGGCGCGCGGTTCCTCCTCAGCCGCCTCGGCCGCCGCAGCCGCGATCGATCACGTGCACACCTGGTTCCACGGCACCGCCGCGGGGGACTGGGTGAGCATGGCGGTGCCCGCCGATGGCAGCTACGCCATCCCCGCCGGTGTCATCTACTCTTATCCGGTGACGGTGCGAAACGGTGAGTACCAGATCGTCCCGGGACTTGCGATCGATGAGTTCAGCCGCCAGCGCATGGACGCGACCCACGCGGAGCTGCTCGAGGAGCGCGACGGGGTGAAGAGCCTGCTCGGCTGACACGTATCTTGCCCGGCGCCGGGTCGCTATAGTCGCAGCCGCGCGCGCACGGACGAAAGGATGATTCCATGTTGGGTGCGATCGTCACGCTGCTCCTGGTCGTCGCGGCGGCCTTCGCGGTCACGCAGATCGGCGGTGTCATCACGCTGCTGTTCATCGGCGCGCTGCTGTTCCTCGCCTACCGCCGTCTCTCGCTCCTCACCTTCACGGCGACCTTCACGGTGCTGCTGGTGGCCTACACCTGGCTCGGCAGTGGCGGTACGCCGGCCGGGATCTGGAAGGGATTGCTGTGGCTCATGCTCGCCGCGCTGTGGCTGCTGAACCTGCGCCCGCTGCGCAAGGCCCTCATCACGCGCCCCTTCATGCGCGCGTACCTGAAGCTCCTGCCCTCGATGTCACAGACCGAGAAGGAAGCCCTCGAGGCGGGCACGGTGTGGTGGGACGGGGAGCTGTTCACCGGTGCGCCGCGCTGGGAGAAGCTGCTCGCCGCCAAGCCCCCGGCGCTCTCGGCCGAGGAGCAGGCCTTCATCGGCGGCCCCTGCGAGGAGCTGTGCCGCATGCTCGATGACTGGAACATCACGCACGAACGCGGCGATCTGCCGCCGCAGGTGTGGGAGTTCATAAAGTCGCACGGCTTCTTCGCGATGATCATCCCGAAGAAGTACGGCGGACTTGAGTTCTCCGCGTACGCCCACTCGTGCGTACTGGCGAAGATCGCCAGCCGCAGCGCCACCGCCTCCTCCACCGTGGCCGTACCCAACTCCCTCGGACCCGGGGAGCTGCTGCACCACTACGGCACCGAGGAGCAGAAGAACTACTATCTGCCGCGCCTCGCGCGCGGCGAGGACGTCCCGTGCTTCGCGCTCACCGGTCCGCGTGCCGGTTCCGATGCCGGCTCCATTCCCGACACGGGCATCGTGTGCCGCGGCAGCTACCAGGGGCGCGAGGTGTTGGGGCTGCGCCTGAACTTCTCCAAGCGCTACATCACGCTCGCTCCGGTGGCCACGGTCATTGGACTTGCGTTTCGCATGTTCGATCCGGAGCAGCTGCTGAGCGAGAAGATTGACCTCGGCATCACCTGCGCACTCATCCCCCGCAACACCCCCGGGGTAACGATCGGGCGGCGCCATTTTCCGCTCAACATTCCCTTCCAGAACGGACCCATCCAGGGCAAGGATGTGTTCGTGCCGCTGGATGCCATCATCGGCGGGGCGAAGATGGCCGGCAGCGGCTGGCGCATGCTGGTCGAGCAGCTCTCGGTCGGGCGCTGCATCTCGCTGCCCTCCAACGCCACCGGCGGGGCGAAGGCGGCCGTGTGGGCGACCGGCGCCTATGCGCGCATCCGCACCCAGTTCAACATGCCGGTGGGCAAGTTCGAGGGTGTCGAGACGGTGATCGCACGCATGGTGGGACTCACTTACGCCATGGACGCGGCACGCTCGGTCACCGCCGGCGCCATCGACGGCGGCGAGCGCCCGTCGGTGCCCTCGGGCATTCTGAAGTACCACGTCACCGAGATGGGCCGCCACGTGGCCAACGATGCGATGGACGTGCACGGCGGTAAGGGCATCTGCCTCGGTCCGAGCAACTATCTGGGCCGCGGCTACGAGGTCGTGCCGGTGGCGATCACGGTGGAAGGTGCCAATCTCCTCACCCGCAACCTCATCATCTTCGGTCAGGGTGCGATCCGCTGCCATCCGTTCGTGCTGCGCGAGATGACCGCGGCGCGCAACCCCGACCGCGCCCGCGGCGTCGATGAGTTCGACCGCGCGCTCTTCGGGCACATCGGCTTCACCATCTCGAACGCGGTGCGCTCTTTCATCATGGCCTTGACGCACGCGCGCTTCACGCGCGCGCCGGTGCAGGGCGCCACGGCCCGCTACTACCAGCACGTGGTGCGCTTCAGCGCCTCCTTCGCCTTCGCGGTGGACGTGGCGATGCTGACGCTCGGCGGGTACCTGAAGAAGAAGGAAAACCTGTCGGCGCGCTTAGGCGACGTGCTCTCCTGCCTGTATCTGGCCTCGATGGTGCTCAAGCACCACGAGAACCAGGGACGCCAGGAGGAGGATCTGCCGATGCTCGAATGGGCGTGCCGCAAACTGCTCTATGACGCGCAGGAGCAGCTGCACGGCTTTCTGCGCAATTTCCCGAACGCCTTCCTCGCCGGAGTGATGCGCGCGCTGATCTTTCCGCGCGGCCGCGTCTACTCCGCGCCCGACGATCGGCTCGGCCGGCGCGTGGCAGCGCTCGTGACGAGCCCCACCACCGCGCGCGAGCGGCTCGGTGAATTCGTGTACCGCACGCTCGAGCCCACTAACCCGCTCGGCCTGCTGCAGGAAGCGCTGTTGCTCGCCGTGCAGCTCGAGCCGCTCGAGAAACGCATCCGCGTCGAGGGCGTCAAGAGCGGACGGGTGACGGCGCTTGATCTGCCCGGACGCATCCAGCAGGCGCTCGCCATCGGGCTGCTCTCGGAAACGGAAGCCGCGGCGCTGCGCGACTATGACCGCAAGGTGATGGATCTGATCCACGTGGATGACTTCGAGCCGCACGCGTTCGGCACCCAGGCGCAACCGGCCACGAGATCCAGCGCGCACGTGGCATGAATACCGCGCCGCTCGCGAGTCTTCCGCCCGAGGCGCCCGCAGCGCCCGCCGCACAGCCGCTGCAGCGCTGCGAGAACTGCGGCAACGAGGTGAGCCAGCGCTACTGCGGCGCCTGCGGTCAGCGGCTCGATGCGCCGGTGCACTCGCTGTGGCACTTCTCGCAGATCGCCACCGAGGACCTCACGCACGCGGACTCGCGCGTGTGGCGCACACTGTGGGCGCTGCTGGCCAAGCCCGGGCATCTCACGCGTGAGTTCCTCGGCGGGCGCCGCGCGCGCTACCTGCCGCCGGTGCGGCTGTATCTGGTGCTCTCGGTGGTGTTCTTCCTGGTCGCGAGCGCGGTGAGCAAGCCCTTCACGGTGCTGAACCTGGACGACGGCCATCCCACCAAGGTGCTGCCCGCCAACAACACCGTCAAGGAGGGGGGCGCGCTTGCCGCGCCGCTGCCCGCTGAAACCCCGGAGCAGCGCGCTGAGCGCGTGTGCGCGCAGGAGATGTACAGCGGTCCCTTTGGCAGCGTCCTGAAGCGCTTCCAGTCAGGCTGCCACAAGATGGTCCTGGGCAACGGCAGCGAGCTGCAGACGCAGTTCCTGCACAACATCCCGCGCGCGATGTTCGTCTTCCTGCCGCTGCTCGCCGGCATCATGATGCTCATGTACTGGCGGCCGCGGCACTACTACGTGGAGCATCTGCTGCTCTTCCTGCACAACCACGCGCTCGTGTTCCTGGTGGCGACGCTGGCGCTGCTGCTGTCGGGGCTCACCGCGCGCGTGCCGGTGCTGAAGTTTGCGATCTTCGTGTATTTTGTCTGGTACATGTACCGTTCGATGCGCCTGGTCTACAACCAAGGTCGCGTACTCACGGCGAGCAAGCTCATGCTGCTCTCGTTCTTTTATCTGTTATTCGCCACGCTGATGCTCGCGGCTACCAGCCTGTATAGCGTTTTAATGCTGTGAAGGAGCTTCCCATGCGTACACTGATGCTCGCCGCCCTCGTAGTCGGCGCCTCGCTCGCCTTCGCCCAGGAACGCACCCCCTCACCGGCGGGCGCCGAGGTCTACATCATCGCTCCGAAGGACGGCGCGAAGGTGCACGCCCCGGTGCTGGTGCAGTTTGGCCTCAAGGGTATGGGCATTGCCCCGGCGGGCGTGAAGTTCGACAACACCGGCCACCATCACCTGCTCATCGACACCGACCCGCCGGCGGACTTAAGCGCGCCGCTGCCGGCGACCGACAAAATCGTGCACTTCGGCAAGGGACAGACCGAGACGACGCTCAACCTCGCCCCGGGCAAACACACCCTGCAGCTGCTGCTGGCCGATCAGAGCCACATCCCGCACAACCCGCCGGTGCTCTCGCGGAAGATCAGCATCACCGTGCTCCCCTAGAGCGCTGCTGCACGCCCATGACGCGCGCGGTCCTGCATGTCGACATGGATGCGTTTTACGCCTCCGTCGAGCAGCACGATGCCCCGGCGCTCAAGGGCAGGCCCGTCATCGTCGGCTGGGAGGGCGCGCGCGGCGTGGTGGCGGCCGCGAGCTACGAGGTGCGCGCCTTTGGCGTGCACTCGGCCATGCCGATGCGCGCGGCGCTGCAGCGGTGCCCGCACGCGGTGTGCGTGCGGCCGCGCATGCAGCGTTACCAGGAGGTCTCGCGCACGGTGTTCGGCGTCTTCCACGAGATCACCCCGCTCGTTGAGGGGCTCTCGCTCGATGAGGCGTTTCTCGATGTCACCGCGAGCCAGGCGCTGCTCGGCGACGCGATCGAGATCGCGCAGCGCATCAAGCGCCGCATCCGTGAGCTCACCGGCCTTACCGCCTCGGTGGGGGTCGCCTCGAACAAGCTGGTCGCCAAGATCGCCTCGGATCTGCACAAACCCGACGGTCTCACGGTGGTCACGGCGCACTCGCAGCGCGCGCTGCTCGATGCGCTCTCGGTGCGCAAACTCCCCGGCCTCGGGCGCAAGACGGGCGCCAAGGTCGAGGCGGCCGGCATCCGCACCCTCGGGGAGCTGCGCAGCGCCCCGGACGCCGTGCTGTGGCCACTCTTCGGGCGCTACTCGGCCTGGATGCGCGAACGCGCCTCCGGTATCGACGAACGGCCGGTGCAGCCGGACCTGGAAGAGAAGTCCCTGAGCGCCGAAGATACCTTTGAGAGCGACCTCGCCGAGCCGCGCGTGCTGCAGCGGCAGCTCGCGCGCCTGGCGGACCTGGCGGCGAGCCGTCTGCGCGCGCGCGAGCTCATGGCCGGCTGCATCGGGGTGAAGATACGGCGCGGGGACTTCACCACTTTCACCCGCCAGCGCGCCGTGGCACCCCCCACCTGCGAGGGCCGGGCGATCGGCGGGGTCGCCGCGGAGCTGCTCACGCGCTGGCTCGCGGCGAACCCGGGTGCGAAACTTCGGCTGCTGGGCGTGGTCCTCACAGAGCTGACCCCTGCCGCGCAGCTCGGTCTGTTCGAGGAGGCGCGCCCGCAAAGCCGTGTCGATGCCACGCTGGACGAAGCCCGGGCGCGCTTTGGCACGCGGGCGCTGCGGCGCGGTAACACCATCGAGTAGCATCGTTCCATGTACCTGACCTTCTTCGGCCTCAACGAAAAGCCGTTCGCGATCACCCCCGATCCGCGCTATCTGTACCTGAGCGAGCGGCACGCGGAGGCTTTGGCGCACCTGCTGTACGGCATCAACGAGGCCGGCGGCTTCGTGCAGCTCACCGGCGAGGTCGGCACCGGCAAGACGACGATCGTGCGCTCGCTCCTGGCGCAGACGCCCAAGAACGCCGAGATCGCGCTGATCCTCAACCCCAAGATGACCCCGGCGGAGTTCCTGCTCACCATCTGCGAGGAGCTCGGTATTGGCGTGCCGGACTCCTCGCTCGAGAGCCTCAAGGACCTGGTGGACATCCTCAGTCACTACCTCTTGCGCGCCCACGCCGCCGGGCGGCGCGTAGTGCTGGTGGTGGATGAGGCGCAGAACCTCTCGCCCGAGGTGCTCGAGCAGGTGCGCCTGCTCACCAACCTCGAAACCAACACGCAAAAACTCCTGCAGATCATTCTGATCGGCCAGCCGGAGCTGCGGGAACTCCTGGCGCGCAACGAGCTGCGGCAGCTCGCGCAGCGCGTCACCGGCCGCTATCACCTGAACCCGCTGTCGCGCGACGAGACCACCGCCTACGTGCGGCACCGTCTGCGCGTCGCCGGGGCGACGAACGACATCTGTAGCCCCCAGGCCCTGAGCGAAGTGTTTCGCCTCTCCCAGGGGGTGCCGCGCGTCATCAACGTGATCTGCGACCGCTCGCTCCTTGGGGCTTACTCGCTCGACCGGCACCGCGTGACCGCACCCTTGGTGCGCAACGCCGCCGCCGAAGTGTTCGGCCGGCGGTTCACGCCGCACTGGCTGCCCTGGGCACTCACCGCCGGCGTCGGCGCGCTGCTGCTGATCGGGCTGATCGCACTGTGGCGCTTCGAGCCCTGGAACCGCCATGCCGTGGCGCCCCTGGCGCAGAGCGCGCCCGGGGAGGCGGTGGCCGCGGTGCCGGCGGCCGCTGCACCGCAGAGCACGCCCGCGGTGGTGGCTGCGGCCGCGCCGCCGGCGCCGCTCGCGGAGCTGCTCAAGGGGCACGCCGCGGAAACTGACACCGACGGCGCCTTCGGCAAGCTCTTCGGTCTCTGGGGCGCCAGATACCAGGCGAGCACGATCGATCCTTGCACCCAGGCGCATCAGCAGGGACTTGAATGCATCGCCGAGCGCGGCTCCTTCGGGCAGCTGCGTCTCTACAACCACCCTGCGATACTGCTGCTCACCGACAGCAGCGGTGCGAGCCACCAGGTGGTGCTCACCGCGCTGACCGACGATGCAGCGCGCCTTGACCTCGGCGGCATCCACAGCGTCGGTCTGGGCGAGCTGTCGCGCTACTGGCTGGGAGACTTCGTGATGCTGTGGCGACCTGCCAATTCACCCGTCAAACCGCTCTCCGCCGGCATGCGCGGGGAGCAGGTGCGCTGGCTGCGACAGAGCCTGCAACATCTGCACGGCGGCGTCAGTGGCGCCGATATGCCGGTGAGCGACGTATTCGATGCCGACCTCACCACGCAGGTGCGCGATTTTCAGCGCCAGCACCAGCTGGCGGTGGACGGCATCGCCGGCGTGCAGACGCAGATCGCGCTCGCCGGTGCGGTGGCGACCCCGGGTACGCCCCTGCTGTCTGCCATCGACACCCACCACGGCGGCTGACCGATGTCCTTCATCCTCGATGCGCTGAAGAAATCCGAAAGCGAGCGCCAGCGGCAAAGCGGGCCGGCGCTGTTCGAAGTGAAGGTGGCGCCGCGGCGCACGCGGCTGCCGCTGTGGGCGCTGGCGCTCGCGCTCCTGCTCGCCGTCAACCTTGCGATCCTTGCCTGGATGCTGCTGCGCCACCCGGGCTCGCACGCCGACGCCGCACTCGATGCGACGAGCAGCCATCCCACCGCCGCCGCCCCGCCGGCGAGCACCGTAAGTGCACCGGCGCCCGCGCCGCCAGCGGCCGGTGTCCCGGTGAGCGCGCCCCCGGGAGCGGCGGTGACCGCGGTGCCGGCGAGTGCCGTGAACGCGCCCGCGCCCCTGGCTGCCCAGCCCAACAGCAGCGCGGACGAGCAAAATCCCGAAGACCTCGCGCCGGCCGCCGAGCCGCCCGCCGCCCCCCTGAGCTCGCACGTGCGCCGCGGCACCGCCGACGGCGTGCCGCTCTATCAGGACTGGGCAGCCAGCGGCGGCGCGAGCCTGCCGCAGCTGCGGCTCGACCTGCACGTCTACGCCGCGCGCCCCGAGGAGCGCTTCGTCATGATCAACATGCACAAGCTGCGCGAGGGCGACTCGCTCCCCGAGGGCGTGCACGTGGACAGCATTACGCCCGAAGGGGTGGTGCTCTCCTACAGTGGCGCGCACTTTCTGCTGCCGCGGGACTAGTCGGCAACGCTCGCGCCAGATCCGGCAGAACATGTCGCATCGGATGCTGCCGGCGCGCGTTTTTTGGGGTTTTTGCAGGCCGATTCACATCACCCCCGGTGCGGCGCAGAACCGGGCGGGAACACCCCGCCGTAACATGATGATCGGTTTCACAGAATCCGGCGCCCGTTAGCGACAGGCTGCGCGGCTTGCGTCATCGTGGCTCGAGCGGCCAGGTTCCAAGGCCGGCGGGCGGGTTTTCCACTGTGACAGTCGTGGCCAGTAACTCAGCGCAGCCTTTAAAGGGAACGGTGCCGCACGGCATCGCGCGCGGCCCGTTTGCCCCGCTCCCCGCACCCCTGCTCGCGCTCACCCAGGACGCAAGATTCCTCGCCACGCTGCGCAAGATCTCCGAACCCGCGCACGCGGTGCACGCGACCGGCTCGGAAATCGATCTGGCCGCGGGCCTCATGGCGCAGGAGGCCGGCGTCGCGGTGCTCGACTCCGCCGCGGTGGCCACCCCGATTGAGCAGCTGGCGGGACGCCTGCACACGCAGTTCCCCGACCTCGTACTGATCGTCGCCGGCACCGCCGAGGAGCAAGGCGCGCTCGCCGCGTTGATCACCGACGGCTCGGTGCATCGCTTCCTGCACAAGCCGGTCTCCGAGCAGCGCGTGCGCCTGTTCGTCGAAGCCGCCTGGCGACGGCACGAGGAGACTCGCAGCGGCCAACGCGCCGCCGCCGCCGCACCCGCTCCGCCACGACGCGGCCGCTGGGGCGTGATCGCGGCCGTACTCATCGCCGTCGCGGCGCCACTCGCATGGCTGCTCACGCGCCCACCGCCGGCGGAAATTCCCGCGCCGGCCACACCCGCGGCCGCCAACACCGCGGCGGCGGCGGCCAACGACGCGGCGCTCGAGGATCTGCTGGCGCGCGCCGACAAGGCGCTCGCGGAAGGCGCGCTGGTGGCCCCCGCCGGCGACAACGCGGCGGATCTTTACCGCGAGGCGTTGCGCCGCAATGCGCGCGACCCGCGCGCCGTGAACGGGCTCGAGCAGGTCATCGATCGGCTGGTGACCGACGCGGAGGCACAGCTGCAGGAGCACCGCCTCGATGCCGCACAGCAACTCGCCGATGAGGCGCGCGCCATCAACCCGAGCCACCCGCGCGTGGCCTTCCTCACCGCGCAGATCGGCGCCCAGCGCGAGCGGGCGGTGCTGGGCAAGGCCCAGCGCGCCGCCGCCGGCGGCGATGTGAGCGCAGCTCTCGCGGTGCTCGATGACGCCACTCGCGGTGGGCATCGCTCAACTCTGGTAGACGAGGCGCGCCAGCAGTTCGCGCAGAAGCAGATCGATGAGCGCGTCGCCGATTTCGTCGCGCGCGGTCGCGATGCCCTCGGCAGCGGTGCGCTCCTCGAGCCCCCCGAACAGAACGCGCACTTCTTCATCGAGTCAGCGCGCGCGCTGGCGCCGAACGATCCGGCCGTGCAGCTGGCGCGCCAGGATCTGATCGCGCGCCTCGAGAGCGAAGCGCGCAAGGCGGTCGCCGCCGGCAATGCGGAGCAGGCGGACACCTGGGCGAATGCGGCGGCGGATGACGGCGCCGAGGCCGCGGAGGTGGACTCCTTGCACGCGAGCGCGCAGCAGCTGCGCGGCGCTGCCAAGGCCACCACACTCGCGCGCGTGGAATCCCTCTTCAACCAGCGCCTGGCACAGGGACGGGTGCTGGAGCCTGCCTCCGACAGCGCCAAGTACTACCTCGAGCAGCTCGCACAGGCCGAACCGGCCGCCGCCTCGACGCTCACCGCCCGCACCGCCTTTGAGACACGCCTGCTCGATGAGGCACACGGCGCCGTACAGGCGAAGGACTATGCGGCCGCGCGCCGCTGGCTGAGCGAGGCGCACAGCGCCGGCGCAAGTCCCGCCGGCATCAGCGCGGCGGAAGCCGAGCTCAGCGCCGCGCAAAGCGCGCCAGCGGCGGCGGTCAGCGCGGGCGCGGAGGCGAGCGGCGCCCCGGGCGCATCCGACGCGGCCTACCTCAATGAAAGCGCGCTCACGCGCACACGCTACGTGGCGCCACAGTATCCGCCGAGCGCGCGCGATCGGGGCATCGCCGGCTGGGTAGACGTGCAGTTTCTGGTCAACCCCGACGGCTCCACCAGCGAGGTGACGATCGTCGGCGCCCAGCCGGTGGGCGTATTTGAGCAGGCGGCGCTTGATGCCGTGCGCCACTGGCGTTATCAGCCGCTGTTGCACGACGGCGCGGCGAGCACGCAGCGCGCCCGGGTGCGCGTGCGCTTCGCGGTGACCTCATGACCGCCCGTCGCACCGCGCCCCCGGCCCGCGTGCTGGTGGTGGACGATGACGTGCGCTACGGGGAATGGCTGCGCCATCACCTCGATGTGCTGTGCCCGCAGGCGAGTGTGAGCATGCTGAACCTGGAGGAATTCGGGCGCTGGTGCTCGATGTTCTCCGGGCGCGACTGCGATCTTCTGATGCTGGCTGCGAATTTCGGCGCAAGCCCGGAGGATCCGGCCGCGCACGGCCTGACGCTGCTGCGCCGGCTGCGCGAGCAGCCGGCGAGCCCGGCGGTGATCGCACTCGCCGAAGACGGCAACGAACTCACCGCGGTACGGGCGCTGCAGCTGGGCGCGGTGGATTACCTGCCCAAGCGGCTGCTCACCGCCGAGCGCCTGAGCACGGCGGTGCTCGTGGCGTTGCGCCGTGTCGAGCGTCGTGTGGCGCGCCGCCTGGCAAGCCTTGCCAACCTGTCGCGCAGCCAGGCCGACAACGCCGCACCGGCCGCTCCCGCGGCAGCATCGGTCGCGAGCGCCCCCGCGAGCGGCGACGCCGCCGGCGCCCCTGCGGGCAGCCCTGAGGCGCCCGCCGCCGCGGATGCTGCCGGCGAGGCGCTGCAGCCGGCCGGGGTGGCAGCGTTGCTGGCCGCGGCGAATGCCGAGGTCATCCCCGGGTACATGCTGCGGCTGAAGATCGGCGAATCCGAGAAGGCGGTGGTGTATCTGGCGAGCAGCGCGCACCGCGGCCACAACGTGGCGCTCAAGGTGAGCAAGACGCTGCGCGATGAGGCCGCCGGACGGCAGTTCCTCGAGCGCGAATACACCGCCATCATGGCGGTGCGCAGTCAGCTGGTGGTGGAGATCTACGACTACGGCGTGCACGGCGGCTTCGAGTACCTGGCGATGGAGTACCTGCCGCGCGGGGACCTCAAGGCACGCATCCAGCGCGGCGTGAGTGAGGCCGAAGCACTGCACTACCTGGTGCAGGTCGCCTCCGCGCTGCAGGTGGTACACGAGGCGGGCCTCGTGCACCGCGACCTTAAGCCCGCCAATGTCATGCTGCGCGAGAACGACGGCGTGGCGCTCATCGACTTCGGGCTCGCCCGCTCGCTCGATGGCAGCACCTTGAGCACCCACACCGGGGTGCTGCTCGGCTCACCGCTCTACATGAGCCCGGAGCAGGCGCTCGGGGAACCTCTCGATGCGCGCTCGGACTTCTACAGCCTCGGGGTCATCTGCTACGAGATGCTGACCGGGCAGAAGCCCTACACCGGCGGCACGGCCATGGAAGTGCTGCAACAGCACGTGAGCTCGGCGCTGCCGACGCTGCCGGATAATCTCTCGCGCTACCAGCCTTTCCTTGCGCGCCTGCTGGCGAAATCCCGCGGCGAACGCTTCGCCACGGCCGCCGAGATCATCGTCGCCGCCGCCACGCTGCGTAACGGCGCGGCCGGCGAGGCGCAGACGAGCGCCGCCTAAGGATTGGCGCCGGTGCTGCGACCGCGCTGTTGAAAGGCGCGTCCCAGGGCGAGCGCCAGCACGGCCCACACGGCCGAGATCCCCGCACCCAGCCAGCCGATCGCGCTCGGGCTGGCGCCGAACCCGCCGGTGAGCGCCTTGTAGAGCGAGCCGCTCAGCGCATCCCCGCCGCGATAGGCGAAGGTGTCGATGAGACTCTTGGCCTGATATTTCTCCTCGCGGCTCACCACGGTGAACAGCGAGTCGCGGCACGGGCGCGTGATGGCGTAGTCGGCCACGCGGCGCACCGCGTACACCACCACCAGCACCATGAAGAGCGGCGTCAGCGCGAAGAGCGCGTACCCGGCCATCATGATGAGCGGTACCGAGGCGAGAAGGGCACGCATACCGAACCACTTGAACAGCCGCCCGAACAGCAGGAACTGGATCGTCAGCGATGCGGCCTGCACGTAAAAATCGATACCGGCAAAGAAGCGCGCGCGCTCATCGGTGCTGTGGAAGACCTTGGCAACGAACGCCTGCTGCTCGAGATACAGGAACGTCGACACCCAGGTCATGAGCAGCACGAACAACGTGATCCCGAGCAGGTATGGCGAGCGCACCACTTGCGCGAAGGCGGCAAACACGCCGCCGCCGACCCCACCGTGCGTGGGTTCCGCCGTGCCGCCTTGCGCCGGCGCCGCCGTGGACGGCGAGGCCTGTGCGTTTTGCCGGCGCTGCCAGCGGATCACCACGGCCATGAACACGAGCGACAGCACGAGCAGCGCGGCCGACAGCGGCAGGAGATTGATGGCACCGAGGGGGACTGCGAGCTTGCGGTCGATGAGCGGGCCGATGAGCCCGCCGGTGCTGGCACCGGCCCAGATGAAGCCAAACAGACGGCCCGCCTGCTCCCGCGTGAACACGTCCGCCATCAGGCTCCAGAAGGCCGCCACGACGAACAGGTTGAACACGCTCACCCACACGAAGTAGGTGCGCGCGATCCAGGTGTGATCGGACTCAACGCGGAACCATACCCAGAAGATGAGCAGGTTCAGGGCAAAGAAGCCGTACACCCAGGGCAGAAACACCGACCGCGGGAAGCGCGAGGTGAGCCAGCCGTACAGCGGCTGTAGCAGCAGCATGACGACGAACACACCCCAGAACAGGTAGGGGATGTTCTCCAGCCCCGAGGTGATGCCGAGCGCGTCGCGCACCGGGCGCAGGATCGTGTAGCTCGCGAACATGCACAGCAGCGTCGCAAACGACGCCAGCAGTGCCGGCGCTTCACCCGGCTGCAGTACGACCAGGCGTCGCAGGAACTGGTTCATGACACACCACTTCTACATTGTGACCGTCAAAGTCGAGCACGAACGCCCCGTAATAGTGGGCGTGGTAGTGCGGCCGCGGACCCGGCGCGCCGTTGTCGCGGCCGCCGGCTTGCAGCGCCGCGCGGTAGAAAGCGTCCACCAAGGCGCGCTCGGCGACGCGAAACGCGACGTGCACCGGCGGGTGGTTGGGTTTGCCCCACGACAGCCAGAAATCCGGCTTCGGCGGCACGCCGAAGCCTGCGACGTCACTGGCACCGGTGACGCTTGCGGGAAACTCGGCGAGCAGCTCGTAACCGATCGGCTCAAGAGCAGCACGGTAGAAGGCCTGCGAGCGCTTAAGATCGCTCACGCTCAGCCCGGTATGGTCGATCACCGCGCAGCCTCCCGCGGGGTCGCGGCGCCGGTCGCGCCGCTTACGAAGGCCGCAGTCGCGGCGATGGCGATCAGTCTCACGCGCAAACTCCTGGGCGATGGGTTGCCGGCAACAGGGCGCTCGTTCCTAAGAGCCCGCGCCGGGCGCGCTAGTGTGCCACAGCCGCGTTGCAGCAAAACCGTGAGCTTGACGGGGCCGTCATCGCGGGAGCACGCTCGCGGCCGCGCCTGTGGCGCGCAGGGGGAACACATGAAAAGAAGAGAATTCTGCGCAACCGGTGCGGCTGCGCTCACGACCTTGTGCCTGCCCTGCGGTCGCCTGCGTGCCGCGGACGCGGAGGTCGCGGCCATCGGCAGCGACGCACGGCCAGTGAGCCTCAGTCGCCACGACATCGATGAGCTGCGCGCGGGGTTACGGGGCGAGCTGATCCTGCCCGGTGACGGCAGCTACGATGCGGCGCGGCGGCTGTGGAACCCGGCCTTTGATCGCAAGCCCGCCCTCATCGTGCGCTGCGCCGGCGCGGCGGATGCGGTGCGCGCGGTGAGCTTCGCCGGCGGGCACAAGCTACTGACCGCGGTGCACGGCGGCGGCCACAGCCTGTCGGGCCTGTCCAGCTGCGACGGCGGCATCATGATCGATGTCTCACCGATGCGCGCGGTGGAGGTCGATCCGGTCGCACGCCAGGCGCGCGTCGCAGCCGGCGCATTGCTCGGGCAACTGGACCGGGAAGCGCAGGCGTTCGGGCTGGCCACCACCGCCGGCACGGTCGCCGATACCGGGGTCGCGGGCCTGACGCTCGGCGGGGGCGTCGGCCGCATCGGGCGGCGCTTCGGTCTCACCTGCGACAGCCTGCTGTCGATGGAGGTCGTGACCGCGGACGGGCGCTGGCAGCGCGCGAGCGCCAACGAGAATCCGGATCTGTTCTGGGCGCTGCGCGGCGGTGGCGGCAACTTCGGCGTCGTCACCGAGTTTGTCTTCCAGCTGCACGAGGTCGACCCGCAGATGTACGGCGGGGAGATCCTCTTCCCGCTCGCCGGCGGCCGTCAGCTGCTGCGTCACTTCGCCGATTGGCTCGCGAGTGCGCCCGATGAACTGTACGTGGATGTGGACGTGGAGACGGACGAGAAGCTCGGCAAGGCCGTGGGCTTCGACGTGTGCTACAGCGGACCGGTGGCGGATGCGCAGCGCGTGCTGGCGCCGCTGCGCAAGCTCGGCAAGCCGCTCAAGGACACCCTGGCGCCCGCCACGTACCTGAGTCTCCAGGGCAGTTCCTACACGCCGGGCTTCAGCCGCTTTGGCTCTTACGTGAAAGGCGGACTGATTTATGGACTGACGCCGCAGCTGATCGATGTCGTCATCGGCTGCGCCGAAGAGTCGCCCTCGGACCTGATGGCCGTGTGGATGCAGCACCAGGGCGGTGCGATCAGCCGCGTAGCGCCGCAGGACACCGCGTACTGGGGGCGCGGCGCGAGTCACAACATGGGCGTGGCGGGGGCCTGGAAAGTGCCGAGCGCGGATGCCGAGCGCAACATCGAGTACGTGCGCACGTCCTGGGGGAAGATCGAACCGCTCACGCGCGGCAACTACGTGAACATTGCCAACAGTGATGATCGTGACACTCGGATACATGCGGCGTACGGCGACAACTACGCGCGCCTTGCGAGTCTTAAGAAACGTTACGATCCGAACAACCTGTTTCATCTGAACGCCAACATCAAGCCGGCCGCGTGAGCGGTTACTGACAAAGCCGCCACGCTTGACACACCTGCTTCATAAAGGTGCAATGCATCCCGGTCGCATGCTGGCTGGGCAGGGGTCGCAAGGCCGGAACAAGAATCCATGCATCTCGTCGACACGACCCTGTTTTATTCGCCTACGAGCGGTGGCGTTAAGCGCTATCTGTCAGCCAAGCACGCCTGGCTCAGCGCGCACACCTCGTGGGAACACACGATCGTGGTGCCGGGCGTGCGCGGCGAGATCGAACGCGGCGGCATCTGCACGCTGCCCGGCTACCCGGTTCCGGGCACCTTCAACTATCGACTGCCACTGAACCCGCGCCGCTGGGTGCGGCTGCTCGCGGCGCTCGAACCAACGCTCATCGAAGCCGGCGACGCCTTCCATCCGGCCTGGTGCGCCTGGCGCGTGGCGCAACGCCGCGGCATCGCGCTCGCCGCGTTCTATCACTCCAACCTGCCGCAGATCATCGGCCGGCGCTTCGGTCGTGCGTTGTCGGAGCCGGCGATGCAGCGCTACCTGCGCTGGCTCTACGAGCGCTTCGATGTGGTATTCGCGCCGAGCCGCCTCATGTGCGCGTATCTGAAGCACATCGGCGTGGCGCACGCGATGCTGCAGCCGCTGGGCGTGGATGCACAGGTGTTCAGCCCCGAACGTCGTGGCCCACCGGCCAGCGAGCGCCTCGGCCTGCCGGCCAACGCGCGCGTACTCGTCTACGCCGGCCGCTTCGCCCAGGAGAAGAACCTGCCGGTGCTGCTGCAGGCGTTCGCCCGTCTGGGGTCGCCCTATCATCTGCTGCTGATCGGTGGTGAACGCGAGGCGCGCCCCGCGCGCAACGTCACCATGCTGCCGTACCGGCGCGACAGCGTGGAGCTCGCCGGTTGGATCGCTTCGGCCGATGCGTTAGTACATGCCGGCACCAAGGAGACCTTCGGGCTCGTGATCCTGGAGGCCATGGCGTGCGGACGGCCGGTGGTGGCCGCGCGCGCCGGCGCCTTTCCGGAATTCATCGATGACAGTGTGGGCGTGTTGGCCGAGCCGCATGATCCGGCGAGCATGGCGGAGGCCATCGCCGCGCTCTACGAGCGCGATCTGGAAGCCCTCGGCGCCGCCGCGCGCGAGCGCGTGCTCAGGCAGTTCACCTGGCACCGCGCCTTCCACGCCCAGATGGCGACCTACGCTTCCCTGGTCGGCACGCAGCGCCTGCCGCTGCCGGAAACGGAAATCCTCTCGCTGCGCTCGCCGACCTCTTAGAGCCCGCGCGCGCCCGCACGCTCGTTCAGCGCGTGATGAGCAGCACGCCGCCAAAGAGCAGTGCGGCTCCCACGAGGCGCATCAGCGTGAGCGGATGCTGCGCAAAACCGAGCCAGCCGAAGTGGTCGACGACGAGCGAGGTGGCCAGCTGCCCGAGCACCACGAGCGCGAGCAGCGTCGCCGCGCCCAGGCGCGGACCGACGATGACACTCGAGGCGACGTAGAACGCGCCGAGAATGCCGCCGAGCCACGCCCAGGCCGGCACGGCGGCGAGCTGTGCGCGCTCGGGCAGCGGCGTACGCAGCACGCCGAGAAAGCAGGCGAGTGCCACAGAGCCCACCACGAAACTGATGAGCGCTGCGAGGATCGGGCTGCCGAGGATGCTGCGCAGCGTACTGTTCATGCCCACCTGGAGCACCAGTCCGATACCGACGCCCAGGCCGAGCAGGTAAAGCAGGCTTTCCATCGCGTGATGTCCCTAGCGGCGCAGCGCGCGCAGCAGCGCAAATCCGGCACGGCTGCGCGCGAGTGAGAACACGACGCGCAGCAGGAAGCGTTTGCCCGCCGGTACCGGTCGCGGCGGCAGCGCCCGGTAGAACTCAGCGGCGATCTCCCCGGTGAGATGCACCGCGGGCGCGCCCAGGGTCCACTCGCGCGCCGCGCTCCTGATGCGGTACTGATCCGGGGCGATGCGCTCGACCACGGCGTTTGTGAGCACGTCGGGGAAATCCGCCGGTGCGCGCGCGCTGAAGCCGAGCGCGGTCGCCGCGCCGAGCTCGTGCGTGTCACCCGTTAAGGTGAGCCCGAGCGGCCCCGGCGAGCGCTGCGCGCGCACCGGGCCGCGGAAGGTGGCGAGCACCTCAGCCATCGGCGGGCGCTGCCACGCGCACCTCCGTCGTGACCGAGTTGGCGATGAAGCATTCCTCGTGCGCGCGATGGTGCAGCCGCTCGATGTCGGCGGCGGCCGGCCGACGCTCGCCGGCAAACTTAACCTGCGGCCGCAGCGTCACGTGCAGCATGGCGCTCTTGCCCGCGGCGTTGCGCCCCATGAGGCCGACCGCATCATCCGCGTAGTCATCGACGCACCAGCCAGCGGTGGCGGCGAGGTGCAAAAACCACAGCATGTGGCAACTCGACAGCGCCGCGACGAACGCTTCTTCCGGATCCACGGCGGCCTCTACCGAGAGCGGCACGCGCACGACGCTCGGCGAGGAGGATGCGGGCACCTCGACGCCGCCGTCGAAACGCCAGGTGTGAGCACGGCTGTAGCGATTGTCGGTGAAGAGCGCGCTGCCGCGCGCCCAGTGAATCAGCGCATGATGCTCGTGGGCTGCCATGTTGTTGCTCCGAGGGTGCGGTCGCCGAGGATTGTACGACAGCTGCGCGCGGCCGCCGCCGCTTCAGTCCGCCTCCAGCTCCCACAGCTGCAGCGGCGCGCCGCGGCGCAGCCAGAACCCCAGCCCCGCCTCGCGGAACTGACGCCGCAGGCGGCTGCGGTACCAGTGGGCACTGCGCAGGTACACGTCGGCATCGGTGCGCGCAGGATCGGCGTTGTGCTCAAGGTCGTAGCGCGTGAGGGCGCTGAAATAAAGCACGCCGCGGCACAGGCGGCCGAAGTTGCTGAGCGCGCGCGCTGCCGCCGGTGCTTTAAGGTATTGCAACACGTCGTAGCAGATGACCAGATCAAAGGGCGTGCGGCTGCGGTACGCCTCGATGCGCCCGTGCTGCCAGCCGTAGCGCGCGCACAGGTACTCGCTCGTCTCGAGTCCCACGTACTGCGCCTGCGGCAGCAGCCGCTTGAGCGGTGCGCGCAGCATGCCCGTGCCGCAGCCGGCCTCGAGGATGCGGCGCACCGGTAGCCCGGCGTGCTGCGTGAGCGCTGCGATCAGGCGGGCGCGTGCGCGCATCTCCGCGGCACTCGCGACCGCCGTGCGCGGATCAAAGTAGTAGCGTTGGTAGTAGTCGCGATCGAAGCTCATGTCCTGCCCTAACATGCGGCGCGCGTCACGGCGCCGCCCCGCGCCCCTGAATGGTGCCTGAACGCACTCAGGCTGACGGATTTGGCTGACGCGGTTCGCATTCTGGATACTGTAACCTTCACTTCGAAATATGCGTGTGTATGCTTTTGCCCCATCTCGCGCGTTGCTTGCGGGTAGGTTCACGCACTGTGCGCGAACAACAGGAGGCAGATGATGAGACCTATTTCACTGAAAGCCGCCCTTGCGGGCGTGGTGCTCGCCGCGGCACTTTCCGGCTGCGTCGTAACGGCGCGTCCGGCCGCCGTGGTGGTACCCGGAGAGGTCGTGGTAACTACGGCCCCGCCGCCGGTACGCTACGAAGTCGTCGGCGTCCCCCCGCAGCCCGGGTTTTTCTGGGTCGGCGGCGCCTGGTTCTGGGAAGGTGGCCGCTACGCCTGGCATCCGGGTCGCTGGGAGGCTCCGCGTCCGGGCTATCACTGGGTCGCGCACGAGTGGCGTCCGGTCAATGGCTCCTGGCACATGGTGCCGGGCCATTGGGCGCGCGGCTGAGCTGATCACCGACTAAAGCTCGCTGGCGCGGGGCCGGTGCCGTTGCAGGCCTGGCCCCGCGCCCTCATTTGCACTGCGCCCCTCGGGCGCTGCACACTGCTTCGCCGGTGCCGACGGCGGTTGCTACGAGGAGCAGGGGATCATGCGAGGAGTTCGCGCCCAGGCGCTCGGCAGCGCCGAACTGACGGGTATCTATGGCCGCTAAGCCGCGCGATCGCCGCCCGGCCGTGTGGCCGTGGCTCGTGATGCCGCTCATTGTGCTCGTAGCGTTCTACGCCCTGTATCGCGTACACCAGCGGCCGGGTAATGCGCCCCCGCCCACCCCCATGACGCCCGCCACCTCCAGCGGCGGCGGCGGCTGATCTGAAGCGCAGTGGCGTCGCCGCTTCCGCGCGGCTAGCATAGCGACCCTTTTTCGCCCCCCAAGGCCCCGCGCTTTGGGCCACTCACCGCTAATGCCCCGCACACCCGTGAAGACCCGCCCCCGAGGCCGCCGGACCGCGCAACCGGCGCTGCGGGCGCGCCATGCGCCGCGCGCCCCCAGGGTGGGCTTTGTGAGCCTCGGATGCCCAAAGGCGCTGGTGGACTCCGAGCGCATCCTCACGCAGCTGCGCGCCGAAGGGTATGAGGTCGCCCCGACCTATGCGGCGGCCGATGTGGTCGTGGTCAACACGTGCGGCTTCATCGATGCCGCCGTCGATGAATCGCTCGATGCCATCGGCGAGGCACTGGAACAGAACGGGCGCGTGATCGTCACCGGCTGCCTCGGCGCGCGCCCGGAGCGCATCCTCGCGCGTCACCCGCGCGTGCTCAAAGTGACCGGCCCGCACGCGTACGAGGAAGTGGTCGGTGCGGTGCATGAGCATCTGCCGCCGCAGCATGCGCCGTTCTTTGACCTGCTGCCGCCGCAGGGCGTGCGGCTGACGCCGCGGCACTATGCGTACCTGAAGATCGCCGAAGGCTGCAACAACCGCTGCAGCTTCTGCATCATCCCCGCGATGCGCGGCCGGCTCGCGAGCCGCCGCATCGAGGAGGTCATGCGCGAAGCCGAACGGCTCGCGCACGCCGGGGTGAAGGAACTGCTGGTGATCTCGCAGGACACGAGCGCCTATGGCGCCGATATCCGCTACGCGCCCGGCGCCTGGCGCGGAGTTGCGTACGAGACGCGCTTTATCGATCTTGCGCGCGCGCTCGGCGAGCTGGGCGTCTGGGTGCGGCTGCACTACGTCTACCCGTATCCGCACGTGGATGAGGTCATCCCGCTCATGGCCGAGGGGCGGGTGCTGCCCTATCTGGACATTCCCTTCCAGCACGGCAGTGCCACGGTGCTCAAGCGCATGCGCCGCCCCGCGCACGCGGTTGACACGCTCGCGCGCATCCGCGCCTGGCGGCGTGACTGTGCCGAGCTCACGCTGCGCAGCACCTTCATCGTCGGCTTTCCCGGGGAGACGGAAGCGGAGTTCGCAGAGCTGCTCGCCTGGCTTGACGAGGCCGAGCTCGATCGCGTCGGCTGCTTCAAGTACTCACCGGTCGAGGGCGCGAGCGCCAATGCGCTGCCGGATCACGTGCCGCCGCAGCTCCAGGAGGAGCGCTATGCGCGCTTCATGGAGCGCGCGGCCGCCATCAGTGCCCGGCGTCTGCAGGCGCGCGTCGGCAGGCAGCTGCGTGTGCTCGTGGATGAAGTGACCGACGGGCGCGCCGTGGCACGCAGCGCCGCGGATGCCCCGCAGATCGATGGCGTGGTGCGCATCGAGCAGGCCGGCAAACTGCGCGCGGGCGAGTTTGCCGACGTGCGCATCGTGGCTGCGGATGCCTACGATCTCACCGGCCGTCTGGAGCCCCCTGCGGGGCCTCAGGACGGCCGGCGCTGACCCACAAGCGCGGGTGACTTACGAGGTCATCCCGAGGGATTGCATGATCTCGGTAGCCTTGTCCTTGACCGCCTGCGCCTTGCTCATGGCGGTGGTGTAGTCGCCCGAGGCGGCCGCACTCTGGGCATCGCTCCACATCGACTTGAGCGAATCGAGGCCGGATTTCGCGCCCGCGAGCGCATCCTTGCTCACGTTCTTCGGCAGATGGTGCGACTTGGAGAGGATGTCGACGCGGCTCTGGATCGCCGCGACCATCTTCGGGTCATCGCTGCTCACGGAGCTCCAGGCGTCCTTCGCCTTGGACATCGCCGCCTGCGCATCGGCTTCCTTGGCCTGCGCCGCATCCTTCAGACCGCTGATCGCCGTGCTGATCGCCGGCGCTGCCGCGAGCACACCCTTGTAGTCACCCTTGGCGAGAGCGTCCTTGGCGCTGGCGATCTGCGCATCAACCGCCTGCAGCTGATCCGGAACATATTTCTGCGCCGTGTCGCGCACCGCGGCGAGCGCGGTCTCGGCGGACGCGATCGCCTGGGTAGCCGGCCCCTTCTGGTTTGCACAGCCGACGATGAGCATGCTCATCATCGCGGCGAGCAGCCAAACAACTTGCTTCTTCATTTTTGACATCCTCTGTTGCGGTTTTTCCAACCAGGAACGGTTTTACGGAATCTTGAGCTTCTGCCCCGGGAAGATCCTGTTGGGATCTTTTAGGACGTCGCGGTTGGCCTGGAAGATCTTGTCGTAAAGCGCAGGGTCGCCGTAGTACTGCTGCGCGATCTTGGAGAGCGTGTCACCCGACTGCACGACATGCGTCTGTGTGTAGGGATTGTCGCCGGCCGAGGTAGTGTTGTCCGCCATGGTGTCCTCCACGAGCCTTCGGATATTAATTTTCCGTAACTTTTCAGGGTGCGGGGTGGCAGGCTTTCGGTACCGTCTTATTTTCCTGACACGGCCATAACACCCGGCGAAAGGTTAACACGACTCACGGACGCTATCCCAACAGTGCCCGAGCGGCTGTCAGACAAACACCCAAAACGGCTTGTCGCTGTCGTTAGTGCGCGCGCGCGCGCGACGCGGGGAGTATGTGCTGTTCCCGCACGGCATCGTCCACGCTCGAATAGTCGAGTGAGCCGGCCGGCACCTGCGCGCGCGTGAGCGCCTCGCGCGCATCTTCCTTCAGACGCGCCAGGCGCAGCTCTCCGCCGCGCCCGCGCAACCAGCCGCAGAACTCCGCCAGCGCCTCGAGCGCGGTGGTGTCCAAATCCGGCGACTCCTCGAGGCTCAGGATCAGCACGCGCACCGCCCCTTTCGCCATCACGCGTTCGCGCGCCGCCGTCAGCAGCGGCTCGGCGTTGGCAAAAAACAGCGGCTCCTCGGGGCGCAGGATGAGCACGTCCGGCCAGGTGAGCGCCTCGGGGAAGCGCGTCACACTGACATAGTCGTGCTCGCCGACACGGCCGAGTACCGACAGGCGCGGCGTGGCGAGCGAGCGCACCAGCATCGCGAGACTGAAAATGATCGCAGCCAGCAGACCGTTCAACACGCCGAACACCATGACGGCGAGCACCGCGGCCAGCACGGTGAGCCGATCGCGCTGCCAGCGAAAGTAATTGCGGAACACGCTCAGGCGCAGCGACTTGCTGACAGCGTGAATCACGATCGCGGCCAACACCGGTTCCGGGATGCGTTCGATCCAGCGCAGGAACAGCAGCACCAGCACGAGCAGCACTGCGGCGGCGGCAAGTCCGGCGAGGCGCGAGCGGGCGCCAGCGGCTTCGTTGGCGGACGTGCCGGAGTAGCCGGCGCCCACCGGCGTGCCGTGGAATAACCCGGCGACGAGGTTGGCCACGCCCAGGGCGATGAGGTCGCGGTTCGGCCGCACCTCCTCGTCGTGCTTGAGCGCGAAGGTGCGGATCGAGCCGTACGACTCCGCGTACAGGATGAACATCAAGGCGAGGGAGAACTCGGCGACTGGCAGCCAGCGCACGCCCGTGGGCCAGGCAAAGTGCGGCGCGGCGAGCGCCAGATGAATGGGGCCGGTGAGCGCGACCCCGTGTGCGGCCAAGGCGCTGGCGCTTGCGATGCTCGCGACGATGACGAGAAGCGCGCCGGGAATGCGCGGCAGGCGCTCGAGGAGGAAAAGACCGGCGAGCGCGGCCATGCCGCACGCGAGGCTCGGAAGCTGCCAGGCGGCGTAGCCGCGCGCGAGTTCCGCGAGCAGCGCGAAGAAGCCGGTGCTCTGGGTGTGCACGCCGACGATGTGCGGCCACTGCTTCACCGCGATGACCAGCGCGAGCCCGAAGGCATAGCCGCGCAGCACCGGGCGGGCGATCAGGTTGGAGATCGCCCCGAGGCGCAGTGAACCGGCCAGGGTGAAGGCGATGCCGGTGCCCAGCACCAACAGCGAGGCGAACATCACCCGCTGCGCCACATCGGTCGCGCCGAGCGCGAGCATCGCGGAGGCGAGCACGGCGCCCGAGGAGGACGTGGCGCTCGCGATCGCGTAGCGGCTGCGGCCGATCAGGCCATAGCAGATGAGGCCAGCGAAGAGCGCGATCACGCCCGCCTGCGGCGGCAGGTTCGCAACCCCCGAATACGCGACCGCCTCCGGGAGCAGCAGGCCTGCGATGGAGAGGCCCGCGAGCAGATCCGCGCGGGGGAGTGTTGTTTTCATTGGCGCGCCATCCTAGCGCAATCTTCACGCGCGCATGGCTTGCGCCCGGGCACCCGCACGGTGCGAAGCGGCCTCCTCACTCCTTCGGGAAGTGCAACCTCAGGGTGCGCGCGATGCGCTCGCGTTGGTCCGCCAGCACGCGCGCCTGCTGCGCGTAGCGTGGCCAGTTCTTTACCGCCGCAATGACGTCGGCGAGGATTTCCTCATCACGGGCACGTTTGAGCCCGGCGAGCTGCGCACAGGCTTTGAAGTCTGCAAGCGTAAAGCTCTCCGTCTTGCCGTTGATGCTCATCTGGTGGCGCGCCGTCCAGGCCCCCTGGGGGTTGTAGGCATACGTCACGTCAAAGGCCGGTGACAAGGACCAGGCGCCGCTCTTGTCCATGAGGAAGGCGATGTTCTTGACGTGATCATCCTGGTTGCGCGCGACGACGTTGAAAAGCATGCGGCGAAACTGCTGCTCGATCGCTCGCATGGGAAGACCGAGTGTCTTGATTACGCCGAAGGCCTGTTCGTAGGCGTACGCCCCGGCGGAGTGGAAATCAAAATGAGCCAGCGCGCCGAGCGATTGCATGTGCAGCTTGCCGCCCTCGGCTTGCCGATCGAAGCGGCGCGTCATGAAGTGTCGGCGGCCACCCTCCTCGAGCAGCCGGCAATCGCTCATCTCGATTCCGGCATCCTTCGCCATGAGCGCGTACGCGTATTCGATGACCGTGTAGCCCTGCGGGTCCTCGAGCTCCCTGTCTTTGTTGGCACTCACCCCATCGAATTTGAGGAGCCAGTAGCCGAACCCCGGCGGCGCCTTCACCTGCCCCGAGCGCACCTCGTTGGTGTGCGGGTTCCAGGCGATGATGGCTTTGGCGCGCGCCCCGCCGGCGGAGGTGCCGACGCGCAGAATCTCCTTGAGCCCCTGCTGGCGATGAGCGGCTGCAAAGGAGGCCTGGAATGAATCGCGGTGCGTGAGCACTTCCGATGCGAGCGCCACGAGGGCATCGACGCGCACTTTGACCGATCCGCGCAGCGACGGCCCGAGCACCGGAGCGAACTCGAGTGCCCCCATGCCGCGCACGCCGATGTAGCAGAGCCGCTCGATGGCGCTGAAACTCTCGGGCCGGCGGCCTTCGGTGGCGAGCCACGCATCGATCAGCGCGTTACCGAAGCGGTCCGGCAGCGAATCGGAGAGCAGCCCCGGCAGGCCGTGGAACGAGACCTCGGGGAGCGCGGGAAACTGGTACACGTGCGCGGACAGCGGCATCACGATGGGGGAGAGCTGGATGCCGCTCGGGACAAAGGCGGGGGCATACTGGAACGCGGCGATCCGAGCCCCCTCGTCGAGCGAGACCGCTCCGATCGTGCGGCCCCACAGCTGCACTTCGGCCACGGCGGCCATGGTCTATTCGCCCCACTTCCACGGAACTGAGCTGGCCGCCGTGCCGCGGTCGCTGTGGCTGCCTGGCCGCCGGACGCGCTTTCGTTCGCGGCCCTTTTGCCTGAGAAGCGTGATCGGACTTTGGGGGCGGTCCGAGACCAGGTTCTCCAGGCCCTCGAGGAGCTTCAGGGCGCGCAAGACGCGCACGAACATGACGCAGTCGGTGCTGCGTCCGGCCTCGATGCGCTCGAGCGTGCGTTTGGAGATGCCCGCTTCCTCGGCCAGCTGCGCCTGCGTGAGATTGGCGTCTATGCGCCGCCGCTCCAGGCGCGCGCCCAGCTCCTGGAGGATGGCAGCATCGGTCAGATCCGAGGTTAACTTCATAAATCGCCTTTATGAGCGAATTATATATGTTAGTGACTGTATATAGACTCTTTAGACGAGTAAAGTTATATGTATATATTACTAGACCGAATAGTCGAGTAATCGGCCGTTATAATTATTACTCGTCTGAAAGGACGAGATATCTAGTTATTCTGGAAGGCGGAAGCCTGAGACCGCTTCTGCGGCGGCCGCCCGCGCAGGCTGCGGGCTATTCGACCGTGACGCTCTTGGCGAGGTTACGCGGCTGATCGACGTCGGTGCCCTTGAGGATCGCCGCATGGTAGGCGAGCAGCTGCAGCGGGATCGTGTAAACGACCGGCGCCTGCACGTAGGTGACGTGTCGCGGCATCTCAATCACGGTGACCCCGTCACTGGAGGTGATGCCCGCCTCCGGATCCGCGAACACGATGAGTTCACCGCCGCGGGCCCGCACTTCCTGCAGGTTGGACTTGAGCTTCTCGAGCAGGTCGTTGTTTGGCGCCACGGTCACCACCGGCATGTCGGCATCCACCAGCGCGAGCGGCCCGTGCTTCAGCTCCCCGGCCGGATACGCCTCGGCGTGGATGTAGGAGATTTCCTTGAGCTTGAGAGCGCCTTCCATTGCGATCGGATAGAGCGCGCCGCGCCCGAGGAAGAGCGCGTGGTGCTTGTGGGCGAAGCGCTCCGCCAGGCGGTGAATCACCGGATCCAGTTCGAGTGTCTTCTCGACCAGCGCCGGCAGCTCGATGAGGCGCGTGATCAGGCCGCGCTCGCGCTCCGCGTCCGCGCTGTTGTGGCGGGCGAGCGCCACCACGAGCATGCCGAGCGCCGCGAGCTGCGTCGTGAACGCCTTGGTGGAGGCGACGCCGATCTCCGGGCCTGCCCGGGTGAGCATCACCAGCTCCGACTCGCGCACCAAGGAACTCTCCGGGACGTTGCAGATCGCGAGGGTCGAGAGGTAGCCGGACTGCTTGGCGAGGCGCAGCGCGGCGAGCGTGTCCGCCGTCTCGCCCGACTGCGAAATGGTGACGAAGAGGGAATTCGCGGGCACGAGCGGATTGCGGTAGCGGTACTCGCTCGCGATGTCGACCGCGCAGGGAATCTTGCAGATCTGCTCGATGAAATAACGCGCGACGCTCGCGGCATGAAAGCTCGTGCCACAGGCGACGATGTGCACGTTGTGCGTGCGCTTGAAGACCTCCGTCGCCAGCGGTCCGAACGCCGCCTCGAGCAGGCGGCCGTTGGCGACGCGCTCGGAGAGCGTATCGGCGAGCGCGCGCGGCTGCTCGTGGATCTCCTTGAGCATGAAGTGCGCGTACTGGCCGCGCTCGGCGGAGTCCGCCGACAGCGCACTCTCGCGGATCGGACGCTCGGCGGTGTTACCGTCGCGGTCGATGACGCGCACGCTCGTGCGGCGCACCTCGGCGACATCGCCCTCTTCGAGAAAGATGAAGCGGCGCGTCACCGGCAGCAGTGCGGCCACGTCGGAGGCGACGAAATTCTCCTCGACCCCGAGTCCCACGACCACCGGGCACCCCTGGCGCGCCAGGATCAGCCGCTCCGGATCGTGCTCGCTCACCACCAGCAGCGCATAGGCGCCCTCAAGCTCCGCCACCGTGGCGCGCACGGCCTTGAACAGGTCGCGCACGGTCTGCAGGTGATAGTGAATGCGGTGGGCGATGACCTCGGTGTCGGTCTCGGAGGAGAACTGGTAACCGCGACGCTCAAGGTCGGCGCGCAACTCCTCGTGATTCTCGATGATGCCGTTGTGCACGATCGCGAGCCCGTCGCGCGAGATATGCGGATGGGCATTACGCTCGCTCGGGACGCCGTGGGTCGCCCAGCGGGTGTGGGCGATGCCGATCTGGCCGTGAGTGGGGGTCTGCTCGAGCGCATCATCGAGTCTGCGTACCTTGCCGACGGTGCGCAGCCGCGTGAGGTGCTTGGAGCCGTTGAGGACCGCGATGCCGGCGGAGTCGTAGCCGCGATACTCCAGGCGGCGCAGCCCCTCCATCAGGACGGGGACGATGTCACGCTCGGCGACTGCTCCAACGATTCCGCACATGGCTTCTTGCCCCGACTCCTGCCTGACCCTTTGGCGCTGCGAGCTGTTAAGTGTGCCTGAAAGTACTGTCCCGGGGCTGATTTCACTCCCGGAAACGAGACCTAAGCCCCTGATCGGGGACCTTAAATCTGCCGCTCCTCCGGGGCGCAGCGCGCGCGGCAGCGGAAGCCGCTGCAGGGGCCGCTCTATTTCTTGCTCTTGCGCGGCCGCTGCCACTCCTCGAGCGTGACCTGACGGGCGCGGGCGAGGGTGAGTTTGCCCGCCGGCACCGAGTGCGTGACGGTGGATCCGGCACCGATGGTCGCGCCGGCGCCGACGCTGATCGGTGCGACGAGCACGCTGTTGCTGCCGGTATGCACATCGTCGGCGATTAAGGTGCGGTGTTTGTGGGCGCCATCGTAGTTCGCGACGATGGTGCCGGCACCGACGTTCACGCGCGCACCCAGCTGCGCATCGCCGACGTAGGCGAGATGGTTCGCTTTGGAGCCCGCGCCGAGCTGCGAGTTCTTTACTTCCACGAAGTTACCGATGTGCACACTGTCGGCGAGCGTCGAGCTCGGCCGAAAGCGTGCGAACGGCCCGATGTTGCAGTGCTCGCCGATGACCGCGCTGTCGATGACGCAGTGGGCGAACACTTCGGTATCGGCCCCGATGTCGGTGTTGCGCAGCACGCAGCCCGGGCCGATGCGCACGCGGTCCCCGAGAGTTACCCGGCCTTCGATGACGACGTTGACGTCGAGAAACACGTCCGTGCCGTGCCGCAGGGTGCCGCGCACATCCAGGCGCGCCGGATCCGCAAGCGTCACGCCCGCCAGCATGAGCTCGCGCGCGACCTGCGCACGCCAGGTACTCTCCAGCTGGGCGAGTTGCGTCTTGTCGTTGACGCCCAGCACCTCGGTCGCCTCGCGCGCGATGCGGGGCTTCACGGCGATCCTTTCCTTGACCGCGAGAGCGATCACGTCGGTGAGGTAATACTCCCCCTGCGAGTTGTGCGGCTTCACGCGCGCGAGCCACCCCTTGAGCAGGCCTGCGGCACAGGCGAGCACGCCGGTGTTGCACTCGCGCAGGGTGAGTTCGTACCGGTTCGCCTCCTGGTGCTCGACGATCTTGCGCACTTCACCGCGCGCATTGCGCACGATGCGCCCGTAGCCGCTCGGCTCATCGAGCTTCACCGTCAGCAGACTCAGCCGCCTCGGACCTGCCAGTGCCAGCAGCTCCCGCAGCGTCTGCGCGCGGATGAGCGGCACGTCGCCATACAGCACGAGCACCGTGTGCGCATCCGGGACGTGCGGCAGCGCCTGCAGCAGCGCATGCCCGGTGCCGAGCCGCTCGCGCTGCGGCACCCAGATGACCGGCTCGTCCCTGAGTGCCTCGCGCACGCGTTCACCGCCGTGGCCGTACACGACGCAGATGGCGGCGGGCGAGAGCTCGCGCGCCGTGTCGATCACGCGCTTGAGCAACGGCGTGCCCGCGAGCGGCTGCAGCACCTTCGGCAGCGCCGCCTTCATGCGTTTGCCCTCGCCGGCGGCCAGGATCACGACCGAAAGCGCAGCGGGCACCGGGGCGTTCGCGGGGCGTTTAGGCATGGGCGCTGATTGTACTCACCGCTTGACGGTAAACGAGTGGCGCTCGCTCGCCGGCCGGCCGGCCTCGATCTCCCCGAGCTTCGCCCGCATCGCCTCGCCCACGAACAGCTGCGGGTTCGAATGGGTCTGGTGGCCTGCCTCCTCGCGCTGTGCGATGAGGGCGCTCGCCTTGCGAAAGGCGTCTTCGAGGGAGCTGCTGGTGGGCAGGGCGTCCTTGAGGAACGCCTCGCCGAACCAGGTGAGGTCGCGATCCTCCTCGCAACCGAAGGAGGTGTGATCGGCGTCGGCGGCCGTCACGATCGCGGTGGTGTCGCTCTTGAGTTCATCGAGAAACACGCCCGCGTAGCAGGCCGAGACCACGATGAGTCGCCAGCGGATGCCGGCGGTATCCAGTGCCTCGTGCAGGTCCGCGGGCGCCAGCTGTGCCAGCGGCAGCGAGCCATTTTGCACCTCGAGTCCATCCTGCGAGCCGTGCGAGGTGAGAAACAGCACGAGCACGTCGTTGTCCGGATCCATGCGCGCGCTGAGCGCTTTCAGCGTCTGGGAGAGTCCGGAGACGCTCGCGAGCGGGTAGGAGTCACGGTCCTCGACGTCGTTGATCAGGAGCAGCGAGCGTCCCTCGGAGCCGAAGCGCGCGCCGAATACCTCGCTCGCGAACTGCGCTTCGCGGCGAAAGACCGCCGGATCCCCATCACCGGCGAAGCCGACGAAATACACGCTGGTGTGGCCGCGCTGGCTTGCGCGCACGCGCTGCACCGCCGCGGCGATACGCTGCGGCTGATCATAGAAGAGCACCTCCGCCTGGGCCGAATCCTCGTCGCTCTGCGAGTCGCTGCTCTCGTCCACCGCCCACAGGCGCGTATCGAGGTTAAGCGAGGCGAGCACCCAGGGCGACACGAGCAGCAGGAGCAGCGCCAGGAGCAGCGGCCGCGCGCGCGCGAAACCAAACGCCGCGCCCAGCACCCGCACAACAAGGAGCCCCAGATAAAGGAGCGCCGCCGCGGTCACGAGAATCGGCCGGGCGCGCGCAAGCGGCAGGTCGCTCGCCAGCCAGAAGACGAGGAGCACCCAGGGCGCCACCGCCAGCACCGCCACCAGCAGCGTGCGCGTGTCGGCGCTGCGGCTTTGCACGCGTGCCACCAGCGCGCAGGCAGCGAGCCCGAGCAGCAGGTAGCACGCCCAGCCAAAGAGCCCGTCGAGCGCGAGCGGCACGTGCGCGGGAGCGTGGATCTTGTCGAGCAGCGCCCACAGGAACAGGTTCACCGCGAGCAGCCCCGCCACCTGATCGAAGCTGACACTGAGCTGCGCCGGCCAGCGCCGTCGCAGCGCCAGAAGCGCAAGCCCGGTCTTCAGATTGCGGGCGAGGCCTGCGAAGAAGCCCGGCGCCGCGGCGGGCGGCGGCACGGCAGGCGGGACGGGCGCGGCCGAGGGTTCCAGAGGGATCAGCCCCGGAGCTTGCGCAGGTGCTGCAGCACTTTCAGCTGGGCGATGGCGCGGGCGAGTTCGGCCTGCGCCTCGGCCATGCTGATGCGGTCGCTCTTATCGAGCAGCGCCGCCTCGGCGCGCTGCTTGGCGGCCAGCGCCGCCGCCTCGTCGATATCCTTGGCGCGCAGCGCGGTGTCGGCGAGCACGGTCACCTTGTGCGGCTGCACTTCCAGGGCGCCGCCGCCGACGAAGAAGAAATGGTCCTCGCCGTCGGGGGTCTGCACCCGCACCTCGCCGGCCTTGAGCAGCGAGAGCAGCGGCGCGTGGCGCGGATAGATGCCGAGGTCGCCTTCCTTGGCCGGCGCGAACACCACCGCGGCGTCCCCGGAGAAAATCTCCCCCTCCGCGCTCACGATGTCGACATGGATTGTCGCTGCTTCGGCCATGGCTGTGTACCCGGATGCCTGTTACTGCAACGTCTTGGCCTTGGCGACCGCTTCCTCGATCGAGCCGACCATGTAGAAGGCCTGCTCGGGAAGTGCGTCGAATTCGCCGCTGATGATGCCCCTGAAACCGCGGATGGTGTCCTTGAGCGGCACGATCTTGCCGTCCTGCCCGGTGAATACCTTAGCGACATTGAAGGGCTGCGACAGGAAGCGCTGCACCTTGCGCGCGCGATACACCGTCTGCTTGTCCTCCTCGGACAGCTCATCCATGCCGAGGATCGCGATGATGTCCTGCAGCTCCTTGTAGCGCTGCAGCACCGCCTGCACGCCGCGCGCGGTGTTGTAGTGCTCCTCGCCCACGACCAGGGGATCCAGCTGGCGGCTGGTGGAGTCGAGGGGGTCCACCGCCGGATAGATGCCGAGGGAGGCGATCTGGCGCGACAGCACCACGGTCGCATCCAGGTGCGCGAAGGTGGTGGCGGGTGAGGGATCGGTCAGGTCGTCCGCCGGCACGTACACCGCCTGGATGGAGGTGATCGAGCCCTTCTTGGTGGAAGTGATGCGCTCCTGCAGCACCCCCATCTCCTCGGCGAGCGTCGGCTGGTAGCCGACCGCGGAGGGCATGCGCCCGAGGAGTGCGGACACTTCCGTGCCCGCGAGCGTGTAGCGGTAGATGTTGTCGACGAAGAACAGCACGTCGCGGCCCTTGCCGCCGGAGTCCGGCCGTGTCTCGTCGCGGAAGTACTCGGCCATGGTGAGACCGGTGAGCGCGACGCGCAGGCGATTGCCCGGCGGCTCGTTCATCTGCCCGTACACCATCGCCACCTTGGAGTTGCCCAGCGTGTCCTTGTCGATGACGCCCGACTCGATCATCTCGTGATAGAAGTCGTTGCCCTCGCGGGTGCGCTCGCCGACGCCGGCGAACACCGACAGGCCGCTGTACTGCTTGGCGATGTTGTTGATGAGCTCGAGCATGTTCACGGTCTTGCCGACGCCGGCGCCACCGAACAGGCCGACCTTGCCGCCCTTGGCGAACGGTACCAACAGGTCGATGACCTTGATGCCGGTGACCAAGAGGTCCTGCCCGCCGGCCTGCTCATCAAACGCCGGCGGCGGCCGGTGGATCGGCAGGTACTCGCTCGCCTTGACCGGACCGCGGTTGTCCTGCGGATGCCCGAGCACGTCCATGATGCGTCCGAGCGTGCCCTCACCGACCGGCACCGAAATCGGCGCCCCGGTCGCTGCGACGGCGAGCCCGCGCTTTAAGCCCTCCGAGGGGCCCATGGCGATGGTGCGCACCACCCCGTCTCCGAGCTGCTGCTGCACCTCGAGCGTGAGGTCCACGTCCTTGAGCTTGAGCGCCTCGTAGACGTGCGGAATCGCCTCGCGCGGAAACTCCACGTCGATGACGGCGCCGATGATCTGGGTGATGTGTCCCTCTGCGGGAGTAGCCATGATGTCCTTCCTCAAACCGCAGCCGCACCACCCACGATCTCCGAAAGCTCCTTCGTGATCGCGGCCTGGCGGGCCTTGTTGTAGATCAGTTGCAACTCGTTGATTAGCTTGCCGGCATTGTCCGACGCCGCCCCCATCGCAATCATGCGCGCCGCCATCTCCGAGGCGACGTTCTCGACCGCGCCGCGGTACACCTGCGACTCGATGTAGCGCATGAGGAGGGTATCGAGAATCGCCTCCGCTTCGGGCTCGTAAATGTAGTCCCAGTGCTCCTGCAGACCTTCCGTGTCGAGCGCCTCGATAGGCAGCAGCTGCAGCACGTCCGGCTTTTGCGTCATGGTGTTCACGAAGCGCGCGTTCACCAGCAACAGCCGGTCGAGCTTGCCTTCCCGGTAAGCGTCCAGCATCACCTTCACCGGGCCGATCAGCTCCTTCACGTGCGGGCGGTCACCGAGACCTGTGACGCTCGCGAGGAGCGGCAGCTCCAGGCGGCGGAAGAAGTTGAGTCCCTTGGTGCCGATCACGGCCAGGCTTACCTGCGCGCCCTTGCCCTGCCACTCGCGCGCCAGCTGCAGCACCTGCTTGAAGACGTTGGCGTTCAGACCGCCGGCAAGTCCGCGATCGCTCGAGATGACGATGATGCCGACGTTCTTCGCCTCGCGCGTCGCGAGGAACGGATGGCGGTAGTCCGGATTCGCCTCGGTGAGATGGCCGATGACGTTGCGTATCTTCGCCGCGTACGGACGCGCGAGACGCATGCGCTCCTGCGCGCGACGCATCTTGCTCGTGGCCACCATCTGCATGGCCTTGGTGATCTTCTGAGTGCTCTTGACACTGGCGATCTTGGAGCGGATTTCCTTGGTGCCGGGCATCGCGTTGCCTTTTTTAGTAGCTGCCGGTGGCGACGAAGTCCTCGATGCACTTCTTCAGCAGCGCCTCGTTCTCCTTGGAGAACTTCGGTGTCGCGTTGATGTCCTCGAGCATCGACTGGTAGTTCGAGTGCGCGAACGCCTGCAGGGCGGCCTCGTACGCCACGATCTTCTTCAGCTCCACCTTGTCCATGTAGCCGTTGTTGACCGCGTAGATCGACAGCGCCATCTCCGCCACCGACATGGGCGCGTACTGCTTCTGCTTCATCACCTCGGTCACCCGCTGGCCGCGCTCGAGCTGCCTGCGGGTGGCCTCGTCGAGGTCGGAGGCGAACTGCGAGAACGCGGCGAGCTCGCGGTACTGGGCGAGCGCCAGCCGGATGCCGCCGCCGAGTTTCTTGATGATGTCGGTCTGTGCCGCACCGCCGACGCGCGACACGGAGATGCCGGCATTCATCGCCGGACGGATGCCGGCGTTAAAGAGGTCGGTCTCGAGAAATATCTGCCCGTCGGTGATCGAGATGACGTTGGTCGGTACGAAGGCGGTGACATCGCCCGCCTGCGTCTCGATGATCGGCAGTCCGGTGAGGGAGCCCGTCTTACCCTTGACCGCGCCCTTGCTCACCATCTCCACGTACTCTTCGTTCACGCGTGCGCTGCGCTCGAGCAGGCGCGAGTGCAGGTAGAACACATCGCCAGGGAAGGCCTCGCGGCCCGGCGGGCGGCGCAGCAGGAGCGAGATCTGCCGGTAGGCGACGGCCTGCTTGGACAGATCGTCATAGATGATGAGGGCGTCCTCACCGTTGTCCATGAAGTACTCGCCCATGGTGACGCCTGAGTAGGCGGCGATGTACTGCAGCGCCGGTGGCGTCGAGGCGGAGGCGGCCACGATGATGGTATGCGCAAGCGCGCCGTGCTCCTCGAGCTTGCGCACCACGTTCGCGATCGTCGACTGCTTCTGGCCGATGGCGACGTACACGCACTTAATGCCCGAGGATTTCTGGTTGATGATGGTGTCGACCGCGAGCGCGGTCTTGCCGGTCTGACGGTCGCCGATGATCAGCTCGCGCTGCCCGCGGCCGATCGGCACCATCGAGTCGACCGCCTTGTAGCCGGTCTGCACCGGCTGGCTCACGGACTTGCGGTAGATGACACCGGGCGCCACGCGCTCGATCGGCGAGCTGCGCGTGGTCTTGACGGCACCCTTGCCATCGATCGGTGTCCCGAGCGCATCGACCACGCGGCCGAGCAGCTCCGGCCCCACCGGCACTTCCAGGATGCGACCGGTGGTTTTGACGGTGTCGCCTTCCGAGAGGTGCTTGTACTCACCGAGCACCACCGCGCCGACCGAGTCCTGCTCGAGATTCAGCGCGAGGCCAAAGGTATTGCCCGGGAACTCGAGCATCTCACCGTAGCGCGCATCAGCCAGCCCGTGGATACGGGTGATGCCGTCGGTGACCGACACGATCGAGCCGACGTTGCGCGCCTCGGTGACGGACTTGAAGTTCTCGATCCGCTGCTTGATCAGATCGCTGATCTCGGTTGCCTTGATGGCCATGGCGTTCTCTCTTGCGACGAATTCGTGGGGCGTGCGTTACGCGGTCAGTTCGTGGGCGATGCGCTCGAGGCGCGTGCTGAGTGAGCCGTCGATGACGAGATCCCCGGCACGCAGGATCGCGCCGCCGATGAGGTGCGGGTCGACCGCGCAGTGCAGGCGCACCTTGCGCTTCAGACGCTTCTCCAGCGCCTGCGTCAGCTTCCGCTGCAGCGTCTCATCGAGCACGGTGGCCGAGGTGACCGTGACATCCGCCACGCCCTGCGCGGCATCCTTCAAGGTGTCGAACTGCGCGGCGATCTCGGGCAGATAGGCGAGGCGGCGGTTATCCGCGAGCGTGCGCACGAAGTTCGCGCCGTGCTCGCCAAGATCCGGGCCCGCGATTCCGATCACCAGCTGCGCGAGCTCTTCGGGGGTCACGTGCGGATTGCCGAGCAGATTCGCGACGCGCGCATCCTGCACCACCTGCGCGGCCACCTTCAGCGATTCGGACCACGGCGCGAGGCGCTCCGCGCCGCGGGCCTCCTCGAAGGCCGCGCGCGCGTAGGGTCGGGCGATGGTGAGTTTGTCCGCCATGGGTGCGGTTAGATCTGCGTCGCGAGCTGCTCGAGCAGCTCTGCGTGCTTGCGCGCATCGATCTCGCGGCCGAGGAGCTTGGACGCCGCGCCGACCGCGATGCCGGCGACTTCGCGCCTCAGGCTCTCGCGCGCGCGCGTGGTGTCGAGCTCGATCTGCTGGTGCGCCGCGGCCACGAGGCGCGCGCCTTCCACGTTAGCGGTGCCCTTGGCCTCCTCCACCAGCTCGTTGGCGCGGTGCTGCGCCTGGTCGATAATGTGGGTCGCGCGCTCGCGCGCCTCGCGGATTATGGCGTCCGCGTTGGCACGCGCATCCGTCAGCGCCTGTTCGCCTTTTTCCGCCGCCGCGAGTCCCTGCGCGATCTTGCGGGTACGCTCATCCATCGCGGCCAGAATGGGCGGCCATATCCACTTCATGGTGATGAAGATGAGCAAGGCGAACACGATCATCTGCACGATGAGCGTGAGATTGATATTCACGGTCCTATCTCCTGCCGCGAGCCGTCACGCAACGAGCGTGCTTTAGTGTGCTGCGGCCTGCAGCGCGCTCACGAACGGGTTCGCGAACGTGAAGAACAGCGCAAACCCGATGCCGATCATCGCCACTGCGTCCAGGAGTCCCGCGACCAGGAACATCTGCACGCGCAGCGTCGGCAGTAATTCTGGCTGGCGTGCCGAGCCTTCGATGAAGCGGCCACCGAGAATGCCGAAGCCGATGGCGGTGCCGAGCGCACCCATGCCGAAGATGATGCCGACGGCCAGCACGGTCATGGCCTGGATGTGTGCAACGTTTTCCATTCAATCTCTCCTCGAAAGAAGCCAAGTAAAAAATGGAGGCGCCAGGCTCGCGAATCAATGGTGCTCGCTGGCCATCGCCAGATAGACGATCGTCAGCACCATGAATATGAAGGCCTGGAGCACGATAATCAGAATGTGGAAGATCGCCCATGCCAGCCCGAAAATCAGTTGCGCCACGATTCCGAGCCAACCGCCCACCGTGGTAAGGGCGTGCAGGCCCGGTAACGTCAGAGCCGCAAGCAGCAGGAAAATCATCTCGCCGGCGTACAGGTTTCCGTACAGACGCAGCGACAGTGAGATCGGGCGGGCGATGAAGGTCACCGATTCGAGGATGAGGTTCGCCGGAACCAACAGTGCCTGCACGAACCAGTTCTTGGCCTGGAAGGGCTGCAGTGTCAGCTCACCGATGAAGCCGCCGATGCCCTTCATCTTGATGCTGTAGAAGATGATGAGGGCGAAGACGGTCAGCGATAAGGCAAATGTCGCGTTCAGGTCCGTACTTGGCACAACCTTCAGGTGCTCGACGCCCGCGCCGCGCGCAGCGGCCGGCAGCAGGTCCACGGGCAGAAGATCCATGAAGTTGAACAGGAAGATCCAGCAGAAGATCGTCAGGGCAAGCGGGGCGATGAGCCGACTGGTGCCGTGAAAGGTGTCGCGCACCTGCTGATCGACGAACTGCACCATAACCTCGACAAAGTTCTGCACCTTGCCGGGGACGCCGGAGCTCACCTTGCGCGCCACCAGCCAGAAGAGACCGAGAAACACCAGCGCGAGCGCCACCGAGAAGAACACGGTGTCGTAGTTGATGACCGAGAAATCGACGATGCCTTGCGGTGCCTTGTTCGAAAGAAAGGTCTGGTGATGCAGGATGTATTCGGTCGCGCCCGGCGCCTCTTGTGCTGCGTCTGCCATGCCTGTCAGTTCCGTTACGCTGCGCCCTTAGGCACGCGGGCGCGCGCGGCCGAAGGACGGCAGCGCGCACACCAGCGCGATCCAATACACCAGGAATGTTGCAGCGAAGGCGAGAAACATCGCCAGCGGCGCCACATTCATCCACTTCAGAGCCATCACAAACAGCACGATCACGAGGGCGACCTTCACCGCCTCGCCGACGTAGAACATGCCCAGCACGCGCTGCGCGTTCACCGCCGTCCCGCCCCCGAAGACGAGACCGGCCATGACGAGGCTGCCGAACGTGGCAATACCACCACCCAGCAGCGCCGAGAGCGCCGCGCGCCTGTCAGCGAGGCCCCATGCACAGAGCGCCGCCGTCACGGTGACCGCCGCCTGAGCCAGCACGACGCCGAAGGCCAGCCGCCGCGCGTGGGGCAGATCGATCGCCAACACCTTATATAAGTCCCGTTGAGGGGCTCAAAACAGCCACGGTTCTTGCGCGCGAGCTCCAGCGCAAGTGGCTCAATATTACGTCGGCCGTTCAGTCACTTAGGGCTGTCCCGGCCAAAAAGCCGCGGGATTATAGAGACCCCCCGAGCGTGAGTCCACACACACGCGGCAGGCGCCGGTACTTACCCTGTATTTACTGAATGTGCGCGAGGATCCCGTCGAGCTCATCGAGGCTGTGGTAGGTGACGATCAGCCGGCCTTTTCCGCCGCTACCGTGCTGGATCGCGACCCGGGCGCCGAGCTTCTCGGCCAGGTCCTGCTCGAGCTTTTGCACGTTCGGGTCGGGCGCCGTGGCGCCCTCGGCGGCGTGCGGCGCTGCGGGTGCCTGCAGGCGCCGCACCAGCGCTTCGGTCTCGCGCACCGAGAGACCCTTCTTGGCGACGAGGTTTGCGACCTCGATCTGCTTGCGGCGCTGCTCGAGCGCCAGGAGCGCCCGCGCATGCCCCATCTCCAGCTGGCGGTGCTCGAGCAGCTCACACACCTCCGGGGCGAGCTCGAGCAGGCGCAAGAGGTTACTCACCCCGGCACGGGAGCGGCCGACCGCTTCGGCCGCCTGCTGATGGGTGAGCCCGAACTCGCTGATAAGGCGCTCCAGCGCGCGCGCCTCTTCCAGGGGATTGAGGTTCTCGCGCTGGATGTTCTCGATGAGCGCCATCGCAATGGCGGCTTCATCGGGAATATGGCGGATGACGGCCGGAATCTCACTTAATCCGGCCATCTGCGCTGCGCGCCAGCGGCGCTCGCCGGCGATGATCTCGTAGCGCTGCGAGGCGCCGTTGCCCGGCGTATCCACCGGGCGCACCACGATCGGCTGCACCACGCCTTGCGCCTTGATGGAATCGGCGAGCTCGGCGAGCGTCTCGGTGCGCATGTCCATGCGCGGCTGGTAGCGACCGCGCTGCAGCAAATCCAGCGGCAGCTTCGCGAGCTCTTCGGCGTGGTGCTCGGGTGCGGCGGGCGCGGGCGCCATGAGCGGTCGCCCCTGCCCCAGCAGATCCGCAAGGCCGCGCCCCAGAGTTGGTTTTCTCATCATCAGGTGTCCTTCACCATCACGCCCGCGGCGGCGGATTCCTTCGGCGGCGCGGCGTGACCCTGGGGTACTTCCGCGACCGGGGCGCCGTTACCGGCGGCGAGGAGCGCCGTGGTGGGCACGCGGGTGACGCCGTGGGCCACTTCCTCGCGGCGGATCATCTCCCCGGCGAGCGCAAGATAGGCGAGCGCACCGCGGGACTCCTTGTCGTGAAAGAGCGCCGGCTTGCCGAAGGAGGGCGCCTCCGCAAGACGAATGTTACGCGGGATCACGGTGCGGAACACCGTGTCGCCGAAGTGCGCGATGAGCTGGCCGCTCACCTCGTTGGCAAGATTATTGCGCGGGTCGAACATGGTGCGCAGCAGGCCCTCGATCGACAGCTGCGGGTTGGCGGCGATGCGGATCTGCTCCACGGTGTTCAAGAGCGCCGACAGTCCCTCGAGTGCGTAGTACTCGCACTGCATCGGGATCAGCAGGCTGTCGGCGGCGACGAGCGCGTTGATGGTGAGCATGTTCAGCGCCGGCGGACAGTCGATGAGTATGACGTCGAACTGCTCGCGCAGCGGCTGCAGCGCCTGGCGCAGCTTGATTTCCCGCCCGATCGGCAGCGACAGGAGCCGCACTTCCGCCGAGGTCAGATCCTGATTCGCCGGCAGGAGGGTAAAATTGCTCTGCTCCACCGTCACCAGGGCGCTGGCCAGATCGCTCTCCCCGAGCAGCACCTCGCAGGCGCTCCTGGTGAGCTTGCTCTTGTCGACCCCGCAGCCCATGGTGGTGTTGCCCTGCGGATCCAGATCCATGAGCAGCACCCGGCGGCGCGTTGCGGCGAGCGAGGCCGCCAGATTGACCGCGGTCGTGGTCTTGCCGACGCCGCCCTTCTGGTTCGCGATGGCGATGACGCGCTTCATGGGGCGACAGTGTACTTCACTGCGCCGCCGCCGCCGGTGCCGGCGCGGTTTTTGCTGGTCTTGAGCTTAAGCGACCCGCTGCTGGCGCTGGCGCCCGAGGCGCTCGCGCGCCAGCTCGTCCGCCACCGCGTTCGTGGTGCGGTTCTCGCGGCGGGCGCGCTCGAAGATCTCCGTGAGGCGCGCAGGGATGCCGTGGATATCGGCGATCACCTGTGCCTCGCTCGCCCCGCCGTGGTATTCGCGCGAAACGCTGATGATGCCGCCGGCATTGATGACGTAGTCGGGTGCGTAGAGGATGCCGGCCGCCGGCAGCGCCGCGCCGTCCTGGCCCTGCGCGAGCTGGTTATTGGCCGCGCCCGCGATCACGCGCGCGCGCAGGCGCGGAATCGACTGCGCGCTGAGCACCGCACCGAGCGCGCAGGGGGAGAGCACGTCGACGTCCTCGAACAGCACCTCTTCCACGGCCACCGCGCGCGCCTTGAATTCATCGCACACGCGCTGCAGCGCTACCGGGCGCACGTCCGCGACGCTGAGCTTCGCCCCTTCGGCTGCGAGCATGCCGCACAGGTGATAGCCGACGCCGCCGGCCCCCTGGACCGCCACCGAGACGTCGGTGAGATCGGCGCGCCCGAGGCGAAATTTCACCGCGGCCTTGAGGCCGAGGAACACCCCGAGCGCGGTCTTCGGTCCCGGATCCCCGCCGGCCTCCCCGGGCGCCGCTCCGAGGCCTGCGACGTAGCGCGTGCCGCGCGCCACCTGGGTCATATCGTGGGTGGTGGTGCCCACGTCCTCGGCGGTGACGTAGCGACCGCCGAGTGAATCGACGAAGCGGCCGAACGCCTCGAACAGCTCCGGCGTCTTACCCCTGCGCGCATCCCCGATGATGACGGCCTTGCCGCCGCCGAACTTAAGTCCCGCCAGCGCGTTCTTGTAGCTCATGCCGCGCGAGAGCCTGAGCACGTCCGCCACCGCCTCCGCGGTGCTCGCATACGGCCACATGCGGCAGCCGCCCGCCGCGGGGCCTAAGGTGGTGGAATGAATGGCGATGATGGCCCGCAGGCCGCTCGGGGCGTCGTGGCCGAAGACGACGAGCTCGTGGGCATCGAACTCGCGCAGGTCGAAGATTTCCATCGGGACGTCTGCCTCGGGCCTTCAGGTCCGCACGAACGGATCCCACCAGAGTACCCCCGGGATGGTGCACGGAGTGTCACAAAACTTGCGACAGCGGGCTTATTAGTGAATTATTTGACTCATTATCCGAGCAATAGTGAGTCATTCTGTGCAACCTGAGTTAGACCGCAGTGACCTGCGCATCCTTGAGCTCTTGCAGGAGCACGGCAACCTCTCGGCCGCCGAGATCGCCGAACGCCTGAATCTCACCACCTCCACCTGCTGGCGGCGGGTGAGCCGCCTGGAGGAGCTCGGCGTCATCCGCAAGCGCGTCGCGCTCCTGGACCGCGAGAAGCTCGGCCTCTCGGTCACGGTGTTCTCGCACGTGAAGGTGGCCGGCCACGGGCGCGATGCGCTCCTGCGCTTCGAGCAGGCGGTGCGCGGGCATCCGGAGATCCTCGAGTGCTACACGCTCATGGGCGAGACGGATTTCCTCCTGCGCATCGCCTGCCGCGACATCAAGGCGTACGAGGCGTTCTTCCTCGATCACCTCTCGCGCTTTCCGGGCGTGCAGTCGGTCAACTCCTCGATCGCACTCGCGGTGATCAAGGAGACCACCGCGCTGCCCCTGCATCGGGGCTGAGAGCCGGCCGTACGCGCTTGGTATTGCTACCCATACCCTCTAGTATGGGTCCCCATATGAAAACCACGTTCGACATCGCTGACCCGCTCCTGAAGGAGGCGAAGGCGCTCGCGCAGCGCGACGGGGTCACGCTGCGGGCCCTGGTGGAGCGGGGTCTGCAGGGGGTCCTCGCCGAGCGGCGCGTCCCGCGCGCCTTCCGGCTGCGCGATCTGTCCTATGCCGGCCAGGGCCTGCAGCTGCCGGCGGCCGCACGCTCCTGGGAGGAGCTGCGCGCCCTGACGTACGCCGGGCGGGGGGATTGATCGCGCTCGACACGAACCTCCTCGTGTACGCGCATCGGCGCGACAGTCCCTGGCACGAGGACGCCGCCGCCCGGGTGCGCGCCCTCGCCGAAGGCTCCGCGAGCTGGGCGATCCCCTGGCCCTGCATTCATGAGTTCCTCGGCCTCGTCACCCACCCGCGCATCTACGCGCCCCCCACGCCCCTCACCAAGGCCCTGGCGCAGGTCAGCGCCTGGCTCGAATCCCCGACGCTCGTGCTGCTCGCCGAAGGTGAGGGGTACGGGAGCGTGCTTTCGCGCTTGCTCGAGCGCTCCCGGGCCGCAGGTGCCCAGATACAGGACGCACGCATCGCGGCGCTGTGCATCCACCATGGGGTGCGGGAACTGTGGAGCGCCGATCGCGACTTCAGCGGCTTCGGCGAGCTGAGGTTCCGCAACCCCCTCACTTCGCCCTGAGCCCTTCGCGCTCTTCAGCGCATCAGCACGATCACGCAGCGTGCGGCCTCAAGGCCCGGCACCACGAGCGGCCGTGAAGCGACGACGCGCCAGGGCGCAGGCAGTGCGGCGAGTTCCTCCTCGGGCCAGCGTCCCTTCATGGCGAGCACGCGCGTCTCGGGTCCGCACAGCCCCTCGACGCTCGCCAACAGCTGCGGCAGCGGGGCGAAGGCGCGCGCCAGGAGCGTGTCAAAGGGCTCCCCAGGCCGGAAAGCCTCGGCGCGCGCGTGCACGGGGGTGACGTTGGTGAGCCCGAGCAGATGCGCCGCATGCGAGACGAAGCGGATCTTCTTGCCGTTGGAGTCGATGAGGGTGAAGGCGCGCTCGGGGTTGCACAGCGCGAGCGGCAGCCCCGGGAAACCCGCTCCGGTGCCGACATCCGCGACGCGCGTGCCGTGCAGGTCCGTCTGCACCGCGAGGCTGTCGAGCAGATGGTGCGTCAGCATCTCATCCGGGGCGGTGATGGAGGTGAGGTTGTAGGTGCGGTTCCAGCGGGCGAGTTCCTGCGTCAGCGCGAGGAGGCGCCCGGCATCCGCGACACTTAACTCTACCCCTAAGGTGCCGGCATCCCGGATGAGACGATCGCGGGGGCTCAACCTGCAAGCTCCTTGCGCGCCAACGGGCGCGATTGATCATACTTTGCACGCCATGAGACTGCTGCTCGTCGAGGATGACCCGATGATCGGGGAGGCGCTCGTCGCGGGGCTGAAGCGCGACGGTTTCACCGTCGACTGGGTGCGCGAGGCGCGCGCCGCGGAGGCGGTGCTCGATCGGGAGCCGTTCGAGCTGCTGCTGCTCGATCTGGGCCTGCCCGGACGCGATGGCCTCGCGCTCCTGAAGGCGCAGCGCGAGAAGGGCCTGACGCTGCCGGTCCTCATCATCACGGCGCGCGATGCGGTCTCCGACCGGGTGCAGGGGCTGGACGCCGGCGCCGATGACTACCTCATCAAGCCCTTCGACCTGGATGAGCTCGCCGCGCGCATCCGGGCACTGCTGCGCCGGCGTGCCGGCCGCAGCGCCGCGGGCCTGGAGCACTTAGGGGTCCGGCTCGATCCGGCCGCCCATCAGGTGAGCCGCGACGGGGTGGACGTGGCGCTCTCGCCGCGCGAGTTCGCGCTGCTGCAGCTGCTGCTGGAACGCCCGGGCAGCATCCTCTCGCGCGCGCAGCTGGAGGAGCGCCTGTACGGCTGGGGCGAGGAAGTGGAGAGCAACGCGGTGGAAGTGCACGTCCACGGGCTGCGCAAGAAGCTCGGCGCCGACTTCATCCTCACCGTGCGCGGCGTCGGCTACCGCGTGCGACCGTAAGCGCATGAGCTCGCTGCGCGCGCGCCTCCTCGCGTGGCTCCTCGGCGGCGTGCTGGCGCTCGGGGCCGGCGGCGGCTTCATCGTGTACCGCAACGCGCTGCGCGAGGCCGGAGACTTCTTCGACTATCACCTGCGCCAGACCGCCCTCGTCTTGCGCGATGAGCCGGTCGAGTACCAGCTCGCGCCGCGCATTCCCGCCCCGGATGCCGCCTACGACTTCGTGGTGCAGGTGTGGTCGCTCGATGGGGTACGCGTGTACCTGTCGCGCCCGCACACGGTGCTGCCCCAGGTGACCACGCTCGGCTTCGCCACCGTGAACACGAGTGAGGGGCGCTGGCGCGTGTTCGGCGTGCAGGCCCAGACGCGCGTCATCCAGGTGGCGCAGCCGATGAGCGTGCGCCAGCAGCGGGCCGCGGGCCTGGCGCTGGAAACGCTCAAGCCCTTCGCGCTGTTGCTGCCGGCGCTGGCGCTGCTCATCTGGTTCGCCGTCGGGCATGCGCTCAAACCCCTCGAGCGCCTCACCGCGCTGGTGAAGGCGCGGCGCGTGGATGCGCTGGATCCCTTGCCCGCGGAACCGCTGCCCGATGAGGTGCAGCCGCTCGTCACCGCGCTCAACGACCTGCTCGCACGGCTGCGCAGCGCGCTCGGGCGCGAGCGCGCCTTCATGGCCGACGCCGCGCACGAACTGCGCACGCCGCTTACCGCGCTGCACCTGCAGATGGGCATGCTGGCGCGTGCCAAGAGCGAGAGCGAGCGCCTCGCGGCCATGGACACCCTGTCGGCGGGGGTGCAGCGCGCCATCCGCCTCATCGAGCAGATGCTCGCGCTCGCGCGCCAGGAGCCGCGCGCGGACGTGGCGCGCACGGCGGTGCGCCTGGATGAGCTCGCACGCGAGGTGGTGGGCGAGCTCGTGCCGCTCGCCGACCTGCGCCATATCGATCTGGGCGTCGCCGCCGCGCACGCGGCCGAGGTCAGTGCCGATGCGGATGCGCTGCGCACGCTGCTGCGCAATCTCATCGACAACGCGGTGCGCTACACCGCCGAGTACGGACGCGTGGACGTCTCGGTCGAGACCCTCCCCGCCCGTGCCGGGGCGGTGCGGGTCACCGTGAGTGACAACGGCCCGGGCATCGAGCCTGCCGAGCGCGCGCGCGTGTTCGACCGCTTCTACCGGCGCGCCGGCACGGCACAGCCGGGCAGCGGGCTCGGACTTGCGATCGTGAAATCGATCGCGGACGCGCACGGGGCGACCTTGCAGCTCGCCGACGGCCTGGACGGGCGCGGCGTCGCCGTCGCCGTCACTTTCCCGGCCAGCGCAGCGGCGCCGCTCGCACCCTAGCGGTGCTTCAGTGCGCGAGCTTCTGCAGGAAGCTTGCCGCCACCTCAAGATAGGCGTCGCGGTCGCTCTTGCGCCTGAAGTCGTGCCCCTCGTCCTTCGCGGTCAGATACCACACCTGGCCGCCGGCGGTGCGGATGCGCCACACGAGCTGGTCGGACTCTGAGGCCGGCACGCGCGGATCGTTGATGCCGGCGACCACCAGCAGCGGCTGCTTGATGCGCGCGGCATTGGTGAGGGGCGAGATACGCTCGAGGAACACGCGCATGCGCAGGTCGCGCTCGTCGCCGTACTCGGCGCGGCGCAGGTCGCGCCGGTACGCGGAGGTGTTGCGCAGAAAGGTAACGAAGTCGGTGATGCCGGCGACGTCAATGCCGCCGCGCAGCCGCTCACCATAAGTAATGAGCGCGGCGAGCGTCATGTAGCCCCCGTATGAGCCGCCCATGACGGCGACGTGATCCTTGTCCATATCCGGCTGCACGCCGACCCACACCAGCAGCGAACCGATATCGCGTACCGCATCCTCGCGCAGCTCGCCGTTGTCGAGCGCCTGGAAGTTCCTGCCGTAGCCGGAAGAGCCGCGCACGTTGGGCGCGACCACCGTGTAGCCGAGCTCGGTAACCAGAAACTGCACGAACGGATCGAAGTCCGGGCGCGCCTGCGCCTCCGGACCGCCGTGGATATTGATGACGACCGGGGTCGGACCCTTGGGCTTCGCGGGGCGGTACACCCAGGCCGAGAGCAGGCGCGGGTGGTTGCCGACGCGGTCCCAGGTCGGGAATTTCACCAGCTCCGGGGCGACGAGCGTCGTCGGATCGAGCGGTCCGATCTCGCTCTTGGTCCAGCGATCGAGTTGCAGGTGCGCGATGTCAAAGACGTACACATCGCGCGGGGTGGTCGCCGACTCGGCCGACATCGCCAGTTTCGTGCCCGTGTGATCAAAGCGTACCGTGCCGATCTGGCCCTCCGGCAGCCCGGTGGGGGCGAGCTCGAGCTTCGCCTGGGTGTCGAGCACGGTGAGGCGGCTGCGGCCATCCTCGTTGAGCACGTACGCGACGTAGCGTCCGTCGGGGCTGACGTCGAAGTCCTCCACGTCCCAGGGCGTATCGGGGGTGATGCGGCGGCTCGTGTGCGTGATCGGGTCTTTGAACTTCACCGAGGCCACGTCCCCGTCCTCATCCGTGAGCAGGTACACCCCGCGCCCGTCGGGCCCGAACTTCGCGCGCCGGATGCCGCCCATGCCGGGTTTCAGATCAAGCGGCGTGAGTGCACCGGTGGCCACATCCGCCAGGTACAGGTAGTTCTCGGCAGCGGACTGGTACTTCCACACGAGCAGCTTCGAGTCATCCGCCGACCAGTCGAGCGGGTACCAGGTGTCGTACTTGCCGCCCACCAGCAGTTGCGGGGCGCCAGTGCCGGTGACATCCGCCACGTAGACATCGTAGCTCAGGGTATCGCGGTCGTTGCCGTAGAACGCCACGCGCTTGCCGTCGTGCGCCCACACCGGGCTGCCGTGGATGAAGTCACCGTGGGTCAGCTGGCGCGTCTGCCCGTTCGCGCCCAGATAGTAGATCTGGAAGTTGTCATTGCCCGCCGTGTCCTTCCAGTAGATGAGGCCGCTGCCGGACTTGGCGGCCCGCGCCCACTCGATCGGGTCGGCGGAGAACGTCAGCTGCTCGCGCTCGCCGCCCGCGGCGGCGACGCGGTGCAGCTCTTCGGTCTCGGCGAAGCGTGTCTTTATGAGCACGCTGCCATCGGCCATCCAGTCGAGGAACGTGGCGCCGCGCGACTGCAGATAGCGCTGCAGACTCCCCGCGAGCGCCGGATCCGTCGGCGGGATGCCTTCATACACCAGCGGGCCATGCTCGATGTGCTTGGGCGCCTCGGCCTGCTGCGCCGCCCCGGCGGCGCTGCTGCAAAAGAGTGCCGCGACGGCGAGCGCGTACGCCGCGCGTGGCGAGTTTCGGGAGGTCATGTGTCGACACCCTAGCGTACGGGTTACGATGTGTACATCCGCCGCACGCACCACAGGAACACTCTCAAGGTCGATGCTCCCGTGAAAGCGCAACTGTACCGACACCCGCACGGCATCACGGCGGTGGACGCAGAGTACCTGTACCCCGGACACGCCGCGGCGCACATCATCGAGGATCACGGCCGCGCAGCGTTCGTCGACGTCGGCACCAACTTCTCCGTTCCCTACCTGCTCGCGGCGCTCGAGCAACTGAACATCCCGCGCGCCGCGGTCGATTACCTCCTGCTCACGCACGTGCACCTGGATCACGCCGGCGGCGCGGGCGCGCTGCTGCGCGAGCTGCCGCACGCGCGTGCGCTGGTGCATCCGCGCGGGGCACCGCACATGCTCGATCCCACCCGGCTCATCGCCGGCTCCAAGGTGGTGTACGGCGAGGAGCGCTTCGCGCGCCTGTATGGGGAGCTCGTACCGATCCCGCCCGAAAGGCTGACGGTGGTCGCCGACGGGGAACGCGTGCACCTCGGCGAGCGCACGCTCGAGCTGCTGCACACCCCCGGCCACGCGCTGCACCACTACGTGGTGGTCGATGCGGCGCACGCGAGCATCTTCGCGGGCGACACCTTCGGCATCTCCTACCGCTCGCTCGATTCCGCCCGGGGCGCCTTCATCTTTCCCACCACCCCGCCGACCCAGTTCGATCCGCAGCAGCACATCGCCTCCATCGACCGCATGCTCAAGTTTGAGCCCGAGTCGATGTATCTGATGCACTTCAGCCGCGTGACGGACGTGCCGCGTCTGGCGCAGGAACTGAAGTGGCAGGTGGCCGAGTACGCGCGCATCGCGCGCGCACATGCGGCGGATGCGGACCCGCAAGCGGGCATCCGCGCCGCTCTGCTCGCCCTGTGGGTGAGCGCCGCACGACGCCACGGCCTCACGCACTCGGAAAGTGAGCTCGAGCAGATCCTCGCAGGGGATCTTGAACTGAATACCCAGGGACTCATGGTGTGGCTGCAACGGGAGCAACGGGCATGACGGATCGATTTCGGGCGTTTCGCATCCACACCGAAGGCGGCCGCATCGTCGCGCGCTTCGATGAGATCACGCTGGCGGATCTGTCGCCCGGGGAGGTCGTGATCCGCGTCACCCACTCGGGCATCAACTACAAGGACGCCCTCGCCGCCACCGGTGCCGGCAAGATCCTGCGCCGCTATCCGCTCGTCGGCGGCATCGATCTGGCCGGCGTGGTCGAGTCCTCCGCCGACCCGCGCTACCGCGCGGGCGAGGGGGTACTCGTCACCGGCTGCGCACTCTCGGAGACCCACGACGGCGGCTACGCGCAGTTCGCGCGCGTGCAGGGGGACTGGGTGATCCCGCTGCCGGCGGGCATGAGCGCCTTTGAGGCGATGGCGCTCGGCACCGCCGGTTTCACCGCAGCGCTCGCCATCCATCGCATGGAACACAATGGCCAGCGCCCGCAAGGCGGCCCGATCGTTGTCACCGGCGCCTCCGGTGGCGTCGGCAGCGTCGCGGTGGACATGCTCGCCACGCGCGGCTACCGCGTCATCGCGGTGAGCGGCAAGGCGGCCGCGACCGCGTACCTGAAGGATCTGGGCGCCCACGAGGTGCTCGCGCGACAGCAGCTGGATTTGGGCAGCCGCCCGCTCGAGACCGCCCGCTACGGCGGCGCCATCGACAACCTCGGGGGCGAGTACCTCACCTGGCTTACGCGCACGGTGGATTTCTGGGGCAACATCGCGAGCATCGGCCTGGCGGCCGCCCCTGAGCTTCGCACCACCGTCATGCCCTTCATCCTGCGCGGCGTGAGCCTGATCGGCATCAATTCCTCAGCCACGCCGCGCGAATGGCGCCTGGCGGTATGGCAGCGCATCGGCACGGACTTAAAGCCCCGGCACCTGCAGCAGATCGTCACCCGCACGATCGATTTTGCCGAGCTGCCGGAGGCCTTTCCGGCGTACGTCGCGGGCGCGGTGACGGGGCGCACGGTGGTGCGCATCGCCTGAACGGACTAGCGCGCGGGGGCGATCCTACTGCCGGGTAGGATCGCGCGCGCCAGCGCGCCGCGGTTAGAATGCGCATCCCTTGCGAGGTCCCCGTATGTCGGAAATCCAAGCTGCCGGTGCGCGCCTGCGGGCCGCGGTCGATGAGGAACGCCCGCTGCAGGTGGTGGGCACCATCAATGCCTACGCCGCCCTGCTCGCGCAGCGGGCGGGCTTCAGGGCGATCTATCTTTCCGGCGCCGGCGTCGCCAACGCCTCCTTCGGCCTGCCCGACCTCGGCATGACCTCCCTCAATGACGTCTGCGAGGATGTGCGGCGCATCACCGGGGCGAGCGCGCTGCCGCTGCTGGTGGATGCGGACACCGGCTGGGGGGCCGCCTTTAACATCGCCAAGACCGCCCGGGATCTGATCCGCGCCGGGGCCGGCGGCATGCACCTCGAGGATCAGGTCTCGGCCAAGCGCTGCGGGCATCGCCCGGGCAAGGCCCTGGTGTCCGCGTCAGAGATGGTCGATCGGATCAAGGCGGCCGTGGACGGGCGCACCGATGCGAGCTTCGTCGTCATGGCGCGCACCGATGCGCACGCGGTCGAGGGCCAGAACGCCGCGCTCGAGCGCGCCGCGGCCTACGTCGAGGCCGGCGCCGACATGATCTTCGCCGAGGCGCTGAAGAGCCTCGAGGAGTACCGTGCCTTTGCCGCACGCATCCAGGTGCCGGTACTCGCCAACATCACCGAGTTTGGCCAGACCCCGCTCTTCACGCGCGAGGAGCTCTCAGCTGCCGGCGTGCGGCTCGTGCTCTACCCGCTGTCGGCGTTTCGCGCCGCCGCCCAGGCGCACGTGGTGGTGTATGAGGCCATCCGCCGCGAAGGCACGCAAAAGAGCGTCGTGCCCTACATGCAAACGCGCGCCGAGCTGTACCAGGTGCTCGGCTATGAGGCCTACGAGCACAAGCTCGATGAACTGTTCGGGAAAGACAAGCCATGAACGAGACGGCGGGATTTAAGCCAAAGAAGTCGGTGGCACTTTCGGGTGTGATCGCGGGCAACACCGCGCTGTGCACCGTGGGCACCACCGGCAACGACCTGCACTACCGCGGCTACGACATCCTCGAGATCGCCAACACGTGCGAGTTCGAGGAGATCGCCTACCTCCTCATCCATGAGAGGCTGCCGACGCGCGCGGAACTCACCGCCTACAAGGGCAAGCTGAAAGCCCTGCGCGGCCTGCCCGCGGTGCTGCGCAGCGCACTCGAAGCGCTGCCCGCCGGCACGCATCCGATGGACGTCATGCGCACCGCCGCATCCGTGCTCGGCTGCACCCTGCCGGAGAAGGACGACCACGCCGCGCCCGGCGCGCGCGACATCGCCGACCGTCTGGTCGCCTCATTCGGCTCGGTGCTGTGCTACTGGTACCACTTCAGCCACTCCGGCCTGCGCATCCAGGTGGAGACCGAGGATGACTCGGTCGGCGGGCACCTGCTGCATCTGCTGCACCGACGCGCGCCGCCGCCCTCCTGGGTGCGCGCCATGCACACCTCGCTCATCCTGTACGCCGAGCACGAGTTCAACGCCTCGACATTCGCCGCGCGTGTCATCGCCGGCACGGGCGCCGACATCTACTCCTGCATCACCGGGGCGATCGGAGCGCTGCGGGGTCCCAAGCACGGCGGCGCCAACGAGTTTGCGTTCGAGATCCAGCAGCGCTACGAGACCCCGGAGAGTGCGGAAAGTGACATCCGCGCGCGCGTGGGCAACAAGGAAGTCATCATCGGTTTCGGCCACCCGGTGTACACGCTCGCCGATCCGCGCAACGAGGTAATCAAGGAGGTCGCGCGCAGCCTCTCCAAGGAGGCCGGCGATATGAACATGTTCGCAATCGCCGAGCGCATCGAAGCGGTGATGCGCGCGACCAAGAACATGTTCGCCAACCTCGATTGGTTCTCGGCCGTCTCTTACCACATGATGGGCGTGCCGACGCCGATGTTCACCCCGCTGTTCGTCATCGCGCGTACCACCGGCTGGGCGGCGCACGTGATCGAGCAGCGCAGCGACGGCAAGATCATCCGCCCGGCGGCCAATTACACCGGCCCCGAGAACGTGAAGTTCGTGCCCATCGAGAAGCGCAAGTAACCCCTCGCCCCATGTCCGCACACGACGTCAAGTCCGCCGAGCGCCCGCCCCCGGACGCCGTACTCACCGCGATCGCCGTCTACGCGCGCGACGCCCTCATCTCGAGTCCCACCGCATACGAGACCGCGCGCTACTGCCTCATGGACACCCTCGCCTGCGGCTTGCAGGCGCTCAAATACCCGGCCTGCCGCAAGCTGCTGGGCCCGGTGGTGCCGGGCGCGGTGATGACCGGCGGCGCCCGCGTGCCCGGGACCTCCTACGAGCTCGAGCCGGTGCAGGCGGCCTTCAACATCGGCGCGATGGTGCGCTGGCTGGACTTCAACGACACCTGGCTCGCCGCCGAGTGGGGCCACCCTTCCGACAACCTCGGCGGCATTCTCGCCATCGCCGACTACCTGGCACGCAGCGCGGTGATGCAGGGACTGTATCCGCCGACGGTGCGCGATCTGCTGACCGCCATGATCAAGGCACACGAGATCCAGGGCGTGCTCGCGCTCGAGAACAGCTTCAACCGCGTGGGGCTGGATCACGTGCTGCTGGTGCGCGTCGCCTCGACCGCGGTCGTGACGAGCCTGCTCGCGGGCACCCTCGAGCAGGTGGTGAACGCGGTCTCCAACGCCTGGATCGACGGCGGCGCGCTGCGCACCTACCGCCATGCGCCCAACACCGGCTCGCGCAAGAGCTGGGCGGCGGGGGATGCCACGAGCCGCGCGGTGCGGCTTGCCCTCATCGCGCTCACCGGGGAGATGGGCTACCCGTCCGCGCTCTCGGCCAAGACCTGGGGTTTCCAGGACGTGCTGTTCAAGGGCAAGCCGCTGCTGCTGCCGCAACCCTTCGGCAGCTACGTCATGGAGAACGTGCTGTTCAAGATCTCCTATCCGGCGGAGTTTCACGCGCAGACCGCGGTGGAAGCGGCGATGACGCTGCACCCGCAGGTTCAGGGGCGCCTGGCGGACATCGAGCGCGTGGTGATCGAGACGCAGGAGCCCGCCGTGCGCATCATCGACAAGACCGGTCCGCTCGCCAATCCCGCCGATCGCGATCACTGCCTCCAGTACATGGTGGCGATCCCGCTCATCTTCGGGCGTCTCAGGGCCGAGGACTACGAGGACAAGGTCGCCGCCGATGCGCGCATCGATGCGTTGCGGGGGAAGATGCAGGTGCGCGAGAACCCGACGTTCACCGCCGAGTACTACGCCGCGGACAAGCGCTACATCGGCAACGCGCTGCAGGTGTTCTTCAAGGACGGCAGCGCGAGCGCCCGCGTGCAGGTGGATTTTCCGATCGGCCACCGCAAGCGCCGCGCCGAGGGCATGCCGGTGCTGGTGAAGAAATTTGAATCGGCGGTCGATGCGCACTTCGCACCGAAGCAGGCCGAGCGCATCAAGGCGCTATTCGCCAAATCAGCGCAGCTGGATACGATGCCGGTCAACGAGCTGATGGCAGCCCTCGTCACCAACGGCACGCCGGCGTAGAAAAAACACGCGGCCCGCCGCGGGCTTCACCGGCGGCGGGCCGTGGTGTGTGCGGGAGGACTGTGTGTCAGCCGACGCGCACCGGCACGAAGATGCGCGCTTCCCCGCGCTGAATCAGAAGCGCGATGTGTCCCTTGGACTTGTCGACGGCACTCTTGAGCTCATCGGCGCTCAGGACCGTCGCGCCGTTCGCGGCCAGCACCACGTCCCCGGGCTGAATGCCCGCCTCCGCCGCCGGCCCGCTGACACGCTCGACCACGAGGCCCCCGGGCACGTTACCCTGGCGGCGCTCCTCGGGACTCAGGGGCCGCACCGCGAGCCCGAGCTTGCCGCCCTGCTCGTGCGTGGCCGTGTTGGTAGCGGTGCGCTTGTCCTCGACCGCACCTAAAGTGACGCTGAGCTGCTTGGAGGCGTGGTTGCGCCAGATCTCCAGGTTCACGCTCGTGCCCGGCGCGATCCCGGCCACCATGGAGGGCAGCTCGTTCGAGTCCGTGAGTGGCTGGCCGTTGAGTTTCAGGATCACGTCCCCCGGTTCGATGCCGGCCTTCTCGGCCGGTCCGCCCTTCTCGATGGTCGATACCAGCGCGCCCTCCGGCTGCGGCAGGCCGAACGAATCGGCGAGCCCCTGCGTCACCGGCTGGATCACCACACCGATCTTGCCGCGCGTCACGTGGCCGGTGGTCTGCAGCTGACCGCTCACCTGCAGCGCCACATCGATCGGGATCGAGAACGACACACCCTGGTAGCCGCCGCTGCGGCTGTAGATCTGCGAGTTGATGCCGATGACCTCGCCCTTCATGTTGAAGAGTGGCCCACCGGAGTTGCCCGGGTTGATCGGCACGTCCGTCTGGATGAAGGGCACGTAGCCGGAATCGAGCGTACGTCCCTTGGCACTGACGATGCCCGCGGTGGCGCTGTTCTCGAAACCGAAGGGCGCACCGATCGCGAGCACCCACTCGCCGACCTTGAGGCTGCGCGAGTCTCCGGTCTTCACGACCGGCAGGTCCTTGGCGTTGATCTTGATCACCGCGATGTCGGACCGGGTATCCACCCCGATCACCTTGGCGGTGTACTCGCGGCGGTCGGTCATGCGCACGGTGACTTCGCTTGCGCCGTTGACCACGTGCGCGTTGGTGAGGATGACGCCGTCGCTGCGGATGATGAAGCCCGAGCCCTCACCGTGCACCGGGGCGGGGTGGCCCTGGAAAGGCTGGCCGCGGAAGAAGGGCGCGAACGGGCTGTTGGGCCCGAAGGGGCCCGGGTTGGCGTTGCCGTTGCCGTTGTCATTGTCATCGTTATCGTCCTCATCGCCCTGCTCCATGGCGGCCAGGGACTTGCTGGTCACGGCGATGTTCACGACCGCCGGCCCGTAGCGCTGCACCATCGCGCTGAAGTCGGGCAGCTGTGCGGCGGGGTTTGCGCTCGGCGCGGCAGGCGTCGGCTGCGTGGAACTGGCGGTGGTGGCGGCCGCGCGGGTCGCCCCCGCCACGTACAGCACGCTCACCGGAGCGGCGATCGCGGCAGCGCCCAGGAGGGCGGCAACCAGGGGCTTCTTAAGAACGTTCGGCAGGTTCATAAATCTGAGTGCTCCGTGAAAGCGCAAGAGCGGCCTTAAAGGGGCCGACAGCGCCGTACGATAGAAAAGACGCCTTATGGCAGCCTTAAGGCCCGCGGGGCAGCGTGAATAAAGGTCCTGCGGGGCGTTTCCGGGGGCCCGGTTTACTGGCCCAGGCGCGTGTAGGGGCGGCTCTCGGTCTTCAGCCCCGGGGTGAGCTTGCTGAAGTAGGTGGCGATCACGGCGACGTCCGCATCCTTAAGGTTGCCGGCGAACTGTTTCATGATCGGGTTCTTGCGCCCGCCCTTGCGGTACTCGTCGATGGCGCGCACCAGATAGTCCTGGTGCTGCCCGGCAAGCGAGGGATAGGTGGGGGCGATGGCAACGCCATCGGCGCCGTGACAGGACGTGCACACGTTCGCCGGCGCCGGCAGGTCACCCGGCGGTGCCTTGCCGGAGGCGCCCAGCGGCTTGCCCGCGAAATAGGCGGCGATGTCGGCGATGTCCTGGTCCGAAAGCGTCGAGGCCTGCGAATGCATGGTGAGGTGCGCACGGTCGCCATCGCGGTAGCCGTGCAGCGCCGCGTCCAGATACTCCGGGTGCTGGCCCTCGAGCTTGGGCACGCTGTACATGGGGTAGGCGTTCTTGTAAGTGTCGATGCCGTGACAGCCGAGGCAGGTGTAGGAGATCGCCTTGCCGCGCTGGGCATCCCCGGTTGGGGCCTGCTGGGCGAGAGCGGCGCCCGCGTACGCCGACAGCGCGAGCGCGGCGAGGCTGACTCCTGCGCGTTCCACGAACCCTCGCCCGCGCCTCATCCGTCATCTCCCCGCCGTCGCAAAATGGCCCCGAATCTTACGGACTCGTCACGGCAAATGCCACACTACGTGGGCCGCCCATGATCGCCCTCATACAGCGCGTCAGCCGCGCGGAAGTTGCCCTGCGCGAGCAGCGCGTCGCCACGATCGGCCGAGGCCTCCTGGCGTTCATCGGGGTGTGCCGCGCGGATACCGAGGCGTGCGCCGCGCGCCTCGCCGAGCGCGTGCTCGCCTATCGTGTCTTCCCCGACACCGAGGCGCGCATGAACCTGTCGGTGCGCGATATCGGCGGCGCGGTGCTGCTCGTGCCACAGTTCACGCTCGCGGCCGACACCCAAAAAGGCACCCGTGCCGGTTTTTCCACCGCCGCGGCAGCGCCGCAGGCGCAGCGCCTGTTCGAGCACCTGCTCGGGTGCGCACAACGCGCCTATGCCCCTGTTTCCGCAGGCGTATTTGGGGCCGACATGCAAGTCTCACTCGTCAACGACGGACCCGTGACCTTCTGGCTGGAGAGCCGCTAGCGCAGCGCCCGTGACGTGCGTCGCGGAGTCGCTCGAACTTGTAGGGTTCCCCGGACTCATTTGACCTATCATTTCATTCTTTTCTCCGCGCCAGCGGAGCTTGTGGAGGCGTGTCATGGGTTTAGGAATGCGCGAGCTGGTGGTGATCCTGCTGGTCGTGCTCGTTGTCTTCGGCGCGAAGAAGCTGCGGACCGTGGGTTCGGATCTGGGGCACGCCGTACGGGGCTTCAAGAAAGCGATGAGCGACGGCGAGGAGGAGCAGAACAACCCGCCCAAGCAGATCCGCTCGGACGCCCCGGACGCAGAATTTGCGGAAGTGGCGAAGAAGACCGAGACGAAGAGCGAGCGGAGCAGCTGACCTGTTCGAGGGCCGGTTTTCGGAAATCCTGATCATCTTCGTCCTGGCACTCGTCGTGCTGGGACCGGAGAAGCTCCCGCGTGTGGTGGGAGAACTGGGCCGTTGGGTGGGACGGGCACGCGCCATGGCGCGTCAGTTTCGCGAGCAACTCGAAGAGGAAGTGCAGCTGGAGGAAGCGCGCAAGGCAAAACCGGTGACCCCGGCGCCACCGCCCGCCGCTGAGTCTGCCGCTGCTGCCGGGCCGCCCGCCGCGCCGCCGCCAGCGGCCGCCGAGCCGAACCCCCTGCCGCCGACGCCGCCGACCTTCTCGCACGCACATGCGACCGAGGAGACCGGCGCCGATACCAGCGCGCGCGGCGCGCCCGTGAGCGCCGATGAGCAGCGAACCTGAGAAACTCGCCGAAGGCACCCTGATCTCGCATCTGCTCGAGCTGCGCGACCGGCTGCTGCGCGCGCTCGTCGCCGTGGCCATCGCCTTCGTGCCGTGCGTGCTCAACGCCAACGCGCTGTTCACGTTTCTCTCGCGGCCGCTGCTGGAGAAGCTGCCGCCGGGCGGCAATCTCATCGCCACCGGCGTCATGTCCCCGTTCACCACGCCCTTTAAGCTCTCGTTCTTCGCCGCGCTCATGCTGGCGATGCCGTACGTCATCTACCAGCTGTGGGCCTTCGTCGCTCCGGGCCTGTACCGCAAGGAACGCCGCTTCGCGGTGCCGCTGCTCGTCTCCTCGATCCTGCTGTTCTATACCGGCATCGCCTTCGCCTACTACTTCGTCTTCCCGGCGATGTTCCGCTTCTTCGCGAGCACGACCCCCCAGGGCGTGGCGATGATGACCGACATCAACAACTACCTGGATTTCGTGCTCACCATGTTCTTCTGCTTCGGGCTCGCCTTCGAGGTGCCCGTGGCCGTGGTGCTGCTGGTGCTGATGGGCGTGGTGCGCGTGGAGAAGCTGGCGAAGAACCGCGGCTACGTGCTCATCGGCATCTTCATCCTCGCAGCGCTCCTCACGCCCCCCGACGCCATCGCGCAGTGCTCGCTGGCCGTGCCGATGTACCTGCTCTACGAGGGCGGCATACTCATGGCGCGCCTGCTCTCGCGCCGCAAGGCCGCCGAAGAACCGGCGAGCGCCGACGGCACTTAGCACACACGCCGCGCCGTTGCGCGCGCGCCTTGAAGTGGGTCAGACTCGCGCGCATCGTGCGCTGCGCCCATAAGACAAAAACTTAAGCTGCATGAACCAGGCTGCCGACGCCCTGCCTGCGCCCGTGGTGCCGGGCCCGACCCTCTTCGGCCAGCCGCGCGGCATCGCGACGCTCTTCCTCACCGAGATGTGGGAGCGCTTCACCTACTACGGCATGCGGGCGCTGCTGATCCTGTTCATGGCCGGCGCGCTCGCCAAGGGCGGACTTGGCATCAACGATGCCTCGGCGAGCGCGATCTACGGGCTGTACCTGGGCAGCACCTATCTTCTGGGGCTGCCGGGCGGCTGGATCGCGGATCGGCTCCTCGGCGCGCAGCGCGCGGTGATCAGTGGCGGCGTGTTCATCGTGGTGGGCAACGCGCTCCTCGCCTTCGGCAACACGGCGCTGTTCTTCATCGGTCTGCTCGTCATCGCCCTGGGCGTGGGGCTGCTCAAGCCGAACGTCAGCGCCCTGGTGGCCTCGCTCTACCCGGAAGGCGGCGCCCGGCGCGATGCGGGCTTTTCCATCTTCTATATGGGCATCAACCTCGGTGCCTTCCTCGGCTCCTGGCTCGTGCCGCTGTTCGCGGCGTGGTTCGGCTGGCGCTGGGGTTTTGCGCTGCCCGCCTTGGGCATGGCGCTCGGCGTGGCGCAGTTCCTGGTGACGCGGCGCTACCTCCTCGGCGCCGGGCTCACGCCTGCCCGGGAGCGGCGCGGCTCCTGGACACCCGTCATCGCCTTTCTCGCGCTGCTCGCGGTGGTGGTGACGCTCGCCGCCACAGGCACCGTGCGCATCAACGCCGTCGCGCTCGCCGCGTTTGCCAGCTGGGGCTATCTCATCCTCGCGCTCGGCTACTTCGGCTATCTCATCTTCTTCGCCGGACTCACCCCCACCGAGCGCAACCGCGTGCTGGTGATGGTGGCACTGTTCGCCGCGTCGGTGATCTTCTGGTGCGGCTATGAGCAGCAGGGGGCTTCCTTCAACCTGTTCGCCGATCGTTACACCGACCGGCACATCTTCGGCTGGAACATGCCCGCGGGCGTGCTGCAGGCGGTCAACCCGTTCTTCGTCATCACGCTCGCCCCGGTGTTCGCCGCGCTGTGGATCGCTCTGGGCAAACGCGGGCTGGATCTGCCCGCCACGGCGAAGTTCGGCATCGGACTCATCTTCCTGGGACTTGGCTTTCTAGTCATGTACATCGCCGCCGGGCACGTGCTCGGCGGCGCGCTGGTGCTGCCCACGTGGCTCGTGTGCACGTATCTGTTGCACACGTGCGGGGAGCTGTGTCTCTCGCCCGTGGGACTGTCCTACATGAGCAAGCTTGCGCCGCAGCGCTTCGTCGGCCAGGTGATGGGCATGTGGTTCCTGTCGCTGGCGCTTGGCGGCAATCTCGCCGGGCAGCTCTCCGGGCAGTACGACTCGAGTCACCTCGAGTCCCTCCCCGGGCTCTTCCGCCACATCTTCTGGTACGGCGTCATCGCAGGCGCCGTGATGCTGCTGCTCACGCCGTTCATCAAGCGCCTCATGGCAGGCGTCAGGTAAGGGCCCGTCGCATGTGGAAACTCTCCTGCACCGCGGGCGCGCTCCTGCTCCTCGTCCTCGGCGGCTGCGCACGCGAGACCGCAGCGCCGCCGGCCGCGGCCAAACCCGAGAGTGCCGATGAGTTCGTGGCGCGCGTGAACCAGGATCTCAGCGAAATCGACCACGAGCTCGCCGCCGCGGGGTGGACGCAGGACACCTACATCACGGTCGACACGCAGCTCCTGAGCGCCCGATCGAACGACCGCTACCTCGCCTACCTCACGCACGCCCTCGATGAGGCCAAGCGCTTCGACGGTCAGACGCTTAACCCGCAGGCGGCGCGCGCGCTCATGAGACTGCGGCTGAACGTCGCCGCGCCCGCGCCGGCGGATGCCGCCAAGCGCGCGCGCATGACGCAGCTGGAGGCGCAGCTGGAAGCCAAGTACGGCGAGGGCAAGTACTGCCCCGCAGGTCCCACCTCCTGCAAGAACGTCGACCAGCTCTCGGACATCCTCGCCAAGAGCCGCAACTACGATGAGCTCACGCAGGCGTGGAAGGGCTGGCACGATGTGGGCGCCGGCATGCGCGCGGACTACACCGAGTTCGTCACGCTCGCCAACGAGGGCGCGCGCAACCTCGGCTTCAAGGACTTAGGCGTCATGTGGCGCGCCAACTACGACATGGCTCCGGAGGCGTTCGACGCGGAGTCCGAGCGGCTGTGGCAGCAGGTGAAACCACTCTACGACGGGCTGCACTGCTACGCGCGCGCCCGGCTCGCCAAGCGCTATGGTGCGGACAAGGTGCCCGCGGGAGAGCCCATCCCGGCCCAGCTCCTGGGCAACATGTGGGCGCAGCACTGGAACAAGATCTACGACGATCTGCTCAAGCCCTATCCCAACGCCAGCATCGAGAGCGCGGATGCGATGCTCAAGGCGCAGAAGTGGGACGCGGTGCGCATGGCTCACTCGGCGGAGAGCTTCTACACCTCGCTCGGTTTCCCGCCGCTGCCCAAGGCGTTCTGGGAGCGCTCGATGCTCACGCGCCCGCGCGATCGCGAGGTCCTGTGTCACGCGAGCGCCTGGGACATGTCCCCCGGCACCGATGTGCGCGTGAAGGCGTGTCTTGAGCCGACCGAGGAGGACCTGTACACGATCTATCACGAGCTCGGCCACGACTACTATTTCCTCAGCTACGCCAAGCAACCGTACCTGTTCCGCGACGGCGCCAACGACGGCTTCCACGAGGCGATCGGTGACACGGTGAACCTGTCGGTGACGCCGGCGTATCTGGCGAGGATCGGCCTCATCCACGCGGTGAAGCCGAGCCGCGAGGCGCTCATCAACCAGCAGATGAAGATGGCACTGGACAAGATCGCCTTCCTGCCCTTCGGGCGTCTCATCGATCAGTGGCGCTGGAAGGTGTTCTCAGGGGAGATCACCCCTGCGAACTACAACGCGAGCTGGTGGGAGCTGCGCCGCCGCTACCAGGGCATCGCCCCGCCGGTGCCGCGTACTGAAGCGGACTTCGACCCGGGCGCGAAGTACCACATCCCGGCGAACACGCCCTACACGCGTTACTTCCTCTCCTTCATCCTGCAGTTCCAGTTCCACAAGGCGCTGTGCGCGGCCGCCGGCAACAAGGCACCGCTGTACGAGTGCTCCAACTTCGACAGCAAGGCGGCGGGTGAGAAATTCCAGGCCATGCTCGCGCAGGGCGCCGCCGCACCCTGGCAGGACACGCTCGAGAAGCTCACCGGCACGCGCCAGATCGATGCGAGCGCCATCACCGAGTATTTTCAGCCGCTCATGCAGTGGCTGACCGAGGAGAACAAGGGCCAGCAGTGCGGCTGGTAGGGGCGGCTACTGCGGCGCCCTGGCATCCTCGGCCACCTTGACCGCGGACACCCAGTACTCGGTTTCGGCGAAGCAGGAGTTCGGGATCCACTTGTGCTGCTCGTAGTGCAGCACCAGGCGCTTACCCAGATCGGCGTTGATCTGCGCGGCCACCGCCGCATCGGGCACGGTGAAGGCGAATTTCTCCGCCACCGTCCCCGGCATCGTCACCATCGCCATCTCACCTTCCCAGGTCTTGCACAGCCAGCCGCGGCGCGAGAACTTCTGCACGTAACCGGCGCGCTCGCCGTCGGAGTAAACCCAGTGCAGGCTCAGCCACGTGATGCCCGCGAGCACCAGCAGGCACACGACGAGTATGACGCCGAGAAATTTGAGCACCGGGCGCGAGCGCTTCTTCACTTGGGTATTCATCGGTCACCTTTCACCCCGGCGGCGGCGCCGGCGGCGGCTTGGCAGCCGCTGTTGTTCAGACCAAGCATACCGCGTGCGCGCGCCCGGGAGGCAGCTGCTGAATCGGCAGCCGTGCGCACCAGGCGCGCACGCGAGCGCCCGCGCGGCTAAGATGCCCGCCTATGCAATTGCAGCCGTTGGCCGGGCGCACCGTGGCGGTCCCGGAGAGCCGCGAGCTTGAGGTGTTCGCCACGCTCCTCGAGCGCCGCGGCGCAACCGTGCTGCGCTGCCCGCTGGTCGCCATCCGCGACGCCCCCGACTCCGCCCCGCTGCTCGCCTTCGCCCGGCAGCTTGCCGCGGGCGCCTTCGATGACCTGATCCTGACTACCGGCGAGGGCCTGCGACGGCTCATGGGCTGCATCGAGCGCGAAGCGCCGACGCTGCGCGAGGCATTTCTCACGCAGCTCGCAGGGCTGCGCAAGATCACGCGCGGGCCGAAGCCGGCGCGCGCGCTGCGCGAGCTTGCGCTCACGGCCGACCTCGCCGCGGTGCAGCCGACCACCGCCGGCATCATCCAGACTCTGAAGGACGAGAAGCTCACCGGACGGCGCGTCGCGGTGCAGCTGTACGGCACCGAGCCGAACGTGCCGCTCATGCAGTTCCTCCGGCAGGCGGGCGCGACGGTGACGACGGTGGCGCCGTACGTGTACGCGGATGCCGCCGATGATGCCGCGGTGCTCACGCTCCTCGAGCGTCTTGGCGCCGGAGAAGTGGACGCCATCGCCTTCACCAGCACCCCGCAGGTCGAGCGGCTGTTCGCCGTGGCGCCGGCCGCCAAGGTGTGCGAGTCACTCAGGCACACGCTGGTGGCGGCGGTCGGCCCTGTGGTCGCCGCCACGCTGCGCCGCCACGGCGTCGAGGCGCATCTGATGCCCGAAGAGGCGTTTTTCCTCAAGCCCCTGACCACGGCGCTCGAAGAGGCGCTGCGCACGCGCGCTTAAAGAGCTCACCGGCCTCGCAGTTCCCGATGCCCGCGACGGCAACGATCGGCTGGCGGTGCGGGGGCGATGTCTGCGAGCATGCGCGTGACGCGCCGGGGGTCGTTTGGCGCTCTGACCTGGAGAAAAGAACGATATGAACGAATCACAGGCCGAGCTGACACTGCGCTCGCTGATCCTGGGTGTCATCATCACGCTGCTGTTCACCGCGGCGAACGTCTACTTCGGGCTCAAGGCCGGGCTCACCTTTGCCACCTCGATACCGGCCGCCGTGATCTCGATGGCCGTGCTGCGCGCGCTGCGCGGCACCTCGATTCGCGAGAACAACATCGTGCAGACGGTCGCCTCCGCGGCCGGCACCATCTCCTCCATCATCTTCGTGCTGCCGGGCATGGTGATGATCGGCTGGTGGACCGGCTTTCCGTACTGGGTCTCGTTCGCCATCTGCGCCCTGGGCGGGATCCTGGGCGTCATGTACTCGATTCCGCTGCGCCGGGCGCTCGTGTCGCAGTCGGATCTGCCCTATCCGGAAGGCGTGGCCTGCGCCGAGGTGCTCAAGGTGGGCAGCGGCGAGCACGCCTCGGGGATCGAAGAGAGCCGCGCAGGCCTGAGTGCGCTCTTGTGGGGCTCGGTGGTCGCCGGCACCTTCTCCCTGATCACCGCGACGCGGATCCTGGCGAGTGACGTCGCCCGTAACTTCCGCGTGGGCGAGCGCGGCGTCACCGGGTACGACTTCCTGTTGTCGTTTGCTCTTTTTGGCGTCGGCCACCTCGTAGGCCTGTCCTGCGGTCTCGCGATGCTCGTGGGCGCGCTGATCGCCTGGGGGTGGGGCGTGCCGCATTTCTCCGCGCTGTCGGCGAGCGATGCGAACCTCGCCGCCGCCGCGCTCGACGCCCTGGCCCATGACACCTGGAGTCACAAGGTGCGTTTCGTCGGCGCGGGCACGATCGGGGTGGCGGCGGTGTGGACGCTCGCGAAGCTCGTCAAGCCCGTGGTGGCGGGGCTGCGCTCGGCGATGGTCGCCTCGCGCGCACGCGCGGCGGGCAACGCGGCACTCTTGCCGCGCACCGAACAGGACATCCCGATCGGTTTGGTGGGCGTGATCTCACTGCTGTGCGTGCTGCCCGTCGGGGTGCTGCTGGCGCAATTCGCGCTCTCCAGCGGGCTCGGCGATCACCTCGCGTGGCTCGTCATCAGCGGCGTGCTCTACATCGCGATCATGAGTTTCCTCGTGTCCGCGGTGTGCGGTTATATGGCCGGCCTCATCGGCTCATCGAACAGTCCGTTATCCGGTATCGGGATCCTGGCCGTCATCGGCTTCGCGCTGATACTCGTGTTTGGCGTGCAGGCCAGCATGTCTGCCGATGCCGGAAAATCCCTGGTCGCGTACGCACTGTTCGTGACCGCCGTGGTATTTGCAGCGGCCGCGATTGCCAACAACAACCTGCAGGATCTGAAGACCGGCCAGCTGGTGGACGCGACGCCCTGGAAGCAGCAGGTGGCGCTCGTGATCGGCGTGATCGCAGGCTCTGCGATCATCCCGCCCATTCTCGATCTGCTCAATCGCGCCTATGGCTTCGCCGGAGCACCCGGCCCGCACCACGAGCATCCGCTGCCCGCCCCCCAGGCGGGGCTGATATCGGCCCTGGCTCAGGGGGTCATCCAGAACAACGTGGACTGGAGCCTGATCCAGATCGGTGGCCTGATCGGCGTCGTCGTCATCATCGTCGATGTCGTCCTGCGCAGGCTGAAGCCCGGGATGCATCTTGCGCCCCTGGCGGTGGGGCTCGGCATTTATCTGCCGACGCAGAGCACGCTCATGGTCGTCGTGGGCGCGCTGGCGGGCTGGATCTACGACCGGCACGCCGAGCGGCGCGCCAAGCCCGAAGCCACCAAACAGCTCGGCGTCCTCCTGGCCTCGGGCATGATCGTCGGTGAAGGGCTCATCGGTGTGCTGGTGGCAGCGTTAGTGGCGTTTTCAGGTAAGGATTTCCCCCTCGCACTCGTGGGCGACGCGTTCGCCGACCATGAGGCCGTGTGGCTCGGCGGCATCGTCTTCGCGGTGGTGATCTACGCGCTCTACCGTCGGGTGGGCCGGGCGCTCGCCAATTAGCGCACGAGGCCACCCCTGAAGCCGCCGCTCACTCATCGTCCGTGTCGTCGTCGCGGCAGGAGGCGGCTATGCCGCCGAAGAACTGCTCGTAGATGGCACCGTCGGCGCCAAAGGGCAGAAACACCGGCGCGCTGTTCCTGAGATCGCTGAAGCGGATGGGGTGGGTCTTCCTCAGATCACTCGCCTTGGTTTGCCCGGAAGCGATGCCCAGCGTGCCGAGGATGCCGGGCGAATACACCGCGCCCGTCGCGGCCAGTGCGCCGACGATCATTTCGATCTTGCCACTGCCGTAGATCACGATCTGCAGCGTATTCGGCGCAGTCGTGCCGCTGGCGGGCACGCCGCTGTAAGTGACGACCACGCGCGCGTTGGCCGCATCGTAGTATCCAAACACTCCCCCGCCGGTGGCGGCAGCGGTGCTGTCGAGGTCCTTCATCAGGGCGCCGATCGTGAAGCGATGGGTGAGCAGCAACTGACCGCGCATGTACCAGGGTGAGCCGTTGTCATCTACACCGGGGTAATCCGCCGAGGTGCGCGACGTAATGGCACCGTGCTCGTTGACGATGAGGGTGCTGATCGGATCGGCAATGCCCGGCACGGAGAAGGAGAATCCCGGATAACTCAGGGCAACGCTCGCGCCCCCGCCGACGGCCAGTTGCGTCGCGCCCGCAGAGAGCAGCGCGGCTCCCGAGCTAACACTCACGTCGTAGCCCGAAGTGCCCACGGGAACGAATGTGATCTTGTCACCGGGTTGCAGATCGATGGGGTGGGCTTTGACCTTCTCGCAGTTGGCCACGAAATGAACCAGGGGATTGGCGCGCTGATTGGCGTCGGAATCCGCAAGATGGCCGTCATCGCCATGGTGCTTGAGCGTGGCATCGAAGAAGGAAACTGCATACCAGCTGGTCAGATGGGTGGTCTCGGCAATGGGCAGTTCGGGTGCGAGCGGCATGGAACCCTGCAGTTCGTTCCTGACCGCGAGGATCTGCGGATTACCGAACAGAACCGACTCCAGCTGCGCATCGCTGATGTCGCTGAAGACCGAGGCGGGACAGAAGTTGTAAACGCCCAGCTCGCGCGGCCCGGTGTAAGCGAAATAGAACGTGGCGTCGAAGACGTAATTGGCGATGTCGTTCGGATTCAGCGGCGCAGCATTGATGAAAGCCTGCGGGAACACCGCCGGATTCACGGCGGTCATGGAATTGTGAAAGTCCTGACACCAGCTGCTCTGATAGCCGCCCACGTGGTGGTTCAGGCCTGCGATGTCGACCAGGTACTTCGGGGAGCTGTGGACGAAGGCATTGAAGTTCTCATAGGCGATGCCGGTGTCGTTGCCAAAAAACATGAGCGGCACCTTCGCGTTCGCATAGTCAGCTGAGTTGAGCACCAGACCGTAGTTGCTGCCCGATCCCATGAAGGCCGCTTTCACGCGCCGATCCGCCGGCAGGCCCTGCGCGCTGATGCCGGTTACCGTGGCAAGACTCGTCTCGCCACCGAGCGAGTAACCCAGAACGCCAATGCTGTCCGCATCGATTCCGCGCGAGAACGCCATGCCGCTCTTCTGATCCACGACGCCCGCAAGCGCCGCACTGATGACGAAGCTGACATCCCTGGCGCGTTCAAGAATCGATGAGTGAATGCTCGGGTTGGGCCCGAGCGAGAGGCCGACGTCGGCTTCCATGAAAAGCGTCTGGTAGTACGCGTCATCATCGCCGCTGTGTTCGACGGAGGCCACGATGTAGCCCTCACTCGCCAGGGTCTCCAGCGTGTCGGGCATGTTTTTGGCGGCGGCGACTTCAAGACCATGCGTCGCCACGAGCAGCGGAAATTTCCCTTTGGCGAGTGCGGCCCGTTCCAACACCGCATGCGCGGAGGAACTGCCGGTGAAGGTCAGTGCGGGCGTATCCGGCAGGCCCGGGTAGACGGCGCCCCCGGGATTTTGATTGTAGATCGGGTTATTCCACGTATATCGGACCTGTTGAGTCGCCTCGAGGGCAGTCGGATACCACAGATGCAGATACAACGGTCGACCCGCCGACGTGACCGGGGTCGAGCCGTCCGGATTGCGCGCGGTGTCCATGATCACAACCGTCGTGTGACCGATCGCGTACGGCGCCTGCTCCGGCCATTGCGTGCCATCCGCCGCTGCGGCCGCAGCGCCGCTGCTGGCGCCAAGACATGCACCGACTAAGAGCGGTATGAGCCAGGGCGCTCCCGTGGATGCCCTGAGCGTGTGATTGTGCATGATTCTTCCCCTGACTTCGGCAGCCGCGTCGTCATGACAGTCTGCCGGTTGTTGATCGTTATGACTGTCCTCGGGAGGCTCGTCCCGGGCGAAGTGCCGCGGCACGCACCGCCGGCGTGTTGCAGGGGATGATCCATCGGCGCCCGTGACGAAAGCAACCGTTGCTCTGCCGGGACAAAGCTCGCGCTCTCGAGGGGCAGCAACCCGCGAGGCTGCGGGAAAGAACAGCCGCTCAGGCGCCTCGTGCGGGCACGCTCATACGCCGCGCGAGGCGCGGCGCAGGATTTGCACCGCCGGCTCAGCGCATCAGCGGCGCGCGAACTTCTCGAAGCCCTTCTTGCCGATGAACCAGGAGCCGATCCAGCCAACGATCCAGACGATGATCGCGGTGAGGAGCGCCGCCTTGAAACCTGTGACGTGAAAGCCCGGCACCATCCAGGCGACCAGCCACACCATCAGCGCGTTCAGCACGAACAGGAACAGGCCAAGACTCAGGATCGTCACCGGCAGCGTCAGGATGAAGGCGATCGGGCGCACGATGGCGTTCACCACCCCGAGCAGCACGGCCGCCAGCAGCAGCATCGGCACGGTATCAACATGCACGCCCGGCACCCACTGGGTGGCGAGCCACAGACCCGCGGCGGTGATGACCGCGCGCAATAAAAATCCCATCATGGAGGGGCTCCCGTTTTGGATTGTTTTTCGACGAATACCTTCAGGCGCGTCATGGCCTGCTGCCAGCTGGTGCGCAGCCGCCAGTACTGAGTATCCCACTCAGGCGTCGCCGGCACACCCGAGCCGAGGAGACGCACGATCGTGCCCCCGGGGACGCGGTCGAGGATGAAGTCATCCACCATCACCGAGTCCGAGCGCGGCAGGTCCGGCACCGGCAGGTACAGAAGCCGCAGCCGCCGGCCCGGCTCGAACACATCGATGTGCGCTTCGAACTCGGTCACCCGATCGACGCTAGCGCGAAAGCTGCCGCCCGGGCGCGCGCGGATGTCCGCACCCGGGGAGCACCAGCGCGCGAGGTGTTGGTTATCGGTGAGCGCACGCCACACCTCCCCGGGCTCAGCGAGGATATCGACGCGATGCGCGTAGCCACGCTCCTTGTCGCTCATGCGCGCATTGTGCCATTGTGAGCCGATGCCGGAGGACTCATGACGCTAGTTCATATCGTGATCGCACTCGCCCTGATCGAATTCTTCGTGTTCCTGATGGCCGTCGGCCGCGCCCGCGGCACCTACCAGCTGCCCGCGCCCGCCACGAGCGGCAACGAGATGTTCGAGCGCTACTTTCGCGTGCAGATGAACACCATCGAACAGCTCGTCATCTTCGTGCCCTCGATCCTGCTCTTCGCCCGCTACGTGCACCCGCTCATCGCCGCAGCGCTCGGGCTCGTGTTTGTCATCGGCCGCTGGGTGTACTTCAGAAGTTACGTGAAGGACCCGCGCAAGCGCTCCATGGGCTTTGGGCTCTCGGTGATCCCGAACCTCGCCCTGCTCGTGGGCGGGCTCATCGGCGCCATCGTCTGGCTGGTGCGCACCGCCGCCGCGTGAAGGGCGCGCGCGCACCGCTTCAGGCCGGCGCGCGGCGCCCCCGCCACCAGGTGAGCGCGAGCGGGATCAGCGAGACGCCGATGATGCCGAGCGTCACCAGCCCGAAATTCGCCCGCACGAAGGGGATGTTGCCAAAGAGGTAGCCGCCCCACACGAACAGCACCACCCACAGAACGCCGCCCAAAAAATTGTAGCCGAGGAAGCGCCCATAGGGCATGCGCCCGATGCCGGCGACGAAGGGGGCGCAGGTGCGCAAGATCGGCAGGAAGCGCGACACGAGGATCGCAAACCCGCCGTAGCGCAGGAAGAACGCCTCGGTACGCCGCAGATACTCCACCTTCAGGAGCCGATAACGGCCGCTGAAGGCGGCAGGCCCGATGAGGCGCCCGATGCCGTAGTTGGACATGTTGCCCAGCACCGCGGCGAGTGAGAGCACCACGGTCAGAAGCGGCGCCCGTAACGAGCCGGAGGTGTCCACCGCCGACAGCGCCCCGCAGGCGAACAGGAGCGAGTCCCCGGGCAGGAAGGGCGTCACCACCAGACCCGTCTCGCAGAAGATCACCGCGAACAGGATCGGGTACAGCCACAGGTCAAAGCGTGCGAGCAACTCGACCAGGTGCCGGTCCAGGTGCAGGACGAAATCGAGGAGCCAGGCGATCATAGGCGCACGAGGATACGGGACACGCGCCAGGCGCGCGCGGCACGCTTATCGTCAGGGTACGAGGAAGCGGGTGGCGGGTGCTGACAGATGCACGAACAGCCGCTCGTGCTTCAAGGTATCGAGCCCCAGGCGCACGTCGGCATCGCGCTCGATGAGCGGGGTCGCAGAACCGGTGAGGAGGTCCGCGGGAGCGGTGCCCGGACCCTCCTCGAGGATGTCCGGCAACAGCCCCTTGCCGTGGATGGAGGCACCCGAGGGGGTGAAGTAACGGGACGTGGTGAGCTTCACCGCGCCCCCGCGGCTCAGCGGCAGGATGGTCTGCACCGAGCCCTTGCCGTACGTGCGCCGTCCGACGAGCAGCGCGCGGGCGTGGTCCTTGAGCGCCCCGGCCACGATCTCCGAGGCTGAGGCGGAGCCGGCATTCACGAGCACCACGAGCGGAGCCCCATCGATCAGGTCCCCGGGCGTCGCATCCATCTGGAAGCGCGCATCGGGGGTGCGGCCATCGGCGGTGACGATGACGCCGGACTCCAGGAAGTCATCCGCGACCGCCACACCGGCCTCGAGGACTCCGCCTGGATTGTTTCGCAGGTCGAGCACAAGACCCTTGATCCCGCCCGGATTGTCTCTCTTTAGCTGCAATATGGCTTTACTCAGGTCTTCGTGCGTCGTATTGCTGAAGGTGGAAATGCGCACGTAGCCGTAGCCGGGCTCAAGCGTCTGGGCGGTGACGCTGTGTACTTCGACCTCGGCGCGGCGCAAGGAGAACTCGAGCAGCTCCGGGCTGCCCTCGCGGCGGATGCTCAGTCGCACCACGCTCCCGGCGTCCCCGCGCAGCTGCGCGATGGCGCCGGCCAGATCCGCGCCGATCTCCACCCCATCGATGCGCACGATCGCATCGCCGGCCTGGATCCCCGCCTCGCGGGCCGGGGAGCCCTCGATGGGCTTGAGCACCCGTACCACACCGCCCGCCGCGGCGACCTCGATGCCGACGCCGGGGTAGGAGCCCATGGTGCTCAGACGGATCTCGTTGAATTCCTCGCTGTCGAGGTACGCCGAGTGCGGGTCGAGGGCCGCCACCATGCCCCGCACGGCCTTGTCCATGAGGGCGTGATCGTCGACGTCGTCGACGTACTCGCGCTTGATGCGCTCGTACACCTCGGCAAAGAGGCTCGCTTCCTGCCAGGGAAGGGTGGCCGCGGAGGGCCGCGGAGCCTCGCGCGAGCGATCGGCGAGGGCGCCGCCGGCGAGGGCGCCGCAGAAGCCCAGGGCGATGCCGGCCACGAGGGCAAGCAGCGTGCGCGGGCGGGGGCTGAGGCTCACGATCCGGCCCTCCGCGGGCCGCTCACGCCGAGCTTGCAGTTCGCGGCGCACGCGCGCGGCCTAGGGCACCGAGCCCGCATACCAGGCCATGTCGCTTTCGGCCGTGGTCTCATCGCTCGCCGGCTGCGCCGGATCACTCGGCAGCGGCAGCTCCGTCAGCAGGTCCTCGAGCGGGATCGGTTTGCCGATGGCAAAGCCCTGCCCGTACTCCACGCCAAGCTCTGCGATGCGGATGCTGATCGCCTCGGTCTCGACGTATTCGGCCACGGTGGTGATGGACATGCTGCGGGCGAGCTGCGCGATGGCGCGCACCATGGACTCCGCGCGCGGATCCTTGAGCACGTCGCGCACGAAGCTGCCGTCGATCTTGAGCATGGTGACGGGCAGCGAGCGCAGGCAGGAGAGCGAGGAGAGCCCGTTACCGAAGTCATCGAGCGCCACGCCGCAGCCGATGTGCCGCAGGCGCCGCATCAGACTCTCCGCGCGTGCAAGGTTGGCGACGGTCGCGTTTTCGGTGATCTCGAAGCACAGCAGTTCCGGATCAAGGCCGCTGCCGGTGACACGCTCGAGCAGGAAGTCACCGAAGGCCTCATCGTTGAGCGACTGGCCGCTGACATTGATGGCGAAGCCGAGTGCGCGGCCCTCGAGGACTCCGGCGCGCGGCTTCAGCGCATCGATCACGTGGTTCACCACCCAGCGGTCGATCATCGGCATCAGCTGGTAGCGCGTCGCGGCGGCGAGAAAACTGTCCGGGCCCACGGTGCGTCCCTTCTCATCCTTCATGCGCAGCAGCAGCTCGTACTGCGGGCGCGCGCTCTCGGCGGCGGCGAACGGCAGGATCAGCTGTGCATCCAGGTGCAGCCGTCCCTCGTCGATGGCGGCGCGCAGTGTGTCGGCGATGCCGATGTCGGCGAAGCGGCGCGCGCTGCTGAGGTCGTTCTGCTGGTAGATCTCGATGCGGTTGCGGCCGCGCTCCTTGGCGAGCTTGCAGGCGGTCTCGGCGGCCGCGAACACGTGCGCGAGCTCATCCGCCGCCGCCAGCGGTGCGACCCCGACGCTGATCGACACCGGCGCGCGATTGTCGGCCTGCAGCAGCGAGAGCCGCTCGGCCCCCTCGCGCAGCGATTCGGCGAATCTCTCCGCGTCGCTCATCTGCGCGGGCAGCAGCACGAGGAAGCGGTCCCCGGAGTTGCGCGCGCCGAAAGCCCCGGGCGGCAGGCGCTGGCGCACGAGCTCCCCGAGCTGCCCGAGCACCGCGTCACCGACGTGCATGCCGGATTTTTCGTTGATGGCGTGCAGCTGATCGACATCGATGTAGAGCGCGCTCCAGGGCTGCCCGGGCTTGCGATCCGTGAGCGCGGCGCGCACGCGCCGCTCGAAAGCCATGCGCGTGTACAGGCCGCTTAGGGCGTCGTAACTGCTCTCGATGACACCGATGGCCTTACGCGCCAGGATCTCGCCGATGTGCGCATCCCGCGGGCTGAATTCCTCGGCCGCGCCCTCGCGCAGCAGCACCAGCACGCCGATCGAGCGCCCGGCGCGCGAGCGCAGCGGGCAGCACAGCACGCGGTACGGGAAGGCATCCGGGGCTGCGGCCGATTGGGTCTCGTTGCACACCACCGGCTCGCGTTGCCCCTGCGCGAGCGTCAGGAGCTTGCGGTGCGCACGCATCAGAAACTGCGTATCCGGCGTGCCGCCGCCGCCGGAGCGCACCAGGGTTACGTTCTTCTCCGGCACGAGCAGCGCACCGGTGGCCGCGCGCAGGTGCTCGATGGTCTGCTGCAGCAGCTGCTGCAGTTCATTCGCCCCGTCCGCGAGTGCCGCGGCGGGCTCCGCGGCGCCCTGCGTGAGCAAGAGGTTCAGGTCCTTGTCGAGTCCGCCGACGGTCCGGTTCAGCTCCTCGATGGTCGCCTGCATGATCAGGTCGCGCCGCAGGCACTCGAGCACCGGCGAGAGCAGCGAGTAGGCGAAGGTGAAGTCGGGGATCTTGCGCTCGTGCGTGTCGGGCGCGCGGCACACGATCGCGAGGATCGCGAGCAGTTGCTGCCCGTCATCGCGCAGCGAGCACAGGTACACCGGCAGGTTGCCGGCGAGCAGGCGCAGCTGGCCGGCGCCGCCGGGGTTGGCGCCGGCGGACAGCAGCGCATCATCGACGATGTTGGTGAGGTCCGGACCGATCACGGTGTCGGTGGACCACATGAGCTCGCCCGAGGGGCCGAAGAGGGCGATGCAGGAGGTACGCGGCAGCAGCGAGCGCACGAGGCGCACGAAGGGGTCGAAGCGGACACCCGGCTGGCCCGGCACGTACTCGCTTTGGGAAGGCTGATTCATGTCCCCTGCTGCGGGTCCAAAATCTGGCAACGGCGACTGCTACCATTGCGTTTATGTCGCCTGGGTGCCTTGCGCGAGTTGGCGAATCCGCGCTTGCGGGGCGGCCGCGGAGCCCAAAACATTGAACCCAATCACATCCGGGCCCCGCCCCCGGGCGCGGGGCCGCACACGGGGGGTCGGGCGGGGGTTTTCCTAGGGGTCGGTGGTCCTGAACCAGGGGCGCGGATCGACCGGTTTACCGGCCTTGCGGATCTCGAAATACAGCTCCGGGCGGCTGCTGCCGCCACTGTCGCCGGCCGAGGCGATGGTATCCCCGGCCGCCACCTCCTCGCCCACCGCCTTCAGGAGCTTCTCGTTGTGGCCGTAGAGGCTCAGGTATCCGTCGCCGTGATCGACGATGGTGAGCAGACCTAACCCGGGGAGCCAGTCGGCGTAGATGACGCGCCCCTGACACACCGCCTTCACCGGGTTGCCGCGCTCGGTTGCGACCAGCACCCCGTCCCAGTGCACCCCGCCGGCGCGCGCATCGCCAAAGCGCGCCACCAGCTGCCCGCTCACCGGCCAGTTGAGCTTGCCGCGCAGGCGCGTGAAGGCATCGTTGCCCTCGACCGGGAAGCGCTCCATGGCGGTGCGCAGTTCGCGCAGCAGTTTCTCCAGGCCCGCCTGCTCGCTCTTCAGGCGCGCGAGATTCTGCGCGCGCGTGTGCGACTGGGCCTCGAGACTGGCGAGCACGTGCGAGCGCTGCTCGCGCGCCGTCTCGAGCGCACCAAGCTGCGTGCGCTGCTGCTTTTCCAGCTCGGCGAGCTTGGCATCCTCGGCCTCCAGTTCGCCTTCGAGTTCGCCGATGCGCTGCACGTCGTCCTCGATCAGCTTGATCTGCCCGGCGCGCGCGCGGCCGAAGTAGCTGTAGTAGGCAAACATGCGCCCGGCGAGCGCGGGGTCTTTCTGATTGAGCAGCAGCTTCAGGGGTTCCTGGCGACCGATGAGATAGGCCGCGCGCATCTGCCCGGCAAGTCCTGCGCGGTTGTCGGCAAGCTGCGTCTCGCGCGTCTTCTTTTCCGCGGCAAGCGCGGTGCGCCGGGCGGCATCTTCGGCGCGCTGGCGCCGCACCTCGAGCAACGCCGCGCGCGCCTCCCCGACCGACAGCTCCGCGCCCCGCAGCTCCCGCGTCAGACGGTCTCTCTCCACCTGCTCGGCGCTCACCTCGCGCGTGATGCGCTCGATTTCCGCCTTGACGGCCTCCAGCTGCGCCTCGGTCCGGCGAGCATCCCCTTCCGGGCGGGGGGCAGGGGCCGCCAGAGCCGCGCCGCCCAGGAGCGCGAGCGCCATCCACCCCGCGCGCCGGCAGGTTCCGGCGCCGCACGGCAGCGGGGCGCTATAATGCGCGCCCTTTTTTGCCCTTAAGATGTCCCGACCGCCCATGGATCGTGTCCTCGAATACCTCAGCCATCACCCCTGGCTCTCCACCGCCACCGCCCTGGTAGCAGCGCTGGTCTTCGCCTACGAGATGCGCGCGCGCTCGGACAGCAAGGTTACCGTGTCGCCCCAGGAGCTGATTCGCCTGATGAACCAGGGGGCGCTGGTGATCGACCTGCGCCCGCAGGAACAGTATCAGGCCGGCCACTTGAACGGCGCACGACCGATGAGCGGTGAGCAGATCCTCAAGGCCGCCGACACGCTGAAGAAGCACAAGGAGAAGCCGGTGGTGGTGTACGACGCCAACGGTGCCCTCGGCGGACCGGCCGTACGCCAGCTCGCGGCGCAGGGCTTCACGCGCGCGTTCGCGCTGCGCGGCGGACTTGCGGCGTGGCGCGCGGATAACCTGCCGGTGTCGCGCGCCTGAGGGCGCGCCACACTCTCAAGGCCATGGCGGGCGCGAAGATCATCATGTACTGCGCAGACTGGTGTGGGTACTGCGCGCGCGCGCGCCGGCTGCTCGATGCCAAGGGCGTCGCCTACGAGGAGATCGACGTGGACGTCGTCGCCGGCGCGCAGGCACAGATGCAGGCGCGCACCGGTCGCACCTCGATCCCGCAGATTTTCATCAACGACCAACACGTCGGCGGCTGCGAAGAGCTGCATGCCCTGGAGGCTGACGGCCGCCTGGATTCCCTGTTGAAAGTAACGGAGCCTTAAGATCATGAACGAAACAGTCGGCGCCGACGCCACCGCCGGTCTCGAGGCGGTCGTCGCCCTGCAGAACGTGTACCTGAAGGACTGCTCGTACGAGTCGCCCAACGGTCCGCGCATGGAGGGCACCTGGAACCCGCAGATCAATCTGGATCTGCAGACCGGTTCGACGCCCCTCGGACCTGAGGTGCGCGAGGTGGTGCTCACGGTCACCGTGTCGGCCAAGTACGGCGAGGCCACCATCTTCCTCGCCGAGGTCAAGCAGGCCGGCCTGTTCGTGATCCGCAATCTCTCCGAGGAAGACACCAAGCGGGCGATCAGCACGTACTGCCCCGGGGTGCTCTTCCCGTACGCGCGCGCCGCCATTTCCCACCTCGTCACGCAGGGCGGCTTCCCGCAGTTCCTGCTGCCGCCGGTGAATTTCGAGGCGCTGTACACGGCCAACCTGCAACAGACACCACAGACCACCAACTGAGGCGGCCGCTGGAGGCACCCATGGCCACGCCGGCACAGCGGGACGCTCCGATCGTCGTGCTCGGCGCGGGCTCGTGGGGCAGCGCGCTCGCGGTGCAGTTCGCCCGCGGCGGGCGCCCGGTGCGCCTGTGGGGCCGCGATGCCGCGCAGCTGCGACGTATGGGGCAGGTGCGCGTGAACGAGCGCTACCTGCCGGAGACACCTTTTCCGGATTCCCTCGAGGTGCAAGCGGATCTCGAGACTGCGCTGCGCGGGGCGCGCGACGTGCTGATCGTCGTACCGAGCCACGCACTGCGCGCGCTTTTGAAGCAGCTCGGCCCGCAGCTCGCTCCGGGCATGCAGGTGGCCTGGGCCACCAAGGGGTTCGAGGCCGACAGCGGCAAGCTGCCGCACCAGGTGGCGCGCGAGGTGTTAGGCGCTGAACGGCCCATCGCCGTGCTCTCGGGTCCTACTTTCGCCCGCGAGGTCGGCGCGGGCCTCCCGACCGCGATGACCATCGCCTCCCCGGACGCAGCGTACGCGCAGGATCTCGCGCAGGACCTGTCTTCGGCTAACTTCCGCGCCTACACCTCCAGCGACATCATGGGAGTGGAGATCGGCGGGGCGGTGAAGAATGCGCTCGCGGTGGGCGCCGGGCTCTCGGACGGGCTTGGCTTCGGCGCCAATACGCGCGTGGCGCTCATCACACGGGGTCTGAAGGAGATGACACGCCTGGGCGTCGCGCTCGGCGCGCAGGCGGATACCTTCATGGGGCTCGCCGGCCTCGGCGACCTCGTGCTGACCTGCACCGATGACCAGTCACGCAACCGCCGCTTCGGGCTCCTGCTCGCGAGCGGGCTCACGCCCGAGGCGGCGCTCGCGAAAATCGGCCAGGCGGTCGAGGGCTATGTGGCGGCACGCGCCATCCGCGGCGTCGCCGCACGCGCAGGCGTGGAGATGCCGCTGTGCGAGATGGCCTACCGGGTGCTCTATGAAGGGTTGCCGGCGAAGGATGCGGTGCGCGCACTCATGAGCCGCCCCATCAAGGCGGAGATCGCCTAGGGCCGTGATGCCGCCTTGGTGCGTGCTCGGTCTTACGCCGCACTCCGGCTGGGCAGCGGCGGTGCTCCTCGGCGGCACGCCCCAGCACCCGCAGGTACTGGCGCGCGAACGGCTGGTGCTGTGCGAGGCGACCGAGCCTGAATCCCGGCAGCCCTATCACGCGCTCGCGGCGCTGCCCCTGCCCGAAGCGCATCGGCGACTCGCGCACTTCGAGGCACGCGCGCGCGCGCTCGCGAGCGCCAGCGTGCGTCCACTCGCGGAGCGCGCGGCTGCGGCGGGAGCGCGACTGGCAGCGGCCGGGATCCTGGATGCTTCCGGCCGCGGGCGCGCGGATCTTGCAGCGATACTCGCTTCCCACGCGTTGATCCATGCCGCCGAGGGCAATCACTTCCGTGCAGCGCTCGCGGGCGCGTGCCAGAGCCTGGGTGTCAGCGTGACACGCCTGCCGCGAGGGCAGCTCGAGGCGCGCGCGGCCACAGTGCTCGGCCGCCCAGCGCAGCAGCTCGGCGATGCCGTCCGGGCGCTCGGTGCGCAGGTCGGTGCGCCCTGGGGTGCGGATCAGAAGTGCGCAGCGCTCCTCGCCTGGCTGCTGCTCGCGCAGCACAGCACGCGCACTTAAGCGAACTCGACGCGCGCGATCCAGTTGCGCTTGCGGCGCGCAAGGCGCGTGGCCTCGCTCTCGGCCTCGAAGTCGGCCGGCGCGTGGCGCAGCAGCGCAGGATCGACGCCTTCGAAAGCGTTGACGCTGACCACCGCGTACAGCTCACCGTCGATGCGGCTCGTAACGACGGGCACCGCACCGCAGGTGCGGCAGATATGAAACTCCGCCGTGCGGGTGCCGAACGCATAGCGCTGCACGAGCGCCGCATCGGCGATATTCACTGTGAGCGCGCCGCCCGGGCAGGAGGTCCAGACACCGCCGTGCTTGACGCAGAACGAGCAGCCGCAGGCACGCGCCGGGATGTGCGTCGGCTCGGGCATCCATTCGAGCGCGAAGCGGATGTTGCCGCAGTGGCAGCCGCCGCGGATCAGCACTCAGGCTCTCCCGCCCCTGGCGCGCAGGCGCATCAGGCGTGCAGCAGGCGGCCGCCGGCGAATGCCCAGTTCTCCCACTGCGTCTCCTTGAAGCACACCATGACGTTCTCGGCATTCAGTCCCGGGTCCTTAGTCAGCCCCGCGATGAGGTCGGCCAGGATCTTCTTCTTCACCTTCACGCTGCGACCCACCGAGAGGAGTATCTCGATCAGCACGAAGTCCTCGGTGCGGCGCACGCTGAGGTCGGGGTATTCCGGATCAAAGCGAAAATCCTCCGCGCCCAGCTCCAGAACGCGCTGAAAGCGGTCCTTCTCCGGAACACCCGAAGCGACGAGCGCGCCGTGCACGGCGGCGAGCACGGCGGATTTGAATTCCTTGGACTTACCTTCACGGACGGTGAGTGTGACGAGAGGCATACGAACTCCACAACGGTGCAGATGCTCAGAAATAGTCCGGCACAGGATTCGCACGACCCCGCCCAGGCCGAATCCCCTAAGCTTATGTGCCCCGCGGCCCGTGGGCTTCTCCTGCGAACCGCAAGGCACGCCCAAGCTTGCCATGCTTTGTCGCGAGCAAACAGCGGCCGCGGGCGCATCAGTGCGGCAGGGGAACCTCATCATCGCGCCGAAACGCTGCGCTTACCACGCCCGCAAGGAGCAGCGTCGCGGCCAACACTTCCGTCCAGATGGTGAAGTTCATCATGCCGGTGTGCATGGAGAATGGCGCACGCCGGTAATGCAGCAGGGCATCAAACCCGATCAGAGCATAAACGAGAAGGAGCAGCAGGCCGAGGCGCCGGTAAGCGTGGCGGTAGAGCAGGTAGCCGGTTACGCCTACCAGGGCGGCAGCGCACCACGCGAGGTAGACGTGCGCCCGCGACAGCGACGCCGGCAAGTTCGGATAGTCGGAGAGGTATTCGGCGTTATGGGCAAAGTGCAGGAGACTCGCCGCCGCATAAAGCAGCAGCAGCCAGCCCAGTGCACGGCTCAAGCGTTGCTCAATGCGCATGTTCGGCTCCCCGGAGCGAAAGTCGCTCGCTAGGTGCTCGGGCATTCATCGGCAAATTCCAGCGGCGAAGCGGCGCGCTCGGCGTCGGGCGGCGGGTACGCCTGCCGAAAGGTGAAGGCTTGCACGCTCGCGCCCTCGCGGCGCAACAGCTCGAGCCTGCTGATCGCCTCGCCGATGCCCGGCCTGTGGCCGCGGGGCACCCACCAGAGCACGACAAAGGGTTCGCTCATGCGTTCAAACCACTCGCGGCGCCGGCGCATCACGCTCACGTGCGCGGAGTGGTACACGTACTGACGCAGCGACTCGATGTCCCGCCACACGGACATGTTGACCAGCATGCTTTCGTCCTCGAACGGGCGAAGGGCGGTTGCATCCCCGGCATCGGTTTGCAATCGCCACACAAAGCCCGGCGAGCCCTCCGCGAGGGCGTTGATGCGTGCGAGGTTCGCGGCAAACTCCGCCATGAGCGGCGAGTCCATCGCTCCTTTGATGATCCCGATGTTCAGCTGCGCAAGTTCGTAGGCGGACATTCCGGTGCACCGAAGCCTGGGCGTCTATCGGCGCACCCGGCGGGTTGAGTGAGGGTTATTCAGAAAGATAATCCGCAACCGTTGCGCTGCCAACCGCCCAAGCGTGACCGAAATGCGCGTGCCGCCGGAGGAGGGCCGTTCCGAGGCGCAAACGGCAGCGCGTTCCCCATGGGCGGTGCCGCAGCGCGACGGTTACAGACCATGGCGACCGAGCAGTGTGTGCCGATACAGGCGCGCTTATGGCGACCCTCAGTGCAGCGGAACCCCGCGCGCGAAATCGGTGTCCTCGAAGAGCAGGACCGGCAGGCGCATCGACATGATCGCGTCCAGCACGTCCGGCGCGGCCTGCGCTTCGCCCGCTGCGGGCTGGCGGTAGTAGCACACGAGCACGGGCGGCGGGACCAGGGAGCGCAGGGCGGTCGCGAGCGCCGCCGGGGAGACCTCGACGCCGTTGAGCCGCACGACACCCTCAACTGAGACCGCGACCCGCGCGCCGGCCGGAGGACAGGGAAGGGGCGCAACGGCGCCTGCGGTAGCGCCCGAATCAGTGGCTCGCGAGCAAGCCGACAACGCCAGGGCCATTGCGAGCGCGACACCCGCAGCCTGCCCGGCCAAGCTCGCGTGCCGCCACCGCGCCGCGTGGGGGTTCACCACCACTTCAGCTTTTCCGCTCGAGAGGATCGGGGCCGAAGCGGTTCTCACCGGGCGTGCCTTTCAGGAACCCGTTTTCGATCAGCGACCAGATGTCACCCACCACGGGAATCAGATTTATCAGGATCCACCATCCTGACTTGTTGCGATCGTGCCAGCGCTTGATCGTCACGGCAACGGCGGCCCACAACATCGGCAGGAGAACCAGGATCCCGGGAGTTTCGGCCGGATCGCTCTGCAAGCCCCCGTTAATAATCGCCGCGGCGAGGATGAAAGGCACCGAGAGCAGAACCATCACCCAGTACTGCTGGCGTCCGATGCGACCCTGGAAGGAGAACAGGAATTGACGCCAATCCATCAGATGAAGTCCTGAGGGTGAAGACTCACCGGAGGCTCGCCTGTGTCGGCCTGGTCTTGTTCTCAGCCATGAGGCACTCCGAGCCCGAGATCGCAGTGTCAGCGCAGCAGACCTGACTATTGTATGTCAGGACCTGCTCTATGAACGCCCCGCCCCCCACAGCGAGCGGCATCGGTGCTCAGCGCGAATTCCCAAAGCTGGCCCAGCCATCGCACGTGGCGCCGAAGGCTCTGGCGATGTCGTTCAACTCGGCCCGTGTGGCAACAACACCCGCATAAGTTGCGAGCATCGATTTCGAGCAGTACACGTTCCATGACCCATTGTCAGGGCTTTGGTAGATCGAAGGATCAAATCCACGCGGCTCCGCAGCGCTGGCGACGGCGCGCGCGGACGCCTCATCCGGTGCTGCGACCGAAAAGTCGATGACCATGGGCACAGCCATATCACTGCCGCTGCCCGCGACCTGTCGCAGCGAGTCTCCGTCAGGATCGTTGGGATAGTCTGATGTCACGTTGACCTAGGGTCGGGCTCACGCGATCGCTGCCCGCTGCGGACGAGTATGCCTCAACCGGTTGCACCCCGTCGGTGATCAGACGTCGCGATAGGCAACGAACAGCACCGCCAGACCCAGCAGCAAACACAGCGGGGCATAGACCCACGTGTCGAGGAGCGCAAAGCGCGAAAAGCGTGCCTGCTTGAAGAACCCGACCAGACGAAAGTCACCGATGGCGCGCGCGACAAAGACCGCTCCCAGGGCGAATGTCAGCAGCCGCACAAGGGGTGGAGCCAGCGGGTCGACCCAGAGGCGGCCGGCGATCGCGACCAGGGCTGCCCCGGTCAGGAGTGCGATCGCGACCCCGAGGGTGGCCAGGCGCGAGGGCCTGAAGGCCGGGCGGCCGTTGATTTCCGGAATCGTCGCAGCGGAAGTACCCTGCGGCCCCAGCGCCCAGTACACGTGCAGCAGGGCGAGCACCGAGAGAATCGTAACCACGAGGAGGGCTGTCAGGTGTGTCATTGAGGTATGACGGTCGAAGCGGGCAGCGTCCTCAAAACGCACGCAGCGCGGCGCTGCCGTGGCCACCGGTTATTTCGTACTCCAGTCAAGCGCACGGCTACGCCTTGAATTCCGCATCAATTCGTGGCGCATCGGGAGCTTGTTCCTCCAGAGACTGGCGATACCGGATGCAGCCGCGCATGAACTGAGGCCACGCAGGAACGGCCACCGCCGGAGCTATCTTTTCCGGCAGCAGCGACCAGAGGCCCGGGTGGTACCAGCACAAATCATGACCGCTCGAGTCGCGGTGCGCGCGAATAGCCCGGCGAAGCTTCAGGACTTCGAGGACCAGTTGCTCGCGAGACAGTGCATCAAGATCAGTGTCCATAGGTCTGCCTTCACCGTAGTCTCAGGGGTCGGGCCATCATGCGGACATCGCTGTTAGGGGAGTCCGAGCCCGGTCCGCTCCAATGACATGATTATCAGGCGCCTGCTTCCTTTGCCAGCGCCTGTAGCTTCAGAACCGTGGCCCAGTTTCTCGTGGTGACCGACGTGCCCGACTGGCCGAGGAGAGCTACCGCAGCCTTACTCTCGAGTATGCCAGCGGCGCAGAACAGGTAAGCCGCACTCTTACCCCTGGCGAACTGCTCGGGAGGTTTTACGAGAGACTCGATGGCGGCAAGACCCGACAGCGCCTTGGTGTCTTGAACAAATGCAACGAGAAAGCGCGCATGCTTGTCCGCTTGCGCCTCGAGCGGATTCTCCGCGATGATGGCCGCCAATTCGCTTGCCGACTTGACGATGACAGGGACCTCAACTTTGAGTTGAGTCGAGATCGCAGCGGCAATGTCTGCCGCGTGCTTTGTCGGCGTGCCTCCCCGGGCGCGGAAGACGGCGTTGCCGCTGTTGAGCAGCGTAGCCACACCCGTATAGCCCATGCCCGAAAGCAGAGCGCGCAGCTCGCCCATGGGGACACGCTTACTCTTGCCGACGTTAACGCCGCGCAGCAACGCTACGAAGGTAGGCATTCGCTGGCGAAAAGCGTGCGCGGCCGAAACCAACGCTGCCTTGAGAGTGTCTGATGCCGCCTGCCAGTAGCAAGCGCACGACTCTTCCTCGTGCTCGCCTCGCAATCAAGCGTGCCGTATCACGGCCGTTGCAAGCGCTGGTTAGGGATGGCACCAGAGGATGCCTCCTTGCGCTGCACGAGGTCCCAGAGGTTGCCATAGAGATCGCGAAACACTGCAACGGTACCGTATGGCTCTTCTGAGGGCGGCCGAGCGAAGATGACGCCCCTTGCGGCGTAGGAATTGTAGTCGCGCCAAAAATCATCCGTGTGCAGGAATAAGAAAACGCGGCCCCCGGTCTGGTTTCCGACCCGCGACTCTTGCTCTGGGCCCACGGCGCGCGCCAGCAGGAGCCGTGACTCCCCCGCACCCGGAGGAGCCACAACGACCCAGCGCTTATCTTGTTGGGGTATGGGCGTATCTTCGATAAGAGTGAAGCCAAGAACCTTTACATAAAAGTCAATCGCTTCGTCATACTCGCGCACCAGAACGGAGGTGAGGCTGAGGGATTGTTTTGGCATTGCGCTAACCCCAGGGGTTGGTTGGGGTGCGAGGTCCTTGAACATGATGAATGCGTCGATGTACCCCAGCTGTTGGTGGTGAAAAGCCCCCGGCAGCCGACCCACAACTGCGAATCCCAGTCGCTCCCAAAGGCGAATCGCGCGCCCGTTGGTGGAAACAACAAAATTGAACTGCATCGCCCTGAAGCCCAGGGCAATGGCCTCGGCCTGCGAGTGCTCGCACATCAGCGAGGCGATCCCCTGGCCCTGAGCGGGCGCCGCCACGACGTAGCCGCAGTTGCATACGTGAGCACCCAGGCCAGGCTGATTGGGCTTTATGAAGTACGTACCGAGAATTTGTCCCTCCGAGTCGCAAGCTACGAAGGTCTTTGCTGGCACCTCGATCCAAACTTTATGGATCTCCTCCTCAGTACTCTGAGGCGAGAACGTATACGTGTCACCCGCAAGGAACGTAGCGCGCAGCATGGGCCAGATCACTGGCCAGTCCGAGGCCTGATACTCGCGAACGTGAGACATCGGGGGTGGTGCTTATCCGAGCGCCCTGACAAAGAGCTTGAGTGGCAGGAGGCAGACGTGTCCAGCGCCACGCGAGCGCAAAATGGCGAAGCGCCCTCGCGGCGCACAACCATCCCGGCGACATACGCAGTGCACGCCGGGCGTCGCTGGGAGCGCTTTGTGAGGTGTACGGGGCACCTCTAAGCCTGAGTCGCCGGCCGCGCCTCGACCACGACGGCGTGCTGGCTGGCGCGATCCAGATCCTCAGCCACCAGAGATCCGTCTCGATTCAGTCTGATCTCGTGGTACGAGGCATCTTGCGGGAATAGCGTCAGGTATTGCTTGAGCGCTTCGCGGATCTTCGGGCGATCAGTGTCAATCGCCAGTGCCCTGTACGGGGCTTCCTTTCCCTCAATTCGCAATGAAACCAGTGCGCCACCCCGCAAATTACGCCACCACAGGTTTTCCGCCGATGTGAAGCAACGGACAACGCCGTTGACCCGAATGTACCGCACAGGTGTCGTGTAACGACGTCCGCTTTTTCTCCCAGTGAAGGTAATGAGCATCAGGCTCTTGCTCCAGAAGAAATGAATCGGAGAGCGCAGCAGCATCCGCATCAGCGGATTAATCACCACAAACATCGGCTCAGGTAGTCGCATAGATCCCGGCTGCCCAGGAGTTAGTTAGGGAGGCACCAACGCCTCCGGATGGTTGAATAGGACATACAGCACTAATGGAACCGTGAGCAGTCCAGCCACTGCCACGACGCGAATTAGCTTGCCCGTCGCCGGGAATCGGGAGTTATAGGCGCACTTCCAAAGCATGACGGATTGAACGATGCCAAGTGCCAGCCCGGCCAGAACGTAGACCCCGATACCCAGTGGCGTTTCCGGCACAAAGATCAAGCCCAGCACGCTATAAACAATTGACGCGCCAAAGCCATATATCCAAATAACTCTGCCAAGGGAAGTCTTTCCACGCAGCGGATCAGTTAGTACGTGCAACCACACCTGTGCCTCCTAACGATGAGCTTGAACGGCCGCCCGCCGCCGCCGGACGAAGTGCCGCGAGCGCACCATCATTCGCCAGCGGCGCCCGTCAGCCCGGGCGTCACGGCCCGCTCCAAGCGTTGGTTCGGCCGCACTAGCGAACCCTGTCCAAAGAGACGAGCAGCGAGTTCGCTCTGCCTTTCACCACTATTTCCCTCGAAGCATAGCCGTCGGCGGAAACCACTACGGTCCCGCCAGGCGGAAGTGACTCGTAAGGAGCGAGCGCGAAGATACGTGTCTTGCGCGTAGCGGGCACCAAAAGGAACTGTCCGTCGGAGTTCGTTTGCGCAAATAAACCTGGATGGTCGTCCACCGAAATGGTAGCTCCCTGAATGGGCTTGTGAGAGGCGGCGTCAATTACCGTGCCCGACGCAGAGGGCGAGACGTACGTCGTTATCTCGATGCAGCCGCTGAGCGACATGAGAAACGGGAAAGCTACCGCGTACCGCCATTTGGTCATGTGCACCCGAACGAAAAGCCTGAGCGGCTGCGGCATCGTCGCATAGCGCGCTCGGCGCGCAAAATGACCCCGCTCCGCACAGCGCGCCACTTTGGCCGTCACGACCCGCTCTAAGTTTCGGTCAGCAGGCCGCACTTCATTTTCACCGTATCGGCGTCTTGAATGTGTTGTCCGTGAAGATCCCAATCGGAAGGCGCATTGAAATCATGGTGGCCATCACAGCGCTTGCCTGAGCCGGAGGTTCGAGTTGCGGGGCGTCGCGCGCATAGCAAACGACGGTAGGTCGCGGCTGAATTGCAGCAAGGGTCCCACCCAAGCTTTCAAGGCTCACGGCCTTACCGTTAACCGTGACCTTTCCATGTCTGTCCAAGCAGATTCTGACACCAGACTCTGGGCAAGCCCGGTCCATGGTGTCTCCTCCAAAACAAACGCGCGATCCGGTGCACACGCTCAGCGCGAGCAAGGCCCATGCGACCGGGGGGACGTGAGTCGGTGTGTGTCGCATGCTGCCTGCTAACGAAACGCTTGAGCGGCTGTCATACCCAGGCGCTGGTTAGACCCTGCTACTTAATGTAATAGCCGGAAACGTGCCAGTTGCCATCTGTGTCCATCATGGGAGTCACGGTTTCAATGGCGCTTGCCTTGTGTTCAAACGAAGAGGCGAACTGAATGACGACGTATTGTCCGTCTGGCGCTCCGGGCAGAGCACTTCTCGGAGTGGCCGACTGCAACGTTCGAGATTTAAAAGCGCCGAAGGAAGCGCGAGCGCTTGCTGCTGCGCTTTCCCACTGCGATTCGGAAACCTTCTGACGAAACACGGAAGAGGCGCCGCTCCAGCTTTTGGCGTAGTTCCCCGCATCAACGAGACCCAGCCAGGCTCGGGCTGCGGACTCAGCCGAAGCCACCTCAGCGGTCGCGGTCGGGGTCGCAGCCGGGGCGATGCCTGCCCAGAGGGTGATTGCGCATATGGCTACAGCGACTTTCATGGCGTTACCTCTGCTGAGTTGCCTGTGCGAAAACGTCTTAAACATCTTGAAGGGTCTAACGATGAGCCTGGGCGGCCACGCACGGGGGCTGATTACGCGCCGCGAGCGCAGAATGGCGAAGCGCGCTCCTCACGCGTCCAGACAGATGTCTCAAGGCCGCTCCAAGCTTTTGTTACAGCGCGGCGGCTCATCAAGTTTTTCACCAAGTGCCTTAGTGACCAGTTCAGTGTCCAGGTATTCGGTGAGTTCTTTCAGAAGGCCATTCTGCATGCGGCATACATAGCAGTAGCTGTTGTTATAGGGTTGGCCAGACTTCGTGATGACGTTGCCGCGACACTCAACGACAACATAGTCCTCTTCTGCTATGAAGCGCGTCGCCGTGTTGGTATAGCGAGTCGCAAACCTTGTGAATAGCGGCCTCATGAGATCTTTACCTACCGACTCCCTACCACGATAGCTCCTGGACCAGGACGTGTTGCCCATGATGGTCCAGGTGAAATCGGTCGCCCACAATGCCGCGAACGGAGCGCCGTTACCCTTCGAGAGTTCTTCAAAAGCTGCTTTTAGCGCTGCCTTGTTTTCCGCGGCGGTCATGACAGCGCTCTGCGTCGCGCTCTGACGAATAGCATGAGTGGCCGCTTGCCCAGCGACGCGAGCGCACAATCATCTCGCGCTCGCGGCGCATCCTGATCACTATTACGGCCGCTCCAAGCGCTGGTTAGGCAGCACGTCATCGTTCCGCTCGCCGGTATGCGACATACTTGAGGCCTATCAATCGACCCGGATACGGTACCACGCGATGCTGCACATCAAGTTCCCAAGGTGCTGGAAAGTCTGCGATGACCTCGGTGGCGGCGCCGGAACAACTTTCCTTAACCGCAGGATCAGGCGCGCCGTCATACTCAAACCTGACGTGAACGAGCTGAGAACCAGGGTCTAGCTCAATCGATGCCTGGCGGAGCTGCGAGTGCACCGCTCCGAGCAATGCCCGCTGAAGAGACAGGAGGAGCTGAGAACGGTCCGGAATGGCGTCCACGTGCTGCCTAACGAATGTAAGGGACTTCCCCGTCCCGAGAAGACACCGAGGTGTCGGGATTGAGTTGCGACATCGATCCTTCAGAAAGGGGAAGTCCCATGGACCTAGTTTCTACGCTTGGAATCGACTTGGCAAAGAGCACCTTCTCGGTGCATGGCGTTGATTAAGACGGCGAGGTGGTGCTGCGGTGCAGCCTGTCGCGAACGAAGCTTAGCGAGCTGGTCGCGCAGCTGCCGCCGTGCCTGATCGGCGTGGAAGCCGGCTCGGGAGCGCACGAGTGGGGCGCGGCCCTTCAGTGGTTTTTCGGCATACGGTGAAACTGATGCCAGCGAAGTTCGTGACGCCGTATCGAAAAAGCGGCAAGAACGACGGTTACGCTGTGCGCGCACGATAGCCCGGGCGCGCGCAGCGCGCCTCCTTAGCTCTCACGGCCGCTCCAAGCGCTGGTTAGACGTTCGCCCACACTCAATTTGATAACTTCCCGGCGAAGCGTCCGAGGAATAGGGCTGAAGCAAATAGAAGTAGGAAGACCCATCCCATCGTAGAGATAAGGACGGCGGGCGTGTGGGAGTTGATCTGGTACCCCCGGTACCAAGCGCCGAAGGTAAGTTCATCGATCTGTTTAGGGAACCAAATCAGAGCCAGCATAGGGGCGGAAACTAGGCTCACGATCCATAAGCCAGACGGGATGGACCACGCACGTAAGTATGCCGCTGCGACTACGACGAGAGACAAGATGCGTGAGATGCTAAGTGTCATCGAACGTCTAACCTCGGCGCTCAGGCGCGCCGAGCGAGTTCTTCGAGCGAGGGAACCCCGGCATGCGAAGCGAATGCCGGGGCGTCGCCTGGAGTGGTTGGTTAGAGCGCAACACCGGTGTCGTCTGTATGCACGTGTGTCTCACGCACATAGGTCACCCCCCCAGGGCATAGCAAACTGTGAACGGTAGAACAACCAGGATGACCCCCAGCGCCGCCAGCTGGCCGACGCGCAAGAGCTGTTGCGGATGTAAGAACCAAGCGATCAGATAGCCACCCGCGGCCAGCGGCGCGTAAACACCCACCATTCACGGACCCCTCCAACGATTGTTAGGCGTTTGCATAACGTCAAAGGCAATCATGCCCAACATAGCAAGAGACGTAGAGGCCATGCCCGAACCAAATCGGGAAGCCAACAAGCGTGATCATGAAGGTCGTAAACAGTATCTCCTTGCGGGTGGCGCCCCGTCGAACCAAATACCCAGGCACGAAGGCGTAAAGGGCACCCAAGGGCGCGTACATCAGCACTGTAACTAGGGCCCCTTCCAATCGAGAGTAATGCGGTGGTAGAGAGGAAAATACCAGCACCATGCCAACAGCCGTAAGGATTGCGACGCACGATAGATATGTTCCATGTGCGCGGTTCTTGCCACAGAGTACGGCGGCTACCGCAATCGTTGCCAGGGACCCGAAGAAAAACCACACCCCGGAATTCACGCTACCGTCTCAAGTGATAGCAAACGCCTAACGATAAGCTTGAGCGGCCGTCCGCTCGTTCGGATCGCGCGCTGTGCGCGCACAATATTCCCGGCGCGCACAGCGCGCCTCCTTAGCACTCATGGCCGCTCCAAGCGCTGGTTAGAAGTCGCGCCTCGATCCAGTGTGTAGATATTGAATCCACAGTTCTGGCACGTCTTCGGAATCCACGGCGAAAATCCTCGAGTAAAGCGACGGTCACAAGCGGGACATTTGATCATGCCCCAACTAAAGCCAACACCCGTAACCAGCCACGGGATGGCTAAGATATATATTGCAGTCCCGAATGGAATCCATAGTGCAGCCCACAGCACGGGGCTCGCGGCCGGAAATAACAATCTAAGGAGATTTAGGACGAGGATTACCGGAATTAGAAACCAGAATGAATTCACCAGTAAACGATAGAGCCTCAAGCGTCTTGCTCGAGCGGCAACCCAAGGTGTGAAGCTGTATTCCATCGCGACTTCCAACGGTGAAGTTAACGGGCCGCCCAGAAGCGCCCGATAAGCGCACCGGGCGCACACTGTCTCCCAGCGCCCGCGGCGCGTAACCACAGACCGTTCACGGACCCCTCCAATGATTGTTAGGCCTCAGCAATCGCCGCAATCGACACCTTCAGACCAGGTATCTTTACTGGCAACTTGGCGCCCTGCCGCGCCGGCGCATTGGAAGGAAACCACTTCAAGTACTCCTCATTCATGCCCTGAAAATCTTGCTCGTCCGCTAACACGACCGTGACGCTTGCAACCTTATCGAGCGAGCTACCAGCAGATTCCAAAATGGCCGCGATATTTTTTAAGCATTGGCGCGTCTGCTCCTGAATGGTCGCCCCGACCAATGCCCCGGTCTGTGGATCATGCGGAGCCGTACCTGACACAAAGATTAACCCGGCGGCCCTGACTGCTTGGCTGTAGGTGGCGGGTGGTTTAGCAGCTTTGGCTGTGAAGATTATCTGCCGAGACATGAGCGCTCCTTAGTGCGATGAAGCTAATGAACTGGTGATGATCGCCTGAGGCCTAACGGTGAAGTTGAGGGGCCGCACGACCACGCCGGATGAGCGCCGCGGGCGCACACTGTCCCCAGGTGCCCGCGGCGCCAAACAGACCACGCATCACGGTCCCCTCCAACGTTTGCTAGGCATCCCGCGATCAACCCGTATGGTCAGCGACGTCAGAACGATTTCGACCACGCGCTGCCCTCTAGACGAATGAATTCGCCGCCCAGACTCCATAGCGCCACTTTCCCATCAGCCTCTGCGTCGAGATAACCGGCAGCAGGCAGCCCTATGGTCTTGAAAAAGGACTTGCCGAGCATGATGCCCCCGAGAGCCGTCCGAGAACTCGCAACCTTGCCTGACTTGAATTCGCGGACTTCTAACGGCGATGGGGAACGGAGGTACCAATACGATGCATCCTCTGCCTCTAGAAGGTAGATTCCGGCCGGAAATCTGATGCCGCGCGATGGACTAATTACTCTGTCGTAAAAGACCATGCCGTCTTTCACAGTGAGTGTCTTCGTGGCGTCCGTTGCGCGGCTGACCGTCCGCGGCTGCGAGGTCTCTGGACCTGCGAGGACAGGCGCAGCCGGACATCCCGAGAGGAGCGCAAAAACCAGGCACGTTGTAATTGCTAATCGACGCATGAGCGTCGCTCCTCGGAATACCTAACGGTGAAGTTGAGGGGCGCCCAGAGGCGCCCGTCAAGTGCCGCGGGGAGCACACGTCTTCCCGCGCCCTCGGCGCGTAACCACCGACCGTTCACGGACCCCTCCAACGATTGTTAGGCCGCAGAGAGCGCACTGATCGTGACGTAATACCCGTCCGGATCTCGGAGTGAGAACTCCGGCGTGCCAGTGTTCTCGTTCACGTGGGGCTCCTCCTCGAGTCGAGCGACGAGAGCGCGTGCCCTTGGCAGCGCCATGGCGAAATCATCGACGCGGATAAACAAGAGGAGGCCGTTGCCAGGCTGTGCGTGATCGGGGCTCATCAAGGAGGGATGCTCATGGGCACCCCACTCATGAAGGCAGAGCAAGACCGTTCCGTCCGAGTCGAGGATTTGACCCCAGTACTCATGGGCAGGAGTCGTCTCCGGCAGGCCAAGTAGCGATTGGTACCACTTGAAGCTGCAAGGCACATCGCCAACGCCAATGATCGTCCACGTGCGTCTCATGAGGTGTCCTCCTGGGGCCTAACGAAAAGTTTGAGCGGCCGCGGACATGCGAGTACTGCGCGCTGTGCGCGCAAAATGACCCCGGCGCGCACAGCGCGCCTCATTGGCTCTCACGGGCCGCTCCAAGGGCTGGTTAGGTGCCTCGGTTAGCACGCTTTGATGAGACATGGCAATACATTTGAGTTGGGGTGTTCTGCGAGCAGCTTCCCCCGATTGATACGATGAACCCCTGAACATCTGTGGATTTAGCGCCGGGCGGAAAGCGTGCGTTCATAGCCGCCGTGAAGGCTGCGTCATCCGGCTTTCCGTTTGCGTCGTACAGCAGCGCCTTTGAAACCTTAGCCGAGTGATCGAAGCTCAACACGCCACAAGACGCTAAGAGTCCGAAAGCGAGACAGATCAAGACACGTTGCGTCAAGGTAAAGCGCATGAGGCACCTAACGATAAGCTTTAGCGGCCGGGGTCTAACCGCATCCACGCGCTGTGCGCGCAAAATGATCCCGCCGCGCACAGCGCGCCTGCTTAGCTCTCACGGCCGCTCCAAGCGTTGGTTAGGCGCCGTGACCGGCCGCACGACGAGCCAAAAGATAAGCGCCGAGAGTGCGCCTGCGCCTGACGTAATGGCTATACCGACGCCATCGCGAAGAGTGGCTCCAAACGCCAGGTCGACAAGAAAGCCAATCCCGGCTCCCGATGCCAGGGCTGACCACCATCGGACGAGATTGAAGCGTCTCAATAGGGAAAAAACAGACATGCCGAGGGTGGCCGTAATACCTGTCGCAACCGAGTAAGCAATCACACCGAAACCGAGGACAGTTACGACGGGGAAGCCACGGAGTCTTCCACTCGCAAGGTCTGAAAAGAATAAAACACTCGTCGCACCAGCCGGTGCGGCAAAAAGAGCGACTGTTGAGCGTACGGTCACGGCGCCTAACGAAAAGCTTGAGCGGCCGCCCGCATACGCATAGTGCGCGACATGAGCGCACGATAGCGCAGCGCGCTCGTGGCGCGCCGCAAACTTAACATCACGGCCGCTCCAAGCGCTGGTTAGACGTGCCAATCGTGCTCTGTCGTTGCTCTAGAAGGCGTCGCAGCCAGGGAAAGCGCAAAGCATCGGGAGCGCGCACCATGTGCTCGATGTGAGCGTCATTCTCCGCCGAGGTGTATCCGAGCAATGTGCCTTCGCGGCGCTCAAAATCCTCGCTCCAGCCGTCACGTTCGGTGGCGTTCAACAGCGCGATGAAGGCGTCAATTCGCCACGTCTCCCTTGGAAGTGCATAGAAGATATGGAGTGCGCCGCGCATTTGCGGAGCGCGCTCCGGCGGCGGCCCTGTGTGAAGCCGAACAAAGGCGCACGTTTCAAACGTCCCATTCGCAACGTGAGGGGCGAACGCACGCTGCGGAATGATCGACTCGTCCGGTTCTGGGGGATAAATCTCACTGAAATGCGCGAGAGGCTTGCCGCGGGTGAGCATGAACTCCAGCTCACGGCCGGTATGTATCTCGTAGGGCACCGCGGGCGGAGTCCATCCTGTCATGGCACGTCTAACGTTCGCGGTCAGGCGCGCCGAGCGAGGTCTTCGAGCGAGGGCACCCCGGCATGCGAAGCGAATGCCGGGGCGCCGCCTGGAGCGCTTGGTTAGGCATCTCGACCGGTCACTTGATTTGCGTTGCCAAGTACTGCCGCTGCGTTTCCGGTAGGCGAGGTCTCCATATTGAGGAGTCAATTAGTTTCAAAAGTGCCCGTTGTTCTTGCTGCTTTGTCTTGATACTGAAGCGGTACGTCGACCAGTCGGCGTGCGAGTCGCAATACTGCAGATAAAGCCATTGTGGTTCAGGCGTTCCGGCCACGTAGTAGCCATCAGTGATTAGAAACGGAACGCCATCAACAAGCGTTATGGGATCAAGCGGCCAATCAGCTGATACTGTACCGCCCAAATAGATCGGACTACCTAGCGAAGGTGCGTTGAAATCGGACCCCGAACGCTTAGTGAAGAGCATTCGACACAGGATGATTACATTTACTCTTGCGCTTTTTTCCTGCGCGATCTCGCGTAAGCGAGCCAACGCGGCGTCGTGACCCAGCGACTGCAAGTCTACGGCGGTTCTGATGTAGGCATCAGCGTCAAATTCTCCGGAATAATAGTCTGGCATATCCGCGGGACCGCTTACGGCGGCTCCCAGACATAAAGCGGAGCTCAGCAACAAAGCGGAGAAAAATTGCAGGTGCATATGGCGAGATGCCTAACGGTGAAGCTGAGCGGCCGGGATCAACCGCCGAATACGCGCTGTGCGCGCAAAATGATTCCGGCGCGCACAGCGCGCCTCCTTAGCTCTCACGGCCGCTCCAAGCCTTGGTTAGAGGGCAGCTTGCTCAAGACCCAGACCAATGCGGGCAAGACACCAATGAGCTTAATCTGATCGAAAAGCGTGACAATTTTTTGCCGAGTGGGCGCGTCGCCAAGGTAGTGCCACGCGGGAAGAGCGAAGAGGACAAAAAGTGTGAGAGTCATCCCCAGCGCAACAAGTGGGCCATAGCGGCCGTACGTGCGATGAATGAGGTACGCGAATGGTATAGAAACGAGCAGAACTGCTGCAGAGTGGCATGCGACCATCCATGTAAGCGTGGCATGAAGCCTGGTCGAGAACATGGAACCCCACCAAGCAGGTTGCGGCTGCGCAAGAAAGTGGCCGATTACAAAGACCAGAAAATACGAGTACAGGTATAGCGCAACCAAGGCAACGATGACCAGCAATGCGCGGCGCACCTGAGCTGCCCTCTAACGATGAGCTTGAGCGGCCGGCTGCCGCGGTTCAAGAAGCGCCGCGAGCGCATGATTACGACGCGCTCGCGGCGCAACGTGATCAACTCTCACGGCCACTCCAAGCGTTGGTTAGGAGGCGCGCGCGAGATAGGGAGGCAGTGCCAGAGCACGCTCATAGTCCTCGCGCTGTATAAAGGGCCAAACAGTAAAGTCGCCGTGTCTCCTCCAGCTTTGGAGCATCAATCGATTGGCATAGCCGAGTGTTACTAGTGACAGGATCATCGCCAGAAGCCTCGGTCGGGGTGGATAGGCCGGCCATTCGTAGCGAAGATCACCCTTCAAGAAAAGGATCGCTCGTGAAAGGTCGGAACGTGAGCCGCGTGGAATGTACCAACGACCAGTCATACGATGCTCGTGCATGTCATCGTAGAGTCCCCAAGCACCGTTCCAGTAGATCTCAAATATTGCCGGGTCGGTCGATTCGGGGAGACGGCCTTCGAACTGGTCGTTGGTAATAACGCCGGCGATAAGGTGACGCATGAGTTCGGCCAGTGAGTCCCGACTCTTGCGGCCGATCATCTCGCGCCTCCTAACGAAAAGCTTGAGCGGCCGCGTGCCGCCGTTCAATGAGCGCCGCGAGCACAAAACATCCCGGCGCTCGGGGCGCACCTCGTTCAGCTCTCACGGCCGATCCAAGCGTTCGTTAGAGGTCATTCGGCCTCAGCGCCTTGGCGAAATCGCCCAGGAACGTTATTGGCGGAGTGTCACGGTCTGTTGCAAGGTAATACACAAGAAGCCTTCTCTTCCCAACCTCAAACTGCGTTGTCGCGCTGCTGTAGCGTAGCCCAGGGTGGTCGAGCATCAGCGGGCATACCCACCGTGTCTCTCTGATGCCATTGGGCCATTCGTGGATTGACCTCTGAAGCGCGCTGCACGTTTTGTCTCTACTTAGGTCAAGTGTCCCAGCAGGACAGCGATGATTCTCAGAATCATCACAGATGTTGATAGTGACCCAAGGCATCACCGTCGGATTAAACCTCGCGGAAAGCGACGCCACAAGAGCGTAGTGGCCGTCCGTCTTTACGGTCCATGCGCCCGGCAGTTGGAGCGAAATGCCAGACATCGTGACCTCCTGAGTTGCCTGAGGTGTTGATGCCGTGAGAATTAGAGCTGCGACAGCGAACCACTGCACGGTAAGTCTCCGAAATGACCTCTAACGGTGAAGTTGAGCAGCCGCCCAGAAGCGCTTGATCAGCGCCGCGGGCGCACACCGCCTTCCAGCGCCCGCGGCGCATAACCAAAGGTCGTTCACGGCCTGCTCCAACGATTGTTAGACGTCACTGCCATGCGCTCCTGATCACCGACGTATATCCGACTCGGACACTGCGACAATTGGCAAAACTACCAAACATACGGGACAAGACGATATTTCACATGCGCCATGTAGTCAGCATAGCCCGGCAGGGCGGCCTGCAGTGTGCGTTCCTCCAACACCGCTCGTCTCGCCAGCAATATCATAAAAGCCAGCCCCAAGAGCACTCCGTACCACGACCCGAGGAACAGTGGCGTTCCGATCATGAACAGCAGAAAGCCCGCATACATCGGGTGGCGCACATACTGATAGGGACCTGTCGAGATCACGGAATGCCCACGCTCTGTCTGTACCCGCACGACCGTGGATAAGTACGAATTTTCGCGAAATGTCAGGAAAAAGAGATTGAACGAGCACAATAGGACGACACCCCCAACGCCCTGGAGCCAGTCAGGCTCAGGCGACCAGTGAAAGCGAACAGCGTCCATCGATATAAACGCCAGCCATGCAAAGGGCAACACGAGAAGTAATGGGAACAATGCTTTATCCCAGCCTTTCTGATCGGCTCGGCTGAGGCTCAAACGCTCCTGGAGCAATCCGGGATTGTGCCGGTAGAGCCAAGCATTGACGCCCAGGAAGAAGCCAAAGAACAGCGCTAGGTAGAGCCAGCCGACAAGCCAAGTTAGCGTACCCGCTGGAGCGAATAAGGCGAGAGCGAGGACCAGAAACAGTCCGATGCTTTGGGCTACGACCAATTGTGCATTGACTCGCATACACCAGCTCTTCCGCTCTGCACCTAACCACCTACGCCTCAAGGCGTAAACGAAGGCAAGTAGTCATCGCTACCAATGCGGCCGAGAACGACGCGTCGGTCTACCGAGAACGTCACCACGTCACCTTCGCGGCCGTCTTGGCCATCAGGATAGTGCGAAGGTCCTGTATGTACGTATGAGCCCGGTATGGCTGAGCCAAACCGCGCCACTGCCCGCAATCACGTTGACCCCCAGCCTGGCACGGCCTCCGGTGACGTCTAACGATAAGGTTGAGCGGTCGCGCGTTGACGCCAGATCGGCGTCGCGAGCGCAAACTGTGTCCAGCGCTCGCGACGCGACCACATGCGCCTCACGGCCGCTCCAACCGAGGGTTAGACGACATCAATTAAATCCACTTTGGAGCGAACGAACGCAACCGCTTTTTCAGAGGTTTCAGCTTGCAACCCGGCGTGCGGAAGCCAACGCGCCCCCGAACCTTGCGACAGCATGACCCCATCTGACAAGCGGACGCAGCGGGTAAAATCTGACCATTCGATTTTGACCCGGGCGTGCGGCCCCGTTTCCGTAAGTCCTTGATCGTTGAGGACGATCGATACTTCATCGCCAAATGCGGGGTTGCTTCTTATTTGTCGCGCAAGCGTAGTTCCAAAGAAGAGGATCCTCCATCCAACCACCATGCCACCCCAAAGCGCCGAGCCCCCGGCTACCTCCGCAAACTTTAGCCAGGTCGCCTGCGTGAGAGACGCATACAACCAAGCACCCGCAGTCAGGACCAACACGGCGACAGCAATAGCAACAATCGCCGCGTTACGCTTGCGATCCGGCGGTTGCCGGTTGTAGCGGCGCAACGCCGTCCGGAGGAAGGCTCGATCCACGAGGATCCTGTAAGCAATGTCCATGTCGTCTAACGAAGAGCTTGAGCGGCCGCGCCCGTGGGTTTGATACGCGCCATGAGCGCAACATAGCGCAGCGCGCTCATGGCGCGTCACTCTCAGGCGTCACGGGCCGCTCCAAGCGTTGGTTAGGAGGCGGTGCGATTACCATACGGAAAAGCCCAACACAAGAGTCCTCACTCTCGCGTGCGCAAAGGCTGAGCGCAGCATTTGAGGAAACGAAGTGGATATAGCGGACGGAAGCGGCACCGACAGTACCCAAGCGGATTCGCGCGCCCCTAGTGAGATCACCTTCATCTGGAGTAGTCCCGAAACAGTCGGGCTGGTGGTTGGTCTCCACGACCGTACTAACGATGCGATAGAAACCCGATGGGAGTGGCTTGTCAGAAATTGCAAATTTCAGCGTTGAAACTTCAGATCGGCTTGTATTTCGTTCCGACCCATCGGGATCAAAGTGGTATGTCTCGATGCATATACCGCCAGGTCCAGATATCCAGAGTTGCCATGTGCCAAGAATCGGATGGTCACGTCGAGGCACTTCACTGCCAGTGCTAGTGGAGGCGATTGCGAATGAGAGAAGCGCCAGGAACCTCCCCATTGTGCTCACAGCACGCCTCCTAACGATAAGCTTGAGCGGCCGCGATTCGACCGTAGCCGCGCGCTGTGCGCGCAAAATAATCCAGGCGCGCACAGCGCGCCATCTTGCCCCTCACGGCCCGCTCCAAGCGTTAGTTAGACAACGGCCAGCCACTGAGGCACGGTCAGATACCTCAGAAACAAACCTCATAGATCATCCGGCGGAGGATATTTGAGGGCAAGGTCAGTCAGCTCGGCCTCCGAAATTGCAGACGTGGCCAAGACGCGCCTAGCGTCCTCCGCCGATTCCGGCGGCACCCATACGTAACACTCAAGAGCTGGCGCAACATTAGTCCCACCAAGAGTCTGGGGAATATAGATTCGGTTGGGCACACCCTCACTGGTGAGGCGATCAGACACAAGTTGAGCGTCTACCAAGTTGGTGTACTGACCGACGCTGATCCAATCGTGTTCTGACATATGCGTTGTCTAACGATGAGCTTGAGCGGCCGGCGGCCGGTGTTCAACAAGCGCCGCGAGCGCACAGTCTCTCAGCGCTCGCGGCGCCGCCTGACGAGGTCTCACGGCCGCTCCAAGCGAATATAAGGGAGTTCCCCTTCACTGATTCGACGTGAGTCGTACGGCATCAAAGTGCCAAGATTGAGTTGCGAGCTTCAATCTGCATCAGAAAGGGGAACTCATGAACGAGATTAC